>Ga0065704_10070135_pt1 | contig 561504 bp, 250 predicted proteins | sample SwiRhicommuniRL2_FD_59091 | JGI IMG/M metagenome (GOLD analysis project Ga0065704, IMG submission 59091) | Switchgrass rhizosphere bacterial communities from Rose Lake, Michigan, USA - RL2 v2 (version 2) | ecosystem: Host-associated > Plants > Roots > Rhizosphere > Soil | place: East Lansing, MI
ATAAAATGAATTTAATTAGTGGAATAAGTAGTTCTTTGATACACGTATATCTACAATGAAAAGTGCTTTATCAGCTATGCATTCAATATGTAGCCTCTATATTCTTAGCTAATATGATACTATGAGGGTGGGGTACATATATCCATATATACTTTACTATTCAAATGTAATCTTAATATTATATATTACTTTGTTCTTGTTTAGCTCTACTTCCTCAGATTGTCAACTTTTGCAACCGTTGACGCCACAGTGTTTATGCATGTGAAGGTTAGGTGCAGGTACGCAGAGAAGTAAAGATGCAGAAGTCTATAAAAGTATCCAAAACGCACGACCACGATAACAGATCAAAGACAAGAAACAGGGTAGGACCTGTACAGAGATGTTGTGTAAATGTAATATATTCACTTACGACAGGACAGGGCTCCAGATTGTAATGATGTAGAATCGACAACCATATTTCGTGATGAGATACCAAAGATATTATTTGGAGATTAATACCAACATTATCAGATGAATCTATATTATATACACCTTTTGTAAATGCAGTAGTAACAAATGATATGAAAAGAGTAACAGAATTATCAACAATGAGTCAACTAATTATGCTGACGAAAGCTATAGGTTCAAGTGCTTATGATTTAGCTATATCATTTATATTGTATGCAATTTAGTAGGACGTCCTATTATTTTATAATAAAAAACTTTATTTTTTATTATTTTTTACCAATCAGAAGTCTATTCTCCAGTCAGCCAAAATGTCAAGAGTCTAACAATGTCACAGTTTAGAAGATCTGTCTAGAGTGTCAGTTTAGATTATCACAAGTATCATTTCGCAAGTATCATCATATCACACGTAAATTCATCAATGAGTATTTTTTCATCAAATTTCATCAATTTCAGGGTTTAATTACACTTTTCGTATAATGTTCATGACAATAGATACGCCATCATTAACTGTGTATATGCCTTTATTGTATCACATCTGTACAAATTGCACCAGCCGTCTCTATTTCAATCTGTGCTAAATCGATGCTCCACACTTTAGATTGAGTGGCCTGCATAATGCCTTGAAATAGAAACGAAAATTAACAAATTGCAACCATTCACGTGATAAGACATCAAACAATATTCGAACGTAGTTTCTTCGTTGAGAGCCGGATTTTGACGAAGCTAAAGAGGTGGTAGAACCCGTAGTAGAGACCTTGGGATCTCTTAGCGAACAGTTCATAGAGAAGTCCGGTTTATAGTATAAAGTTACCGTAAGTAGACGGAATTATTGATAAACTTGAAATTGTCGCAGTCACGTGCTACGACCAAATTGTGGATTATTGCAAATTCTCATGGAAATTACAAAGCAAGTCAACTGTGGATCATTTGGTGCATCTGTCGAAGTAATTTGAGATTTAGTCGCTTATTTATAAACCCACGAACCCTGCTAGAAATTGTAAAAGTTCATCATATCAGATTTCAACATGTCTGAGCTGATCAACAAGTATTCAAGTGAGGTGCCTGAATCTCAAGTGCCGCAACTTCAAGAGCACATTGATATTACCACCTATAGATCGAGGGCCTCTCATGAATTTAGAGACCTCCAGTATACCGATGAATACAACGCCAGAAATGCCGGCTCAAACACCGTAGTGCCCGAGTTCTTGGAGCGTGAAGTCACAGTGGTTGACTGGGGCCAAAAGGTGTTTGCCAACCCACTCACCAAAATCAAGCACTATTTCATATCGCTTTTTCCTATTGCAAAATGGATCTTGCACTATAATGGGAAGTGGTTATATGGTGATTTGGTGGCTGGGATCACTGTTGGGATTGTATTGGTTCCACAGTCCATGTCGTACGCCCAGCTTGCTGGTTTACCTGCGCAGTTCGGTTTGTACTCGTCGTTTGTCGGGGTGTTCATCTACTCGTTTTTTGCGACCTCTAAAGATGTTTCTATTGGTCCTGTTGCTGTAATGTCGTTGCAGGTCAGTAAGGTTATTGCTGCTGTTCAAGCTAAGGTTGGCGAGGATACGTATAAGCCCGAAGAAATCGCCACATTCTTGTCGTTGATTTGTGGTGGGATTGCCACTGCTATTGGTATTTTGAGGTTGGGTTTTATATTAGAATTCATTTCCATTCCTGCTGTCATGGGTTTTATGTCTGGGTCTGCGTTTTCCATCATTGTCGGACAAGTTCCGGGATTGTTGGGTTATAGCTCCTTGGTGAACACCAGAGAGTCTACTTACAAAGTCGTCATCAACACTTTGAAGCACTTGCCGAAAGGCAACAAAAACGCCGCCTTTGGTGTCATTCCATTGTTCTTATTGTACGTCTGGAAGTTCGGTGCCGATTATGGCCAGAAAAGATGGCCAAGATATAAGACATACTTGTTCTACTTTCAACAGTTGAGAAACGCCATCATTATCATCGTGGCCACCGCTATCAGTTGGGGAATTGTCCACCCAAAGAGAAAATCGTTTGATGGTCCAGACTCGAAATTCAAACCTCCGATCCAGGTTATTGGTGTGGTTCCAAAAGGTTTAAGAAACGTTGGGGTCATGACCATCCCTCCAAACATTATTGATGCCATGGCTTCTGAAATTCCAGTTTCCGTTATTATTTTGCTTTTGGAACATATTGCTATTTCAAAGTCTTTTGGAAGAATCAATGATTATAAAGTTGTTCCTGACCAAGAAGTTATTGCTATTGGTGTGAATAACTTGATTGGTACCTTTTTCAATGCTTATCCTGCAACTGGATCTTTCTCTAGATCTGCTTTGAAAGCTAAGTGTGGTGTTAGAACTCCGTTGGCTGGGATCTTTACCGGTGCTGTTGTCTTGTTGGCCTTGTATGCTTTGACTCTGAGTTTCTACTATATTCCAAAGGCAACGTTGTGTGCTGTCATTATCCATGCTGTTTCTGATTTGATTGCAAACTATAAGATCACTTGGAACTTCTGGAACATCTCTCCATTGGATGCAGGGATTTTCATAGTTGCTGTGTTTGTCACGGTGTTTTCTTCTATTGAAAATGGTGTTTACTTTGCTATCGCTGCTTCTGCTGGTGTCTTGTTGTTTAGAATCGCTAAACCAAAGGGCCAGTTCTTAGGAAGAGTCAAACTTGCAGAAGTTGTCAACCCAATTATTCACCAACAACAAGCTGACGAAGTCTCCATCTATCCTACCAAGGAATTTCAAGACAACAACTCATCCAACTCCTCCAAAGATGTGGAAATCCATCAAGTATTGAGTAACAATTCCAACTACCAATCCACTTCGGTATCCAAGTTCAAGGTAAAAGATGCAGGACAAGTTGGTAACGTTACGTCATCTCTCTTGAAACAAAATCCAAACATAAAATTCCACACAAGATGGGTTCCTTTGACCAAGGAGAACATCAACTCCAGCATCCAAGTCCAATCTCCCCCTCCCGGTGTTGTGGTGTTCAAGCCAGTGGAATCGTTCACATACCCGAACGCATCTGATCAGATCGACCGTGTGAGTGACGAAGCAAAACGTTTGACGAGACGTGGTAAACCATACGACTATACCGACACCGGCTCAAGACCATGGAACGATCCAGGTCCTTTGAGATGGAATTTGCCATGGGTTAAAAAGAGTGAGGCCACCCTTAAAGCTGAAATTCCCGATGAAGACACCAAACCGATTTTGAGAATCGTTCACTTTGATTTCTCCACAGTTGCATCCGTTGATGTCACCAGTATCCAAGCATTGGTTGATTTGAGAAAAGCCCTTAATATTTACGCTGACCGTGAAGTCGAATTCCATTTCTCAGGAATCTTGAGTCCCTGGATCAGAAGAGGTTTGCTAAACGCCGGCTTTGGTACTTATGCCGATGACGGTTTGATTAGCGAAAACACGTATGTCAATATTATAGCTGCCAACAAGGATTTGGAAACCAATATTGATAACCAATACTTTGCAGCTGTCGCCACCAATACGCCATACTTCCACTTGGATATCCCAGACTATTGATTATAGAGTTGTCCTGTAAAATTGCCCAATCCTCATTTAACGCATTGTCTGCTTTTAGTTCAGTTTAGTTCTACTTCCTTATTATTATTATTATTGCATTCAAATAAATTCATTTCATAAAGATCAGTAGAATCATGTGATTCGTTAGTTAATTAGTTTTTACATAATTTAGATTCGTTAATTAATGATTTGTAAATTTATTTGACGCTGGGCTTAAATTTTGTGAATTATCATAGAAGTCGTGCGCCGGAGAAATAATGAGTTGTTAAACGCGTCTGGAATAAATCAAAGACAATCTATTAACAACAAGACGTATGGCGGATCCCGAATCACCACCTAGTCAAGATTCTAGTATAAAAAACGAGCAGCTTACAGATGAAAGCGGCGAAATAAGTCATCAATCGCTCAAAAGAAAATTAGACATCGCCACAGAGAGTGACAGCAAAACTACAGAGAATGAGAGTCCATGCAAAACCACAGACAATATTACCACTAAACCAATATTGGATAATGAGAGTTCTACCAAAAAACCAAGACTAGAAACTTCCGATACAGAAGTTTCTAGTCCCGACTCAGAAAACAAATTATCGAAGAAAGAACTTCAAAGAATCGAGCGCCAACAACAACGTGATTTAGAAAGGATAGAAAAGGAAAAGAAAAAAGAAGAAGAACGATTACGAAAACAAGATGAACGAATTAAACGACAAGAAGCTAAAGACTTGGAAAAGGAGTTGAAAAGAAAAAAGTTGGAGGAAGAGAAATTGCAGAGAGAACGGAAAAGGGAGGAGGAACGTTTGGAACGAGAACAAAAAAGGGAGGAGGAACGTTTGGAACGAGAACAAAAAAAGGAAGAGGAAAGAATCAAGAAACAGATAGAAAAAGACGAGAAGGAAAAGTTACGGCTAGAAAAGAAACGACAACTAGATGAAGAAAAGGAAAGTAAAGAAATCGAACGCAAGAAAGTGGAGGAAGAAAAGAGGAGAGCAGAAGAGTTGAAGGAACGGAACCAAAAGAAAATCTCAAGTTTCTTTCAAGTTGGTAGAAAAGTGACGCCTCCTCAGAAATCAAGTATTTCCAGGTTTGCAGAATCCACCAACGAAGATGACGACTTGACAAGTTATGAAAAGGATTTCTTGCCTTTCTTCATTAAAAAGAATGTGAAAATGGCGTCAAGTGGCCAACTTGATAATCAACAACTCTCTGAGTCAAAATCTTATCTCGATAATGTCTTAAAAAACCATCTGAGCTCTCAGAGCTCTCAGTTGAAAGATTTCTTCCTCTCAATCAAACCACAGCCATCCGCACCCGTTTCCTCTATTACTCCCGAAGACATAATCACCGCATTGAACTCGTCTAACTCCACCGAGGCCCAGATTTATGACATGCTTCAAAAAATCCCTCCCATCAAATATATAAGTTTCTACGAAAACTCCAAACCACCCTTCATTGGGACGTGGTGCTCAGCAAACCATCAACAAATCAAATTAACCACTTCAGACCCTACAAACAGCTCATTGACTGGTTTCGATTACGATTATGATTCAGACTTGGAATGGAACAAGGAAGACGAAGAAGGCGAGGATTTAGACGAAGATGAAGAAGAAGAAGAAGATTTAATAGTGGCAGACGAGGATGATATCGATGACTTTGTAGAGAACAATGCAGAGACTACCACCAAAAAGTTCCATTCATTAGTAGTAATCAACAAATGGAACGACGGTACAAATGACGAGATCTTTGGCGGAATGACTACAACCTCCATAATATCTGAAATAGCATTTCCCATGGATCCTTTCCATGATTACTGGAACAAAAAGGAAGAACAAATACCCCAAGAAACAGCAGCAATACCCCTAAAACTAGGCTCTGAAACCGCTCCAAACACGCCTCAAAAGAAGTCCACGCCAAATATCCTTACACCACAAAAGAAAACCATCAAAGATCCAGCAATAATAGCAGGATTAATCCAATTTATAGAGACCAACCAAGAGTTTACTATTGGAACCTTAGTAGAACTTTCCAAGAAGGAATTTAAAGACTTCACCAAGGCTTTGTTGAAGAATACTATTCAAGATATTGCAACGTATAATAAAAAGACTTCGAACTGGGATGTCAAGGAAGATATCAAGAAGAAGTATTTGAGTACATAGCGATGATAAAAAGTATCTTATAGATACAGACAGGCAAAAACTGACTAGTCATATTAATAAACAATTCATTATTAGGAACCTTACTGGTATTAGTTCAGTAATATATCCAGTAGTATATGTAGTTCAGTAAAATCTCACGAAATTTTGTGATTTTTCAACAATATATAGAGCATATTCACGAGAAGGAGTAGATAACTCTTCTATAGGACATTTTTGACTCTGTAGATATTTTGTAGCTACTCCATACTCTCCACTCTATTCTCTTCATATGCAATTTTGCAACTTTTTGAGCCGGTACACGTATTATGGATATCTAAAAAATGCGTACCAGACGTGTATTCTAACTCCACAGACGTGATGGAAGAAGGTAATCTGGTCCTGGATAGAGAAGAAGATGTATCTACGGACAGGCACGCTCCAAAACACGACCTCTATTTTGCCTCTACCCAAATGCAAGTACGACATGAAGAGTTAGATGCAAAGGAACAGCAACATCGTGATCTTACAACCAAAATATCCCATCTACAAACGTTCAAAAATGACACCAAACCCACTTTACTAGCCAGTTCTAGCTTGAAAGCACCCACAAAACAGACCAAACCAAAAACCAAAGTCACCAAGTCAAAAATCAAATCCATGAATGAGATGGTTAGAAGTACTTTCAATACTAACAAGCTTAGTTATTTTGGCAACCAATCCAAAATCGACGACTTTCTAAGCCGAATCAACAGGGTCGAGGATCTTAGCACATTTAAGGAATCACAGAACACAAATGTGTTTTCGAAACACGAGTGGACTTATATTCTCAAGAGTATCAAGTTGAAGTTTCCCGAGTTATCGGCACACAATAAGACCAACTTGAAGCGTATAACCAAAAAGATCAATATTTTTGAGAACGAAATCGCAAACGACGGAAGTATTTGGTCTCAGGCATCGTCACATCCCGAAACTCAGTTAACAGACGAAGAAATCAAGTGGTTGTATGATCTTTCTGACGATCAGATGATAAATAATAGTTCGTTTATTGACGAGGATAGTAGTCACGACTCAAATTATGTGATGATACTATCACAAAATCAGGGAGAATTGGTTGATAACAAAAGAAATGATGTAGATCGTGTAAATGGGGATGGTCTGTTTAAAGAAGACTCACTTAACCAAAATCAAGAGGGTTTGGTGTCGCAAGAACTGTCATATAATCGAAACCCACGAGAACCTGCGTCGCAAGAATTCTCAGATCCTAATCCACTAGAACCTGCGTCTCAAGAACTATCATATCCGAACCAAATCGAAGAAGAACCAGTGTCTCGAGATCAGACACCTGAAGTCTCTCTAGATGATTCATATTCTAACCAAAATCAAGATGGACTACTTTCTCAAAAGTCACATTATGAAGTGGTGCTGGATTCGGAACCAGAAGTAGAGGAATTGGAGAAATCCTCAATATTACAAGTCGTTGACTTGAAGGAATCCGATACGCTTGATATGCCATCACATCAAAAACAAACATTCGATCCTTTAGTATCGTTCCAGAGTTTTCCTTTTGCAGATACGCTACGTAAATCACTGCAAAAAGGATCTGAATTGGCATACGAAACCATCAACAGCTCGGCTGATAGCTCTCCAATCAAACGCAATCAAATCTTACCCATAGAGCTAACATCAATATCGTCCAATGAAGAGAGAGAAGAAAAAGAAGAAGAACATAGGATTACTGAGAGTAATCGAAGCAACATAGCCAGGCAAAATATGACTACAGAAATCAATGGAAATATCGCCAGCCCTGTTCAAACTTCACAAATCTCATCTCCTTTCAAAACACCCACAAAGAAATCGAAATCTCTACTAGAACTGATTGGACTGAATGGCGGAAATAGAATCTCACCCTTCAAAATCATTCCCAGATCGTTTGAGGAGAAGGTCGCTGAAGAAATCATCATATCTTCAGGCGACGAATCAATCTATTCTACAGCAAAGTCGCTGTTTCCATCGAATACTCTAGAGGTGATAGATTTTGACGACGAATCCATACCGTCATCAATACCTATACGACCACCTCAAAAACGAAGGAAACTCCTCCAAACTACGAGATACGAGATCAAAAACATCCAAATTAATGATTATGAAGACGAAAAAAATAAGTTTAAGGTGAAAAGAGTCGGGACCAGAACCATAACGGTCGACTCGGAAAACGAAATCGCTGATTCGGAAGAAGACGAAGAAGATTTCAGCATTATAGAAATCACACGAGAACTATCTGATAATACAGAAGATTTGATAGCCCTTGGTAATGATTATGATCCCGAAGAGTTGAATACAACTGTTAAGGAAGACCACGACCACAACACCTCAATCTTACAAGTACCATCGAGTCCAGACAACCTTGCGGACGGAATACTAAGATATACTGCTAGTCCAGAGAACAGAACAGAAAGGGAATACAAAGCAGATATCGCAGATATCGCAGATATTACATCAGAATATACACCTCTTTCACAGAGCAGATCTCAAGGGATACTAGGGCTTCTACCAGATTCTTCTAGTGATGCCAATACGTCACAAATGATATTTCAATCATTCGAACTGTCCAAGAAACCGAGTCAAACGTTCGATTTCAGCAACCAAACCACAAAAGAATTGAAAGAATTGTTTCAGGAATGGGATCTTAAACCCGTCAAGGGAAGAGACAAAATGATCAAGATTCTCACCGAAACAAGCAAACTATTCGTAGACTCTCAAGTTATCAAATCACCCGTCAAGAGTCAAAACGGACCATCTCAAACCATACTTATCCGAGGTGAAATGTACAACAAACTTAATGAAATTATCAAATCCAATACGTTTTGGTATGATAAGATTCTTAGTTTCGAGCCTCTTAAGTTGGACCAGCTACAAATTTGGCTAGAGTCCATTGGCTTTAATTTAGAGCCTGATATCCTACAAAGATACTGTGACGAACAGGGAATTTGTTGTATTAATTAGAAATGATTCAGTATACAATGATAAGATGTACTATAAAAGAAGAACTCAGTCTTAATATGTTTAGCAAATTTAGACTAGCTTAGACTGAGATTGACTAGCTAATTTGGACTAAGCTAATTAGACTAGCTTTTTTTAGACTAATATTAGACTAATATTTGTCTGAGATAACTTGACTAATTGTAACAAAGAAATGAGAGCCCTAGAGTATCTTCCGTCATACTTAAATCTAGTGGAAGATCCTCGGTAACTTGTCTAGATTACCCCAATTTATCCAAACTTCCCTTTTTCCTCTTCCTTTTCCTTTCAAGATCCTTGTCATCACTAGATCCTCCTCATTCCTAGATCTTCCTCATCCCTAGATCCTTCTCATCCCTAGAGCCTTCTCATATTCCTAGCCACTACAAATATTTCTTGTGATCAGCATCGATTTTATCTTCTACCAACTTCTCATTGATAAACGAGGCTACCTTGGTACTCATTCCTGCATTCGCTATAAGAGTACCTGGCCCGAAAAGCAAGTTGTTTAAAAAGCTTCCATATGGTCTGTTTGACATCACGTTTAGGGCCCACCTAGCGTGGTACAACCAAGCAACAAATAAGCCAATGGATATCACAGTAAGTATGAGTGCATTTAAAGCTCTTGATTTTGAGACCTTCTCGTCCGGCCTATACGCTGGCTTCCGTGGGACGACCATTGTGTTGCGGGTTTTGATTAGCAAGCATTTCGAATTTATTTGATACTGGGTCGCGCGATACACAATAAATATGGAATATTATGCCTAGAACCCTTAATGGTGTTAGAAGACGAATTGATAAGATAATACGGGAGCAATTTTGGAGGTGTGTAGAGTGGGAAATCAGGGGAACTAAATGTATATATAAACTAGCCTAGTAAAAGATAAATAGCGTAGTAGGAGATGTACTAGCGCAATGAAAGATCAACACCGCAATAGTAAAGATCTCCACTAACAAATTCATCTACTTTCATAAATATACACTATGATTCAGTATGATTGACTATGATTGACTAAATCTCACTAAATCTCACTAAGACTCACTTGTATTCTTCAATCTTCACTATTCTCCACTATTTTTATATACTTAGCTGCGGTCAGTAGTCATAGCTTCTTAACTACTAACCGTGGCTTACTCAGATATGCTCGCGCGAGTAATAAACATTTTGTATAGGATTATGTAATCCATAATATATGATGAATATTGTGGTCAATTACTACGTAATATTACTGGGAATTCGAATATGATATATAAGGGGCCATGTAAGCTCAAGATGTTAATTTAGTTGACAAAAGTAATTTTGATCGATATTCCTCTAGGTGTATCTACTGACGTAAGTGTACTGCATATAGTGGTTTTATAAAACGCTCAAAAACCTTAAAACTGTTTGAGTTATTATTTGCAACTTTTTAATACTGAGAAAACTATGAACAAAAAGTATATAACTGGTACTCAGCAATATATTCAGCTGTTCCCGTTGCTAATATTTGTTGCTCTTCTCAGTAAATGTCGAGTTCTCACCAAATGCAGCTAAGAATTTAACAAGAGATGTCTTCTAGATGTCATTAAATCACTCTCCAACAAAACAAATATTCCGCTAAATCTCACAGATATTCATTCATCTCCACTAATATTACTGAAGGTTCGCTAAATTTCACTAATTTTACTGAGAACAGGGAAGAAAATTAAAAACTCTCAAGATTACGTAATCTACACTCCATGTAGAATATAGTGGGTAATTACTAGTTAAAACTACAGAGAATTCGTAAATGATTTATTGGGGTCTATTAAGGCAAGTCTAGATGTTAAATTAGTTAGTAGAGGCAATTTTGGTGTATATTTCAGTAGCTGAATCTTCCGATGGTCGTGTACTGCATATAATATTCTTAACTCTAATAACCTTTTAGGTTAGATTATTTGCAGCTTTAATTGATGAGAGAACTATGAGCAAGAACTATTCGCTTCACTCATAGTTCTCTCGGGATCTGCTTGATAAAGAGATAAAAATTGCTGGTGTGAATAGTCCCATTGCTATTCTAAGTTATATTAATTTTCTCGCTAAATATATACTGAGATTTCAAGAATAATTCTCCACCAAGTCTCCACTAAATCTCACTATTATTAATTATAATTCACTATAATTCACATATATTAACAGTTAGCTACCCTCAGTACTCAATACGTCACTAAATCTCACTAATATTCATTAGAAGTCACTATAATTAACACATACATTGATACTTCGCTGCGCTCACTACTAGTATTTTGAAAGAAAGCCGTCGCGGACAAATCTAAAATCTAATATTATACAACTAGTCCTCCTGAATGGGCAAGAAGTCACACAGATTATAATGAAAAGTGATTTTGCTTACGATGCATCGTTCACGGTGGAGCCGGCGTACTATAGCGGAGGAATTCCCGTTTTTACGCCAACTTCCAAAGAGTTTAGCGACTTCTATAAGTTCAACAAAGCCATCAATAAATACGGCATGAAGTCGGGAATAGTCAAAATCATTCCGCCTAAGAAGTGGAAGCTGCAGCTTTCAAACTGCTATACTGAAGAAAAGCTCGGATCCGTCAAGATCAAGAATCCCATAGTTCAACAAATCAACTCCATCAGTTCAGGGGTGTTTACGCTGCAGAATATCGAAAAAGCAAGGACTTTCAACATGCTTCAGTGGAGGGAGTTGGGAGACAAGCCATGCAACCAGCCACCTGCTCCACGAGGTAAAAGAGAACATTTGCCTAAAAAGTCAGCCCATATCGATACCAGCCAATTTACGCCAGAGAGATGTGAGGAGTTGGAGAAGAATTATTGGCGAACTTTAACATATGCTGAGCCTATGTATGGAGCAGATATGCTTGGATCTTTATTTCCAGACTCTGTAACGTCCTGGAACGTTTCAAGCCTTCCAAATATCCTCGATTTGATGGATATCAAATTGCCTGGGGTGAACGATGCGTATCTCTATGCTGGACTCTGGAAAGCTTCGTTTGCGTGGCATTTGGAAGATCAAGATTTGTATTCCATCAATTACCTCCATTTCGGAGCCCCTAAACAATGGTACCTGATCCCACAAGAAGAGTCAGGAAAATTCTTTGATTTGATGACTGAAACGTTTAATGACGAGTATAAATCGTGTTCCGAGTTCTTACGCCACAAGACTTTTATGGTTTCTCCCCAATTCTTGGAAAAACACAATGTAAAGTATAATAAGATCGTTCATAATAAGGGTGAGTTTATCATCACATATCCATACGGATATCATGCTGGGTTTAATTATGGGTATAATTTGGCGGAGTCAGTGAATTTTGCTCTAGACGACTGGTTTCCTATTGGTCAAAACACCAAGAAATGTGAGTGTATATCTGATTCCGTGGGAATCAATGTTCGACAATTGGTTTGTGAGTATAATGGAGTTCCATATTCTGAAGATGTTGAAATAGCGGTGGATACAAATGTTGTGAAACCAAAACCAACCCGTAAGAGAAGCGTTAATGAGAGAAAAAGAAGTAGAATCGAAGACCTCCAGATTCAACTTAAAACAGTTTATGAGTGTGAATTGTGTCCAAATGTGTTCTCAAGCCTGCCTGTTTCGAATACTAGTTTGTTTCAACTACTTCCTACTGATACAGGTCATCAAGTCCATAGAATCTGTGCTAATTCTTTCGCAAAACAGTTGAAAATCGCAAAAAATGAAGCCCAAACCGTCACTGGCCTCGACAGTATCTCCAAAAACCAGAGAAAATTGAACTGTAACGTGTGTTCGAAAGCCAATAAGAAAGTTCCTAGTCTTGGAGCATGTTACCAGTGTACACATCCTAAATGTACGCGAGCTTTTCATGGTACTTGTGGACTAGCAGACGGATTACTCCATGAGTTTGATAACAATACGTTCTTGTGTAAATTCCACAGACCAAAGAAACCTCCAGCAGATGCAGAACAGGTGTTGTCGCAATCCAAACGAGACTCGTGGATTCAATTCACATTTAATGGAAATTATTACTTTGGTTTAGTACTAGAGAACAATACTAGCGAAAACAGTATGAATGTTTCGGTATATCCGAGACTCATTGATTGTCTTGAGATTGCTTATGAAAATATCTTGATAGGCCCTCCATCGAAATTGTTCGATACGAATGAATTTGTTACAAAGGGTGTTTTTAAGCAAAGATCGACGAAAAGAAAGTCGGATTCCAGTGTAGCCTATAATAATGAGAATCATAAGGACTTTAATAATCATCATACTGACTTTAATGATCATCATAAGGACTTTCAGTATAATATCAACTACATTTCGCTGCCTGTTCCTAAGAAAGAAGTCTCCTTTTCGATATCTGCTCCGATATTCATACAGCCTAGTACTAATCAAAGTAATAATCACAAGAATAGTGAAATCATTCACTCACATCCAGGTCAAGCTGCTTATACACCAGGAACTCAACACGCTCCTTACCAAGATCCACAAATGCCGGTATTTCAGAACTATCAACCACAATTTGTAAATAATGCTCAGTTTCAGAATCCCGTACCATTTCATCAACAAAACGTTCATCAACAGAATTATCAAACTATCCATCCCCAGACACAGTTCCAAAACCCACAGCTCCATCAGATTCAGTACCAGTACCCTCCGCAGACTCAGCAGACCCACCTGCCAAATCAGACACAACAAATCCAGCCAATTCAACAGATCCATCTGTACCCTCAGAATTCACAGGGACCACGATTTCACAACCAGTTACCCCAATTGAACAATCTCCAGCCAATTCAAATCCATCCATATGGACAATATAACAATATTATCCCACAGTTCTATAATCAAGCGCCAAAATGTGATCCTGCGTTCGACCCACTGCTCGGCAAGTTCCACTCATTCAGGCTAGTCCTGCCCAACTCTAAGGACAAAACGGACAAGAAATAAATGTATACTACGTAATATAATGACATAACGATGTAATGAGTTTTTGTAGTGTTCTCTGAGTAAGTTCTCTGGGCTGTTCAATTCTCTGAGTTAGTACGCATTTAGGAGACCTAATCAGTATTGAAAGTATATCTGAAGAGTTTATGGAGTTACTTGGTCAGAATTTAGAGAGGTTTGTCAGTATTTAATGATATTTAGAGAGCTTACTGGATACTTTAACTCACTACTCACCATTAAAAAGTCTTAGAGTTCACAATTCACTATTTTAAGGTCGTATAATTAATATCTAAACCGTATACTTCACAAATACTTCGCTTCCCTCAGTATATGCTCACATTTAGCGAAGTCTTGTCAGTATTGAAGATTTCGAGTATTTCTTAGTGACGAATTCTCAGTAATTAGAGAATTTATTAAAGATTCCTCTCACTATTTAAAGATTTTTCTCACTATTTACTATTGGTTTTCAGTATTTACGGCTGCCTCTAAATACAATCTCAGATCAAGGGACCGCTATGAGGGTACGAAGAAGTAAAAAGACACATGTTAAGCAGGAAATTATAGATCTCAGCGAAGACGATGAAATTGAGGACGAAACTGACGAGTTGGTGGATACTACGGAGGAGGATATTGGCATCAAAACTGAGGTAGTGAGAGAAGTTGGTAACAAATATATTACTGGTGATCTTAAACCAAAAGGCAGAAATAGCGCCAGAAAGTTAACGACTACTCCCCGTGAGCCAGAGATAAATCAGATACATCCCCCATCATCAATTCCATCCTCATTAAAGCGTAAACGGTCCGATCTCCAAACCTTCAAGACTCCACGCGTCCCTCCAACTATACATCCAGACAAATATCAACAATGGATAGACAAATATGAACCAAAATCGTCCAGCGAAATCTGTATCAACCCCCAGAAGTTGAAACAGGTCCGGGAACAATTGTCGCTGATGATTAGTGGAACAGACCCCACCAAACTCCTTATCCTCACTGGTCCATCGGGGAGTTCCAAGTCTACCACCATTAAAATATTGGCCAATGAGCTCATAAATCGGAGCCAGGCACTAGCACTAGACTCACAGGAGAAATGGATCGAATATAACGACTCCACGGTCGAAGGAACCAACCAGTCTGACCAGTTTGAAGAGTTCATCAATGATGCAAAATACAAAATCGGTTCCAATTTGTCGGTAATTCTAGTGGAAGAGTTGCCCAACATCTTCCATAGTGGAACTTTGGCGAAGTTTCGGAATTGTATCCGTAATTGGATCTATAGCAGTCTGAAGTTACCTCCGTTGGTCCTCTGTTTGACTGAGATCGAGTATTCTGGAGAGAATAGAGAATATTCGTTCAATATAGAGAATAATTTAACTATAGACACATTGTTGGGTAGAGAGTTGGTCAATTCTGCTCCGGTAAAGGTGATCAAGTTCAATTCTATCGCGAATAGATATTTACGAAAGACTATTAATGGTATTGTTGGTGCAGAGAAGGAGACATTCCGGACGATTCCAAACATGGAGATTAATAGGTTTTTAGATGAGATGGTTAAGATTGGTGATGTGAGGAGTTTGATCTTTAATATGCAGTTGTGGGGGCAGCACTGGCATCTTGAAGCTGATAGAGAGTTTATTAAAGAACCTTCTAATGAACCTACTAATGAACCCACTAGAGGACCCACTAGAGGACCCACTAGAGAAGTTATTACAAGAGCCCCTAATGAACCTAGAGTGGCTACTAACATAGCCACTCTAGGACACAATCTCCCACCAATAGATTCAAGCAAATTCATCGGACTCAACTATCAACGAGAGAATCAAATCGGTCTTTTTCACGCTATAGGAAAGATCATCTATTCATCATCAGAATTCGATACTCTATCTACCCAAGATCAGGATTACTTCTCGATCGAACGGGTTCTAATGACCTTCAACAATAACAATTTCTCGTTGTTGAACTTGTCGATCTTGGAGAACTATAGTATCTATCAAGATGCAGCGTATCCTATCGATGTGGCCAGTAAAATAGTGGATGATTTGAGTATCAACGATCTCTTTAGTAACTTTGAAGCCAACAGAGAGATCGGAATCCGTTCCACTAGGCTCAACCTAAGATCTGTCAATGCCCGGCTGGGAATAAGTCATAAATCAAAAATCAAGTTTCCACGACATTTCAAGATGGTACGACAATATAACAAGACTTACACCCAAATAAAGAACTATCAAAAGTATATTAATAATCTACAAGACTCGTTTGACGAACTTAACTTGGTGGATGGATATTATTTGCCGTTAATCTACAACAAACGGAAAAACAACCGTTACAGATATAATAGATTGGGAGGAAGATTCCATGAAATATATGCTGACGAAGAGTTACCGATTATAGAAGGAGACGAGAATACTAGCGGTGCTACGGATGAAAATGTATACGAAATGGACCAGTTCCAAATGGACATTATTAGTAAGATGTCTGAGAATAATGATGTTGAAGAAGAAGATGAGTTAAGTGATCCTATTGATGATAGTGATGGAGCTGATGGAGACGATAGTGACGGCTTTCTGTCTGATCCAGAGTTGGATATACTTATCTCACAGGGCCGGATATAGGATTAAGTGTGTTGTTATATCGCAGGATTTGATGTTTGATGAGTAGAGAGAGTGGTTAGTGGATTATAGAGCAACTTGGTGAGTTATAGTGGTGATCTTTAGTTGGTAGCATACTGATTTTTGTATAAAGAGTCTAAGGAGTGAATTCTGTGAATTCTGTGGGATATTTATGAATTCAACTGCAAATTTGTGACGTCTAGTGCTCGTTTGGATGTTTTACGAGTGTGTTTAGTGAGTAATCTACAATTTGATCTACTTAGTGACAAGTTGAGCTACTTCCACTTCTACGAGTGATGAGGAAGGATTCAGGAGAACCTGATGGTAGACTACTGGCAGGATTTAGAAGAACTGATGAGACTACTGGCAGGATAATCTCCGAGTCATGGTTTACCAGCCACTCCAGTCGGAACCCATCGCACAGTTTATATCAAGTACTAAGCACCCTCCCGCTTCTCACACTTACGCCCCTAAACTCTACGGTTGTCTAATTATATGTTACATTAAGTATACATGTACCTATGACTATTTGAGTATGTTTTCAAAGAATTGTTCATCCTCCTCGATGTTTTCCTTAATAATATCCAAACCACCTTGGAACTCACCGTTTATATATAATTGTGGGAAGGTTGGCCAATCACTGAACGCCTTGAGACCCAGTCTGATGGAATCATCCTTCAAGATATCAAAGAATCCGAATCTGACTTGGTGTTCTCTCAAAATGGCCACGAGTTGCCTGGAGAAACCACACTGTGGCGAGGAAGGCGAGCCCTTCATGAAAAGCATTATAGGAGCCGCGGTGGTTAATTTCTTTAATCTTTCGTTGAGAGCATCTTCGGACTCTTCGGCAGAAGTCTCTGCTGTTAATGGTGCCGATGGAGGAGGAACAGTGGTGGTGGATGCAATTTCAGCCGAGGGTGCCGTTCCTGAAAACTGGTTCAAGGCACTTATAAACTCCTTGGGGTCTGCGCCCGACAATTCCTTGAGAATGGTGGAATTACGGATCAAAATGAAGTACGGAACGGCACTGACCTCGAATAATTCACTTATCTCGGATAAATCGTCAGCGTTGATGGAGAGAAACACGATGTTGGAGTCCTGGGCCTTGGAGTCGGCCAACGTCTTGAATACACTATTCATGGTCTTGCATGGTCCGGCCCAGGGCGTGTGGAAATACAAAGCAATTAACTTTGAAGGATCCGACTTGGTAAGTTCTGTAAACTGTGCTTCTGATTGGATTTCAATAACTCCCATTTTGTAGTGGATGTATTATGGGGGTGATAGAGAAATGAGACTTGACGGGTGGGGAGAGTTCGCGTCGAATTTGGAAATACCTCTTACGATTTAAGGATATCTATATAAACTAACTAGTTAGTAATCACTGGTGGTTTATTAAAAATTTGATTGTTTGGTGATTGGATGCCACAGCACGTGACAAATACTGTTTATTACGTAAGAAAATTTGAACTGTTGATTATGTAATTAAACTATGTAAATTATATATCCTAATGCTTACGTAATCGTTATTATATAAGAAAATGACAATAAATAATTTCTTGACAAATCCTTATGATTATGTAATAAAACGACACTTTACGATATGAATGACCCTCTCCCCACATAATGCAAACTGCATAAACAATAGCAAGTTGCAATTTAGGCGCCTATCTGTCCGTTACTTTCGGGGAATCCACATGCGAAACGTAGGGACCCTCGGAGTCGGAGTTGGAGTCTATGACTGTTGAGATTCAGTGTTGAGATTCATACGGTTTCGTACAGTGACAAGGTTCGTAAACAAATCCCATAAACTACATCTTCATTAATCCACTATTTCGTAACCAGTAATTCCGTCTTTTGTCTTTTTTTCAGACATTTCCACTCTACACCTTGCGCTTACGACATTATCAGACATCGCGGTTCGGCCAACTCCCAACGCCCCAGATTATTCAGCGGGACCAACAAAATCCTAAACGACACAACTTTAGATCTCTTCAAAATCACACTTTTCTGCTTTATAATCAGGACAACTCTCTACAAATACGTTCTGTATTCTTCATTATAAGACTCTACTCCATCGAAAGGATCTGCTCAGGCTCCACATTATACGCCATATTTTTTACCGCCGCTTAAGTGCCAGCAAACGTTTTTTTATCCCTAAACTCTTATCAACGCCACCTGAAACGTCTGCAAATTGCAGTGACTTCCAGCGACTACTACTCCCTAACGTCCCGCTATTCATTAGTCTAGGTCTCCGTCTCCTACTCTATCCGATCAACGGTTAAACGGCTCCTTTCCAAGGCTAGCGTAGTTATTTAGTACGCACACGCCTTCTCCGGCCCATTATTTAGCCACTTCCTGGGGATTTTGCGCATAAACGACCTTTCTGGTGAATTTCCCCCACAAAAAAAATAATTTCCACAAGATTAAACCTTATTCAAAGCTACGCTGAATTTTTTAACAAAGTTTGTGCTGGAGTGAGAGAAACGTAAATGAGTTTCTAGATGATTTCACAAATCAAATATCAATCTTCATTTCCAATAGACTATCCACTAAACGAGTCGTCGCAAGCCATAAACACTAATTCAAAATCTCCACAATATTCCATGTCGATTGCTTCTTCCTCGACACCAATGGATATTTCCATGGCAGACACGCCGTCGGATCGAAAGACGTCGTCGGCGGCTGCTGCTGCCGCTTCGGCAAGTGCTTCAGGCAGTAAGAAAAACGTTCCGTTAGAATTCACCTCCTACGGAACCACTCCGTCCGGAAAACCCCGTTTGTTTGTATGCCAGGTGTGTACGAGGGCTTTTGCACGGTTGGAACACTTGCGTCGTCACGAAAGATCACACACCAAAGAAAAACCGTTCAGTTGTGGTGTGTGTCAGCGTAAATTCTCTAGGCGGGATTTGCTCTTGAGACATGCCCAGAAGCTCCACGCCGGCTGTTCAGACGCCATCACTCGACTAAGAAGAAAATCAATCAAGAGATCTGGAAGCACCTCCAATAACAGTAATAACAATGATCTCGACGACGATGATGATGATTTAGATACAATGGACGACGACGAAAACGACCGTAGATCGCCTTCGAGAAGAAAAGCAGGCTCCAAAAACCACAACGATCCAGTAGAGTTCAACTTGAATCTCTTTGAAAACAATTCGGCGAACACCATAAATTCCAAGGTCTCCAAAAATATCGCTATGCCTCGAACTCGTTCGCCATCGATCTCACGCAAGGATTCCAACGCTACGAACTCCGCTGCCCTTCAGCGACAACTATTTGAGCAACGCAAAAAAAACATGCCTACCAGAACGAGAAGAGGTGCGTCGTTCTCGGCACAATCCGGTGCTAATTATTCCATTGGGATCCCTGAATTCAGCGATATCTATCCCAACACCGAAAATGTGGAATTCTCCACCCCGCAGCTCTTACCGTCTAGTGCTCACCAAGACATGAATAGCATTCCCCATCTTTCAAGCATACCTGATATGTCCATTGGTGGGGGGCTAATGGAGGGAAACCATAATTATTCCGGAATTTCCAATATGATGATGCGTGGTCCATCAGTCAATGAAATGAGACAAGACTCCATTTCTTCTATGGATACACCAATTCCCGGCCCACCTAGCATCTCACACCATGGCTCATTTTCTATTCACAACAATAACGGCGAGTCCCACTTGATTTCAGACAACGTCAACGACTTCAATTTCAACGGATTATCCTACACTATGCCAACAGCTACGATCTCTAACCAAGAAATACAACATGGAGTCTCGGCACGAAAGGATTCGAGAAATGGAAATCCAAGGCTCAATACGGGAAACAACCCAAAACATGAGGAAACTGACTTTGGCTACTCATTCTACGACGTTCCTGAATCCATATTATCACTCAACCCGTTAGAAAGCATAGCCAGCGAAATGCACAAACAACAAGGCCGGCAATACTTCAAATCATTGACTCCCATCAAACAAGAAATGGAAGACGAAATGGTGGAAAACCAAATCAAGAATCCTGAGCAATTGAATGAGAATTACGACTTAAACTTCTTGAAAGATATCGACGAACTCACCAACGAGTACGATGTGAATTCTAAGTTCTTGCCCAATGGATATTCATTTTATGGAGATAATCCGTCAGCACCATCAAGCGGTATCGAGACTAACTCACCCAGCGGTACTTCCCCTTCTGTATCATACCACAATCCCAAGTCTAATAATTTGTTTGTGGACAGTACCCTCAACCATAACCAATTGTTGGATATTGAAATATCAGTAGATAGTGAACTTCTTCCTCGGCAGCAACCTCCACAGCCACAACAGCATCAACAAGCTAATCAATTCCCATTAAAAACATTTCAAAACGATCTCCACAATCAAGCTTTATCTTCTCAAAAACAGAGACTTAATAAATACTCCAAAAACAAGTTGTTCACCAACAACATGAGACAAATGATCAATAAGTCTCTCAGCAAGTATCCGATTTCTGGCATTATGACTCCAACCATTCCTTCCAATGAAAAGTTGGAATTCTACTTGACTACATTTGCCCAAATTTTCTTGACCCACTTTCCATTCATCCACACCTCCAAATTGACAGAATATGAAATCATGAATATGACTTCGAACGAAGATATCTGTAATGAAAGCGCAAGGGTTTGCTTGCCCTTATTGATAGCAACGATTGGAGCATTGCTAGCTAGCAATAAGAACGACTCCGAACACCTTTATGAAGCATCTAGAAGAACTATACATATTTACTTGGAGAGTCGAAAGAATTCTGTTGGACCCAGTAGTGATGGCACCAAAGACGGAGAAACCAACAACTCTACTGTCAATCCACTATGGCTAATTCAATCACTCACGTTGTCGGTTATCTATGGATTATTCTCCGACAATGAAAATAACGTATACATTGTGATTCGACAACTCAATGCATTAAACTCGTTGGTAAAGACCTCCATCAAGAGAAACAGACCTATATTATTCTCCATCAATGGAGAGGATGAAGAGTGTTACCATAAAATGAACCAGCAAACTGACGGCGATTCTGGATCTCTCTTTTCTACGAATCATAACGATGAATTGAAGTTCAAGAACAACTTGAACATCCAATCGCAAGTACGGATTGTGTTTATGATTTACCGTCTCACCAACTTCTTATTAATGATGTACAATGTTCCACTAACGTTGAGTGTCCATGATTTGAACAACTTACAAACACCCAACAAGAACGATGAGTTATTGTGGAGTTTCAAGAGCTTCCAAGAATTCCAAGAGTACAACAACAACCAAAATAGCGGCAAGTCTTCATGGGTATCATTGAACGACTACTTTACTGGCGATAAAATTATCTTCAAAGATGTATTATTGGAAATTACAAAGGCTGGAGGCAATTTCGACGAATATGCTATAAAGAACTTGGGCCAAATGAGTACTTTTGGATTCATCTCCTTGGTACATGGATTATTTGAAATCGAACAATATCAAAAGTTTAAAAACGTCGATATATTTATGATTCTAGACAAGCTCACCAAGTACGTACCAAGTAACGAGAAAATGCACCAACCTCACCAGACACACCATTCTCTACACCATCAGCAAATGCATCCAAGTCCAAACTTTGAAAAGGTCGACTACGCCTTACTTGTGAACTTTTTCAAGATCTCTACGTTAATTGATTTCAAGTTGGTGAAGGAACAGAGTTGGCTCCGAAACTTTGAGGAGTTGTCGAAGAACTTCAACAAGCTTTTGATGGATAATAACGGCGATCAAATAAGTGACTACGATTATTTAAGAATTGTCGACAGTTGTTTGATGATTATAAAGTTGATTTTGTTTAAGTCTGAGGAGTGCTCTGGAGCTACCAAACAGCATAATGGAGATATTGGAGGATTTAGTACCGACTTTGGGTTTTTGAATTCTAGTGGGAACTATGGGAATGGAGAAGAGTTTTCTGAGAATTTCCAAGGTATGAACAGTCTATTAGCGGAACAGCGAGGTCAAGAAACCGTCGATGCTGATAATACACTCTCAGGGTTTGAAAAGTCGATTAACTTGCGAATTTTTGAAGAGTTTGATAATTCCACCAATTCGATTCACTCACAAATGTTATTCCACGTATTTGCGGTGCTTTCAGTATTTTCCATCTATATTTTGAAGAAGAACAACGCCAACGCCAGCGCCAACGTCAAGAGCGAGTCGTCAGACTTGTTATTTGAATTGAACCACAGATTCAGTATGGTGTTGAAGTTGTTGGATAAGATCGAAATGTTCCTCAAGATCAAGTACCAGTCTGGGGGAGGAGGAGAGATTGGAAGTGGAGGAAAGTTGGACCAGTACTTCACAAATTTGTACTTGAACAACAATCTCGATACAAATGCAAATGCAGCTGATAACGGTGATGACTCAGGTAACTCTTTGGAGAAAACAATGTACATTTTGAGAATTGGTGAAGTGGTGTTGAGTTATTTATTCGATTCCAACATCAAAGTATCGATATTTAAGAAGTTGGGTGGGTCGTTGGCATGTATCCGGAAGTTTTTAGGAGAAAACGAGGCTAGAATTCTATCATAGAAAATAGGTCATAATAGGGCTTACTTCTGATGATAAGATTCATTAAAGGCCCTATAAAATTCATCAAGGGCCTGACCTTTTATGATGAAATTCATCATTGGCATAACTTCTTTGGTTTTGCAATCTCACGAATCATGATCTTTAGGGGTAACAAGTTCATCCCTAATCCGATCCGTTTTTTGTTCATTAAAAGATCTACGGATCATTACCGATCATTAAGCACTAGAACCTTAATGGTCTCGAACGATCTTGATCGTTCAATATTTATATTTGTTCTCTGATTAATTAATTTATTATTTATTATTTATTAGCAAGAAGTATCCTGTAAGGAGTATTAGAATCATAGTGAGAGGTGAGATAAAGAGAATACTTAAGAGAATAACGGTACCTTAAAAGTTGGAGATTATTATATGTGGAGAATTTCCATCCCCAAAAATTTCAGGTAGTTAGAGCCATTTCCTCATTACCAGTTCTGCTGAGTATTCTGAAAGAGAGTGGCGAGGGATTCACCACCCTCGCTACAATTTCCTGCCCACTTCTCTGTGTCCTATTACTAACACATAAATCGTCAACTTAGTAATATTGTAAATCAACCAATTCTCGTGAACTATATATTACTAAAATAAATCATCACTTGGGTTACAAATACTTAAATGAGTACGTGACGAAAGATTTACGGAGATCTACGGAGATTATTCGATTTAGCGATAGTTGCGAGAAATTCGTCGCTACTGTGACTACTCGTATTTACGTTATTTCCAGGAATTAAGAATTATTCACCCAGTCTTCAATGTCTTCGAGGTTAGGGAAATTTCCATAGTTAGCTAGAACCAAACTGAAATATTAATTTCCACTGTCATCGTAATTTCCACTGTCAAGTTATCCCTAATTCGACCCAACCCTTCTAATAGTTTCCGAACTCCTCGGGTTTGCGATTTGCCATTTCTATTCTTACAAATATTCTCCTCCGCAGTCACCTCCAATTTGTCTTCCGTGCTTAATAATCCATATATGCCTGCATATAGTGCGAGTTAGGTGGTCTTGGGAAATCTTCAATTCTCGTCAACGGCTGCAAATGTGTAGCTAAATATATAAATGCAGTGAAATATCCACTGGATAGGAGTTTCAACATCAACAAATGTCAAGTATTTATAGGGATATAATCAGATAGTCAGGGAGTCATTGGGACAATTTAGGGAGATAATTGAGGAATTAGTGGGGAATAGAAGGAGCTGCAAAAATATAGGCTGGAGAGAATTATTTAGCAGTAATTAGACTAAAAGGTATTATGGTCACAAGAGGTTGGAATATATCATAATAGATCAGTGGAATATATCACTATAGCTTGTCATATAAATATGGGAAGCTATAGTTAGCGAATTAGTGGTGTTGCAGCTTTTAGTGTGACTAGATGTGAAAAACAGTTCTCTAGTGCCATTGACTTTTCAAGATTGTTCGTTAGTTCCGTCTAGAGTATAATTTCAGCAAGCTTGAGTTCGTGAGTTCCTTTCTTACTAAAATCTTATCTTCCTAAACTCTTATGATCTCGTAAATCCACTACTTCTCCCTAAGTGATGTTCTAGTGAGGCTCTAATGATGTTTTAGCGATGTTTAGTGATATTCTTTGCTAGGATGTCTTATACTATTATAGCAGTTTCTACTATTATAAAAATTCTTACTATTATAACAATTCTTTCATATACTAACCTCAGAACCTATCCAATTATATACCGGTGCCTCCCCAAACGGGTACAAGATTTCCGTTTACCTTGAACTTCTCAAAGTACCTTATGAAATCACTGCTCTTGAAATCTCCAACAACGGGACTAAAGTCGACTGGTTTGTCAAGATCAACCCCAATGGAAGAATCCCTGCCATTGTTGATCCCAACACCAACTTTACCTTATCGCAGACCGGTGCTATCTTGCAATATCTTGCTGAGACCTACGATAAGGACTTCAAATACTCGTACAAACCAGGCACTACAGAATACTATCTCGAGAAGGAACTTTTGTTTTTCCAAGTCAGTGAACACGGACCTATTCAAGGACAAGCCATCCACTACAACGTCTTCAACAAAGGTGTCTCGGAGTATGCAGCTAAACGTTTTATGAACGAGGTCAAACGTGTTTATGGCGTTGTTGAACAATATTTGGTTAAAAATCCTTCTGGCTTATACTTGGTCGGTGACCACTACTCTACCGCCGACGTAGCTTTCTACTCCTGGATTAGATACGCTAGTTATTTGGATATTGATCTCAGTGTTTGGCCAAAACTTGCTAAATGGGCCGAGACGTTTGGTGCTATTGAAGAGGTCAAGGAAGGCTCCCAAGAACCACCAAGAAAACAATAATGGTAAATAGTCTATTAAATAGAGATCAAGAAAATGACCTTTGCAGAAACGTCTGATCTCTAGTATTTTCTGATCTTTAATAATGCCTGATCTCTAGTATTGTCTAATCTTTACTAATGTCTGATCTCTAATAATGTCTGATCTCTAATAATGTCTGATCTCTAATAATGTCTGATCTCTGACAATAAATGTTCGAAAATATCTGAAATCCTGTAAAAGTGTCTGCAAAATATATTTCTGTAAATGTATGTCTAAGTTTGTACAATTGTTACTGTGGGCACCTGAGCCCTTAAGCAGAATGATCAAAATTCTGTGTCGTCGATGTGGAGTAGGGCGTACTCTTACAGAAGATTTTGGGTGCAAAAACTTTAATTTCGGAACCACAAGCCACAAATTTGGCCTATATACACTCAAGAGGGCACTAGAACTCTGCTAGAACTCTACGAGAGTTTGCTCTAGAACGTAGAACGTACTAATATACTAATAAATACAAATTGCTCTATAATCTCATGACCATGAATAAATATTTGTGATGTGACCATATAAGGTGTTGGTGATCTAGTAGACCGGCTACCAGTATTAACATTCCCTCAGATCTAGCGGTAAGTGTGTGATTAGGTATCGAGAGTTTATTTTATTAAAGATTCCTCGATATTTGTCTGATTAGTAATCTCAGACATAATAGTGAATAGCAATCATCAGGCTCCGAGGTTGAGAATTAGTACCTCACGAGATCCTGTTTATGGTGCTGGCAAATGCGATTCTGTGAATGGTGCTAGAGGTATCTTGAATGTATTATAGCAAATCGTAAGGTGACAAGTTTGTTGAGATTGATAATCTTCTCTTGAACAGCTAGGTCAAGTAATAAAACTAATTCTTGTTATCATGATTCTTATGGTCCATACAACTCTTGCGCTGTTATTAACTCTCTGTTTCAGACATTTTTCTCTGGTTCGTATACTAAGTTATCAATTTATCAAGATCCACATTGCCTTAATCAATAGGATGAAAATGACTATCGCCTGCAAGTAAAGAAAACCTGTTCTCGTTCTAAAACATAATAGTGACGACGGTTGTAATTGGACTCGTAGAGAGTCAAAATTACGACACTTATATCCAAACTTTCCATCCGAGGTGGGAACTAAACAATAGTTGGCATATTGGTAGTATTCCGACTCTATAAATGCTTGTGTGGATATGGTTGAGACCGGATATAGTGTTGGTGCATTGATTGGGTTTTCACGGAGGAGTTGGTTGAGTTGAGATTTGTATTTGAGAGGCCGTGGTTGGTATGGTGAGGACGATATAGTATATGGGCTGGAGGAAGGAAACGGCAGGGAATATTGATTTGGGGATGGAAATTCGGGGGAATACTGATTAGGGGAATGAAATGCTGGAGTAATTGGACTCGAATACGGACTGGAAGAATAAAAAGGGGCTCTAGGAACCTGTTTGATATCTTCAATATAATGCAAGTCCGATTCCTTCCCACTAGTCACGCCAGGATCAGCCACCTCCTGTTCCACACTCTTAATATCTGACGCACAGATCACCTTGATAACTTCTAGAATCACCTCCTTCTCCTCGTATTTAGGGACCCTCTCAAGAAGAGTACCCTCGCTAGACAGACAAGATTCGACATCGAGCTTTTGCTTACACCTCCATTTCCGAACGGTACGTTCCTTTATCTTTCTAAGGATTAGTCGCCGATTCTGATTAAGAAAGGCTAGACGTCTTCGTATATATTCCAACGACTTGGTATTGCATTTCTGTTGCATCTGGTACGACGGTGGCGTCGAAGGTACTAGTAGTTCCATGATATTAGGGACTAGATAGCGTGATGGAAATGTGATTTAATATGTGATTAATGTGTGATTTGTAGATGATTTGAAAATGAGCAATAGGAGAACCGAAACTCAGTTAATCTGTAAATTCACGCTTCGGTTCTAAGTTTTGGAAATTATAATATAACTACTTGTTATTGTGATTAGTAGTCTGATAACTAATAAGATTCAAACAGTAACGTATAACAACTCAACATGTAATTAGTTGACTATATAGATTTTTGATGATAATTTAAATCTGGAGTTATTCCGGAATTTCCAAAAACTTTTGTCTTGGAAATTACCTTTATATATATTGCATAGCAACCCACTTCAGGAATAAAGTCTGGAGCAAAAATGTCTTATAAAGCGACAATTCTGAGATAGGAGAAATTTGCACAGGGTCAGTGCGGCGTGCGACAGTGTTGTAAACGCATGGGTGACAGAGTGATAAGCGCATCATTCGGGAATAATGTCGTCACCCTCTCCCATGTAGCGCATGCATAAGTAATATTGTAGCCACTCAGGATGACTTAGACTCCCCGATTTAGGATTTCGGTTATATGGATCTATGAACCCCTCTGCCATTACGTTAATTTGTTACTCAAAATGACTTTACATTGTGCGTAAATACTATTAGCGTTATGATTGGGGTTTCTGTATGAGAGTTCATAACCAGGATTACGATTCGGTGCAGGTGATTGTCTGAAACGACTCGGCACGACAGTTTTCTGGAGTAAACTATGGAGAACGCTATGTATAGTTTCTACATACCTATTGGTCCATGATATATATAGTGGACCACTTATAAACGTTGATACTCACGGGTACTTTCAGGCATAATATCGCATGACTACATTACCGAAGATTCCGTCAGCCTCGCAAGGAAGTTCCGGGTAGCGAGTGTCAGTCCACCACGGTTCTATTTGAAAGCTGCAGCAAGGCTATGAGATTAAGTAAACCTTGTCATATTAGCCAGAAGTAAACGACTATTATTAATCAACATTATTAAACGACCAATACTAAAACCATTATTAAACGAGGTCCGTATATTATATAATTGCTGCTCTCTGTAGCACTGGCTCGTATGAAGCTATTTTTCACTGTTATCGTTTTGAGGAGGAGTTCCATCACACTGATTCGTCATGTACTTGTGTTCATGTACAAGTGTTCATGTTCCAGGAATGAGCCTACTTTCAGTTCCTCAAGACATTTATCTACGTGGCTTCTTGAAGCTTAGTTTTCCCAAATCTCCACAATTACAGGCTAATATCCGCCACTAGGAAGGCTTTTGGATCTTAAAAGACTTGTGGATTACATTTTCAATAAGTTGAATACTGTGCATATTTGATTTGTTCAGACAAGTGCCATGCATAATTATTATAAAATACTTTTAGAGTTATAATTTGACAACTAATCATATTTGCGCTTATTTGCAAACAATCTGTCAAAATTGCGCGTCTACAAACTAACAATAAAATTAGCAACTATACAATTCTGACAGTTCTAGCTATCTACTAGTTATCAGAGAATTCCCGCAATTTTGACAGTTTTAGCAACTCTTGAAAGTACATCATCAAACTTGTCTTAAGTGTGTTAATTCAAAAGAATTTGCACCCGTAAATTCGAAATATTTCGTATAAGTGGAGATTTATTGTATTGAACACATTATTGAGTATTTCCATAGAATTTAATTACTAAAGCTAAGCCGCACGAAGATAAGCCAATATATGCTTAATAAGTTTCTCTGATAATTGTGCAAAATTAGAAGTGACTTTGAATATGTCATTGCTACAGTTGGAACTCTCTGAAATTATCGAGATGTATGAGTTTTAGATAGAGAATATCGTGAATTAGAAAAATCTCGCAAACCTTTCGAGTTCGTGAGCTAATGTACATAGTTACAGTTTGCTGAGTACTGGAACTCTGGAACCCCCACTACAGGCACTCTCCAATACTGGGTCCTCCACCACTGGCAAAATTAATATAGTGAGCTATCAGAAACGGTTTCGTGAGATGAGATAGTGATCAGTCTCCGGGATAGTAGTCCCATGGAGCTGTACTAACAGGCGGTCTGCTTGTTTCTATCTCTACTGTTTCCTTTGCCCTACAAAATAGTTGGTTAAATCAATATTTATGGACACATGTTATTCTTGATTATAGTTTAATTGGCATTTATGGAGAGTCTGGAACATATCATAATAGAAAATTTCTACTGAATAGCACCTTACATGTCCCAATAAAGATCTGAACGAATTAGAAGAAATCAACAACTACTTCTTAGTAGTAGACAATATATTCTTCCAAAATGACTTGTTCCTCATATAAGCGCCTCTTTAGCTTAGTGGTAGAGCGTTGCACTTGTAATGCAAAGGTCGCTAGTTCAATTCTGGCAAGAGGCAGTTTTTTAATTTTTTTATCCACTAATTAGTAGTAAACTCTTCTACTATCATCTAACCACTAGACACAGTCTACCATTCACGTCTAGCAATGAACAGTCGGCTCTACCCCCACCATTACATCTCCGGCTCAATAAGTATATCGTATGTCATATAATCTATATACAGTCCCGCCACCCCCATCGTTTGATAATGCGAAACCAAATCGGACTGACTTACCACAACATCCAACACTTTATGGACTTTTATAATGTATTCTTCTGCTACTAGGGTATTAATGAGATCTGGAAGTCTGTATATATACGCTCCCATAGTGGGGAAGCTTTTTAGTCTGTCGGTTAATCCGATAACTGTCAAATCGTCACATCGTTGCTACTCGATCCTTACAACCCCGAGGGTATCTAGAGTATCTAGAGTACCACTACGTACATTAAACCAGTTAAGTAAACATGGGGTTGGGCCAGATATTGTGTTCTCTCGAAATTTAGGCTTTCTCAAGTTGTTTGTGAGAGCAGGTACCGTGGTCGGGGGCACCGTGGCTGCTGGGGGATCATACGTTGCATATAAAGTTGACCAAGTTTCTAGTTTTGGTCAGGATCGATTGTCGTCGATTAAAGACTTCACAGGCGGCTTCTTTGATAAAACAGGTGAGTTTTTTAAAGGCTTTGGTGATGGTGGTGACGGCGGTGCTGGGTCTGGTGGGTCTGGTGGATCTGGCAATGGAGACACAACAACTGCAGTGGGCGCAACAACTGCAGCAGCAGTTGGATTAACATCAGAAGATGATGAAGATACCGCTAACGAGGACGATAAAGATGACGAAGAAACTCTTATTGACGATGACGAAGACGTGGACTTTGAACATGATGAAACTAATGACGAAATGATGAACTTAACCCGTCAAATGATCGAAATAAGGAACTTGCTTGCTTCTGTCGACCATGATTCCATAAGATTACCTTCAATTGTTGTTGTAGGCTCACAATCTAGTGGGAAGTCTTCAGTATTGGAGAGTATTGTTGGACAGGAGTTTTTACCAAAGGGTTCTAATATGGTCACCAGAAGACCTATCGAGTTGACTTTAATTAATACCCCCGAAGCAGCTGCTGAAGTCGCCGAATTCCCTGCCTTGAAAATGTTTAATTTGACTGATTTCCAACAGGTACAGAAAGTATTGTTTGACTTGAATATGGCAGTTCCTGAACACGAATGTATTTCCAGTGACCCCATCCAAATCACCATCCGTTCTCCTAAGGTTCCGGACTTGTCGCTTGTCGATTTACCAGGCTATATCCAGGTCGAAGCCGCCGACCAGCCCATAGAGTTGAAACAAAAAATCAGACATTTATGCAATCGGTATTTGGAAGCCCCTAATATCATTTTGGCAATTTCAGCTGCAGATGTTGATTTGGCAAACTCTGCAGCATTGAGAGCTTCTCGTGTTGCCGATCCTAGAGGTGAAAGAACTATTGGGGTAGTAACAAAGTTGGACTTGGTTGAGCCTGAAAAAGCAACCGCCATCTTGACCAATAGAAAGTACCCTCTTAGAATGGGATATGTTGGTGTTATTACAAAAGCTCCCCCCGCAAACAAAGTTAGTGGTGGATTATTCTCAAGAAGGGCAGTATCAGGCTACCAAGCCTTTGTCGCTCAACAAAACTTTGAACACAACTACTTGAAGGAAAACAAAGAGGAATTCTTTGGAACTACTACAGGAACCAGAAACTTGAAGAAGAAGTTGATGAAAGTTTTGGAAAAATCAATGGCAGCTTCGTTGAGACCCACGCACCTTGCAATTCAACAAGAATTGGAGGAAACTTCGTACCAGTTCAAAGTAGAATTCAATGATCGTTCTTTGACTCCTCAAACGTACTTGGCTAACAATATTGATGCCTTGAAACTAGCAACAAAGGAATTAAGTCACCGGTTCTCACGTCGTGAGTTGAAATCATTATTGAAGAACGAGCTTGACCAGAAAGTTTTGGATTTATTGGCAGAAAGATACTGGAACAAGCCTTTTAGCTTGAAAAACTCTAAAACTTCAATTGTCGAGCCAGATTTGAGAGAATTATCACAACTTGCTACAGTTGACGAAGATCTGTACTGGCATAAGAAATTAGATTTAACATCTAGTTCACTTACCAAATTGGGAGTCGGAAGATTATCTACCTCGTTGGTGACGAACTCTTTACTCACAGAAGTGGAGAATCTCGTCGACGGTACACAATTAAGAAACCATCCAATGGCCAAGACCGCAGTCAAAGATGCTGCAAAAGCAGTCTTGGGTGCAAAATATTACTCGACTGCTGACCAGGTTGAAAATTGTATCAAGCCATATAAATATGAGATTGAACTTGAAGACAGAGAGTGGCAGACCAGTAAAGAAAATGCAGTGAATCTTTTAAAGGAAGAATTGAGACAATGTGACGAAGTTTACAATAATTTGAAACGTCTGGTTGGGGGAAGAAAATTACAACAAGTGGTGACGTATTTGGAGAAATTAAACCAACAACAAACCGTCGACATAGACTTGTCATCGAATGAAGCATTGGGATTTTCACCCACCCTCGTCCAGAGAGGACAAGACGCCATCTTTTTGAAGGACCGTTTATCTTTATTGAAAATGAGATATCAATTCGTAAAGAACTCCAAAAAGTGCAGAAAGAAGGAAGGAAAGTATCAATGTCCAGAAATCTTTTTGGACGCTGTTTCTACCAAGGTTTCGTCGACTGCTATATTATTTTTGAATGTCGAATTGTTGAGTGACTTCTATTACAACTTCCCTCGAGAATTGGATATCAAATTCTTCACAAATTTGAGTAAGGAAGATATCGATAACTTTGCAAAAGAAGATCCAAAAATCAAGAAACATATCGAACTCCAAGAAAGAAAAGATTTATTGGAAAACGCTTTAAACAAAATCGAAGGTGTATTGGCTATTCAAAGAAACAAGATCGGCCTGATTGCCGATTCAACAAGCAAACATTCGATCTTCAACTGGGGAAGTTAAGACCTTGTACAGAATATGGTTGATAAATTGGATTCTGCAACAGTTCTAGTTCGTAGCGACTATTATGATTTATTAACACCTAGAGGCATTGATCTGCTATTTATTCCTATCCAGATATTGGATATCCGTGAACATTAACAAGGTTAGTTTTACCCATTTTTTCGAAATCTTTGTTATACTAATTTCTTCGAGATTCTTTCCATACTTTCTTGGATCTTTCACTCGTCTTACCGATGTGTCACCTGTACATACTCCTTACTAACATAATATACAGTGTTTATTATTCTATGAACTATCTTATAACCTTGAGGATACGGTCAAATAACGTATCGAGTTGAACGCCGTCTGTGTTTTCAAACACTGGTTGGAAGGTGTGGAGGTCAAGAACTCTTCTAACATCCTCACTATCATCAACATCAGTACTGGCCTGTTGGCTGTTGGTCTTGGTGGTGATATTGCGGTTGTTGATGACGTCAGCAGTAGCTTGAGCATTAAGTAACATACTATTGATACCAGCAGTCAAACCAACGTCTTCATGGACATTGGTGGATGATGATTGGACCATACCGATTCTTGAGTCCAAGTCCACAAATATAAACGACGAGTTGAAGTAACGAATCGACGAAATGCCTTGGTTATGATATTGGACATGAATAGGTTTCAACTGGTGAGGTTTGAAGATCAAAATCTTGGAGCATACCTTGAAGTGGTCGGAGGTGTCGTAGTAATTGACGGCCAAGGCGATTAATTTATTCAAAGGATCGATGGTTACAAGATTCTTTCCACCAGTAGTGGTGTTGACCTTGGCTACCAAGTCGTTCAATTCACCATTAAGTAAATTGAAGGAGGAAATTCTTGTCTTTGACAAGACGATCAAGTTATCGTCCAAAATCGATAATGATCTGATTCTGGAGCCGGAAATTGAAGGGATTTTAAACATATCGTTGGGGATTTCTTCGAATGTCTGAGCGTTGATGGCAATTATAGAACATTCGTGGCCGAGGAGGACGATGGAACTATCGTTGGACCAACATATATCAACAGCGTCTGAAGATAAAGCACCGCTAGGTCTTGATTTTCTCAAAGTCCACGCAGTTTGTTGTAATTTGGAGCCATTTTTAACAGACTGGTAGATTTCCTTTGGAATTCTAGGTCTCCATACTCTTAAGCCACCCTTGTTGTCTGCAGTTAAAAATGCTAACCCATTATGATAAGACGAAGGAGCCTGGACTACCGATAAGATTGGGTTTGAGTTTCCGTGAGGATCAATGATTTTGGTGGTCAATTCCCAGTGGCCACTCTTGACATCCTTGTCGGCCTTTGTTTCAATAAACTTCCAGAACTTTAATGCATATTGAGTGTCATCTTTGGAGAGCAAGTTGTCAATTTCAGACGTTGAGACACTGTCAAACGTACACATCCATTCGCCGTCTTGGGTGAAGGAAATCAAAGATATAACCGGATCGACCAACTTAGTTTCGGACCGGACTTTACCTATGGACAAGACTGGTGCAATATTTTGAACAAATTGTTGTTCGTTTTTGACCATATCGTATGCTTGGATGGAGGAGTCTGCTGGGAAGTAGGCGTGCTTGGTTTTAGGGTGGATTTCAAACAAAGACGAGTAGTCGTATCTCAATTTGGACTTATCAAAAGTGGTTTCAGACTTCAAGAACTTCTTTTTGGTTTTGGTTAAAGACGACTTGAGCTGGTTGGAAAAGTTTGGTCTTGGTGCATTTACTGACAACCTCGACACCAAGTCCACGGCTGATAATACCAACACCTCGTGGTTTTCGTCAGCCACGAACTCTGACTTGGTGGACGAAATGTTCAACAATAATGTGTACATATTGTTGTCGACGGAGATCTTTTCAATAGACCCATTCAAACGTGGTAAGAACTGAGTCTTGTCAGTATCCAACTGCCAGAATACCAAGACCTTCTCCAACCCTCCGGATAACAAGTAGTTGTTGTCCTGGGAGAATTGTAAAGATCTGACTTGATCAATATGCCATTTGAGAAGACGCTGAGGCTTTTCAGTCTCTAATCCTCCGTACAAGATCTGGATAGCTCCTGCAGAAGTACCAATTGCAATAACCGAGTCGTTAGAAACGGCCAACGATGTGATGGAAGACTTGAATGGAAATTTGAGAGTTTCTGACTCAACCTCGACCTCGGCGTCCTGGAAATGCTTAATTAGATCATATAATATTACCTCATGATTACTGGTGACAAAAACAACCTTGGAACTGTCCAAGGAGGTCGAGAAGGCGATGGAGTTGTCGATTTCTGCCAAAGTTTGATTCTTTTGATCTTCTGTTCTGGCGATGACTTGAATATAACGGGTTTGTGGAGCCAATTTCTTATTCTTCTTGCCCAACACCATATAGTACGACTTGTCGTTGACGGAGATGACGGAAAGTAACGGTGCCTCGAGTTCAAGATCGACCTTCGACTCGATAGGTCGCGTCACCTTGTCCTTCCAGTTTAACGTTATGACTTCTCCGTAGCTCTTGAAAAGCAATATGGTACTCGGGTTGCTTGGGTCAAGCTTGACGTCCACCAAGTCTTCAAGATCAACGTCTATGGATCTGATACATTGGCGGGTAGATATGAAATATACCCTCACCTGGTACGCCAATATGACGATACTATAACGGCCGTCTTTGGATAAGATTGACGCTGATGCCGAGGAATGAGGAAGAAAGCTCGGCTTTCCTCCCGTAGCTATGGTTAACGACCAATCATTTGATGATACTGTCATTGTTGCCTGGTCTTCTATCTTCATACTTGTATGGAAAGTTGTATTTAGAAAATTTTGATGAGGGTCGATGAGATCACGTGAACAAAACAGAGTTACGGATTCTAGATGAGGTGTGGAAGGGAATGAGGGGGTGGACCAGGGGGACATTGAGGGGGTAAGAGGGATGAATGAAGGAGGAATGGGTACCGACGTATTATAGAGAGTCTTATACACTCTAATAGGTATAACTACTATGAAATATTCAGCTATTCTGAAGACTTGTCACTCACTGGCCATGGCATCGTATCGCCAATATGGGCTATAGAGTTAATAGCCATCGCTATTTAGTAGGAATTGTAGAGATGGTAGTAGATATTGAAATAAAAGTGTAGTAGTAGTGGTAGCTTCTATTTTCTCCTTAGGTTTTATTATACTGTGGTTAGCTGGGGTTCTATGTGTTTCAACGGTTCCATATCACGTGATGTACTCAAAGTACAGATTGTAATACAATCTAACATATACACTCTACTAGCAGTTACAATTGTTGATCAGCTCCCATAGTCTAGCAATTCTTCAGTATACGCATATCTAGATGCTTCTTGTCTAACTAATTGCTACGTTTTACCAAATTAAATACTTCTGAATTCACGAATACTAGAGCACGTGACCACACATGTCACCATATATGTCACCACATATCCATACATATTAACTATTAGTTATATTACTAATATAATCACTAGTCCCTCCAACCCTCTAATTATATAATTCCTTCTAATTATACACGGCTCCCACCACATCCCTCTCTATCCTTTAGCCACATAATCTCAATATCACGTGATCAGCATAAACCTCCCAATTAAATACCTATTACATTATTAGTAGTTCTTCAATTCTCTTTATCAAAATGTCTGCTTGTATATATTCTACAAATCTTCCCTCTCTAGCCTCTCCACCAAGGCCCACCCTATCACCTCTTACTCTACTATCTCACGTCTCTCTCCATCATATCACGTGACGCATTTTAAAATTTTCCAACTTGTAACAAATCCATCTTAAAAACATCTTCCTCACACTCTTTACCACTCTACACCACACTAAACATGATTATTCCTATTCGTTGCTTCTCGTGCGGTAAGGTCGTTGGAGACAAATGGGAGACATACTTGGAATACTTACAGGACGAATCCATGACCGAAGGGGATGCTTTGGACAAGTTGAAGTTGAAGAGATATTGTTGTAGAAGAATGGTTTTGACTCACGTTGATTTGATTGAAAAGTTCTTGCGTTATAATCCGTTGGAGAAGAAGGAGATTAATTAAGATTAGCGAGATCCTGGATCCTGGACGTGGTAGTGATTAGATATTGGATATCAAGATGAGTTGGTAATTTTAGTGGAGAACACGCTGAAATTGAGTTGTATTAGTGAGTTGAAGACAATGTTTGAATTACGTCACTTTTAAAGATGGAGCCGTTTGATGATGAGCCGTTGGAAATTTAAGGAAATTTATGGCTCCTTATGGACAATTTTGGACATAAGAGACATTATGGCTGGTGTTCGACTGTTATTGTTCCTGTTCAACTATTATGATATCTCTCATCTGGTGTTATCACAACTTTTAACACCTTGATTACTCTGCTGATTACCCATAGATATCTTAATCATGTTTACTAGGAAGTTAGGGCTGTCCAACGACTGGATGGATATAACCCTCATGATACAGATATATTTTGTATCGAATACTTCGAGGAAGTGTTTAAATACTGTATTTTTAGATTATTATTGTAATACAAGAATAAGAGAATGAAGTAGTGAACAAAGTAATGAGTTAGTGAGTTAGTGAGTGAGCTAGCGAGTTAGTTAATGAGTTACTATCAACAGACTAACCCACTGGGTTAGCGTGCAAGTATTCGGTGCAAATTGTGTAAACCAGACTGAGTTCCGTGGTCACCATGAAGTTCAAAGGCCGGGATTACTGATAACTAACCTTCCCGGAACCACCGATAGATCACATACGCTCTGAAAGAAGTAATCTTCCACTAAATATTCTAGGTTGATATCAACCGTTATATATAAGTACTTTTATATTAATGATTTTACATCTTTTCCTCCTTTTATCCTCCAAAACTCAGCAAATGCTACTGGCCCAGGATTACTCAAAGGCTATGAATTAACGATGAGAAACTAATCAGATGAGCCAGAGGCTACAAGGCTGAGGGAGGTCTGACGAAACTGAGGAATCAGACAAAACTGAGGAAGAACAGACAAAACAAAGAAAGATAAGAAACAACAGAGGGAGACCAAACACAAATGATGTAGAAATAAAACATTTACTTCCTTTTACTAATCGCTCGGCATCAAGACCAGAAGAGCAGATCTCGTAAATTATTAAATGAGCTTCCACTAGTGAGCAAATAGTTCAATAAACCCTCTCAGGTCCCCATAGCGAGCTCTAACGAGCTCTTACGAGCTGCTCTTCTAATTATCCGCATCTGAAGTGTCTACATTCTGGATGTACTGGAAGAAAAATGCAATCAACTCCAAATGACTCTCGAATTTAATTCTCTCATCAACTGTATGTATGCCGTTTTCATGAACTGGATCATTGTTAAACAGTGGAGTGTATCTGAAGATATTCTTGGTCAAGTTCCAGTAGTATCTAGTGTCGGTATTTGCAGGCATGACTGCAGGAGCAACAATCACAGGCTCGGTCAAGTTGGTGAAAACAAGATCTTCAAATACGTGTCTGGTTGTTCCAGCAAGATACTTCCAGATAGTGTCATTATAAGGAGAAATTGGCGAAGGCTCCAAGACGTTGGCAGCATATATGTCAAAGTGACCCGAAACTCCATCCCCTTCAAGATACGTCTGGTTAAACGCAGTGACTCGTAAGTTGTGAGTTTTTGCAACCTTCAAAACTCTTGAAACAAAAATCTCTTCAATATCTTCAATAGTATACTCAACACTGACTCTGTGGTTGACCTTCAACTTTGTGCTTTCAGGCAAAGCATTGGCCTTTGCACCGCCGCTGATCACATCCGCTGCTTGAGAAGTCAGAATTAACGCTTTCGTAAGTGCAACTTTGGACAAACTCTTCATAATTAAGCCATTTGCATAATTATCGAAACCAGCCCTGAGAATTGTCTTCTTGACAAGCGAAGGCATCTCACTGTTGACCGCAAGACATTGCATATACTGTAAAATGGGGTTCTTCTCCGTCAAAGTGGTACCAAATGGATTCTGCTCGATCATGTAGACCAATTCACTCATAATTCCAATCGAGGTGTGGTCTGGAGGAATCGAAGAATGTCCACCAGGAGTTGTTAATTCGACCTCAATATCAAGATATCCTTTTTCTCCCACACAAGGAGCAGCGACGTATCTACCGGTGAGATCATCCATCCGGACACCAGCCCCTTCATCAATGAGAGCATAGATCGAGTCACGGCCCAACTTCTCTTCTAAGAACTTGGCGATATTTTGAGCACCTCTAATTCCCGAGGATTCTTCATCAAAACCAAATGCTGCAATCACCGATCTCTGGGGATGGAAATCTTGACTGATCAACAATTCAATAGTTTCCAAAATCCCAATCAAAATGTTTTTACAGTCGAACGAACCTCTTCCGTAGAGAATTTCTCCGTCATAATGACCGTCGAACGGAGGGTATGTCCAATCGTCAAGGGTGTCCTGTTGTACGGGAACAACGTCCTGATGGGCTGCCAACATCAAAGGTTTTAACGACGCATCAGAGCCCTTCCAGGTAAATACCAAACCATAAGTATTGACAGTTTCTACCTCTAAATTTTCATAAACGGTTGGAAACGTCTTTTCTAAATATTCATGGAACTTCTTAAACTTAATCCAAAGTTCAGGAGCTTCATCCACGTCTGGTTGAGCGTCTCCAACTTGCGTATCTACCTGAACTGCTCCTGACAACTTCTTGATCGAAGCAGCTTTAAATTTGGCGTCGTGGAGCACCGACAAGACTGTTGAGTTGTCTTTGATGTAGCTTAGCGGGAGGATTTTATCTTGAAGGGGACAAATTTCTGGAGCGTCAGTGGATTGAGCTAAAAGCTTGATGAAACTGAGAATATTGGTGGTTGCTAGTAAGATTATGATAATGGCAATTCCTCCAATTCCTCCAATTTGTTTGTAAGACAACTTTGGTTGCGATTTTGGGGTGGCTACGAGTGGTGAGGTTTCGCTAGTCTCTTCGCTAGCCTCGGTCAAATTGGTTGGTTCAGGAGCCAATGGGGTTGATATAGGATCCGACATGGTTGTATAATCAATTCCTCAATAGAAATATGGTAATCCAATAGCAATGTGGTAAATTTTCCTCGAGGGGAGTTCAAAAATGTAGGGGCTGAAAGGAATGCTTAAATTAACCACCTGCACCGGGGAGTTACCGCATTTTGCGGGATTGCGCACTTTTAATTCTATTAACGCTCGGAGATTAGCAAGTATATGAACGGTAGATTTACACTCCACATAGTCACACACGCTCCTTAGTGACACTACAAGTCACTTAAGGTTTTGAGACAAATTGCGTAAAGCTCCAATCAAACTTGAAAACCTGCGTAGGCGAACAAGTATAGTTTTAGTGCGTTTGTGACCGTTGGTGGAGGGCATTTTATAGCGCAATTTTATATTCTGAAGAAACTTGCAAGTATAATAACTCCAATAACTCAAACTAAAACTAAAACTCTAATAGTATTATGGTATTTAATAAAGGTAATTCAGCAGGTTATTGCTTCTAGATAATGATATCCCAAACATGGATATCTTCCTATAAACTAACTAAATTTCATCAATAACTTAACGAATTAGATTGTGGACTAGTTATTAAATAGCTATTTACCAATGACAAGTAAGGATTTGATTTTCTAAATGTCTTTATTTCTTAACTTTATTTCTTATTTTTCCTACGGCAACATATTTGCGTTGTCCAATCATGTGATGCCGGTACAGTGGACTCTTATAGGCATTGAAGAGCAAAATGGGTACATTTATACACTTCAGCTACTTCGGATACAAGGGGTGCGACATTCACCAAAATCCTATATCATAAAATTATCCATCTATCTAATACAGGGTCAAAATAAAACTCTGATAATTCAATTCCCTATAAGTTGATACTATAAATCTCCAAAAATCTCACTTTGTTCAAGTGCTATAACTAATTGTCGGCTTCTGGAGTGTCAACTGCTTGGATATATTGATAGAAAAACGCATTCAACTGAAGATGTCCGTCGAATTGTAACCTTTCATCAACAGAATGGACATGAGTATCCTTCAAGAAATTCTTAGCAAAGAATGGCGAGTATCTGTAGATGTTTTTAGTCAAGTTCCAGTAATGTCTGGTGTCAGTATTGCCTGTCATGATTGATGGTGAAGAGATAATAGGATACTCAGTGCCTGGGAAAACCAAGTCTTCAAAAACATGTCTGGTGACTCCAGAAAGATATTTCCAAACGGTATCGCCAAATGGAGTAGTCGGCGCTGCTTCCAAGGAAGAGCTAAAGACGGTAATGTTGAATGTTCCTGCATTTTGCTTGTTTTTAAGCACCTTTTCGCCAAATGCAACCACCTCTAAGTTGTGTCTTTTTGCGACCTCAATAACTCTCTTGACAAAATGTTGCTTGACTTCATCAACAGTGGATTCGATGGCGATTCTATGGTTGATGAGCATCTTGGTAGTTTCCGGAAGAGCATTGGCCTTTTCACCCCCACTGATAATATCAATAGCCTGGGAAGTCTGGATCAAAAACTTAGTGACAATATTCTCTTGGATCATCTTAATAACTTTGGCGTTAGCAATTTTATCATAAGCTGCTCTCACGATATACTTCTTGTCGAGCTTAGGGATCTTTCCCTTAGGATCATGAGCTGCAATACATTGCATATAGCTGTAGGTTGGGTTTTTTGGACTAAAAACTGGTGCATATGGATCTCTCTCAATGATGTAGGCCAACTCAGAGACGATTCCAATAGATGTATGGTCTGGAGGAATAGAAGAATGTCCGCCGGGGGTTTTCAAGTCCACAAGAATATCAACGTAACCCTTTTCACCCGTACCTGGAGTAGCGACGATAGTTTGAGTCAATGGTTCAATCGAGAGTCCTGGACCTTCATCTATAATAGCATACATGGAGTCTTTACCATAAGTTTTCTCTAAAAATTTTGCAAGCGCACTAGCACTGATAACACCAGAAGCTTCTTCGTCAAAGCCAAAGGCTGCAATAAGAGATCTTTTGGGTTCGAAGCCTTTACTAAGTAAATACTCGAAAGTTTCCAAAATCGAAATTAAAACATTCTTACAATCGGTGGAACCTCTCCCGTAAATGTACTCACCATCATAATGGCCTTCAAATGGAGGATACGTCCAGTCATCAAGGGTTTCCTTCTGTACTGGGACAACATCTTGATGTGCGGTCAACATCAAGGGTTTCAAGGATTCATCCGAACCCTTCCAATGAAACACCAACGCATAGGTGTTCACCTTGTCAACGTTTAAATTTGCATAGACAGTAGGAAATGTCTTTTCCAAGTAGTTGTGAAAGTTTTGGAACTTAGCCCATGTTTCTGGAGAGTCTGGAACGTCTGGTTGGTTGTCAAAGATCTGAGTATCAACTTGGATGGCTCCTGATAACTTAGCAATTGATGCTTCACGGTACTCCTTACCGTGCAAGATATTCAAGACCGAGGAGTTATCAACAGAATACGAGTGTGGAGCTTTTGAATCAAACAAGGGACAATCAGTTTTGATTGGAGTTGCAGCGATTCTCAAGTAGTTGAATAAGTTGGTACCGAATAGAATGACAATCGCAAGGACGACTCCCAATCCAATACGAATTGCATTGTGATGTTTCGTGGTATCTGTTGGTAGTCCAATCATTATAATTGATTTCTTGTCGAGGAGAAAAGTGACGTTAAAATAATGGGTTTTTATAGACCCTTGCCAATAAAGCAATTCCGTGTAATGTCGTATTATGACATAATTGACGTAGATAGTTTCGATATTCAATGTCGTTTTGCCGTACAATTTCAACAACGACATTTAATCAAGCGAAATTAAAGATAATCGGAATATTTTACTTATATTGGTCGCGACACTTTGATTCGCGACACTTCAATAACGACACTTAATTCGCGACACTTTATTTCACGACACATTATCATATTCTGTCGCGACAAGCTAAAATTGACGATTCCAATGCGCATAAACATTTTTATCACGAACATTCCAAACTTTGTCCCCCTAAGTTTCAGCTCCCTCGTCTAGGAATACCAACGGCTAGCGAGAAAATATGAAACATTCTGTCAAACACCCCGCAACAAAAATATTCGAAAAATGCCGGCACTTTAGTTAACTGATCATTAACCGATCATTAATTGATTGTTAAACGTATGGTTTGCTGCGTGGCTTCGTAGTTATTGCCATGTAGCAATGTCATTTATTAGCGGCCAAGGCTTATGGTGCCAAGGGTCATCCTGGGATTCGGGGAGGGCTGGAAATCTGGGACCCGCTTTTTTTTAAAAACGCGTTCTCACCGAAATGTAAACACTCCTTCCTGTTTACATATTTTGATCAAACCTAAATACTGAAACATCAGCAAATATTTCGTGGCTATATATAAGAAGCATTTTCCCAGGGAGGTAAAATGTTTTGCACTCCATAAGTTCTCTACCGTTTAATTGCGTCCTCTAATCGCGTCCATTCCTTTTACCTTAAACAAAAGATCACTTATTCACATACAATGCGTGTCATTCCTTTAATCTTGTTAGCTGCCTCTTCAGTTAGTGCTATTCCGTATAAAAGATTCGACAATTCAACTACCGGATATTCTGTTGATACCCTTTCTACTGCCGAAGGTACTTCGACCATCACTGTCAATCAGTATGTCACCATTACTTTGGATTCAACCACTTTGACTCTTCCAGCAACTGCGTCTAGTGCAATTGCTTCCGCAGAAAACGAACAAACTATAGTCTCTATTACTCAGTATGTCACTTTGACTTCCGATGGTGTCGTTACTACCAAGGCCACCAACACCGTTGTGACACCTGAGACTGCTGCTCCTGAACCTACTTCGACTGAACAAATTACGATTATTTCTACAATCACCAGATTAGTCACTGTCACTAGTTCTGACTCCACCTTTCTTTCAACGGAAACCGCAACCACTACTGAAACCCCTAACAGTTATTGTGATGCAAAGACCGTTACCGTCACCGCAGACCCTGTCACAGTCACAGTCACAGCAGGTCCAGCAGTCTCCGGTGGTGACAAAACTCCCTCTACATTGACCGAAGGTGATGTTACTTACACCTCCACTATTACCAAGACCATCACTTCCACTCTTCCATCGGCCTCCTTTACTTCCACTTACACCAACTCATCGATCACCTCTTACTATTCTGCTTATGCTTCTTCTTCTTACCCAACGTTTGTTCCATCCGCAAACACCTCGGTACTGGCTTCAAGTCTCTATTATTAAAAAATTTAGGGCTTTCTTGGAAAGATTATTTTTATATTCGCTCCATCAGCGTCTGCAGAACCTAGTGCGCTAGTCAGAAGAGAAATCTTCTTCTTCTAACGAATACCGTATTATTATAATTACTGGTATTCGTCCAAAGCAAACGGTTTATTTTCACTTATTGGTCTCGTCCTCTTGGATTTTTTAGTCTACAGTCCCATAGTAATTAGTTCAACCACTATTTGCTATACTACGGGACTTCTTCTCTCGGTTTATATTCTATTCTAGGCTAATTTTTACTTTAAATTTGCAACCGTAGGAATCGTAAACAGACGCGCCAACGCGTAAACGCGCATCGCGACTTGTATATAAATGTCGCCAATGTCGCGCCAAACCTGATCCAAAACAATTCACAAATTATCAATAAATAAACAAACGTCTTTTCACACGCCCATTTTGTTTAAGTTTCTAGTAGTAAGCTGCAATTCTAATATTCCGCTAGCCTGCTATACTTAAATCATGAGTTCGTCGCCAGTAAAATCAGGACGATTACCTGCTTCAATTAAAGATGACACGTTTTCTCCAGTAAAACTCCCTAATGTCAGAACTCCTGAATTAAAAAACAAGAATAAGGATTTTGACGTTGTTAAGCAACATCCACACGGACTCACCGCTAAACACGAAGCCAGGGGCAGAAGAAATACCCTCCATAACTATTCAGATCCCAGCGGGCGCCGATCCTTGGTAGCAACTCCATTGAATGTTCCCCAAGCAGCTTCAGAAAATGTTCCCAAGTACCCTTTAACATCACCACGCAATACGATCAAGAAGTTTAATATCGATAGTATCAAAAAGTCAAAGAAAAGCTTGGACATGAAACTTTCTCGCGAGAGTCCTGTGGGAAAGGAAAATAATGATCCGTTTGGTAGTTCTACTCTTGCAGCAGATCTTTCTCTTGCCCCCAGCTCTCCGATTAAACGTAACCGTGACGAGCCAAGCTCTGCAAGGAAAATCGCTAAAGTGGTGACCAATGCCAACGAATCGTCGTATCAATCGGATACCCTGGTCCAGATCAATGAAGTTTTCTATAGAGAAGACTTGGTTGCCCAACTAAGCTCAACGAAATCATCTCCCAGACGTAGTGGTGGTATTTCTAAATATACTGCACAAAAACCTACGACTGTTGTCGATAATGATAGCGATAGTGATCCTGACGACTATGGTAGAATCGAGAATACCATAAGCCAAACAATAGTTCCAAACACTAATACCGTGGAAGCCAATAAATACACCACGAGTTACAACTCCGATAACCACACTCAACTTAACAAGATTATCAAAATAGATGATAAGACAAACGCAGGCAGTTATCTCACTCCACAAAGGTATACAGAACCCATAGCCAAAAGTCCAGCGACTAATCAACAAGTTAGAATCAACGAAGCATTAAACTTGGAAAATAGTGATGATAATGACGAGGGGATTCTTGGAAGTATGGACCAACCACAATTGAAAGATGCCACCAGTCCCTTGAAGAACCATCCTTCTAACCTCTACAATGACTCCAAAAAATTCAGTAAAACAAATAGTGTCGATATACCTGAATCTTTGAAGGAAGACCAGGAGTATGATGATGTATTACCAGAAGTTGAAAGATTAGAGAACGAACCAACTATAAATTTTTTGATGTCTCCAAACTCCAAACCCGTTTTCTCAATAGATCAAATAAACAAGATGCAAGATGACGACAGAAAGAAGGTTGATTATTTGAAGGATGAAATTTTAAAGAAGAACGATACAGTCCGTACCCTCCACCAAGAATTGGCAACCATTAAGAGTGAATTTGCATCCAAACAACAAGAAACATTCTACTTGAGGGATGAAAAAGATGTTCTCGTCAGAAACGAGGAAATACTTTCTATCCAATTGAAGCATAATGAGCGAGAGCTTGCTTCGTTAACGAAGAGTTTCAAAATGAAGGAAAGTACCATTGCTGGCTTGAAACACAAGTTGAATGACGCAAAGGTACAATCACAAGAAACAATTTCCAGTTTAACACGACAAGTTGAAGAGTTGACTACTTCTAATAATGCAGACGCCATCAGAATGGAGGAAATACTACAAGAAAAGGAAGAATTACTCAAGGCTTTAGAGGAAGCAAACACTATTCAAGCAGAATTGGCCAAAGAAAATGGAGACTTGAAAGAAATCAACTCCAAACAAGAAGAATTGCTCAAGGAATTGGATAATTTGGAGAACTTGGCCAATGATAAGATCTATAACTTGGAGAAGAATCTTCAGTTACAAAAGACCGAGCTTGGAACGAAAGCTGACGAGTTTTCCAAGGAACGTGAAATCTTGACCAACCAAATCAATCAACTCGAGGAAGACAAGATTCAACAAGAGACCCAGATCCACAAGCAGAGAAGATCTGTTCAACAGCTCAACGAAGAATTGAGAGATTCCACAAACATGATCAACAAATTGAATTTGAAAATCGATAGTCTTGAATCTGAGATCTCCAAAATGACACAAGTAGATGCTGAAACCACGCGGGATTTAAAAGCCTTGATCAAGGAGAAGGACGAGATTATTGCGGAAGATGTTACAAAGATGAACGAGTTAGTCCTGGCCATTGAAAACAAAAAGAGAAAGCACCAAGAAGAAATCCAAGAACTCCAACAAGATATCAAGAGATTGAAAGAAGACTCATCAATGCAGCAAAATAAGGAAGTAGAGTATTTGAAACAACAGCTTAAAGAACAAGAACTAGATGCCCAAAAGAAGTTCGACGACATTGCTGCCTTCCTCCACAAGCAATACGCAGAGAAGCACACTCGCAAGCTCGGAGAAGTCAGAGACCAATACGAGAAGGAACTTTCTCTTTCAAATCTCGACAAGAAAGCTTTACATCGTGAAGTCGATCTGCTCAAGAGGAAACTCAACCGAGCAGTAGAAGAAGTACAAAAGGTCAATGAATTTGTTCATGTTCACAAGTTGCTGTACCCCAATTCCGGAAGTTATACAAGCAAGAGTCCAAACAAATCGAGGACCACAAGGTATTAGACAGAAAAAGAAATCGGGACCATTCGGAATATTCGAGTCCTAGAGAGATTCGAACTTCATAACTTCATCCGTACTACATGTACTAAGCATTATATTAATTGAGTCCTACTTTAGTAAGAATCTAGTCCTAGGGCCATTACTATTCTTGATAATAGTCCAGATATTAAGAACGTTGTAGGATCTCAGGTGTAGCCTTGTCTACTAAGATAGTGATTAGATTAAGAGGTTTGATAGTTGGGTAATACTTAAGTTGGTACGTTGTAGTAGCCCTTCAGTCTAATATTTGATTTATTTTAATAGACATCGATTCGAAGTGATTGAAATTGATATCTATCGTCACAACCAGCGTACAAGAAACTTTTAAGGAACTTGTATCAAACGGTCTCAAACTACCGTGTTGAGAATAACCTTGTTTTACTTTACCCACTTTCTTGATCAAGGTCTCACAGTGAATCTCTCTATTATCTCTTTATTATAAACCTTCAAATATTGTTGGGAATTGATACTGGCGATATTCACAGGTCTAATATTTGGTTAGTATCACAATAACTGACTGGACCTTGATCTTTTTGTAGTATGTATACGGAAATAACGGTATTTAACGTTTCAATGATCAAACTAGAGTGTCGCAGATTTTTTGCAATCGTCGGGGCCAGGGGCCAATTTATAACTAGTTAAATTTTATTCAATTGGTTAATATTAGAAAAGAATAGGGGAGAGGTACCAAGGGAGAGTAATCGATGGAGAATAACCACAAGTGTCACCACAAGAATTCGTGTAATTCATACAATGATTACTATGACTTATCAGTAAATCCTCAAAGTTCTGGCCCGAGGACTCAAATCTGTCCGAGGAGGCATCAATTTCCAGATCTTTTGTTAGATAAATGCATATAAATAATTCCAATTAGAAACATGTAGCTACTTCTAGGATTATATTACGATACTGTAACATGTGTGGCGCCAAACGAATCATTATTGTGAGAAGTCACTGAGGTGAGAAGTTACTGAAGAAGATAGTGAGAAGCCAATAGGGCCCGAGACGTCCCCAACAAATCACTAAATCGCTACACTCCTGAGTAACTGAGCAGCCCGAGGAGCCTAAAGAGTTGTCGCTAAGTCGCTACGCTCCTTAGTAACACTCCCTACGCTCCTTAGTAACACTCCCTACGCGTAATTTCCATCACGGCTCTGAGTAATTTTTCCACGTATAAATTGAGAATTCAAATGGCCACCAGCAAATAGATTCGAAGAACACTCCTCACCAGCCATTAAACCACTACAAACCCATTAAATCTCGCCATTACTCGAGGTACATTTGTTTCTAGTTAATAAGAGAAATTAATTTTGAGAATTTAAACCAAGCTCGCCAGCGAAATAGGAACTAGCGCAGAACTAGATTGCAGGAACGGACCAGTTAGAAGAATAACCAGAGTCCAATCAACGACCAAGAAACAGTACATATCAATAAAATACGGTAAAGTTCACTAAAATAAACTAAAATAAGTTAAAGTTCACTAATTTCACTAATTTCACCAATTTTACTAAATTTCACTAATCTAAACATATCCAGAAACTATAGGATGTCCAATTTTGAAACCAGTAAATTATACGAGACCATCATCGAAGACGTCATCAATGACTCCAGACAGGATTTCGAAGATAGTGGAATCGACGAGTTGACTCTCCAGGACTTAAGAAGAATATGGTGTGAAAAGTTGACGCAATCGCAGGTGGCCAAGTTTTCATGGGACGAAGTGGAGTTTGAAGACCCGAGCCTCCAGAACCACAACATACTTCCGTCAGGCTCGTCGCAGAACCAAAGAATGTCTCAGCCTCTAGTTTCGTCACATATCAACAGTGGACTCGAATTGCCCAACATGGTTAACGCGTCGGATTTGTCGTATAGTGCCGTGGCTAACACCAACAATATCGGCATTGAAATCCCACATATACAGGAAACCGACGTGGATAGTGCCACGGGGTTGATGCTACCAAACATCAACCAGGCCGACGGAACGTTTGAGTTCACCATAGTTTCGGGTGAGGGAGGTAAGTTCATGGAAGCGTTAAAGAAGAAGCAGAAGAAGAAAAAGATTGGCCAAGCTGACGGAGCTCTTGGTGATGATGATGACGAAGACGACGACGATATCTTTAATGACTCTGATGATATCAACTCGGATTTGGACGACGGTTTGGACAGTGACCAGAGCGATGATGATGATGGTGACCAAGAGGGCCAAATCATGTTATGTTTGTATGATAAGGTCCAGAGAATCAAGAGTAAATGGAAGTCTAACTTGAAGGAAGGAATTGCTAATATTGATGGAAAGGATTATGTTTTTCAAAAGGCTACGGGTGAGAGTGAATGGTCATAGTAATATATACGAGTCTCTGTGGAGCGTAGGGACATAGTGACGAGCTTTAAAGAATATTTGAAAGACATCTAGTTTGAGCTGTAGGGAAGATCTCTAAGATTATCTAGGGAGCTCTAAAGAAGATTTGAAGACATCTAGAGGACGTTAGTGAAGATTTGAAGACCATCTAGAGACGAAGAGATACTATGGAGCGTAGAGTCACCATGGAGCGGCGAAGTACTTGTGAATTATAACAGTTTTGAATACTGAGCTAGTACTGAACGTAGAGAACTACGCTCAGTCTTGTGAATTAGTAGTTTAGTGAAGGTGAATATTAGTGAAGATTTAGTGACTTTTGAATACTGAGCCCAGTATAATGAATTCAAGCATGCGTTGTACAAACGGCAGGATCTAGTCAAACTTGTTGATCAATGATGTTATCAATATCTTCGTTTTTAGTTCACTCAGTATTAAAAGCTGCAAATAATCAGGCTTCAATGGGTTTTATATATATCTATTATATGCAGTACATTAACGTCAGTAGATTCAGCTAGAGGAATATTGACCAAATTTTCTCTGCTGACTAAACTAAGATCTAGGCTAACTTCAAGTAGCCTCCACTATGTCATATACAAATTCCCAGTAAATTTAAACATTAATTGCCCACAATATTCATTAGAGTGTTGATTATATAATCATTTACATCATGGGTTTGCTTACATAATCGCCAAATATTAAGTGAGCGTAGCGGAGTACGTTATCTAAGTGATAAGAATTAGTGAGATTTAACAATCGAGAGGAATAAGCAACAACAGTAAAGCGGAATATTCATTGAATTACCGAGTACCAGTATTTACTTACCTTTCGAATATATAGATACTCGAGAAAGCAATGAGCGAAGCATTTAGTTCTCTCAGTATTAAAAGAAGCTGCAAATAATCTGAAGATCTTAGTAATATATTATTATAACAGTGGCAATCTATAAAGAACATTTGAAGAACATTTGAAGAACATTTGAAGAACATTTAGAAGATCTCAGAGACACTAGTGACGAATTTAAAGAAGATCTTGAAGACATTTAGTGAGGTTCTTTGGAGGAGCCAGTGAGCCTCCGTAGTTGTGGGATACTGATTGATAATGAAACCGTAGTTGTGGGATACTGATTGATAATGAAATCTTCGCCAAAGATCAATCTAGCCCGGTATAGAGTCGGTATCAGACAATCAACGTAGCCAAAATCAGCACCGGCACCAGTACTTATTTAATCAATAGCTCTTCGCTATTTCCAGTACCTATTTGGTGGTGCTGAAGTCGGAATTCTAATTGCATTGCCGGAACTCGATATTTTTAAAGAAATTATTTTTAACAAGGTGCTTAAAATATTTCAATACGTATATGATTTTATATATTGTTTAAAGGATAAATAAATTTCAAGCTTCGATTATAACTCCTTGAGTATTTCCAGTACCTATTCGATGGTCTCTTCAGTATTTCCAGAAGCTATTTTATGGCCTCTTCTGTTCCAGTACCTATTTGATGAATCGTTCTTCCGTATTCCCAGTACCTAACTTCTTTCGTATCCCCGGTCACGGCTATCATAATTGTTCTGGATAATTTTGTTGCTATTGTGATCGCTATTCTTATCCTCGGCCTTGTTGCCTGAAATAGCTTCCACAATGGCTCCAGCAATAGCACGAATAGGTCCGCGCCTTCTGGAGCGTCTCCTACCACCGAACAAACGACTACGTTCGCCACCTTCAGTACCCAAAAATCCTCTTTCACCTTCTTGATCGAACTGCTGACCTTGTCTCTGAGATCCCTGAAATCCCCGAGATCCCTGTCTATACTGTTCTTCTCTTTGAGATCCCTGTCCGTACTGTTCTTCTCTTTGAGATCCCTGTCCGTACTGTTCTTGTCTGTGAGATCCCTGCACATACTGTTCTTCTCTTTGGGATCCCTGTCCATACTGTATTTCTCTCTGAGATCCCTGCCCGTACTGTCCTTGTCCTTGTTCCCCATATTGACCTCCCTGACTCTGACCTCCCTGACTCTGATCTCTGGTATTATATTCACCTTGTTCTCCAAAGGAGTAGATTTCTTTAGCAGACATATTAGTTGTGTGTAATTGACTATGGAGAATCAACTCTACCGGGACTCAAGGAGTATTTATATGACATTTGCCCGATGGCAATATAAATCAGGTTAGTGGCCTTGCCAAAATGACGGATATCTAGCCGATTACCAATAATTAAAATTTAATGGAGCATAATTCAATGGAATTTATGTGTCATTCCTGCACAATGGTTATACAGAACAGGTTAGTAGCTTTACCAAAAATAACGGATATTTAGCCGATTACCAATAATAATTAGGTACAGGAACACAATTTCGTGGGGCAAAGATTTCATGCAGCATAGATTTACGGAACATGAATTAATGGACCAAAGATTCCAGCCTCACAACGTTGGGCTATGCAAAGTAATTAGTGAGGCGCTGCTAGCAATGATCAAGAAGAACTTGGTGAGCGTGTAATCATAGAAACATCGTCTGGTAATACAATAATTACGTCAGTCCTCGAACCGAACGAGAAAATATTAAGTATCAGCATAACATTCTGTTGGTATCAATTTACAGAATAACAACCAATTTTTCTCTTCAACCCATAATAACCTGTTGAAGTCACTATTCTTGTTTCTTTAATGTCTACCCGGGATTAAAATCTTCGTAATTTGATTTCTTAGCTCCGTTTAGCTCCGTTTTCTGAATAAAAGCAGAATGTTTGGATTTAAAGTCAATCTTTTTGGAGTTAGTTTCTTATCAGAATTAATTGATTTGAAGAATAAGAAGTTGAGGGAATATGAAGTTGAGGGAATAAGAAGTTGAAGATTTGAAACGTGAACGATGGAACGTCAATGGAATTAATACAAGAAACTTGATCCTAAGGAAGATTCAAACATGGAACGTGATCTGCGATTATATCACTGCTCCTTGAGTATATCTGTGAATATATTTGTGATCTTTAATTAATCTTGATCTTTAATTAGATTTGATCTTTAATCATTCTTGATCTTTAATTATATCTTTAATGCTCCCATCTCATTACTAAAAATTCGGGATATGCAAATCAAGAACTTCACGTTTATCATCAGCCACCGGGGCACCGTTTTCAAAAATACAGTCAAAATCCACCAAGAAAGTCGTCAAAATCTCAATAGAGACATTGAGCGTAGGAACAAACACGATACAAACATTACGTAGGTTCATTCTGTTGGTCTTGTGGTTGGCGATGACTTGGTTCAAGAACTTAAAGAGAACGTAGCACATATCGTAATGAACTTGGGAAATATTCGCCGGGTTGGCGAAGTAGTCACGGAAGATCACCGCCAATTGTGAGGGAGCAATCTGCAGACCATGCAGAAGAATAATGGAGTTTAAGTGATTGTAGGCGCTTCCACCCATAATAGGATTGGGAAGTTCTCGCAAATATGTCTTGAATAAGCCGGCAACGGTGTGCATATCTGGTTTCAAGTCACACTCAAACAAATCCAAGTCAAACTGGGTATTGAAGCGTTCCTTCAACTGTCGTATAGCCGACGCAGAGCCACTTAAACGAAAGATCCCTTCCTCATAAACCGCTCCAGTTTTAATCAAAAAGTCCAAGCATCTGAGACAGATGCTGGGGATCCGGCGACCCAAGAAATCACCATTCGAGAGTTCAAATGCATCTTCGACCTCTCTTCCAAAAATCCGTTTGGTGAGATCTTCGTCGAGATTAAGTTGATCCAAATAATGTTGCATTGACCCATCTTGTGGAGTATGAGGAACAGGCACATTGCTGGGGTCAACATCCGTGATATTGTCGCTGCTCAACAAACTCCCCAAGTTGACACCGTTAATTTTAGTTCTAAAGGGAAAATAACTTCTCTTCTTAGCTTTCTTTTGTTCTTTGACACTGTCATCAGAAATTACAGTAATTGAGGAGATTTGATCGTTGCTGTGACTATGGCTACCCATGGTATAGTTCAGACTTGGTGTTTGTAACCTGTTAGAATGGTCTAGTTCTTCTTGATATTCATACTTTGGCAAGGGTGATTCTGGGGGGATTGATTGCTGATCGACGTCGTTGCTACCACTAAAACTGTCGTTAAACTCGAGCAATGCTTCCACCCAATCATCTCTTTCATCATCAGTTTCGGCACAGAAGAAATGCTTTGCATACGACGACGTCAACTTAGGTTTTTGCGGCTCCATGATCAATAATGCGTGTCTGTAACCTTTATCTTCAGCAACGGAGTCATTTGATTGTCTACCAATCAGCGCGCCTCGTAACTTGATTTGTTCCAAAACTGCACCGCCAGGCACTTCATAAACCTCCAAGAATGGTCCGTCAACTTGACACCAACGGACCTTCCAGCTTGTACCCAAACCCTTATAGCGTCGTATCAAAAAACCTTCCTTTCGAGCACCACTCTTGTAGTCATCCAACGGATTCACAAAGTCCAACGAAAGATAGCGACATATTCTATACAACACCATCTGAGGAATATGGGGCATCACAAACAACGTGTTGAAGTAGTTTTGTAACGATATACGTCTCAGCTCAATTTTTCCTGGTGAAGACGAGTTGAATAGTATTCTCTCGGGCAAGGCCGGGAGCCCAAAGTACTCAACAATGGGTCTGATTTCGTTATCGAATGCTACCAACTGTGAATATGTTTTCCTTATCCTCCACATTTCTTTCTCGGAGTCTCGATCGCTTATAGAAAATGTACAATTCGGATCGTCTGACCGTTTGCTTTGTGGAGCAGTATTGATCGTGCTAACAACAGTAACGTTGATAGTGTTGAATTCTTCTGGCTTGATAAGTAGACAAGTATCGTCTTCTTCGAGCTTAGGAGTACTCAATACGTGGAAACTGGAGCCTGGGGTTTGTGCTGAAGGTCTGGGGGTTCCCACAGAATCTGTAGACATATAACCATTGTTTAAAGGCGATCTGAGAGCATCAGAGTCGTATGATCCTTTGTAATTTGAACGGTCCGGCGACATTTGTGGATTTCGGAACGATCCCTGAATTGGGGATGAAATGTAGCTGTGTGTATCGTCTGAAGGATGTTGATTATTGTCTTGAAACTTCGTAGGGAACTTGCCAGTCGAAAAAGCATCTGGTGTTCTTGGAATGAGTCTGCTGGACTCGACATATGGAAATTGTGATGTTTGTGGAGTATCACGACCTGAACGTAAGTTATCGTGAGAAGAATGGTTGAATAACGCAGGGGATTTCAAGTGATACAGAGAGTTTCCATCTCCTTCTCTTGACATTTTGGGAGATGTGGGTTCGTTTAGATGGTTCAGGTTCGGCAATTGAGAGGTTGAGGATTGTTTCTTGACCAGATTCTGCAGTTGTTGCTTCTGAAGATGGAGACTTGGAGGTAATTTTATCCTCGACTTGTAGGATGAGAAACTGCTGGAGCTTTGGTTATACTTGTTATCTGAGTATACAGATTTGTTTTCGTTGCTCGTTTCCGGATAAATAGGATGAGTATCGGAAGGGCTGTTCTTGATATTTCCGAACGAATCGTTGACGGAGATGTTGGGATCCGAGTCGATGGTAAGAATACTTTCATTTAATGTACTGTTATCGTTATCCTCGGTCTTTTCTGTGCCCTTGGGAAAATTAGAGACGAGAGGAGCAGTATCGGATAATTTGTCTCTAGAAGTAGTGGAATTAGCAGAATTAGTAGAATTAGCAGAATTGGCTGTGAATCCAGCAGATTTGACGCTAGAATTCACTGACTTCTCATAAGAATGAACTGACTTCTCACTAAGAGGATTTACTAATTTCTCGCTCACACCAATTGGAGAAAGAGTGACTGTAGGAGAACTGGTGCTGGGATCATCTACTAAAGATATTGAAGGACCTAATGATATTTTAGGCATGGCACCACCTGTATCCAAATGGTTGGTTATGCTATCTTTATTTGTTGGAGCCGTGGGGGTTACTTCTTGAGGTATGGTGGTTATGGAAAGAATATCTGGTGGAGTCTGAGTTGAGCCATTTTGGTTAGAATTCCGCCTCCTTCTAGCAGAACGATGAGGAATTTGTGCCGCTATGACTGGAGGTCCGCTTTCACCATTATTGGCGGGTTTGAGAGAATTGGAATTGTCACTAATTCTTCCACTGTCACTATTTCTTTCCTTAGACGAGTCCTCTTTCTCAATGGACAAACTCTTGACCCGTTCTTCTAAAGCTGCAATCGTTTTATCTCTCTGAACAATCACCGACGCCAACTCCTTGCTTTCAAAGAGAAGGAGCTCAATGTACTCGTGGTCCGATATTGTTGTGCGGTCAAACTGAGGGTCTGAAGGAGCCAAAGTCTGACGACTTCGAATTCGAGGCAACGCTCTACTACTTCCCTTACTTTCCATAGTTCAGTATTTGCCGCTAAATGTTGTCCTCGTATTGTAAATTGTTAGCGACGGGTTACCACCTTTAGTGGAGACTACACAATCCAGGTTGATTTTTTGTGGGATGAAAAAATAGCCAGCTACGCGTTGATAGATGATAAGGAGAGATGTCGCGACGTTTCATCGTGTAAGAGTAGTAGAGATAAAAGGATAGCCTGAGTCCTAGGGAAATTCGCCGGTCTCATAGGTATAGTTCTCCCTAAATTTAGTGTCTTATCTAAGAGCCTCCCTTGTGACTTAGAGCGTGTTTGATAGAGAATGTGCAAGTACCAATGCTAGATGAGAATACTAGGATTGAATATTCGGAATAGAATACTCCGAGTCTACAGAAATTATAGAGTGAATTGTCACCGGGAGAGAGAGTTAGTTGGTGTGGAGAGAGAATGTAAGTTGGTGTGGCACCTGAATATATTGATAACGTGATCCAGACTAGAATCACACTATAGTTAAGGAAGCATATTAAATATTGACCGTCAGAACTCGTTTGCAGAATTCTCCCACTATGAGAAGCTCTCAATCTCAGAAGCTCAGAAGCTCGTCACTATCGGAAGCACCTCACTATAACTTTGGAATCCCCACTATACCAATTCTTTCTACACCTATTCTTCATCAATCTTCTTACCATCCTATCTGATATATAATATTCATTCTATTCTAGGTCTAATATTAATAACTATGAGTATTCACCAGTGAACGAATCACTTGTCGGTGAAGAGTATTCAGATGTGATGCTTAATAATGATAATGTTCAATGTATGAAAAGTATACTGTGACACGACGAGGAAACGGTATGAAATACCCGTTAAAGAGAGGCAGCTAGTAACAGAATAGACCAGTCCTGAGGTCTATGAATTAGTCAGTACTTATTAGTATCTCTTCTCTTCTCTTCTCTAATACCTTGGGGTCGCTTGTTTTGAAGACTCTTCAAGAATAAGTTGTTGCTTTTGTGCAGAGGCCATTTTCTTATAATAAGATCTGGTATGGCGCATTATCTTACGTTCGTCTTCTGGATCTTTCTTCAAAGGGCTGCTCGATACTTCGGCAGTACTGCTACCGATAATATCCTTCACCATTTTGTTCAAAGGTGCTGGTTCTGGCTGTTGATATTCGTAGACGTAGTTCGCTGGAAGAATGGCATTCGGCATCATAGATCTTCCGAGCTTGATCACTTCGTTCGCCCATACAGAAATGTCCGACTGTGGTTTCTTGTATGGTAGCCAGTTCTTCTTGCATCCCTTGACCAACTCTCTCATCACTTGTTCGGTGCCCCAAGTGTCGTTCCATAAGAGTTCTTCATCGTTGTTTAAACCAATCAAATGAGAAAAGATTCCGGTGGAAAGTGCTCCGTCAGAATATCCTCCCTCCAAGAAAGACACAACCTTACCGTTGGTATGGATCTTGGCCAACTTCACAATATCTTTGGTGATGGTGGCATAAAACGACGTAGGGACATTGATTCCGTGTCTCTGCATTTGAGGATTTTCATACTCCGAGGCATCGAATCCAGCAGAGATCGTGATCAACGGCTTGAATGGTGGTGGTGGCGTGGGTTTTGGTATGGCTTGGTTGTATAAGTACGGTTTTAAGAGATACTTGTTGTACTTGGATAAGTTGTTCAAGTATGTTTGGTACTCGTGCTCGTATTGTTTCTTAGCCTGGTTCAAAAACTGGTTCGCCCGGTTCAAAATGGCCACGTATTTCGTCAGATAATGTTTATAGAACTCTTCTTCATTAGACCATTCTTGAAGATGGACATTCCAAATATTCAAATCGTGATCCATGATACATGTGGAAGCGTTTTTAATGTTTTCCTTGGTCGCATACCCCAATTCCGTAGGATACGATTTGATGTCGTGCAAAGAAAAGTAGCCAACTTTCGGATACGTAGCGAAGCGTTTCCCATACTCGTCACGAGGATTTTCTTTGGGGTCCACTTCGTCCTCTTCATCTTGGCCGTAATCGCCTTGGAAACCCGCTCTCTCCCAGCAAATATCCTGACTACCGTCGCCATGATGAAGATCGATATCTAAAATCGCTGCATGTGTGACACCATATTGTTCATAGGCGTATTGAATTCCAATCTGTACATTATTCAATAAACAAAACCCACTGGGCAAACATGCATGAGAATGATGGCCAGGAGGTCTAATAACCACAAACGCAAGGTTATGGTTTTCTTGTGGATTCTTGCTTCCATAGAGAGAGTCCATGGCCGTTTCGATCGTCCCCAAAACACCCTCGATAGCATTAATAGTCTTTGGAGTGAGGTATATATCACCAGTGTTCCAATCCTCAGGGACCTCTATATCGTCATTATTCAATTTTTCATGAGATTCAAGACATAATTCAAACAATTTCTTGGGCCAATTCTTTCCATGGATCTTACACACATGGGAAGATATCACAGATCCACGCTTGGTGGAGTTTGAGAGTTTATAGAAGAACGGAAACATCGTTACCGCGGCAGCAACCCCAATACAAGATGCAAGCAACCTCTGGGGTCTCTCGAAAATCGTCGAGAGGTATGATTTGGTGACCCATCTCCGACCAAACGCATGTTCGGCAGAGAATGGCGACAAGATGACGAGAGTTTTATCGTTCTCAGTAACAAATCGTGGCGATTCCTTCTGGATATGAGGATTTGAGTTGAGGAAGTCGCTAAATGCTTTGGTGAAGCGCGTGAGTGATTGGTCAATTAACACGGACGGTTTCAATATAGCCTCAAACTTAGAGTCAACATGTTGTGGACGGTATAACGAATCATCGGGCTCTTGGTTCGGAGACGTCGACTTTTTGGGCACGGGTGACGTTGATGTTGATTTCCTTACTGCCTGCTTTGGTTGTAAACTGTACCTCCTCTTGGTCTTAAATTTGGGGATCTGTTCCAGAATAATCTCCTCCTCCTCTAGCTCCGTGATATCCACTATACTCTGATCTCGCGTATAGTTGATGGTGTTATTATGCAAAATCGTATGGTCTATTGAAAGATCCTGAAGTTCGTCGATCTCATTGGACGTGGGACGAATCGTAAGCGTTGTTTCAAACTGTGAGATCAACGACTCCTCGCTATCGTTGTCCTTCTGCAAGGTGTCTCGTAAATTACCCATATTGTGCAATCAACAGCTTCTCACCTCTCGTATAAGATTCGTAAAACAAGAAAACAAGTCCAACAAAGCAACTTAACCCCGTCCTTAAACAATAACAGTTGGTCCCACGGATTTGCCAGATCTGACAGGGTCGGCCTGCGAATTGCAGTTTACGTGTTTAGTGTGGGAGTAGATGGAAATGCTGGTTATAAAATGCAGGTTGCGCGACTCAGGAGTGTGTCGTATGCAGGATTGTGGAGGATGATTATGTATATGATGGATTATATACAGGATGTGGAACCCTCCATCTCACAGTACAATACAGGATATTAGATCTACAATAAAGAATAACGGTATAGGTAATGCAATTCTTAAACAGGTCAATAAGTTAAGGAAGCGATAGATCACAAGAGGTAATAAAATCTTGATGTAAAAATTGACATAACAATTTGATGTGAATTTCAACACGATATTTCAGACACAAATCATCATAGCAATACTTGGTCCTACTAATAAGTACTTGATCTCTACCAACAAATCAACATTTCGCTACCCTCAGTATTGATAATTTAACACAAATCATCTCTTTGCTTCGCTCAGTATTGATACTCTATGAAGATTCAAATAATTCTGGTTTTATTTCTTGTGCCAATCTTGGAACTTCTCCCACATTGTGTCTTCTCTTTTTTAAGACATTTTCAATGAATGCTTCACCGGCCTTGTAGGATGATCTCACCAACGGTCCACTGGCGACATAGAGGAAACCCATTTCCAACGCAGTGTCCCTCCAGTAGTCGAACTTCTCGGGCTTTACGTATTCCACCACTTTCATATGTCTCTTTGTAGGTCTCATATATTGACCAAAAGTGACGACATCACATTTCACTTCACGCAAGTCAGCCAACGTCTGTTTGAGCTGTTCGTCGGTTTCGCCGAATCCCAACATTATGGATGTCTTGGTAACCAACGATGGTTTTGTTTGTTTGGCGTGGTTCAAAATCGCAAGCGATTGCCTATAAGTAGCACGACGATCTCTAATGTGAGGAGTCAACGCTTCGACGGTTTCCAAGTTGTGGGCATACACGTCCAAGCCAGAGTCGGCCAAAATGGCCGCCATATCCAAATCACCTCTGAAATCTCCACTCAACACTTCTACCAAAATCTGAGGCGCCTTCTGCTTGATTTTTCTTACTGTTTCCGCCAAATGGTTCGATCCTCCATCCACCAAATCGTCTCTGTCTACGGTGGTCAACACCACGTATCCCAACCCCCATCTGCTAATGGCTTCGGCGGTATTTTCTGGTTCCATGGGATCTGGCTTAGCTGGCGCTCTATTAGTCTTGACAGAACAGAAACGACATCCTCTCGTACAGGTGTCCCCCATCAACATAATGGTGGCGGTGGCTTCCGACTTCTTTCCTCCCCAACATTCTCCAATATTAGGACACTTTGCTTCTTCACATACGGTAGCCAATTTTAACTCCCGTACATCTTTCTTTACACTGGCAAACGATTGTCCTTTAGGAATAGGAACCTTTAACCACTTGGGTAACCTCTGGTTAGGATCTTGTCTGGCAGCTTCCAACGGATCCAAGGCTGTCGACGCCTTACCCAGTACAAATTCGTCAAATGATGGTCCTTTGTTCAAAGCATCAGAAAACACGGTTTTTCTTCTTCTCGAGGGTTTGATTACTTGTGCTTCGTCTCCATTCACCTTTGTTTCTGTGGCCAAAGTGCGAAATATTTGTTGGGCTCCTCCACGGTGGACCAAACTGCTCTTTACGGTACTTTTACCTGCCAGTATAAATGTAGGAAATATCATTATTGTGATAGTCTGTTGAGATACAGTAGTATTGGTAAGTTTAAAAAATCGGGTCTGATAAAGCCTTTTTTTGGGCTCTTCCCGCACGTGACCTGAAGATGATCGGCTCATAGTAACCGCACACATCTGACTCGGATCAGTCCCCACACAACTGGCAACGATACATCTGACTCGTGATTGACTCGGTAGAGTTTACGCCTAAAGTTGAATGGGTGTTTAGAATAGGTAAGAATATCGTACAGTCTAAAGGGTGGACTAGGACTATAACAAATGTCGTACAGTCTACATGAATTAAGTTGAAGTCGGAATAAACGAGTCAAGAGAGCAGCTTGGTAAGCGTCACAAGATCTTGAATTTTGCCCAGTTGGTGCTCTTTAAGAGTTCACCATATTACTCAATATACGATACTTGTTGGTGAACCAGCGGGAAAAGTCTAGTTGTATCCACTGGATGGCTAAGTTGAACAGCATTTTCAACTTCCCTGATCTCTCGAATTCCGAATTTCGACCTAGTTGTTCCGGTATCAAGACTATGTGATTTTGTAGACTTCTCAAGAGGTCTACTGATGAATAACAATCTTATATTAACTAATCTATGAGTAAGTAGTATCGCTCAAATAGATCTTTCGGTTCGAAGCGAATTGAAGTCTATAGGGTGGACCTTAGATCGTAAGAAATGTCGTAGAGTCTAGAGGGTGGACTAAGAGCATAAGATATGTCGTACAATTTATAGGTGGAATAAGACCATAAAAATGTCGTACATTCTACACTCTAATCGAGGACTAGTCGAATATGTTCTCTTACAGATGTAGAAAAGATATCTCATGACTTGCATAGATAACAGACTCCACCAAGACTATCATAGACAAACCAGACTAAAGTTGCGGCATTATTTAGTCTTGTCAAGGCTTTACAGATATATGTGTCCAGGATTATTAGTATTATTATATTATTAACTGGTCTGATCTAATCACCCGATGTTGCTCTTAGCTGAGTACTCGCTTAGCCGGTTATTCTGACTAGGATTATTGAGTATTATTAACTGGTATGATTTAATATAATCATCTGAATATCTTGAGGTCACCAAAAGTCACTATTAGATGAGTAATGTAGTCTGTATTCTAACCAATGTCGGTAGTATGAGGATGCTTATAGCAAACGAAATCTCATGATGTTCAGCTTTTGAATTCGTAGCCTATGCCATGATATGACTTGGATGATCCGTCTTATGTTTATGACTTGGAGGATCTGTCTTATGTGTCATATGTTTACGACTTGAATACTTAAAGCAAACGGTGGATCTCTTTATCTTGGAATTGTTCCAAACTGTCCAAGTTGTTCCACCAGTTGAACAAAAAGTCCTGACAAATCAACTTGAACCAAGGAGTAAACACCAAAGAATCGTCGTTAAACATGGCCTTCAATTCATCAGCATCGACATACTTAAAGTCTTTAACTTCATTGTAATTTGCGTCGATGGTGATGTTGTTCTTTGCCTTTAAAATAAGAATATAATCGATTTCGTGTTCTCCCCATTTGGAGGCTTCGTCACCACTGGCAGATTTGTAATGGATTCTAGTTAAGTAGGAGAATGCATCCATAGGAGAGTCGGAGATTGGAATCCCTAATTCGTGGTCCAATTTTCTTTGGGCTGCCACTTTAGCTCCGTGGACGGCGTTTTCCAATTGGTTGATTTCTCCTGATCCAGAGTTGGCAGTAATCCCCAACTCAGAAGGAACGCACAATGGATGTGAACAACAAGTATTGGTCCACATACTTGGGAAGGTGATCTTTTCGTCGGCTCTTTGTTGCAACAACAACTTGCCGTCCTCGTTGAAGAGAAACACGGAAAATGCTCTGTGCAAAAGTCCTTGGTTGATGTTTTCCATGATATGACAGAGTTTTTTGGTTCCAGCACCTACTGGAATGTCATTGTTGTCCAACACTATACATAACTCTTCCATTAATCTGATTTGTTCTTCATCGTGACCTTCGAATAATTCCAGGCCACTGGTCTCGGACCCGGCCGACGTTGGTATACCTGAGATCTTCTTCAAAGGGGTTATTTCAGACCATTTGGCCAAAATGTCCTTTTCGGTAAGACTAGCTACTAATTCAGCGTAAGACATGGTTAATAACAGAGAAAAGCTAACAATAACGAACAGTCACGAAGATCACAAAAGTTACCAAGTTATACAAATATGGAACTAAGTTGTAGGCGTAATAACTCGAATGGTCTGGAGAATTTTATCGTCGTTTAATTTTTCAGTTCGCATCGTATAATTCAATAGTCGTTTACGAGGAAATAAGATCAAGAGGTGCTTCAAAAAAAATCTGGAAAACCTTTGCTGATGTTTACGTAAGCGGAAAGAAAATTGTGGCCAGCTTGACTTCCCAATAACTTTTGCTTTTGCCAGGATCATTGCATCGTGAACAGAGCAGCCTTCTCTAGAAAGCTCTATCTCTAAAGTATGGAGGAGAGTCGCGTGTATTTTTCTCACATCCACACGACCTTTTCGATAATTTTTCAATAGGAACAGGTTGGCGAAAAGATTTGCCCTCAAATTTTTCAACGTTTATCGGAGACTTTACTGAAAAGGTTAGTGGATCCTTAAACTAATAACAACAAAGTATCAATATGTCTACTGAGAATCAAAACCAAAACCAAAACCGTGCCCCTAGACGTTTCATAAAGGGTCCTGATGACAAGGCCATGAAAGATCAAGTCCAGGCTTTGAGAGTCGAGATTGACAAATTGGAACTCTCCAACAACGAAATCACCGGTGAGATCAACAAGCTCCAAATCGACCAAAAGATTATGGACACCAGAAACGACTTGCAAAAGGAATTGAAACAAATTATTGCCAAACAATCGACTGTCAGAGGTGAAAGAAACGCTATCAACGATCAGATCAAGAGTATCGACAGCCAGTTGAAGAAGAAGATCGCCGAGATCCAAGCTCAAACTTCCAAGAACAACTTCAAGAACGCTGCCGAAATTGACCAAAGAATCACTTACTTGGATGGTTTAATTGACGCTGGTGACTTAAAGTTGGCCGATGAAAGAAGATTTGTCAAGGAAATGTCGTCGTTACGTAAGTTGCGTAAGGATTTCGGGGGAATTGAAAAGACTCAAGCCTTGATCGATCAAGACAAGGAAAAGATCGCCGAATTGAAGAAGAAATTGTCTGCAGTTCAAAATAAGGAATTGAGTGCTCAATTCGATAAGATCCAAAAAGAATTGGATACTATTAACGAAAGCAACAAGTCTGTGATTTCAAAGAGAAACGAATTCTACGACAAGAGAAACGATGTCAGAGCCAAGAAGCAAGAACTTTTCCAATCCATCAAGAAGTTGAGAGCTGACCATGACGAACAATACGCCAAATTCAAACAATCTTTGGCCGATGAAAAGAAGAAGAGAGATGAAGAATACAAAGACCAACAAGCTGATGAAAAGAAGCAACGTAGAAAGGCCAACGCTGAAAAGGAATTGACCAACGCATCTATTCCTGCATTCACCGAAGAATTGAACACCATCCACACCTTATTGGCATACTTTGATCCTAGCTACGTCAAACCAGCTCCAAAGTCGATCGTCGCTGCCAACGGTTCGTTACCATCTACCAACAAAATCAGACAAGTAGAGATGCCTCAAGACGTTATTGTTATCAAAAAGGAACAAGAAAACTTCTTTGCCGGAACCAAGTCCAAGAAGGCCAGCAAGCAAAAGAAGTCCAAGAGAAACTTCACTGTTGATCCTGAAATCATTATTGCTTTGAGTGACTTGAGCATTCCATTCCCAACCAAGGAAGACGAAGTCCCAGCCACCTTAACCATCTTGAAGGAAACTTACACTGCTCTCGAAGACAAGCAAGAAGAACAAACCAAGACTAACATTGAAAAGGCTAAGGCCAGAATTGCCAAGTTAGAAGCTGAAGAAGATGCCGCTGAAGCCGAAGACGAAGAAGCTGAGGAAGAAACCGTTGAAGAAACTGAAGCTTAATTTACTGAAGCTATAAGAACTCAAGCTGAGAACTAAATTCACTACTATAAATCTGATTGATTATCACCAGAACTCCTTATTTTAGATTAAGTTTAAGCACACCTAACTTAGATTCATTATCCCTTAGTTGGATTTCTATGGAATCAAACCAAAACCACATTTCGTATATAGAGTTTTATTTACTTTAATTAGGTTGCAAAATATTTTGATTATTGATGTTGTGAGCGTTTGTGGGTTGTATGCAGGATGTGGATTTGAGAAAATCAATTTTTCAAGATGAGCGGTAAGGCCTACGAGACATTTACAAGACAGTTCAACAGATCTTTAACTTCTACAGTACTACAGTTCGACAGATCTACAGGTTCGACAATATCCACACCTGTTATCAATATGGCAAAGAGAAAGGCCGAGGCCGTTATAGAAGAAGCAAAGGAGACCAAGAAACCCGTCAAGACATCTCCAACTACCCAGGTTTCTTTATGTATACCGTCAACGGCGATTTCCGGCCGTAATGCCAGAAACTTGGAACAAATCACACAGATCGCGTACCAAATAGCCAAAGCTTCGACTATCTATAATGTCGTAGAGATCGTAGTGTTGGATATCCCAGAAGCACAACAAGAAGCCGCAGAAAAGCCATTGGAGATGAGTGGCAACAAAGGAGGAAAGAAAATCAAGTTCAATTTCAGTGACGAAGACATTTTGGCAGAATCAGCGCCTGCTCCTGTCGAGGCTGTATCTGAAGAATTAGTGACAGAAAAGTCGGACTCCAATTCATACTTGTTGGCGAGCTTGTTACAGTTTTTTGTTACTCCACCATACTTGGTAAAGTCGATATTCTCGCCCATCCACAACGTCAACAACAAAACCATCCTCAAGAAATTACAGTATGCTCAGAAATTACCAAAAATCACTACTTTACCGTTCATGTCCAACAATGACGTCTACAAAGACTTCAAGGAGGGCCTTGCGATCGCAAAAGAAACACCAAAGGTGGTAAACAAAAAAGACAAGAGCAAGAAAATCAAGGCGACCACCAAGATTGGAGTCACCCGTTACGTTAACATAGGAGAAGCAGAACCATTGGAATTGAAGACCAAACGAGAGATTCCTGTCAACTCCAGAGTCACCGTAGATCTCAAGAACAAAACCATCGTATCCCCATTAGAAGCGTATGGTGTCTCTGGTAACAAGTCGTCGTTTGGGTATTATATCCGTATGTGTAAGAAATTCAACGCTGTTTTCACCGAGAGTTCTGTTCCTGAAGGTTACTCTGCAAGTTATTATGTCAACTGTGACGATTTCCATACTTCCAACTCCAAAATCCAGGATTATGTCAAGATCCCCAAGGTTGACCAAATTCCATCTACCGAATCCCATATTCTCTTGATCTTAGGTAATTATCGTGACTTGGAACTGAGTTTCAATGCCGATAAGGTGAACTTGGCTGGTGTTGAGAATGTTGGCCAGATGTTTGATGGTCAATTATCTATTCCTCAAGGTGTTAGAGTGGAGGATGGATCTTTGATTGCATTATCTAAATTTGCATAGATCTGCTCCGCAGACGACTAAATAAGTAGAATAGCACTGGACCATGTAATACTAGAGTAAATAGGACTAATATTAGAATGATCCGGCTAATATAGAGATGAGACCACTAAAATAAAAATTATTAACTCTAATTTGAAGGAAACTACTGCTGCTTATTGGATTGTAAGTTCTAATCTATGTCAGACATATTTTAATATAAGTTGTGGATCTGAATAGTCACAAATTCTCATATATCTCCGTCCACGTAGCAGATAAAGATCTCAAATAACTTGAACAGTTTGCATATCTTTTGTATAGGCAACAGATATAGGACTAGATGTTGTCTCTAGCTAGTTGTTGCCTCTGGCTTGCTGCTGTCTCTATTTGGCTGGACTATATGTCTCCAAGGTTCGCTTAGTGAAGGTTTTATATTATGCAGGGATTTATAAAACATACAGGTTAGGTTTTACATGTTAGACCGGTCGATATATGATTATATGCAGTATATATCTCTCTTTCTGGCTGCACCTAAATAGCTTGTTATAGACGTCACTTTGAAGGTTAGTGCTAACAACTAAATCATACAAGCATACAACAGGCTCAGTTAGTTACCTCTTCTACTATTCCTCAATCCTAACCATGATGCCACATTTGCATCCTGGAGTTATAATATTTCCAAAGTTTGCAACCATCTATTAATATCGATCTAGAATCGTAAAACGTAAACAAATATGAAAAGCAATTTTGTAGGTGAAAATCTTTTCCTGAAACAAGTAAATTGGGATATTAACTATTGCGGCACTGTTATCCCTTGAATTTTTCGAATTCGCTAGCCTTCGCACGACCTCATGATTTAAAAGGTACCGCCCACTAATAAATTCTTACAACACTTTCTTTAGCTATATTCATTCGTTTATCATGCAATTCAAATACTTAGCTGCTATTGCTTCCGTTGTTGCATCTGTAACTGCCGTTGGTGACGTAAGTACAAATTTGGGGATTTCTACTAGACCTAGGGATTATTAGTTGGCGGCTAGGACCAAGGCTCAGTTAGTCGAGGCATAGAAAGAAGTTAGTCGAGGCAAAGAAAGAATCAACATGTTAATTGTATCAAGCCATAGGAAGATTCGTCACTTTAACTGTGTCGAGTCATACATAGATTCAACAGATTAATCGTGGCGAAGCTTCAAGAAAAATTAGTTTCTAATATGGTATAAGGGCCAGATCTTTCAACTGTTATTTGAGGTCACTTCACCTGATCAAGACACCTAACTCTCGCCCTCCTATGACTAAATTGGCCTTGAGAAGTAGCTGCCTCTCAAATTGTAAGATAATTTACTAACTATTAGCTTGCCTTTAACTTAGGTGTTAAGGACAGCCAAGGTAACTGTAAGACTCCCGAGGAATACACCTCGGACTTGAACACCTTGCAAGACTACTCTAAGATCATCAAGACTTATGCTGTTTCTGACTGTAACACTTTACAAAACTTGGGACCAGTTGCTCAAAAGGCTGGTTTCCAAATGATGGTGGGTATTTGGCCAAATGACGATGCCCATTTCCAAGCCGAAAAGGATGCTTTGCAACAATACTTACCTTGGATCACTGTTGAAACCGTCAAGGTCTTCACTGTTGGTTCTGAAGCTTTGTACAGAAAAGATTTGACTGCTGACGAATTAGCCGACAAGATTAACGACATCAAGTCTTTCTTGAAGGGTATCAACGACAAGAACGGTAAATCTTACGGATCTGTTCAAGTTGGTTTCGTTGACTCATGGAACGTCTTGGTCGACGGTGCCTCTTTGCCAGCCATTCAAGCCGCTGACTTTGTTTTCTCCAATGCCTTCTCATACTGGCAAGGACAAACCAACGAAAACGCTTCGTACTCCTTCCTTGATGACATCATGCAATCTTTGCAAGTCATTCAAACCGCTAAGGGCTCTACTGATATCACCTTCTGGGTCGGTGAAACCGGATGGCCAAGTGATGGTACCAACTTTGAAGACTCTGAACCTTCTGTTGAAAACGCCAAGAACTACTGGCAAAATGCCATTTGTGCTCTTAGAGGATGGGGTATCAACGTTGCTGTCTTTGAAGCCTTTGATGAAGCATGGAAGCCAAACACTTCTGGTACGTCTGACGTCGAAAAGCACTGGGGTGTCTGGGATGCCAACAACAAGTTGAAGTACCCAATCTCTTGTAACTTTGATTAGTTGAGTTTACACTACATTTTTCTTTTCTCGTTGCCCCTTCTTTTCCATACCCTTTTCTTTAAAAAGATATATATCTACATTTTGATATCAGTATAAGTTAATGTAAATGTAAATAAGTACACGTGATACATTTAATTTAGTCACGTTGACAATCACGTGACGCGAATCGACGATTGCATTTACAATAACACCTAAGCCTTTAAGAAAAGCCAAAACTCTTCCATAGATATACTTCTGTTGTTATTGTTTCATTTGGCTTGATATTGTCATGCTTTCGTGAAGAAGGTCGAATATAGTAACACAACATCAATAAAGCAAATGCACATGCATTTTTATCACGTGACTTTCTGTTATTCCATGGCTGCTAAAATTTACTCCCTACAATAATATTACTCGAATGCAAGATGTATTACCAGAATAAGGCTAACTAATGTTTCAATGTAATTGAATTTTGGGTATTTAGGATGCTTAGATCATAAGCAAAGCGGCACCAATCAAGGCAACCAAGAAACCGGCGTTTGCGGTGGTGGCAGCAGCGTTTTCGTAAGTTGAAACGGTGTTGTTGGTGTTGTTCCAGACTGGGGCGACTGGGGAAGACTTAGCGGCGGAGACAGTGCTGGTGACAACAGTGTAGACGGTGGATTCACCAGATTGAGCAGAAGTGGTTGGGTATGGAGCAACGGTGGTTGGGACTTGTGCTGGAGCAGAAGAAGTAACAGGACAGTAAGTGGTGTAGACAGTGTTGTCTTGAGTGACAGTGGTCAAACCGGTGGTGACAGGCACTTCGGTACACTTGTTATCGTCACAACTAGTTATAGTAATAACAGTTGTCTTGAGATCAGTGACGGTGGTGAGAGGACAGTAAGTGGTGTAGACAGTGTTGTCAATAGTGACGGTGGTCAAACCAGTGGTGACAGGCACAGCAGTACACTTGTTATCGTGACAACTAGTTACAGTGATAACAGTTGTCTTGAGGTCAGTGTATGTGGAAGTAGCAACAACAGCGGAAGAGTTACCGTAGCTTGCAGTAAGAGCTGGACCATTAGTGGCTGGAACGGATGGCTTAGTAGTGGTTGGATCAGATTCCTTAGTAGTGGTTGGAATAGATTCCTTGGTGGTGGAAGTGGTTGAAACGGTAGAGGAAGTAGTCTTTGGAGCACAAATGGATCTATCTTGGTCAATAGCCTTTAAACCTTGAGCAAAGTTAACACCGTCTTGGACGTTGTTCCAAGCTCCAGAAGCATCCCAGATGGAAAATCCACCGAAAGCAGCATCACATTGGAAGATTTCCAAGTCCTTCTTGATAGTGGCAAGGTCAACGTAACCAGTGACGGACTTTGAAGCAGGAAGACCGATGTAGATCTTGACGTTCTTGTTTGGAGCAGACTTGGCGTAGTCAGACCATTGTTGCCAGTTGAAGTTCTTGTCTAAAGAACATGGGTTGTTGTAGAATTGAACAAATACAAAGTCGAGGGCAACGTTATCCAAGATGTCTTGGACACCGAGGTCAGCTTGGGCACATTCAGGAGCAGCAGAGAGGTAGTAAGATTTAGAAGCGTCGGTGGTGAAGAAAGATCTCAACTTGTTGGCTAATTGTGGGTAACCAACTGGCTTAACGCCGTTCTTGTTGTTTTCCAAGTCAAAATCGAAACCATCAACGATAGCATCATCGAAAGGTCTTTCTTCATCGGAACCAGCACCGAACTTGTTCCATAAAGTGCGTGCGAAATCTTCGGCTTCGCCAACAGAGGTAAATCCGTAGTTACCGACAGCACCACCAAGGGAAAGCAAAACTTTCTTACCTTGAGCTTGACAGGTCTTGATATCCTCACCAATTTGAGAACAGTGCAAGAGACCAGATGGGAAGGTGGCACCACATTGGTTGGAGAAGTTAATTTCCAAGTTTGGGAAACCGTTGACGAATGATAAAATAACAGTGTCTGCAGCAGTGCCAGAACAATAGTCGCTCAATCTGCCTTGTCCACCGTCGGCGTTTTGGCCCCAGTAGACAGCGACATTAGCAGTCACTGCTTGGGCAATTGCAAGGAGAGGTAACATTGATTTCATCGACAACATGTTAAAGAATGACTATAGTTGGATATGACGTTGGGTATCTTGCAAAAATCGAATAGAGAGACGCTCATTATATTTATATGATGAAACCTCGAGGTTCGTCAGAAATTTAGGTGATACCAAGAATCGGATTTAAAAATACGAAAATAAAAAATATTACGGATGTCCAACACGATAATTTAAAATAAAGGAGCAAGATGGGAGACTGCAGAAAATTTTAGTTGCAGATTGATTATACAAGTTGGGAGCTCGAAAAGGTTCGCGTATTGCTGTCCTCATAGACAGTATAGGCTTAAGGTTAGCTTTCTAATCTGTGTCGAATGGGTCGGGTTTGTATCTCATATTCCGTCAAAATATTGTTCACCTGGCGCACCAAATCTGTCACGAGGCTCAAAAAAAAACAGTTGATCTGAAAATATTCGCGAAAGTTTAGGAATTCGAAAAGTCTTAACAATTAGTACTAAATAATCAAACAATGGGGTAGGTGTGGTATTAAGACCGTACGCAACTAATGAAATATTACGAGTCTTTACACCATACTAATGATATCCCGAGACTTCCTACAATACAAATGATACCTCGAGATTTATACTGGATACTTTGGTGAAAGAGATCCGTACGACTATTTCAGTAATATGCAGGTTATTGATATTCGCAACTATTACAGTAGTATTTGTTGACTGATTTCGCCATGATCCGGTTGTTTGTTTATAGGAAAGTATGCACGGTCGACAGGTTGCAGTTGTTTTGGTCATAACATCTTGTCTAAGTAATGTAATCCCTTATATCATGAGGTCACGATAGGTTATCCCGTTTTTAATTAAACGAGGGAACTTTACCTATGTAAATGTGGGGCCCCCAATTATTTCTTTAAATTACTCTTTTTAATAACTATAAGTCACATAATATGATGACAGATTTTTGTGTAGTCGTCTAATTGCTTACTCGATCCAGACATATTCGTGTAAAATTTTGTCTGCATATAATAATTTACCGTTAAAAGTTTTTCAGTGTTTTGCTAAGGCGGTCCTGCAGACAAAACTGTGCCGTTTCATTTCCCAATACAGCAACTATCTTTCTGTTTTGGGTAATGCAGACATAAAATGTTATTGTCAAAGATTACATGTCGGGATACCATTTGGGTTGAATTGCAGCTCATGCAATTTTGGCAAATTTTGCAATCGATAGGAGATTTTGTCGAGATGGCTACCCGTCAAAGATTTCGTATAAAGACCCGTCCATCTATCGTTTTCATAACAATTCTTATAATTATCTACTTATCCTAACTACTAGTCTTTCGCTTATATCTACAATGCAATTCTCCACTGTCGCCATCATCGCCGCCGCCGTTGCCTCCGTCAACGCTTCCACTTCCACTGTCACCAAGTCCAGTGAAGTCGTTCTTACCATCACTTCTTGTGGTCCAGAAGTTACCAACTGTCCAGCTAAGGTCATCACCTCTGCTGCCGGTAACTACACTGCCCCAGCCAACGTTACCTCTTGGGAAAACGGTGCTAACAAGTTAGCCGTTGGTGCCGCTGCCTTAGCTGCCGGTGCTTTATTAGCTTTATAGATTACATAGAGCTAGTCTCCTTGTAAAATAATAAATTTAGAGTATAGAATATCAATTTGTTGTAGTAATTGTAGAGATTTTATCGAGAAATGGGTTTAACTCCTTAATTCAAGCGAGAAATAGATTTGACTATTTAATTATTACCCGGTATTTACGGGAAAATATTCTGGCTCCTTAATTCTTATCTAGTAATTACCTAAAAAATAATTAATTCCTTAATTCTTACGACTAATATGAGATAAATAAGTGTATTTGCTTAATTATTAGCTAGTGATCAGGGAAATTGATTTAACTTCTTAATTCTTAGTCACTGATTAGGGAGTCTTTATTTAATTCCTTTATTCTTAGCTACTACTTTAGCTCATCGATTAGTGTGAATTGTTCTCGCTAATTTAGTAGCATTTTCTGTGAAGTAGTAATCTCCTCGTCGATGATTGGATGAAATTTATTAAACATTCAGTATGTACAAACTTTAATCGGAAACTTGTCTCTGAATATGGGAAAGAGCCAGCTGACTTGAATACCTGTTTTATAACGACATATTCAAATTACAAATTGCAACTCGAAATGATATGTCACGTGTTTGATATCATATGTTTGATATCATGCGACTAACTTCACGTGAGCTCCTTGTTCACCTAATCCAGACGCGAATATGATTCGAAGAATACCGTGTCAGTCCGAGTCACCAGCCAGAAAGAGAGAGAGAGTTCAAACCTAATACGGCCAGATCTATAAACACCAGTTCTAACGCGGCGAATTCTATATAGATCTCCAAGATCCGGTCTAAACTCCGTCTAAATTCCAAGATATGTCCATAAACCTCACCAATGAGAGTAAGGAATTCCACTACTCCGTGTATACTATTGTATGTCAGATACCCGAGGGAAAGGTCACTAGTTACGGACACATCGCGTACCTCATAAACCGGCCAAAAAACTCTCGTATGGTCGGCTCTGCCCTCAAACATTGTGGGCTCATTATAAACTCTCTCCGCGCAGAACATCCCCAGGGCCAGATCCCGTTCACTTACGAGAGCTTGCCCTGGTGGCGGGTTATATCCAGTGCTGGTAAGATCTCGCCTCGTGAGTCTAATGGAGAGTTTGATCAGGCCCAGCGGTTGAAAGAAGAGGGTGTGGCAGTTCTGGCCGGGTATAAGGTGGATCTCGAAGAGTTTGGCTGGTTTCCAGATGTGATTGAAAGTACTTAAGGATTAGATCTACGCCAGTAGACCCGCCCTCTAAACTCTGCATCTACCAAATCGCTTGATCTACTCTTCTAGAACCTTCCATCCCTTTAATATCTGTATCCAACACATCTCTAGATCTTGTAGCCTGCTTCTTTTGGTTTATTGAGAGGATTCGACCTTTGGTTCCAGGTTCCTGGTTCTCTCATTCATCGTCCACAATCTATAATTATAATACATGCTCCCTAACTCCTAATTGTTTCTTTGTTCTTTTTGGTTCTAGTAGACTTTTTTTCCCCAGTTGTGACATCTTCTCCCCCGTTCTTATCAGGTTTTACATTTTTCTCCTTAGATTTTATCTTTCTTTCACCTTTCTTATCATCTGGACCTTGTCTTGGTCCACGTTTCAGTTTCTCTGCCTTTTTTATCGTTCCTGTCTCGGTGATGTTAACGAGCCCCATTTGTTTCTGGACTCTTAGTGTTTCTTCTTCCCACCATTTGGCGAATTCTTGTTCTTGCTGTACTTCCAAGAGTGTTTTCCGTTCGCTTTCTTCTAACTTGGCCCGTTCGACCTTGAGAGACTCTTCAATCATGATTTCTGTAAGTGATGGTGTGTAAGCTCCATCACCTACACTTGACGATCTTGCTGTAGAAGAAACTTCATAAGGTCTGGAAGTGTCACAGTAAAATCTTGACATCTCGCTAGATTTCGACGTCACGCTGTTGGATCTAGATATAACGCTATTTGATCTAGATGTCTCGCTTCGTCCACTGGTTGCTGCCTTGGCCTTTTTCTTGTCTCTGCTAGAACCTAATACCGGCAATTCCTCTGTTAAGTCTAGAGAAGACGAGCTCAGAGCAATTCCACCGACACTCCATGGATTATTAAATATTTCTTCCTTGACTTCTTCCTTGACTTCTATGGGCGTTGCAGCTAGTTTCTTTCTCTCTTTTTGAGACAATTTGACGATGGGTCCGATTTTTATTTTACTGGTCGATTTCTTGGTCCAGTCGGAGTTTGATCCGTTGAGCGATACTCGGATCCCGCTGCTTGATGGAGACTTATCGGTCAAAATTGGGTTACTGCTTGATTTCGATGCCCAATTGGAATATGGACTTAAACCTGCCTCAAATGTCACCTTGACAGTCTCCTTTGCTGGCAAAAGATCCTTGGTCTGCGTGGAAGTGGCTTGAGAAACTTCTCTCGCTTGAGATAGCGAAGGAAATTGGGTAATATTGCTATTGATCCCAACGATCGATGAGCTTCTTGATGTTGAAGTGGAGTTATCTTTTGAAGGAGCTGGAGACGGCGTTTCTGTTATTGCTGGAATTGCTGGAGGTGGAGGGGATTGACTCATTCTATCAACTCTTGATTTTCTTCTGCCTCCTTTCTTCACAACTTCAAACTCCTCAACCTCTTCAACAACACTACCGCTGTCTCTCTCAACACCTATACTATTTCTAAAATCTGCAATGTCAGTATTGAGTGTAGAGCTCTTTCTCGACTTTCTCACCCTCTTCTTGCCCTCCTTGGGCTTACTAGATTCAAATTTAACATCTACCAATGGCTCAAACGCTGAAAATCCCCGTCTATCACTTATGAACAACTCGTTAAACTCGCTCTTGTTTGACATAAACTTTCCCAAGAGCAAGTTAGATTTACTCTCAAACCAATTGCTACTCTCTTTGCGCTTTCCATTAGCAACAAAATCAATCAGCTTACACGCTTGAAATATTTCCACTTGCTTCTCTAACTTCTTCAATATTTCAAATGGTAACTCGAGAAATGCTCCATCAAAAAGTAGAATCTCCAAGTTGTTATAAATATACCAACAGCAGTTCAAGAACAATTTCGTCGCTGACAAGAAGTCTGCATGTGTGAGAAGAATCACGACGTTTTCCAAGGAAATAAAGTCTATAATAGCCAACTGACATAACGCTTTCAATTGGAAAAGTAAAAGCTCGTCAGATATCTCAATAAGTTCTAAAAGCTCGTTGATGAAGTCGTCGCTCTCTTCAAATTTGAAATGAAAATGATTGAAAATGTCCGAGTCACTAGATCCATAGATATGTTTGAGAATAATAGTGAATTGCGATACTGTTAACCCATTGAAATTTAGGGTTTTCCGAGACTCATTGAGAACTTCCGGCGGAATATCAGGCACTGTTGAAATTTTTAGATGATGAGCGAACGCTGAGATCGTTTCATTTAGTGAAGAATCAAATGCAGTATCCTGAGCACTTACTTCTTTTCCACGATTTTCTTTTCCTTGAGATAAGTTATTGTGAGTTTCTTGCTCATCTAATAGCTTCTTGGAAGACTCCGAATTAAAGCTTGATACTTCACTCGGTAGCTCGTTAGATGTTTCTAGTTCCATTTCAAGAATTTCGCTTTGATTATCATTTATAGATTCCATTTCTTCACCCAGGATCTCGCTCCATGTCAACAATGTCTCAAAAAATGCAGATCTTGCCTTCAATAAATATGAATACCCTCTCAACTGTCCATCCTTCAATTCAAAAGTTACATCACCCTCATCTAACGACAGAAATCGGTCTATGAACCCTCTCATCTCACTTAGAATATCCGAAACTTTGAAAATCTGTACCAACTCATCATACTCATCCTTGACTCTCTTGATATGTGGGGGGTACAAATGTCGGGAGGAGTATGAGCTCCAGATATCACACACCTTACTGGAATAGATAAAGTGAAGTAAAATCAATATCGACGCAATGTTTGTAGAAGATTTTATAACAATCTTGTTTGGTTGGTAAACTGCTTCGAAGCTTGAAGAAATAAACGTCTCTGTAGATGAAAGGTTGAAAATGGTGTCAAAAGTTGCGGATCTAGACTTTAAAATATGTCTATGAACTCCAATTGAAATTTTAGGGTATTTCTCAAATATGATAAAGCAGTCAAAACCTTTAGAATTGGGATTTTCAATATCAAACTTGTACGAAATGTATTGAGAATCGGATAGAGCGTGACGCAAATCATCATCGACACTTCTAGATATTTCAAAAGTGTCTTGAATGTTGGGTTCTTTTGCTCCAGTATACCTAAGATTCAACTTATTCTTCAAAAGGTCGGGTTGTGCACTCTCTTCTCCATCTTCTTCCTTAGGGTAAACGAATCTTGTGATATAACTATCGTGAAAATCACCTTTGATTAACTGAAATTGTTTTCTATCTTGATAAGATTCCGCTTCACCTCTGTTCACTTCATTGCCTGCTTTCTTTTCTTCTACCAAACAACTCAAATATTCTAGATCTTCGAAAAAATCGTTCTTCTTTAATTTTAAAGGTAGAGCATCGATATCATCTCTTATGAAACCAAAGGACAGAAAATTACCATCACAGGTGACTTTCACAACCTTGTTCAAATTCTGAAGCTTCCTAAACTTATTCGGTGTTGGTAAGATTTCTGCCAAATTTCCCATCAATTTCATACCAGCTTTCGACCGTACAAATACCGATCCGTTTCTCGTACATAAAATGATTGAACCATCAAAGCCCACATCAAAGTCAGTCACAATCATATCCTTATCATAAGCTTTCCATAAAGTTGTATATTTGGTTGATTTGAAATCGTTTGCGTTGAACTTGAATGAAATCAAGTCTCCATTATCAAGAAGCAACGTACAGGAATCGTTACTTTTGGAAACAAGCTTTATGATCTGGATTGGTTTCGTGAGGCAGGTTGGTTTGAAGATATCAAAATCAGTTAAATGTGATTTAGGTCGTTGGAAATCAGGTTGGTTTATTGCTGAGTCGGCTGTAGAAGATTGTTCTCTGGTTTGAGATCGTTGCTCTTTCTCTTTTCTTTCCTTTTCGCCTCTTTCACCTCGTTCTCTCTCGCTCTTTTCACCTCTTGATTGGATTTTGGGTAGCTTAAAATGCTGGTACTGATAATAAATATGAACATCGTTCTTTTTGGTGACGACAACTGTGTATAACTCGCACGTATCGACGAATTTGATCTCGTCTCTCATAGAAATGCATTTTGGAGTTGATTGAATCTCACCTTTGCACACCAAATTTTGAATTCTGAATTCAATATCTTGATGCAAGGCTGGATATCCCATCTGACCAATATTAAGACCCCATGAGTAGATCTCATTTGCAGTGAATGCTAGCGAATGGATTTTGGAACATGATATTCCCAAAATTGGTTTGGTATTCTTGCGCAACTCTCCTGCGATTAGAAACGGACTCGACTCAAACCGATCCAAATAGTTCTTACCTGCTGATGAATAGCCTAATTGGTTGAAGGAGTTTAAGCCCCATGAATAGAGCTCATTATTGCTGGTTAGTGCTAACGAATGGTTTTTCGAGATCTTAACCTTGGTGATATTTTCTAGGTCGATTTTTTCAAATCCAAACTTGTCACTTAAGTCTCCGCTTCCGAGCCTTCCTCTTGATCCGATCCCACATGAGAATATTTCTCCGTTGGTTGTTGTAACTACTGAATGGTTTTTGGATAATGCTATTTGGGTATACCTAGGCTTGCGAAAGGTGTTTTGTATAGATGGCGATGTTTCTTTCTTGAACTTGGTGTGTGAGAGTCTGGATGGGGTTGAGCGATCTTTAGAGTCTCCCAAGCCTAGTTGGTGATTTGAGTTTGATCCATACATGTAGACTTCAGAACCGCCTCGTTTGGGGTTGAAGGGAATATGGTTAGGTTTTTTGATTATCACTGGTCTGGTTGGTTCATTGGTACCTGGAGTTTCCCGTCTTAGAGGGCCAGTATCAGTTCTCATAGGGCCAGTATCGGTTCTTATTGGGCCAGGAATTTCTGGAGTTACATTTTCGGCCACTTGATTGGGCACTTGTTGAGCTCCTTGTTGAACTTCTTGTCCTTCTACTCTCTCCTCTTCTTGTCCTTCAACGGTCTCCTCTTCTTGCCACCTATTCACCAAAAAAATCTCATCGTTTTCGTCCACATATTCTGGGATCCATAGCAAATCCTTGAAATCATTATTCAACAACTGCAACGGCGTCAAGCCGTTACGGTCTTTGGTCTTCAAAAGCTCCATCAACGATGCCAGCAACGTCAACTTGACGTTGTTTCTAAAATACTCAATCAACACCTTGAAACATGACAACTTTTTGTGAAATATCGTGTAGTGAAAGCAGTTCCATCCGTTTTCAAAGTCCACCGAGTTGAGGACCAGTTTAACTTCAGGATTCTTTAACAAGTTCCGCAACAAGTCGAAGCGGTTGGTGAGGATGAGTAGATGAAGAATAGTTCTTCCAAAAATGTCTCTTGAGACCAAATCGTCTCTGGATACTTTCGCAAGGTTGATCTGTGAGATCTGTGGTGGTGGAGTAGGTATTTCAGACATTGTAGATTAAAACATTGGTGGGGAGACGTGGTCTGTGGAGGAGTTCTAGAGAGTTTGGATGTAAAATCAACGTGCGCGTTTTCTGAGTAAATAGCAAATGGTGAGAATTGATAAAAGAACTCGATAGAAGGACTCGACAATGATATGGCGCCTCTCTTAATACGTGGCAGTATTCGATATAGGGAGCAGCTATCGTTAGACAAATTATATGAATATGTGAGTCCCTGTTTTGATTGTCCTGGTGGCTCTGAATCTATTTAGATAGTACTGGGTGGATCTCATTAATTCTCGAAATCTACGATGAAACTGGTGGGTGTCGCTCATTATGGGTCATTATTTCTATGTTTTCGACTCATGCTGGCTAAACAGATGATTCTTGTTCTAATGAAGCTAAAATCCTCGGGATCTTTCTTGGATATTGGTGAATCAGCCGTTTTGCGGTATGATTTTTTTTTATATCGATATTTGAGACATTCATAACTTTCCTCTTCGTAATCCATTTCTGACGAGATAAATTGCATTGAATTTTGAACTTTTCTCTCTATTGAATGTTGGGGTATTCTCCCTTCCGGTTCTTCAGCCTAGATTTCCAATATTTGATATCATATCTAGAAACTTCTAGTCTTCACGATAAGCTGTTGATGTTATGGCATGTATATAGGAGGCTACATCTAAAAAGTTAACTAGAAGAGTTTTTAGTAGTGAATCGGATTAAAGGAGTATTTCTCTAGTAAATATATACCCAAGAGGATTATGAACGAAGCAAAAAAGTTCTCTCACTCTCTCATTATGTAGAGCTGCAAATAATCTAACTTTTAAGATTCTTAGATGGTCTTCTATATGTGATATATGCAGTACTCTTATATTAGTAGGTTCAGCTAGTGGAATATTGACCACAATTGTCTCTATTAACTAAGTTAGCAACCAGAATAGCTTGAATCGCCTCCACTATAACATGTACGAACCAGTAGCATTAAGAGGAAATGACCCACAGTATTCAATATAGGGTATTCATGTATAATCTTTACCTAATCATCGTTCAGTTACTATTGATTACTAGTATTTATTTACTGAGACAGTTTCCACCCAGTCCTTTCAATCTCTATGAGGAAGAATAACCTGTAACTGTGACTAAATGTACTATCTCGTGTGCTCTTCGGTATACTGATTCTCTTTTAGAGCAGTCGTCATAAATCATCAGAACCTTTGGATAAATATAAACTATTTCTGGAAGAGGTCCATCTATGGTAGAGTCATATCCTCATACGAATATTCAAGAGGTTGGCTGATAGAGATATTTGTAGAGTTCTGTAGAATTATCTCTATGCGACTGGAAAGATTTTTTGCACCCAAATTTAGATGCACTATACTACAGAGTTTAGCATGAAGACGCAACTAGTTGGAAATAATAGGCTAGAGATTTGAAAAGCTGAAATGGCTAAAGGTGAATAGTTGAAGTTCTGGCTGGATCGAACTAGCCTATAGTATAAATTTGGACATAGTTCTATAAAAGCGATGAATGATTTCAATATTATCCTACATTTTGCAACAATTTAAAGAAAAATAAAATAAAAGTGATAGAATTAGAGATAGATCAGGATTCATAGAATGAATAAACAAGGATCACAAACAGACAAAAAAGACCACTTCTTGATGATTAAGACTCAGATATTCAAAGAACCGAGAAGATACCCAAAGATTATATATGGAGTTCTACCTAGTGACCTTCTACCGGTTTGGGTTCTGGAAGCCACACAGAGTGCTGCAAAATACCTCTCACTATCTACCATTAAACTAAATGAAGTAAAGATTGGTCAAGGTGAAGGTCCAACTAAATCATTTTATTTACTCTTACTAATTTATATACCTCATTTATTATACAATATCTCAATAAAATATATAATAACTTCTAACTTTTACTCTAGTTATCTTCGATAATGTGGAGATTATCTTAGGATCTACCATTAATTTATAATCACTTTATGAAATGCCTTTCATATAATATAAGATATCTTTCATATAATTTAGGTGATCATATTATCGGTGTTTAAAGAGGTTTAAATATTTATTTGTAGTATGTGAAATATATGATATAATCATCAAATCTTATCATTTAATAATAATACAAACTATTATACATAATAGAAATATACTAGATTAAAGAATATATATCCCCCCATCTTAAAAAGTTATTAAACCTTGGAAATAATGAATTAATCTGATTTGAAATAGGTTATTGTTTATAATTATATTAGCTAATATGATAATTATTATTTCCTTTAGTTAGAGATAAAACTTCAATATTCAATAATGCTTGATTTGGTGGATCCGGTAAAAGCAGTGGAACATGTCGCCTAAATGGACGATCTTTCTAAAATCTAGGTTAATTGATCACAGTGCTAGCGATAAAAGTACAAAATACATTAAATATGATCTAAAGACCGTTAAAATACATAGTAAGCACCATAATTCTGGTGGTACCAGGACCCAAGATACAGAAGATTAAGATCAGATGAAAAGGCAGAATTGACATAGGTTAGTCAACATTGATTCTGCCACGTTTAGCAACTTTTACAATATCCACTGGATATATGAGATAGTTGATTTGATGATTTTGGTTGATCTGATGAGATTTAAGATTTGTATGTTCTGGCCTTATTTCGTGATCTAACATAGTTTGAATCAGATAATAAACATCTTTACAAAGTTCAAATATTCTCACAATCACCAACTACTCTTCATCTGCCAAAAAAAACCCATTGGCAACAATTTTCTTCTTGACTCCTCCAATCTTTCCTGTGGGAGGTAATCTTGGTCTAATGTTCCTTTGCTTCTGAGGCAATTCCTCGTCCTCAATTAAAACCAACGAGTTATTCTCTGGCAACTCGGTCGACTCACCCTTTTTCTTTTGCATTTTAATGTAGTGCAATTTCGATTTATCATAGAGCTTCGTGTAGAAGTGTTTCAAAATCCCGATCTGCTGGTCGATATCGCTGGCACGCAAATGTTTGGGTTCGTAATCTTTCATATCTTCGTACTTGTTCCTCTTGGTATCAACTCCAGTATTGCTGTACGACTTGTGGAGTTTGGAATGGAGCAAGTATATAGGAATCGACGACGTGAGCATCTTGAACTCCTTGTCCAAGCCCAACTCTTTGAACCCAAAGAAATCGTCTCCCAAATCGTTGGAAAAGTCTCCAGTCATAAACTGTTCACTGTTGTCTTCAAAACTACGTTCGTTGAAGTTCTTTAAACCAGGTCTCAACAATTCTTTCAAGAAGTTGGATAATTTACTTCTCAAGTCTTTGAGTTTATGATGTTGTTTGAGAACCTTTTCTTGCACGTAAGTGTACAAATCGTCCGGCTTGTCGACCCCATTTTCAAGAAGGGAAAGTAATAAGATCTCTCTGGCCGAGAGTTCGTTGGACGAGTTGGATTCGGTATGTAACTTTAAGGATTTGATCAAGTTTCCAAGGTACCGTTCTGCCAATTGTGTCAAGGTGTTTATGGCAGTAGGTTCGGTGGATTCAAACCCTGTTTGCATTGCAACTTTGCACATATTTCGCCTCAACACTGCAAACTGTACATCTTTGTCAAACGAATCATGGTTTGATAACTTCGAGACGTCGTCTATGTCAACCTCCTTAACAACCTCAATGACTGGCTGCTTCATTTGTGTGTGGTGGACAAACTGTTGTGTTTGCATTTGACGAATCAACGATATCTTGAAACAGATCTTCCTAATTTCCTGAATTTCGGTGATGTTCTCAGTGTAGATCTTGTTCAAACCAGAATCGATCGGGAGAACAAACAGTGATGATATTTTGGACGCATCTCCATTCGCTTCTTGGAGAAATTTATCAACCAAAAGGTTTTCTCTTCGATCCTCCTCTTCTTTGTCAATTCCTCGGTACACTATCCCAGGTATTCCTCCAGTAATATCATATTCCAAGAGATACAACTCATCATTTTCCAACAAGTTTGAGTTTTTCGAGATGACTTCTGTATTGTTCAAGTAGTGGTTGAAGTTGTCCATCTCTCTAGACTGGCGTAGTATGGCCTTTGCGTCGGGGCGTAAATGATTGTGGCTATCAAACAATTCTGATCTATGCGAACAATAGTTTGCTCTGGACTTTGCAGTTATGGATCTCCATGCCTGCAACTCTGGATCAAACTCCTCATCAAGTTCATTGAGAAGTTGAGTTTGGTTTATTTCTTCCTCGTTTTCAGGTTCTTCGGGTTTTTCTTCCATTTGTTCGCTATCTTCCTCTTCATGGTTGGACTCGACCTTAACTTCAACCTCAGGCTCTTCTTCAATCTCTTCAACTTCTGAATCCAACCCTGGTGTAGCAGGAGTGTCTTCAACTTTTACTTGGTCTTGTCTTGTCCGTTTTCTTCCTTTTTTCATCGATTTCCCTCCTCCAATAGGCGTGCCTTTGTCATCGTCTTCCTCCTTTTCGATATCTGTTCTGCTTCTTATAACAATATCTGGAATTATAGGGACGAGTTTAAATGCTTTCTTTTGCATGGCCAACGCATGAGCTCTGAGAAAATGCTTGGGATCTGCATTATATGCCAAACAATTAGACCAAATCAACATGATGTCATCTACAAACTCTTGCTTGGAATTGTACGACAAAACTTTCAATTTCTTCATGACAGTGTTCAAATCCATGGGCTTCTTAATTATAAGACCATAATTTGGGGCTTCACGTTTGGAAACCTTGTTGAGGAATGGGGTGGAGTGTTCAGTATACCCTCTGAGCTCCAAAACAACCTTTTCACAGGCTTCGTAAAGCTCTTCCTGGCCAACACGATCATCGTTAGCCCATTTTCCTCGGTTTTTTCGTACATCCATAAACAAAGTCCTCAACTCGAAGTCGTTCAACGGCACTTCTTCTCTTTTTTGTTGGATTGTGGTTAATAAATGTTGCAACGAGGTACTTGCTGCTCCCAACGTAATAGTCATATTCTTATCGATATCATCGAATTTGTCGTCGTCTTCGTCACCATCATCAGTTTGAGGTTCTTTGGAATCTTCTAGCTGCAAGTCCGATTGTTCAAGTTTTCGTCTTTTAAGAAGTGTTTCTCGATCGTATTCGAAATTATGATAGACCTTGTTGAACTCCTTAATGAGGTTTTCTTGGTCTTCAATTATGGATTCAGAAATAAGCGACGTGTCTTTAGATTCGGTGGGTTGAGTCTCTTGAGGTTTGGGTGATGTAGTGAAGATTGTGGATGGAATCTCAAGAAGTAATACTTCAGTAACAGGGTCAAAGTTGTTGGGCTCAGGATCTTTAGATATATCTTTGGTCACTTCATCTTTTTGTTCATCCTTTTCTTTCTCTTCTTCATCGTCATCTTCATCGTCCATATCATAATCATCCTCTTCGTCTCTAACTTTCACCTCTTTCACCACCTCAATCAATTCTTCATGATCACTTTCTTCGTCTAAAGTATCTATCAACTCAAAATTATCGGAAATCTCATCTACCTCATTCAACGACGAATTCAAAGCCTTTGAATTGTAGTAGTAATCAATAGCTTTTTCCCATAGAAGGTATCTTATATGAAGAGCCAACATTTTGATCATTTTCACTCCTTCGTCGAATAAAATCTCGTTTTCTGAAGAAGTCTCTATATCTGTATCTTCTTCCTTCAGTTCATTTTGAGTATCTTTCAGGTCTTTATGTGAATCGTTATTTTCAGAGTTTTCTTGATTTCCTTCGTCAACTATTGACTTTTCGCCATTTTCTTCGACTTTATCTTCTATTTCTTCTTCTTTTTCCTGGTCTTCTCCTAATTCTTCATCCTCTGGTTCCTCTTCATCTTTTCCTTCATCGATTTCCTTATCTTTTTCTTCCTCTTTCTCTCCATTTCTTTCTTGGTTTTCTACTTCCACTTCTCCTTCCACCTTCTTAAACTTTAGCAGACAGTTTCCTTCTAGAAAATGGTACCATATATCAAAATTGTCCAACAGAAGAATGTAGTTTACAATCTTGTATTGAGCCTCGTTTAGAAACACATCAAAAAACTTTTTGTTATTAAGTTTCTTTGCCAACTCGAATAATTTTCGAGTATTATTGAATTGAAACGTTGTGAGTTTTTCCATAGTAGATTGTGATTAGTAGTTAGTGAGTTAGTTAGACTGAGGGTCAGTGTAGAAGTTCAGTAAATTAGTTCTGATAGTTTGTACAGTAAGCTCAGAAGAATTAGTTCTGAGTTGGTGATGATTCTATTGAAGTTGTGAATCCTGAGGTCAGTGAGATCTCTAAAGAATTAGTTGTGATGATCAATGGTTGGTGGGATGTTACAGATGCTGTTATAATGGTCGTTAGATGGCCGTTAGTCGATCTTCTGATTATCTTCTCGTTTGGTCAGATCTATTCGATATTTAACGGTGTCGATCTTAAACTCTTGAGATTTACGGTTTATAGATTCTTGTTTAATGGTATATCTCGAGAATTTCCCGCTATGATAATACTCTCGTTCTGACGTTGTATATTGAATTTTAATGCCTGTGTTCACCTCTGTTCACCTGTCTTCGATGGTTGTAAATTCCAAAAGCTTCAATTGTGGGGCTTCTGGATTGTGGTTTTTTTGTGGTTCCACGGTTGAAGGGAGTGACTTCTCTTGTAATGTGCAATGTACAGTGTAGTTACCGATAGCTACGCCCTAGGGTGGATGATTGATGGAGTGTTGATGCTTGGTGGTGGTTGGAAGAGTTGTTTTTCGATTGAAAAATCTGGTGAGTGAGACGTGAGGCAGCGAGGGACAATAGAGGACTGATATACTGGAGAAAAGGGAGTAGATACGGGGATAGAGACGGGTCGAGCTGGATGGTTAGATATGTTACTTGAAGAAAGTTTTTAGAGTAAATTAGTAGGATCAGTGTAGAGAGAAAGGGAACAGATCATAAGGAGCAAATCATAGGGAACAGATCATAGGAAACAGATCATAGGAAACAGCTCATAGGGAACAGAGCATACAGATGATATTCCAGTGGGATGATACTCCGCTGAGAAGATACACCACTGATATTAACATCGGCAGTTATTCTGTGGAGACTCCAATACATTAGAAATATATCCAATTTCTGTATTTCGAGTCCCCCTACCTCTAATATCTCTAGCAAGAACTTACATCATACAACTAACTTAGTATTTGGACGTTTATTATCTATATAGAAAAGTCTCGCCTCGACCACTGCATCAGGCAGTAGAAGAAGAAAGAAAACCATTCACTTCTTAAGTAACCAACTGTTCAGGTCTGTAATCTAGTAATTAAACAAATTGATTCTAAATCTGCGTTAGTCTTCACTGATCACCTCGCTACAAGATCAACAACCACTACCTCTAGTTTACAATAGATTCGCCATTAACATAAGATTCATAAACACAGCACATCAAAGATACACTGAAATGCTACTTTTATATTACCCTTCAGTACATAAAATCTAGACAGCATATTTCTTAGTCCATTCTTTAGCAGTGGCTTCATATTTGGCTCTATCTTGTTTATAAATATGGGCGATTTCCGGTACAAGAGGATCGTCGGGGTTTGCATCGGTCAAAAGAGAACAGATGGATAACAAAACCTTGGAAATAGTTAATGCTGGCGACCATTGATCTTTGAGAATATCTAAACAGATGTTACCATTACCGTTGATGTTTGGGTGATAGATTTTGGTGGTGAAAGCAATCTTTGGTGGTTTGAATGGATAGTCGGTAGGGAAATGAATGGAAAGGAAAAACACTCCACCGGCATATGGTGAATCTGGTGGTCCCATGATAGATGCTTGCCAGTGGTATAAGTCGTCACCGACTGGTCCTGCAGAACATGATGATGGTGGGTCTCTATTATTGTTAGTATCGAAAAATGATATGTAATCGAAAAATCGAAAATGTCGTCTGAGGTTAAGGTGGCAAAGGTCACCATACTGAAGAGGGGCCACAGTACCACGATGTGATCGTTCAAGAAGTATGGTATAGAATACATGCTACATAGCACTAGCTGTAACCATACGATTTCAAGCCGGATCGTGATCCCGTACCATAGACTTCTACCCTTCGGTCCGGCGTCTGTTGACCCTTATCACTGCCATCTGCAGATCTCTAGATTTCACCGCTAGATACATACCTTCCTAAGTCGGCCAACTCCTTGTTAATACGCTTTAATGACATCGTTTGTTTATTATTGATAAGATATGAAAATTCAGATCACTAAAGAAGAAGTAAAAATGGTTAAATCTGGGTGGCAGGATTCATTGACCAGTTTTTTTCATTTTTAGTAAAAGTACACTAACCTGAACTAATTTTTGGGGGCAACCTCTAAGCGATCGAGAATAGGACTATAGAAAAATAGACAAGGAAAGGATGTGACGAGTGAGACACTACGACATTATATAGTGAATAGCGGCTCTATAGTACTTGCGAAAGTGTAATTAAAATATTTATGGAACTCAAAGTTTTGGCTCCACTCGTTACCTCCCAATCGTACCAGAATTTACGCTTATTTAAGTAAGTTCGGGAAGGCGGCCATTTACCTAATTAGGAGTCTCATAACACCCTTACCCGCTAAGGATTAAGAAGATTACGACATTCTACATGGACACTGGATAGATATTATAGCACAAGAGTGTTAGAAAAGAAGTATAGATCTTGAAATATACAGTTATCGAAGTTGGAACTTAGAGGTATCGAACACGGAACTTAGAGGTATCAAACTCGGAACTTGCAATCATCAAACTCGGAGCTTACAGCCATCGATCCCCAATATCTTACAGTCACCGACCCGGAACTTATAGCCATCGAACTCGGAACTTCAGCCTTCTAACTCGAAACTTAGAGCCATCTAATTTACAACTTACAGTCATCGATCTCTAACATCTTACAGTCATCGATCCCCAACAACTCACGGCCTTCGATCCCCTACAACTAAAATACATCTACGTTTAAGCCACCTTATACTTCTACGCTTGATTTATCTTAATTCTAGAAGTACAATCAACTCTAACACAGTTTTCTTTTCTTTACGACAATATAATACTAACGAAATGTACCATTAGATGTTGGTCACCTTCAACTCCAAAAGCGGTAACGAGTCTACGCCGTCGTCTGAGACTTCAAACGAGCGATCTCTGTCAACAACAACAGCAGAACCACAGCCAGTATCATCCCGGCAAACCAATCAAAGGTCTGAATCGACATCCTCGTCGTTTAGAGTGATTAACAGCACTGATGGTGTATCAAATTTTAGTAAAAGATCACGAAATGGATGTTTAACATGCAAAATTCGGAAGAAAAAGTGTGACGAAGGCAAACCGTCGTGTCGTACATGTTCCCGGTTGAATAAACAATGTGTCTGGGTGGATTATAGCACGATGTCAGAGCTGGAAATCAAACATCAGCGCCAGAAAGTGGAGGAAGAAGAAAGACATCTGAAACTACGTCGTCGTAAGTCCAGGTTAGCATCAGTCTCTCAGAGGATCAAGCAAGAACTGGACTTACTGTCTCCTCCAACATCAACATCCTCTCACGGTAATACGCCTCACGGTATTACATCTCCTCACGGTATTACATCTCCTCACGGTATTACATCTCCTCATGGTAATACATCTTCTCACAGTAATACACCTCCTATACTTAACGAATCACGAGATAGTTTAAATGCCTTCAGACACAGCCATTCCGACCTACGCTCCATCTTGAACCATGCACCATCATTTACACCCAACAATGTTCCTACAAACGAGTCCAATCTACTACCAAATATTCATTCAAATAGCCTTTTAAATCAGTCTGGCCTACAACAAAATGTCCATTTAATTAGTGCTTTAGAACAGCCTAGCCTACAACCAAACATTTCCAACCTTTCCACAAACCAGCCCAACATTCTACAGCCGAACATTCATCACTCCAATATAGCCGAGAATGCTCAAGTTAATATTCATTCCATGAGACTGGATAAGGTGCTATCCCAGAGTGACCATCATATTTTGCGAAACAATACCGACCACCTCAACCTCGTAAAGTCCGGCCTCAGTCCCTCTAATATATCTCAAGAATTTCATTCTAGTGCTCTTGAATTGGCAAGTAAATCAGACTTTAACTCCCCTAATTCTCCGTCTGCTTTCTTGAACGTTTTGAGAGACTTGAGTCACCAACGAGAACCACGCCCAAATGACGAAGAAGAAGATTTGGGGCTTGTAATATCCGACCGTTGGGAGAATAACTCACAGTTGAAAGAGTTATTTTCATCATCAAACTTTTCAGCACTTATGGATTCAATCCCGTTTGAAAATAACCAACCCAACTTCAACGAGCAGAATATAATATCCAGCCCCAATTTCATAGACAACATTATTCCCAACCTTAACTCGATCTTCAGCCCGTTGCCGCCATCACCGCCACAATACATCTCTGCACTTTCTGATCCATCATATGCATATTTGTATTCTTACTACGCCAACACGTTGTCCCAGAAGATTTCTATTGCACCAACATCACAGTTTGAGTCTAACTCATACCAAAATGTATTTCTTCCTTTGGCACATCAAGATAAAGGAGTTCTCTATGGAATTTTGGCGTGGTCTGCTTTTCATCTAAGTGGAAAGTGGGCAAGTGTTGGAACCAAGCTTGTCAACCTTGCGTTAGAACATATCAAACAGAGTCTTACAGATATTCAAGGCAGCAGAGACAAATTTGAAGGTAATGACCGCCATGCGTGTCTTCTTAAACTCGCGACGTTGTTGATTCTCTGCGGAGCGGAAATCTGTAAGGGAGACGTCAAGAACTGGTCGATTTTTCTTAGGTGGGCATCGAGAATCCTTCGCCATAACGGTGGAATTCTCAATTTCAATAAGCTGAAGGAAGAACATTGGTTGATTTCTAATTTCGCTTATCATGACGTTTTGTCAAGTTCATGTACTACCCAGGGAACGTATTTCCTGCCTCAGGAATATGATATGATTCTTGGGGACCAACATGGATTCTCCAAAGGAAACCTTAGTCCGTTACTCGGAGTATCAAAGACGTTATATTTGATTATCGGTGAGATCAGTACGTTGAATTTCGAGAGTAAACAGATTCTTAACCTGTTTTACGAAGACAATTCTCACGATTTCAACACTCCAAGGGAAGTTACAGAGGGCATCGACATCGAGTTTGCAGAAAACGATTCTGAAATCAGTGAACACAAGAAGACCATTCATATGCTCTCGTCCATCATCGACAAGTCCAAAGCTTTGGATAAGAAGATCGAAAGCTCATGTCCAGATCCGGAGGACTTGGTGGGACTAACCGACCAAGAAGTCGAGTTGCAAATGACGCTTTTCGAAGCGTTCCAAATCAGTTGCAAGCTTTACTTGATGCAATGTATTTTGAACTGCAACCCCTCGATGTTGGAGATCCGTGTGCTCAGCACCAACTTGACCAAATGTATTGATATTCTCCTTGAGTCTCCGATGCAGGCATCTCTTGTGTTTCCTATCTTCATCGCAGGCATTCATTGTGTCACCAAGGCCGAGCGGACAGAGATGTTGGCACGGATGGATTCGTTTATGAAGTTGTATGGTCCATGGAACATTCGGAACGTCAAGGTTGTTACTCAGATGGTGTGGGAACGTAATCCGCATGGTGATAAGTGTGTTGATTGGCACAGAATCCTTGAAGAACTTGGCTGGGATATTAACTTTGCCTAGAGATTGGAGAAAGATATTAACTTTGGATAAAGTCTAGTCCCAGGATACATTCTTTCTGGAATTTTGTAGTAGACTAGGTCTGGTTGAAGCGCCAGTCCTAGAGTGATAGCTTTTAGTAGCTAGAGAACACTTCCTATGCACAGTCCATTTCAGGTCTCACTTGGCCAATTCGTGCTCAATTCGCTTGGAACTTCCAGAGTCATACAACCACAATTCAAATATGAACAATCTCCACATTTTCGGACGATTTTCTTCTATATTTAGAAATTGTCGTTCTGGAAGTGATCGTTCTAGAAGTCTTGGAATTATTACCTTATAAATTCACTCTAAAAGCTGGAATCCACAGAAATCTCGGTTCAATCTTAGAATAAGAGTTTACGTGGATTCCAGATATTGGAGATCGGATAGCTTCTGTTGGCCAAACCGAAGGGAAATTCTGTTTGATCAGTCATCCTATCTTCTGGACAGAAGTTACAGCTCAGAGATCACAGATAGGAGATAAACTACTTTGATTCCACGAGACAATGAACCAGACAGAGCACTCAGATGAGCGAGGTCAGAGATCAAGCCACTTCTATCAAACAAGAGTGGATCGACAGTTTGATCGGTTACAAGATCTAGTGCGCTTCAAACGGTGCGCCTGGACAACAATAAGAAGCTCGCTTTGCCAAAACGCTCCGTTTGGTGAGTTTATCTGCCAGAAAGAGCTCTAAAGTCAGAAATGAAGCACCGGCTCCACTACTACATATTCCTCTGCGCGATCTAGCACACTTTGAACAGTCGCTTCACTCCAATTTGCTTCACCCTGTTCAATCTAATTACTTCTTATAGTTTTAAATCAAGAAATATCTGAAATATCTTTATACAGAGCTATTAAATAGCTACTTCGCTCATAGTTAATTAAGATCTATCGCTCTAACAAGCTGAAAAATCGACTAAACAGAGAGAAATCTACGAGAAATTTACGAGAAATTCATCTCGAAAAGATCGGTCCACTCCAGAATGGCCACCTTATAAAATATCTTGCCCACTTTAACCAATGGTGCTCCGCTACATCTTACTCTATGGGACATTTACATATGGAGCCTCATCGCATCATCGCATCGCATCGCTTCCTCACATCCTCAGATTCCTCAGTTTCCTCGACATTTCTCCCGCACACGACCCAAATCCATCTCAAGAAGAATTTTCAGCTCATCAAAAATTCTTTACAACACTCCAGTCCCACTACCAAGTTATAGTTGCTCGTATCACTCATAGTTAAGAGTTATATCTATCATGGCTGGTTTAGATTATCTTCTCTTCGAAGAAGCTACAGGATATGGGATTTTCAAAGTGTTAATCCAACAGGACGAGGTCGCCTCCAGAATGGAGGAAGTCCAGGCCGCCTCCAACGACTTGGGAAAATTCTCCAAGATGGTTGAATTGGTGTCCTTTGCTCCTTTCAAGGGTGCTGCCCAAGCTTTGGAAAATGCTAACGACATTTCCGAAGGTTTAATGTCTGACTACTTGAAATCCGTTTTAGAGTTGAACTTACCAAAGTCTTCTGCTAAGAACAAGCTTTCATTGGGGATCTCCGATAAGAACCTCGGACCTTCCATTAAGGAATCGTTTCCTTATGTAGACTGTTTTTCCAACGAGATGGCCCAGGACTTCTTGAGAGGAATCAGAGTCCACGGTGCCAAACTCTTCAAGGATCTCCAAGAAGGAGATATCGAAAGAGCCCAATTAGGTTTGGGTCACGCCTTCTCCAGAGCTAAGGTTAAGTTTTCAGTACAAAAGAATGACAACCACGTCATCCAGGCCATAGCATTATTAGACCAATTGGACAAAGATATCAACACCTTCTCCATGAGATGCAAGGAATGGTACGGATGGCACTTCCCTGAGTTGGCCAAGATTGTTCCAGACAACTATTCTTTTGCCAAATTAGCATTATTCATCAAGGACAAGGCTTCTCTTACCGATGAGTCTCTCCACGAAGTCGCCGCTATTCTTAACGACGATTCTGGAGTTGCCCAGAAAGTCATAGACAATGCTAAGATCTCCATGGGTCAAGATATCAGCGAAGAAGATTTGGAAAACATCTCCACTTTTGCCGAAAGAGTGGTTAACATCTCCGAATACAGAGCTAACTTATACAAATACTTGACCGACAAGATGAACGTCATTGCCCCTAACTTATCCACTGTGATTGGGGAAGTTATTGCTGCCAGATTGATCTCGCACGCTGGTTCTTTAACCAACTTGTCTAAGCAAGCTGCTTCCACCGTCCAAATCTTGGGAGCTGAAAAGGCCTTGTTCAGAGCCTTAAAGACAAAGGGTAACACTCCTAAGTACGGGTTGATCTACCACTCTTCCTTCATTGGAAAGGCTTCTAGTAAGAACAAGGGTAGAATCTCCAGATACTTGGCCAATAAGTGTTCCATTGCTTCTAGAATCGATAACTACTCCGACGAACCTTCCAATGCTTTCGGACAAGTTTTGAAGAAACAAATCGAAGAAAGATTAAACTTTTACGATACCGGTGCTGCCCCAATGAAGAACTCCGACGCTATCAAGGAAGCTTTAGCATTAGGTGGTACAGATATTGCCGATGAAGTCGCTGAAGTTGCCGAAGTCGCTGAAGTCAAGGAAGATAAGAAGGAAAAGAAGGAAAAGAAGGACAAGAAGGACAAGAAGGACAAGAAGGAAAAGAAGGATAAGAAAGAAAAGAAAGAAAAGAAGAGAAAGGCCGACGATGACGAAGCCCCTAAGAAGAAGAAGAAGAAGTCTAAGGATTAAAGAGACTGTAAGGAAGATGAAGAGGCTGATTATAAAGGAATGAGTTGAGGTTTGATGGGATTCAGTTGATTCTGGAGGCTCTTCAGTTATGACTCAGTTTCTTTAGTTAGTTTCTTCAATTTTCTCACTCTTCGAGTCTAGTACTTTACTCAGTTGTAAACTAATTGAATTTTTATTGCATTTTAATATATAAATTGATATCTCTGGCTCTACCCTGTACTAAAATATATGATTTAGAGAATTATTAGATAGTCACTGAGGAGCGAAGCGACTTAGTGATGGCTCGACTTTCGAGGTCTGTTGTCTCATGGGACTTTCTCGATTAATGTAACTTTGACTGGCCCTATAAGACCGTTAATATTTTATTTGAACACTTGAACTTCCAAAAACTATCTAATTATATTTATTCATGTACTATTACTGATAGAAACATAGATCTTAGGAAATTTTGCTGCGACGAATTGATCCTTACTACTCGGGGCTGAATGTTCTTCGCTGGAGAATAGTTCACCAATATGAATTGTGGCTAGATTTCTCACCTGTCTAATATTCTGAGAGTAGAATCGCAAGATCTTTTGATTAGAGAGTATCTTCCTAAGAGTTTACTGATCATTTAGTATTCCTAGATTTAGTGGTGTATATATCTTGGAAATGGTACTGTTTGATAAATGTCGTGGTTCGGAAACTCAATGTTGTTGGAAATTTTAAGAGAATATTCATGCTTATATGCTACAATTATAGAATTGAATTTTGTCCATCTTACTATGTCTTCCTTGTCGAATTAGTGGATATTCATCTTCTATAAATTGTCTGAATTCAAAATTGTCTGATATTGTCGAATAATTGTTGCGGTAGACAAAAAAAATTAAATGGCTGCAAATTATAGGAAAATAACATATATTTAGTGCTTGAAACTCAATAGAATCAACCAGATGGTTTATTCTATTCATTTATGGTCCAAAGTTCCTGACCAAGAGCTAATAGGTCCAGGATCATACTGAAACTTAAGTCTCTTCATCTACAATAGCTCTAAATAGAGAATTTATTAAACAACGTTTCTATAAAAAGATTAAGAGATATGAGAGCAATTTCAAAAGTAACACCTATGAACCAATTGGAATTTCCTCTAAACAGCGCTTTCAGAGAGAAGGGCTTCAGAGAGAGTTTCTTCGGTAGAGTTAACACCAGTAGAGTTAGCACCAGTAGAGCTAACACCGTCAACGTTAGTAGCATCAGGAACCTCAGCAGAAATAATTGCCAAAACTCCAACAGAGTTAGCAACATCATTGATCTCCTTACCAGATCCACCGATAGGTACTTCATTTCCTTCGCTAATAGTCACTTCTGGTTCTTCATACCTTCCAGTCACGACATTTTTAATAATTTGGATGGTTCTTCCAATTTCACAAGCGTTCTCGTCCCTAGCTACTTTTCTAGTATGTGGAAGGTAATTGTCGATAATCTTCTCCAACTTGTTATTCATAGGACTGACTACCGGGTTTACTTTGCTCCTAATAAGGTCACCCTGAAACTGACTCGACAAGTCTTCGGCGGCTCGGTGAGCAGGGAGAATAATTACAGTATGAATCTTTTCTTCAATGTGGTTGATGGAGATTTTGATTCCTGCAATAGCGCCGTTGAATGGTCTGGTAACTGCGTCCTCGAGATCTTTGACGTTGGTCGTTTTCAAGCTTGGAACGAGCGTGTCGACTCTGGTGAGAGCTCCGTTGGCTAAGAGATCAGTCTTGTCTGCAAGAAATTTGATTGGCTGGGTTTCACACACATACTTGAATGGCGGCTTCAATGCCTCAACTGCTTGCTTGGTGAATGGAACGGTGTAGAAAGCTCCTGTTGCCGAGTTTATAAGCGGATACTCTTTGATATGAGTCAAAAGTAGTGGAGAACTATCATCAAGAGGAGCGTTGGAGCTACCATCAAGAGTTGTAGGATCAGCGACTGGATGAGTTTGGGGCTCGTGAAGAACATTAGCAGACATTATAGCTAATGAGTTGAGGATTGTTTTGGGTGCAAAATTCTTTTTATAGAGAGTTTACAAAAAGGCAACAATTTCTGAAATGCCGGAAATGAGAGATCTCGGAATGGAAATTTATGTTGGTATGGGTCGGAAATGAGATTTAGTTGTTTCTTGCACCCATTAGAATTCTGTCGATTCAGACGAAGATGTATAACCTTCAATAGAAATTAGAAACGGATCATAAACCACTAGATCGTTCTGGATGTTGTACCTATATAATGTTTTATACAATACCTCGTCGTCAATGTCAACTTTTGCTTTCATTTTAGCTTTGTTTTGCTTCACTTTAGCTTTGCTTCGCTTGACTTTTTCTATTTTGTTAGACTTGAATAATGGAAGAGACCTGGAATTCGACTCTAAATGGGTTCCAACCGGATATTCTACATAGTTTAAAGCACTTTGAGGAATTTTACTCAACATTACCACCTCAGAACCGTTTCTCTTGCCCAACTCAAAGTTGCTCACCACTATATCAATTAAATAATCAGACAAATTTCCATATCTTCGCTTTCTGTCAAATATGGCGACGTAGTAGAGTTCAGACAAAATCTTGTCTACGACAATTCCTACACCCTTGGCTTTAACATCTATGGCACTTGTCTTCAATCTCATAACTTCTATACTGAAGTTCTTGTTCCTTAGGATCGAAATCATCACTTCCACGCGTCCGTGCTTGTCGAGGTGGTCTGGCTCGATATGATCCACATCTCGTGGCCACCATAGTGGTTTGGAACTGTTGAAGTGTTTATACGGATGGACGGCCTGTTTATTTGGCTCAGCGACTTTGATCCAGATCTTAGCGACAGCCTTACAGACGACTTGCGATAGAGATGTAAACGCATTTCGATAGTGGCAAAGTAATTGGTCTGTTCCGAGGGTTAGAAGTTTCATATTTTTGAGAGCAGGAACAATGGACACACTTGTGGAGACTCTTGGAGTGAGATCACTAGTAGATTCAGTAAAATGTTTACTACTTGTCGGGTCATTTGTGGGGTCATTGGTGACTCGAAGTCTAGGTTTGCAAGTAGTGTGGTCATTAAACGTTTCATCCCCGTCCCCATATTCACTACTATGGTGCGAGAGCATAGAAACGACCTTGTTCTTATCATTCTCTGTGAAACAAGACGAGTAGTGTACGCTGAGTCCTACATCGTTCTTAGTGATGAGCATGTACTGGAGATCTTTGAGGTCGGAAAGTACGGATTTGAGCGTGGCGAGGGTCATGCTACCATGGAACTTGGTAGGCAACTACGAGGATCATGATATCATATATGTATAATAAATTGTATGAGAGTTACAAGGAGATGTCAGATATGTTTGAAATTGCACCCAGACAAGATAGAGATATGATAAGAAATGCGACAAAAATGCGACAAGAAATGCGACGAGATATGCGACACGACAACGACACAAGCGATATGACATTAACAAAACGTAATCCAACAAAGAGCTCATGAAAAGGAGCTCATTCTAAAGGGCTGGATAAGTCTTTTCAGTAGTACAGCCATAAAGTGGCGACAAAAAAATCAATGACAGTGTCAACAAACCAGCCAAGTGTACGATATTCGTTCCAAGGGCATCACTTCGGAAATTCCCCGCGACATATTTGCAACCATGAAGTTCAACTTCAACGAATTAAATCCCAGTTAATCAAACATACATAAAAGTATCTTCTTCCAGATAGGAGCGTTCTTATACCTCTCTTCGATCTCAAGATTTTCTAAATCAAGGATCTCTGGATCATAAATCACTCTGTCCTTATCGACATCGATTTCTGAAGCAGACTTATAGAGAGTCCATTTCCTGGTGTAGAGTTTGTGTCCCACATAGAATACCAAAAAAAATACAGCACCCAAGTAGTTCTGGAAGAATGCATTGGCGTCGGGTTTGCCATCACCTCCAATTGGCCAAAGAGCCACCCAAAATTGACCAATCAATATCAAGCCATTAACTATAATAGAACACCATGACCCAATAATCCCCGTAGGCGAAAGGTAAGCCAAAGACGAGAGTGGAATGTTCCGGTATTTCAAGGCTGCCCTAAATCTAAGGTGACATATTGAGATAGCCATCCAACAGAAGATAAAACTAAGGGCCGAGATCGACAAAAGCCAGTTGAACACCGTCTCTTGCTGATCGAATGATGCGATATAGGCGAATAATGACGACACGACGGTGACAATCCATGCCCTCAAAGGTCTACCATTTCTGTCGATGTAGTTCAACCACTGTGGAGCAAGCCCTTGTTCTGCGAGAGACTGGATCAAACGTGGACTACTATACATGGCTGCAGTGGCAACAGACGTGACAGAAATCAAAATGACGGCATTGATGATATGTGGAAGCACCTTGACTCCATTCATCTCTGCTGCTATCACGTAGGGAGAAGCATGAGTGGCTGCATCACCGGAGCCCATCAAACTTTTACTATTAGAAGGAACAAGCAAACCAACCATCGCTAAAGATCCCATAAAAAGGACGGTGACTTTATAGAACACAAGCTTGGATGCAGACTTGATGGACGATCTGACGTTACCTTGAGTCTCTGCAGCTGCTACCGAGATAAACTCACTACCACCGAGGGAGAATGCTCCAGTAACAAATACCGAAACGATTCCCTTAAAGTCGACAAATGCACCAGGATCATGATAGTATTTTCCGCCAATAAAGCCTTCAGGCCCTCCACCTAAGTTGATGACCAAACCAAATATCACAAACCCTGTCAACATCAATATCTTGACCAAATTCATGGCGAACTCGGCGTGTCCATACCCTTTAGCCCCAGCCAAGTTGATGGCAATAATCACGATAAGGAAAATTGTCACAAACACATCGGGATTAATGGAGGTGTTCCAGAACTTGATGGTCATACTGGCAGTCACGAGCTCTAAAGATATTACCGTCACCCATTGGAAGGCATAGTTCCAGCCTAGGGCAAATCCCACACTATCGTCAATGAATTTGGAGTAGTACGACTGGAAACCTCCAGAAAGTCCACTATATGCAATGGTCAACTCACTAAGAGAGTTGATGGTAGGCACCAACATAATATACCCGGTGATGAAGTATGCGATCAAGACCCCAGCGGGTCCTGCCGTTCTTAACTTAGATCCTGCTGCCACCAAAAGACCAGTTCCCAACCCGGTACTCAACGCCATGAGACGCAAATGGTTCTTAGTGATGGACTTATCTAAAACATGCTCGTTTTTCTCGTTGGGCACAGCCCTTTTGAAGGAATTGGTGAAATCTGACCATCTACTGGAAGACTCGTAGGAATATGGAGAGATCTGTGGCTCTGACGACGAAACCGAACTTTTTTCTTTGATGTCCATCGTTAGTTAAGGTTGCAAATTCTTATCTCAATTCTGGGGATGTCCACATATAAATAAGACCCTAAAAAAAGAAATAGGCGGCGATTAGTGGATGAGCCCCAGATATTTTCATATAATTCAGTCTGCTTTGTACTGCTAGGTTTAGAGCAATAGGCATTGGAGGATTGAGAATGTCTGGATAAATGTATGCGGCACTTGCCCAATTGGGTAACGCGCGCGATGCCCGAGAGGCAGAACTAGCGAAAAGATCGACACAGACACAGAGAGACAGCGAGACAGAGAGGCGCCACAGAGACAGAGATATAGCGAGAAAATGATACAAAGACACATATAGTAACAGAGAGAGAGAGAGCCAGAGTCTATTGGCCTACTAGATTATAGGTCTGTTTGTGGGGAAGTGTGTATTGCTAAGTGGATCAGATAATTAAGGGTCCTGCAGACACAAAAATATTTTTCAAGAAAAATTGGTCTAAAGCCGGAGATGGAAAGTATAACTCTGGGTAGGAGGAAGCTCTAGCACCGTTCTATTCTATCCTACTAGTACAATTTTATTATGCTAGTTCAGGAATATTCTAGCTGAGTAATATACTGCTAGTTCAGTCTATCCTATTTACTTATTATATTCTACAAGCTCAATCCATCTTATTAACTTATTATATTCTACAAGCTCAGTCTACCGTATTAACTCAGTATATTCTGCAGCAACCGCTAGCAAATATTAATATCCGGAATTAACTCAAGCCGACTTCATGACGCCGAAAATCCTGCATAATGACTGCTCATTTGCTCGCTAACGTTAACTCAAATAAGAGAGACTCTCGGACACGTAATAATTCGGGCTCATCATGTACCTTTGGGCTATTTTTTGAGGGGTACCCCACATAGATGCTGGGATCGTATGGTCGATATCTGGATTGCAGGATAACCGCTAAGGGCATGGTAAAGGCAACGGTAAAGGTACCTTAAGGATAAGCAATGGGTTGGGACACGACTTTATGTAACGCAAGTATAATTCCACGATGCAATATTTAGTGGGCCAATTTAATAGTGGTGAAGACTGGCAGAAGCTCAAGGAGGCAGAATTGGTGGAAGCTAAAGTGGTGGAAGCTAAAGTGGTGGAAGCTCACTTGGTGGAAGCTCACTTGGTGGAAGCTCACTTGGTGGAAGCTCACTTGGTGGAAGCTCACTTGGTGGAAGCTCACTTGGTGGAAGCTCACTTGGTGAAGCCAGAATCTTTGTCTACCACTAGTCAGCTTCTGAGTTTGTTAAAGGGCTGCTTAAAATGGTAGAGTTCGAGCTGACGGTTAGAGCTGCTATACCCTTTCGAACTTATTTTTAGAAGAGTTCCCGATCCTTCCAGGCAGTCTAATACCATGACCATTTTGCGCTTCATTACGATTTTTCCACGTGATCAAATTTCAAGTTTCCTCCCAACTGTAGAAGCAACATCGTACAACACCCACAATAGTATGAAGTCATTCAGATTTACCCCAAAGCTGACCCCGAACACTTTAACTCCCGAATTCACTCCGGGTCCTCCCCAGCTCTGTATTTGTGATCGCTCTGTTCTTCCTCTATATATTCTCCTCCACACTACCTTCACCAGTACACGACCCTCAAATATCAGAAAAATTAACTGACATTACAAAGCTTAGAGGGCGTGATGGTTCAGTTCTTCGAATCTAATCATGTGTATCAGCATGACTTCAAGACGGTGAGCTCGGCCTATTTGAACCGGTACCCAAACCCCTACGCCAATCATGTGCTCAGTAGCGATGTTCTTGAGACATCTATCGATAGCGATGGATGTTTACGGCAAACTCGGCTAGTGGTGAAGACAGGAAGATTACCCAAATTCATCAAGCCTTTCTTGGGCGACAACTTGAACTCGTGGATTATCGAGAAGATTGTGGTGAATCCCAAGACTCAGCAGTTGAAGTCGTATACTTCTAATATTGATCACCATAAGTTTATAAGGGTCGAAGAGTATTTGACTTTTAGTGGTCATGACTTAGCGCCTAAAGAGCCAGTGTCTAGTTCTAGCGACTCAGTGGCCAATGCTATTATAAAACCGCCACCTACAGATTCTACTGATATCAATAGCGAGGTATATACCGACCTCAAAGCTTCTCACGGCAAAACAAGCTATTATACCAACTTCGGTGGAAGGTTAACTTCGAATCTTAAAAAGCCATTCTCGTTCTTCACGAGAAACAATACAAATAATACCTCTACGGTCGCCACTGGTGGTGACTCTGAGTTGCCTATCAATATCAACAGTGGAATTGTCACCACGGCCCATGGCAAAGTCAAATTTTCATCGAATCTTTTTGGTTTTAAGCAGAGAATTGAACAATGGAGTCACAAACGATTTTCCTCCAACATGTCTAATTCTAGGGAAGGTCTTAAGTATGTGATGAACCGGTTGAAGGAAAGAGGCGTCGCTTGGAGGGTAAACCCAGGACAAAATGTATGAGAATACTAAGAAATACGTATCTGATCAGACGTAGATTAGCCATCATGATTTAAATATATCTTGACAGATATTAGTGATATTAGTGCTACAGGTCAGATATCAGTACAGGAAATTAGAGAATGATCTTGTTAATGATCGTCAGACATTGGTTGAAAATCTTCTGATATTTGTGCTGTGTGGTGGAAACTAGTTGTTCATATTTAGACATCACCGCTGATAATTTCAGACATTAATCTTCAGCCTTTGTCCTTTTTTCCTCTACATCTCCTCCAGCTTCTGTCCTCTATTGCTCTACATCTCCTCCAACTCTTTTCTTTTCCTCTCTCCATCGCTTGCATTGACCTTTGGTCCTCTCATTTCCCACCCAACGTTCACACGACATTCTTTGCATATCTCTGTCTCTGTATATATATAATAACCGACATTGTTTCTAATTAATATGTAGATTAGTAGGGGTTTTGAAAAGGCCACTTTTATGACATGAAACGTCATAAAAGTGGTATGCGACATTATTTATGACTTATATGTCAACTCAAAACTTCCATAACGATTCATGTGCGACAAAATATGAGATAAAATTTGCGACAAAGTACGTGACAAAATATGTGACAAAATATGCGACATCATATCATCATAGTACTCAATAAATGTTTGTGTAACTAAGCGTAGTCTTCACCTACCCTATAGACAGGTGTAGTTGGTAGTCAATTATGTCCCACATTAGTGTTGGATTTCTTTGTCGCATTTCTTAGTTCTTCTTGTCGCATTACTTAGTTCTTCTTGTCGCATTACTTAGTTCTTCTTTGTCGCACTTTCAGTCGTTTTCTTGTCGCGTTTCTCTCTTCTTCTTGTCGCTTATCTTCCTGTCGCGACTATTACTCACTCGCATTCCTGTACGGTCTAGATCACACTCACTTCACACTACTTCTTCTTCCTCCTCCACCGTTCAATAAATCTTGATGGAACTTCGACAGACCGCTATGAAAGATACTGCTATGACCGACTCCGCAGCCACTCCCTGTACCATACCGCAAGAGCTGAAAGTACCTCCAACCTCGGCACTGAAACACGCAACTCCAGCTCCAGTGACACGTCGCTCCTCGTCCTTTACGTCTTCTTCGTCGCCATGGATCCGTCGGAACTCGTTCCTCTCACCATCCATGATCCAGAACGAAAACTTCTCGGTTTACGACTCACCTAGTTTCTACTCCGACTCTTCCTACAATATTATTTCCCTCAAGGAGTGTCAGGGATTCATCTTCAATCAGGACTTGTTTGCGCTGCCGTATCAGCAGCTGAGGTCGCTAGCTAACGAGAGAAAGATCCGTGCTCTTAGTGGAAGGTCTATTACGAGAAAAGGCTCTGTGACGCGTACTTCGTGTTCGCCAAACTTCGGAGACTCAGAACATTTACAAACCCTGCCAGGCCCAGGGGTAAGGGAAAACCCCCTGGAATTACCAACCGCTCGTCGCTACACCTCATATCACCCCCCAAGACCGACATTTATGGGAACTGGCGATAATGTCGAGGAGAAAACCGAGCCAGTTGACGACGTCGCTGTGGCGGACGAATATGACGAGTACGAGGCCGACGATTTCCAGGAAATGAACGAATATCCAGGGGATAGTTTTAATAGGCGGTACAAGGTACATGTGACGGAGATTGTGGTGAATGAAGAGGATGGGAATATATTTCCGGAATAATGAGTTGATCTCATTGCAGTTGTAGAAGCAACTGGTGGGGAGAGCAAGCCTTTCTCAGCAACTGAATGGTTAGTAGCCTGAATCCCTGAAGCACTTCGGACCTCACTACGTGTATTCACAATCCCCATTGAAATCCCCATCCCCATTGAAATCCCAATCTCCTCGCTGGAAATCCCCACTGGCAAATTTATCTGAACACAGTACTCCCTACTCAGCAATATCCCTAAGGAATCTATTCCCGCTGGCCTTCGCCAGGAATTCTTCTCAGAAACGTCGCTGAACCTTAATGATCTCGCTAGCGAGTCTGTAGTGGACTTCCAGCAGCTCCCTCTAACGAGTCCCCTAGCACCCTCTTGAAAACCCGTCTAGTACGCTCTGACGAGCTCGCTAGACTTCTCTTAATTTCTCTGCATTTCACTCTTATTAACCTGGAGTTAATTCTATTTCTACGACTTCTTATACACGGTATCTCAATAAACAAACGGTTATAGCGACGTAGTAGTGAGTGCGCTCACTAAATTTATTAGTTTTTCAAATCCGCCTCACTAAATTAAACGCTCCCTCACTAAAGTCTAGTGAATTCTCACAAACCTCTGCATGTTTGCACTAAAAATATATAATCTGTCACTAAAGTTCATTTTCGTGTCACCAGGAACAACATCGATCTCACTAATTAAAAGTTCACCAATTTTTCACTATTATCAATCACAAACACTACATCACCATGGCCGACGCTAAACAGTTCGAGGCTCTCTCGCTAGAATTCTCTCAGCAACAAACCAACTTGAACGAACTTATGACAGCCAGATCACAGCTCGAGACCCAGTACCAGGAAAACAAGATCGTGTTGAATGAGTTCGAATCTTTGAACGAAGAATCCAAGATTTATAAATTGACTGGCCCGGTATTGTTGCCCCAGGAGTACAGCGAGGCTAAAATGAACGTTAGCAAGAGAATCGAGTTTATCGAGGGAGAAATTAAGAGAGTGGAGGATAAGATCGAGAAAGAGGAGGCAGATATTGGAAAATCTAGGGACAAGATATTGGCGCTGAGGGCCCAGCAGAGCCAGGGCCAGGCCCAGAGCCAATAGACAGATAGACTTTCTGGAAGCGAGATGGTGAGTCTGCTTGGATAAGTGTATTCGGAGCTGGTAGTGAACTGGGGAAGTTTCTCATAGTGAACGGGCCCGCAGGTTTACTGGGTAATTTGCAGAAGATTCCAGTAGACTAATGGACTCAGAAGTTGAAGCGCTGAATTACTTTGCTGATAGTGAGGATAGTGAAGAACATAGTAATTGAGTTTCTGCCCATGCCTACATCACCGACGACTTTACTGACATCTGAACTAGATAATACCGATGATTTTGGAGCTACTGATGATTCAATACGCTGTACTTTTCTAGTTGTTTGTCAGTGACTGTTTGAGCAGTTTCTAACACTCTTGAATTGGTCTTGAGATTGCTACTAATAGTGAGGTGGTGGTTCATCGCTAATATTCAGAGGATTCAGTTGATATTTTACTGGGGGTTAGTTGATATTTCACTGGGGGTTAGTTGATATTTCACTGGGGGTTAGTTGATATTCTACTGGGGGTTAGTTGATATTTACTGACGGCTTACCAGTATAACTCTTCCATGATAGTATACTGTCATTACTTACAGATCTACTGATGGCATTTCCGAGAAACCTCTCCTTAGCTTTATTATAAATGGTGAGACTCACAATCTTAGTGACGACCACTACTCCTAGTGAGCCAAACCCTAGCGACTCTCCTTTCTCTACTGAGTGACCAGTTCCCGCTCAGTCTTAAACTCGGACTCTAATTCTGCCTAATTCCATAATTACCCATATAATGTATATTAACAGTTCTGAACTATAAACAAGTTTCGTAGAAATCAACTGAAAGCTGGGGAGAATTCTGGGGAGAAATCTGATCTGGGGTCAAATCTTCAGAATTGTGCTTGTGATTACTCTGACCCAAGAGGTTGGCGACATAATCCTGACCCAAGAGGTGACAAATCCCTGATCCAAGAGGTGGAATATCTCAGAATCAGACTAGACTCGTCAACAAGAAGGAACCAACTCTCATAGAGTTTAATCAAATAGTTCTTGGAGAATCGGATTTGGCTGTCAAGAAACTAGTCTAGAGACTTGTGTCAACTTGAGCTAACTTTCTAACAGCCCAATAACTGGCAAACTAAACGGCCTAGTATGTGGCCAGCATTAGAAATATCCTCTAACCAAACTAGCATGAAATCTGACTACCTAATCGATTATTTCTTAGATATCTTCCAGTCTAGGGATCGATAGCAATCTAGATTGAGTCTTAGTGATAAGTTCTGATTAAAACCGTATTAGTTAGTCCTCAAATCCGAAAAGATGATAATTTGTATCATTGGGAGAGTTCTGAGGTTGAACCAACGTGATTTATAGAGTTTCAAATTTCGTTGAAAAGCCACCACAGGAGAATAGCATGGAAAAGATGTGCCTTGATAGCACCAGCGAGTCAGTAATAGATAGAATAACAGATCTCAATAAATGGCACAGTTCACGTATTCAACAAGTTGAAACTTCTGGAGAGTAGTGAGTTCTTCAGCCATCTGTAGGTCAGAGATATTAAAGAGTCTAGCGAGCTGTTTGAGAGTTTAGCAAGGAGCTATTTGTAAGGAGCTTCAACAGAAGTTCTTCGGTATCTCGCTATCAGCAGTGGACTGCGAGCTCCTTTGGCTACTCCCATCAGCCAGCAACCTTCGGCTACTAACTATACTCTAACCCCTAACTAACTGACTCTTTACCAAATTCACCATACTAATCGCATTAAAAACTCCCCACTGTTCAACGTCATTATACCAACCACCCATCTCCTTAACATCATTCACCTTTTCCTCTACAAATTCCCACGTCTTCGCAAACTCTTTACTAGAATCCTGCAACATGTACAACTCCGCCAGCACATACACTGACGAGAATGCCATACGCTTCGAGTACCACGCAAAGTCATTGGATTTGTCGCCAGCATAGAAAGCGATATCGTCGCTCAAGTTGTGCAACTCGTCCAAGCCCTGGTTGAGATTGTAGGGTACCACCAACTGGCCGATTCCGTTGGCCAAGTGGTCTACGACAGGGACGTTATATTCCAAACGTTTCTTGATGAGATGGGCTACTCTGTCATACTCGTCAGTAATCGAGTGGAACTCGCTCTCTGGGTCATTGACGTAAGTCTCTAATTGTTGTCTCTGAAATTTTAGCCAGTGCAACATGAGCTGGAGCTCTGGTGACGACCCTGACGCCGTGAGTGCCGACAAGAGCGAATCTGAGTAATTCATGGAACGGATCGCCTCAGTGATGGAACGCTGGGTAAATCCGTGGCTAGGGATAAGTGGAAGGGCACTGGTGAGGATTGTGGACTCAATCGACTTGGGGTTCACTATGGGTGAGGAATGGGATTGTGAGTGGTAGCATCGGGCTAGGGTAGTGCCAGTGACGGTACTGCTAGTGACAGTAGTCTTAAGAACTGCGCTGGACTGACGGCCAGCGGTGATAAGTGAACGACGAAACATCATGACTCAGTAATTTATGGAAGCTTAGTAAAAGTAGTCTATTATGGAATACCTCGTTATACTCAGTTTTGAATTAGAGTTTTCTATTATGAGTTGGCTCGTATAAACAATGTCTAAAAGTGGCGTGTTGTGAATTTCAGTTTGATTTCTAACGACGATTGAGGGTTCTAGCGAGAAATTATGCTAGAAGTAATGAGGTTCTAGAGACGTTAAGGTGCTGCTAGTGAAATCTAATGAAGATTAGTGTGGTCGGTGAATGTTGGTGGTGGCGATTATTGAATAATTTCTCACTGAATTTTCACTGAGAAGTGAGAGAAATAGAGAGAGAGAGACTCAGAGTGACAGAAACAGAGAGACATTGAGAGATTTCCAGTAAGAGAGAGATTCCCAGACACAGACACCATAAAGATACGAATTATCACACGAATACACTCAAAAACAGACTGCGATGCTTGTAAGTATGGAATTTAACGGAGAACCTGGAGACGATTGGTGATATTGAAAGTCACTAGAATCGCCATATTGATCAGTTTAGGGAGAGAACGAGACTGGATCGTCGATGGTAGTATCGAATCTACTAGATGGTCACTAATTTAGCGAAGATTGGAAGATCTTGATTAGGAGGTGGCGACGATAATGATTTTTAAAGTGATCTTATTGTGAGAGGTCTTATGGAGAGAGAGAGGGCCAGACATTACTGGTCGCTATCAGTTTTATCATACCGGTTCTAAAGCACATTTAGCGAGACATCTACACCTAATTTCTGTGATAGTCGACCAACAGCGATCTAATTCACTAATGGTGATTTATTCCACTAATGGTGATTTATTCCACTAATTATCACTAATTATCACTAATTATCATCAATCTAGCTCTATCTAGACCCACTACTACTCGGATCTGACTCCGATATTCTATATCTATACCTACTAACATCTAGATCAAACCAGTAAATGAATATCGTGCACCTCGTCATACTTTTGAGGATGACGACGAAGCTCAACCGGCCATGATCCCCACCATCACTATAGATTTTGATTCTACCGCAAAATTGGACTATTTGGTGGTGGTTCCGGGTACAATTTCTATCATAAGCGATCTGTTACCAGGAAAGAAAGTTGGTACTGTGAAAATACACTACGCTAAGGAACAAACACCAGAGGAAGACGACGATTACCATGAAGATGAACAATTATACGCCGCCGTACGTCAACGAGAGTTCGACTCTAAGTTCCCTAACGAAGAACTCACGATTTTTGCCCATACTAACTTCTGGACCATCGTGGTACCTCACTTCACAAACATCATTACCACAAATCTTCTTGCTAAGAAGTTGGCCGAAATATGCCCTTCAACATGGATCACCTTGGCTCCTTGTTCTATTAATAATAACCAGTCATTGAATAAGATGTCTAGCGAAAAATTGAATATCGAGGCGCCAAAATTGGATACCCTGGATTCAAAATCTAATACGTCGCTGGCAAATATCTTGCTGGCCGTTCCAACATTGAAACCTCCCCACTTCATCACAGGCATTGCTGCCAGCATTACCTCACAAAATGTGTCCAAATGTATGCTTACACTTGTTCTTAACTCGGAGGGCCAGCCAGGGTTTGAAAAGTCGGATAATGACGCCATAATCGATGCGGCATACGTCCTTGGTGAGATCCTTTTGGATGGGCCACTGCGTGAACTGTACTTGAAGAAGGTCAGTCTTTCGGTGAGAAAGTTTAACGGATACTCGAATTCGGGGATGTATATATGATTTAGTCAGGCATTAAGGTGCGTAGCGACTAAATGACGATCTATTTCTCGTGAATGACAAGTAACTGAGCGAAGCGAAGTTGTTTAATCAGACACGAGAACTTAGGGACGATTTATTTCTCTCATGATTAGTGAAAACTCCTAGTTATTTAGAAGCTTAGCGACTTGGTGGCTACCTGTCGTGAAGATTAGTAGTCAACAAGAATCAGGTATTGAATAATCAAATCTCTGAACTGAATGATCACACAATACTGTTGAAATGTACTGAAATTTATAGCTCATCACAATAATTCTAGAAATCTCATATCTGTAAGCTTGGAAAAGGTGAGGATCTCTATATTTCATGGACTTGCTTCATGATTTGGATTCTCCAATGCTTGTCTCTACAAAGTAGAGTGCCGCTGTGTTGATGTAAATGGTTTATGATCTCACGATAGCTGTTCGAGTCAAGGCTTATGTTGAATCTTCGTTGAATTCATTATTCTGGTGCTGTATTTTCAGTTCTAGCTGTTTTTATCATTCTTACTTCACTAATCAGAATTCGAACTCGAGTTCTTCATTGACAAGAAACAATTCCACAATACACTCACCGAACTGCTAAATGGAACCTGAAAATTTCTAGGGATCATCAAAAAGTTGATGAACTGAACTGGAAACCAGATTGTAAAGTTCAACAACAATGTCTTGAGATAAACCTTTCCTAATTTCAACTTTGCATCGTCCCAGGTCCCACTCTCAAGGACCATTGTACCGTAGGTAAAAAAACAAAAGAGTGATACGGGCGAGTAGCATAATTGATCAGTAAGTACTTTCCTCAACACCTCGATAAATTTCGGGTCCTTGGAGTAAATCTGGAGAAATTTGTACCACCAACACTGTACGAATGCTAGAATGAATCCCCAACACATAAACCCAGCGAGTCTATTGAACTGAAAGTACGAGAGTTCAAGAGGCACGGGTTGGACGGAGAAGTCCGTAGGACGAGACTCGTGGTCTTGTTGAAGAAAATTGATGAACCTCTCGATACCTTCATCATCCACATCGCTAAGATCTTCAGTCTCTGGAGAAGAATCAAGACTAGAATTGAACGAAAGTCGAGTTGACGGAGAATTATCGTTATATCTAAACGATATCCTCGGCAGGGTCGGTTTATAGCTCACTATAGACTGAGCCAACGTCTCTGAAATCCCATAAAGCACCAAATTTGTGACTATGATTGTTATGAGCGAACTCTTCATATATAGACCGGTATATTTCGTAGTAAGTTTGATCAAGAAGAAGCCGAGGACGGATATTATGAAGAAGTTGAGGGCTGGGATGTTATAGATACGAACAGAGTTGATTACTCTGGTGAAAGGATGGCGTGGAGTATAAGGTGAAGAAGATTCGAAATCTGGTTGGTCGTTTAGAGTGATTGGCATTTTTAACGAGGAACACGAGAAACTGAGCGCAGCGAAGAGACGAGTGATTTTCGTTTAATGAATTTAGTTCTCTATTGAATTCCGTCTAAGGAATTGTTCCTAAATGAATCAGTTCTTTAATGAATTTCGTTCTTTAATGATTGTCCTTCAGTGAATTATGGATCTGACAGTAGTGGGATACCTAAACCTCTGCAATAAACTAATACCAGCCTAAGTAAAACGAGAAAATACTGAAGATTTGGGTCTAAATAAAGACCAAGAAATTAACTTTAAGGCAATTTCTTTGAATTAAGTATTGAAGTATTACTAAATAGAATCTATTATTCGTATACTTTTCCTAGTAGCAGTAATTCCAGCTCCTAAACCCTTCGTATAAACTATGGGACGCGATCTGGTGGAGCTGATCTAGTGATAATTTAATGAATCTAGCGGTGATTTGACAACAATCTAACGATAATCGTGAGCTGACGAAGAATATTTATGCTCCGTGTGACTTGGTGGACCCTTTGATTATGTAGAGCTCTTAAGGAGAAGATGTTGTGATACCTAGTACGTAATCTGGGGCTGTAAATTCAAAATTGAAGACTGCATATAAGAGAAATGGGTGCAAAAGTGTGATAAATTATTTTAGTAGAACGAGGAGGTTATTGGTAGAAAGTGGCTTTTAGCAGCAGCTGGCTCTTTGTGGAGCCAGGGGATAGTTAGCGGACGACAGAAATATATAATTAGTGGCGGCGGGACTAGATTTTAAAGCTAGCTGACCGTACAAAAGCTAGAAGATTAAAGGAGTAATCGCTCCTTAAATAGTAAAGGTGAAACTGCTCAAGAGGTATCCTGGCAAAATATGTGAAGATATCATTAAATGAAGTAAGTTGAATTCTCTGAGAAAAGTTAGGTAAATAAGCAGAAAATTAGGCTAACTCCAGGACTCAAGGGCTTTAAGACTATATGCCTCTAGAACTCTAAGGCTATGTATCTGACAGATTATACGGTAAAACAACAGGGTGAAATTATGATTTGAGTTATTATTAAGTTATCTGATAGATCTAAGAAGATTTGAAAAGCTCTAGTGAATTTATTTGTGTATCTTCGAACACTCCTGTTGAAGTCACTTATGGTTTACTTGTCAACTTCCTACCAAAATTAAGTTCAAAACTACTCCAAGCAAATGAATATGAGTCTCTAGGATAGTAACAGTTTCGGGTCTTCTTTAGTGGCACGTAAATGTCTCATCATCGTCTCTTTGCTGACCCTCTGGTGAGTATTCCATTAAGATATTGGTTCTAAAAAAATCATTTAGTACTGACAAAATCATCAAATTGAGAGAAAATTCCTCAAATTAATCGATAGATTCTTCTTAGCACAATAACTACCACCCCATCCCAACCCTTCTCTCTTCCTTCCATCCTATTTCCTTCATTTCACCATACTGTTGTATCTCTAGACTCTACAACATTCTCCCACACACGACCATTTTCACCCAATCAAAATCTCACAAATCTCATTACAACTGAAAAATCAATCAACTAAACAACTGTGACTGAACCACAACAATGTCTTACACAACTACCAACCAACCTATAAGATCGGATCCTCCGTTCTCAGACTACGAGCTTATTGACGTGGATCCATACTTCACCCGTGTGGTGTCATATTTCAGAGCCAGCGACATTGGAATCTGGGCTGGATCCGCAGTTGCGTTCCCTCTTGCTTTACAAGCCTGGGAGAGATTGGAACCAATGGAAGGTGCATTCAAAGCTCCAGGTAAAGTTCCTGCCGGTGCCTTGAGAACCGCCACCTTGTTAGGTGCAGTTGGAGGATTCTACTTGGCCTACGTCAGATCCAGTAAGAGATTCTTGGGTTGGTCTGAAAACGAAAGAGAAGTCAAGAAAGACAGATACGAAATGAAGAAATTATTATCACAAGGCAAGTTGCCATACCACGAAAACGAATCTGTTTTGGACGACCGTTTGAAGGATATTGCCAACAGAAACTCACAATTTTCATTCACCACATTAGCCATCTTGCCATGGTTCAACTTGGCTTACCATCCATACCACGGGGTGAATTTGTCAAAGTATTACGAGAACAGACTGGGAGAAGAAGACTGGGGGTTCAATATGAAACCGTTAGATGAGATTAAAGCAAAGTATGCTAAGCATATAGAGTAAGCAGATGGATGAGATTAGAGCAATATTAGATCAGATTAGTGAGATGGGCTAGTTGAATAGTAGCCAGGTAATCTTACAAGTAATTAAACTGACTAGTAAGTAGCTACGCTGACTAGTAACTACTAACTAGCTACATTGACTAATCTGGCTAGTAATTGACTAATCTGAATCTGACTAGAATCTCACTAGAAACTGACTAGAAATTGACTAGAACGCAAAGAACTTAACATACTGAAGTTGTTATTTGTTGGTGATGATCAGTAGGAACACTCATTAACATACACACCACAATCAACATACTTTCAGGTAGTCAGCCGACCTATACTGTACTGAGATTCTACTAGTACCCGTCAAGATCTAAACCCGTACACCAAAACCAATCAATTCAAGCACATTAGCTTGATCTGAGAGCCATACGTCACCTGGCTCAATTCTTGAGTAGTATATATTAATACACCCTGCATTATGAAAAGCAAGTATCAAGAGGAGCAAAGTTGCTTGCGATTACGACGACTTGCTCTAGCTATTATCCAAGCAGCTGAGTGGATCAATAGTTGAAGCACCTCAGTCCTCTGGTAGAGTTCCTAATGAGACTGAAATAGCTTATAATTCGACGTAGAAAGAGACACACAACTCTACTGCCACTCTGTAGACACACTAACCACACTAACTACCATTTATCCTTACTGGGTCTCATAGGGTCTTTAGAATAGCCCGCTATCATCTCTCTAATAAACCATTTCTATATAAGGTCGTGTCCCACCAATCCTATGTTTACAAATTCAAAAATCAAAACACAACAGACCTCCACGTCCTCCACAACAATGTCAGAAGAGGATTACACAACACTTCCCTTGGACGTCCGATTGACCCACAGTGTCTGGAAAGCTAGACAGGGAGCGTACGAGGAACTCGGTAAGAATTTTGAAAACTCTCGTAGCGAGGATGATCCAGTATTCCTGGAGTACAATTCGCGGCCAGAACTCATCAAGAAGTTTATAACGGAGGCCAACGTTGTGGCCCACGAAGCGGCATATATAGCGTTTGTTAAGTACTTGAAGTTCGGTGGGACTGTGGTGAATGTGTCAAGACTCAAAAGTGCTGGCGTCGTTACTGCTATATGTGAAAAGGGCCTTGTTTCTACGAGAAAGAACACCAAAGAAGCCGCCATTGAGGCGGTATTGTTGATGGTACAAATATCAAAGGAGCCTGATTCAATTGTGGAGGATATAATTCCGAGCTTGAGCAATCGACTTCCAAAGTTGGTAGCTGGTTGTGTTAATGCATTGCACGCCGTGGTGGAGAATTATGGTACGGCAGTGGTTTCTCCAAAAACAATCCTTCCAAGTTTAGCAAAGTTGTTTGGTCATGCTGATAAAAATGTAAGGGCAGAGACGACAAAACTTACGGTAGAATTGTATAAATGGATGGGTGAAGGGTTGGTGGCTGTATTGTTTTCAGATTTGAAACCTGTCCAACAAAAGGATTTAACCAAAGCTTTTGACGCCGTGAAGGATATATCACCACAACAATTGAGACACACCAAAGCACAACAGGATGAAATGGAGAGAATGAAGGAAACCCACGATGTTGATGGCGATGTCGAGATGGTGGAGAGTTCAGTGCAACCCAATGCCCCTTCATTTGATCCGTATGAGTTCGTTGATCCTGTAGAAGTGTTGACTAAACTTCCCAATGACCTTAATACGCGGATTTCCTCTGCTAAATGGAAAGATCGTAAAGAGGTTTTAGAAGAAGTCTATGAAATTCTCGAAAAGACCGTCAAATTAGTCACAACTGATGATTATACGTCATTAATTAGAATATTTGCAAAGTGTATGAAAGATGCAAATATTCAGGTCGTTCAACTTGCTGCAAACTGTACAGAATTCATCGTGAGAGGCATTGGCAAGAGTTTCCATAAATATCTAATAATCATCCATGGGCCAATGGTGGAAAGAACTAAAGAAAAGAAAGCTTCAGTAGCATCAGCATTGGAAAGCTGTCTTGATGCCATATTTAAAATATCGTCCTTGAACGACGTTCTAGAAGACATTTTCATTGGAATGAAGAATAAAACCCCACAGATCAAAATTGCATCCACAAATTATTTACAAAGATGTTTGGCTTCCACAACTACACCACCAACATCTACAGAGATAACCAGCATTATGGAAGTTGGAGTAAAACTCTTGAGTGAATCACAAGAACCAATCAGACAGGCATCTACCGAAATGATTGGGACATTAATGAAGATAACAGGAGAGCGAGAACTTAACTCGTTCTTAGAGAAAATCGACGATAACCGTAAAACAAAAGTGTTTGCATTCTATGAAACTGTGGAAGTTAACAGCAAATACGGCAAACCTAAAGACAACGCACTTGCACCTACTAAGAAACTCAATTTACCACCGACAAAGCGAGCCACGGGCAAACCAGTTGAACCATCGATACCATCTAAACGAGGAGCCACTTCTCCTGTAAAAAGAGCTGATGCACCCAAAATATCATCGTTTGGAAGAGGATTGACTGGTAGATCTTTAGCATCCTCTAACCCAAACATGCAGACTCCCACATCCACCACCATTACACCACCTATTGCACCAACCATTTCATCTGCTGAAAAGGAAGAACTTCTTTCGCTTCGTCAAGAAAAGCAACAATGGCTCAATGACAAACAAAACTCAGTTCAAATACAACAACAACTACACGACAAGAACGAATCTCTCACCCATGAAATCTCACAACTCACAGGCAGAACAGAAACCTTCCGTAAAGACCATACCAACGCCATATTGATGGTGAAACAAAAGGAAACACAAATCTTGAGGTTGAACAGCGATCTTGAAAATGCCAAACTTAAGATACGAGACTTAGAGCAAACAATAGAAATGATGAAGTTACAGAACAACCAAGTCCAAGCAAAGCCTTACAAATATGAGACCTCTCCATATGAAACCAATTTCAGATCTCCAGACTCAAGATCACGAATCACTTCTGGAGAATTAAACTCCAGAGTCAACAGATTGTCAATTGATAATGACTTTTTAAAGGTTAATACGTTCAATAATAGATTTTCAAGCCCTCAAAGAGAACCTTCGTTGACCACCACGAGAGAGATGATGGAATCTGATTCCAATGATGATAGTTGGAAGAGAGCAGCAGAGGTGACGTCGCAATTGAAGGCCAGAATCGAGAAGATGAAGGCTAGATCAAGAGGAGGTAATTTTTAGTGGATATGTGAGATGAATTACCAGGGAAATGTACCGGTGATACTACACTATATGCTGTTCATGAATTCAGATGACGTAGAGGCCTCAAATCTTTCCATTTCAACGTCTGCTCTCCCAACAGAGTAATTTGTACAACTATACACTGATAATAGTTCTGGTCTTGGAGTACTTGAGCATATAATTCTGTACTTTAGTGTCTAATTGACAGTTTAATTCTGGTACCTCAATTTTCAGCTCTTATTGGTATGGTTTCGTTGAAATCTGGCCCAAGAACAAGTTTAAGTGCCGTTTAATCCTACTTCACCACTATTAAAATCTTTCCATCACGCTGATCTTAGTCTATTCCACAATGTAATCGATCTCCATTCTACATGCTTCAGCATCAACTACGGTAGTACTAATAATTATCGTAATTCTCACGTGACTATTTTTCACGTGCCTTGTTCCCCGGTTTCGGAATTCTCAACATGAAAAATTTGAGTCCACACCATACACCCTACAAATCCACAACATGTCCACCAAATTGAAGATCCTCGTCCCGGTCAAACGAGTAATTGACTACGCTATCAAGCCTAGAATCAACAAGACTCTCACTGGAGTCGAAACTAAGGGTGTCAAATTCAGTATCAACCCGTTTTGCGACATAGCATTGGAAGAGTCGCTCAGAATCAAGGAGGCCCACAAAGGATTGGTGGAAAAGATCCATGCTGTCTCTATTGGACCTACAAAGGCCCAGGATATCTTGAGAACTGCTCTTGCTAAAGGTGCCGACTCGTCGACGTTAATTGATGTGGGAGACGAGGAAGTTGAACCGCTCAGTGTAGCTAAATTGCTCCAGAAAGTCGTAGAGAAAGAAGGTTCTAACTTGGTGATTTTGGGCAAACAAGCAATCGATGACGACGCTAACCAGACCGGTCAGATGTTGGCGGGTTTGTTGAACTGGCCCCAGGCCACCAACGCGTCCAAGGTCGTAGTTGATGGAGACTATGTCACTATTACGCGTGAAATCGATGGTGGTGCAGACACATTACGCGCAAAGTTGCCGGTAATCGTCACCACTGATTTAAGATTGAACGAACCAAGGTACGCATCGTTGCCTAATATCATGAAGGCCAAAAAGAAGCCTTTAGAGAAGTTAAAGGTCTCTGATTTGGGGGTAGAGATTACGAAGAGATTGGAGACTTTGAAGGTGGAGGAACCTCCTGTGAGAGAAGCTGGTGCCAAGGTGATGAGTGTTGAAGAGTTGGTGGAGAAGTTAAAGGAAGCTAAGGCCATTTAGAGGATTAGTGAAGACTATTAGTGAGATATAGTGGTAATTACTGAGATATAGCGCTAATTACTGCAATATGTTGGTAATTACTGAGATATAGCAATATTTACTGAGATATTGGGCTAGGTATTGAGATCTAAGGCAACTAAAGGGAATTTGATCCCGAATTAGTGTCCTGATCCTTAGAACTCTGATGAATTCCTTCTAATATTCACAAATCTCTAATAACCTACTATCAAAATACTTCAAACGAGTCTAGCGACTGACATTTCATTTCTATATATTAAATAATCAACATCGTTCTTGTATACTCAAGTAACTGAGCAAAGAGAAGTTGCTTGTGCGTGTTTTGTGACAGTTCCCAGAGAGAAATAGTTCCAAGAGAGACAGTCTTCTCTAAACTGCTACTAATCTTAGAAACTGCACATACATTGTAACTCTAGTTCCATTAAATTTAGTGAGCAATTCTTGATATTCTCATAGTTTTGTCACTAAATCTAACTTTTTTAGCCATATTTGAGAACATTCTCACTATTTCTAGTGACAATCTTTTAAATATCCTCACTAACTTCTTATTCCTCTCTATTTTCTCCCTGACTTCCCCCCAATTCTCATTTCCCCACGGTATCTCACATTTTCTCCATAATCAACTGCTGCTAAACCATATCAACACTTACAGACTCATGACTGCACTCACAGTATCGCTAGAATTTCTCACTAAAGTCATCAATGGCCACAATTTCCAGGCCTCTACACGTCCTCTCATCATTGGGATAAGTGGTCCTCAGGGTTCAGGGAAATCGTTTTTGACGCTAGGTCTCTTAGCGAGCTTGCAATCAAAGTACCCCCAGTTGAACATTGTACAGTTTCTGATGGACGATTTGTATCTTAGTCACCATTATCAGGATAAAGTCACTCAGCAGGCCCGTTTGGAGGATAATCCATTACTTCAGGGCCGGGGGTTGCCAGGGACCCATGATGTAGTATTGGGAAGAGAAATATTTAGCCAGCTTCAGGGCCCAGCAAGGGAAAATGTAGAGGGACAGCCTCCAGGAAAACAATGGGGACAGGAATTGAACCGGGGAGAATTGAACCAGGAACTGAACCAGGAACTGACTCATGGATCGCTGACAGAAACTCAAAATGTCCAGCCTAGAAATACCCCTGGTTTAAAAATTCCCATCTACGACAAGTCAGCTTTTGGTGGCGAAGGCGATCGGGTCCCACCAGCCAAATGGCAGTCCATTCTGTCTCCCGTAGATTTGGTGATCTTTGAAGGTTGGTTTAACGGGTTCCGGCCGCTAGATGCAGATCAATTTCGGACGAAATATCTCGTTTCTGGACCTGATGGCCCGCTTCAACGATACAGATTCTCTTCTCTTGAAGCTATCAACAACAAACTCCAACACTACACTGAGTTCTGGAATGTTTTCGACAAGTTCGTCTTTTTGCAGACCACCAGTATTGATAACGTTTATGCCTGGAGACTAGAGCAGGAACATGATTTGGTGACAAAGGAAGGTCGAGGCATGGACGACGACCAGGTCAAGGACTTTGTGAGGAGATACATGCCTGTTTACCATCTCTACTATGAGAAGATGTGTAGTGAAGGAGTGGTTGAGGAAGAGAATGGAAATTTGAGGATCGAGATTGATAAGGCAAGGAATGTGGTGGGTACCAGTATCTTTTGAAGCTACTGAAGTTACTGAAGTTACGAAGTTACGAAGTTTCCTAGAAAATTGCGTTAGATATATGTGGTTCTACTAGAGATAAACTAGGCTAGACTTTAGGCTCTGGTTGATCATAAATCCTGTCTAAATCTTCTCTATATCAACTGACTTCAAAAGCTACAGAACGACAAAGAGATCAAGACACTACAATACGCTAAACTGCCATTCATAGTACTATTTCCTAGAGGTTTATAACAAACTTCTATCAAATCTTCTGGATAAATATCTACACGGTTCTTGGTTGAATTCACTTAGTTAAGGAGCAGCAACATCTAAGGTTTTGGAAGCCAGTCTTCTCCAATACTTCGGGATCTGGAATCTCCAAATATTTTGAGTTCCTCAACTTCTAAACTACTGAACTACTGAACAATTGATCTCTAAATGTTCTACTGAACTAACAAGCTTCTCAGATTTAGAGAACTGCGAAACCCCACAAAATCTTCACCCAGAGCTTCCTGGATCTCCAAATCTTCTCACTCTACAGATCTTTAACTCTACACGTCTTGACCCTGAACGTTTGGTTACTGAAATCTCTTAGGTGGGGGACGTTACGGCTGGTAGTGCGTATATCGACCCATAATTGGGTGAACTGGCCGCTGGGTCCTAAACCACAACAGTACCTCCCCAGAAAACTTCAGGAGCATTCCAACTCCGCTAAGCAATGCCAGCTCGGCTAGAATTGGTGCCTGCGTTCTCACTCCATCCACCCTACGGCGCGTCTAGGCAATTCCCATCGGCATCCTAGAAACATCATAACCTCTACACAAAACGGTCCCACATCCATGCCGCAATACTAACATCCCCGCGGAACAAAATCTCATCACTCCAATATAAATAGCGAGCCACTCGCTCGTAAATAGAGCCTCACATATCACCGATATCACTACCACAATAATCATGTCTGATTTGGTTCCTAGTGAATTTATGAGCTTATTGGCAGAAGCCACCGCCAGCGTCCAGGCCAAATTGGCCGTCCACCCCGAACTCACCCAACCAAGAGTTATGATCATTTGTGGGTCTGGTTTGGGAGGAATCGCCAACATCTTGGCTGACGAACCAAAGGTGGAGATTTCCTACAAGGACATTCCAGGCTTTAAGTCGTCAACCGTCGCTGGCCATGCTGGAAAGTTGATTTTCGGACTTATTGGTGCCAACAAGGTTCCTGTGATGTGTATGTTGGGACGTTTACACTTCTACGAGGGCTACACCTTCCAGGAAACCACTTTCCCTATTCGTTTGGCAAAGAGGTTGGACGTTTCCACTGTTGTCGTCACCAACGCTGCCGGAGGAGTTCGTGAAGGCTTCGTTCCTGGAGATTTGATGTTGATCGAGGACCACATTAACTTCCCTGGTCTTGCCGGGTACCATCCATTGAGAGGTCCTAACTTGGCCGAGTTTGGACCTAGATTCCAGCCATTGTCTGACGCCTACGACTTTGACTTGAGAAAGTTATTTTACACCAAGGCCAGAGTCGAACTCGGGATCACTAGAAATATCTACGAGGGTACTTATATGTTTGCGGCAGGACCTACTTTCGAGAGCAGAGCCGAGGTTAGAATGATCAGAACTTTGGGTGGGGATGCCGTGGGGATGTCTACTGTTCCAGAAGTCATTGTTGCTCGTCATAGTGGAATGAAGGTTTTGGCGTTGTCGTTGATCACCAACTCCGGTGTGGGTGAAAAACCTCCTAGTGTGTTAGAAGAAAATCCAAAGGCTTTGGATGAAGGTATGGCTTGCCATGAGGAGGTTTTGGAAGCTGCCAATGAAGCTTCAAAGGATGTCCAGAGAATCTTTGAAGCAACGATTAATGAGTTATAGTTGTGCATATATAATATAAACTGTCTTCAGTTTTCTCTAAAAACTGTCGAACCCTAATAGAAACATTCTTAGCGAGAAATTAGCGAGAGATTAACGTGAGTGTCTCTGGAGACGACGGTGACTCGTAGAGTTGATCGGGATTATCTTTCGGACAAGTTATTTTCTCGGACTTGTTACTTTCTCGGACTTTTCAGTAACTCCGACACTCTAGTTCTCCGAAGGTACTCATATCATGAAGTCTAGTCACATTTTTCATCGTAACCTCACTATTTAAGTCCACGCATCTCATAATTTCGTGATTCCACCACTACCCTACGCTACATTTCCCTATCTCTATTTTTGATGAAATTTGGTGGCTAAATGGCTCCCCATATATTCTAAGATTGGTAGATTGACCTTGCTCAGACTTTGAGAATATCAAAAGATCGCCTGGTTCAGTTAAAGTCTCAATGAATTATCTTAATCATTCATTACTAAATGTCATAACAATGTATCAACAATTTTTCACCAATTTATCAACAATTTCTAATAATCAAGTCCATAATAGTGTTTGCGAGATACGGACAAGAACGAGTTGCAATGTATCATTCGCATATTTTCGACAATTCAGCTAGCTGAATCTTTATTGATAGTTCTATTCGCTGGTCATTGAGTTCTTGAGACGCTAACTCTGTAAACTCTCCTAACTCTGGTATGAACAACAGTCTGAAGACATAATTACACTGGTAATAACGTGTTTTAGCTAAAGTTGAACCCCTTATTGGTCAACTTCTCCTGCAGATTCCCACTTTCCTTGTAAATTCTCTTTCCATAAACTTACCTTATTATCTCCACCAGAAACGGCCAAAATATTTCCAGATAATGACCAGGAACATCTCCAACAAACGTCAGGAAACTTCTCGTCCGTCAATAATTGTTTTTGCCAGACCCCGTCTCTGTCCTGACTCCAAATCAACACCGTTCTGTCTTGGGATGCAGTGGCAATAAATGAACGAATCAAAATCGAAGGAGACCACGCAACATCACGCACCCAATCAGTGTGTCCCTCCAAAGTTGCTTCTTCTATGTAGCTGTTTTTTGTTGGATCGTACTTCCAGATCTTTGCGAGATTGTCGGAACCACATGTGACAAATCTGCGTTGTTGTTTCAACGAGGTGGCATCCTTGCCGCTGTTGTTGGTTATAGGTGCCCAGGAGGCAGAATTCACTCCAATGGCGTGTGCATCGAATATAACATGTGACGTGGTGCCGTCGTCGTTGAAGTCAACTACAGACGCCTTCCCGTCCGAAGATGTGCATAATAAAACGGCCCCGAGCTCGTGAGGAGCCCAACAGACTGAGTTTACGCTGGCTTGGTGTACGCTGTGTTCGGCTATGATGGACCATTGCTGGGTCTCTGGCTGTTCCTTCCAGATCAATGCCTTCCCGTCGTACGAACACGAGGCTAGAATAGATCCGAATTTAGGGTGTGCCCACGAAACTTGCCAAACAGGACCCTCGTGGCCTGTCAAGGTTGTGATCAATTTGTAATTCTCGGTGCCTTCGATTTCAAAGATCTTGATCGTTTTGTCCGAGGAACTGGTGGCCAATCGCTTACCATAATAGTCCAAAACGGCGTCATGGATCAAATCGTCGTGTGCGTTTCCAATCGTAACCATTGTGATTGTAGATGTGATATGTAAATGGGTGTTGTAGAAGAGACGTTGCTTGTATTGTGTTGTGTTGGAGTTGGTGGTTGGCGAATTTTGAGACGTGGTAGAAATGGTGTTACCCGGATCTAGATAAATGTCGCACAATTTTAGATATTAGCATGTTTAAATGTATGTGTTAGGAATAGTCAAGTCTTGGAATACTAGTGAAGTTTTAGAAAAGTAGTCTAGACACAGAATAGTAGTAGTGGTAATTATTAGGACTCTAAATTAGTGTCTTAGAAAATATCATTCTTTAGCCTATAACATTCCAACCGTTCATTCTAGGAATATCGTAATTATGTCGTAACCATTGAGTTAAGGCCATATTATCAGCAAGAGTTCTTCATTAACTCTGAGGACAGCGAAGGTTTGCGATTGTCTTGGGAGTCTGGTAGTCTGATACTCTTCTTAGTAGGATAATAAAGTACTATGGAAAGTAGTGTCAGTAGTTTAGTATTCTGGAGAGTAGAAATAGAAGCGAACGCTGCAAGAAGAGTTACGTTACCTGCACAAGGTCTTCAATATTGTCAGATCGTTCTTTTTAGATCTACTTATCATGAGCAAGCGGCATTTCTTACCTCGGGTAAGTCTAGATAACACAATAAGCATAGACAATTATCTTTGTTCATCGTTCTCTGAGGTCTATATTAAGCAATGTCTATCTTTGAATTCAATGAGTTCCACTAATATATTATCTTTCTAGTAAACATATATCCGAGGGAACTATTAGCTAAGCGAATAAGTGCTCTCATTCTCTCATTCTTTAGAGCTGCAAATAAACTAACGAAAAGGTTCTGAAAGGTTTTATATGGAAATATTATAAATAGGACTCGAACATCGGTAGATACTGCTACTGAAAGATTGACCAAAATGGCCCCTAATAACCAAGTTAACGTAGAAGCTAGCCAGAATAGTCCCCATTATATCATTTACGAATTCGCAACACTATTAACCAGTAATTGTCCAAAATGCTTAGCATAAAGTGCAGATCCCATAACCTTCTACAAAGTAATTAACAACCCACTGCGATGTATTTAGAATAAGTTATAGTGGAGATTTGGTGAGATTGAAGATAATTAGTGATACGAATGAGATTCAGGACGTTAAAGAGTTTTAATCATGTTATTGAGAATTTATTTAGTAAGATGTGGTGAAGAATTATGAAGATGATGAAGTATTTGAGAATTGAAGAGTTTTGAATAGGAATAGTGACTATTAGTGACTATTCGTGAGATTTAGTGAGATTTAGTCAATATTGAAGAGGATCTATTGATACTATTCTGTGTTCAGTATTTATACTAGCGGAAATTAAGATTATTATCATGAATAGTGAATTATTTGTGAATTAATATTTCTGAGGTTGATCCTCTCCACAACGTGGAGAATTGTTGGAAATCTTCTAAACCAAGATTTGCATTACCAGTACGAATTCTATAGTACTGTCTGATCATTCACTCATAGATCTGGCTCAGATTCAGCACACGCAACTTAGCTTCACTCAGGTACTAACTCAGATACAAAGAAATATTTCTACTAACGTATTATTTTCTCTAATATTCATCACGACTCAACAAATCTCACTAATAGTCGCTATTCTTCTATTCTTCTATTCTTCTATTCTTCTACTATTCTATTATTCTATTATTCTATTATTCTATTATTCTATTATTCTATTATTCTATTATTCTATTATTCTATTATTCTATTATTCAGTTCTTCTACTCTTGTCTTCATTTCTTAGCGACATTTTGCAGCCACTAACCTATTTTGGCCTGCACATAACCAGAACAACCGATAAATGAAAATCAGTTACACCGCCAGACCCACAAGAAGAGTCTGATCAATGATAAATAAGAGTGATTGATAGAACTACCACTGAGAACCAGCGAGCCAGTAATCAAGAAGTGAGAATTGAAGAAGTGCTAAATTAAATCTCAAAAAAGAGAAGTATTTGCTAACAAATTACTTAAAATACTCTAGAATAATCTAAATAGAATACGTTTAACGCTGAATTCCTCAATAGTTCACGGTTATAGCGTCATAATACCACCAAAGATCTGAAACCATTACATACTCACTACAACGATTCACTATACGAATCTACTAGGTACTATAAATTAGGACCATACTTGTCACCACTCAAATCTCATAATCCCTATCACTATGGACAAATCTTATGACGAAATCACGGCCATAACGTCACTAGTACAAGCACTCACACAGCTGGTCAAGGATTCACACGATCATATCAATAGACTCCAGACAGTTGCTGCCTCTATGGTACCTAAAGAAACATTCAACGAACTATGTACCAAACAAGTAGAGGACCCCAGCGAGCCACAAGTTACAGAAGAATACGTAGTCCATCTACTCGAGAACCAACGTCTAGACCTTGTCATGGATATTCAAAAAGAAGATTTCATTGGTGAAAAGTTGTCGGAATTGGTCCAACAAAACGAAGATATCATGGGCTCAGTGAAAGAATACTTTGCAAGAAAGGACACTATACGAAGAGAAGAAGAGGACGAAGCTGCACAGAGGTATTCCAAGTATGTTTGTGACGTTATAGAACCTACACACGACCATTTGGAGTCGAGTCTAGGAGTGTTCAACTTGGCCATCGTCAAAATCAAGCAACTTTTGTTGGAATTCGGAGACGAGACTAAGAGAAATGATGATATTTTGTTATCTAAGGAGTACCAGACGAAGTTGAATGAATTGGTGAAGATCTTGAACGACCGTATTGCTGAGAATGTTTTTGAGAGAAGTAAGTGAAGAATAAAGGTACTAAATTGTTGAAGAAAACTATTAAATGTTAAAGAAAACTACTAAGTATTAGAGAAAACTACTAAAATATGTATTTGTCATAGTCGTTTCAAAGAGATCGAGAGATTATTTTCAATAATGGCCTTTTAGTGACACCTACTTGAGAAAGGTCTCATGCTTGAAGACTAACAAAACAATATATGGTTACGACAAGTTGTTCAAGTTTATGAAGCGTCAGCTCAAATTCAAAAGAACCATAGTTAACTTTGAATTACCGTTCTCTAATATCGCTATTTCTTGACACAATCAGAATTTCTGGCTCACCAGACTCATACTGCTTATACTACACCATTCACTGCTAAAGATATGGCTCCACTGAAAATCCAATACGTGTGAGTGATAGCACATACTAGCTATGATAGTTCTCGTCACTATGATTCAACAGAGCATTCTAAAATATTATGCATTTATTAAATGGGTCAGGAATACTAATCACGACTATATTAAGACTTGGTCTTTCCACTTTGGCTTTTATATCAGATCAAACTGACTGACCAAGTTTTATGGGACTGACCAAGTTTTTAGAGCGTGTTGTTCATATTGTTAATACTAGCCCCTTCAATTCACAGCTGGTGTTATTGAATCTTGGTTCAGCTAAACAATGACAGAACTTAGAGGTTCCTGTGGCGATACTAACAACTTTATCCGAAGTTTTTATTCATCCAAAGTTTTCTTATCCCAACTAATCTTTGCTTCAGTATCTATCTCAGCCTTTGATGCAACACTCCCTTTTCCTGGATCTCTTCCAACAAAAGAGTAAGCTTGATTGATGATATTCCTATTTGGATCCAATTTAACCCAAGATTGTCTGATCCGATCCATATTCATATTTGCCCTATCAAACTTGAAAAGTTCAAAAACATAAAGAATCATTTCGTAAAAGAAAATCACCACGATCTTGAAGATATTTCTGGAAGGTTCTTGTTTCTCCTTCTGCTCCGGAATATGAATATTTCTGGTCAATTTAGTCATCAACTTTTTTCTCTCGTCTGGATCAGCAAAGACCTGATTGAACTTCCTCAGTTGAACAAGATTACTTACGATATCAGACAACTTCGTCTTGCATTGGTCGTTTAACTTGATGTCTAACAAATGACAACTTTCTTCCAATTCCTTGATTCTCTTGACCAAGATTCTTGTCTCGTAAATCAACCTATCAATACTGCTGTTTAACTCGTGAAAGTTGTATTGCAAATTGTCCGACAAGTCTTCGTCGACGATTCGGACCTTGTTTGAAATCATTTGATTATGAACATTATTCAATCTAATCAATTCTAGATTCAATAGTTTATATGAATGTTTGATGTTGGTGACAGGAAGAGTAATTAGAGAATTTCCATTAGATTCTTGCTTTCCGTTGCGAGAAGTTCCGTTGGACTGGCCATTAGACTGCTCAAACTTTGTTCCATTCACCCTATACTTTCCTCCGTCCTCCTTGCCTTCGTGATTGGAATCATACATCTTTTGCAAATTGGCATGCTTCAAAACGGTATTGACACCTTTCAAATAATTATACGAAAACCTTTCAATGGTAACAAATGAACCACCATCACCTCTAAACACATGGTCTTCGATACTTGAAAAACTCAAACTTCTTTTCCAGGAGACATTTTTTATTTTGTTGTCGTTCTTGGTGAATTCCAAAACGTTCAAGTTCCCTTCGTTCATGAAGAATGGGAAGGAGTTTCTTCGATTGAGGTTGAATTGGAATTTCTCTAGGGGATCGAACTTTTTATCGTCGCAGGCCGTTCCCTTGTTGGTATGTTCACTGTGTAAGGAGTTTGCATCACATTGTAGTAACGAGTCAACGATTGTTGATTGGAAGTTATTGTTGGGAGAACAAGGAGATTCGTTTACCGATTCGCGTTGTTTCATGGTGTTTGCAGAAGTGACTTTTCTGCTTTGAAGCCCCATTTTCATTCTAGTGAGTCCTCTAGAGTATCTTGAAATATCAGTGCTTTCACCAAGGTTCTGGGAATTTGTAATGCTATCTTTCAAACTCACAAATTTGTATTGTTTCGCTGAGTTTTCTGGGATATTTCTACGATGATGATGGTGGTGGGTATTATACTTCGAGCCATCGCCTGATTTCGGAACGTTTGGAGAGCTGTTTTCGTAAAATAAGCGCATCAAGACCTTGCCAGTGATGTGACTCTTTAGATATTCCATGTCTAGAGTTTCGACGTCAAGGGGATTCAAATTTTCAGACAATTTGGCGATTTTGTTACGGATTCTCGAACCACTCGATGTATCGTCAAGATCTCGGGATGATACGTTTATTCGATCTTGAACTGTGTTTTTAACCACATTGGTTAACTTTCTGAGCTCGTTACTGTAATAGCCCTTGTTTTTTTTGTATAATTGACCGGTTGTTCTAGGATTTTCATTGTCTCTTGATGGACTATCATAAAAGTTGGAGATCTTATTTCTTTCTGGTAACAAAATGGAGTTTGTTGCGGCAAACAACTTATTCAACGTCTCGAGGTCAAGTTTCCTCCTCTTCTCTATTTTGTATTGTTTCTGGAACTGTCCTATAGATATCATGAAACTCTCAAATTCAAACGGATCTTTGGGCACATCACAGCCTCCGATCATTAGTAAACGTAGTTTAATACTTAGAATCAAACTGAGAATCGCGGCCACGGTTCTAGCAGGCAAAATTCCGTTTTTGGGGTTGGGTTTGATATTGAAATGGGGTAACCCAATAAGATTCCACCAGTTAATAATGGCTTCTTCGGTCTTATCACATAAGAGTCCGTCACAATACCTTGCGTCCAACAAATCAAAGTAAAACAAACTGATTTGGATAATATTGACGAGTTCTCGTATGGCGAACTTTATGGGGATATTAACGTTATTGATCTTGTACATGTGTCTGAACTTATCTTCGTTGGCGTCGGAGATTTTCGACGTAGTCATGAATAGTGATCTTCCACTACATTGGAGACGTTTGAGGTTCGAGTTTATCATGAAATTCTCTTCCAAATCGACAGAGTCGTGAGGAACAGGAATGAGGTTGAGATTGGACGGAAGTGATGCTAGATTCGTCACAAAACACAATTCGTTTGTTTTTGATTCGTTTGCTAAACGTGAAATTGGTCGAGAAAGGGTGTTTTCGGATTCTTGATCCATTTCTGGAGTTAACGTAGATAGATTTGTCAACTTTTTTGATAAATTCGACGAGTCTTTTGATAAAAGATCATCATCAGTTCGTCCAGTATAAATGTCGCCGTTTCGCTGGTGATGAGGATCGGCACTATTCCTTCTTGACGACGTTGTTGAGTGTTCTTCGTCCATTTTCTTGATCTTTGCATAGTTAACCATCAACTCATTCAAATATTCCTGAAACCTGAACGGGTAGTACTTCAGCTGTTTCTTAAGTATGGTGAATTTGATGACTGATGTCTTTGACGCCTGGTTACCCGTAAAAGTCCACACCACTGTCCCAATCTTTCGACTATTCACCCATTGTTCAACGAGATAGAGATCAAACCCCGAAATCACGGCCTCCTCGGCAAGAAAGAACTCTCCACTCGTAACAAAGTCCTTTTGTATGTATGAAATAGCATTGAAATCCGGAACGATGTAAGTGATAAGTTCGTTGGGGTTTGGATTAAACGACGCTATGGATGGTTTGCGGCTGACGGAGGATCTGTGGCTGACGGATGATTTACGTGAGCTGGCTGGGTACGTTGGAGGAATCGGTCTAGATGCTGATGACGCGACCACAGCATTCATGTGTGGAGGGATGATGTGGATAAGGTGGAGGCTATATGGTTTGGTAAGCTTTTATCCTGAGTTATATGCAGGGTTTTGTGTCAAATCTTAGACACATACGGGGAGAGAAGATTAAAGAAATTGTAGATTATAGAGACATTTTCGGCTAGAGTGTAACATTGTTCGAGAAGGCTACTAGAGATGTGCTGGTTAGATTGTCTAGATAGACTATAGAAGGTTTCTAGACATATATAAAGATATATTGAGACATTGTCTATGGAGGCAGTGTCGAGAGACATAATCTAGAGACATAATCTAGAGACATTTATATAGATATTACTATAGACATTATTGTAGACATTATTATAGACATTATCAGATTTTCAGTCATTCCTAGAGACAGTATGTATAATAACTAGCGTATCTGGAATGTCTATGTGACTGAGATGGTTCTCATATTGTAGCCGAGGAGTAGATTTAGCGAATCTTATCAATATATTAACTTGGGCCTAGTCACATGATCAGATTAATCATGATATGGATATATGGACTTATAATAATTTGTCCCTAATATGTTACCAGACCGCCTGTACCATTGTCCCATTATCAACTCTCGTTCTCTATATGGTGTGGTTCCCCTACAAATCGTATTATTCAGATATTTGATATGAAGAAATGGGTGCAAAAAAGTACCATTTAAGCTTCAGTAGACCGTTAATGACTACTAACTATCAGTAATGGCACTACCAGTCCCTTGTTAAACGCTATTTACCTCAAGAAGTCGGAATTGGTTATTATTGCAACAAATTCCCCAAAATCTCATGACAATGTGAATTGATTGAAGGCTTTTAGTAGAAATTGAGAATACCATCAGATGGTCAAGACGGACTACTAATTTCCTAACAGAGTCCATAACATATAGTAGTGAACATTAGATAGCGAAAAGCTCGTCTTATAATATATTAGCATATTCATCGTTTTCACACACAACAGTTAATAAGTATGAAACGATGATGAGTTGATGATGTGAGGTATTTGTTGTAACCAACATGTGAATTTCGAGAAGTTTGAGCCACCAAGTGTTGTGGTGCTTTTAGGGCTCCTGATTCTTCTAATGTTCCATCTTTCTTAGAATGTAGACCAAAATAGGTTTCACAAGGGCCACCGAACCATGGTCAGAACGACTTGATTAGACTGAAAAACACAGTAGAATCAGAAATTCAGGGACTCTATTATAAGACCGTTCCCATAAGAGTATAGTTGAGGCTTTGAGATGTAGAGATTATAGATATACTTCCCCCACCCCCAAAATAAGAATCAATTTCCCAAAATCAAGCCTCTCTCATTTTCATTGTAGTCTCTTGTTCTGTGGCATCTTCAGATAGGATGAATGAATTTTTCACATGGAAGTCCCGAAGGTTTCTAGGATCTCTTTATCTTGATCTCTCTGACTTATTCTAGATCCCTTGACGAATCCTGGATCCCTTGACGTATCCTAGATCTCCATGACTTTTGATTACATAAAGAATTGTCCCACTCTAAACTCTATACTCCTCTCCATTCGTGTCACATATCTCTTCTTCACTATATAAATGATACTTTTCGAATTAATACTTTCACTCATCGTCACTTACCCTGTTGATAGTTTTTCAAATTACACGGACGTTCCACTCCATTTGTTGTCTTTCTTTCTCATTTTCATGATTTGATAGGTAATTTTTGACCTATGTCAATTTAAGTATTAGATAATTCCCCTAACATCCTTTTGCTTCCACATTAACACGTATTTCTTAATTCTTAGAATTATAGACAAGAATAATACGTCCCCTCATCGTGTAATCGAGGCTTATCATCTTTACAGCCTCTATTTTCTTGTGAAGACGAAAACTCTCAGTAAATCTCATTACTAGATTTTGAAGATGTTAGAAAACCACCAATTCCATTTCGAGTGGACTTGATTGTCAGAGATAATATTCTAGAAGTTCGTTTACAAGATGATCTAAGTGCACATTCTTGCCAAGCTAGTTACCAAACGTTATTAGCCAAGTTTTATTGGCTTCCTTCACGGGTTAGCTTATCGTCATTACCAAGTAGCTTATCAGGTTCCAATATCAGTCATACCATCGCCATATCATCGCTATAATATCGCCATAATATCTCTATAGATTCTAAAATTGAAGCCCTGGAGCCTTATCGTATACGTTGTACGTATCGGGTTTAGAAGTCACCTCAGCATTATTAGTCTTCCCCATAATTGTTCATCCTAGAAGAATATTCTGTGGAAATTTGCAGCACTTTTCCCGAGTCAATTCCCGGATCTGGAGGGTTTGAAATTCTAGATAACATTTTGAAGTTTTTACCAAACCTTCACTACCAGGATTTTGCTAAAAATCGCCGAAACTAAACTATGCATAACGTAATGCAAAAATATGGCTAGCATCTAATGATTGGCTGGATCAGACAACAGCTCTATTTCTCACTGCTAGGCGAGACGTTGTCATAATGACATCTTGTCACAATAGTCAACTGGTCATCAGAGATATAGAGTCGGAGATCACCGAATATAGTAAAAACAAAAACCATAACATTTAATATTATTGTGGCTCTTAATAGTACCCTGATCCACTTTCTGTCCCCTACGCGAGCTGGCTATTTTCTAACCCACTAGCTCTCGTCTACCTCTGATCTCAGAGCCTGGTCGTTGGCTCTATCTATGGACGTGTCCCAACCAGATTCGCACACACCGCTTTCGCGCCGAATATCCAATTAATTCTGATTAGATAGTGTCAATAATACTCCACTCGATCATGTGCAATCGACTGGCGCACCAAATGCCAATTCCGTTAATTGGCTATCGTTAATCTTGAGTCGCAATGTGCGGCGGTATTCAGAATGATCGGTCTCCTGACAAAGAAATTCCTAAAACATATACCCCCCCAGATTAAGAGCACCAGGACGTTGGCAATCATCGCAAGATCTAATCATTGCTCGAGAATCGTATATATAGTGAGCAAATCCTTCATCGTCGGAGTTTTAGAGGGCATCACCATCAACATTTGCAGCCATCAACATGAATCATTCCCTTGAAAAGACGTTACCGACGGTAACTCAGATGGACAGTGACTCGAGCGACGAACCTGAAAAAAAGTCCAGATGGCAACGGTTTATCACATGGATCGAGGTTCAGCCCAAGGGTGACTTGACCAACGCACAGATGTTCTTGTATAATTTCGATTTGCGTCCAGTAGAGGAAGAAAGAAGACTTTGGTCGTGGTACAATTTTGTGTTCTTCTGGATTGCTGACTCGTTCAACATCAACACTTGGCAGATTGCTGCTACTGGGATCCTGGCTGGTGGTATGAACTGGTGGCAGACATGGTTGTCTGTATGGTTGGGCTACTTTTTGTGTGGTATTTTTGTCAGTATCAGTTCAAGAGTCGGTCTCTTTTATCATATTTCATTTCCTATTGCTTCTAGATCATCGTTTGGGATTTATGGTTCTCTTTGGCCGGTTTTTAATAGAGTTTTCATGTCGGCAGTTTGGTATGCAGTTCAGTGTGCCGTTGCCGGTCCATGTTTCGAGGTCATGTTAAGGGCAATCTTTGGAAAGAATCTTGACAAAACAATGCCAGACGGTATTAGTGATCCAGACTTGACTACTTTCAAGTTCTTGTGTATCTTTTTGTTCTGGTTGTTCTCGTTACCTTTTATCTGGTTCCAACCACATCAAATTAGACATTTGTTCACCGTCAAGGCCTACATCGTTCCTGTGGCCGGTGTGGCATTCTTGATTTGGGCTCTTGTCAAGGCTGACGGTGCTGGTACCGTCATCCGTGCACCTGCTGAAGTCGGAGGAAAAGATTTGGCTTGGGCTTTTGTTGAATCTACCATGAATGCATTGGCCAATTTCGCAACATTGATCACCAACGCTCCAGATTTCTCTCGTTTTGCAAAGAAACCAAGTTTCAGTATGAAATACTTGGTCTACTCCATCTCCATCCCTGTCTGTTTCTCACTCACTTCATTGATTGGTATCTTGGTCACTTCTGCTGCTCAAGAAATCTACGGAGTAGCTTATTGGTCTCCTTTGGATGTCTTGGGCAGATTCTTGGATGACTATACTCCAGGAAACCGTGCTGGTGCCTTCTTTATTGCTGCCGCATTTGCATTGGCTCAATTGGGTACCAACATCTCTGCCAACTCTCTTTCTTTTGGTACAGATGTGTCCGCATTGTTGCCTAGATTCCTTAACATTAGAAGAGGTGGTTATATATGTGCAATGCTTGCACTTTGCATCAATCCATGGAAGTTAATTGCGACATCCTCCAAGTTCACCACCTACTTGTCTGCATATTCCGTGTTCCTTTCCTCCATCGCTGGTGTTCTTGCTTGTGATTACTATTACGTCAGAAGAGGTTACCTCAAGTTGACCCACTTGTACTCCACACATGCTCCAGAAGATCCTTCAGAAAGAGCCTTATACATGTTCAACCGTTTTGGATGCAATTGGAGAGCTTATGCGGCATATATTGCGGGTGTCTTGCCTAACATTGTTGGATTTGTCGGTGCCACTGGTGCCCACAACGTTCCTATTGGTGCTACCGAGGTTTACCGTTTGAATTTCTTCATGGGTTTCTTCTCGGCCTTCCTCATCTATGCCACCTTGTGTCATTTCTTCCCTATTGCTGGTACACCAGATTGCGGTCCATTTGAAAAGACATGGCTCGAAGAAAACCAAGACGTCGAATTGTTTGACGAAGAACTTCGAGGACACATCGTCCACGAGGGAATTGAAAACATAGGCTCCGCCTATGCCAGTGGTAGATCCATGAAGCTGGAAGAAGATAAGATTGTCTAGATTATTAATCCAGCCCCAGAGGCTGCTAAGTGTTGTTTGTTTTATTTTGTATTAGTTTGTTGTTTCTTTAGTTTCTTGGTATTAATTTGATTTTAATTTGGTTTGCCCGTTAATTGAAAACATATTGTAATTTACCGTAGTTTAATGATTGAGCCACCTATCTCTGCTCTGGTTTCTTATCTTCCCTTTAATCTTGTATGCTCTTATACTACCTGTTTCATCTCTAATTTCGCAGCCATTATTGAAAATGGATCGTTTTACGTAAGAACCTCGGCAAAACTGACTGGAAAATCAAATTTCAATTCACAATCTTAAGCCATGAAACGTTACGTAGTGGACCAGGATGTTGAGTAATGGGCTTGTTAGATCCGTCTCGAGCTCTCTGGGTACATTCAAGGCCCTAGGCACATCTAATAAACTTTTAGTGTCTGAGAAACTACTCACCAAGAGATATTTCATCAAGAGATGTCTAGTCACCGAGAGTCGACTCGCTAGGTCTCAACTCAAATTTAGTCCTTTCACTATTAAAAGACTTCTTGTCACAGAGAGAACTTCTCTAGACACCAAGACTGACACCAACACATTCAAATTACCAAAACATTACGTACCAAATGGTGTATCGTCAAATTCCGGCCTTCTGTTCATTCAGGAACTTTCCATATGGCTAAAATCACTAAATCCCGACAGACTCAAACATCTTCAAGACGAATTGGTTGAGTTGATGGTTCCATCATCGAATCCTGAAAATTTCGCCATCAAGAAAGCTTCAACTTTAGTTAAGATCGACGACCAAAACCATATTAATGAAGTCACTTTCGAGATCATCAACGACTCCAGTTTTGAAACAAAACATATCGTGTTCATCCATGGGTATGGGGCCTCGCTAGGATGTTTTGCGAGGAATTTCCAGCTTATCAACCATTTCAAAGATAAGAAGTTCAACTATAAGGTGCATTTTCTTGATAATTTGACGTTTGGGCTTTCGTCCAATCCTAAATTGCAGTCTGAAGATGCTAACAAGCTCTTTATCAAACAGTGTCCTCCGATAAAGGTTGTAGATTCAGAACCATCTTCCAAGTTACATAACAAGTATTATAAATTGACAGATGGATATGAAGTGGACGTGGACCAGTTTAGAGAGTACCAGAATCACTACAAACCTATCTTGCAGGAAATGGAAGATTTCTACACCACTGGGATTGATAAATGGAGAAAGTCGCTGGGAATCGACCAGATCGATTATTTGATCGGACACTCGTTTGGAGGGTATTGGTCCGGTTCGTATGCCGTGAGATATCCGACTAAACTCAAGAATTTGATCCTACTTTCTCCGGTAGGGGTAGAAAGACATGTCCATGCTGTAACCAATGAGGTTAGATATGGTCATGATAAGAAAACCAATGAGATTTCAGTTACGAAATACTCTCTGAAACCATCGTTGGATCCTTCGTCATACCACTTTTTGTCTAGACTTCCGATTTTATCTCTGAAAAGTATTCAGAAATGGTACTTCTTGTTGCCGTTTGTGCCTCGGTATCTTAAAGCTTTTGGTCCGTGGGGTTTTAACTATTATTTCAAGATGTGGTTTCCCAAGTTGCAAAAAATCAACAAAATCATCGACAAAAAAGGTGGTCCTGCAAAGGTTTTCTCCAATACCAACGATTTGGTATATGGAACAAAAAGAGAATGTGTGTTGATAATCGAATATCTCTACAATTCGATCACTAACGGCACAAACAGCGATCTCTATGTCAAAAACCTATTGACTCCGGCTACTGTAAGTAAATGGCCGCTCTATGATAAGTTCGATCTGTACTTTCAAAACAATCCAAATGATGATTCGTTCAACGTGGATGTGATCTATGGCCAGTATGACTTTATGAATGCAGAAGCTGGTGAAAAGTTGGTTCAGCTTATTGATAAAAATGCCTCCAAAAGGGCCAAGGTTGCACTTCATAAGGTCAGTGAGGGTGGACACAATTTGTATATAGACAACCCTTTTGATACCAACGAATTGATCCGTCAAATCGTTGAACGAGACTCTGACTCGGGATAGTCATAATAGACGATAGAGAGAGTGATAGACTCAATAAATTAATAGATAGATCGCCATAAACTCAAAATGATAGGATAGATCATCATAGAAATGGTGATAGACTCATCATAATCAAATAGATCATAGACTCACTATCAAATAAATTAAATCACCATAGGAATGGTGATAGACTCACCATAATCAAAAAGGTCATAGACTCACCATAGACTCATCTTAGACTATTTCTTTAGATCTTTAATAAGATTAAACTCGATCTTATACTCGTAAATTCCATGAGTTCTCGATCTCAAGAGATCTATAACTCTCAAAATAGACTCATGGACGAGGGGAGGAACTCCGAGCGAGACTGCTCTTGACGGTTGTGGTTAGTCCTCATTTGGCTTTTGGGTCTTTAGCTTTGCGGTCTAAAGGCTGCAACGGGTCGAAAGAGGAAATCTGTCAATTATATAACTTTTCCTAAAAAGGAAATTTTAGCAGCTTCTCGCAACTCCGATTCATGTCACATTTTTCACATATGTGACCCATTCAATTGCCGTACCAGACATTTGGGAGCCTTATTAGAAGGGGACCTCCCTCCTCTGTAGATTTTTTAAACCATACAATGAAAATAATCTTGTTTTACTTCTTGCTAGCACTCGTGGTGGCCAGTTCTCCATCTGGTGGATATGCACCTGGACTGGTACAATGCCCGAGCGGAAATCATAGTTTCAGCAGAGAAGGTGATTCCATCTCGGAACAGGAAAAGGAATGGATTTCTGAACGTCAGAAGCAGAGTAACTTGGCCTTGATCGAGTTCTTGTCGGGATCCAACTTGACTGGGTTTAATGCCAGAAGGTTTATCTCAGACAATACGTCCATCAATGTGGGGTTGGCGTTTTCTGGAGGTGGATACCGTGCAATGTTGAGTGGCGCAGGACAGATGGCTGCTCTTGATAATAGAACAACGTTTAAAGACGGTCAAACGGGATTGGGTGGGGTTTTGCAAAGTGCAAATTATATCAGTGCACTCTCTGGAGGATCCTGGGTCTTAGGAAGTGCAGTTATGAATGATTGGGAAAGTATTGAAGATATTGTGTTGGATGGTTCTCAAGATCTTTGGAACTTGACTGCCTCCAGACAATTGGTCAACCAGAGCATGTCGACATTTAGTCTCCTTTCGAATGCTGTGTTTTATAACCTCAAAGGAGCACTCTCGCATTTAAACAACTGGGGAAATGCCAACTCAGGTATTGGTTACGATTTGGCTCTGAAGGTAAAAGCCGGCTTCAACACCTCCGTCACCGATGCATGGGGCCGGGGGTTGGCGTATCAACTCCAAACCAACAAAACTGGCTATGGTGTGGCAGCTACTTGGTCAGATGTAAGAAACATTTCGTCTTTCAAGAACCATTTGATGCCATTTCCAATTTTGATAGCATTGGGACGTAGACCAGGCACAGTCACGTACAACATAAACTCCACAGTGATCGAATTCAATCCGTTTGAAATGGGCTCCTTTGATCCATCTTTGAATACCTTCACCGACTTGAAATATATCGGCTCGGAAGTTGAAGATGGTGTTCCCGTGGGTAAGGATAAATGTGTTGCAGGATTTGACAATGCAGGGTTTGTGATGGGAACATCATCATCATTATTTAACCAATTTCTTTCCACTTGGGTGTGTGATGATTGTACCACGTTCAACTGGCTCCTCAAGCCGATTGTAAAGAGTGTCTTGACCAGATTGTCTAAGACTTACCAGGACGTAGCTCTCTACAAGCCAAATCCATTTTATAAGTCTTCTTATGCAAACTCATCTAATATCGCAACTTCTGACACTCTTTACTTGATCGATGGAGGATTGGGAGGAGAAGTTATTCCTTTATCATCAATAATGGCAAAAGAAAGGGCTTTGGATATTGCTTTTGCATTTGATAACTCCAACGATAGTCCTGAAAATTGGCCCGACGGATCGGCTCTTATTTCAACATATGAGAGACAGTTCTCTCCTCAAGGGAGAAGCACGGTATGTCCTTATGTACCCGATAACGTAACGTTCCTTGCACATAACTTAACAGCAAGACCAACATTCTTTGGCTGTGATGCTTCGAACTTAACTGCTCTTGTCAAAGATGGAGTTACACCTCCAATAGTGGTATATTTTGCCAATAGACCGTTCGACTACTATGCAAACGTCTCCACATTCAAACTCACATATACTGACAAAGAAAAGAAGAGCATGGTCCAAAACGGGATCGATGTCGTCACAAGAAACAACGGCACCATCGACCCCGATTTCAGATCATGTATTGCATGTGCAATCATCAGAAGAGAAGAAGAAAGGAAAGGGATCCAACAAACCGATCAATGTAAGCAATGTTTCACCAACTATTGCTGGGACGGTAAGCTCGCAACATCTTCTCTTCCTTATTATAACAACGTCAACTTCACCAACAATTCATTGACCAACTCATCCATGGCCCTTCCAGCTCCTGTAAAAGTATCTGGAGGACTCTTTGGCTTAAGAAAAAGATAGTATCCAAAAAGTATACATTCTAATATTATAATATTGTAGATCTGATATTTGTGAAAAGATATTGTAGATGTTGTAGATATTCCGATATTAGCACCGGTGTTAGACTTTCAGCCTGAATGCTACCAATTCTAATGAGCCTTTCGTTTGTTTCGCTACCAGTTCATAAATTGCAGCCACCTGATCTCACCAGATCTAGATTGACCAGATCTAAACTGACCAGATTAAACTGACCAAATCTGAATTGAAAAGATCAAATTTAACTAGCCAGATTCATTTTAACTCCTTATCTTAAATTCTACCACTCTATGACTCCTTCATCATACTTCACATTTCCGTCCTCTTATTTACCTGATGGCTGCGAATCTTCTCCAAGGACCCGGACATACAGCCCCAATTTTCCTACACTCTCTTACTGCAAATTACTCATCATAAACCCACTGGCTCTCTTCTCTATCTCCTTCCTCTCCTATACTCAAACTCTCCAGTTCTCACCCTCTAAGTCGGCTCTTTATTCACTCTGCTTCTAAACGACTACGCTATCACTTTTCTTCCTGCATATACCTCGGACCTTCTCCCCCAACGAAAATCACAGAAAGTAAACGTCTACCAAAACATCCAACATCATATCACTATAGTTATAATCGTCTATTAGCAATGTGGTTATTCGATTGGTGTAAGTATTTGACGTTGCGAGGCTTCTCTGAAGATTTGGAGTGGTTCACCATGTTATCCTCGGTATCTTGAACCTTGCCCCTGAAAAGTGAAAACTGATCCACTGGAAATCAAGAGTGAAAGATGTAGTGGGAATTTGATGCAACGTGTCACTAGAATGAGACCCAAAGATCTAAGTAGTCATAAGCTGGTGATTTGTGATGAACTAATGGGAACTATTAGAAAATAATGGAAACTAATGGATCTAACTATTCAAATGTTAGTAGTCGTTTATTTTCGACTATTCATTTTGATCTCGTCATTTTCGACTCCATTCATTTTGATCTCGTCATTTTCGACTCCATTCATTTTGATCTCGTCATTCTCGACTCCATTCAGTTTAGTCTCCTCATTTTAGTCTCTTCATTTAGTCTCCATACATTTTAGTCTCTGTTCATTTTCCTCATTTTCGTGATTATATCTATTTCAGCATCTCTAACTCATACTAACTCTCCAGTTCAAGATGTTTTATCATCACTCGGGTTATGGAACAAACATGCCAAATTATTGTTCCTCGGTTTGGATAATGCCGGTAAAACTACTCTCTTACATATGTTGAAGAACGATCGTTTAGCAACATTACAGCCAACGTTACATCCAACCTCTGAAGAGTTGGCCATTGGTAACATTAGATTCACCACTTTTGATTTGGGTGGACATTTGGTTGCCCGTCGTTTATGGAAGGACTACTTTCCAGAAGTCAACGGAATTGTTTTCCTTGTGGATGCTGCTGATCCAGAGAGATTTGTGGAATCTAAGGCTGAATTGGAATCTCTCTTCAAGATTGAAGAATTGAACAATGTTCCTTTTGTGATTTTGGGAAACAAAATTGATGCTTCTACTGCTGTTGGTGAAATGGAGTTGAAATCGGCCTTAGGTTTGTACAATACCACTGGAAAAGATACCGGTAAGTTACCTGAAGGAAGAAGACCTATTGAAGTATTTATGGTTTCGATTGTTATGAGATCAGGATACGGAGAGGCCTTCAAGTGGTTGTCGCAATATATTTAGAGCACCTGACTTGGTGAATTATAGCTAATCGCGAGTTAAGATTGATTACGTTGATAATATTCACTAGACTGTATCAGATTGATGATATTCCAAGTATTTGAAATTGATGATATTCCACTGTGTTATTAGATTATCTGATTATCTGATTATCTGATTATCTGATTATGTTTACTTGTTGAGTCCAATTGCTTGATCGTCATTTATTGTTATTTTACGATATCCTCTCTAATTCTATATAGTTTCTCATTTCTCTGGAGGCTCTAGATATTCTACGCTCAGTTACTTGTGCGTGATCTGTATCAGTTCGCTGTGATCGTTCTTCTTCAGATTATATACTATATCTTTAGTATGCTTCGAGGAGCTTTCAATGTTGATACATAATAAACATCCTAGGTGAAAATATAGGAATATTCAATTGAATTAAGAAATTACCGTTTGAATTAGTTGGAAATGCTCCATTTATAGTGTTTGAGGAAGCAGATACCAACAAAGCAGTCGAAGGAGCAATTTCACAAAGATTCAGATCCAACGGCCAAACTTGTGAGTACAAATAGACTCTGTACCCACGAGAGAGTGTATGGCGAACTTGCAGAAAAGTTCACTAGAAAAGTCAAGGAAATGACAGAGTTAGGGAACGGTTTGGCCGAGGTATGACACATGGCCCGTGATACACGAAAGATCCGTGAACAAGGCCAGGTCCCATGTCGAAGATGGATTATCCAAAGGTGCAAAAAACTTGGATTCACTAAGAAGAGTAGCAACTTATGACACTCAGCTTCAGGAGATCAATTTAGTGACTTCCCGTAGATTCTCATCAGCTTCTGGATCTCTACTTAGTGATTTCACTATGTCTATATGAACCAAAGAGCCGTTCTCTTCTTTATCTGTTCTCTACGTATTTAAGCTGCAAATAATCTAACAAATATTAATTCGTTATATGCAGTACATTAACCTCCTTAGGTTCAGCTTCTGAAATACTAACCAAAATTGTCTCTTCTGAATAACTTAACATCTGCAGTACTCGGATATAACCCCCGTTGTATCTTATACGAATTCCCAGTAATATTAAGCTGTAATTACCCAAAATATTCAACATATATTTAAGATTATATAAGCAAACAAATCAGATTCGTCTCCTGCACGACCATCTTGAAAGCTGAGGAGAGCGAAGGCCTAAGAAAGTGAAGATTAACAAAATCGTAGTGAATGTTATTGGATATCAGTGATTTATAGTGAATAGTAGTGAACTTTAGAGAGTTATTTGTGAGATAAAGGAATGTTAGTGAGATTTAATGGAGCATTTGAGAATTTTGTACGCTTCGCTGCGCTCAGTATTCAAGAATTATATGAATAATTCTCACTATTTCCTCACATTTCCTTGCAAATTTCTTGGTATCCCAAACATCTCTCACTAAATTTCATCTTTCTCTCACTAATAATCTGCCTCTTCTCACTAATAATCTGCCTCTTCTCACTAATACTCAAGTTTTCTCACTAATTTTTCAATGCTTTTCACCAACCCCGAATTTTTTCACTTCTACATTTCACCAACACCTACATATTCACTATAATTTCCAACTAATTAGTCCTAAATCACCACCCAATTCCCACTCTATCTACTCCCTACACACTTCTAGCGCCAAATCTCCTCCTTCTCCTCCAATTGTTACCAATTATCTCTCCCTAAAATATATATCCTGCATATATACAGAGTCATTACCAATTTTTTGCGATGCCATAAAATTCATCAAACTTACTACACTTCTCCAGAACCAACCATGAGTGAACAAGCTTTGAATAAAGGGGCACTTCACCCTGAACAGAAAAAATGGAAAGCGCCAAAAGGTCCAAAGGCCGTCCATCACAAAAACAAGAATATTATCGGGTTAGGAAGATCGATTGCTAACCTGAGAAGTAAGGAGAATCAAATCCAATACTTGCCAGATGGAGAAATGAGATTCACAACAGACAAAAAACAGGCCGGGTGGGTCAAATTGAGATCTGTCACACAAGAAAACTCGCTTGACGAGTTTTTGAACACCGCCCAGCTTGCAGACACTGATTTCACCGCCGAGAAACAACAGCAGGTCAAGATCATCAAGGTCGGTAACACTTCGATTGTAAACCAAAACGGATTGTTGACCAGTGAGGAAATGTATGAATTACGTAATAAACATCAACTCTTCAGGAGTAAGTTAACTATACCAAGAAGACCAAAGTGGACCAAAGATATGTCGAAATTACAGATTGAAAGACAAGAAAACTTGGCCTTTTTGAGCTGGAGAAGAGAAATCGCCGCGTTATCTGAAGTTGAAGACTTGTTATTGACTCCTTATGAAAGAAACTTGGAAGTTTGGAGACAATTGTGGAGAGTTGTTGAAAGATGTGATTTGATTGTACAGATTGTGGATGCTAGAAACCCTTTGTTTTTCAGATCAACTGATTTGGAAGGTTACGTAGAAGCTTTGAGTGATCCAGAAAACGGTAAGGAAAAGAGAAACTTGTTGTTAGTCAACAAGGCCGATTTATTGACCAGAGACCAGAGATTGGAATGGGCCAAGTACTTCAAACTCCAAAACGTCAACTACGTCTTTTTCTCTGCCTTGAAGGCAAATGAATTATTGGAAAAGGAGCGTTTAGAAGAGGAAGAATTGCATAATGAAGTGATCAATCCAAAGAGATACGAAAGTGAAGATGAAGAAGAGGAAGAAGAGGAAGAAGTCGAAGCTTCCATTCCTACTAATCAAGATGACGAAGCAGATTCGATCAAAATCCTTCAAATCCAAGAACTTGAATCTCTCTTCATGTCAGAATCTCCTTCATTCCCTCAAGATCCAGATTTCCCTGATCGTCCTCTTCAAATCGGGTTGGTAGGATATCCAAATGTCGGTAAATCGTCCACCATCAATGCCTTGGTGGGCTCTAAGAAAGTATCGGTCTCTGCTACACCTGGTAAAACCAAGCATTTCCAAACTATCCATTTCTCCAAAGATGTTTTGTTATGTGATTGTCCTGGTTTAGTATTTCCAAACTTTGCCTACACAAATGGTGAATTGGTATGTGATGGTGTGTTGCCAATTGATCAGTTGAGAGAACATATTCCTCCAGTAGCCTTGGTGTGTCAAAGAATTCCTAAGTTCTTCTTGGAAGCAGTTTATGGTATCCATATTCCTATCCAAAAGATCGAAGACGGTGGTAACGGTATGTATCCAACCGCTCGTGAATTGTTAAACGCATATGCGAGAGCTAGAGGGTATATGACACAAGGTTTCGGTTCTGCCGATGAGCCTAGAGCGTCCAGATATATCTTGAAGGATTATGTGAATGGTAAATTATTGTTTATCAATCCTCCTCCAAAGAAGATCAGCGAAGAAGAATGGGAATTCCCAAGTGTTGAGCAGAGTAGAGAATTTAACAAGGAATTGTTCACGTTACAGAACTTGCCTGAAAACAGACAGGCCCAGATTCTCAGTGCCATGGCCGGTAAACATTTATTACCGGACTCTTTTGATTTGTCCAAAGATCTTGCAAAGTTAAACTTTTCCATGCATATCGGTGACGATAAAGCAACCACCAAAGTAAATGCTGATGGATCGAATGTCGTGGCAGGTGGACCAAAAACCTTGTTCTACGGTGGTAAGCAAGCTGCTTTAGAGAGTGCTGGAGATGATTTGGATCGCGATTTCTTCTTAATGGGTGGAGTAGAAGGAAAGTTCAACAAACCTTTCTACAGTAAGGAGGGTTCCGATGGAAACAAGAAGCACGGTAAGAAGAATAAGAAACAGGAGAAGAAGATAAGGGTGACGGGATATTAGGTAAGTAGTTGGCCTTCTCCAGACGTCTAATTCTGACTGAAACAACTAAAACGGATGGCTGAGTAAGTTAACTAGGCTGAGTACGTTTATTTTGGGTTTAGTAACTCTAACTTAGGATTAGTAACTCTAAGTTGAACGACTCATTATGTCAACCTCATAAGTTCTGACTTCATGGCTCATTTTCTAAATGATTTCTGTATCGCCTCACGGCATTCTTTGCTCCATATCATAATGACTCCTCAAATATTAGCATTAATGTACATTACCTTACGAGTAATCGTAGATGTTGAACAATGTACCGTTCAATACTTAAATATTACAAATATTTCAAAATCGTGGATCTGATTCGTGTAGAAGATGGCGTAAATGGGGGCAAATTCTGGGCCAGTGGGCTAGCACTTGCACTGTAGGTATGAACAGTGACGCTACCAACTTAATAGGTGACATTCCTCACTACCTAAGTCATGATCTCTGACTATGGTCGTAAGTTGGAGAGCGTTTCCAACTCAATTATAAATTGTGATTCTTCATTCGTTAAGTAAATCTACAGCTTGTATACTGAGCGTACTGATTCTGAGCGTACTGATACTGAGCGTAGCAAAGTATTAGTGGAGATTTAATTACTCTACGTCGTGAATATTACCAACTTTAAGAGATATTTAGTGAGAGTTATTGACATTAGAGGGTCATACCAAGACATTCAAGGTACTGTGGCCCGAGGAGCTGTAATAATGGCTGCGAAATTTCTCAAAATTCGAACTAGAAGACTAGAAAGACTCAATTAATGAATCTTATCGAGATTTGTAGGTTGAATAATGATTATTTCATGAAATTTGTCCATCAGAGACGTCTGTACGTATTTCATGGTCTCTACAGAGTTTAAATTTCAGCTGGCCCCTTCTTGTCTCTATTAGCTATAAATCTCTGAAACTAATATACTGAGTACATTCATATGCGATCTAGATGGGTTAGGGGCTCGCTCGACTCTTACAACATTCTCGTTGTCATCTTACTATATAATTCGATATAGTTGATATAGTTGATATAGTTCGATATCTCACCATTTGCATTAACATCAATTTTTCAGACAAAAATACATTCAGACATTTCGCAACATCTCCGATTTTTCAGACAAAATTTTAAATATATAGGAAAATTTTGCTATTCTCTAATTTTCCATTCTACAGTATATTAGTCAATTCACAAACGTAGTTATATTACTAAATACATATGTATAAACTGTAGACACTTAGCGGACTAAAATATCTAGTAGATTCTGAAAGATGGACCCATGGTAGACTTAATAACCAAAGAACCGACGTTTTGCCAGTTCTTCTTCAATAAGGAAACCAAAAAGTTAGCAGCCATCATGATTTGGTTAACCAAGATGTCTTGTTCCATTTCAACGTTACCAACAGCGACGGCTAAACATAAAACCTTCTTCAATTGGAACTTGATGGTGGACTTAACATCGGTGACCTTGGAGTACAAGTCATCGTTGTGGGAAACTGGGGTTGGAAACTTACCAGCCTTGGACAAAGTTGGACCTAACAATCTTGGGATTTGCTTAATCAAGACTTCGGAGGCAACGAAAGCGTTGTACTTCTTGGCCAATTTCTTGATCAACTTCTTGTTCTTGTTCAACTTCTTCAAGTCATCAACGGACATGGCTTCGACACCACATGACTTAGCTCTGTCAACATCAAAAGCATCACCAAAAATACAGATGGTCATGTTTGGTCTTGGAACTTGAGGTAACTTTAAAGAACCAGAGAAACGCTTATCTCTTTGAGGGTCGTAGTTCTTTAAACCGACTTGTAATTCAACGGTTTCCAAGAAGTTTCTCTTCTTGGTCTCGGTGGAGAATTCCAATAACTTTTGGACATTCTCACGGACGTGAGCACTAGTAATTTTAGACATTATTAGTTAGACGTCTCCCAAAGGTATTTGGTAAATAAATTGATTCGACGAGGATAAAGAGTTTTATATTAAGTTAGTGAAAATTTGGTGATGCTTGTTTTATGATGAAAATTTTAGTGCGCTCCTGCAGGTTGGAATAAAAAAATTGGGACTAGGGCCGTAGCCCTAGGACTGTTGAAATGCGACATATTGAGAGTCCGACATTTTAATAAACCGACATATTCATCGACGACATAATATCTCGCGACATTTCATATCTTAAATATGGTCAACATTATTACCCATAAATTCTTAATCTTTCCGACTCTTACTAAGATATATTTGAGGTTAAGATCAATTAATGTAGCAGACTCTTAAGGTGTAAAAATATCACTTTCTTTAGTGAAAAAGTTAGAAATATCTAACATTTCTCTCAGATATGATACTCCATAAGACGACAAGAGCTACTACCTGCTACTAAGTTAAGTTACCAACAGCTACTAACAGATACTAACAGGTGATTTAATTTGGGTTACTTTCTCTGTATAAATTTCTCTGCTGAAATAACTTTAACATTGTCTGGCTAGTATTTCTCTACCTGTAGGTCTAAATATCCAACAGATTAGATTCTAAGTGCTAAAAAAGTTTGACATAAGATCTGCACCTTCTTTATACAATTGTGGAATTAGCGATATATTCTCATATAGTAGTCACGTAGCTTAGTGTTCTTCTAAGTACTAAAACCTGTGAGTTTTGTGGGTGGAGGGCACAAACCAATAATTGATTTGCGTGTATGCACCAAATTTTGCAGCCATTCCATTTTGCAGCCTACCAGTACTACCAGACCAAAGTGTGCCTTATGGTAACTAAGCTGGTATTTTAGAGAAACTACTCTGATTGTAAATTATCAACTGACTATAAATTTGATGTACATCAATATATTTATATATATATAGTACTTAGATAACTCAATTTTTTAACATTTCCAACAATTTCTTACAAAACTAGATAAATTGTAGTAGGGAAGTCGATAGCTATACCATTTTTTGTAGAAGAAATGTATTTAGCAGATATCCCCAACCTCTAGCAAACATTGAATAAATATTTATGAACATTCAAAGATATTTAGTGACCCTTAGCTAATTTCTAGACAGGCCAGAGGGTCTATTCGTAAAATATCATCTCTCCCATCTCACTCAGAGATTTCTTGTTCTAGCTGGTGGGCTATATTTTGAATAGATAGCCACAGCTGGTAATGATATTATGACCTTCTACTATTAAATTTTATACTTGGAACTCTCTAAACTTTGCCATTCTGTCATAGATCTTCGTTAGCCTATTTTCTCACTATTGATTAGCGATTTATAACAGATTCTACCAACTATTTGCAACAGATTTACTCACTATTTCTAACAGATTCTACTATCTATCTCGTCTACCAACATTCTATCTTAACCTCCGTAAAGCTATAGACTAAAGAACTTAACCAGTGTACTCGTCTCTCAATCACACGTCTAATTTCAAGTTACCCGGCCAACACGCATATTAAATAAATCCACTCCACAACTCAATCTCACTACAAACGTCACCAATGCTACGTGGAATACGACATCTCTCGTCTTCTCTAAGATGTCTCGCCAGAGGCATCGATATTGGACCCGAACAAATCAAGAAACCAAACACCTCCAAGCCTACACGTCAAGAACGTATCGATATCACCAATATGACCATGCAGTCCAAGCTCTTCAAACTCGATAACAAATTCAAAATCTTCAACAAAAACGTGACCAAGGTGGTCGACTTGGGATACGTTCCTGGAAACTGGATGTCGTACTCCAAATTCCGCCTCTGTCTGATCCATGGACTTGAGGAGGAGAAGTTTACTGAAAAATGTCATATTTTGGGGTTCGATTTGCTTTTTGGCAGTCCTCCACAAGGCGTTTCAGCGTACCAAGGAAACATCTATTCCAAGATGGCCCATAGAAATATTGTGAATCATCTAAAGGAAATAGCTCTTCGAGAGAGAAAGAACAGGATACGTGAACAGAAAGCCATACCAGACCCACCACACCGATTTAAATCGTCTCAAACTAATTCTTATTATGTAAAAGAACAATCAGAGACACTTATAGAAAGCCAATTACAGAAAATCGGCGAAAATCTTGACGATTTAAAGTTGGATAGTGAAAAATTACAGAAATTTAATGAGCTAAAGAATGAAAAATTACATAAAAAGACCCAAAACTTGAGCCTGGAGAATGAATCTACTGACTCGCTAGACTATAAATGTCACGTTGTCCTCTCAGACCTCTCAAAACCATTCATACAACAATACGGGTTCTTCAACCAGACACATACACGTCCTTATCTCAGAATGGGAGCCAACGACTCGCTCAACAAGCCATACACAGACCCTTTAAAGGCCACATTTGACCTTGCAGATGCAGCGCTACTATTAACGTGCCTGGTGCTCAGACAAGACGGAACGTTTGTCTTGAGACTCTCTCGGATCGACTTGGCCGACCCAGAATTGAGTATCCTACAAAACCGTCTTGAGAGAGTGTTTGCAGAGGTGGTGAGATGGTCAAACGATGGAATTGTCTCTTCAAAGGAGGAGAAAATACTGGAACTTTTCTTTATTTGTCGTGAAAAGAGAACGGACGAGGAGGCGAATGTGAGAGAGATCTTTAGTGATTAGTGAGTGAATGGGTGAGAGAGCCACAAGAGTGAGAGGGTCACGAGATTGAACTCGTAGAATTCGGAAACAAGCGGAAGATTGCGAGATTGTAAGTTCAAAGCTCGAAGTTTGGTGTTGAAAGCTCGGAGTTCGGAGTTCGGAGTTCGGAGTTCAGAGATATTCTCGATCTTTAATTCCATAAATCTAGTAAACTCGAGCATTCTTCAGCTATTTCAGATGAGCAACTTCGTCGCCTACCTATTTATAACCTCTTGGAGGGCCATCAAATACGATCTTGTAATTGGTACGAAATATATAACTAAATATGAACTTTTGTCCTGTGGAACTAACAACGGCAACTGTTGTAGATTTTGCAATTGGTAAAGGTAGATCTGTAAAGCCTGGTGTATTTTGGTGAACTTAATCTCGTGGTGAAGATATCTCGATACTAAGTATGACGATCTCAGATAAAGTTTGAAGATCTTAGATAAAGTTCGATATAATGCTATAGAGATTCTTCATGTTCACGTAACAACCTCACCAATCAATCATGTTCCAATAGAATCAGATTTAGATTTATGTGGATTCTTCAACATCCTCAACATCCTGAGCTTCTTCTACTTCTTCTTCCTCAGCTTCTACCTCTTCTTCTTGCTCAGCTTCTTCTTCTTCTTGCTCAACCTCCTTCTCCTCAAGATCAATTAGAGGAGCTACATGTAATCCCTCTATCTTCTCACACAATATCTCACTAACCTTGGACTTATTATTTTTATCCAATTTGGTCTTCCATTCATCAATAACATGGCTCAACTTTTCTTCTCCAAGAGAGTAGTTTGCTCCAAATAAAGCAGCCTCTGTGAATCTCTCACTCTTAATCAATAAGTCCAAACACTTTTCTTTGTTGGCGGTCAACCACCAGGCCTGCCAAGCTATGTTATATTTACCGTTGGCTTCACAAGCTTCTGCTAATCTGACAAGTTCTTTCTGGTTGTTTGATGAAGATAACAACAACAATAATGACGCGTGATCGTTGGCTAACCAGAAACAATCTTGGGCCAACTTGATTTGCCATTTAGTCAAGGCCAAATCTCCAATTTTCTTCCATTTATTCGAGTTTCCAACCGATGTAGAAGGATTTTCTTCTTGGTATTGGGACAACAACCCATAGGCTTGCTTTAAGTTGTTTGTGGAAAGAGATATCTGGAATTTGGAGTCGAAATCTTGTGATAATGAGTATGATAACGTCATATATCCAATCTTCTCGAAGAATCTAGATAATTGGTTCAATTCTGTTTTGCTGAAGTTGGAAATCGATGACGAATATTCATCAGAGATATCCTCCAACGAAACGTTAGAGAGATCATGCACTTCGTCTCCATTTTCATCAATAATCAACTTTGCAAATTGTTCCAAATCTCCTCTCAATACCATTGTCTGTAATTCCAAAACTTCAGCATTTACGAACCACGAGATCACATTCAAAGACTTGTCGATCAAATATAATTTTCCTTCATCGGCCTTGTAACCAATAATGTAAAACTTGTGGTCGAAATGTCCTAAATTTATAACTTCACCACCAACAAAGTAATTTAATCTATTTGTTGTTGAGGTTGTGTATACAAAGACGTCTCCAATAAACTTACCAGACAAAATGGATTCAGTGATTGGTAAAGTGTATAAGACGTCGAAACTGGATTCGTCACCTTCTTCAGGATCAAGAGTGTTCTCTTCCAAAGCTTGTTCAAAGGATTCATGGTTGTAGCTCAAGAAGTAGATTTCATCATTTGAACTGGTTCCAAGTTCATTACTATTGGAGGAAGTAACGATGGTTACCAATTCTCCATTGTCAGACCAAATCACGTCAACAATATCGTCATCCAAGTCGACTCTTCTGACCAATTTTCCATGCTCCCAGTCATAAAAGGTAATGCATCCTTGGGACTTTATACCAAGAAGTTTACCATTAAAAATCTTATCAGCCTGATAAATCAAATCAAGACTGAAGTCTTCAGCAAAATTCTTGTACAACTTGACCGACAAGTTTGATTCTCTGATGGCATAGCTGCAAGCATTCGATAAGTCATGAGTGTTCCAAACGAATTCAAGAGCATTTCCGTAAGATTTCGATCTCCAAGCTAACGAAGTATAAATGTTGTATTCACCATCACCACAAACAGTAGCGTATCTACCATTAGGAGAGTGTGCTAAAGTTTGAGGATAGATATCAATAGAACCCAAATCTTTGGACTGTAACGATAATTGTTCACCATCTTTTAAGTCCTTAGTAGACAACGGTTTGATAATCGACTGGAAAACATCTGAGTTTTTGGCAGTGATCAACTTGCAGTTGGAGTCCATGGAGAATAATGGTTCCTCATTACCCAATTTCAAAATAACAAACCCAGAATCGAAACCTGCCGCAATAATGTTAGATTTTGGTAACAAACCAACACACCAAACGCGTTCTAACGAGTAATTTATGGACTTTTCCAACTTGAATGTGTTTGAGTTCCAGAATCTGATGGTTCCATCTTCCGATCCCGAGATAATCAATGGCAATTCAGGGTGGAAAATAGCAAAGGAGACGTTCGACAAATGTCCTTCCAAGGTTGCAATACACGATTTCGTCTGATAATCCCAAATCTTGATAAGCTTGTCATCGGATGAAGTGATCAAATATGGCTTATCTGATTGCGGGTAGTAATCAACGTAGTTGACACCTTTAGTTTCATGGGCTACGAGAGTGAAATTTGGTTGTGACGACCCCAAGGTCCAAATTTTCACGGTTCTATCCAAACATGCAGACGCGAACTGGTTTGGATCCTTTGGATTGAAGTTCACGCTCATGATATAATGTTGATGGCCTTCAAAGGTTTGTTCCAATTTCCACGAGTTGTCCCAGTTCCACAACTTGATGGTGAGATCATCGGACGATGTAAGGATGTATGGTTTTGTGGGATGGACGGCAATGCTTCTAATATAATCAGGATGTGCTTCGAATTGAGCGATTTTCTCTCCAGTGTTGTAGTTGTACACTCTGATTTGAAAATCGTCGGATCCAACAACGATCCAATTTTTACGAGCAATGAATTTACCGGTACGTACAGGTAATTCAGTCACTTGAATGGACTTGACCAACGAGTTGGTTGAGTACGACCAGATTTCCACCTTCCCATTATATAACGTGGTCAAAATCCACGGTTCACTGGGATGGAAATCGATCCCCTTAACTCGATCCGATCGAGTGGAGAATTGCTTGACAACATCCAATTTCATGATAGGCTGGCGAGTAGTAGATGAGTTGCGTCCTAGGTGACCAGTAGATTGTAGATCACTAATTAGCCTGGCTAGTTGTCTCCTGAGAATTGTTGTGATGAAAGTTAACACGACGATCGCTGGAGAATTGAACGTGCACGACCAAAAATAATATACAGGAGGCAAAAGTGGCTGTAAAACAGTTACTCTTAGAAGAATGATGATTAAGCCATTGATAAAGGATTTACAGAGTTCGGCAGAGTACCAGTGGATATACTGAGCAAGTCACTGGAGATTAAAGTTTCATTATAATAGATGATCCGGCACTAAATTTTCATCATCTTAGATGCTCTAGGGGTACATTTTCACCCATATGACAACAAATCTGGCTAAAACTACTCGTCCTGTAACGTAACTACAGACAAAATGCTCTATTTACAATACATTGATGATAATTGATACGTTATATCTATCAAACTTGAATTCTATGCTAGGGGAAACGCGCTTGGTAAGAATATATAAGGAGTATATACAGAATTAGATGCAGTCTTTGGTATAAGATAGTGAAACTAGCCTGAGCCTAGGAGGCAATACCTTTAGCAAAAACTACTGGTAGGAAGTAATTGATTAAGAGCTTCTAATTATGATCTCTTTCACATATTGCTCTCACAGTCTCTGGCTACTCACAGAGATTTGTTAGGTGTTCAAATCACCTCCAATGCAAAGTCGGTCGAAATATTCAACTCAAAACACGAGTAGTCTGAGTTGTACCTCTCTAATTTGATCTGCTCTTATCAATGGTTATTTCTCTCTAATCTCTCTCTACTTTAATCTTCTCTCATCTCTTCTCACTTAATATACCCTCTCGACAGTTGATCTTTTCTCGTCTCTATATCGACTCTCCAAGGAAGAAAGCGTCTTGAGATATTGCATCCATTTTATATCAAATGCCCTATTAGAAAACTTTTCTACAACCTTTTCTCCATTTGACCTCATTGATTCGAGCACTGGAGGAGCCACTAATTGTGGATGTTCAATAAAGATCTCACTGAGCAACTTTGCAAACGTGGGATATGCGATTATCGAGTCACCAGCCTTGAAATTCAACATATTCTCATCTTCTACTTGGATAATAGGATCAAAATCAGGGTCTTGTTTGCTTTTGAAGAAAAATCCGGTATTGTTATACCAAGATTTAGAAGGCTCGTCGTTCCAGGGAGTCACGATATCCAAATATGGACCGGCAGAAGCATGGACTAAAGGAATGATTCCGCTACTTAAATATTCAACAACACCAATGCCAAAATGTTCGTTCCACATAGCATTGAGACCGTAAGTGGCCTTGGATAACCAGTGGACGACCTCGTCGTATGAACAATCCACAACAAATTCAACATATGCCGTCAACTCCAACTCTTCTACTTGCTTATACAAGGCACTCAAAGTAGCGGTATCGTCGGGAGTACGACAAGAGCCCAAAAACACAATAGTAGGCAACTTTGCAATAGCCAACTTCTTCGATTTGGCTTGTGCTAAGAAATCCAGATATTCTTCAAGTATCAAATTGTGACGCTTTTCTGGTCTAAATTGACCGATGTACAACATTTTGTTTTCACGAACAGTATCCAATCCTTTTGTTGAAGTTAAACCTTCACCACATGGAGGATATAAAGTGTCAATTGTACTTCCTGTCAAGGTATTGACGGTGAAAATCTCAGAGATATGGCTATAAGTCCACGTCCCATTTGTCAACACAACATCCACCAAGGATCCCAAATATGTGTAAAAATAGTACAAACCTGACCAGTACATCAACTTACCAACTTGGAGAATGTCTGCTGGGTCCTTAGTAAACTTTACCTGTCTGATCGACTTGTACTTCAACTTGTTGAACATTTCCTTCTGAATAATTGGATAGTGGATATAAGCTAAAATTGGAATCTTCAATATCACATGAACTGGAAAGTAACTACAAGGAAGACCCATGGTATCAATCCAGACGTCTGGGGATAATTCGTTCATTGCTTCAAGAGTCAAGAGGAACGTTCCCAATAACTGTCCAATCATTGTGAAATGTTTCCAGTAGTTCCCGTCAATAAACTTCGAGAACCTACGCAAGTAGATAAACACGACTCTTGGGGAGTCTAAGTTGATTTGAAACTTTTCTTCTGCTTTTCTGATGATCTGAAGTGGTTCCTGATCACTACTGATGTAGACGACCACAATGTTTCTGTCATCTTCCAATAACGTTGCCTTTACTGCTTCCCACAAAACTCGTTCACCACCCCCTCCATTGTTGGCATATGGATGGAAAAACCCGTAAAGAAGTTTTCTTGAGGGATCTTCCACGTCTCTTCTCTTCATTTCATTAACAAAAGTGTTTCCTTCGTTTTTGCGATCATCTTCTTGAACTTTCAACTTGTTGTTGACGAAATTCGTATAGAAGGACGGCTGACAACTTGCCAATATAAGTCTTCTCCGAAAACTCGATTTTTTGGTGCCCACTTTCAAGTATATTGGTGTGGGATGATCCAAAACCTTTTGAATTTTGTCCCTCCAATTTTGGGTTGGTACAAGGAAATGGTGCGGAAGAGCAACCGTCACCACCTGGTAGAGCCCATAGACTATGCATGCCACTATAAAGATCAAATACATGGTCAATTCACAAAGAAGGTGTTGTGGAAGTTACTTAGAAACTTTTGTCTCGATAAGCTAAAAATTCGCTTATATAAGAATTGAGATTGCGAGCCAAGAGTTGATCCAGATAAATACTACGGAAGATACCGAAATAGATCAGGAAGGCGGATATCAACTTGCTTACGAGAGCCAGTCACGAGAGAACCAGTTAAATCTTAGAACTTCCAATTACCAGAATCTAGCACATGTTGATCTGGCGATTCATGAAACTCCGCTTGATCCAATCATAGAACTCGACTCTAGATTCTAACATTATACAATTTGAAATCATAAATCAGACTCACGGTGTGTTACGGGTCTGATATTTAGTGTGTTGGTAAAAATTTCCAAGATTCTAGTAAGATTCGGCCCATCATCAATCATATCCAAAAATTAGCATCCGGAACAAGTTTTAATTATCTTGTCCAGCATCAAAAATCTGTTTATATTTTCTGGTCCAGTGCCGAAACGATCTCAGAAGAATCAGAGTATCAAAGATTAATCAAGAGTCCAGTTCATTGAATCTAGAAGGTATCTATTATCTCCAAAGTGTGACAAATATCGGGCTCAGAATCCGGTTCTTACTAAATGACTAGTCCAAGGTCTCATTTATCAACTAGGCGCTCCTTGGCCACAAGTACTGTCAACTCTAGGACTCCCAAGGGAATTGCGGACCAATAAAGAATCTTGAGTCTTAGCATTTCATTTTCCACATATTTCATTATAAAGACAGACTTTTATTCGTTGATAATAATGATTCTATAGCGAAGATCTAATCATCAGTATTAGTAGTCATTCAGTGATTAGTGAATGATAGAACATTTGGCTGCAAATTGAAGGTCTTGGTTTCTGAGTCCTAGTAATGTCGTGCAAGAGAGCTGGTAATGTCGTGCAAGAGAGCTGGTAATGTCGTGCAAGAGAGCTGGTAATGTCGTATAATAGAGATGGTAATAATGTCGTACTATATCTTCTACTGCAACTACTTTCCAGACCTCCTTCAACTAAGACAGGTATTAATAATCCATACCCGTCATCTCCTACTCTGATCCTAATATCCTGAACTCGATTCTTACCCTTGTCTCCTCCCCCAAACCCCTCTCCTCCTCCTTATATTACTGGTCCTTGTTAATCCTTCCTGGGACGCGTTGCCATTTCACCTGCATATAACCATCATTCTGTTTCTAGCACCATTCCATCCGACATATACCACCAGGTTGCCTGATGGATTCGCTCCAGCAGCTATGCAGACCAATTGAGCCGTGAATGTCTAAAGAGCCATATCTGAACTGAGAATACTCAGAAAGACTCTGGAATACGTGTTGTGGCTCTGTGGTACTCTACAATGTCGTTTTTCCATACCATATCCATCCATTGATTATCACACATCCACAAATAGAACGATAAAGTCCCACTTTTCACTCTATCCACCCCTCCCACAAGCTTCTGTACAGTTTTTGTTGCTCTTGCACCGATTATGTTGCCCCAGGATTCCATATTTAGGAGAAATTCGGAACCTGCATATACACAACATTAACATATCCAACTCCAAAAGACTCTATTAAGACAATCAATATCCAGCAAAAACATACCAAATACCACACTAGACACTCTAACCACCCATCCAACCACTCTTACCCACCGACCCCCAATTCTAACCCTTCTAGCCTCACCAGTGGCCAGGAATGCTCCACCTGGCTGTCCTGGCAATTTCCGCATTTGGCTAAATTGATACGCGTACCGAAAAACTCATCCTGCCTCAAATCTACCACCCTTCCTCCTCCATCGCTGCCACATCCATGACACTAACAGATAATACGAACATCTACTCGTCGCCAGATTTAAACAGATCCGAAGCCACCCAGGAATTCAAGCAGTTCAAACAGTCGTCCAGTCTCGGTACTCCCAGCCATACCCCAGCCGCCTCCTCTCCCACGATGTCGAAGCCTAAAACTCCCCTTAAGAAAGAAGAGTTGGAAAAGATCGCCAAACAGCTTAAGAAGAAACTATCGAAGGCGTCTATCACAGCCAAGGCTCATTCGCCGATTTCTATGCTTAAATCGTCACCGCTTAAGAATCATTTACGCAAATCGTTGGCGTCTTCCCCAATCCAACTCTCATCGTCGCCCACAAACCTCTATTCTCCCAACGGAAAGTCTCCCACACATATGAGGACGCCAGCTGCGATCTATTTGTCGTCGTCTCCGTTGAAAAATATGGATTTACCCGAGGAAGACTCGCCTACAAAGAGACGAAAACTCTCTCCTAAGATAATGATTTTGGAAGAAATCAGTGAGGACTTATCGAGAAAGACGCTGAAATCAACGAGAGAAAGTCCAACCAGACCTTTAGCGATGCCTTCAATAGCAATTGGATCGTCAAGAGCTACTGGCTCGTCAGCATCCATAGCGACGGCGACCTCTTCCACAGCAACCAACGAATCCACGGACTCAGAACTCTCGCTAAAGCCCTCGTTGGACTTGACCTCAGGAACCCCCAAAAAATCCACTCCACGCAACCAAACAACGCCGACATTGTCGAAACCAGAAATAACGAATCCTCTTCTTAAAACTCCCACACAATCAAAACCAAACGGATATGCCGATGAAGAAGGTGCCGATTTACTCATGTACTTGGCTACATCACCTTCCCCTGCCAAACCATTCTACACCCCCAGATCCAGCCAGCAGAGTCAGCCACAACCATCTCAAAATGGCTCGTCACAACCTGGACTCTCCTCGCACTCAACATTCTCCCAACTCTCATCTCAAAAGCATAATTCTTCCATGGGCTCTGCGAGCTCATTCATAGCACCACCGCCGGTAACGCCTAAACGTCATATTGGTCATAATTCACGTACTCCAAACAGGCTAACACCGTCGATGAATTTGTTCAACAACTTAGCAAACTCGAACTCAGGATTGCCTTCTTCCGGGTTGACCTTGACTCCGACGGGATTCAACATGAATGATTATGTAAACTTCTTTACGCCATCCCCGGGCCACTCTGCGCTTAGCAAAAACCTTTTAAGGACGCCTGATTTTAATAACCTCTTGAATCAACAGGGAGGAAATGACTCGAACGTTATTAATAGTAACCTAGGAAAGTCCAGAGTCGATGGAAAGGTGTTAAATTTTAATAGAGTATTGTTTGGAAGTGGAAACTCAAGTTCCGAGGGAACAACCTCAAAAGAATAGATGAGAAAGTGGTGATAAGAGAAAGTGGTGATATAAAAAAAGATGCATAGAAAAGAAGATTATGACACGCAGTCATAAGGGAGAGATTGGCGGATCCTGAGACTCTTAGACTCTTAGACTCTTAGAGCTGAGTCACTGTAAAGTATCATTCTGTGAAATACACAGACAATAGTGAACTTTTCTCTAGGAGGACTCCAGGAATACTGACGTCACACTTCTATATATATGAACGCAGACTTTTGAGTTTACATTTCCGAGTCTTTTGAGTTTAAGCTAAGATCGCTCGATGTAATTCGTCGTTCTACTGCGTTCCTCCTCGCCCTGTTCTCGCCCTGTTCTCCCTCATGCACTCTCATCTATCTTTCATCCACCTCTGCTCTTAATTTTGATGAGTTCACATTTTATTTGTTGGTACCTTGGTTTGGTTTTCGTTCTTTGTTTTGATTTCTTGTTCAGTGGCTTGATGCCTCTTAATTTACATTCCATCATAGTTAATTCTCTATATCTGTTAATATCATTTGATTGGAGAAAAGAAGGAGTGGAAGACTCTGAGTTTGTGTAGTGATAAGTCATTAGGTGCTAGTATTAGGTGCTGGTATTAGGTGCTAGTGTTACTATAGTGTAGTGACAAGCTAGCCATGAGGTTGCATTATTTTGGTCCTTAGTTTCTGCAAATAATTTTGCATTCATATTGGTTTAGTCAGAAATATTTCAAATTCAGATTTTGTTAGTATTTCTTTAAAATCTCAATGTGTGATATTAAACGACTCAGGTACTCCTCTGGATACTCCTTCTATCCAGAGTCACGATACGTCAGCTCGTAAACCTTCTATAGGTGTGATCGATCCTGCATACTAACCACTTTTTGCACCCAAAAGAGTTTAGAGAGAGTCAAATAGAGAGAAATAGTTAGAGAAAATAAGGAGAAGCTAATGAGAGGTTAAGGAGAGGATAAAGAGAAATATCCAGTGAAGATAGAGAGAGATAAGCCTCGGAGGACAAACGAAGGCATTTCTTTATATAGAAGTCTTTGAGGTGTTTTAAACATCACGTGACCATTTATTATTATCTGAAAAGTCGTGAATCTTCAGAACTAATAGCTAAAATTGGCATTAGTAGTACGTCATTTAATCCTACTCTTCAAACTCTCTTTATACAGTTGAAACCTCCTAATTTTTTACCAGGCCATCACTGAACTATGTCAGGTGACGAGTTAGAAATCAGAGAACACCATAAACCAATTTAGAACAACTCTCCCCGTAGTTTTCAAATATCTCAACAGCAATTAGGAGCTCCCCTACCAGCACGCTGCCCATAATAAACTGTTACCCCAAGTCTGTCTTCCCCTGTGTCGCTATCACTCCAAGTCTTCTTCATTATATTATCCTGCAGGAATGATCTACACACGACTTCCGTGATACAATTTTTCACGCAACCATTAAAGTTTCTAGAACATTACATCATACTAAGAAACGCAACCATGAGTGAAATTAGCGCCGACGGTATTGCGTCAGAAGTTAACGATCTCAATCTTAAAGAAGTAGCCGTGGAAAACGGCGTGGACAATGTAGTGGAGTCCGAAGTGGAAAAGTCCGAGAATTCCGGTGAAAAGAAGAAGAAGAAGAACAACAAAAAGAAGAAGAAGAAGTTGACCAGTATCGACAGCTCATACCCCGACGGAGTATTCCCCGAAGGAGAGTGGCAGGAATATCCTCTTGAAGTGAATTCTTACCGTGTAACCTCTGAGGAGAAGAGATATTTAGACCGTCAGGAAAATAACAAGTGGGAAGATTTCCGTAAAGGAGCTGAGATCCACAGAAGAGTCCGTCACAAAGCACAGTCGTCCATTAAGCCAGGGATGACCATGACGGAAATCGCCGATCTTATTGAAAACTCAGTGAGAAATTACGCTTCTGCTGACCATACTTTGAAGGCAGGGATTGGATTTCCAACTGGTTTGTCTATAAACCACGTCGCTGCACACTATACGCCTAACGCCGGGGACAAAAACGTTCTCAAACAAAATGACGTCATGAAAGTCGATATCGGAGTCCATGTGAACGGTCGTATTTGTGACTCTGCATTCACCATGGCATTCAACAACGAAGGAAGATACGACAACTTATTGCAGGCCGTGAAAGAAGCCACCAACACCGGGATTAAGGAGGCTGGGATCGATGTCAGATTGAACGATATCGGTGGAGCCATCCAGGAAGTTATGGAGTCGTACGAAGTCGAACTTGATGGAAAAGTTTATCCTGTCAAGTGTATCAAGAACTTGAACGGCCACAACATTGGAGACTTTGTTATCCATTCGGGTAAGACCGTTCCAATTGTCGCCAACGGTGATATGACCAAAATGGAGGAAGGTGAAACCTTCGCTATCGAAACCTTTGGAACAACCGGTAACGGATATGTTTTGACCGAAGGTGAGGTGTCTCATTATGCGTTGAACCAGGACATTAGTGACTTGACCCCTCCTACCGACAGAGCAAAGTCTTTGCTCAAGACTATCCAGTCTAATTTCGGTACTCTTCCATGGTGTAGAAGATATTTGGACAGAACTGGCGAGGATAAGTATTTGTTAGCTTTGAACCAATTGGTGAGAGCAGGAATTGTTGAGGATTATCCTCCATTAGTTGATATTAAGGGAAGTTATACTGCCCAATTTGAGCATACTATTTTGTTGCATCCAGATAGGAAGGAGGTAGTGACGAGGGGAGATGATTATTAAACTAACCGAGCTAAGCGAGGTTAGTTTAGCGGAGGTATCACAACTTGAAGGTTAAAGTGACTAACAGGAAACTATTCGAAACTAAGCAAACTAACCTCGCTTCGCTCGCTTAGTTTAGCGGAAGTATCACCAACTTCAGGGACCTCAAGGACGTCACAGGTCGTTCAGGACTTCACAAATATTCAAGTCCTCAACGGAGTTCACAGAACTTCAAGTCCTCGGGGGGCCTCACAGATCAAGTCACCAGTAATTCACCCACTTGAGCTATTCACTCTCATCCTGCCTCTTGTCTCACCTCTAATTCTAACAAAATCCATAATAATCATTGACTAGTTGTATTTAGTAATAAAAGTCGTCACAATAAGCATATTGTAATTAGTAGATCTCATGAGAGCAGGATTTTGATTAGCAAAATCTTTAGAAAGAGAAGAGTTCTAGAATGAACAGAGCTCTAGAATGAGCAGAGTTCTAAAATGAGGATCCAACATTTTGGTTATATCCACTTGATATCAAAATTTTGCAGCCAAATCATGTTATACCTCAATGTTACAAAATGTCGCTAGTCCCCCATAAGTGGACAATACAAATCACTCGTTCAGATCCAAACTTGATCCTGAGTATCATGCCTCATGCATATCGTTAATAATATCGTTAGCGTAACGACATCGTTGATGAAAATACATCGAATCAGGAACAATATCAAAATAGAACAATATTTTTAACACTGATGGAAACGACATCTTTCCGGAAAACAAATATCTTTCAACGACACTCTTAACTCATAGAGCCAATAAGCGGTACCATACCCTAATATCATCACTCTTATACTCTCTTGTTCATAGATATGTGTCACTATTATCACTATCAACCATGCTTTGATCCGATCTGCAATTCTTATTGCGTGTATCACGTGCTACTCCGCTCTGGTGATATCCAAGGAACAATGAGCCCCACTTAGAATTGCTACTGACCTCGAAACTTCAACATGATTGCTTATGAGTAGTGGTTGGATATAGCGAGACTATTGAGAGGCAGTAGTGATATAAAAATAGTCACATTTTCCCGTCGTTGTCTCGAATTCAATGCTCCGCTTTAACTAAAGAGTTTGGGTGCAAAATTTATCTTTTCCGATGTTCAAAGTACGAAACAGATCCCGTATGTTTGGAAGATCCACCTACTTTAAGTTGATCCGCCTCTATTCAAATTATCCACGCACAACATGTCATAATCCCCCACTGTCCCTCGCTAACTCCACGGACTCCGCCATTGGGGTTGGCTAGTTTGAAAGAGAACGTGATAATGTTCGCGCGGCTCCAGCCCCTAATATCACGAGACCCCTATTCTATGGGTGCAAAAGAGTAGTGATAGTAGTGGTTTGGAAAGCAGAAGAGCTAGGAAGTGTCAGTGAAGGGTTAAGAAGAGTTAGGAAGTGTTGGTAGAGAGTTTGTGAAGTGTTAGTAAAGTGTTTGTGAAGTGTTTGTGAAGTGTTAGTGAAGTGATCCTGAAGAATAGCAAGCTGATTGTCGAATAAACACGAACTTTTTAGAGGGAATTAGCTGAAGGAATATTTCTGGTAAAACCTTCAGTACTCTAGTAGTACTCTGGCAATTTGTTCATAAATCACCTAAGTCACCAAAGTTCCGTAAATCTCTCTAGTCTCTCAAACCTCTCTAATACCTTCTTACTCCCTTAGTCCCCCGTATCACCTAAACTCATGAATATCTTCTAAAACCTATGTATCTCATCTAGGCCAACTTTCACTTACTAATCTCCCTTCATCCTTCAATTCTAGCTCATAGCTCGGTTGACAGGTGGTCACGTTACAAGCACGTGACAATCTTTCAATTGTGCCACCAGATTTACGACACAGAAATCGACACACCAACTCCCATTCCACAAACCTACCGCGGAATATCCGACACGTAACCTCGTATTCTTCCACCGCATGTCTCATTTACTTTAACACCAACCCTGCTAGCCCTGTTGGCCCTGTTGCTTCTGATTCTCGTCGCCCCTAAAATTCCCTAAATAGGCAATGTCGTTTCAGCCTTCGCACGACCATATATCCAGCAAATAAAGAATAAAGACACGACAAATTCTTCAAATAACCTTTAACTTTATCAATCAATCTTGAAACATTGTACAGAATACTTGCAAAGTATTAATTGACGGAGAAGATTGTTTATTGAATAGATTTCTAGCGAAAGAACCGTTTTTACAGCAAAAATTACCCCAGTCAAGATGGATGTTTCCCCAAGCAACTTGGAGTTTAAAGGTATGTATGATCCGGTAGGGAGAGGAATGCCGATGGAGTTTTTAGATTACGTACAGCACAGTGCCTAGAGACAGAACGTGATTGTGAAAGATTTTACGATATTTTACAGGTGGTGTGTAACACGAGATGTAATCGAGATGTAAACGAGGATTGAGATATTTCGTCCAGAGTCATGGATTTTTGAATTAATAGAGTCAACAGGACAAGAGGAGCCAGGAAAGTGTACAAGCGCTAGTAAATGTGTATTGAGGAGCTGAAAATATAATCAACAGAGTCAAGAAGTCTCAAAAAAGCGGAGTCAGGAGAGAAGAGGAATCGAAAAGTTATGATCTCAGGACATCGGAATCAAAATTGAAAAGAACTTGTGGGAAGTTAGATCTTGGTTTCACCACGACTTCGATCTGAAGTGTTGTGATTGTATTCTCTGAGATCTTAGGATTTGATGTTTTGGCACTGCCTCAGGATAAGGACTTTTTTGGAATAAATCGACTAAATGGTGAAATTTCAGAGCACAGAACTGTCCAAGGTCTTTACTTGTTGAGGATGATTCGAAATTTGATCTAGTTTAGTGAATTGGATGAAAATTCGTCGAAATCCTGATATTTCACCCTTCACCAATATTAGAGATTTTCTGCTATTACAGATTTTCAGACTTCACAGGCTTCACAACTAAACCAACATGATATTTTCAACATTTTTTCGATAAATTAGGACTGATTGTGGGATTTTTCATGAAGTTAGATACTTTAAATTGTGCTTTAAGTTCACCATTGGATTTAATTTGCTATTTTAGAGATGATCCTGACAAATGATAAAGAAATCCATGCTGAAATTTCTTCAATGACTCTCTCACTATATGACTTTAGGGCCCAGCTTTTCCTGGCTCAATTTGGAGCTATCAAACATTCTCTCGCTCAGTTTAGAGCCACCAGACATTTTATCGCTCCATATGAAGCTATCAGACAGTTCCCGACTCCTTATAAAACTCTCGACATCTCAAAGTGATCTTATCTTAAATTAATTTATACTAACAAACAGGTTCCTTCACCAAACAATCTAATGAATATTTGACCTTGTCAAACAACTCAAACTTGCCTTTGGCATTTAAAGTTAAAACCACAGCCCCAAAGTTATACTGTGTTAGACCAAATGCCAGTATTATCCAACCTGGTGAATCGACAAAGATCTCTATTATTTTGCAAGGTTTCTCCCAACCTTTGCCAAAAGACTACAAGTGTAAGGATAAGTTCTTATTGGTATCATTACCATGTCCAGAATTGTCAGATGCAGCCAAGGTAGGCGAGGCCTGGCCACAATTGGAATCCAAGTACAAGCAACAACTTGTTTCCAAGAGATTGAAGGTCAGTTACGTCATTACAGAAGGCGAAGGTGACGACTCCAACGGTAACGGCACTGGCTCGTTCGACGAATCGCACATCAACCAATCTCAATACAACACTACTGTGATAAATGACGCAACCACTGCTGCCGCTACTCCTCTCAGAAGCTTCAACGGTAGCTCTCCTTCAAATGGCCATTCTTCCGCCGGTATTGCTGCCGGTGCAGCTGGTGCAGCCGGCATTGCTGCTGCTTCTGGAGTTGCTGCATCAAACTTATCGACTCCTTCCAAATACGAAGGCTTGAAATCTCAAGATTTGCAAAAAGAAATCGATGCTTCTAACGCTAGAATTAAGGAATTGAATGCCAGATTGGATAGTACCCTGTCCCCTTCTACTCCATCTCCAGCCGTTGCTGCTAGAGCCAACCCAGTTGCCAGCTCTCCACAATACGCCGAAAAAGCTGCCATTCATTCCCAACAACAAGCCAGAGAACCAGAACCAGTAAACGGAATCTCTTTACCTCTTGCAGTCTTTTTGATTATTCTTGCTTTCCTTTTGGGTTGGTTAGTATTTTAACAGTATGATGAGAATGTGTTCCACCCACAGTAACCAAGAGAGTAAGGCCAATTCAACAGTCAGTGTTAAGGCTAAGACCAGTCAAATGTGATAGTCAATTGTGATAGTGCCAGTCATTGGTGATACACCAGTTGTCAACTACTATTGTTCATGAGTGTTCGTGTTTCTTTCGAGTGTAGTTTCACCAGTGTTGAGTTGACTAGTGTTCTTCTCTATGTTCACTCGCTGTACAATAGTCTGTTACCACCCACTCAATCACATTAGCGAATGGTACTGTCAACACTCAGTACAGACTCATCGTTAGCTCCTTATACTATTTTTCTCCACTGTCTGATTGCTCCTATTTATTATGTTTATCCGTTAGAGCCCTAACGTTTTATTTAGTCACCCTCTAGCGCTTTGCTTTCCAGCTGGTCTAAATTGCTGTTATGTTACTTTTTATCTTTATAATTACTCTCTAAATGAATATTGAGTCTGTGATAGTCTAGAGTAGTCGGTTCCCAATTAGGGAGGTGTAAAGTTCTGTAATTAAGTCACGACATTAACGACATTAACGACATTATGAATACGACATTATCCAAAACCGTCTAAGAACTACTACACTAGTCATTAGATACAAAATGTCTTTCTCTAGTAATCTACCTTTGCTACTTGCTATTGTTTTGTACTCATAAAGTACGGGCCACTAAATTGAATCTAGAACCAGACTGGTCACTGATTACCACTACCATTTCTTGGAGAAGTAAATATAGGTACTGCATATAAAATACAGAGCACGTGACCAAGCCTAGATATAACCAAATATTCACTTATATAATAGATGCCAATTCTGACCTAGAAGAACAAAAAGAATTATTTTAGAATAAGAATTACTAACAGCCACTGATACATCTCTTAAACTACCTACCCTTCCCTTCCATAACCCTTCTAAATCTTCTAATAGAATCGCTTATCTCTGGTCCTCGTATCTTGTATATAAGTTCGATTATCAAAAGCTGACTTCCAAAATTTCGGCGACACACTACACCAAACTAACGACTCAAGTCAACAATCGTACAACCATCGTACAACCATCGTACAACCATCGTACAACCATCGTACAACCATCGTACAACCATCGTACAACATCGTGCTCAATAGTTAGCGAGCTCATAAAATCATTGATTAGAGTATCCAGACACTCCTCCCGAAATCTGCATCAATTTCGACCAATCGTGATATAAAACCTGATCACGAGTTTAGAGAGTTAGAACGTCTACCAGATAGTTATAACTGATCCACCAAGTAACTGGAACTGATCACGACGACATAATCTGATCCAATCCACGACATATCTGCATCCTCGGCCTAGAACCAGTTAGTAAAGACTATACTACGACATTCTCTGACTGAATACTGACTCCCCGATAATTATAATATAATTGGGCTTATTCAGATAATTGTGCTACATTAGACAATTCGACAATTATACCATTCAGACGTAATTGAAGATCGAATTCTCCTTTACATATTCTCAAAAGCTTCAAGTTATCTGTGATAATTTGATATAAAACATTACTATACATTATCATAATAATCTGTGATAATCATAAAAATCTGTGACTAAACTACACAATCGTTTGTTGAACCCCTAAACTCAGCTCTTCATTAAATTTAGACTATTTGATTAAAAATCTTTAGATTATTACATTGATTCTTTGAATTTGTTAAAGATTCTTTGATTTATCCTGTTGAATTACTTGATATTTTGAGCTTTAACTCTCGAAATTTGTTGCTAGACTCGTTCTATCGATTCATAGCTGTGATTCTCATCTGAGTTCTTGAATCGTTCTCAATTAGTTCTCGAATCATTCTCATCGTTCGAGGTATAACTCGATAAATCTCGATACACCTTTCACTCTCTCACTATGGCTACTGCTACTATAAAATCAGGCTCGATCAACCTCCTCAACACCATTATTGGTGCAGGGATCCTTGCCATGCCGTTTGGACTCAAAAGTAACGGACTCGTCTTTGGATGTCTTCTTATAATCTGGTCTTCTCTTACCTCAGCATTTGGTCTTTATCTTCAAAACAAAGTGGCCAAATATACTCAACAACGCGAAGCCGTATCGTACTTCAGCTTGGCTCAATTAACATACCCCCACTTGTCGATCGTGTTCGATTCTGCTATCTCCATCAAATGTTTTGGTGTCGGGGTGAGTTATCTCGTGGTAATTGGAGACTTGATGCCGAAAATCATGGAAAGTTGGGGTGTCCAAGGAGGCTGGTGGCTTGAACGTAACTTATGGATCACTATTTTCATGGTAGTGATCGTGGTGCCGTTATCGTACTTGAAAAAGTTGGATTCATTAAAATATACCTCCATCGTGGCGTTGTTTTCAGTGGTCTATTTGATCTGTTTGGTGGTGGAACATTATATCGTAGGAGATGTGATTAGCGAGGGCACAGAGATCGACGTGTGGGGCCCTGTATCGTGGAAATCGACTCTTGCGTCGTTTCCCATCTTCGTTTTTGCCTATACCTGTCACCAGAACATGTTTGCCATAATCAATGAATTAAAACCTAACGAAGTTGATGGTTCTCAGACTAGACAGTCTAACTTGATTATCCGGAACGCTATCACCACCGCTTGTGGCTCGTATTTGATCGTGGGGATCATTGGCTACTTGTCGTTTGGTCGAAATGTTAACGGGAATATTATCACTATGTATCCTAAAGACTCCATTTCTTCGTTGATTGGACGTCTCTGTATCGTGATCATGGTGAGCTTGTCGTTTCCATTACAATGCCATCCGTGTCGTGGGTCCATCAACCATGTGATCCATTTCTTGACGGTGGGAATCTCGTCCTCCAAGGTTAGAAACTCTAGGGACGGCTATACAACGCTCCAGTCCGATATTGAGTCAATAACCTCCATCACCACAGATTCGATTCAGGAAGATTCATTCGTCTCCACCACGCCTATGGAGGGTGCTCAGGATACCGATGGCCACGATCCGATAATCGTACCATTGACGTCCAAACGGTTCTATGGAATCACTACAGTGATTGTGGTAATGTCGTATCTCGTCGCTATTAGTGTCCAGTCTTTGGAGCATGTTTTAGCGTTTGTAGGGTCTACCGGCTCGACGTCGATTTCGTTCATTTTGCCTGGTGTTTTCGGGTTTATGTTGATTAAACCGTTGGATGGCGGCCCGTTGACGAAGTTGGAACGGTTTTGTAAGTGGGGAGGTTTAGTGTTGGCTATTTGGGGCGTGGTAGTGATGGTAGTGTGTTTGGGAGCGACCATATTCTTAGGAGCAAAGCATTAAAGTGGTGAGGAAAATAGTGAGAGAGTCTTAGTGAGAGTGGTGAGATTACTGGAAGATTTGTTGAGCTCACGGTAGTTTCAGTGACTATTAGTGGACGTTGGTTCTCAGAGTCACAGATATACTGATTCACCGATTCACCGATTCACCGAATAACGTCCCAGCGACGTTTTGACGCATTCCTTGATGATTTTGGCCTGTTCTCCACTATGATCTCTCATTGGCCCAGCAAGATATTGTAGATCCTAACTAAAGAGGTTCTAGATTGTCGCTAAGTGGTTTTAGATCCTCTCTAGGATTTTGAAGGTTCTAACTAACATTTTCAATATCTTCACTAAGAGATTCATTATCTTCACTAAGAGATTCAATACCACCTCTAAGAGATTAATTGTCATCACTAAAAGTTCATTTTCTTCACTTCGACTCCTTAATCTTCGCTGGGATTTCTAGACCTCACTAGAAGGTTCATGATTTCATTAGTCCTCGTCAATTCTTCATAATCTGTCACTACGAGGCGATTTATTAAAGTGAACCCCCACTACGACTCGCCATTAGCTGAATTTCATCAATATATTCCACTAGATCGGCTCACAATCTCCCTGGCTTCCATTCATTCTTCACCAGGCTTAATTCTTTAAGTAAAGGTCTCAAATTATGAGTCCCTAATGTAACTTGTCAAGGATTTGTGATAGACAGTTTTCTGATCTTCTTTATTCACAATTTCTTCCATCCCAAATCTACTGAACTATCAACAAATTTGTATTGATATTTCGGAATATTATAGTAATACATCGTTATTATACATTAATATACACGTATCATCGGTAGCGACGGCGTAAAATGGGAAGAACTGAGATATTGGAGACGATAGCTGAGTCTTTCGTTAAAAGTAGTAGTGTAGTAATTTTTAGAGACTATTAGTGATTCTTAGAGACTCTAGTGGCCCACTCAGGGACTTGCTAAGTGTCTTTTATGACCTTTGTGACTTGGAGACTTCAGTGACCAGTTCAGTAATTCTTTAGTAACTCTTCAGTAACTTGCTCAGTAATTTCTTTAGTAAATTCTTTGTAGCTTGTCCTAAGTCGCTAGTTTTCTCGCTAGTTTTCTAGCTACTTGTTCAGTAACTTGTTCCATAAGTCTCCAGTTTGCTCTTTAGTCGCCATTTTGCACGCTATTCACCCATTACTCACTCCACTCTCACTATCTTAATCCTACTAATACTCTCTTCTCCCAAAAACCGATTTCTCGGTATATCTCTCTCCAAATCACGACGAATATTCTCCTCCTCTATTTCCTTTATTGACCGTTTCACAGAAACTTTCACCTCCACATCTTCAGAATAAGTAGCCACCAGTTCAAGCCTCAATTTGCTCCAAATTTCCAACTTATAGTCGTCAATTATATTAACATAACTGATCTTGACTTCAATATCCTCACCCTCCATAATCTCTAGAGGATACTTGAGAGATATTTTGTAGATATCGAGATCGATTTCTTTAAGTGTCATCCATAACGTACTGAAGTGTCTGAATCTCTCCACCACTGAGCCTGAACATTTACTGAGTAATTTCATTCCATGGGTGAATAAACTCTGGTTTTTGAACAAATTGGGGGATTCTAACGAGCTTTTGAACAGATTGGGGGATTCTAACGTATTTTCCGTATTATTGAGTGGCCGGTACTCAATTTCATGAGGAACTGTCGTACTAATAGTGACGGTCAACATTTCATCAAATAGAAACTTCATCTTTCCATCCTCAACGTTTATATACTTCAAATTGGCGACATTTTGGAGGATCTTGAACTTCAAATTCAACATTTTCACCTCTTCATCTTCGAATTTTCGGTATTTATAAAGAAGCTGTTCATTCTTTGTGAGTTGTAGCGATTTTTCTTTATGTTCCTTATCATTTTTGGCTAGAATTTCATCCAAGTTCGTTAATTCTCTCTTTTTCAGCTCAATTTCTGTCCGCAACTTCACCAACTCCTCCTTAACCCTCATAAACTCATCTTTTAACTCTTTAACCTTTTTTGTATCGAGTTTATTCAATTCTGCTTTGTAGCGGACCAAATTTTCCATATTATCCTTCAATATCGTAAATGTTATTCTACATTCATCGTAGAGTTCTTGGACTGTTTGAAGACCCTCCAAGATCCTCTCCCTGTCTCTTTCCATATCGTCCTCTCTTTCCTTTAATTCAGATAGAAGATTGTTGGTGAGCTGGGTACGCCAGTCGTACCAAATATTCTTTGCTTCGTGACGGGTGAAATCTTTGATGAGCTGAAGTTTTACATTCAACGTTGATTTATCATTGGACGAATAATATTCCTTGAAAAGCTGTGGATTGTTGAACTTAATGGTCTCGTTAAATTCACTGAACACTCTACGTCCTTGTTCGATATTTTTATGGAGTTCTTCACAGCTGAATTGGTATAAGGCTAGAAGTTCTAGCTTTGGTAGAGCTTTCATATAATCTTGTGGCTGGAAATCTTTGAGTTCGTTGGTGATACTGGATCTAATAGAATTTATATCTATATCCAAATCGTCGTAGAATTTGACTCCAATATCGTTCATAAAGTCGTTGAGTTTTACTGGTGTATAGTTGGAGTAGAGAAAGAGATCTTCTTCCATTGTTATTTCCGCTAATGGGATTTTCAGCGTAGAAATCACTTCTTGGATACTATTGGTTGAGATATTGGGGTCTGTGGGTGTAATTGCGTCTTCATTTAAATTAGAGTTAGTATGTTCTTCAAAGGGAGAATTTTGGTGGGTAGAACCCGCTGTAGGGTCGGGGTCAGAGTTAGAATGTTCCTCTTCAGAGTTAGAATGTTCCTCTTCAGAGTTAGAATGTTCCTCTTCAGAGTTAGAACGTTTTTCTTCAGAGATAGCTTTGTTTTGGGCTTCCAAATCCTCTTGTAGTCTGATATTCTCTTGTATTCTGATATCCTCTTCTATTTCGATATCCTCTACAGGCTCCTGGCCATTAGTATTTCCTTCCGAAGGATCCTTGTCATTATCCTGAATCTTTTGCTCAAATTCTACAACATCCTCTCTCTTTTCTTCCTGTGTTAGCTCCATAGGTTGTGAACCATTCTCACTATGACCAGGGTTGGTGATCTGGTTATGTACCTGAGTTAATTCCATTGGTTGTGTTTCATCCTCGAGTCCATATGTGTCTGTGATCTTTTCTCTGGGTGGCCTATTTTCTTTATTCTCATTATCAGACATGGTTTTGATAATTGAAGGTATTCCCATAGTGATATCCATGGTTAGTTCTGCATCCTCGTGAGGTGTAGAGTCAGTAGCTGAAAGTGAGTCAGTAACTTTCGATAGCGAATTTGCAACTTTCTCTGGTGAGTTTGTATCTTTCTTTGGTGATATTTTCGATATAGACTGTGTTAGTTCCATGGTATATTCTGTATCTTCATGGATAATTTGTGGGAAACTGGGAATATCTTCTTGTGTCAGCGGAAAGTTTGGAACGGAGGGTGGAGACATATTGCTAGAAGACGACACAGAGTTTGCAGAGTTTGCAGAATTTGCAGAAATTGGGCCCGTGGTCGAAATTGAGGCTTCTCTAACTATAGATGAAGAAACATCAGTATCTTTTGGATCTGTAGATATAGAAAATTCATTATTTGAAGTGGTTGTGGTTATTTCAAGAGAATTTCGTGATTCTAGAGAGTTTTCAATTCTTGTTTCAAGAGAATTTCGTGAATTTCGTTCAATTCTTGATTCAGTAATTCCTTCCAGAACCACATTTGTAATTTCCATGGTCATTTCAGTATACTCGTGGGATTGAAAGAAACTTTGCTCTTTCTCCTGGGTATACTTTATAGATTCAGTGAGTTCCATTTCAACTTCATCTTCAGAACCGTCATAATTCTGAACAGTCTCGGGAGATTTCTCCATAGGAAACGGTAAATTATTAGCCAAATTAACTGGAGAATCATCTATTTGATTGCTCAGTCGTATTGGTGAATCGTTTATCTGATTATTAACTTTAACCGGAGAATCATTGATCTGATTATTAATTTTAGCTGGAGAATCATTTACTTGAAGCACCAGTTCACTAATTTGTACTGGAGAGTCGTTTATATTTAGCGACAGGTGTTGGTAGGCTCCAGTACTTTTTGGAATCATTCCAGTCAATTCCATTGTCTGTTCCTCGTTATCTCCATAAGTTTCTGGTAGTTGAAGATCCTCCACATCATTAGAATTAGCCACCACATCTTCTCTAGTATTCTCCTCCACCACCTCTCGTTCCACGACCACTAACCCCGTCAACTCCATCGTCTGTTCATCTTCCTGCATTGGAAGCTCGTAGTTCTCGTGGTCCTCCACTGACCCCCCCTTGAAAAACTGTTCGTTTTGTTCCTCCACACCTTCACTACTAAAATCAGAACTATCCTCCAACATTTCGATCCCATCCTCTGGTAGACCCTCGGCTATATCTGTCTGGTATGCCTCGGTATGTGTCTGGTATGCCTCGGCCCCATCAACTTCTCCCTCCGACTCCTGCAGCAGCGGGATCTCTCCTATGGTTCTTCTTCTCTTAGAATCAATACTGCCATTTTTGCTGGGAACAAAGTCGAATTTATGTAGCGTGACTTCGGGAGCAAACGACACGCGTCGCTTATTGTTCAATAGTAGCGTCGTATTATCTCGTAAGATACTTTTGGACGGTTGTTTCTTGTCCATACTGTAAGGAGTTTGGTGGTTGTAATATTTGTTTGTTTTGTTTTGTATATAGATCAGTATTTCGTCCTGTATATAGATACGCGTATTTAGTATATATTCTGCATATAGGTGAGGTATTTCATATCGAAACCTGCATATAACCATGTTATTAACAGTTGGATATAGTTAGAATTGTTAGCATTTGAAGGTGCTAGATTTAACCAGGGTAGTAAGAGGGGCTGGGAATGTTAAGGGTGGGAAATCCAGAATTAAAAGTGTTGATTTTGTATGAAATCTGAGGCTTATTTGAAATGATATAAGCGTACTGCAAATAAACGGCTCTTGTAATAGGGCATGAAGATTCTTGGAAACAGGCAGGATTGAATGGATGTGTAGATCGAGAGTAGGTCAAGTTAAAGTTGAGGGTTGTCTCATAGGTAAACATAGTGAGACCTAATAGTGAGAGCTGATAGTGAGAGCTGATAGTGAGAGCTAATAATGAGACCAGACTACAATGAGACCTGACCAATTCAAGCAAGAGCTCGCCGTGTTGGCTCTAACTCAGACGCAGTTTAAACCTCTTCTTCCTTTTAGTCTACTTTTCAGTCAGTTGATTTGATAAAGATGATGGTCAGTAATGAAGTTAGGTACTAAGGAAGATAGTAGTATTTCAACCCACCAATATATCAGTAATCTTCACACAGTTGCTTAACAGTTTCTTCGCAGAATCTCCTCTTCTCTTCTCTCCTCTTCTCACGTTATCAATTCTATACTTTCTCTTTGTCCTCTCATATTCAATAATTCATCAATTTCAAAATTGTTCTCCAAATCATCCGCCAATCCTCTTCCAAATTCACCCTGCAAATCTTCAAATTTCAGTGCAATCAACCTGGCTAATATAAACCTATCTACGAATCCAGTCATCACGTGTTTGTGGTTCATTATTATGAGATAGTTCAAATGTAACTTTTCAAACTCTTCCAAGGTTAAAACCATGGGCGATGAATCGTTCGTCACGATAATTGATGTTTCAACCTTCAACTCTACTTGTTGGAGATCTACTGATTTGTTTCTCATGAATTGTTCGTAGTGGAGTTGTTTTGACAAGGCGAGTTTTGGAATGTTCTCAATCTGAAAACTGATTGTGACTTGTTCGTTAATGGTGGAGAGAGTGGTATACAAATCTCGTTTGCATATGTATCCTAGAGATATAGGATCGTCGTAGCTTAGTATTACGGGATATCCTTCGTGGTTGTCGTCATTAAGATATCCAAGTAATGATTGGGTGGTGTATGGTTCGGTAGGGAGGAGACAGACACATTTTACCTTTGAAATTGGGACCATAATCGCACCTATACTAATATCTGGTAAATTGTTCTTTACTGTAGTTGTAAGATTGGAGTAGTTGACCAATCCACTACCTTTTCCTTCGTTTGGATCGCCATTTATGTATAAATTGTTGAAGTTCTTGATCCACGAGTCATAAATGTTATCGTTGAGGAGCCAATCACTGACAAATTTCAGCGTCATTACTGCACACATAATAGGCAAAACATAGGTGACTGCACCAGTAACTTCAAACATTATAACCACCACAGAAAGTGTGAGTTTCGTGACTCCAGTCATAAAGGCTCCTGCACCAATTACTGCATACGATGAGGGAGAAACAATGCACGATTTCTCAGTACACGTCGCTAAATACTCCCAATTAAAAGCATTTTGAAATGCTTGCGACAATATTCCCACCAATCTCCCCGTAGAAGCACCTAAAACTAACGAAGGCATCAAAATTCCTCCTGGCAAATCAACCCCAAAAGTATAAGATGATAGAAAGAATCCTTGAAGAATTATATAGATCAATTTGAGCGTAATTGTGACATTTGACCTCTGACACATGAAATTCGAAGAGTTGGAAGTAGAACTGTCACCCTTTGGACAGTCTATGAAGAGCATTTTCAAGTATGCATTCAACGGTAATCTTGAAATTTCTAGAGGGAAGTTTAATATACTTGTGACCACTAATACAGCGATAATTTCAGCAAACCTGCCCCACGAGTCGTCAAGTTTGAACCACCGACAGATATTCAGTCGTACCAGTTTCCTAACGTTATCTCTAGAAAAAAAGGAGTTGACTTTTATAAAATAGTAGCCAAAAAAGCCTCCCAAGACCCCCAATAGTATGAATGGAATCACTTCCATGAAAAGCCAACTGATATTTCCAAAATTCACAGAAAACATATCTTGATCACTAAAACTTTCACCCTCTGTGAATGCCTTAAAGCCGGATAACGTAATGACTGCTACAGTTGCAGCTATAAACGAATTCCACATGATTTTGGTGGGCAAAAAGAAAGATGGCATTTCCTCCAAAACAAATAATACTCCACCAATAGGAGCATTAAAGGCAACAGAGATTCCTGTAGCCGTTGCTGCACTGTATAACTCTCTCTTTATTGATTCGTTCGAATTTCCCAAAATCAATGAATAGATGATATTCATTATACAACACGAAACATGAACCAACGGACCCTCTTTTCCTAACCAAAGGCCTGAACTCACCACCAAAATCAATCCAAAGCTCTTGTAAACCAACGTGGTAAGCCCCAAGTATCTGTCTATTTTCAAATTGAACCCTGAAATAATCAATTTGATCTCTGGAATCCCCGATTGTTTAATCAACGGTTCTTTGTAGATAGTTATGTAGGCCACCACCAGAATAAATAGAATGGCAAATCCAAGGTAGATTGGAAAGTTGACAAATGTCTTTGTCCAGATTCCATTAGAATTGAAGAAGATCTCGGACCAATCCATCCAGTCATCAACAGGACACGTTGAGTAGGGATTGAGGAGCGACCATTCTTCAATTTTGCTGAAACAAAGCCCTTTTTTGAAGTCATTAAGCCACACAGACGATAAATCAATGAACATTGTCATGTAGCCAATAAGTACCGACAGAACTATCACGGTTATCCATTTTTTGGTCTGGAACTCACTTGTTTGGTTACGTAGTTGCGATTCTTTGCTCCAGTCTATATATGTGTTGTCATCGTAAGATTTCTGTGTAGTAATTCCAGTCTGAATCTGTCGTTTCTCGTATCTAAGAGTAGGAATCTCTTCATCTGAGTACGATACAAGCATCTTGTGGTGTAGAGTGATTTTAGAATGTGCGTGGAGAAAATAACAGAATCTGAATCGAATCTGAACTAGAATCAGAACAGAATACGACATTTGAACCAGTAGAGTAGTGGAAAATCATGAAATTGGTGTATAATACATGGGAGATAGTTCAGGAGGAAAGAAAAGTGATGATGAAATACCAGATCAGATAATAAGTTGTCACCTCCATTATTATACCAGCCATATTCTCCATAGTTAAGATCTCAAATGAAGGCAGAATTGAAATTGGATAAATATGTCTAAATTCCTCCAAATTTAAAGACTCATATTCATAATGAGCTTTAAAGACTTATAACCATATCATTGACAGTTGGTTGATGCAACTTATCCCCCTCCTCCACCTGCTCCTCTCCTGGCTAACATTTTCGTGTACTTTCCAAAAACTATGAGGTAAAATTTACAAGTCAAATCGATACAAACCATCTCACCAAGTCACCATCTCTATGTCATTTTTATCAGGAGCAACCACGGTGTCTAGTGCATCCACTGGACAAGAACTTCTCAAGGATATCACCATTAATAATCCGCCCGAAGATTCAATTTCGGACATTTCTTTCTCTCCTCAACAAGACTTGTTAGCCGCTGCCAGTTGGGATAAAAAGGTCAGAATCTATGAAATAGATCCAAACTCGGGCAACAATCAAGGCAGGGCTCTTTATGAACACGATGGACCGGTTTTATCCGCCAGTTGGTCTTTGGACGGGACTCAAGTGGTTAGTGGAGGTGCAGATAAACAAGTGAAATTGTTTGATATACAATCGCAACAAGCACAACAAATTGGAGCCCACGATGCTCCAGTAAAAGCAGTACGTTATGTTCAATGTGGTCCTACCAACACCCCAGCCGTAGTGTCGGGTTCATGGGATAAAACATTGAAATATTGGGATATGAGATCTCCCCAACCTATCACAACCATAAACCTTCCTGACAGAGTGTACTGTATGGATTCTAGTCAGAAATTGTTGGTTGTGGGGTGTGCAGATCGTCATATCTCCGTAATTGACTTGAACAACCCTCAACAGATCTTCAAGAACTCGGTGTCGCCGTTGAAGTGGCAGACCAGAACCATATCTTGTTATCCTCAGGGTAACGGGTTTGCTATTGGTTCAATTGAAGGAAGGTGTGCTATTCAATACATCGATGATAATGAACAAGCAAAACTTGGCTTTGCTTTCAAGTGTCATCGTAAATCAAGCGGAGCAACGGGTACCTCTGCCTTGAGAACGTCCGCTGCTTCTTCAAACGAATCTCACGCATATTCTGTAAACTCCATATGTTTCCATCCAATTTACGGTACCTTCAGCACAGCTGGTTCGGACGGTACATTCTGTTTCTGGGATAAGGATGCAAAGCAGAGATTGAAGTCGTTCCCAGGTTTAAACTGCACCATTTCTGCCACTGCGTTCAATAAAAACGGTAGCATTTTTGCTTATGCCATGAGTTATGATTGGTCAAATGGTCATATGGGCAATAGACCTGATTATCCTAATCAAATAAAGCTCCATGCGACAAAGGATGATGAAATTAAGCAGAAAAAGAAGCGTTAGAATCAGTAGGACATGCTATAAGAGTTGAGGAACTAGAACTGAAATGATTCAGTGAAATTTCAGCTCTAGACTGCTTTAAAGTATCGAGTACCAGGACTATGCAAATTCCCTAGATCACGAGCTGCTTCAGTATCACTTCCAAGCTCTGTTTACCAAAAATGAATCATAAACTTCCTGCTCAAGCTCGAAGGAGTACTCCAACAAGACGAGATTAAGCAAAGTTAATCTCCAGCATTCGGACTAAATGTCCGTGTATATTATCAGTTTAGATCGTTATCTATGACATAATCGACGTTGTCGTAGGATGTAACAGAAACTTCATTGTAGAATTTTGTCGATGACGTAGATTCTTCTATGCGTTTTTATATTGAGTCCCCTCTAGTATGAAACTACCTGTACCATAGGATCGAATAATCAGCTTAGTCATACAATTGCCTTATCATAGAATCAGCCTCTCGGTCCTATATCCAGAACTTGTCGTTTTTTAGTTTGCGACAAATTTCAAAATTTTCAATATAGAGATAAATCGATCTTCTTGTTAATGAGGTATCCTAAACGACAAGTAGTTAGTCAACCGTTCATAAGTCAGTTAGATGCTATTGAGAAAACTTTAATCGAGGTTCAGAACCAGTCTGTTCTGGTTTATGGGGGACAGAGGGGTTCTCTTAGGAAGAGCGTGAGTGGAGGTGGAAAGTATGTCGAGAGAGAGTCACTTAGGAATAGCGTTAGTGGACGTGATCAATATAGTGAGGTTAAGAGTACTAGAAAATCCACAGGAGGAGGGAACCATAGTTCTAAATATGGAAAGAACGACTTTTCAATTAATTCAGGGTTCAGATTTGAAAAAACGTCTAGTGATAAAGGCATCATCGGCCGTGGTTACGCTGATATGGCATATTCAAATTCTCCTTCACCGTCACCTAAAATTTTTGGTCCTCCAACAACAAATATTCCTTTGGCGCTATTTGATCCATTCAAGCCTATGGAATTTCCAAGTGACAATTCGATTTTCAATTCTCCGTTCGAAATAGAATTTGGATTGAAACCCCAACTCTCGGAACTGCTTGAATCTAGGAGAGTAAACTCTTTAGATCAGAGTTTTTCAAAGAATATTTGGAGCAATACTCCTAAAAAGAATCCTGTTTGGGGATAGAAAGGGATGAAAAAGGGTTAAAAAAGGGATAAAAAGGGATGAAGAATGGAACAGTCAGGAAGAAGAGAGAGTTAAGGAAATCAGAGGAATTTTGGGATCTCAGGGATCAAAGGAATTCAGAAGTCTCGAAAACAAGGATAGATCTAATGGTGAGGGATTCTTTTTGGAGTTAGCGGTTTCTGTGTTTCTGGAGAAACACAATGGATTCGAGCTCCTAGTGGACTCTTTGAGAAAGAACCATTTCCGTTACCTATAGAAAAGATCGTTCACTACAGTCAATTTTCCTGGTGAAGATTCGAATCCTCTTGAGTACCTGTGGTGATCTTTCTTGGGCCAACTTTCGCTAACTCTTTATTCCTACAAGTATGGTTATGGATCTTCGGGATGGTGTATTATATGGGACGGTTTCGGTGGTAAGTTTGTAGTATGTGATAGTACTACTTGGACTATAGAGTGTTAGTATTTTTAGCATGGTATATTTTATGTATATGGTCAGGGAACTTAGTTGTAGAGCGGTAGGATTAGTAGACAGACAGACTATTGGTAGTAGTAGAGATCTTAGAGAGCGAGAGCTAATCTGACAGATTCGATTGGGTAATTGCTGAAGTGAGTAGAGTTGATTGGAGCAGTGCTGGGAGCTATTGGATTGAAGAAAACGAAACCTCTGGGCTGCCACTGGGGCCATAACTTCAATTTTTCTAGATTCGATTGCGACGAGGCTCTTCCGCTGGCTTGTATTGGACCTCTAAGTAGGCAAGCTGTGACCTTTACGTCAACTTCTCTAACTTTATGGGTCTGGTTCCGATTCTGGAGTGCTGCAAATTCGTTGCAACTCTGGAGAAAAATCTTTATATGCAGTACTGACTGAATGCCGCAGCTACTCCCGATTAGATCTTTCCTGAGTATAAGTCATAATATATTTGGTTTTCCTGCATACAATCGATACCTGTCACCTGACTTTAGCCTCTCGATGAACTATCGTATCAACATATACTCCAATGCTTTAGATACGTCTCTTCTTCGTAGTCCTACAGAATCAACTTTCACCTAGCCACTACTATCTCCAAGGAACGGCCTCCAACCCACTCCACTAAGTCTCGATCAACATTATCTTGAATATTTCCACATTTTATTTCTTTTTCCGGAAAGGTTCCACCACGACAGAATTCCCACGGCACCGGCGACATCGTGTGGTCAGTAATTTCGGGCTCAGCCAAGTGTAGAAATTAATTATTGAGGAGGAGATGGGACGCCAGACCAGACATATATTGACAATCAGAAATAAGACATTTCTGATAAGACATTCCTGACATTAACTGAAGAATTGAGAGAGTTTGAGACAAACGACATAAAACGAACGACATTTAAAAAACGTCACTAGAGACATTTTTATTTCCAGACAAAAATCGGATGAACCGTTCCGAAATCTACGAATTAATATAGCCAGAAGATGAAGCGTTCTAGGTATTTAGCTCTGTAATCTGTAATTCTATAATTCTGTGATTGTCTACATCTCTAATTCTCTAAATATCTCACTAAACTCGCTTAATTTCACTAAATAATGCTGATTTTCATGGACCCTCTGAAAAGTCTCCTCTGAAAAGTCTCCCTCTCTGCATATAAACTCCTCCTAAACGAAAGTCGTGTCTCTGCCATATCCACTTATCCGACTATAGTTGATCTCAAGATATCTCAACGTCTAAAAGTTGTAGAAGTTCAAAATTTCGCTGATACCTCTACTACCCCTACTCCATCATAATATCAAAATCTCACGCTTATCGACTTTCATCTACATCTCTTACTTGCCTTAAAGAGTCGGATGGTGTGCCCCTCATAAAAGTCGTGCGTGCGCCAATATGACTATCGAGTCGAAGAATCTCTGAAGAGGAGAATACTACGACAAAGAGTCCTCTACTAAGTAGAATAATCAGAAAACAATAGATTTTCTGGTCAACCTACATCCTCCTTGTATCTTCTATTCCTTTCACACTAACTTCCCCTACTCTTCCCCCACGTATCCCCCATTTTTCCGTCTAACCTCACCTCTAACCTCGAGCTTGGTGAAAATGTCGTGCGCAAACCAGCCTCACTTTTCCAAACAACTTCTTCTCACCCTACTCCCACCACCACCACCACTTCTCCCCAGGTAACCCCAACCCACCATGAGTCACAACAGTACTCCACATACTTATAACAAGCGAACTCCTGGTTCTATGGAGGGTAACGGTTCAAATAACTCTCCTCAAAATGCAAAGAATAAGCCCGTGATGGATTCGTCCAGAAGTATACATGATGCACAGGCGGTCAACGCCAAACAGTTATTAAATGCGTACATTTATGACTTCTTGGTGAAGAGCAGGCTACCACAGACGGCGAGGATTTTCGTCAATGAGGCAGAAGTTCCTAGTTCTCCAGCTAGTCTGACGCTCAATCCTCATAATCCAGGTAGCCAGGAACAGTACCAGAATCAGAACCAGAACCAGAACCAGAATCAGAACCAGAATCAGAATCAGAATCATATAAACCAAACACAGGCTGGATCTCATGGGTCTATCAAGAACTCGCCCCAAATTAATTCGCCCACCACCAGCCATAATAACTCCACGCAGTTTCTTAAGGAGAATAATCTCCCAAACCTCGCCGTGGCCATGGATGCTCCGCAGGGATTCTTGTTTGAATGGTGGCTGGTGTTCTGGGATGTTTTCCAGGCTAAAAATGGACCCAAGCCAGGGAATGGAAATGTCGCGCCCAATGGTGTCCCCAATCCCAACAATGTCGCCCATCAATATTATCAACTCCAGCTCCTCAAACAACGCCAACAACACGAAATGCAGGGACTCAACGTCCTGCCAGCGATGCTCGGCGGACTCTCGAACGGCGTGCCCGGTGCTGCCCAGTTCCACCCTCAACAAATGCAACATCAGAACCATCCTCATTTGGTGATGCAACAACTGCCTCTCCAGACGCTACAACTGCAGCCAACTTTACAGCAGCAGCAAAATTTACAGCAACAGCAGCAGCAACAGCAGCAATTACAGCAACTACAACAAATCCAGCAACAATCCGGCTCGCTAGACCCTCAACAACGACACGCCATGCAAATGATCATGAAACAGCAGCAGCAACAACAGCAACAACAGCAGCAGGCCGCGAAATCTCTTCACATGGCCATGGGAGGAGCTCCACTAGACCCTCAACAACATCAACAGTTTCTTGCTTCGCTAGGACCTAACGCTAATAATCTCAATATTCAACAACAACTCTTTTTGTCACAACAGTCCCAGAACAAGATACAACAACATGCACAGACACAGATGAATAATCTACGCCAGCAAGCAGCAGCAGCCCAGCACCAACAGGAGCAAATGGATGAGCCAAATAGGGGACAAATCCAGGGCCAAATCCAGGCCCAGGGCCAACCAGGACCAGGACCAGGACCAAATTCTGCCCCAGGAATGCAACAAAACTCTAAAAAAATGCAGTACCCCCCTCAAGTTACAGTAAATGGCTCTCAATCACTTTCTCCGTACCCACAAACATCTCCACAGATGATTAGAATGAATTCGCTGGGAAATATACCCATCCAAAGCCCGTTGATGGTGAATTCCAATAATATGATGAATAAAAACGGAAATAATGGAGCTACCACAATGCAAATGAATGTTAATGGCGCTAGTGGAGCCACCGGAGGCGCCAACGGGGCCAACCGCAACCTGAACGCTCTCCAGGATTACCAAATGCAACTCATGCTACTCGAAAAGCAGAACAAAAAGCGGTTAGATATCGCCAGAGACGGAGGAGCTAATGAACAAAACTCCACGTTCCTCGGCACAGGAATGTTGCCGCCACAAGGCCAACAAAACCCACAACTCGGACCTCAACAGCTCGGACCACAACACTCCCAAATCAGTCAGAAACTCTCGCCCGCAACGGCGAGCAACTCGCCTGTAATTAATAGCAAATCATCACCAAACACTATGGGCAAAAAGAAGAAGGATCCACCTGCTAAGAGAGGCCGTAAACCCAGCACGGGCAATACTTCCTCTGGAGGGAACTCAAATGTAAATACAGCAGTCACCAACACTCCCAGCCTACTCAAAAAGGAGTACAACACTCCGCTTACGCCTACGTCTGAATCAGCCAACGAATCCAAGCGCAAAAATGTCTCCACCGCCGAATCCCCGAAGAAACTCACCAAAAACTCCAAAAAAGAGAAAACCATTAAAGAAGAATCTTCCAGCACTTCTACGACCAGTAATAAAAAGGTGGAGGACGATTTGCCTCCTCCTAGTATCACTTCAGCTTTCAACGAAACTATAACGGTGAACGAACAAGCATTTCCGGTGGAGATTATCAGTAATGGTACCACGGAACCTCAAGGATTCTTTGGAACCGGAGCTCAGCCTAGCCAGGGTTCTTTGGACGATATTGATTTTGATTTCAATCAATTTTTAGACGGAAATGGTGACAGTGGGTTGAACGATGGAATTGGGGGATTTAGTTGGGGGAACGTGGATGCAATTGAGAATGGTGAGTAGAGAGAAAGGAGCTGGAGATGATTAGAGAGTTACTGAGCAGTAGAGAGTTACTGAGCAGTAGAGGAATTACTGAGCAGATATTTCTCGTAGAGTTACTAAGGAGTATTTCACTACTATTTCACTACTCAGCAGCTATTTCTTGACCCTTCCGCTACAAAACTACACAACATCTTCAAATCGTCCTTCTCAGAATCAGAATTACCACGATAATATAGAGCAGATCCTCAGTCTCAGTATCCTCGTCAATATAATCATCAAGGCTGAGAAGTAAGAGCATAATCTGTGGCCCATGAGAAGCGAGAGGTGAATCTGTGGAGCTTGATTCTGGGAGGACTCGTCAGGACCAGTCTGGTAGTTCTCAGTAACTCATCAGAGACTCATTAGAGGAGTTCTCAGTAACTCTTTGGAACTTTTGAAACTTTTGGGGCTCTTTGGTACAATTCAGTTCTGGGACATCGTAGGGCAGCATCTGCGCCCACATCTCTATGATAGACCATCTATTAAGACCGTCCAAGAATCATTGTCCAAATGAAGCATTTACTAGCGAGAACCTCTGGTAATTACAGAGAAAACTGGGATTTACCGAGAATTGCTGAGATATTAAAGAGAATTACTGAGATCTTACTGAGAATTACCTACAAATTCTAAAACTTACTGACAACTTTAAAACTTTCTGAGATTCGCTCAGTAATTTTGTGAGAATTCAAATATCACTGAAAGAATTACTGACCAATTTATCTGAACTTCACTTCAAACTCTAATCACTAACATTTTACCTTCTACCGATTCCGACAAGATTTCGACTACGTTTCTTCAACGAATAATATTATGGGAGTCTCTGCAAATTACCCAAGACCTTTTGACCGTTACTGTCGGTTTTTGTACTAATTATTTTATGTATTATAGCAGTATTTTGGCGTAGCGTGGGAGATGTAGGGAGATAGCGAGAAATAGCGAGAAATAGCGAGAAAACAGCGAAGTTACTGATCAAGTTACTGAGCGAGTTATTGAAAGTGCTATTTTCAAGCTAATGCTGACAATTTACTCAACTTGTTAGTGAGAGCTGTTTTTAGACAAGTTCGGGACCAAAGCTACCGAGTTGTTACTAAATCTGGCGATGAGCAAGTTTACTCAGTAACAATTGATCCTGACTGCTTCTGTAACTAATTTACTGACCGATTTTCAAACTAATTCTCTAAATTGCTGAGTGGAATAATAACCCCCTTTACTGAGAGAATTAATTGTACCACTAATATTCACTAAATCTCATTAAATTAAGTCTCACTAGCTCTCATTAAGTCTCGTTAATTCTCATTAACTCTCACTAACTATAACTAACTACAACTAACTACAACTAACTATAACTAACTACAACGAACTACAACTAACTACAACTAACTACAACTAACTATAACTAACTGTAACTAACACTCACTAAATCTAACTATCTCTCACTAACTATAACTAACTCTCACTAATTTTTCGCTACTCAGAATCACTCTCATGATTACGTAATCCTCCCTCCGTATTAAGTATTGTGGGTAATATCTTCTTAATATTACTGGGAAATGGTATACGATATAGTGGAGGATATAGCAGGCCAGCCTAGTGTTAATTTAGTTAGTAGAGGTAATTCTGGTCAATATTCCTGTTGCTGAATCTATCGAATTTAATGTACTGCATATAATAAATTTGTATTAGTTAGCTTATTTGCAGCTTTAATACCGAGAGAACCATGAGCGGAGTTTATTAGAGTGATAATTAACTACTGGTACCGTGATTTATTGAATAATCTCTCGTTATTCATCCCAGTAGTGGTTAGTTTCTCACTAAATAAATACTGAGCGCCGCGAAATACTCACAAATTCACAAATACTCATAAAGTCTCACTAAAATTAATGAGAGGTCGCTAAACTTCATGAGAAGTTAAAATTAACGAGAAGTAACAAATGTTAACGGGAAGTCACAAATGTTAACGGGAAGTCCCTAAAATTCACCGTAATTCACCCTAAATCACTAGAATTCACTGTAATTCGCTAGAATTGACTATATTTCATTATGTTCCATTCACTTTTATTGAATAGTTCGCTTCTCTCAGAGTTCTCCAATCAAAATTCTTCGCTAAATCTTACTCATATTTAGCGAGAGGTCACTAATATTAATGAGAACTCTTTAAAATTAACGGGGATTCACATTAAGCACTATAATTCACCGGGATAAAATACTGAGCGAACTCACTAGAGATCTAATGAGTTAGACCCAGCGAGTCCAGCGAGTCGATTGTTCATTCGTTCATTCGGTCATTCGCTACGCTCATTCACTCATTCACTCATTCACTGGTCTCGCTGTGTTTCTCCACACACTCACCAAAACACCTCCCAAAATCGTCACTAAAATTCCACTACTAACCCCCGTCGCTGGGTAAACATTCCAGCACCATTCATGAGCTCCCCAGACTACTACCCCCCAGCATACTCCCCAGCCCGTCAGGTATAACAAAAATGGTAACTGCCAACAATACCACGATAAAAACTGGTAGTGCAAACTTCTCGCAAACAACACACCCACCAAATTACTCGTAGCTAAAATCATCATTATCAACCTTGGGCCAGCGTCCTTATCCACTAAAAGGTTCCTACTAGAAATCGACGTACGAAATCCAATATCCAGAAGCAATTTTATGAACGATTTACCGACAACGTCCCTAGAAATATAGCGAGAAATCACAAACACCGCTAAAACCGCAACATTTCCCACTAACAATAACTTCGCAAATCCCGGGCTCAGGAACGTCTCCTCGCTAACAAACTTCCAATTCACCGTCCATTTATACAAGAAAGCCCGTGAGAAGTTGAATGCCTGGTTGATATAAGTCCAGCGAATATATTTAGCGTCTTCATCGTCAAACATCACTAAAAGAAACCTCCAGCCCATGAGGATTTGGACTAGCGGGATCACTGCCACTACCGCACAAAATTTGGCCAAATTCTCGCCCACTAAAAAGTACGCCACGATGAGGAACCCCGGTAAATACAATAATGCATTCATTTTGATGGAAATACCGACGGAGAAGAGATCCGCCGCCACGAGTGTAAGCCCAAAACTGGCCCCGTGACTGGTACGGTACCAGTACGACGCTTGTTGGAGAAGAACCGTCACGCCCACCATAGCTAGAGTAGTGAAACAGTCGTTAAACAACCGCAACACGTAGATGGAGAATAACCGCTTGCTACAGAGCAAGAGATAGAGAGGCCACGGCCCCACGCCCGCCATAGAATAACACACCACCACCAATAAATTAGTGAGAGCAAATAGGTAGCCAAACATAGTCTGGGCCGTGGGAATATCCTGGCCCTTGTCAGTAATCCAGTGGATCCACTGGTAAATCTGGACGTAGCCAGCGGGATACACAATGGGGCCGGTATTCCCGGTGACTAGTGAATAATCCAACTCACCATCGTTAATTATCAGGATTTGTTGCATATAAGTGACGAAATCGATCTCGGTGTAGGGAACTTTAGCGATGATGAATTTGCAAATTAGCGACGAGAGACAGATCACGAGCGGGCCGATGATTTTGTTACACTCGGGGTCGTAGAGGAGGGCGAGGAATCCTGTTTTGATATCGAGAAGGACGTTGTGGAGGGTGAATTCGGGTAAGCCCGGTGAGACCTTGCCCGGTGAGACCTCGCTAGAGGTCTCGCTGGGTGCTAACTCATTAGATTCATTAGATTCAGACTCTAACGAGTTCTCCTTAGACTCTAAAGTCTTCTCGTTAGAAGGTTTATTAATTTTAAGGGACTCTTTGGCGATGTTTTCTAATCTCGACGACTTAGTCTCCCTAAGAATCTTCTTCATAGCGTCGCTATTAGGCGTTTTATCACCAATTTTATCAGCCATTTTACCAATTCAGTACTGATGATTATAGTCTCAGTATGTTAGTAGCTCTGGATGTGTCTAGAGTTAGTGATTGTGGAGTAAATATTGTTGAGTTTGAGATAAGATGATTAGATGAGATTGAGAAGTAGTGAGAATATAGTGGGAGAGTGTGGATTTAGTGAGAAATAAATGGAGTGTGGGGGGAATTAGTGAGAAATATAAGAGACGGTGAGGATTTAAGGAGAAATATAGTGAGAGTGTGTGTATTTATGGAGAAACTTACCGAGATGGTGCGTGTTTAGGGGGAAAAGGGCGAGATTGCGCGTACTTAGGGAGAGTCCTAGAGAGAGTGAGAGGATTCAGGCTGTATCTAAGGAGAGCAGATGGAGAGAGGGAGAGAATTTAGCTAGAACAATATATTCTCTCACCAATTTAGGAAAGACTATATGAGAACCTACCCAAATTTACGAGAGTTCTCACGAATGAATACTGAACGTGCGAAGAATTCGTTGTTATTCACTAAATCACACTAAATATTTATTAATCTCCACTATTCACTAATATTCACGAAATCTCACTAAATCTTACGAATTCTCACTAAATTTCCATTAGTCTCCACTACTGTTCACCAATTCTCACTAAATCTCCATTAATCTCATTAATTTCCACTAAATCTCATTAATTCTTTTCCTCATTTTTTTTCTCACTAATTAATCACTTCACTTTGTGTAAGTTCATCATAGATCTAAGATTACTGACAATATCTAACGTGAAGATGACCAGGGTGAAGAAACTTCTCCAGTAATTTTGTGAGAGGTCACTAACACTTGAAGAGAACTTAGTGAATAGATGATGATTAAATTATGTTTTTGGACTATTATAATTTAGGAAGAAATCGGTGAGAATTTAGAATTAATGATCTTTTGCAGCCAAATTAGTGAAGAATTGAGTAATTAGTAGTAGACTGAGTAGACTCGGGATGGTACAAGAGGAGTGGTGCCGCGTACCTAATCACAGAATACCTGCCAGGTTAGGGAGAGCTAATGAGAATTAATCGGAATTAAAGAGAGTTAGTGGTGATTAAAGAGGTTTAGTAAGGATAGTGGATTTATTGGAAATTAATGAGAGTGAGTGGAAATTAATGAGAATAATGAGAGAGTGGAAATTAATGAAATTAATAAGAGTGAGTGGAAAATAATGAGATTAATGAGAGTTAGTGATGATAATGAGAGTGAATGACTACGGTTAACTGCATTCTTGGATTTAAAGAACTCACAGCCAAGTATTCAAGAATTCACAAAAACTCGTTAAATCTCGCTAACATTCAATATTTATTAATCTCTACTAATACATCAATTTCCTCTAAATATCAATTTCCACTAATACATCAATTTCCACTACTACACTAATTTCCACTAATTTCCACTAATCCATTAATTTCCACTAATCCATCAATTTCCACTAAATCTCACAAATCTTACAATACTACGGTTTACTGGCATTTATGCATTTATTTATTATGCTACTGATGATATTAGAATAATAAGAGTGGAATATGGTTAGTAAGGAAGTAGTGAGCTAGCTGGCCAAATAGTGACGTCTATTCGTCGCTACTCAGGTTGTACTCAAGTAATCGATTGGTCAGTAGTCTCATTTCCCACGAAGAGTCTCGCTACTCTGAGAATTTTGCCCTAGATTGAGACAGAATTAGCCCTAGATTAACTCAAGCCTCGCCACGCTCGCCAAAAACACTAAACTCGCCAAAAACTTCACTAAACCCACCAAAGCTTCACTAAACTCGCCAAAAACTTCACTAAACTCGCCGAGTACCTCGCTACGCTCGGTACTCTACTCACACCTTCGACTTCTTATTAAACACCCTCACCACGTCTCTTCTCCTCCTCTTACACTCTCTCGAGAGCTCTCCTCTCTGCTGCCAGAACCACTTCTCATAGGCAGACTCGCCCTCTTTATCCTCTTTATCCTCAGCTTTTTCCTCATCACCCGGTAACTTTACAGAACTGTCGATCTTCTTCAATTGTGACTGGGTCTGGAGGAACGGGGAGTCGAAATGGGGCCAGAACAATCCGAATTTGTGAGTCTGGAGCTTTAAGGTTTCAGCCTCCTGTTTCTTCTTAATTTGCTTCAAGAGCTTTTGTTGTTCAGCGAGGTCCTCAAGCTGCTTCTGGGCAAGCTGATCAACGTCCTCGTCGTCTTCTGAGAGGGCTAATTTGAAGCCACTGGATTCTGCTGGGTTGAATAACGTCCGTAAAGTTTCGGTGTTGTTGGGGTTGGTACCGAAGTTAGGGATGAATTCGTCGTCAGAGTCGGGGAGGGTGGCGGGAACTTCACGGCGCAGGTCGTGAAGTTTGCCAGGGATAGTTTTAGGAATAGTGGAAATTTTCCCGGGGACAGATTCTGGGACAGCTTCAGGAACGTGTTGGCGACGCAGTTCGTGAATCTTCGCTGGAACATGCTGGCGACGCAGTTCATGAATCTTCGCTGGAACACTCTGAACTTTAGGGACAGTTTCAGTAATACTCTGAGGCTCAGCAACATTGTCAGTAAAATCCTCAGTAACTTTCAGATCTATCAAATCTGAGAGTTCTTCATGTTCCTTATCATAAACCTCACTAACTCCCTCTGTAGTGTACTTTCTCCCTAAAACATCCTCTAAATCATTACCCTCATCATTCTCGTCGTAATAAACTTCTGCTGCTGGCTGTTCCACACTCTGCTTATAACTATCGATCAAATCCTGGGCCTTATTAACGTCATAAGTCTCGTTATCGTCAGTATCCTCGTCAGAATCGAGTCCTCCCCTTACCTCGTAGTCATACCTCACTACGCCCTTACGGCCCTTGGTGTCGTAAACGATATCCTCGTCATCAATTCCATTGACGTTTTCTTCAACATCTAGCGGCTTATCGAAATCGAATTTAGTGAAGAGCGACGCTAAAACAGATTTGTTCTTAGAGTTTTCAAGGGCAAGATCGATATCGAGATCGTCCTCGTCGTTATCGAGGTTCCCGCTGATTCTGCTTGGGTGTCTCAAGTCTCTCGCTGGGAGTCTTGGTTCTCTCGCTAAATCTCCTGTTTCAGCTCCCTCTAAACTCGCTAATTCTCTCGTTTCTTCTCCATATTCTCTCGCTGCTTCGCCACTAATTCCACACTTTACTGGCCCGTCGCTAACTCTCTCTATAATATGGTCGTCTCCACTTCTCCAGACTCCATTACTATACGAATATGCCAATTCCAGCACCGATCTCTTCTCGACCCCCCATAATTTGGTCTTGTAGCCCTTGAAGAGCTTCAATTCTCCGTTAACGAGTGTCCGGAGCGTTTGCTGACGCTTGACTATATGATTCACTGGACGAGCCGTTTTTCTGTGTCTTCCTTTGATAAGTTCAGAACCTCCAGCGAGGTTCGAGTATTGCTGGAGATTTGGTCTAGCGAGAGGTTCAGTATCGGCTCCGTAAGATTTGGAACCGACGAGCGATTTCGGTGGAGGTTTGTGCTTGGTATTACCGGCCATATCGTGATACGTGTGACACGATTTAGCGTAGCCTAGCGACGAATTGTTAGGGGCAATTGGGCCCGAGATCTTCTCGCCAGTAATTGTGTTGACTCGGTGGGGAGTGCTGGCCTCGGTAATTCGCTCAAGTCTAGCGAGAGCAATATTGTTTCTCTTTATTCTGGACGATTTTTCTGTATCCTGTCTGGTGGAGTCTTTGGCCCACGCTGTCTGGAAATCTTGTTTGGCGACATTGATGGTAAGTTTCATCCCCATGAACTGGATACCGTTTAGCGACGATTTCAACTTCTCGTGGTCTGAATTTGTGAGCTTTAATGTGATAAATCCAAAGTAGTGATCTTGAAGTGGTTTGGAATGGAGGGCTAATGGAGAAACGACCTCGCCAAATTTAGCAAGACGGGTTTCAAGGAAATCTTTTTTGTCATGGAGAGCCGGCGAGATGTTTCCTATATGGAGACGGAGAGATTTGGTCTCTGTCTCTGGAGAATTAGTCTCTGTAGTGGGGGCAGCTGGATCCATGGTGGTGTATGTTTTAAATTTTTGTTTTGCGATGAGCTCAATTTGTAGAGTGATTTGGAGTAGTGAGAAATAGCGAAAAGAAGTGAGTGACTAGTGAGAAATAGTGAGAGATACTGAGAAAAAGTGGGTGGGGATTCCAAAATTAGTGAGAAATAGAGAGTGAGGTTTAAAAATTAGTGAGATTTTCTAGTCTGTAGTGGATAATTTACTTTCAAATTAGTGAGAATTGTACTGAAAGTCGTGTCCCCTCAACTTTACTTCTTGTATTGATCAGATTTAGTAATTCATTATACGACACATATGGAAGCCCAGGACATCAATTTGCGTATTGAGAACGTCTGGAGCCAACAGTTCCAGGAGTATCGGAGTATCCGAGGAGATGGAGAGAAAATAGAAGAATTTGGGGAGAAATCCGGGGAGAAATTTCCGGAGGAGCTTATGAACCAGGAAACTGTTCATGGAGATTCCCCTATAGAATATACAGAGGTTGATCTCTTGGAGCAACTTCCGGGATTGCGAGAAGCTCTTGACGGAGGAAAGGTTTCCAGGGATGCCATAGAGCGCGAGGTACGCGAGGTCGTCATGAAATGGTATTGGGACGGGTTTTACGATGGCGCTCGGACCAGAACTCAGATGAGTAGAGATCAGGGAAGCTGAATGATGCTAAAGAACCGACTCTGAGCCAATGGTCTAGAACTCCTTTAAAGCTATCATAAAAGTTTTATCCAATAGATTTTATTGGAGTACGGGAATTTTATGATACATTATAGAGAATTTCCAGAGATTCCCATTATAGTTAGTTTCCGAATTCCCGAATATCCGTTATATTTGAGAATCTATGGTGAATTTGCACTTTTGGGAATCTCAGGGAATCCCCAGGGAGTCTCCTCTACTCTACGACGACTCTCTAAACAATAAATAAATAAGTGTATACTGGTTTATACATACTGCCATAATCAGCAAAATTCTCGTCCTTGTAAATTGTAAAGCTTCACAGAGATTCTTGAAATAATGCTCCACCTCAGGGCCTTAAAGCTCTGTGATGTCATCCTAATCGATAGGAAATCTACGGACTGCTTAAAGTGGTTGGTTGATTGGCCCAGGTCACAAGGAACGACATGTCTTCAGACTGGAGAGATAAGTTGAGTTTAGGGAAACGGGTTGAAAAAGTAAGAAATTGGGGATTGTGAAAGGTAGAGCGAGCTAATGGGAAATTTAGTGATAGAGAAACTTCACATCCAGGATGATAAGGATGAATTGATGTCACGGATCCTCAACAAGAAATTTCGCTTTGGTCAGTTAAAACAACGTCGCCTCGCTCTGGAGACTCCGCTTCGCTCAGTTGCTTGCTTACTTTGTTACCTGCCACATATCCTTCAATCCCATCACAGATGTAATAATTCCCGCTAAACCAACATCTCCCTCGGTAAAGTGCAAAATATCCAACGAGTTCAATGCAATAAACATATCCAAGAAGTCCCAGACCAATTTCCTCTTCGCCTTGAACAACTTGGCCTCCACCGACGCATCCACCTTCTCAACCTTCTCAACCTTCTCATCCTTCTCTTGCAACTTGTACGCTCTCAACGACTGGATGGTTCTCAACGAGTTGACCACACCGGCAATCAAACCCAACAACCAGAATCTGGACGCCCATGTTCCAACAGTTGGAAATTTCTTCTTGTCAACCAAGCCCATCATCTTGAACCATACAATCGAATCGAGCGACAAGTACCCGGCGTAGGCCAAATTCCGGACGACAGTAGTGGCCCGCAACGTGCAGTCCAAGAACTTGTTGTCGTAGGACTCCGAGGCAGTTTGGAGATGGTTCAATGGCTTCAAGAACCTCAAACCCTTACGGATAAACGTGACATGTCCCTTAAGGTCCCGGAACAAGTTGACTACTTCAGTTGGGTATCCTTTACGCGACAAGTAATACGTCAAGAAACGCGACAAGTAGGCGACAAGTCTAAAGGCCTTTTCTCTCTTGGGAGTGGAGTCCAAGAACTTGATGAGCTTTGTAAGCGTTGGATGGTAGACGAGAGTATCTGCGACCATTATGAAGATTTGATTATATGATTTTAGCGTGAATGATTAGATTTTAGCGGAATTTGCCTAATTCTAGACGTGACTGTTCAAAGGTTGTTTGGTAACGGATCTCTGATCTCAATTTTTTGATCTGTAGGGTGTACTGATCTGGGGTTGGAGTATTAACTTTGTGGTGGTTCATTTCCCCGGTTTTACACTTCTTTTTATACGTTTTTCGGGACTGTATATAAAATCCGGGGATCCTTTGTACCGAGGATAAAATCATGTGTTCATTGAACCTATAAGCGGAGATTAGAGGATCTTAGGCAGATTTAGAGTCAGGTTTTAGTGGTGACTTGAGTGATAGAGTTAGAGGGAGATAATTCTTTGGTCATAGTGGGAAATGTTAGAAGACAATTGTACTCAATGGATTCTAAAAAATTGCAGGAAATAATTAATCGGTGATTCTTGGGAATACTGGTTAGTGGAAATTATGGCGATTAGTGTGATTATAGGGGCTTAGTGGGAATAACTGGGAATCACTAGGAATTATGGAGATTAGAGTAGCTTATCCCAAGTCTACTCAATTACAGAGTTGGGGATTCAGAGGATATTAGTGAGTTTCTGGATGAGTTATAGGCCCCAATGTTTATTCATCATTCGTAACTTCACTATTGTATTTCTAGATAAGCGTGCCCGGCGATCCGGGTGCCATAATTAGTGAGATCTAGTCGCTGGTTTTGAGAGTCAAAGAGATGTTTCTACCAATTTCTGGCCAACATTCATACACTCTACAAAATGTAAGCCTCAGAAGCTTATATCTGGAACTCAAGTGGATTTCAATGGGAATTTGCAGCCATTAATATTTGACATATGATAAACTACACACACGAGTTCATAATCACGTGACTATTGACCAAAGGGTGTTCAATTGGTGTATTGTTCTACTTAGAATACACTAGTTAACAGAGATTCTTATCTCATGATTTAAAAAAGTATATCTTTGAACATCTATCGTCTAAATTAGTACAGTTGTACCTCTTAATATTTACAAGGTTTGATAAATCTAGAAATGTCACGTGATGCGTTTACCGGCCCGATAACAAATTCTATTGGTCTTAGATAACTTGTGTAACATGAGTGGTAGGACTTGAGTTATTCACCACGAGATATGATAAGTGTATCATGTGTGAAATATGGGGCCAGGAGGTTTTCCATTGTGATATTTTTGGGTCTAATGTTTGAAGACTCGCAAACTCAGTATTGTGGGTTCGTGGAGTGAATTCGTAAGATCAGAGTTGGCAAGTGTTAAAGATAAACTATTAGGCGAATTAGAGGAACAGTAGCTTTGCGGAGACTCATAATAACGGATGCCATGACTTCCTTGTTCTTCTTTGTTTGGGTCTCTGGGGACCGGTGGAAATTGACCCAGGAAATAGCAGAAATATCCATCCCACTATTTACCTTTATAATCTTTAGATCCCACTACTGACCATTAAGCCTTAACTTGGCTCACATTTGTTTGCTCAGACCTGTTCATTCAGCAGCTCTGCTAACCCCTCAATCTTATCCTGTCTATCCTTTTCCTTCTGTCTATACCTCTCCTTATATTTCGCCACAACGCTATTAATCTTCTCCTTCTCCTCTATGGTCACCACCTTCCCCCTAAATATATCCTTCCCTTCCCTCAACAACTGCGCATACTTTTCCCGGTATTCCTCCTTCTCTTCTATCCTCAACTCCTGCCACATTTCCTTCACTTTACCCACAGCTTCTTTCCACGGCATGGTCTTGGAGAATTGGGGATATGTCGTTGAGTAAAAGTAGTTCCACGCATGCGTATAGTTGAGCCCGCCTTCTGATATGGTCTTTTTGCGTACAGTTCCCTTTGGCTTACGAGGGCTGGAAGTGTCTGCTCTCAACTGCAGTCGGTATAAAACATCATCCTTTGCTTTCTCCAACTCTGCTTTGGTTGTTTTCTTTGTCTTGGGAACTTCTTTTAGTACGACACTTTTAGTCCATTCATCAACGACTTTCTGGAGCTCTAAAATCGAAGGTTTTCTTGATTTGATGTCTGGAAATGAATCAGCTATGTCTGGAAATTTTCCCTCTATATCTGAAACTATTTGCTGTTTTGAATGCTTTTTGTCTCCATTTTGGTATATACTCTCGTTTATGCCCGGAAATTTTGCTTCAATTTCCTCCACAATCTTCTCTTTGGTCCACTTGTAGGAGAATACCGACGGCAAGATTGCAAACCATCCGTATTTCGTATATATTGCGACAAATTGGTTGGGATTCTTCTCTAATTCCTCTGAGGTAGGCACCAACTGGTTCTTGACTTTGGATGCTAATTTCGGATCGGCTTTTTCATCGCTTTCGTTCAAAATTTGGAGTGTACGTTTGTTGAGAGACCCTTTTGTACGATACAGTCGTGTTATAGTAAATATCCTACGTTTAAACATGATACTACTGCTATGTCCTTTCACTACACAACTGATATTTAAAATTTTCATAAGTCGTGTACCGTCAAAACACCCTTCAGACGTGCATACACCAAAAGCTATCGTTTCATGAACGGTTTTTTTATAGGCCAATTCTAAAGAAGAACCATAAGGTGACCCACCATGCAGCCCCCTAACTCGCCCTTGTTCCCCCCACAGAAGCTCACGCTATCGTCAGTAGCAGGTCTGACTGGGGACGAAGTTTTACGGTCGTTGACGCCGGCCTACATCCCCCTGTTGCCAGACAAACCCCTTGCGCACACTTCATCCATCCAAATCTACATCATTCCCGCAGAAGAAACGTTATTCGTACAGGGGTTTGATACCAATGAGTATAGTGAGCGTCCGCCCACTCTTCTAAGAGGATGTCTCTGCTTGCGGGTGCTTAAACCGTCCAAAATCAAGTCCATCAGTGTCTTGTTCAAGGGACAACAGCGTACCGACTGGCCCGAGGGAATTCCTCCCAAAAAAAATACATTTGTAGAGGTCAACGACGTCTCCAACCATACGTGGCCGTTTTATCATTCAGCATCTGCCATCACGCCAAATAACGGAGCAGATTACTTCCGTGAGCTTCCTAAGTCAGACTGTGACGACGTATCGCATTTAACATTGTCAGAAACAATCACGAGATCAGCGTCACCCAGTATTTCTAGAACCTCGAGCTTCACCGTCTTGTCGACATCCACATCTTCTAACTTTCTCTCTGCTGGCTCAGGAAACTTCTTATCTCGAGCATTGTCTCCGTCTGGAATCTTGAGGAAGGCCGCGACGTCGCCAGCCAACGACTCACTCACTGTTCCATTTACCGATCTCACCAGTATGGCTTCTACTGACGACCCCAACAGGCCAGGATACTTTGCACCCGGGGATTATTTCTACAACTTTGAACATCCGTTACATCCGTCAGTTCCTGAAACTTGTTCCGTCACCTTTGGAGCATGTCATTATTGGTTGGAAGCGTCCATTATACGTATAGGTACATTCAAGTCGAACATCACAGCGAGATTGCCCATCGAAATCGTTCGTGCCCCGTCAGATGAGAATCATGAGGAAAACGAACCAATAGTCATCAACAGAGACTGGGAAGACCAGTTACGCTACGATATTGTCATTGGTGCAAAATCCACCGTTTTGAATTCGTACTTGCCACTAGCATTCCGCTTTGTCCCGCTTTGGGGTAAGGTACAGCTCCACCGTATTCGAGTGTACTTGTCGGAAAATTTGGAATATTACTGTAACGACAAAAAAGTCCATCGAATGGAACCACCCAAAAAGTATTTGCTTCTTGAACATAAAGCACAGAAAGGTAAGTCACTCTTATCCGATGACACCGACGAGGATGACGTTCTTCCCAAGGAGTTGGAGTTCCAGGTATTTATTCCAAAAGTGGTAAACCGTAAAAGCAACCACGAAATTCATCCCGACACGTCTTTTGAAAACATCCAGGCCCATCACTGGATCAAGATTTGTCTCAGAATCTCCCGAATGGACCCTGAGAAGCCGGAAACTAGGAAACATTATGAGATTTCCATAGATTCTCCCATCCACATACTTTCACACTTGGCTGCACATGGAAATACGTTGTTGCCGGCTTATGATAACGTGACACAGGTAGAAGGTGAATATTTGACTACGCCTCCAATGTCTCCAGAAGTCGAACCCGTTGGATACACAGTGTCGAATTTGGCCAATAATTTAGCCAACAATTTCTCTCCTATTGCAGGTAGCTCATCCAATAACTCAGCGAACAACTTCACAAACAGTTATATTCCGCATCTCATTCCAGGCAATATAACCTCCAGTTTCAATGGAATCGAATCCCATCTTGATGGGGTCTTAGAGTGTCCTCATTTTGACCGTATACACTCTCTCGCAAACAACGACGAACCAATAGCGAGAGATGGAGATATGCATCTTGATTCCAATCTATACAAACCAGAAGAGAACCAGAACCCAAATATGTCATCTCCACAAGCAGTCCCTCATCCAGGTACATTTTCTCCTATCCAATCAGCCATTCCGGGCTCGCCATCGTTCACACCCATCCTGAGACCGATACATTTACTTCGTAAACCTTCTATTAACCCTCCACCATTTGGAGCCGATTTGAGTGCTCCTGGACTAGATTCTGCTCCACCACCAGCGTACGAGGAAGAGGATCCTGGTTCGTTGTCTCCGTTGAGAATAGACGATTCTGCAGAAAGAACAAATTCGCATACTTCAACTGCCTCAACTGCCTCAAACCATGAAACACCAATAAGACTGATGTTGAATAGACAATTGAGGACTAGCGAGGAACTGATCAATGGACAACATCTGTTAGATAACCTACCATTGGCTGAGACCCTGGAACTGATTGATAATTTGGTAGATACTTTGGAAGAGTATCAGGCCCAAGATCTGGTTAGCGAAACAGACGTCGGAGATTCTTCTTACACAACTGATGATACTAATATCCACTCTCTTCACGCTGAACCTGCATCTCCACAGATTTATCATCCAGCACCCAAATCGTCTCTACAATTACCTTCAGTATTTGTTGATGAAGCAGATATTACAGACTGTCCAATATCGCCCATAAATCCAACACAAGCCATGGGTGAATCCGGGAGTAGAGCCTTGAGTCCTTTACGAAGAAACCTGCGCTCAAGACGTTCTTCAGAAGGAGATTTCAGTCCATCAGAGAGAAACCTGCGTTCTTTGCATCGTTCAGAAAGATCGTCAATCTCGTCCCTGGGCTCGTCAATAGTTGATGCCCATGTTGACCAAACCATCCCACTTTTGAGCCTCTCAACCTCAACACTGTCCACCGTTAGCGACACCAATCTTCCGTTAGAAAACCGGAACGGCTCACAGACTTCTCTTTTGTACGATTTAAGTGTTCGCAGAGCAGGCAGCATTCATTTTACGAAGCTACACGCTATTCTGGATAATGGAGACTTGGCTGAGGGCGCCTTGGCTGTTAGTGACAAGTTACTACAATTGAGGAACCCAAGAATCGCCAGACACTATCAAAATGACAAATATGATGAGTCGTTTGTAAAAGGAGATGGAGGAAATGAAAGCGGCTCTCGCGTTGCAAGTTCCACCTTTAGATCTACCGGAGCGGAACACGAATCTGCTGGTCCAGATTCACCTGCCACGGCCGACAATCTTACGTCGAATTCTATGAGGCACAAAAGTTTCGGAGTAACCGATCTCTCCAACGATATTGATTCGTATAAAAGTGGATCTTCGACGGAGTGTGAAACCGTATTGCTGGATGATGCTCCGAAGACATCTTCAAACCGTATCAAATCATCGTCAAATGTTCCTGGCTTCAACTACGACTTCATTATTTGAGAGTGAGTAGATACTCTTTTTTGGCGTAAGTGGAGAATTCCATACTATACGAGACTTACCAACGATAGTTTGTGCTTCTACCACTAAGAATACTGAACCCCACAAGTTCTAGGCTGTGTTGTCAATCTAAGAGACTATTCGATTCCACACCTGGTGATCATCTACCTTTTCCCTAAATTGTTGTCGCTACATTACACTCACTGCATTAAATCCATTACTGGACAATTATCATGAGATGTATTAGAACTTTTGAATATATATGGTGAATATCCAACAACGAACCTGGACGTCTAGAAGATATCAGGTTAATCAAGAGATTATTTATATGTCGGAAATGTTGTAGTAAACGAAGCAAATGTTGTAGTAAACGTAGCAAGTTCGTAGCAGTACTAAGCGAATAATGAGCAAATACTGAGATTCAAGGTCGAGCGGAATTTGAAGATTCTACAGAAAGACTAAAGTTTTTAAGAGTTTTCGTGGGTCTTGAAGTTACAATTCAAAGTAGTTTTGTCCTCCTCCTCGGAGTATCTCATATTTTCGGAGTTCAATCTCGGAGTTTTAAGATCACGTGAATTTCTTGAAAAATGTGAACTCCGAAAATGACAGAGATAATGAAGAGTTAATCATCCCTAAAGAGCTCATTAGTTCTCTAGTCACTGAATAAATAACAATGTCGCTGGATTCTCTACTTCAAGGATCAATTTGAGGTTAAACAAACCCCACTTGGCCTCTCCTGGCCCACTCACTTGTGGTCACCCTTCTTAACCTCACCCAACCACTCAAACAAAACTCCCAAATCTCTATTGGCCAAATCTTCTCTCTTACAAGCCTCATCATACCAATACTTCCCTACATCTCCGAGGAATAAAAATCTGTTGTTGAACTTGGCACTTTCTGTTGCCAAAACCAAATCTTTTCTGGTCAACTTCGTAACAAAACCACCTGCAAAGTCGACATCGGCAGGCAACTCGTTTTCAGGATATACCCCCTTAATAGGACAGTTGTCTACAGATGCCCACGATTTCCCGGTAGAAACTGCAACCAATTTTGCATACTTTTGCAAGTCCAAACCAAAAGACTTTGCTAATTGAAACGAGTCTGCAACGGCCAAGTTGGTGATGGCTAATAAATAATTATTGGACAATTTTGCAGCCAATCCTGTTCCGTGGTTCTCTCCACATGGGAAAATGTTGGACCCCATTTTCTTCAAGAGTGTCGTGAGTTCTGGAGAGATGGATTCGTGGGTCGGACGAGACAACATGAACGAGAGCGATGCTTTTCTGGCACCAGCTACTCCTCCAGAGACTGGGGCATCAATAAAGTCGAATCCTGACGACTTTACGGTGTCGTGGACCTGTATGGAGGTGGGAATATCAATGGTGGAAGAATCGATAAATGTCGGTTTTTTATCGCCTTTGTGAGTCTTGACCAATTCCTCAACGACACTTTTGACATGTTTTCCTTCTGGAACCATGGTGACAATGAAATCCATGTTTTTGTCTGAAAAGTCGGAGAGTGACGACAATGTCTTCAACGCACCCTTGTTGGTGGGGTTCTTGCCAGTGACGTCGTTGTAGAAAGCTGTCGAACATTTATCAACCGTGTCGTAAACGTATAAATTGTCGTTCGGATCTAACTTGTTATAGATATGACGCGCCATATGTTGTCCCATTTGGCCCAAACCTACGAAGCCGTAGTTGGTGAGATGGCTGGGAGTGGATGAGAAGCGACGGATTTGTGATCTAAGCATTTTATAGGGATTAAATGAATCAGCCGAGAAGTGTCGAATTGTGATGTTACAATGGAGAGGAATCGAATTATGGGAATGTCTGGATATATATATGACTTTGTTATATCCGAGCTTACGCAACCGATCATACTCATCCGAGCATACTTATCCGACCGTTACCCGATCATTTACTTCCCCATCCTAAAAGTTTCCTTTCCCCTTTGAAGTTTTATGTTTCCGTACCAACATTTCCAGCAAGCGATGTCACACTTGTAGGGATGTAGTTGCGGCTATTCACGGTTAGGTCTGTTAACTAGTATCGTTCCGGGTTTCCTTTCCCTTTGGTTGACACGAAATTCCCCTCCTGTGATTTCTGGTTACCCCAAGAACTGGGGTATCCATGGGTAACTAGATTAGGAAGTGCCGCGTGTGTCGAGGGAGTCACGTGATACAGAATCAGATGAAGAGTTATAGTAGAATAGGAAAGAGGGAGTAGAATCTCGAGGATGAAATATGACAGGGCTCTCAGTGATGAAAGTGTCGCAGGGGTTCTCGCAGATGATTCAGGGTTCTGTTTTATGATCTGGAAGGGTGAAGTATACGACATTCTAGTCACGTGCACAATAATCTGGGGTAGAAATAAGTAGAAACGCTTTGGAGAGATTGATGAGATGTCTTTTCTGCAGGAATATCTTTGTTGTTGAAATGGTTCTGCCTTAGTTGAATGTATGTTGAAAGTATACTGAATATTTGTGGTATAAATTTATATGTCTAGTGAATGTATGTGTCGTAAATGGATTTATGTGTGGTAGTGAATTTATGTCGCTGTGAATTTCGTACTGAATACATATGTCGCGCTCTATTTGCATCCATGTGACTTTGTGCTCTGCGACAACGGAATAATGTCGCAAAGTTTTGTCGTCCACTTCTCCCAAGTTAGGCGAATGTCGCACATCTACCCCGAGATTCAACGTCTTCCTACTCCGACAGACACTAACAACATCACATCTTCACTTCCAATCTCTCCATAACCCATTCTACCTCTTGGTATCGCTTAGAAACACCCAGATCTACTAATATTGCATCGCTTGCAACTACTATATTTAAGATCGGCCCTTTTTCAAAAACCTCCGATCGAATATAAAATCTCCGATTCAATATAAAACCACCCAAATTCTTTCTCTTTCCTCCTACAAAGTTACTTTAAACACCACTAACCACGAGTTACTTAGCCAACATCCACAATGTCTGCCCCTGTGTCGTCGTCTTCACAAACGCCTACTAAAACAACGTACAATGTTCCAAAACCTCAACCAGCATACTACCCCCAGCCAGGCTCACCACTCTACGCTGACCGTGAATTCTACGACAAAATCTCGCAAGCACCCAAGACCCTCGTCTCCAACCACTTGTGCGCTCCTCGTACAGGAATCGCCGTGAAAATCCCGGCCAAGTCTGTGTTTAGAATCACCACCCCAGAAGGTCCTCAAGTCTGCGATTTGAACATCTGGAACCTTCACAATCCACGGGAGAGATTCTGGGCCGCCAGAACGAGACAGCTTCATTCCGCTCACGTGTCAACCTATGACCGGTTATGGTCGAATTTACCCTACTTGCGTCCGTTGGTCACCATCACCAAAGACACAATGTCGGCGAGACACGATGAGTGGGGTGGACGTGTGCACGACACTTTGGGCACGAGATGTGATCCTTATGTTAACAAACTTCTTACAGATGAGGATTTTAACTTCCACTGTCACTCCAACCTCACCAGGGCCATTTTACCTCATGGTTTGACGGAGTTTGATGTCCATGATGTGTTGAACGTTTTCCAGGTCACGGGACTCAATGAACGTGACCAGTATTTTATGGAAACTTGTCCTGCGACAAAATCAGACTTTTTCGAGTTATATGCAGAACAAGATTTACTTGTAGCCATCTCTGCCTGTCCCGGAGGAGATTTGTCCAAATGGACATGGGGAGAAGAGGAGGGAGAAGACCTGAAGATGGTTGACTGCTGCAGACCATTAGGAATCGAAGTTTACAAGCTCGACAATGAAGATATTTTGAAGGACTGGAAAGAACCAGAATGCCCAAAGTATAGAGGAAACCATGGTTTAAAGGGTCCTGAGTAGATATATAGATAGAATATGGGGATGTATTAGGTGGGGATAGCCATTATGGTTGATAAAGAAAATATAGAAGATCAGTTTTAATGTGTGGAGAATGTAGACTGGAGAAGAGATAGAGATTTATATTGGGGAGAACGCAGATTGGAAGAGTGTGAGATATATACCGGGGAGACATATATGGGGAGAGTTAAAGGGTGAGATTCGTTTGATAAACTTAAATACATATTAATCGAGAGCCCATAAGAGTTTGTAATCTCTCTAAAAATCAGTCTATGTAATTCTTGACATTTCGCAGCCATATTGGGTCGTGCGCCAATCGAAATATTCAACCAAAGAGAGATGTAGATAGAGAAGGTGGGAAAGCTCGTGGTTAAAGCCACCAACTCATGATATCAGAGAGAAGACGAATGTTTCTGAAGATCTTCATTAAAACCGCCAGAGAAAAAAATCTCAGAAACCCGGTAAATCAGGGAATTCACTTAACAATGTAGTTTTTACCAAACAACGAGACCTAAGATTATAGTGGATATTGTGCAGCGTCTTGTGATAATTGACAAATTTTCTCTAAGATTCAGTAATATTGATAAATGTTGACAAGTCTCCAAAGACTCACCAATATTCACAAATCTCCACTGATACTCACTAATAACCGACAAATGCTCCACTAGTTTAACGAAAAATGGCCGATCTCCAGTAATACTACCAAGAGAATACTGTGCTACGGACAGTAGCAGTATTAGGTATTCAGTATTCAGTATTCTATCTCTTCTCATTCACAAATACTTCGCTTCGCTCAGTTTTTTCAGTATTCTCACACTGTTCCATCAATACTCTCCCCTATCCAATCACTAATCATATCATCAGTAACAAATCCCGCTATATCACCCCCCGTGTAGCTTAAATCACCGTCTCTAAGGTATACCTCCAAGTAATGGAAAGAATCTCTTATCCTGGCCTCCAGCAACATTCTATCACACTCCTGGAATTCTAATTCAAACTTAGTGACAATGGCTCCTTTATCTACATGGAACTTCACCGAGAATCCGAACTTCTCGTTAAAGAATTCGTGGGTAAACTTTGGAGTTGTGGCGAATTTCCATTTCCAACTCTTTAATTCTTCACTAAGTTTATGCACCGATGGTGGAAGTAGCATATTTTCATCAATTGTGATGATTCTGACGACCTTTTGATCGCCCATGAAATCATTTAATCCCAACAATTCATTTTGTTCGTAGGCGAGTTCTTCCTCCTCAGACCTGACTCTTTTTACTCCAAAATGGTCGCTAAATTCGTCGTTGACTTTTTCAATGAATTGTTCTTCGCTGACTTGGACATTTGTGACTTTGGATTTTACCGAGGCTATCGAATTCATGGCATCTACAGTCCCCAATTTCTTCTCTCTAGAAAGCAATTTTCCTAGAATATCTAGCCTCAGATTAAGCAACATAGTGCCGTGATGATATGATTTTCCTTTAGATAACTTGTAGGCCGATCCGCTAACTTTATAGTTGATACCGTCAGGCTGTTTTTCCGTAGTTATATCACCTCTTTCATTCACCATTAACTTGAATTTAGCGTCGCTTATCTTGTTAACTGCGTCTCTCACTATATTAGCGAATTTGAAACGGTCAAAATCGGCTTTAGACGTCATAAATGAGTAGTTGACATTTCCGAGATCATGGACCACGGTACCTCCACCCGACTTTCTACGAATTAGGGGGATTTTTAGTGAGTTAAGGAGCGGAAGATTCACTTCTTTCCAGGGATTTTGGTTTTTACCAATCACCACACAAGGCAGGTTTGTGTAGAACATTAAACGGTTGAAGTTGTGTTTGGTTGGGAGCGGCATCGAGTTGTAGATGTAGTCTTCAATGGCTAGGTTTAGGTACGGGTTTTTGAGGAGGGAGCGGAAGATTAGTGGTTCATTAAGTGTCGCTGAATTCTCGAGCGATGATTTAGGATCAACTGATTTTAGATCTGGTGATAATAAGTGTGAGGTAGAATCTAAAGGTGGCGAGACGGGTGGGTTCAAAGATGACGAATTCTCCGGTATTTGTGAGAATGAGACGTTTCCTTCTGGTAGTGACTCTTTTCCTGTCACATTTGTCAGATTTGTCAGATTCTCTATCACATTTGTCAGATTTTCTATCTCTCGATCCTGTGCTTGAAGTTCATTCCACCTCTTCTGGATATCCTCCGATTCCTGATAGAACTGAAACTCCTCTAAACCAAAGTCATCAGCATCAGCTCCCGTTAAATCATCTTGGAACGGGACATTTATATTGCTGAGTCGTCTCTGTCCACCAGGACTAGTTGTTAGAATTGGATGTAAATTTATAGCAGCACGTCCTTGTGGGCGTAAAATACCCCCAAAAACCGCCAAATTTCTCCTGACCATCACTGGTCCACCTATGACTCTGTACGGTATATTCATCGTGTCACACAAACTCTATGAACACTCTTAGTGTAATTGTTGAGAAAGAACTAGTGTAATTGAGATCGAGTTTTATATTTGCAATGCGGAAAATGTAAAATGTAGTCGCTAAAATTAGTGAGGGCTAGTTGAGGAATTCCCGGATTAGATGGGAAATAAGTGCTGGATATAGTAATAGGAATTGTTTAAAAGTCGATAATGTAGCTAACTAAAGCATCCTCCAAGGAGATTCACTATATTTAAGCTATATAAGTAAAAATACGCCGAAATAATATATTTGTTTCCATTTATGTCACTATCCCATCCTCACTAAGATTATCAAAATACTACATTTTGTCACTAAAATTCTGTTTTTTCCCTTAAAATTCCCTTTTTCTCGCTAAATTCGGAGTATCTATATTTTTCTCACTAAATCATTAACTCATCGCTAGTATACTACTCCACCACAATGAACCGTAATAATGAACTAGAGAAACATCTTCTCTCACGGTCCTATGAGTCGTCCACCAAAATATCACAACTTCTAGAGACTCGTTATTCCATAACAGGAGGTCAGAAACCGATCATTTTATTCAAACAAGTTGGTGAACCAATAGACAAACAAGGCAAGCTGGGAAAACTGGCATTACTTGACGAAACAAAAGATAGGCTGGAAATCATCGGCCAGAATCGGATCCGAAATACAAGACTCGAGCTCCGTTCGTATATCCAACAAACTCTCACCAGCCAAAGACGGTTGGTCAAAAAGATCCAACTTCACCACCGAACCTCCACTAAGTTTACTAAAAAGTTTCCCATAGAAAAGTACTTGGTGAAGTATGAGATTCCACAGTTTGAAGAGTTTGTGCCGTTGAGTGAGATGTGGCAGCAATACATGCAAAATTTGCTCTTCCCAGCGAGAGCCCAGGGAGAAAAGAGCAAAGATGAAGGAAAGAATGAACGATTAGCGGAGAAGGTTGAACATTTAGCGGAAAAGGATCAACAATTAGCGGAAAAGGGTCAACAATTAACAGAAAAGAGTCAGCAATTCGACTCAGACTCTCTAGACTATTCTCAACTCTTACCGAAGTTAGCGAGCGCCGACTTTAACGGATGTATCGTCACAGTTATACAGTCAAAAAACACACTTTTGGTTGGTGTTAGAGGAATTATAGTCTGGGATACTCAGCATTCATTTATTGTGGTAGTACCGAGAGACGAGGACTCTAGAGAGTGGAACGAAGACAAAAATACGTTTTCTCCAACGGAAACCGTGGGTGGATTCAGAATGATACCGAAGAAGGGCAGTCTTTTTGCATTTGATGTAGTGTTACCGGGAGACGAAGAGTGTGTGGGATTTACGATGGTGGGGAGTAGGTTTGAGTTTAGAAGCGTGGATCGGTCAGGAAAGAAGTTCAAGAGTCATAATGTGGATGATTTGTAAATGAACAACGACGAGCGAAGCGAGATCGTTAGTGAGATCGATAGTGAGGACTCTACTGATGGTGAACCAGATCTTGAGCTACGCAAATACTCCACTAGTTCTCAGTTGGTGATCTTGGATTTCACCACAGCTTCTGCAAACTAAAATTGTATCTATATTATTGAGTATCACCTCATGACATTAAATGCTGCCAACTGACCTATATTTATACACCAAAGGGCCACTAACTATTAGTTTCTTCAAGAGGGTCCTTTACTAGATACGTATAAAATCTCTCTAGCATCTCCAGGAGGTCCTTCACAAAATGTCTCCCAAATCCAAACTTAATGAACGCTAACTAATATATCTGAACTCATGGAGGCCATTTTTATTGATTGGTAAGTTATACTCACAACGATGACGACAGTGGTCCTTTATACATTAGCCTTAATATACGAACATCTTCATGATGCGTTACGAAGCAAGTTGTGAAATTTCTGACAAGATCTCGTAACAGTATCCACGACGATGTGTTGTAAATCTAGCGTCAGCATCAGTATCTTATCTAACGGTCTCGATCAACATCAGTATAATCATCATTATTCTTACCACCACGAATCTTACCACCAGCGTATCATCAATAACGTGTCACCGAGGTGTAGCGTCACCGCCATCTTCATCATGGCCCTGTTTCTGATCCTGTTCTTTAATGATTTGAATCAGGTTAGAAATAAATTTATCAGGCTAGTTGTAGAATAATTATACTAAACCACGTAGCGTCGCTGTGTCGCTAGCTTAAAACTAACTCGAATCCTCATGATTAGTTATTCTGAGGAACTTTGCTTTCGAGTCACTATTCGTGGCCTAGCCAGTGTAGATCTTTTAAAGGCGCACCTTCGACGAGTCAAATCTTATGATTTCTGGTAACTAGATGATCTGTGACTCGTAAGCTCTAGTCTTATATTTATCAAGACTTATCTAGACTTATATCTCGCTAAAAGTAGCAATCTCTCACTAATATCGTTTTTGAGATCTAGAGCTAGCGAGGTTCACTAATCTCTATCATGAAATGCCACCAATTGGTCTCTATCATAATATCATAATCTCTATTCAATCTAAGATCTCGCTAGCAACTTCTTCTTGACCTCGTTCAACTGTAATATCAACAATCCATCTTTCTGTACGTTCAATTTTGTCAATACCTTCTGAATATCATCCACTATACTCTGAGTCTCAGCGACCTCGCCGTCCAAGAGTACACCCACCTCCTTCGCCAATTCTTCCTTATCTATATCTTCAGGAAAACCATTTTCCTCGGTAATTCCTATGATGCTGGCCCGAGAATCGCTCTCGGTAAGTTCGCTGATATCTTGTCTCAATGTAGAGATTACCGTTTCAAACGGTTTCTCGAATTTAGCAGACTCGGTGGTGAGGAACGAGTGGAGATCCTCAAAAATCGCCTCTAGCGAGATACTCTCAGGTTCATTAGTGACGGATAATGACTGGTTCTCGCCAATTGCCGACTTTTCGCCCGATTCTGTACTGGTGCTGGTGACCAAACTATCCAACGTATCACTCAACCTAATCAACTCATAGTAATTATCGTAAATGATGGACTTCTTAGCCAGGTCGTGTGAGTTGAGTTTGTTAGTGATGGAATTCCTCAACTTCAAGATCTCCTCTATGGTGGAGGTCTTGGTGAAGCTAGCGAGGGCGTCTGTGTCGGTTAGCGTGGCGATAGAAAGATCTGGCTTGGTGGCCAACTTTCCTGACTCGCTAAGTTTCCTTTCTCTCTGTGATTCATTGCCAACTGATTTATTAGTGGATTGGATCTCCTTCTCCTGCTGTTGTTGTATGTTGTAAAACTCTTGAAGTGCCTTACGCCTGCTCAGCACCTTTCGTGACGAGTGTTTTGGCGGGCTATGTTGTGACGCGCCGGGTGAAGGTATTATTGGCGTGCTGGGTGCCGTTCCTGCTTGTGAGGATGGTTTTTTGTACGATAAAATCGGTGTTTCGGGCATAATGCTGTTGTTGATTGATAAATAATGTAGTGAAATCTGATTTGAGATTAGTGAGTATTAGTGAGAATAAGTTAGAAATTAGTGGAAGTAGGTGAAAAATTAGTGGGAAAAGGTGAAAAATTAGTGGGACAAGGCGAGAAAGTAGTGGAAACTGGCGAAATAGTAGTGAGAGATTTGAATTTTATCGCTAATTCTCAAGGTTAATTAGTGGGGACGAATAGCTAATAACAACATAACATCTACAGAACTACAATCAGATTTACAGAACTCATCGTAAACTGATGAGAGGCTACTAGGGCTTAGGTTCAAAAATCTCGTCGCTAACAACGACAGAGTATATTTATTATGCATTTTCCCAGCAAGCTCTGCTGAGATTGTGAGAACCAACGAAGAACCGAGAATACCCTTTAGAAATTCTTATACCAGTTCTCGTAGAAGTTCTCGTTGGGTATCTCATGGAGATTTTTTCACTATCATTGACACCCAGTGTCCGCCGGCCTTCTCCGGTGGGAATGTGTGTGGAAATGGTACTTTTGAATGTAAGAATTACTTTCCAGTGTAAGAAGTATTTGGTACTGAAAGAATTGCTAACTTCACTTCTGCTAGAAATACCTCTTAAGTACTGATGACGATCCTTAGCTTGACTAAATGGAAATTAGATAAATGTAGATCGATATCCATGAACTTGTGATCACTATTCTGCTTGGTCTAGGGAACGGTGTGATCTAGAGCTCCATATCTCGACCATTAAAGAGCGAATTCTCTCAACAATGATCCAATTTTCCGTTAAGCATCTGTATATTTCTCACCACTCTCTTTTATTCATCATTTCCTCACTAGGCGTGTATCCAGGCATCCATGTGAACCACATCGTCACCCTCTTCATCAATCATCTCGAAATGATTGAATATTGAAAATCCGCCAACCAACTCCTTCTTAAAGTCCTCCTCTAGGCCACTTCCGGCTTCCATATAACTTCTACCATAGCCTGCCTCGATAACACTCTGCCAGGTGGCTTTGTAGGTATCTGCAGACAGGTAGACCAACTCCAACTTGTCTTCGTAAATGAGGACGTCACACAACGATCTGATATCGTTGATGGCCAAGTCAATGTTGGTGATCTTGTTGGAGGTGATGAATTCCATTATGGAGTCCAAGCTGACGAACGCGGTATGGTTTGCTGGAAAAGATGCCTGTACGGGGTTGGTGGATGTAGTGGGTGGCTGGAACGCTGTAGGGTACGATTTCGAAGCTACAAATCTCCAGATGACTGTGAGTAACGAGTCTATAAACTCAGTATCCAACTCGGAGTCAGTGAACCATGGACCACCTGTAACTTCGATGGATGGCTGCAAGTTGTACAACATGTAGATCTTTCTTGTGGGATGCTTCACAGATTTGATGGATTTAATGTACCGCTGACTCTCCAACGACTTTAAGCATCTGACTACAACATGCTGATGTAAATTTGTCTTTGCCTTGATGGTTTTGGTCCAGATCCCTTCTCTAGCTGATGCTTCGATGTACGAGTAGATCATAGCCTCATCGTCGTTCATTTGTGTGATTTTAGTAGCCTCCAGTAAAGTCACGGCTTGGAACTTAAGCTCCTCTCCTTGTTTGACTAATTTTACAAGCTTTTTGTTGATTAACTCTTGAGCTAGAGTTAAAAGTTCCACACCTTTGGAAATATGAAGCAATTTCTTGAGCTCTTCTTGGTTGAAAAGTGTCGATCCGGGCGACTCCAACATCTTGGAATGAAGGAGTTGTGCACGCTCCGAGACTTCAGACATTTTGTGGTTGTTGTGGTTGTTGTGGTTGATATGGTTTTGAGATTGGTGATGACTTGATATTTTTGTTTGGTCATATTGGTGAGACACGACTTTGGTGATGTTTTAATGGTAGGGGCACGTCATTGAAATTTTATCTATAGATATATCTAGGGGCTCCTAAGAGGATGGATGTGAATTGAAAGGGTTATTTGAGAAGTTGGCACCCTGTGAAAATTATTTTTGTATAGTCTTCTCTTAAATGGAGATGATATTAAGTCAGTTAGGATAGAAATTCTAGTATGAGGTCTGTTGATCAGGTTAAAGGTTACTACTCTGATAAGAATTTTACCAGACTGTGATCCATACAGTGTCAAGAAAGTTTTGGAGTCAGTTTGCTAAGTATATCCTCTGCACATTTCTACTGTGCTTTCTAGTTTCTGTAATGATCTTCATATTTCAATGACCTGCATATATCAAGTACTGCATGTAAATTGTATATATTCCTACATATAAAAATTAAAAGTACATACAGAGGTTGCCAGCACCATGAATTATGAAGATATTTTAGATGATATAGAAGCGCTAGAGGTACCTAAGCGTGTGTCGTCACCACAGGTGATGGGATTCAAGAAAAAAGCGATCAAATCCAAGAACTCTACACTGAGATCGAAGGAGGACGAGAAAGAAGAAGAAGAGGAACAGAAAGAGGAACAGAAAGAGACACCACTGTTCAGTAGGAGACGACATTTCAAAACTTACACCACTAAGACGCAGAAGACTCCTCTGGCTGACTTGTTTGATGATCCAGAGTATGCTCCAGTTATTGAGAACTTGACGGAGTTGACAGAGGTGGAGCGTGAACAGTTACTTGGGACATCGAATACAGAAATACAGAGCAGAACAGTGACTCAACAAGAAGAGAGTTTAACAGAGTGTGCACCATCTCATAATACCCAATCTCAGCCTATATCACAGACAGTGGCTCCAAAGTATGTCCCTATAGAAACCAACTCCTTCGTCCCTCTAAGTACCAAACAGATGAAGAAAGAATTAAAACTGGAATATTCTAACGAGTACAACTATGACGATGGAAGTAATATACAAGATGTTGTGGAGGTGGACGAAGACGAAGATGACGACGACTTTCTAGAAGACGAGCCTCTAGATGAAAACCCGCCAATGAATCAGTTTTATGATATGGAGATTGGTCTGATCAAGATTAGTAACGGCTCATATGATAGAGATATCGGTACTCTGAATATCAATAAGGACGTATACGATTTAGAGTTGGGTAGTGACTCTGATATGGAACCTGAAGAGATACTGACGGTGCCAGATATTTATAAGATCACACCGTTAGAAGAGGAAGTGAATTATATACAAGATACGATTGAAAGACTAGAAATATCGTTAAAAGACAGGAAAGAAAAGAAGTTGATGATACACAATGATATGGAGAGTATAAGGACAAAGAAGGAAGAGATCTTGGAAAGGTTAAAGAACTAATATATCATTATATCACGATATTATGAGACCAAGAACAAGAACCCATTACAAACTTGCTGATAATTATGATTGAATTTCAAAATATGGCATAAAAGGTCTAGGGACTGTAATATGTTGCTTGCAATATGATTCGAAGTATTAACAGATTCCAGTTTACTATTATTAAATTGATTGGGTCAGCTTATGGGTAGAATAATATATTTTAAGGTTGCTTAGATGGACGTAATCTATACAGACCTAAACGAACTTAGAATTCAAAAATCTTGATTTACAGAATGGTAAAATAAGAGTTAGATACTTGTCATCAACAATTCCAAAGTTAAGAAATAAGAAATATTTAGGTTTGTGAGAGCAGACCATTCAAGTTATATTTAGGATCACTAATTTCAACTGAAATATCCCTTTCTCTCTCTCTCATCAGGAACAATCAATTGTTTCCCCTACATTGCTTCTGACACCATTAATATTGAAAGCTAACTTTGAATTACAGGGAGAAAGAAGAACTCTAATGAAAAACACCTTAGGAACTGTTAGAAATCGTGGTTCCAGAGTATTTATCCCTGGAACTGATAATATGCGTGTTTCCAGAATACCCACACATTGATACTGATAAAAATCAGGTTTGCAAAGCATTCAATCTACGCTTTGCTGGAGAACTATTTACTGCTGTTTGCCTTGAAGATTTGCGTCCTCTTTCATCCTCTCTGGGTGTACTAGCTATGCTCTAAGCTGGCCTGTACCTTTCAAACCGACCACATAAGAACTTTAATCATTTTGAAACTAATCACATCTATCCTTGGCCGGCCACTCTATGGTATCATCCAGTCCATACATCACTTGGCTTTACTGCAAACTCACCAGATGACTCAGATTCATCAAACGATGGTTAGTTGACGTCATTCGATCACTGATTTGCCTAAGTATATAACATCACGGGTAATTCTCGGGCTGAAAAAAGATTACTCACCGCGGTTAAAAAAATTACTCAATTCGTCCTGACTCATCTTCTTCTATATAACTCGCTCTTTCACTCTTCAGCACGATCACCAGTAATGATGTCTACCAAAACAATGATCTCACAAAGATTACTTTCTACCACTTCCACGTTGAAATCTCCACGTCATTTGATAAGTACATTGCAACTTACCAATGAAGAGCTTTCTTCGCTCGTCAGCAAAGCTGAACACTACAAAAAAATCGTTCGTTCCGGCGAAACGTCCCCAGCAAACCATCAAAAATTATTGGGTAAATTAGTGGCTCTCTTATTCACTAAGAGATCTACTAGAACTAGAGTGAGTACAGAAGGTGCCGCGGCTTTCTTCGGAGCTCAACCAATGTTTTTGGGTAAAGACGATATCCAATTGGGAGTGAACGAATCTATCTTGGACACCACCAAGGTTTTAAGCTCTATGACATCATGTATTTTTGCCAGAGTGAACAAACATCAAGATATTCTTGATTTGTGCCAACACTCGTCTGTTCCTATCATAAACTCATTATGTGACAGATTCCATCCACTACAAGCCATCACTGATATCTTAACTATCAAGGAATCGTTCAAGAAGACTCAGGGTTTGAAATTGGCCTGGATCGGTGACTCCAACAATGTTATTAATGATTTGTCTATTGCTTCTTTGAGATCGGGTATTTCCGTCGCAATTTCAGTGCCAAAGGGAATTACTTTTGACCCCGAAGTGGAAAACAAGGCCAGACAATTGGCCAAAGAAGGAAATCTTCAATTTGACATCTTTAACGACCCCAAGGCTGCCTTGAAAGACGCAAACATAATTGTGACTGATACATGGATTTCTATGGGCCAAGAAGCAGAGAAGGCAGACAAGTTGAAACAGTTTGAAGGATATCAAATTACGAATGAAATGATCGAGAACGGGAACGCCAGCAAGGATTGGAAATTCATGCACTGTTTACCAAGACATCAAGAAGAGGTTGATGATGGAGTGTTTTACAGCGACAAGTCGTTGGTATTTGAGGAAGCAGAGAACAGATTATACGCAGCCATGGCTGTTATTGATGAGTTTGTGATTAGAAAGTAATTACATACTGAGCGCAGCGAAGTATTTAATTTAGTGATTATTAGTGGAGACTCACTGACTCTAAGTGATTATTAGTGGAGATTTAGTAACTCTAAATGAACCTCAAGAAGCCTAAATGAATCTAAATGAAGATTAGTGGAACTACTGATATTACTAATCTCGAGATATATGCAATAAGGCGGATTCAGAGAAATCCAGTTATGTGAGCTTCTCAGGACTCATCACTTTCAAAAGCCTGAAGTTTTCTTAGAAATGTTCGGGAGGACCCCAGTCAGCTTAAGCTACATACACTTCCATCCAGTTAGGGGAGACTAAAATCTTCTATTGGTCGTGAAGAGATCAGTGAAAAATTGACCTGTTCTATACATTCTATGAATCTCAAAGTGAAATTTTAGTTAAGGAAACTCTGCATTCCAACCAATCATCTCCCCCATAACGTACCCAACTAAATTAGGGCTGTCTAATTGAAATTCTGATTACGTTACTGTATATACTTATGTTAGTGGCCTTGAATTAGCTTACAAATGAATGTTGCTTACTAATTTATATTTTTATGTAGCTCTTAGTGCCATTCCACTCCACTGCTGAATCGTTTTGTGACATATAGCTGTTTCAACCATGAGTATCATTAGTTGCAAATATGTCGTAATATATGTAGCATATATCGATATCGTGATGATATTCTATGTCGTGCAACCACAGCTGAATATGGTGAGTGGACACGAAACCCCTTATAAGACAACATATGTCTCGCATACACATATATGTCGCAAAAATATAACGCAACTGGGGCCTAATTGACTTGTCGCGTACTTCCCAATTGAGCCACATGAATCGGTTCCTCAACCCCTCAACGTCGCCTCGCGGAGAATTGCTTAGAAATCAGACATCATAAACATCAGGACCGCTATTGACACCAGTATATAAGGAATCAACCCGACCGGAGAATCAACCGTACTTTTTGGTACACAGTTCTTACCAACACAGTTTTTACCATGACCACCGTTTTCGTTTCTGGAGCTACAGGCTACATCGCCCAACACATCATCAAACTTCTTATTGCCGAAAACTACAAAGTAGTTGGATCTGTGCGTTCTGCTGCAAAGGGAGACAAGTTGAAGGCCAACCTTAAGTCAGCCAATTTCACATACGAAATCGTTCCCGATATTCTGACAGCCGGAGCCTTTGACGAAGCATTGAAGGCCCATCAGGAAGTCTCTGTCTTCTTACATACTGCGTCACCATTTGACTTCAGCGCTACGGATATCGAAAAGGAACAATTGATCCCAGCTATCGAAGGAACCAAGAACGCATTGTACGCCATTAAGAAGTATGGTCCAAATGTCACCAGAGTTGTACTCACCTCTTCATACGCAGCTGTCGGAACCGCATCCTTGGAATTCGACCAATCTACAGTGGTTACTGAGGATACCTGGAACGATATCACTCGTGAAGAAGCCCTCGTCAATTCAGTGAGCGGATACAGAGCATCCAAGACATTTGCTGAACGTGCTGCTTGGGACTTTGTCAAAAACGAAAAGCCTAATTTCGCCTTGACTGCTGTCAACCCAGCATTTGTTTTTGGTCCACAAGCTTTCGACTCAGAGGTAACTGACCGCCTTCACACTTCTGCTGAGTTGGTCGGTAACCTTACAAAATTGGGACCACACGATCCAGTCCCAGTGTTCCGTGGAGGTTATATAGATGTGAAAGATGTGGCAAGAACACATCTCTTAGCCTTCGAAAAGGAAGAGACAAAGGGTAAGAGATTATTTAACTCTGCTGCCAGATGTGACTCGCAAGACGTTCTCGATATCATTAACGATAAATTCCCAGAATTGAGAGGAAAAATCCCAGTGGGTAACCCAGGAGCAGGCAAGGCCATCTCCGATTCTTTCCGTAAGGTAGACTATTCCGAAACCACCAGATTGTTAGGATTTAAATTCCAACCTTTAGAAGTTCCTATTGTGGAAGCTGTTGAACAGATGTTGAGGGTCAGAAAGGAAAGACTGAGTTTATAATTACTAACATATAGAATCTGAAATAATTGAAACTGAACTAAGTGAATTTTGTAGATTAAAAAATGTAGTTGGAATAGAGAATCATCACTATGTTGTGGGTATAGAGAATAGTCATCATTATGTTATGGATATAGACAATAGTTATTGTGTTGTGGATATATCTAACCATGTTATGGAGATAGCTAGCCTAACATAACATAACATAACTAGGGATTGTTATATCCACTACTATCTAAGTAATTTCTTCAACCTCTATACTTTCTCGATATATCTATATGCAGTACCATATAATGGCGATGGCTGAAAAATTTCAACTGATAGAGAGAGAGAGATCTGGACAACTACTACGGCCCATCATCACAGGCCATTGACACTGACTAAAACCGACTAATCCAAGTTCTCAAGACTAGAAACTTTTACCGCGTGTTTATGCTACATAACTCATTAACTTTCAAACACACACTACAGAGCTCAATTCAACACCAAATGACTCTCAATCCAATATCTTCTCTTGCAGAAGAGTTCCTACAACCACTCACACATTATGGACCTGTGACAAGCTTAAAAATCTTCAAAACTTTCATATTTGCAGGATACGGTAGCACGTTCAAAGTGTTCCAGGTCGTCGATAACAAGACGACTCTTATCTTTTCTAAACAGATGTTTAAGAGAAATAAAATCCACCATATTTGTGTTTCTCCGTCAGGAAATAAGATTGGAATAAGTGGAGGACGAAGCTTTATGCTTCTTGATACTGAGAAAGTTACTGGAGGTGAGACTTCTGAAAAAGCTACTGATGGTAATACTCTCTCTGAACCTATTGAAAAAGCTACCAATGAATGGATCACTAGTTCCGAATTTCTCGACGACTCCACCCTTCTCCTTCTTAACTCCCACAATACCGTCTATCAAATTGACCTCTCCACATATTCCATGGAGAAAATCCACTGTGACGAGAAGTCCATTATCTACAGCGGTTCCATCAGGGTCCTTCCTAGTGGTAAGGTCGTCATTGCCGCCGGAACCGTTATGAACGGAGTGATTATTTGGGATTTGGAGTCCAAAAAAATCATTTACAACTTGACCGAACACGAAGGATCGATATTTGGTGTCAAAATCGACGAATCAGCCAAGTATATCATTTCGTGTTCAGACGACAGATCTATAAAATTGTACAGTTTTGAGACTGGAAAGTTATTGGCCACGGGCTGGGGCCATGGATCTAGAATCTGGAATTTGGAATTCTTCAAAACCGATAACGAAGTCAAAATTATGAGTACTGGTGAGGATTGTACGGTTAGAATATGGAAATATGAGTCTGATAACACTAACCTCACGCAACTTGAACTCTGGGAAAACACCCATCTCGGTAAACATGTCTGGTCTGGGGATGTTGACGATACATTGCTCAAAGCTTGTGTGAGTGGTGGAGCTGATGGAAGAATCAGATTGCATGATCTCCAGAACAGAGGAATTACTGACGAATACTCTTTAAATATGATTTCCCAGCAGACCTCACTCACCTTTGAAAAGAAGGAGATCATTAAGCAGTGCTTTGAACTTCCAGGTCTAGACTTACTCGTTCTTTTGACTTCTCACGGCAAAATCATCAAATTTGACCAGTTAAGAAAGGAATTCTCCAGCATCCACTTGGAAAACGATGAAAGTATGAAATTCAGAGAGTTTGGCATTATGAAGGGATTCCAGGACTTGAATGTGGTGATGGTAGTGACTCGTAGTGGTGATATGTTAGTCATGAAGTTTGGAGAATCATGTGTTCAACCTGAAAAAATATGGATCCACGACGCACTCCTTGGTTCTAACAAGGTTACTAATGTTCTCACAGAAGTAGACTACCAAAATAATCTCTACTATGTGTTAATTGACTGTCCTAACCCAAAGATTCCGTTTATAGTACGGGTTTTCTCGTCCACATTCAGTCTCATCAATACCTTACAGTTGGACCAGCCTGAACAAACAAGTTTCACCACTACTGGCATGGTTATAGACCCCACTAACAATTGGTTAATTCTTAGTTCAAGATATGTGACGTTGGCTGTTTATGACCTTTCGGAGTCTAGTTTGAGTGGAATATTCAAGAAATTGGCTCAGGGTGATACAATAACTTCGATTTCCATTATTGAGACCTCTGCCAACTTGTTGACCCTTCTAGTAACTGTTAGAGATGGGGTTTATATGTATCTTGACCTAGTTAAGGGCTCGGAAGGCTTCTCGGTACAAATCAAACAACATAATAAACTCAGCAGAGGGTTTGTCGAAGGTGGTTTCATTCATGGAGATGACTTGATTCTCTATGGATTCCGCTCGTCTTCGTTTTATATCTGGAACGAGACCAAACAGTTGGAGGTGATGACGGAGTTGTGTGGAGGATCTCATAGACTTTGGAAGTTGTTCAGAGCAGACTCTCATGAGAACTCTCGCTATAAGTTTGTCTACACCAACAAATCGACTCTCTACATTAATAACTTTACTGGAAGATTCATTAACGATCGTTATGGGTTGATCAACAACGGAACTCACGGTAGGGAAATCAGAGACGTCACCATCTCTCCAGAAAAATGGAACAATGAACATTTAGTGATGACGGCGTCAGAAGATGCAACGGTGAGGTTAGGAAAGCTCAGTCAAGATGGCCAAATCTCAACAATATGGTCGTTAAATAATCATATTTCCGGATTACAGAGAGTCAAGTTTTTGGATAGTGAGCTTGTGGGAAGTTCTGCTGCAAATGAAGAGTTTATCATATGGAAAATAGATAATTCTGGAGGACCACGCAACTCCGCCACATGTCCACTAATCTCTGAATTCACCAGACTCAAACCTACAAATGATAATCCCGATTTGCGTATCATGGACTTCGATTCGTTCAAATTTAAAGACGGTTTCATCGTCACCACTGTCTACTCTGACTCTAATATCAGACTCTGGTACTTTGACACTGTTTGCAAGAAATTCCAACTTCTCGCCAGTGATTTCTACTCAACATTTTGTATTCTTGACGTGAACTTATTGAAGTTTGGTGAACGCACATTTGTTCAGATCAGTACTACCGACGGATTCCTCTCTGTATGGGAGATCACCGACATCTTAGTGGCCGTTGAGAGGGAAGCGGTTGGTCTTGGAAAAATGATTATTAAGCAGCAACTCCATCAGAATGCAGTGAAAGCAGTGTTAACTCTTAGTACGGATACTGGCTACCAAATCTTCACTGGTGGTGACGATAACTCTCTCATTTTATCCACTTTGTCACTAGAAAATGGTGAGTTGAAGTTAATGGTAGAGAGCTTTGTTGAAAAAGCTGCTTCTTCAACGATTACTTCTATTAGTAAAAGTGCTGGCGAGACTGTGGTGGTGACTTCCGTTGATCAGATCGTTAGAAAATGGTCATACTCTGAAAGTAAGTTGGTCTGTTTGGCCGCTAGATACACCACGATTGCTGACACTGGCTGCAGTGACTCAGTTATTGTTGATGGAAAGACTTTAGCAATTATTGGTGGTGCAGGTTTAAGTGTTTGGGAAGTTTAGTAAAGATATATTAATTCTAGATCTGAAGATCGGTAAAAACGCAAGAGAAGAACTAGACAAACACTAAATAGACAGTCTAATTTGTATATATTAATTCTCATACGAACTCAATAAGTCTAAAACTCGTAGACTAAAACTCGTAGTCTATGAGTTCTCCTGGAATCCATTAACTCAAGATAAATTTGCTTTTTGTAGTCCCTGAATTGGGTGCAAAATTCCATATTGGGTAGTGTCCCGACCGATGTCTATTCTAGCTAATACAGCTTGCTCTATTTCTTTCTTACAAGGTAAGCTCTGACACGGGTCACAGTACTATCCCCTATAGGACTACCAGCACTACTAGAGCCATATACTCTGTACTAAAACTACAAGAACCAGCACTAAAACCACTAGAATCACTTCTGCCAGTGCCAAAGCAACTAGAACTAACCATACTTTACACCATCTACAACAAAGTCAATTTCTAATCTATTACTAGTATATAACAAGGGGGTAGACTTAAAGCTTCAATAATCTCAAGCTAAAGACAGTGTCATTAATATTTTGTTCTTCTTCAATAATGACACCTTCGGCAGCATCAGAAAACTCTTCTACGGGTCTCTTTGCGGATTTGATCAACACATCTTCCACCAAAAGAGATTTGAAGTTGATGGTATCGTTGGTCAACTTATATTCGACCTTGACGTCATCAGTGGTGTTCAAACCAGCCTTCTTACGTAATCTTTGGATACGGTTAACCAACTCTCTGGCCAAACCTTCAACTTGAAGTTCTGGATGCAAATTAACATCCAAAATGATCAAAACATCCTGGAAAGATCTCGCTTCTTGGCCATGGGCAGCCTTTTCAGCAGGTAATCCACGTTGGACTTGTAAGTCTTCGGTGATCAAGTCAATACCAGCAACGGTAATCTTACCAGACTTAGCAAATTCTTGAACCTCGGCAGAAGAAACACTTGGTAAAGCAGCCTTAACGAGCTTAGCGTCCTTCTTCAACTTCTTACCCAAAACAGGCCAGTCAGCAACAGCTACGTATTCAACACCATATTTGGCTTCGTCAGAAGTGATGACGATATTTCTTACGTTCAATTCTTCGCTTATGTAGCTCTTCAAAGACTCCACGTCCTTCAAGTAGCCCTTGTCAGAATGTAAGATGACCAACTCCAACAATGGAGTCTTTAACGAGATCATCTTCTTCTCTCTGATGTTACGTCCGAGATCGATAACCTTTTGCATTCTGCTGACAGCGACCTCGATTTCGGTATCGAAAAGTTCTTTTCTGACACTTGGGTAAGACAAGAAGTGGACACATCTGGTATCCTTGAATTTAGGATTGATACAGAAGCTTTCCAAATCCTCCTTGTTGAAATATTGCTTGATTCTTTGATAGATACCGTCAGCCAAGTATGGAGTGAATGGGGCCATGGCTCTGGACAAGGTCAACAAAGCTTCCACCAAAGTGTTCAAGGACATTCTGGTGTCTTCAAGACCAGCATCGGTGAATCCCTTAAGACGACGTCTGTTGAAACGAATGTACCAATTGGTCAAGTCATCGATGAACGATAATAATCTTGGAACAACGGTGTATAATCTGTAGCCAGCCATTTCTTCGTGGATGAATTTGATCAAAGATTGGATGGACGCTAATAACCACTTGTCCATGACGTTGTCAGAAATCAAAGCAGCATCGTAGACGAATTCTTTCCCGTTTTCTTTGTTGTACAAGTCAGCAGCATCCTTCATGAACTTGTACGAGTTGTACCAAGGCAACAAGACACTACAGACGACTTCTCTCACACCTTCTTCCTTGAACTTCAAGGTTTCTGCTCTCAAAACTGGAGAGTTGATCAAATACAATCTCAAAGCATCGGCACCGTATTTCTTCAACACAATACCTGGATCTGGATAGTTCTTCAATCTCTTGGACATCTTCTTACCGTCTGAAGCAAGAACAATCCCACTTACAATGACGTTCTTGTATGGAGCAGTATTGAACAAATGAGTACCCAACACAGTAAGGGTATAGAACCAACCTCTGGTTTGATCCAAACCTTCCGAAATGAAGTTGGCTGGGAAAGATTTCGAGAAACTGTCTTTGTTCTCAAATGGATAATGTTTGGAAGCATAAGGCATGGAACCAGATTCAAACCAACAATCAAAGACTTCTTCAATTCTCTTCAATTGTCCCTTACCTTGTCTAGAAGGAATAGTGATGGAATCAACACTTTCACGATGGATATCGGTAATATCGGTACGGCCAGATAACTCTTGCAATTCAGCGATGGATCCTACACAGATGATTTCTTCAAAATCATCAGAAACCCACAATGGGATAGGAGTACCCCAGTAACGGTTTCTGGAGATATTCCAGTCTCTAGCGTTGGCAATCCAGTTGGAGAATCTCTTGTCCTTAATGTTGGAAGGAACCCAGTTGGTCTTCTCGACGTTGTCCAACATTTGTGGGACGATTTCAGTGATACGGACGAACCAGGCTGGTACAGTTCTGTACATCAAAGGAGTGTCAGATCTCCAGCAGAATGGGTAAGAATGCTTGGCCTGGGAGTTGACCAAAATTCTTCCTTGTTCTAAAAGCTTCTTGATAATGGCTTTGTCGGCGTCCTTGAAGTAGAGACCAGCGAATTCGCCTACATTTGCAGTCATTTTACCAGTGTCATCAACAACATTAGGTGGTTGTTTCTTTTCTGAAATCATTCCACTGGCAGTGGCAGCGTTGAAATCCTCTTCACCATAAGATGGGGCTTGATGAACAATACCAGTACCAGAATCGTTTGTAACGTAGTCTGCAAGAATAACCTTGAACGCGGTGTCCTTGAATTCTTCGTAAAAGAAATCAAATAATGGCACGTACTGAAGACCTTCAAGATCCTTACCTTGGATCTTTTCAATAATCTTGAACTTAGCAGCAGCTGGCTTCTTGTATAAAGTGGAGAGAAGTCCTTCCAACAAGATAAAGTACTTCTTCTTCTCTTCGTCGTAAATCTTAACATACTCGAATTTAGGGTTGACGGCCAAAGCAATATTGGCAGGCAAGGTCCATGGGGTGGTGGTCCAGGCGACCAAGATAGTATCTTCATCATTTAAAAGAGGAAATCCTAAGGTGATGGCAGGATCGTTGACTTCCTTATAATTCTGTTGAGCTTCAAAATTGGATAATGGTGTAGTACATGCGGTGGAATAAGGCATGACTCTCAACCCTCTATACACCGAGTCCTTCTTGAACAATTCCTTGAATGCCCACCAAACGGATTCCATAAACTCAGGATACAAAGTCTTGTAATCATTGTCCATATCGATCCATCTACCCAATCTCTTGATGGTAGATCTCCATTCGTCGGCGTATCTCATGACAATGGATCTACATTCGTCGTTGTACTTATCTATACCCATGGCATAGACGTCTTCTTTGCAGGTGATCCCCAATTTTTTGTCGATTTCGTGTTCGATTGGTAATCCGTGGGTATCCCAGCCAAATCTACGTTCAACGTGGTGACCGTTCATCGTAGCGTAACGAGGAATGATATCTTTGACAGTAGATGCTAAAATATGTCCATAATGAGGAGTTCCAGTTGCAAATGGAGGACCATCAAAAAAGGAAAACGGAGGAAGACCCTCAGTAAGCTTCAATGTAGTCTGAAAAGCATCAACATCATCCCATTGCTGGATGACTTTCTCTTCCTCGTCTGGGAAGCTGAATGGAGCGTTAGCAGTTGCTTCTTGTTCAGCCATGTTAATGAAGAAGTTACAAGTTATGAGTAATTTGATTTGAAATATGTTGAAGTTAAAAGAAAATTTTGTGGTCTATATGCAGGTTTTTGGTCATTTAACAAGTGTTAGTGTAGAGGAGTCATATTTAGGGAGAGAAGGAGGGGTTGAGTTAGATAACGCTGGTTAGGTATTTTAGTGATGATATTAAGAGTCATGATATGATTTTGTTGACTCGTTTTTCAGATAGAGTGGATAATAGTTGTGTAAGATATGACACATTGTAATAATTATATGCAGGATGTGATTTGGCTAGTTAATTATGAGTGGATTTAAGTACTGAAAAGTACAAGAAGGACTATGATTTCTGGCGATGGGGATGGAAGGATGGATTACAACGATTCTGGTTGATGAGAGATCTTTTCAAGTAATCAAAAATTGTATGGCTTAGGATACATAGTAAAAGTGACAGATAGTAACTGGAATTGAAGAACGAGAAATGAGTAGATAGAGAAGACGATATAGAGTGACAAGATAGTGAACGATAACGACAACACAGAGACAATAAAGACACCTGGGGATGGAAACAACTCTACCAAGCTTCTCAATTCTATTTTGTATCAGGTGATGTGTTCCAGTTTAACCTCGTAGATTCTCCTTGTTAGTAAAGCTCGGTCCATTTCTCTGTTACTACGAGTCATCTTCAACATAGAGAAAAGATAGATACTGAGTAGAAGGAGTATTTATAGTGACAGTTTATAATAGAATAAAATTGTGTGGTGATCGGAATCTATTGGTGTTTATATAATAGAAATAGTATAGCCCGTGGCCGATCCAGTCTTACAGGTACAAGATCTGGTCCACGATCAAGATTATCAAGTGGGAAGTCTCCCGAATGTGTAAAATAGCGACCTCTAACTATCAAAGGATCTTTTGTAGATATTTTGCTGTAACTATCCAATTCTTATGGTACCTCTTCAGTTACTTGTTGATTTATGAATCGTCTATTTAAGAGACTTTTATGCTGTGGACACCCACTTAGGGTTTATTATAAGTGACAGATTCTAGGAAGAGTGCTTGCACTTCTCCTTCCTAATTGGTAGAGATTTATCACGTTTGTTCGAGTTCCTTCATATTACAGTCTATATATAATCACTCTTGTTTTGTTAATTCTCTATTTTGCAGCTATACGGTCGTGTGTGTACCGCGATTATATAACTTATCATCGAGATTACATAATCGGATCATCTTACAGTCAAAAATCAACTTGCAGCCGACCACCGCTTTCTTCCCTAAAACTCAATCTTCTAAATATATGATATCCCATGAAGTTTTCTATCGAGCTCTCACTCACTACTTCCCAAAGAAACTTCCAAAAAAAGTGGCGGTAGCGCTCTCTGGAGGCGTCGATTCTCTATGTCTTACCTTCCTACTCAAACAATATCGAGACATCTACCAGCCAGACCTTGAAATATATACAATCACTATCGACCACAAGTACCGTGAGGGTTCCTATGAAGAAGCTCAACAAATTGGTGAGATTGTAAAAAAATGGAACATCAACCACTCCATACAACAACTAAATTACGACAGAAAGGTCAAAGATATAACCAACTTTGAGGAAGTAGCTCGAATAAAACGCTACGAAAAGTTCTACGAGTACTGCAGTAGAAACGACATTCATTCTCTCTTTGTTGGACACAATTTGAACGATCAATTAGAAACGTTTATCCAGCGACTACAACAAAACTCATCAATTTTTGGACTCATAGGGTTGAAGGGGAAAGGAAATCTACCCCTAAATGACAAGATAGAGGCTGTTCACGTATACAGGCCGCTTCTAGAATTTGAAAAGAGTGAAATTATTAGAACTTGTAGGGAACAGAAAGTACAATGGTTTGAGGACTCAACCAATCAAGATATAGGTTTGACGAGGAGAAACTTTATGAGATATTTGTTAAGCGATATTATACCTAAGGGAGAAATTCAGAGAAACGATATACGACATGAGAATCTTAAATTAAATAACTCATATCCAAGAGACCAAAACTCTCTATCCATAATCTCCAAAGAAAGTCTCATCCAAACTCATGAAGAGATTGTCTCTTTAACAAACTTATTGCTTGAAAAATCATACAACTTATATTCTCTACTTAATTCTAGCGGTATGATCGAATTTCACAATGAAAACGCCAGCATGACCATCAAAATACCAAACTTTATCATCAATAAAGAGAATAGTCTCGTTCTCAGCAGGTTTTTATACATCGTTCTCTATTCAATTTCCTCGGTCAAACACTATCACTGGTCATATGGGAAGGTTGAGAGACAATTGGTCCCAAAATTGATTGAGTATGTGAATAGAGGTAATGAGAAAATAGAAAAAGTGGTGGTTGATGAAGATCTTCAAACCCCTAATCTTACTCAATGTACTCAACTGTGTGAAGAACCATCTTCCTCCCCAATTCGTCTCACATATCTTAACCTTATGTTCACTTGTATTCAAGACAAATCATACATGTGTCTAGATATTCAACGACAACCAATGTTGCGCGACCATGATGTGTCGTTCGAAATTACCATCTCAAGCAATTGGAGTGATTGGAAGTTGTATGATCGCAGGTACTGGCTTAGGCTCTGTTCGAATAGTTCAATCTCAGTTAAGGTCGTTCCATATGATCACGGCTCACATAGGGAATTTTTGCACCCATTGATTCTGAACAAAATCTCGCTTCTGAAAAAGATGAATGGTGTTCCAGTACTACTTCACGATAGTCATATTATTTCTATACCAACCTATAACGTGAACATACCAGATGTAAAGGTTGAATGGAGATTAAAGAACAATATTTGGTTAAACGATTTAAAAGAACGTTTTGAAAATATAAGAAACGAGTCAACTTTGGAAGGTGATGCTACAATAGAGTAGGTTATACCAATTTCACTTCTAGAGGTATGGAATAATCAGTACTAATCTACAGAATCCTCTTGTCTGCTTTTCAAACATAATTTTCTGGAAGATTTGGATAACGATGCTACTAGAGAATATTCACATTGTTAATTTATGAGATAAAGTACTGAGTCGCCGCATATCGAGCATATCGCCACCACATATCAGGCATATCCTCACCACATTTCAATCACATCATCACATCAATCAAGTATTATTGGAGTCTACCTTAACCTTCAATTTTCCATTCCTGTACATAACTCATGATGAAATTATATACACACCAAAAAATCATCACAACTAAAATCAACCAATTCATCCAGCAATTATCACCAATCACCATCCAATGCCATCCACATCAAACATGGATCTAATAAATACATTAGGAACACCTAAAGGAGGTCTAAACACACCAAAGACCCTCAAATATTCCAAGACCTCCAAGAATTTCCATACAAACCAACCATTCAAAATTGGACATCAAAGAGTCAATTTGGATGTAGACCTAGCAAGAAACAAACTAGAGGGATTCACAGAGATAACGATCTTACCATCTTCAAATACATTAAAACTCATAAAGTTGGACTGTCGAGGAATCAATATAAAACAAATCTTGGTCAACAACTCATCGACAACAAACTACATCTACAACGACAAATTGCATATAAATGGCGATAAATTCTTCAACGAATCGTTGGAAAACCAAAACATCAACCTTTTTGATTTGTACTCCAAGGATTTGTCCATAAACCAGCATCATTTTATACGTCAGAAATTGAACTATATATTCGGCGAGGTTCATGATGATTACATGGACACGAAAATCGATCATGGAAACACTGAGGAACTCGTCATTGTTTTGCCCGACAATTTGAAGTTAGAATTGATGGATATAAACTTGTTGAGTACTCCTGCTAGTGGAACGTTAACTCCGTTGCATTTGAAATCAAAAGCCACTGGAAATGAAATTTATACTCCGATAAATATCAGAATCGACTACAATGTGATAAATCCAAAAGATGGTGTGAATTTCATAAATACGGATGATGAAAAGAAGTTTTGGCATGCATACACAACAAATTCGAATTATAACATCTCGACTTCTTCGTGGGTGCCGTGTATTGATAATTTGTGGGATAGATGTACTTGGTCATTGGAGATTAATGTGCCGAGGAAGTTGAAGGATATTACAGATGTTGAGAGCGAACTGAAAGAAGAGGAAGACACAGAGATTGAGAATCTGATAGGACAATCCCATAGAGAATATTCTGATAAAAGAATACGAGTTTCAGGCAAAACTTTGCGAAACCCACACTCTGGAAACTCGTCCAATTCCATTTCCGATCCACATCTTAACTCTTCGGACATTGAAGATGAGGACGAGGATTCTGAAAATTTCGATATTGTAGTCTGTTCGGGAGATTTCAACAATGTGAAAGAGACTCCTCATCCAAATAATCTTTCTAAAAAGGTGGTTTCGTGGTCGATTTTCAATCCGGTATGTGCACATCATATTGGATGGGCATTAGGATGTTTTGAAAGTCTTGTATTATCTTCAGCCACCGAAATTGACGGTGAAGAAGAAATCAAACCTTTTGAAGAAAAGGATACAACCAAATCTGCTGTTACGATATATTGTCTACCAGACCAGTTGGAATTGGCCAAAAACACATGTATCTTTGCCAACTCGGCCGTTGACTTTTATCTGAAAGAGTTTGGATCGTTTCCATTCAGTTCTTATGCAATTGTGTTTATAAAAGACAACATAATCGAAAGCAATAACTTTGCAGGCTTATCAATAATTGATAGTTCCTTGCTATACCCGTCAGATATTATTGAGCCTATGATCTCATCAACCGATATGATTCTTGAGTCAATTGCAAGTCAGTGGTCGGGTATTAATATTGTGCCCCAAACCTTCAACGATATCTGGTGTACTATAGGTATTGCCAGGTTTATGTCATTTCAGTTTTTGAAGAAATTAATGGGAACTAACTTTTACAGATTCAAAATTAAGAGTATGATCGATGAAATAGTCGAAAAAGATATCGGAAAGAAGCCGTTGGGTAGTCAGTTTTTCCGGTATCCGATATCTGATTTAGATTTCGGTTTCATACGGTTGAAGGCACCAATCGTTCTATTTATTCTTGACAAGCGGATGACTAAGACGGATAAATCGTTTGGACTTTCACGTGTCTTGCCGAAGCTTTTCTTACAAGCTATGTCGGGAGACCTTCAAAACAGTACGGTTACTAGTCAACATTTCCAGTATGTTTGTGAAAAGGTGAACAGAAATAAGTTGGAGTCATTTTTCAAACAGTGGATAGAGGGTGTCGGCACACCTATCTTTAGAATCACTCAAAAGTTCAACAAAAAGCGAGGATTGATAGAAATGAGTATACGACAAACACAACAACAAGAGTCTAAGAAAATACGACCAGATATCAATTCCTTTATAAACGATTCGATCTCATATCTTGACAATGAACCCATAATTCATGTCCAGCCAGTATTCACGGGGCCGTTGACAATCAGAGTCCATGAAATGGACGGCACACCATATGAACATATTGTAGATATCAAAGAGGGACATACAAAACTCGATATTCAATACAACTCAAAACTCAAACGTTTGAAGAAAATGAAGGAAGAAAGTGAAGCGACGCCGTTCAATAAGTTTGGAGACGTTCTCACCGATGAGGGACTGATTCAAAAATGGAACTTCACGGAGTGGGATAAATTGGACGACGAAACATTGTTCAATGATGCTTTTGAATGGATTCGTGTAGATGTGGACTTTGAATGGATTGCAAAGTTTGACATCAAGCAACCTGATTATATGTATAACTCACAATTGATGCTTGACAGAGACCTTGAGGCACAATTTGAAGCCATCAAGTACTTTGGAAATATTGAAAAACCGTTACAAGTTCATTGCTCAACCTTGACAAGGACTATCATGGATAAAAGATACTTTTATGGTATTCGTATAGAGGCAGCAAGAGCACTAGCAAAACTCTCCAACTCATCGAACAATTTCTTAGGTGTGGAATATTTGATCCAAGTCTACAAGGAACTTTATTGTTTCCAAGACAGTTTCATACCGAAAGCCAACGATTTCAATGACTTTAACAGCTTCTTTCTTCAAAATGAGTTTCCAAAGATCCTTTCCAATATCAAACACGAAAATGGAGATGTTCCTTACAAGATCAAGACTCTTTTGTTGAACCTCTTGAAGTATAATGAAAACTCAAGCAACAATTTCAACGATTGTTTCTACATATCTGATTTGATCTGCTCGCTTACAAACTGTTTGATAAATGAAAACATTTTAAACAACGATGAAAAGGTTGATTCTCTAGCGTCCTCTGACACATTTCTTGAAAATGTGGTAGAGGAGATTAAACGTTTAGAGAAACTTGATGAATGGATTCCATCTTATCAAAATATAATTCTTCTTACATGTTTGAAGCAAAAGGTGAAATTGGCAAGGTATGGGTTGTTGACGCTTTCTTATGAAAACCTCCTTTACTACACACTTGAAAAGTACCCCAAGGAGGTTAGAATCGAAGCCTTCCATGGCTTATTCGTTCTTGGAGGCTTAAAGAATAAGAGTATTCTACAATATTTCTTGAAGGTATGTTTGCTTAGTTCAGGAACGTATTTCCGTACCAAATTGATTGAGAAGTTCTTAAATTCAATATCGATAGCTGCCATCAAAGGCACTCCATCAATACTTGATGATGGTGAATTCAAGACATTTGAAAAGTTGACCGAACACAGCACTTTGAGTACTCTGAAGAACATGATCATTATTGAGGACGGAACAAACAATGAGATGAATTTAAAAAGAGATAACTTTGCCAGAGCTACGTTGAATGGTTCTATCGAATTGTTGCGTAGAGACTATTCGATTGGGGAAGGTTTAAAATCCATGCTTTGGGAGTTGATCCACTCCTCTCTTGTGAGTATTTACGATCTCCGAAACTTGTTCAACATTTGCCAAATCTTGTATAAAGAAATTGATCAATTCTTTGTTCGGATTTCTGTCCCAAGTGTTCCTTTAAGTGAATTGAAGAAAAAGATTGTTTTGAAGAATTTGGGAGAAGGAAAAGTTGTCATAAAGAGAGAGGGACGATTCAAGATCCAGTTGGGATCCAGAAAATTGGATAAGGAATCAAGTATTGCAAAGGATATTTCAAAGAGTACGAATATGACAAGAGGAAGATCTACTGCAAAGTCCACTGAGAGAGTAGTCGAAAGGTCTTCTGATAATAGATCTATGGATGAGAGGCGTGAAATTAGAGCTGGTATGAGATCAGAGAAGTCTACTGCGTTGAAATCTACGGTATTACCAACAGTATCTGTTTCAAGGGAACTTCCAGAATCCTCAGACGTAGAAATGGTAAGCTCAAAGCCTGCTCCGAAACCACCTGCTCCGAAACCACCTGCTCCGAAACCACCTGCTGAACCTAAATTGAAATTGAGCTTAAATCTCAAGCAAGAACATAAGAAGATCAAACCGTTGGTTACTGTTGATAAATTTTCAGTCACGTTTAAGCTTCCAAAGGAGACGTTGAACAAGATGTCCAGTCTGGTTGTTCCGTCAACAATTTCTTCTCTCGCAGAAGCCACATCTCCAACTGTATTCAAGGTTGGACGCAGTTCTGTGAACATTGAGGGAACACAAATCAAAATCAATTTCAAAGGTGCCTTCAGAACTAGGTTGAGGGATATTAAAGTATTCAAAGAACATACCGAACCCTCCCAGAATCCTTCCAACGAGGTTATATCTACTCAAAACACTGTCACAAGGGCAGATCTTGTGCCAGAAACGACAGGAATTCCAAGATACATTAAAATCTTTACAAAAAGACGGAAAATCTTAGTCTCATCAACTCCATTTGAAGAAAAAAATCAGGCTGAAGAAACCAAAGGGTTATCTGTTGAAACTGTCGCCGATCCCACAAGAATAAAACCAAAAATTGAACCAATAGAATCCAGTGTTGTTATTCCTAAACCCTCTAGTGACCATGTACCAAAAAGAGCAGACATTTCGAGATCTTCTAGTGAATCTAAAAAGAATTCTATTGAACATAAACCAAAGACTCCTGTTGAATCCAAGGTAAGAGCTTCAAGTGAACCAAAGAAGTCCTCTGGAGACCATAAATCAAAAACATTTGACGAAAAACCAAGATCAACATCTTCCGATCCGAAGACTGAATACTCTGAACCAAAATCAATGAAATCAAAGAGTCCGCTGGTTGAACCAGAGCTTCGAAAATCGGCTTCCCCGTTCTCAAAATCAAAGTCGATAAAAACCAAGTGTCCCCTGGTTGAGCCAGAGCCAAAGACAGCGTCGCCATTCTCAAAATCAAATTCTCCATTTTCTCAGTCAACTACTCCAAATATCAAGAAGAAGAAATCAAAGATTTATATTCATGCCGGAGACACCAACAAATCTCTGAGTTCTCCAGACGCTGCAAAGAATGGATCCAGCAAGGAACCGGAGATAAAAGAACCCAAAAAAACCGGATTCAAACTCAAACTTAACCTTAAATAGAGGCATGAGTTTTAAGGGCTAAGAAAGTGAGATGTAATGATTTTGTTATGAGCCAGAACAATAGTGAAGTTTCATTTCAGGAAAACTACTTTGGTAGTTATATTTTGATGAATAACAGTGAGGTTAAAATGGAAATTGGTATTAGCATTCTAGAATTCTAGCAGATTCAACAGCTTGATTTCCGAGTATTTTGTGACACTTTGATCTCAATTTCTCCAGATCGGAATATTGGAGCAGTCAAATGTTCCGTCAATCGGTATAGCCACCAGAAACTCCCAAAAACTCCCAAAAACTCCCAAAACTCCCAAAACTCACAGAAACTCCATCCAGAAACTCAATAGATCTCGAGAGACCGTCACTAAATCGTTTCTCTCCTTCGTTTATTTCAATTTTCTCAAATCATTTTGTCCCAGAAACATTTGATGCTCCCAATTTCAACCATCACTTCCACTCACTTCACCCACCCTACCTAGACCATCATCTATGTACAATTAATAGACGATTAACGATAATTCTGTAATTTCTAATTTTAATATTCGGTCGTGCGCGAGACCAATCATTGATAGTGCGACCAGCAAATTACAACCCCAGAGATGAAGGATCTAACACAGCCGTCTCTAACAACGCCACAAATTAAGTTAGAGGATCTAGTTAGAGAGCCAGTAGACATAACGAACGCTCCACACCCATCAAAATGTCGTTCAACAATCCTCTAGCATTCAATCTCTCGAAATCTACCGCCACCACCTCCACCACAAACACAAATACAACATCCACCCCACCAACCAGCAATGAACCGTCACAATTGAGTACATCAATACCAAAATCGCCATTCCTCCAAACGATCTTAACGAAGAGCCCGTCTACAGAGAGGTCGCCGAAATTTGGGGCCAGTAACTTCACCAGTAGTGTTGTGGCGCCTACAGTCCTCACAATCGGTGACGAACTGAAGCAGGAGAATGCTAAAGCCAATGGGAGTAACAGTAAATCTGAGTTGATTGGATTGTTTGATAAATTTGATATAAGTAAGGGAAAAGAAGAGGAAACTGAGAGTGAGGACGAGGAACTCAGGTACAAGGAATCTGAAAAAGGGGAGTTGAAAGAGTCTGAAAAAGGAGACCTGAAGGAGTCCGAAAAAGGAGAGTTTAACGAGTCTGAAATTACCGGTGATATTAAGGAGATTGGTGAAGGATGTGAGACAATTGAGACTGAAAAGGGTTCTGAGATTGAGAAAGGTTACGAAAGCAAGGACACTGAAATAAACTCAAACTTCACTCAAAAATCACATGAAAAACGTCCGTCTATGAGTCGAACCATATTACAAAAGGATCCTGAGGGCTTTACGGAGAAAATACCGAGCCTCGACGCTTCAAATGATAAAGTTAGTGGTCCAATTGAGGAAACAAAGATTAGGGAAACAAATTTCCCGGAACAACCAAGCCCCAGCGACCTCAAAGCCTCATCAAAAACCCAGTCTAATAATAACCCAGCTGTCTCGTCAAAACCTACTCCAGAAATATCTCTATCCTCTTCTATTTCTCGTCAAGTACCCATAAACGCAGAGTCTATGACGATACGTCCCTACAATCCAGACGAGCCATTGATCGATTTGGATCTTGAACCAACACAACTTGCCTCGCAAAGCTCATCATACGAAAATGACAAATCGGGTAAAGATTTATCGGATATCACCGGAGAGGGTTACGAAGAAGGAGTGGAAGAGATCGATGCACCAGTAGAAGAGTATGGAACTAGTGGAGGCGATGCCACAAACAAAGAAACAGAACCACCCACAGAAATATCTAGTCAGTCTACAACGAATTCTCCACAACAATCATCACTCGATGGAGCAATACCACTTGATTCTGCAACGAACCATAACTCAATATCTCATCACATATCTCCAAGCTCTGTGAACCCCAACGAACAACATCAACAATCTCATAAACCTTTCAACTTCCAAATTTTCCTAACCCAACTAAAGAAGAAAAGTTCTGATCCTATAGTTCGTTACATTCGTTCATTCTTAGTTTCCTTCTCCAAGAAAGGACACACATTCACCGCAGATCAAAGAATCAAAATCATCACCGAATTCAAAAGTTTTATGTATGAAAAATTCACCATGTATGAACCGTTTGCTTCCATGGACGATATTGACTTGGAAAATTCCAGAGAAGGGTTGGAAAAGTTAATCATGAATCGTCTTTATGACTTTTGTTTTCCAGGCGAAGTAATCAAGTTTTCTAGAAACATGATACCCGAATCGTATGAGAGAGATTTGAAAGAGGACGAAGAGTTTAAAGAACAATTGCAGAAGTTTAGTTGGGTGAGTGGGCATCATTTGGATGTGGAAATACCCAACGCAAATTACAAGCTGAAAACGAAAACGAAATTTCTGGCCACAGCAACTGATTCCACTCTGGATGATTTAATTGATCTCCTGGGTGATTCCAAGAGTGAACCGAAGAGTGAAAAACAAAACCTCACCTTTATCGACCATGCCATAATAGAACTCAGCAAAATCAACAACTATCGAGCTCCTCGAGACAAAATCATCTGCATTCTTAATGCCTGTAAAATAATCTTCAACTTCTTGAAGCTTAATCAGCAAGAAACCAACGCTGATTCGTTCATTCCACTTCTCATTTTGATCATAATCCAGGCCGAAGTTGACTTGTTGCTAACAAACCTTCACTATATCGAAGTTTTCAGAGGTGAAGAGTGGTTGCTTCATGGAGAAACGAGTTATTATTTGTCATCAATCCAAGGAGCAATAACTTTTGTTCAAAATTTGAGTAGAAGTGACTTGACAATCAGTGAGGAGGAGTATGAAGCTCATATGGAAGCATGGGAAGCAGAAGTGAAGAGAGAGAGGACAAATAAAATCGTTCAACCCCAGCCAATACATGGAAGGAAGTTGAATGTGGAACGTGTCGAAGACCAAGGAACTGTTGATTTTGATGCTTCGCAGGCTCCGTCTCATCCTGAGATTTCTCCCCATGAGTATCCTCATCAGAGTCTCTCTCCATCGAACATTTTGATGACCAGTGCTGAGATGTTTACCAAATCGATTTCGAGCTTTTTGTCCCCTTCTCCGCAAGAAGAGGTTGAAGTTTATGACCAGCAAATTTGTCCACCTGCCCATGGGCCGGTTTATCATCCTCCTCCACAAGCTCCACATGCATCACAACCTTCCCAACCCTCCCATCCTACAATTCAGCCTGCTACACCCCAAGAATCCGAAATCGATTCGGAGCTCATGAAACAAACTTATAACAACTTAAAGGAGATTTTTCCCAATCTAGACAAATCAATCATGAAGGATATTATTCTACTTAATAAAGGAAACATGGAAGATTGTGTTGATGCGTGTTTGGAGTTGGTTGGAGAATAGAAACACAACTGGAGATCCTGAGATAGAAAGCTCTGAAATTGACCCACAATCGAGAAGGAATAAGTCTACCGGTGATATTATTAATCACATCACAGTTGATAGTGAAAATATCAAGTAGATCAGCTCGAGTATTCAAGATTTCTTGTGAGTGTGAGCTCCTTCTATAGTAATCATCGGTGTCTTAGCATTGTGCAAATTATTGGGAGCTCCTACGTGGGTGGTATAATCACTGCGGTTATTTTGATTCCCAGCAAATGATTTAAAGAGTATATTTGTATAATATGATCGTGGTCCAACTAAGTTATGAACGAGTTCAATTATTATATGAGATGATTTATCACAGAAACTTCAATTAGTACATTCTTTGTTGACGTCTATATATGATTTGGTTGTCTGGTGACGCCTAAGCCTAGCAAAGCGTCCAATCCGTCGACAGAGGTATATAGGTGCCGTTGGTGTTCCAAAATCTTAATACAGTCAGCATTGAAATATCAGATGATGAGGACAATGACTTTAATTTATTCAATATCAGCGAATTCCGGGTGAAAGAATACTCCGCTGTAGAACCAGTGAACGTTTTGATGAACTTTCAGAGCCCGCTTTACTTAATCACCTTCTGTAATCTTGTATGAGTTTCTACGGAGTCTCCGGGGTTTCCGTGAAGCCTTATGTTAATTACAGTCCCCTACACTCTAACGTGACCTGGTCTCATTCAATATAAACTATAAAATCAATCGAAATGGGAGTTTCTCATTTTTGCACCCAAATTTCTTTTGGAACGACATTTTGCAGCAATTAATAAGGACAGAAACTGTCAATTTCCACCAATAACAATTTTCATCAATAACAATTTCCACCAATGTTAATAAATTAGAAGTAAGTAGTACAAAATAGTTGTTGACAAATTTCTAATCATCTCGGGTAGCTGAAGGGAATAGTGGGAGCTTTTCCTAAGACCCCAGAAATAACTGAACCGTTTGCACCGATTTGTGAAATCATAATTCAGTGAGAAAAGACTAGAATTGCTATAAAGATGTAAACGATAACAGATAAAGGTACTGATATTGTATAAAGAAAAGGAATTATGTAGCTAGAGAAACGTTTGAGGTATCTAATATTCAATGGTGTCATAAAAATTCGGCATCTTTGTGTAATCCTCATAAATATCGTCATAAACATCCCGTAAAATAGTTATCTAGAAAGAAAAGACTTGGGAAAATGTGGATTTGAAGTAGTATATTCTGCTATTGAAGGGATATTATCAATAAAGATTCATTGATTAGATGGTTTGAAATAGTGTTGAGCGTTGACTTTCCCGACATTTGACGGAACTGGCCCTGGGTATTCTATAAGAGCACAAATTAGGAGCAGCTCTGGTATTTTGATGTTCTCTGTATCAAATTTGCATTATTATCCGCCAGCTCTCTCCTGGATCCATTACTACTACTATCTACTATCTACTCTACTCTCTACTCTTGTAATCTTCGCTATAAAAGTCACAAATGACTGCGAAAAGCCCAATTGCAACCATTTGTGACATAGTGGAGCTAGCTATCGATGACGGAGAATGAATTATAGACATTCTGTTTACATATATTGAGTGGCATTGATGATTTTGAAACACGACACTACTGAGAAGAAAGCTTTCATAAATAATATAGGTCGGAACGAATTTCATTACCAAAAATTCTGAGCATATGCCGAGATCCGAGACATTTACACATTTTAGAACCTAAACTTCAAAATATCTAATTTCAAAACACGAAACAGATTATCTTACTTTAGAGTCTCTACCTTCAGAATATAGAGAATCATTCATAATCTCAATATCTCTATAATCTTTATACTGTCATTGAATCTCTCACTCGGATAAATTTTGTAAGATTTTATGAAAATTATTACGAAAATTTTGCAGCTACATAACACTGAGAGCAGTTATTTAAGTTAAGTGGAAATTTAGTGCTACTGGTGAATATTTATGAATATTTATGAATATTTATAGAGTTGTGTTACTCAATCTCTTAAAATTTAAACTTTATATCAATTCTTAACATTTCCACTTATATCAAATACCTCGCTTCAATCAGTATTTGTCAGAATTTTGCTTCTTTTAGGAGGTGGAACTGAAATTTCATCCCATAACAACCTATCCTGTCCATTGCCAAACTATATTACTCCAATGTAAACGTTTCCAAGAGTTTGTGGATGGTGATTTATCTCCTTACCTGCAGTCCGAGATTTTCGGGTTTCTTTTCCCAATTCGGATAAGATTAGAGTTCGCAGCCAGTGGTTAATCGACTCTAAAAGGGTAATGAATACCTCGGGATATCATATAAAAGGAGACAGTATAGCCTGCAATATTCTCAACATATCCTCATCATCTTAAACAACTCACCACTACTACTCTAAAATGCCTATGTTATACAAACCAGCCGTCGAAGGAAAGGAAGTCAAGCCTCCTCAAATTCCTTCCCCAGGTAACAACTCTTTCTTGGGAGACATTTTCACCTCTGATGCTCCAAAGGAACAACAAATGTCTTGTGGTTTCTATAGACAAGAAAAGGGTGAGCCATTGGTCTACCACTATGACTACGATGAAATGAAAATCATCTTGGAAGTCGAAGGTGACTACTGGATTTCTGACGAAACCGGAAAGAAGGTTGCTGTTTCTCCAGGTGATGTTCTCTTCTTCAGCAAGGGTACCACTATTACATTTGAAACCACCGGTTACGGCTATGCCTATTTTGTTGGTTTGAGACCAAACGGTACCGCGTAAGTTGGACATTTTGAACAATCTGTGGACTGATCCAATCCAAATATCCTAAAGATCGAGCCAATGCTACTTAGATAGTTGTATTAAAAATTATAAATATATTCTCGAATCAAGTTAATGTAGAACAATGAAAATTGTCGCGTTGTGTTGAATAATGTGAGCTTTACTGACTTTTCATAATCAGTTTATTGTGGGCTAGAAGTGAATTAAATGGTGAGATATAAGATATGAAGAAAGTCAATTAAGATTATTAGATACTGATACTTCTATCGGAGAGGTTATTGCAGATAGTAAGATATGATATGATACCGCCACCATTATTTTGAGGTAGGCAATATAAAGATATAGATATGAAATTAATATTGTAAATTGTATAAAGATTTAAAGGTGCTTTACAAGATAATTATATATTAGAAACATGTTCAATTGTACTATTTAGTGTTATTATTCATATTCTACCCACAAAAACAGATATAGTAGATATTATAGAACCTCAACTACTTATTCAATTTCAACATGTAAAGGTATCAGGGTATTGAGGCATTCTATGAGGCATACCATTTATTTAAATATACTTTATCTTATTTACTTTCTATTAATATTGTATAGAACAGTAGTAAATATCATTCTGGTACAATTTAGGAATAAGAATCCTAAAGCAAATAAAATTGGTACTGCTAATCTTAAAATATTTATACTATTTAATAGAAAAAGATAAAATATTTAAAAGGCATTTTAATGTATCTTTTACAAACTATGAGATAGAAATTTCAGAAATGCATAGGTAAGAAAATAATATCTACTTATATAAATAATATCAGTAGTGTATTTCACTTTAGTATATTTATTTTTGTGTAAGCATGTTTATAATACAATAATTTATATTTGATAGTAGCTTAGGTTCTGGATTTAGGGTATAAAATCTCCACATCCATATATTTAGGGTATAATATAGTTCTCCACATTCTTTTGTTTCTCTGTAGAACTGTAGATTTATTATTTTCAACCAATATCCAACTCGATCAGTCTAAGTGAGTCTTGATCAGTTTCTATGGGTCAGATCAGTCGATATCTGTCTAGATCGGTATTGATCATCAACGCTCCATGAATCCTGTTACTATCAGTCTGATTTCATTTGCACCCAAATTGACTACTTCCCAAGTACTATTTGTACAAACAATTTATGAAACCGAATATTTGATGCCACTTTCCATCCATTTTTGTGACATATCTTACACTAATTTTCTATTATTTTTTTAAATTTATTCAGAATTCTGTTGATAGTCTTGATAAATTTCGCACCCACTTTAAAAATTTTGCAACCAAAAAACGAAATAGAGTTCCGATGAGGTAAGAGATTATTTAATAGACCATTTAAGAGGCCACCAAATAATAGAGTGTGAAGATACTATTCATACTAGTCACACTACAATAAGAGTGTACTAGACTTTGAGATTTTGAAATTCTACTAGATATTCATATACTCATATATTTGGATTTGTGTAACTTGCATAAAGTTAAGTCTACTGTTACAGAAATCGTCGAACGATGTATAAATGCCAGTAATAAGATGGTGGGGAAAATATGTACTACTATATAACTATTTACCATTAGTTGATTCACCTATGGAAATCAATAGATTCAGGGAATAAAGAGGATATCGAATTTAAAGAATATATAGATATGCGCATCTAATAATTTCCACATATATCTCTACTGTATAATGTGTCCTACAATATCATTGTTATAACTAACTTTTGATACGTTTCTAAGTTAATCCATAATTACGGCCAGCTTATATAATCACATATAAGTTCCAAAAATTTCCATTGAGGAAAATAAGTATAATCGAATGGTTATATTCAGACAGTGCCTCATTCTAGAAGCTTTTACGTAAAATTTCGGGGAAGCAATTGTATTTATTGTAAGATAGGCTATAACAAACGCCACAGTGAATACCAGAACAATGCTCATTACACGAGCGCAATCGAGGACGAACAATAGAAGTTAATTTTTGAGAATCCAATGAGGAGAGTGATCATGAGTCCAGTGAAGTTAAACTTTCCAATTGCATTTCCCCAACAGAGCACATTGGTTAAATCTTATCCAAGGTTTAGTGAATGTTTAGATTCTTTGGGTACAGAATATAGCCTAGCTGCACCTAGTTTTCGCCTGATTCCCCTAGGTTTCGCCTGATTCCCCAGCTTTCGCCTGATTCTGAATAAGAAACTGATATACATGCGAAATTATTCAAGTAACTGCCCTTGCAAAATACACACATTAGGCAATTAATGATTATAATTATGTAACGATGGTACCCTACGGTAAACTTCTGCTTCGAGAAAGCACTCATTTCTTATATTCCAGTTTGTCCGGAAGGAAGTCTAAAACGTCAATTCTATATAAAAGAAGACGTTTACTTGGTTGTTTTATGCTGTCAACTTCATCTCTATCTCCATCTCGTCATCTGCTATGAAAATCTCATTTCTTGTTTCAGCATTTTTTTTGCAGCTATTTTACGTGGTGAACGCAGCTCCCAATCCCAAACCTCTCCTGCCAGAACTAGATTCATTCTATACTCCTCCAAAAGGGTTTGAGTCTACTGAGCCGGGGACTGTGTTGAGATCCAGAAAAACTCCTCATAAACTAAGAAGCATCTATTTACCCTTGAATGTTAAAGATAGTTGGCAGATTTGGTGAGATCTTCGGATTCTTTCGGAAATGCAAGTGCCATAGTCACTTCTGTTGTTGCTCCATATTATGCAGACCCTTCTAAAATGGTATCATTCCAATTTGGTGAAGATAGTGCCAGTGTCACATGTGCTCCGTCGTATGCAACACAATTTGGAGCCAGGTTTGTCCCAACTCTTGAAGTTCAGTTTGAAATGCTTTACGTGGCTACAATGTTGAACCAAGGTTACTATGTAGTAATGCCGGATTATGAGGGTGCAAAATCAGCATTTACTGCTGGAAGAAATTCGGGCCAGGCTACTTTAGATTCTCTTCGTGCAACATATGCCACTGCAAATATGACTGGTCTTGATCCAGACGCAAAAACCGTCTTGTGGGGCTACTCTGGTGGAACCGTCGGCAGTGCGTGGGCTACTGTACTTTTGGAAGACTATGCACCTGAATTAAAGCCCAAGTTGCTTGGAGCGGCCCTTGGAAGTCTCGTTACAAATATCACAGCAACTGTTGAGGCTGTCAATGGTAAGCTCTTTGCTGGTTTGATCGCAAATGCAATCAATGGGTTACAACAAGAATATCCCGAGCTTGATAAATATGTTTTGAGTCAAATTAACCCATCCAAGCTTGAAGCGTATAACGTTGCAAAGAAATCTTGTCTTGCTGATTCAATTCTTCATTTTGCAAATCAGGAATTCATTGGAGGCAATGGAAGTTACTTTCCTAATGGTTGGTCAATCTTAAATAACCCAATCCCACGTAAGATTATCAGTGAAAATACTTTGGCTTTGAAAAATAATACGGAGTATCCTCATATTCCGATCTTTATCTATCATGGTATGTTGGACGAAGTTGTTCCTCATAGAGATACTCAGAGAGCCTATGATAATTGGTGTAAATGGGGACAAGCACAATCAATTGAATTAAGCTCAGATATGACAAATGGTCATGTCTCTGAATTTGTGGAAGGAGCTCCAGCTGCTCTTGCTTGGATCGAAGACAGATTCAACGGAAAACCAACGGGGAAAGGCTGTAAAGATACAACCAGATTCAGTAACTTGTTTTATCCTGGAGTCAATAAAACCTTCGTTGACCTTCTACACGGGGTAACGAGCGCTGTTTTTACCAAGCCTCTTGGTCCAAACGGTGAAAATATTACACCAAAAGATATTGAGAATATGAAGAGAGATTTTCAGGCTTGGTGAATCATCAAAGGGTTGAACAAAAAAGTACCTTTCAAAATTTGCACCCAAAATTTGCACTCAAAATTCTCCTGGTTGAGAGTTGAATTTAGTTGAGATTGAGTTAGAAGAAGTTTTCTCTCGTTATTAAGATGGATTACATGCTAACTAAACGATATTGTGATAACTAGGACTCTAGAAACTGATTTGAAAACTACAATGACTGAGACACTTTACTGCTTTGCTTTCACTAGATTTTTTACATTCTGCAATAATGCAATAATTTACTCAGATTACAAAATATGAGATTCGAACACAATTCACTTCAACAATTAGTCTAAAAGACGAGGCAGTTCAGGAACCGCTATATATATTATGCCATGTAACAATTAGATTTAAAATACCAAATTAGTTCTCCCAACTATATTTAAATTGTGAAATTAATTTATTCATTTTCTCACCAAAAAGCACTTACTAACAAGACTTTTTAGTTCAATTTGTTGATATTAAGAGAATGACGAATTATTTCTATCCAGTACTTGTAGGACACTGATTCCAAAAGATCAACTTAGCATTTGGAGTCATAGTAACCCTAACTTATATAATTACCTATATATTCAGTCGCCTTAATGCAATTGATTGTCCACTAGTTCGTCCGCAAGCGAGTTAGGTACTCCACCAGACAGTAATTTTGAATTAGTGTGGTTTCCATCATCCCGCTATGAATTTCCCTCTCCCTTAATATTCTTCATTTCCCTCATATTCCTCATATTCCTCATTTCCCTCCTATCCCTCATATCTTCTTGTGTCTCTACTACATCTTTACTACATCTCAAAATCCTCCCTCGCACGACATTTCAGGAACCTTCTGGAACAGATCTGAGATCCAAACTTCGAGGATTCAACTAACCATTACTGATACAAATCTTACAACTATCCAGATAATCAAGAGTATACTAACACGACTCAACCATCATAGATTAATTAATCATAGATCAATCAATTATCTGTGACTTTTCTATTTCTAGATCTATTACACATCTACTAAAAGTTACGACCAGACTATCTACTAGTTCTAACGGGCCAATTAATTTTAAGACCAACTAAAATCATTCAGCAATGGCTATTGATTACTCCAAATGGGATAAAATCGAACTCTCGGACGACTCAGATATCGAGGTCCACCCAAATGTCGACAAGAACTCGTTCATCAAGTGGAAACAACGTGATATCCATGAAAAACGTCAGCAAAGAAATATCGAAATCAAATCTATTCTTGTCCAGCTTACAATGTATGCTAAGCTTAACGAAAGAGTCGACTTTGTGTTGAAAACCTTGTCTAAGGAACAGCTTCTCGAGACCTCGAACGTGACCTCGCTTATAGATAGCAAATTCGATCCTAAAGAAAAGTTTGATTATGAACAGCTTGTCAAGGGTACTACCTTGAGAAAGGGCTTGAAGGACTTGTCGTTTGATCCTCAAGAAACTGCAAGCAATCCTCCATATAATGAAATGATCGAAGACTTATTCATCCAAATCAAACAAGACCACCCCGACGCAAAGGAAGATGCAGACAAGTTGATAGAATATGTCAAGGAACATCGTGCAAAGATTGACGAAGTTTTGTCTAAGCAGACCATAAAATTGGACGAGTTATTGTATGAGAAGGCTAATCTTATAAGTAGTGACGACATTCATACAGGATTCGACAGGTCATTTATGAACAAGGACGAGACTCCAGAGGATGAGATAAAGGAGGCTCCAAAGAATGAGACTAAAGAAGCTCCAAACTCCTCTAAAGCTCCTTCTACGACACCTTCTTCCTCTAAAGCTTCTTCAACAGTCACATCCACAGAAGTAATCAACACTCCTAAATCAGACGCACAGATGTTGGATGAACTTTCGTTACTTCCTGAAACCGAACAATTCTCCAAAATCCCATTCTCCAAAATCGACGAAAGTGCCACCTTTTTAATGAAAAATACTAAGATCTGTACCGAACAACAGAAGGATGCCTTGATAATGACAGCGTTTGATCTTCAACTTGAAAACAACTCCAAAGCAGCTCTTCAAGTCATCCACCAGTCTTTATTGTTACAGTATATCTCGCAATTGGCCGGACCACACCCAAACAAAGATCAAACCATCAAGGCCATCAAGTTATTCTGCTCCAAAATTGCCGACACCCACTCTCCAGCCAACCAAGGGTTTATTCAAGATGTCCAGAATACTTTCAAGCACATCCAAACCAGGTGTGAAATCCTCAAGCGTGAACAGGGACCCGAAGAATCTGGAGAAGAAGAAGCAGTTATTCAACTCAAAGCTCTCGACGATGGTTCAGAGTTGCTGGTAAATATTCCCGTCGAAGGAACCCCCGAGTATGAGATTTTTACCACCAAATTGTCACCAGAATTCCAAGCTGCCGTGAAAACACAATCTTTGGACGAAGTCAACAAGGAATTTTCAAAATTGAAGGTGGAAGATGCCGAAAAAGTATTAGAAGTATTCAACGAGTGTGGAGTTATTGGAATTAATGGATACATTGAAGACGAAGAAGAATTCAAGGAGTTACAGAAGCAATATAATGAAAACATGGATCTTCAAGAAGGGGAAGAAGAAGAAGATGTCAAACAAGAGAAAGCCATACAAGAAGAACAGATTTTCAATACTGTGGATGAAGTCGATTAAGTTAATTTTAATGAAGCATAAGAGAATTTGAACTTGTTAGCTTCATAAATAGCTCTAATTTCAAACTGGATTCTTCATACTAAGAGATGTCGAGAAGAGACTCCAAAGTTTGGAGCTTTCACTTGATATGGATAAATTCTAACTCTCGCTGAATAATCTTTACAACTCCTAAACGAACTAGTTTCTAGTTCTAATTACTTGGATCAAAGTATTTCCTATCGAGATTTAAGTCAACCTGATCTGAGATTTCAAGGTTTCTGTTCAATAAAGGGAAAAGTCAATTGTTTTACTGTAGAAATGTAGGTTTAGTTACGAAAGTTCAGTTATTGAGGTCTTGAACTAGCTAGAGAATTTGGGATTCTAGTGTTGGGAGACTAGAGTTTAATAGTGAAGGAGGAATTCGATAATGTGAAGGAGGAACGCTAAGGAACGCTAAGGAACCGCAAGAAACGCTAAGGAGCTCTATGGATGAGAATATGCTTAATAAGGCACCATCCTAATTATACAACGTTCAATGGGCATTCAGAATGAGAGATTCAACGGCTAGAGACCACTGAGACCACCTGAAAAACTTTCAAGGTCTATCTAACAGTCTCTCTACCTGTCTATTACTTCCTACTCAATCTGGCTAGAGTCTCCATGAGGGATTGGGTATTTCCAGGTTGATTTTGTTGCTGGTTTGGGCGGTTGGGTTGTTGTACTTGTGTCAACATAGGGTTCGGGTTCCCTTGGTTAGTGGGGTTATTGTTGATCTGAGAGTAGGAATTAGGAGGGAACGAATTGTTAGAGTATTCTCCTTGTGGTTGGGAATATTGTCCATACACTTGCTGATTAGGTGGAGAGTAATTTCCACGTTGGCCGGGGTGTCCTTGCTGGTTTTGTTGTAAAATACTGACTACATTTTGCATAGATGAGGGATCTAGGTTTTGCAATGATTGAAGCAATTGGGTTTGAGAGTTTGGAGGACCATTGAATTGATTTAATGCTCCTTGTGGTGGAAATGTTTGTGGGGGAAGTGTTTGTGGAGCATATGTTTGTGGGGGATAAGTTTGTGGAGAATATGTTTGTTGAGGCTGGTCGTATTGATTTCTTGGGTCTTGATATCCTTGTCCCCTGCGGTTCTGATATGGACCTTGACCTCTACTTTGGTTTGGAAATGGTGGTTGGCCCCTTTGGTCTTGATATTGTCCTCTACCATGATCTTGGAATCCTCTACCTTGATCTTGGAATCCTCTACCATGATTTTGGAATCCTCTACCTTGATCTTGGAATCCTCTACCATGATTTTGGAATCCAGGGCCCCGATCCTGACCATATTGTCTGCCATTACCATGTTGCTGGTATTGTCCTTGTTGGCCAAAGGGTTGGTCGTAGGACAGAACATAAGATTGTTGTTCTTGTCTCCTTGAAGGGTCCTGGTTTCTACGGTTGTTGATCTGACCTCTTCCTCTTTTACGACGCTGGCCATGATTATCGTCATTACCGTAATTTCCTTGGTTTCCTTGAGTTCCATGATTCTCTTGATTTCCATGGCTTCCAAAGTGACCTTCTGAAGGATTGTCACTGTGGGAGGTATCTTGAGCATAATACACAGGCATGTCATTTCCATACTTCTTTTGCTTTGCTTTTAACAAGATATCAGCACCAACTTCTGGCTCAATTTCGGCATACTCATCAAACTTGATTCCACCATCAGGCGTACTCTCAAAAGTTTGAATGTCAACCTTCAGCTCTTTGATAATACAAGCACCCAATACTCCAGAATAAGCAGCTTCACTTATAACCTCAGACATATCTCTATGGGTAACGTCCTCTGTATCAATTGTGATTTGAGACGATGCAAATGCTTTCTTCACTTTTCTGATAAAGAAAACTGTAGACTGTCCTGTTATGTAGACTTGACAGTCTGGAGTCACTTTCCTTCTTCTCTTGGAATCCTCTGCAGATCTTTCTCTTCCACGAGAAGACAACAAATCCTCGGTTCTACCTTGTCTCTTTGATTTTTGGGGTCTGGATGGATCTAACCTCAAAAGTTTATTATGCAATGGAACGTTAGTTTCACCTTTGATACAATCCATACATGATTGGACGTCTCTGAACTGAACAAATCCATATCCAGCCTTGATTGCAATCTGGATGACTTCTCCATATTGACTGAATATTCTGAAGAGATCTTGTTTGGATACCGTATTGGCAGGCAAGTTACCTACAAACAACCTCGAGTTGTCAGGGAATTCGTCCCAGTTTTCAAGATCGTTATAATAAGCCTCCTTTTTTATGAATTCATCGTAGGCCTCAATTTCCCCAGGAGTCATAGGAGCAGTGATGTTAGGTCTTCTACAGAATTCATTGACTGGTACCAATGGAATTGGAGCTTTCAAGTCTCTGGAAGGTTTGTTAAAGGAGTAAACCTGGTTATAATTGGCGGAATTGGCGGCCTGTAATTGAACGTTTTTCTTGTTCAATTGTTCCATGATCAATTTCATTTGGTCTGCTTGAGATAAGGTGACGAATTTCGGATCCCTAACAATATCGCTTTGCATGATTTCATTATAAGCATCCAATAATTGTGCTTCTGAAGATTGGATGATTGGTGTGGAGGCGAGATTGGCATTCACGGGCGGTTTTGGAGGTAAGCCTGCAGGGCCTTTTGTGATTGCGCTGGGGACCGTAGAGCTTGTTGGAGTGGACACTTTGCTGATCAAAGCAGATTCTGGATCATAATCATCTTCATCATCAGACTTATCTTCTGCATCTAAAGGTTTTTCATTGGACAACTTGAGGTCTTCATCAACGTTGTATACACTTTCTGGATCGTAATCCTCTTCCTCGTCATTTGAAGAGATTTGTTCTTGTTCAGGATCGTACCCATCAGTCTGTAATTCACGTACTTCTACAACTAGCTCAGGGTCGTATTCATTTGATTGACCAATTTGAAAGTCAACCTTCTTGTCATCATTGGCTTCCTTTGCTTCATCTTCTTCTGGATTATATACTTTGGTGGATATTTCAGTATCGTCAGTTTGTTCTCCACCTTTGGGTACTTCTTCTTCTTTTACAGCATCCTCCAGAGTACGAAGTTCAGAATCATATTCGGCAACCCTGTCAATTTCAAAATCTTCATTTCCAGGAGAATCGTCAGAGACATTTTGATATACCATATCAGGGGTGGATACAGAATTCTCTTGAGAGGCTTGCAAGACAGGCTCATTTGCCACTTCTGGTCCTGTGGGGTGTAGTTGATCAGAAAATTGAGTAGATGTTTCTCCAATGATTGGTTGATCGCTTTGAAAAGATACCTCTGCATCTTCTAGTTCAGTCTGAAGTTCATGATCCTCTCCTTCTATATTCACACCTTCTCCCACCACCACCTCATCTTGAGGTTGTTGTGCTTCCTCTACTTGGATTCCATCACTTTCCTCAATCCTATCACTCTCCGAACCTTTCAGGTCATTCTTGCAATGTAATGACACGGGTTCTACTTGCATTATTAGAGTCTTTGGAGGTTTTAAATATCTGCTTCTAAATTCTACCATCAGTTTTCTGGTGTAAAAGATTATATCCGGGTAACTTCATATTCTTGAGATTTTACTACTTTATGATTAGACGTTCTATAGAGAGTTATAAGATGCTGAAATACAAATAGTGGAGTCATGTAATCTATTACTAGTAGTGGCTATGTAATCTACTAGTAGTGGAAGTTCTAATTTGAGATGAACCATGCCATACTCATAGGAACTTGGGGTCCAAATTACTAAAGACAAGTGGTACCGATAAGAATGTCAGAAAGATAGATATTTAACCAACTAACAAGATGGTAAATATTCTCAGGATCATCATATATGCCAATAGTTGCTTCAAGAGCTGCTTAGATTACTTGGAATAGTCTTGATTCTGGTCACGTGATATTATTCAAAAGGGACAAGTGATAAATAGCTCTAGATTTAGTTGTAGTTCCCAAAGCTCACTTTGGTACAGGTTAATAATAAGTAATAAAAGTTGATAAGTAATAATAGGAAGCGTTCATTTTAAATATCAAGCAATGATTGTTAGCACTATTTACTGAATTATGATACCTCGAAATATTTATAAATATTTATAATGGCTGCGAAAAGCACACTCTATGACCTTATACATAAATATAACTATCTATATGAAATCAGTTCAGTTGGGTGGTTAATATGCATTTTTACTCTGCAGATTCCTAGAACTCCTGTAATAATTGAAAAGAATATTTAGAGATACAACAAAACAAGTGGCCCAGAGAGATAGACGTAATCGTATAATTATCCGAGAAGTACTATAAATAGTTGTCTCCCTAGAGTTTATACCCAATGACACACTTAGGAAAGCCTCTCTAACTCGCTCTTCTTAAGTCTCCCTCTTTAAGTCTCTCTAAGTCTCCCTCTTTAAGTCTCTCTAAGTCTCCCTCTTTAAGTCTCTCTAAGTCTCTCTCTCTAAGTTTATAAGAATGCGGTGTGGATCATCAAATCCTAATTGGGAAACATAAACATTTGATCTTCGCCTCCACACGACCAACTACAAAATGTATCTCTAACACGATAAACACACCTCCACAACGCTTATTAAACCCTTAACATACTTAACCACACAGCAGCCTCATTGACCGCACTATACCATACATCAATATTCACTAAACGCACTATACCATAATTAATAGAATGTCTTTGTTTCAAAACTTCAACACCCATTCTTTACGAAGCACTAGAGGATTCAAACTCAAAGCATCCTCGCCAATCTCCAGTCCACACCCCATTTCCAACACTACTTTCCCACAAGAAAACTACCAGACGATACATTTGAATGGTGCTGCTGAAAATTCCGGCCAGTCTGTATCAACCCACAAAGATATCCGTAACTACGCCGAGCAGACACTTGGATCCGACAATGCCTTGATTCAAGCGGTTAAACTTCCACAAGACGAAGACGTCAACGAATGGCTAGCCATACATGTGGTTGATTTCTACAACCAAATCAATATGTTATACGGAGCCATCACCGAATTTTGCTCTCCCGTAACGTGTCCCAGAATGATTGCTACCGAAGAATATGAATATTTGTGGCAAGAAACTAGCTCCACGGGGATGTCGCTGGGAAACCAGATCACCCTGACCCCAAAACGTCCCGTATCATTGCCGGCCTGCGAATATATCGAAAACTTAATGAACTGGGTCCAAGGATTCTTTGATAATGATAATATATTTCCGTCGAAAATCGGTGCTCCATTTCCCCAGCAATTCCCAACGTTGGTGAAGACAATTTTCAAAAGGTTATTTAGAATTTATGCCCATATTTATTGTCACCATTTCCATGAGATTAGTGAGTTGGGATTGCAGAGTCATTTGAATACTAGTTTGAAACATTATGTATTATTTGCGGAAGAGTTTGGTTTGATTACAAGGAAGGATTATGGTCCTTTGGAAGATTTAGTGGAGACGATGTTGAAGAGATAATTCGCAAATACTGAGCGAAGCGAAGTAGTAGTGGATTATATGACTTGAATAGTGAATATTACCAGAGATTTAGTGAATTTCAAGATTTTTGAATTGAATATTACCGAAGAACTAGTGAATTATAAGAATTCTAAATTTTGAATAGTGAATTTTACCAGAGAAATTACCGGACTTTTGTTTATAATATTTCTGGAGATCTGTTTCGGAGATAATCAGCCTAACAAAATCAATTAATTGTTCGGGCGGAGGGTCATCAAACAAGATTCTTGGAATTATATAGCAATAGGTTCTTTCTATATTGAACTTTTTGCGATATTGAATGCTATTTATATTGCAATTCCATTATTCTAGATGTTTATTCTCATCTTTTTATCATGTTCATCATATCTGTTGCAACTAAGTGAAGTTTCTTATCTGACTACCCTTAGACGTGGAAAATAGCCACTAATCTTCAGAAATAACAGTATCTTGAGTTCCATTTCTTCTTCAGCTAACTTTCCTTGGAACGAAATGAAAATATCATTTTCTCATGACAGGTCCTTTATAATTAACTCACTAAATTTGGGTTCGGTTTGTATTTCTATCATCTATACTCTAATATATTTTACAACATTTCTGAAGATCTCTCTGAGAGACCATGCAAATTAATTAAATTTGGACCATGAGGCTTCCAGGTATGTTGGTTGAGCGTTGGATCAGTAGTTTATACATCAGTAGTTTATTCCTCAGTAGTTTATTCATCGTTTATTCACCGCAATTCCACCTTTGCCATCAAACATAAATGGTCGGACGGATATTGTCCCACTCTTGGTTGGCCAGATGGTTCTGGACCCATTTCTTCAGGCAAAGGTAAACGTAAAAGCTCTAACAAGCGTACACTCTGTTTCAGTTCAAGGTCTTCCAAACTGTCAACATTCTGTGTAAAATCTTCTGTGTCCTTATCCCATTTACTGACGACAAATATATAATCCAATAAGCCTCTCCAAGTATGAGCCCAATTGGAAAAAGTTGGTTCACCTCTTTCATTGTCTAACCCAGCGTTTTGTGGATGGACGGATTTGTATCCCAAAGAATATAACGAGATGGCTCTCATTTCTAAGCTATTATGAACATCTTGCATCTGTTTGACAAGTTCGAGTTGTTCCTCGGTAGCGTTGAAAGTATCAGGAACAGGATCACGAGGTTGATCTTTTCCAAACTTTTCCACATTTCCACCTTCTTCACCATTTTCAAATTGAGAAGTTGTTGTAGAGTCCGAATCTTCGGGTGAATTAGGGGAATTAGGTGATTCTGAATCTTCGGTAACTTCGGAAGCTTCTGGTGCTTTGGTTGCTTCTGGTGCTTCTTCTGCTTCTTCTGCCTCTACTCCCTCTTCTGCATCTACTCCCACTTCTGCCTCTACTCCCTCTTCTCCTTCTCCCTCTCCCTCTACTTTTCCTTCATCAACAACTCCTCGATTCTTAGAATATTGATACGACAAAGAACATGCAATAACTTTCTTAGCTCTCTCCACATACTTTATAGGCTTCGCAGTTATCGAAAGGTATGGACTGTCAAATGGTTGACTATTGAAGTCACCAGCAAAGAAAGAATAAAAGCCTTTATTGTATCCCAAGCTTGTCAAAACATTCTGAAACTCTCTGAACTTAGATAAAACGAGGTATGCTTGTCTTGTTCTTTCAAAAGTACCAAATGGATGCCAGAACATATGAGTTGTACCGATTATCAACCCGTTTTTCTGCTTGAGACAAGGGTACTTGTCCAAAATTTCTTGTTTGAATTCGAAATGGATCAAAAAACCGACATTCTGCGTGATGGTTCTAGGAAAAGGAAGTCCGCTTGCTCTCTCCTTGTCGTAGTTGATGAAACTTTGATGTTTACAAACGAATAAAGAAGCTCGGTAAACAATTGCAAGGCCATGGTTTTTTATAGCAGATCTGTAAAATTTAGACAAGTAGCCCATCTTTTCAAACTCTTTTGACCAGAATGAATGGTACTGAATATGATCGACTTCCTGTAGACAGAGAATATCAGCGTCGTAGTGTTTGAGTTCGTGGAGCATAACTTTAGACCGGTACGTCCATTTGAGAGCGTTACCATTGGTTGGAAAGAGCTTTCTACGGATAAGCGATTGTGCAAGAATGTTATAGGAAAGAATCTTGACCGGGAGTCCATCCAAGTGTCTTGTTTCATTATGAATCGATCCATCTGTTGTTAGTCCATCTTTAGGTCCAGTTGGTAAAGAAGGAATAAAATCTCCACTAGTCAGTGAGTCTCTAGATCCATCCGGTACTTGATCACCTACCTTTAACATTGGACGCTTTATAAACTCAATCTTCTCTTCCTTTACCTCTCCCTGTTCTAGTAACTTCTTTTGTTTCTTTTCATTTCTTAACCTTCTTTGTTCCTCGATATATTCTGGAGTCAATTTACTTGGATCAACAGATTTCTTTGTTTTCTTCTTTGATTTGGTGGAAACCTTGGCCGGTGGGACCGTGGGAGGGTTCTCTGATAAGCTCATGATATGTGGTGTGTAATTAAGCTGTTAATAAGAGCAGAATTGTGGATAAATTTTTCAGTGCAAAGTTGAATATTTTTGGGAGTGGTTTGTTTGAGGGTAAATGCTAGATAGATGGTATGAGTAGTTATAGGAAAATGGCACTAAGTAGGTTAGAGTGGTGGCGATATATGAGTTCTTGTGAATGGCGCTCAATCGTAGCCAAATCGTGGCTAAATCATTGAATCACCAACTTATTAAATCGCTAAATCGTCACTATCACTAAATCTACAATCTTACCAATGGTGTTCTAGCTCACCCATTCACAGTATATCTTTACTTATAACTTACGATAAGACCATTTATGAAATTTCTTCTCCTCTCTATTACTATATGAAATCTCCCATTAGCAAATTCTGACTGAAGCGAAGTAATCAACACGTCTATAGCCTATCTTAACTAGCCTCCTACTGGTTTCCCAGGTATGGTCGTGCAAGTGATGAATTTTTGAGGAAGATTATATAATCCACTCTCCATGTTGATTATCGTGGGTAGTTGTTAGTAAATATTGCTAATAGTTGGTATATTATATAATGTGGGGGTTACACCAAGCCAATATAAAGTTAATTTGGTGGTTAGAGGTGGTTTTGGTCGGTATTCCTCTTGCTGAATCTACAGATGTTAATGTACTGCATATAACGAAATCGGTATCGGTAAGCTTATTTGCAGCCTAAATATCGACAGAACGAATCGCTTCACTCATAGTTATCTCTGGTAACTGATTACTAAGGAGATAATGAATTCCTCGTACTCACCAACTTACAATGCTATTGGTAGTTCTTCTTCTCAGACAATGCTTGATATTCTCTAAATAGATGCTGAGCGAGCGAAGTATTTAGCAAGAGATGTGTTTTATAAGTAACTAAATGTCACTATTTTCACCACATGTCACTAATATAATTAAATAATGGCACTCATATTCACTTCCATAAAATACTTCGCTAAGCTCTATTAAATGAACCTCTGGATAAGATTACGTAATCTGCACTTCAGATAGATTACTGTGGGTAATTGCCCCTTATAAACTCTCGGAGTTTGTATATGATATAGCAAGGATACTTAGAGCTGGTCTAGTAGTCAAATTAGTTAGTATAGGCAATTCTGGTCAATATTTCAGTAGCTGAATCTATCGATATTATTGTACTGCATATAATACATATAGAGAACTAATCGCTTCGCTCATAGTTCTCTCTAGTTCTCAAATAGCAACAACTGATCCACATGAGCTACTACCACCAACTTGATTCCATACAAATTGGTATATACGAACAACTAACCAGCCTTGTCCAATCACAGGATGTCAAGGATCAATCGAAAATTGTGCTGAGCATCACCCATTTGTTAACCACCTTCCATGACTACCTTGCCATAATAAAGACGAGGGACGAAGACGGTTTATACGACATTTATGCCAATAAATTGAAGGGTTTACGAGAAAAGGTTAGAGAGGTACAGATCCAGAGAAGCGACGCGGAAGGAGAACTCATCCACAGCCAACGGTTGGAGAAATACGGCGAAGTGGCCACCTCCCCCGATGATGATGTTTCTGACTCCAGAGATAAACTATTTGGAAACAGAGTCAGCCCAGGCACAGGAAAACCTAAACCATCTGTGGATCACCAAATACTTTCCCATAATAAACAAATCACGAGCTCGTTGCAAGCCACCAGACAGCTCCTTTCGGCCACGATGCTTCAAAGTGAACTTAATATCGATTCGTTGGACCAACAGACCAAAGAGTTACATAAATTGAACGACGACTTCTTAAAGTTCAATGATCTCTTGAATAAATCGAAGCAAATCGTGAAATTTATTGAAAAACAAGACAAGCTGGACAAACGTAGGATTTATTTGAGCATAGGATTCTTTGCGTTATGCTGTGCTTGGGTTATTTGGAAGAGAATCTTGAGACTTCCTGTGAGGATGTTTTTATGGAGTTTTTTCAAAGTGTTTGGAATTGTGGGCTGGATATTTGGTGATAAGAGTGGGCTTGTGCTGAGTATGGGAAATGTGGAGAGTTTAAGCTCTGTTATAACTAGTATGTCGAGTCGTGGGTCGAGTTTTTCGACATCTGAATCAAGTCTTTCGACATTGTCGAGTCTTTCTAGTGTTTCTGACATGCCTTCCTCCATTTCTGACAATTCTTCCTCCATATCAGACATTTCTTCAACATTTTCAGATGTATCAAGCACAAGCACCATATCAAGTTCTATAATACCCACCAAATCATTTGATCTTGAAAAAGATTACGTGATCGATCTAGAAGAATCTGTGGTTATTCAAAGTACTACTGAACGTTTGGTAGATGAGCTATGATCTTCAAACTGGACAGTTCAATCCTCATTTGATATATTTACCGATCTTCATACTACTATACTAGTTATAATCTACATCGCATAACAAAGTCATTTACATTAGTTCTACTGGGTTGGTAATTTCTTTAAATTATCAACTCTCATTCTTTCGTTCTTTTGTTCTTTTATTCTTCATTCTTCATTTTAGTATAAACTGAATAGAACCAATTGAATCTCGAGTATCTGGTTCCATCTTCTTAAACTAATTATGGAGTAGCCACAGTGACTGAGTTTCCATTGGACTTGGAACTATCAATTGCAGCTGCAATAATAGCCAAATGGTGGAAAGCCTTTTCTGGGGTGACAACAATTATAGACTTATCCTTGGCTGTAACAGCAGCTGCAAAGTTCTTGAATTCTTCTTGGATGGTATCCACTTCTTCGATTTCAATGACAGTCTTTTCAGAAGCAGTTCCTGAGGAGGTTCCAGTCTGGTATGTGACAGTTGGCTTTGGCAAGTTAGGAGAAAAGTCGTAGACTATGGATCCATTGGTACCGTAGATGGTGAATGATGTAGACTTGTCGGTAGCACCGTATGCAGACCCATAAGTGAAGGTACCAATAACGTTACTCTTTAATTTCAAGGTCGAAAACAAAATGTCATCATCACCACTTTCAGCTCTGAGTTGTTTGGTTAAAGCACTGATAGATTCGACAGGACCTAAAACATCGGTCAACAAAGCCAATTGATGAACACCTCCATCACTCAAATATCCACCAACGTGCTCTGGGTTTTTTCTCCAGCTGGTATTCAAATATTTGTTGTTGTCGTTCCATGCGCCAGTAGCTCTGTATGTGAAGGAGACAACTTCACCGATTTTTGGGATGGCTTCTTCTTTCAACACCTTAATGGCACTCGAGAATGACCAGTTTTCCAACACCATGATTGGCAAGTCGGTGTTCTTCGATAATTGGACGATTTCTCTAGCTTGAGATAAGTTTGCGGCAATTGGCTTTTCAAAAGCAAGAGGCTTGTTGTATTGGATAGCTAACTTGGTGATGTCCAAGTTGTTTTGTACTGGCAATAAAGCATCGACGAAATCGATAGAGTCATCCTTGAAGATTTCTTCTAAAGTGTCATAGACTTTGGATGGGCTAATACCTGCTTTTGTAGCAAATACTTCAGCCTTTGATTTTGTACGGTTGAAGGCAGCAACTGGAGTCAAGTATGGAATGGACTTGATGGTTGGTAAATGAGTGTCAGTAGCGAAGATACCTGTACCGACGATGGCGAGGTTTAAATTAGGAGTAGACATAGTAATAGTGATTTGATTGACTAGAATGAAACTTTTCAAAGTGTGGAAATTCTATTGCCTTTATATTGGCGTCTAAATTGCTTTACCCAGGGCCAACACTTGTCCGAGTTGGTTCTGTTTCACGAGAATCCCCCCACTCTGTCGGGAGTGTATATAGGTATCATATGATGGATGTGGTATCGGAACAACCTTCCTGAGCTTTGCGCCCACCCTCCACATTGAAAAATTTCAACCCGAATAATCAACGTCGGATCAAGGGTATGAGCAATTAAGTAATTAATGGAGGATTCCATTCTCTTTGCAAGTCTGCGAACTACTCCTTTGGAAGAGGTGCTAAAAACGCTATAGTTCAACAGGGTTCATCGCGAGATTTAACAGTGCCACGTATAAGAATGAAGCCTACTTCCGAAAATTTGGGGGATCAAGCGTTTTCGGTCACAACGCATAAACCTATATGTTGGAAGACCCCATTAACAGACCAATTTCACGGGGATATTCCTTTTGTGTGCGAATATTTTCCGGTTTCGATCAATTTGGAGATGGTTTCTCTTGGAACAGAAGGTCCACGCAGTGGAGCACATAGAGAAGGTATAGATCATTAATAAGCCTCAGAATTTGGCTCTGGACGTTAAAAAATGGACTAGTAAGCCAGTAGTTTGGTTTAAATGGTGAAAGGTCTTGCTGAGTCCGAGGAATAGAGAATGTGGAAGATGTAAATATCAGACGATGACCAAATTAGGTATCCGATCCGAGGGTTTATTAGCAGCTCAACTAAAATCTCGCTTTCATGGATAAACTAGTTTCTGCACATAGCTTATTTCCATTTTTAGCAAGTATGCTAAAAAGATAATCCGATGCTTCATCAAGGTGGGGTTCAATTTAATAGAATGGGATTAAATAGTCCGTCTGAACGTCAAACCATTATTCTGGTTTAAGCATTCAACCATGGATGTACCTCTTCTCGGTGAAGGCGCTGACTCTAGTTAATCATCATTATTAAGTTGGCTTAGTAATTAAAAGGTCTCTTGCTGTTTGATGTTGGATGAGAATCATGAGATAGTATTATTTTTTTTTAGTTGACATCTTAATTCTTGCAATTGTAACTTGAAACTGCCCTCAAGGTTGGTTAATTCGACACTATACATGTAAAGCCTTCTTCGGGTATATTCAATTGGAAGTACTTCGAGGAGCTTCTTTATTAGTGTAGTTTTTCTTCTAGTCAAACAGGCCACAATATTATTAATCTAGGACAATTGTTTGATTCGTCAAATATTTGCACAACGAATACATTGGCCAGTAACTTCGGAACGAAAAGTATAATGAGATCAGTTCTTGGAAGCCGCTGTGTCTTTACTTGTGTAACTACTCAACTTCGTTTCGTTCCATACCTTCAAATCATATACTTTATTCTTCAATGATATAGCCTTATCGTCGTAGTTGTGGTTAAACTTTCTACACATTTTTTGACGATAATGAGAATTATCCAATTCTTTAAGGATATTCAAGGTATTAAATTCAGTCATGACCTCATTGTTCTGTAGCTTAATAATATTTGATAAAAGAATTTGATGGAGATCGTACAGTTGCTTTTGATTTGATGGCAGCTGGAAATTTACCTCGCGGGACTTATTTTGTTGGAGATGCTTAAGAAAACGACCATCGAGCTCTTGCAGCTCATTTTTCAGAATTAGCTCCAATTTTTCCAACGCTTCAAGAACCACAGGGCCAAACACTTCAGAAATAGTCTTAGAAAGTGTACTATAATTCAATAGGAAGAAGTGTCTTCCATAGAACGAAAAAACCATTGGATACTTATACTCAATATTAATGATCCAAGAAGTGAATAAATGATTGAAATCTTGTACTAGTTCCTCGATGGACAATTCAAAGTCCTGTGTCAAATATTCTATGTCAACAGTTATTTTTTCAAGTATATTCACACGATCAACAGCAATTAGCTTCTCGCCATTCAGGGTTGTGAACTGGTTTGATATGGGATTAAAGATCTTACATACTAATCCCACCATGAAGGTACAGTCACTATTCATTTCTAAGCTGCTATCATAACCCAATGCTCTCCAAAGATTGCAATCTATAAAAGAGCTGGCCAAACTTTCCTGTAATTTAGAGTATCCCTTTTTAAGAGGATTTCCATTGATCTTGATATTCACCAACAACTGAAGGTTAGTACGTAAAGGGACTTTACAAAACCGTTAAATCGTACTTGTAGCGTTGCTACCGGTATGACAATCTCTCTTGTATTATTCTGCAACTTCTCTACATATGTTAGACTCATATATTGAGAGTTTCTCCTCATTTTAAGGCTCGTCATAGTTAATAAGAGTGGTTGTAAATCTGGAGTTTGTGTTGCAAAACAACAAATCATATGAATTGGTTGGTGCACGAGAATTTGTACATTTTGCAGTCAAGCGAAATTGCGCTTTTGTATCTTAAAGATCGCACGAAATCCGACCGAGCTTCACTACATTCGAAAATGCTAAGGAAAGGTGGAAAGTGCTCAGGACAGATGGAAAACAAAGCAGCTTCTTGAGTGTTTATCCAGTCACAAGAGAGGCCACCCAATGGAACGAGATATGGTACAGTCACTTGGGGTTTAACACCTCATATTCAATCAGACAACCAAGTAACCATGAGCAAATTAATGACTGATGTACATAGACACAACACAGTACTAAACATGTTCAGAGGTGGCCAGTAATGGTTAATGGGCTAATTGTTTAAAGTTAAGAATAATTGTATCTTTGAAGTACATTCCTTATTTAAGCAGGAGCCAATTGCTGCAGTCTAAATGTCATTACGAACCTTTTCACACGAAATATAGTTGACCTATAAAACAACTCGTCTCGTGCTTTTAACCGAGATGGAGTTCTTACCTGTGCTAGTTTCTCTACCCATGGTTCAGTCAAATTTTCTTTGAAGATGATGATCACCCCTATAGTCGTGGGTTAGTAATAAACTCTTTTACCGTAATTCGTAATGACATGAGGTAATAGTCCAGCATTCATTACGGAGTTATGTTAAGAGTGTTTCAATCGCAACAGTGTTTTACTCCAAATCCAAAAAGGAGTACTGGAAGACTTGATAGATTCCGTTTAACGTGAAGGAGTAAACGACTATTTGACTTGATTCGTATTAACCGTGTTTGCCCAATTTGTTACCAAATTAACAACTGAGAGATCTATTGAATCTGAATTTGCTTCGATGGTCTGTAGACCTTTAGTGAAAGTGCAATATATAAATAAATATATTCATTGTTTTCTTTGGAAAGTGCAATTCTTAAGAAGCGAAAGAATTTTAAGATATTTCTGTTTATTGAGTTCAAAGAATTAAATTAAAATGTAGTTTAATTAATTATTTCAGGAATAGTCAACAATGAACTACTCAACTTGTCCTTTAATTCATAAGGGTGTAAGCATTGAACTCAAACCAATTCTATTGTTATTATGAGCCAGCCTGAGATTACTTTAAAGTCCCCATTACTTCGATTTGTGTACTGCATGAGCTTCCATCTCGTACCATAGCCGATCAGCGTTATATGTGGATATATAAATTGACCCATCAAGTCGAATCTCCTCAAGCTAATTTGTTTGGATTCTAATAAAGGTAATAATTAATTTATTTTATAAAATAAAATAAGCACGAATTACTGATATTTGCTGAAACGAATTGTAAAATAAAATATTTGGAACAGGGTGCAGGAAACAACGGAATTTAAAGCTTGATAAAGGTTGTCAAGTCGGAATTGTATATTATAGCGGAAAGCAGATCTACGGCAAATAAATATTATGTGGACTGCACCTAAACAATTTGCACCGGGTCAAGGGTTTGAAGAAACGTACATTTACAGATATTTTGAGCCAGCTGGTAGTCAGTTCACTTTTTTAGAATTTTGAGCGATCTTTGTGTGTCGAATTTGACCTTTCAAAACATTTGATTTCCACTCGTACGTGAAGACCTAACTTCTAGCCTGTTAAATTTATAGTTCATATGAAATTGGTTTGCGCTCCTTAAATCAAACAATTTCCGGAGGCTTTTCTTTCTATTCTATCGAACAAGGCACATCAATAATAATGCAAATGCATAATATTTTAAGGTACTCAAGATGATGTACACTAACTATATTTTTTTAAAAATCACTAAGAATCTCCTAACCCTTTGATAAATAATAATGTTAACGAAATAAAAGCGAACTTCTGACTAACAATTGATGTTCTTTTTATAGTTTAAAGTTGAATTCGTATGTTCTTTAGTGGAGGTGAAGGTTTCCAGAAGAAATTTATAGTTGTGTAGGTATCCGCTTCCAAGTCTAATTTCTCTCAAATTCTCACAATTTCAGACTTCAAAGTTTGTCTAGATTTTAAAAACTGAAGAATCATTTTGATTTCACTAAATCACAAGCCATACAGATAGTCAGCGTCAGAGGAGTTGTAGTCTCACTGAGTTTCTCTAAATCTCTAAGGGAAATTAGTTCTTGGTTGGGCTCTCTTAACAAAGAAGATCTCTCTTGATCACAACTCTTTGCCACCTATACAAATTACATACTCTTTCTTGGTACTTTACTCTCCTAGGATTTACTCAGCTTTCCGATGACTTCTCTATTTTACCAGTTTCTACACTCGTTTGAAGCTTCTTCTTCAAATGAGCCTCTCCTACATTAATCAACTTTCAAGATCTTTCAATCTATAACCTCTAAACAAACAAGTTTTGGAGTACTAGCGATCTCTGGTCAATGAGATATTATGATACTTTCTTCATCCATCGTTAGTCCATGGTTCTGTCCACTCATCGGTAGTATTTTCAATTGGAACTCCTTGGCCATCTAATTTTAAGGCTCCATTGGCCAAATATTTCGTAGAAAGTTCAATGCACTTCTTCATATCTTCTCTTATGAGTTGCCCAATACGCTTCCTAAGATAAAGGAATTATTACTACGCAAAACTCCAGCAAGTAGTGAGATGGTTGCTTCTCCCGAAATTTGGCCAATCTTGATCCAATTTAATGCTTAGGTTGAATCCTTTTTGGACTTTAGAGCAATATCAATAAATCTTCAAGTTGCTGGTCCCCATACATAGTGAAGCCCGATATCCACTCCAGCCAAAGGTCCCATTGCTGGTAGTTCCTGGTCCTCCTCATCTAAAGCAATAGTTTCGTCCAATAACGGTGACAATAAAGCGTTCAATCTTTCCCTGTTTCTACCAATTTCAATAACATTTTTATCGTTATACACTTTCTTTCTGATTTGAATCGCAATATGGCCAGGCACACCTCTAACACCAATAATTGCAACAGTGGGTTTGGTGGGTGAATCCTTCACTCTTTAATATTCCAATACTGTAGACATTGCTCAATGGGACTAGGCAGCTACTCTCGTGATTGCTTCATCTGTTGGAACTCCCGTTGAAAAAGAATAAATGTTATTCATGTGGACATTCACATACCGACAATATGATCCAGCACCAGGACCGAACGACGTGAAGTACACCAATTCTTCAAAACCCTCAACATACCCCACTCCATCAACACCAATCATTCCAGAGCTTCGAAGAATAATGAGATCCGGCAGCTGTCCTTCTCAAAAGATGAGCAGAACCCACAGAAACGACATTGACGGTTAATTCACCTTACGAAGCAGAGTCGAGCTCAATTTCTTGTTCAAGAGCAAGTTTACCGTCCTCCACGACTGCAGCTTTAATAGTTGTAGACATTGGATGTTATGGGCAAGTTCTAGTTAAGAACGAGCGAGAACCTTCTCTTTAAATATATTATTCTGTGGACAATTAATCTAATGGGTCAAATACTCTAAATATTACTAAACGATATTCTGTGAGTGTTCTCCCGGGGTGATGTGTTAATATTTGCATTGAAAATGTATAAATTATCAATTAACTCCTATAACTTCACTAATGTTTTAATTTAAGATACATTGAATACGCTAATGGAGATCCAATGAAAGGTTTTGGAATAGCTATTTAGACTATTGGAGATAGAGCTATGAAGTATGCAAAGAGCAGAAAAATTATGGAGGGAAGCTAAACATTAGTGGATAATATTTAGCAGTATAGAGGAACAACTTCACCTTTACTAGCTTTATATTATATTTATATCTTAAAATTTTTGGAATCAAATAAAATAATCTACTGCAATGAATAAATAATTTTACCTCTTTGCTATATCTAGTTTATATAACTTTTTATCAAATATGTAAAAAAAATATGATCTATCCTAATTTTGTTATAACTGCTTTGATAGTAAACGATTTTAAAAGTTCTTTTCCTGGTCTTAGATTAAAACCCAAATTATTTGCAATCATTTCGTTGTAATTGAATTAATTAAATATGTTCTTTGAGAGTCTGAGCCTAATTTAAAAAAAATATACGAAAAAATATAATTGTAGCAAATAATTTGGGTTTTGATCCAAGACCAGGAGAAGAAAAAGAAAAAGATTTTTGCAGGATCTTTATAAGTATTAGTTATTATTGAAAATTTATTTTCAGAATCAAAAAGTTTATCTTTTTTCTTTGTCTCAGCATTTTTAGTAGTTTCCCCAGGAAATGTCGCACCTCCAATATACGTCCGCTGATTGTGTAATAAGTGCATATCGCTAAATTAGCCGCTTACAAGAATTATTTACTAGTACAAATATGTCTGACACATACTAAAACATCAACCAAATATCTCAAATAAGTGAGACATTTATTGAACATAATGACATCGTAGCTGCGTAAAATATAGCAAGAATGGACAACGAAAATACTCCGCCAAAGGACAACTAGTTCTCTCAAAAAAAGAAATTGGGTAGCACCAGCGGTTGCAGTGCAAAGGCGCCGAGGGAAATATTGTTGTAAGGAACCTACTGAGAAGTGCGAAAAGCGTAGTGAAAAATTGCAGACTCCCTATTCTCTCAGTAATTATATATTGAGGTATCGCGCTAAACTAAGAAGTGAGCTACAAACTAGACAACTTCGGGATGTGTCTCTAGTATTGTTCAAATGGGTCACTAATTTGGAAGGTGGTAGCCTTAACTAGCCTTCTAGAATGCGATATCATTCAGTTTACTGCGTATTGTCTTTCCAACGGCTACAACCTTCGAATCCTAAAGGAGCGACATTTACCTGGAAAATATTGTACTTCAAATTTACTGGGTTTAACAGCAATATCGACCTATTAACGCCTACAGAAATTCAGAAATATTCCTAAGTAATGTTATACTCCTTAATATACTACCATATATCCTGCTTTATTATTTTGATTTTTTCTCCATATATTATTCTCTATATTCTACTCTTTGTTGTGGTTTCAAAGTGTCTGTAAAATTCTTCAACTCCGCATTGTGCGTCTATTATATGCAGTACCTTCGAAACAATATCTATAAAATTATTGTCATTTGTCAAGCTTTGGAAAACAAATAAGTCCAGCTCAAAACTCTACATTACCTAACACCATCTCAACATATCACTATAACCAGTAGTAAAACCGTTTGATTGGGGAGTGATGACGCAATGTCACGAGACATCGTTGTGCTTACCAACTTATGTCCGATTATTCACATTACAAAGCAGCAGCTCTTTTTGCGCATCCTGATGCTGACTCAGCCGGCACAAAATACCGCCGACTCTACTATATAAGAAGGACAAAGAACAACTTTAACTGAAATCATAACTACAACTACAACTACAACTATAATAACATAACAAACACTATAATGACTAAATCTGGCTTGAAAGATACTTCTGTATTCACCCCTATCAAGGTTGGTAATGTGACATTGAGCCATCGTGTTGCTCACCTTCCTACTACACGTTTCAGAGCCTCCGAAGACGGTACTCCATCAAACTTACAACTCCAATACTACAAGGATAGATCTGCGACTCCTGGAACCTTGTTGGTAACCGAGGCCACCGACACGTCCTTTAAATTGGGCCACTATCCTAACGTTCCTGGTATCTATACTGACAAACATGCCGCAGGATGGAAAGAGATTACTGACGCAGTTCATGCCAATGGATCTGCAGTAGCTGTCCAGCTCTGGGCTTTGGGTCGTGTCGCTCCTCCCGAAGTGTCAAAGGCAAGAAACGTTCCATTAATCGGTCCATCCGCCATCTACCACGACGAAGAGACCAGAGAAAAGGCCGTAAAGATTGGCCACGAGCTCAGATCTCTTACCGAGGAAGAAATCCACGACATAATCTACAACCAATACACTAACGCCGCCAAGAAGGCGCTCGATGCCGGTTTCGATTTCATCGAAGTCCACTCTGCCAACGGTTACTTGCTCGAACAATTTTTGCACCCAAGTTCCAACAAGAGAAACGACAGGTACGGTGGCTCCATCGAAAACAGAGCCAGGTTATTGTTCGAAATCATTGACCACTTGCTCACGTTTGTCCCAGCTGAGAAGTTGGCTGTGAGATTGTCTCCATGGAACACATTCCAAGGTATCTTGGCCGAGAATGAGGAAATCTCTCCAGTCGTTATTCACAGTTACATCGCCAGTGAGTTGCAAAAGAGAGCAAATGCCGGGAAGAAGTTGGCTTACGTCAGTTTGAGTTACGGAAGTATTACGACGCCTGACAAATACGGATTCACTTACGACAACACCTTCTTCTTGCAAATCTGGAAGGGTATCGTTCTCAGAGGTGGCCAAAACAGTAGCACCACTGATTTCAGCGGACTTCCTGCCGAAACTGACGACGGCCGTACTTTGGTTGGGTTCGGAAGACACTTTATTGCCAACCCAGATCTTGTCAAGAGAATTGAACAAGGCTGGGAGTTGAACAAGTACGACAGAAGCACCTTTTATGTCTACTCCAACGAGGGTTACAACACCTACCCAACATATGAGGATAAGAGTGAGGTCGATATCGAAGCAGCTAGAGCACAATTGGCTGAGGCTTTGATCTCAGAGTAATTGAGTTCATGATGTGCCGATGAATGTATTTCCGACCAACTATTTCATACTTTTTTCTACTAGAAGCTTCGAATTAGAGACTTTTGCAGCCGCTAAAAGTTATAGATTATATAGGCGAATAAATTAAGCTTTAGAATAGTGAATATTGTAAATCATAAGAAGTTAGTAATTATTTTGAGTTGCTTTCATTGCAGAAGTAAGCGAATCGTGGTAATAAATGAGTAATTATTAAAGAGATTTTAGTGCTTTAATAAGTTGGTAAACGAGACTAGTTTAGGACTTCGAGACTTGATTATAAAAAGCGGGAACTATGAACATTTAAGCAATAGTCTTAGAGTCCTTCTTGTATATGGTAAATATGTCTGAAATTATCAATCTTATTTGTACGACATTCTTGAAAATTGTTCTAGAAAAAGTATACAATTTTAGGTGAGGATTCTTTTTACTATTACTATAGGTCGATTGGTTAAACAACCAAAGAGCTGCTAACTAATCTCGTTAGTGGAGACCGTCATTTTCAAGTGTTTTGGCTAAAACATATTTCTCAAAAAATTGAATACTTGTAGATTTTGGGTGCAAAATTGAAAATTCTTATACTTTGAGAGGTGGAAAAGCAATATGAGAAGAGCACAAACACACAAAGATTAGGGTAGAGAGGAGTGTTAATGATGGCGAAGTAAAATAAACTACGGGAAGAGGTAGTGAAGTGTTGGTGGAGTTAGTGGAGCGTTATTGTAGAGAAATTCTAATTAAGAGTTGCTGTTGTTGGCCAAACAGTCCTGGCTAATCTCCGAATACTCAGCTCCACTCCGAATTTCACGAAATGTGTCAACTCACAGAGTATTAACAATTCGTCATATCCATTTACACTAAGCAAATTCAATAACTCACAGGTGGAAGTGATCCACCCTGTCACTGGTCTAGTCACATGTTGATCTGATTTCGCGCCAAAATCAAAAGTTCATCTCTAACTCAAACCTAATAACTTACATCTCACTCTAGAATAGATGGTTCTTATATAATCCAGATCGTGTTACGACTTATCCAGGAATCATAGCAAAATGCTTATCTTAACCAAACCCCTTATAAAACCTTCGAATCTCCTACACTCACAATTATCTTCCCTCACATACAAATCTCAACTTATCCTTCTCTACAAACAATTCTATAGATTACGCAATCTAGTTGGAAATCATTATCATACTCAGAAATACGCCACAATATTAAGACGACAGTTTCAGCGGCAAGATTTTAACCAACGTCGTCGAATAGTTCTTGGAATATCAACGAATTTATCTCAAGATCAACTTATCCAGCGATTGGAAACTACTCTCGATTTCGTCTTCAATAGTACGGTCAAGAGGACGTCATATAATGAAGAGGTACGATATTATAATGATATAAAACGATTAAGTCCTGATACAATTGAGAAAAAAGTCCTAAGGACATTGTTGGAGATGGATGACAAGAAGCCTGACCAGATCAAGCATGATTTTGCTTATGAATGGGTGAGAATACTCTCTGAACCCGAAGAACCTCAATTGAAGCAGACAAACTCTAAGAAATTGAAAAAGGCAGCAAATACATTCAAAGGATTCCCAATAAATTACTTAGGATTCAAACAACAAGAAGTTTCAATCATGAGATTGAATGAGAATTTGGGCCTATGTTTATAGAGAGATAGAGAGTGGGGGAAAGTAAAGGAACCGAGCGAATCGAAGTTGCTTGTGGGGATGTTATTAGAAAGAATATTATTAGGGAGGATAGGATTAGGGAAGGGAAGATTTAATAGACTGATAGATTGATTTTCACATTCCATAAGAATTGATACTCTTTCGAGAATAGTTGTAGATATCATTGATGATCTAAATATATATCGATACAATTCTGATTACTCTAAAGTTGTAGCTTAGACCGCTTGACGAGAGTTATCAATATTGAGATATCTTCGCAATATCAATTACTGGGTCCCGCCATTCTTTGATAATATATAACGAGAGTCTGATGCTATGCAACACTAACACTCGGTATGTTAAAGGAGAGCTAGTTAAGAGATAGCGAAGAGTTAAAAAGAGTTACTAAAGGGTTAGTGTATACGTAGCAAAGAGTTGGTGAAGATTTAAGTTAGTGATAGCCCAGCATTCATTGCTACGCTGTGAATGATAAACTACTCTTATTTTGCTTTCCCTAGATTTTCGCTGCCGGGCCAAATATTTCTCAACCCCAAATCTCATTCCCTACTCAACACTCCTTCATATCCAATCCATCACGTAAACTATGGGATTGTTTTCATTTACTAAGTCCCCTCTGGATAGTAATTTCCCAACCACTCAAGTTGAACAGCGCTCGCATGATTCCTTAAATTTACCGGGATCTGATATTTCACATACATTGGAAAAAATCACCGAGTCGTCTACTGCTCCACCAAAGATCGTTGCTGTGACTAGCGAAGGTTCGTTGGAGAGTGTTGGTGAGTTTGTATCGTCCAGGCCAAACAACAATTTCATCATTGATGGTGAAAGAGATGTCAAACAGAGTATTATTTGTACGGAAAACGGCAAGGGTGGCAAGACGTGTTTAAAGTTAGGCGTTAATTCGGTGGATTTGTTCAAGGCAATGCAAGGATTGGAATATTTTTGCTCTTTACCGGATGACATTGACGCCACCTATTTTGAATGCAGAAAGATAAAGTAGTGGCGTTAGAGACACGAGGGCGATGCATCAAGAGATCAAGAAATCAAGATGCTGAGACAATTAAGAAGGAGCTAAGAAGGAGCTGAGATCCAGTAATGAGTACAATGAGAACGGAATCATTAAGGAATCCGAAGATTACTACAAATCTGATTTTTAAAAAAACGTTGAATGATTACTAAAGAAGTGAAATAGGATTATCTCACCAGATTACTGAAATTTTAAATCTTCAAATGTTTACGAAGACGGTAGATACAGAATTTTGCATTTGGATGATCTTTATTGAGAATCAGAGCTCCAACAGCCCTAAACAAAGTTTGATAAACAACATCTTATAATGAGATCAATTAATAATCCTGAGAAGATATCGTAAAAAGTCTTGACAATTTTAATTCAAATGATACTTATATGATCCTTAAAACAATCAACCAACGAACCTACATCTGCTTGAGCGGACCATGTTGTATTAAATGTGCATGCAGAGCACTAAAATTGTCAGAGGATTCACACTATTTTATCTTCAGTTAACCCAGACATCTATTGAGATAATCTGAATTGCAACCTGCAAGAAGTCCAGAGAAATCTGAAGAATTGTCACACCTGTGGAAGCCTAAGTTTACTAAGAAAAAGTCAGAGATTTGGTGAATATGAGAGTTGGTAATTAAGAAATGGTCGTTAATTTTAATCAGCTAGACTGGAGTGATCTTCGTCTGACTGATGTGATTGTGAACCGCTTCCAGTAAAGAGTGATTTTTTTTCTAATCTGATTCTATGTATATACAAACGACCAAGCAATAAATGTCATTGCTGACACGACAAGCACTTTTAGTGGTGTAGTAGTAGAATACGACAGATATGATTCTCTAAAGATATACTTATGTAAGATTTCAGACATTCCTGAAGTGCTAAGGTTTCAGACAATTTAAGGTTTCAGACACTTTCAAGCCAGACACTTTCAAGCCAGACACTTTCAAGTCAGACACTCATTTTATTCTTCGGTTCCCTTCCGGCAGATTCTATGATGCTTAATTGAACACAAAGTCCTTCATTTATACCCATTATGTTACAGTGTCAGATTCTCTCTCTAGCGACTCCAACTCTCTACACTCTAATAGTTTCATTATATATTATGCAGTTCTATACCATAAAAGATTCTCCACATCCACAAGTCCCCTTTGAATTTGGGTTCTTAAACACAAATCTAGACGACAATTTGTCATCCAACCAGTCCATTTCGGAGCCTACAATCGAGAACAAAGCCTTTGAGTCAATCAAGACCTTGACATCATCTTGTTCGATCAATTCGTCAAACTTTCCTGGCTTGTCGACGTATTCCAAGTTGTATGTCAAACCGGAACATCCTCTGTTTCTGACACCGATTCTTATAAGCTTTGGGTTTGGTTGATCTAATAATGCACGTAAGTGTTCCATAGCACTAGGACTGAGTGAAATCAATGCCTTTCTAGGACGTAATGTTCTCTTTTTCTTAGGTTTCACTATAGATGAAGTTTCAGGTAAAGGAGCTTCGCTCGTCACAGCTTTTGTAGCTTCGAGTGAAGAAGATGCATGGTCATTAGATTTTGTGGTTATTTCGTGAAGTGTTTCATTAGTTGGTTGAGGAGTATCTTGTTTTTGATTATCTATTATTGGTTCGGTTTCTTTAGATCTGAATCTGGAAGTTCTAGATCTTCTTACCGGTATTATGTGTTCTTTTTGTTCTCTTTGTTCTGGCTGCTTTTCTTGCAGTTTTGGAAAAGTTAACCCATGTTTGGACCACTTTCCACTGGGCGTAGTATCCTTTGGAGAATTTATTGAATAGTTTAAGCCACTGTAGAAGTTTGTGTTAGATGTGCTCACTGGAATAGTTTGTAAGAACCTCTTGGAGCCTTCCTTGGTTTCATTGGATAGATATCTCGTGAATTGGGCCAAGTGTGGAATGGGTCTTCTTGATAACATAATTTGATTTAGAAGAATATATGTATAAATAAAGCAGTTGCTGCTAGTTAAAAGTGGCCAATGATTATATATATATAGATCACAGTGTAGAGCCTTTAGTCTTAGCTTAGATAAAAACAAGTAGTTAACTAAAGCAATTACAAATAAATTTTCTATTGGGACTATCCGTTAAAATTAAGTCATCAAATTGGCGCACCGCACGACCCGATAGTATTGTCAGCAATTTTTGAAATCATTTGATTGGCTGGAATGCTTAAGAATGCGAATGTCCGAGTCGGAGTACCCCAGAATAAGGTACCCTTTAAGAGTCAGCTAAAAGGAGAGAGCATATGATAGCAATATAAACAGAGGAGTAGTCAGGAGAAGAGCTCTTGTAGAGCTCCGGTAGCTCTCCGGTAAATCTCCGAGCATTCAATCCTCTAGAAACACCTATAGCTCACCTTCGTTAACTTTTATACCTTTGGACACATCTCTAGAACTAGAGTACATCCAGAACTAGAACATCTCTAGAATTCTAGTTAGATCTCCGATCAAGTCATGTGCCAAGGTTTATAATCTTAATCTATAGAATGTGAACAATTCGGAATCAGAGTCTTGGTTATATGAATGGCCCTGGGCTTTACTGGTGTAATGATATGATGAGAGTAAGCTAGTGCTGAAAAGAAGTACTGTAAGAGTGAATGTATTGATCTGCATTTATTAGTAGACAGTAGTTTGAGTATGGCGAATATATCAGGAGCTGTAGAATTGGTCACAAGTAAGTTGATAGTAATCTCCCCTATCAATCACGATTGGGTGCAAAATTTGAATGCTTACATAAGCAGATTAACGATAAATGGATTTCACCATACTATACCAATATGGGCCGATAAGGAGAATGATCTAATAGATGAGTGATTATCGTACCTCTCAAGTCGGCGTTATCAGTCAAAATATATCAAAATATATTTGCTTACACATTGATGATTTTACAAAAGTTACTTTACAAACCTAGCGTTACTCTAATATAATATAGTTTATCGTTGATCTAATTGTCACCCAAGAAATGATTTCTACTAGATGTGAACGTGAAAATACAGTAAGTATGGTGGTGATTGTATAATGACACCTCAGGAATTATTAATGAAATTGTCAGTGGATATGCACCAATATTAACATAGAGCCGAGACAATCTGCTTGGAAATCAATCATAAACTTCTCAGATTCACAAAAAATCTCTATAGTAGTCTAATGTAGTCTAATGCGATCTCCAAAGTGATCTGTAAAGTGATCTCTAAAGATTCATAATACATCTGATCCCAAAGGTTTTGTCAGAGACCTCCAAGACCATCTTAATTTGGCTTGGAGATTCTTAATCCATTCCAAATCTCTCTTTGGAGCAGGATTATTCTTTTGTTCTTTTGTTTCGCTAACAAGCCCCAAAAAAGACAACTTTGTCTCAGTTAAACTGTTACTGTTATAACTGTAACCCTCAGGAACGTTGTTGAGATAATTCAATCTTTGCATCAACGTTTCCGAAAAAGACGTTTTGTTCTTCAACTGTTTATAAGTAGGTTGTTTGGAAAAGAAGGATCTCTTCGACGAAAGATGAGAAGTCCATGTCTTGGATGGGTTAGAAGGCGTGGTGTTTAAAGAAGTGGTCCATTTGTTTGATGGTGCACTTATTGTTTCATTAAATCTGGATGCTTTCAAGCCTTGCTGGGTATATTTATCATGAACGCTTTGAAAAATCTTCAAGAGCTTTGATTTTGCATCTGGTGCTGTTATAGAACCTGATGATGAGATAAGTCCTGACGAAATAAGTCCCTCAGGAATCTCTTCAACTTCCCCATCGAGTTCAGTAGTATACAATTCATTGAAGAACTCTTCGTACGTTTCAATACATTCCCAACAGATAAACTCAGAGTACACTTGGCCAATTGTAGTGGCTGTAGTTGTAGCTCCTGTACAAGTTTTGAATTTCTTGTTGTTGTTGAGGATAGAACTTATCTCGTACAAGGGTTTCTCGCACAAGTCACAATATTTCAAAAGATCTGATCCAGGAATCTTGCCAAAAATCTCTTCTAGGTTTTCTGGCCTAAATTTGAGTGATCTGTCAGTTAGCTGAGTGGAATCACTGAGTCTGACATCACTATTGAGTCTGTTCATATCAGATCTGCTCACAATGTCATGAGATATTGATCTCTTGTTATTTGGTTTATGAGTTGGAAAGGAAGCAATTGACTGCGTGTTTCGAGTAATATGAGAATTGTCTATCGAATCAAAGTTTAAAGTTGACGTAATTGATACATCAGAAATACTGACAACATCCACCTCTTGTAGCGATTTTTTGTAAATACGTTGTTTGAAAGTTGCTAGGGAACGTTTTCTGTGGATCAAATGCTTTAGTTGATCGTCGTTATCATTAGAAGTTGGAACTGGTCCGTCTATTATCATCTCATTGGATGTTTTATGCAAATTGTGGTCTAGGTCGTTTTGAAGTGGTGTCATATAATCTTCAATGAGCACTATTGGATCTTGTGTGTCATCATCATTATCTGAATCATCATGTTGGGTAGGAGTAAAGGAGATATTTATATCTTCTATAGAGTAAAGTGAAGTATTCTCTCCGAATGGTCTTGATTTCAGTTTCAGTTTTGCTGGTGGTGGAAGGGGAAGTGAAGTTAACGTAGTATCATCAATGAGATCTAATTTTGAAGGGTAATGATGTAATTTCGCAGTTGATGCCCGTCTTAATGAAGTGGTTGAGCTATTGAAGGGAAGAGTTGATAAAGTCTGTGATGAATGCATGCCGATATGTGACGATTTATTTAGGAGAGTATTAGTCCTAGGTCTCGATAATGGGAGCGTGGTTGTGGAGTTTAAAGGCGAAGACAATCTGCTTAGATTCAAATTCGTAGATGCAATAACAGACGGATCTGGGGTGTAGAAACTTGGAGAATCTAAGGCTGGCTGTCCATTTGTTGAACAGGTTTGTGATTGTTTGTTCATATAATCATTTATCTGGTGTTCGCTACTATAATCAAGAGATGTTATGCTTTCTCTATGGTCATTGGAGTTTCCAGATTCATCACCTGGGCGTTTGCCAAAAAGATCTCTCTCGCCTAAGGATTCGAATTTGCAGTCACCAGTTTCTGAATATTTGCTGTCACTAGTCTCTAAATATTTGCTGTCAAGTACAATTTCTGACTTGCTATGATTTTCTGAATATGGATTATGTGAGGTATTCGTATGAAGGAGACTATGAAGAAGCAGTTGTTGATCCATTTCAAATGTGGCTCTTAATACCTAATTGTATTGGAAGCTATGCGTTAGGGTAGAGTCTATTACACTCGTGAAATGCTGGCAGTTTGGTGACGATAAGCCAGTTTTACTGATATGATGCCAGTTATATCTAGTCGCTAATGCTATGCTGGTAATTTCTATTGTGTGGTAGTGTCTAAAATGTTTGATTTACTGCTAACGTTCCTCCTGCTGAACCTCCTCTAATTTCTATATCGTTATTTACTCTAGTACCAGTCTACTAACCTAGGAATATTCTAGATTATATATGCCTTACTTTTTGAGCTTACCACACACTATGCAAAAATGTGGAAGGGCAGCAGAAAGATGAAATTCTCCAACAAAACTATATAAATAATCTTGATGCCGTGACAAATTGAGAATATACACGGCATGGGTAGACTGATGATTATACACACTACTTTGGGGCTCTCATAGTTAGTAAGTGACCAATGGCCCTACATTGCCCCTTGTAGATCAAGCAATCGTTGGGGATTTTTAAATCGTCTAAATTTGGATGTTTTGATTTTGAGGTCTAGACTAAACAGAGGGGCCGAAAGACATAATACATACATATTTAAAAATAATGAAGATAATCAGTAACCTGATGACTACTATGTGCTAACTTTTGCATTAAACTTGATATATATTAATTGTTGGATATAGTGTTGGAAATAGTGTTGGATATATAGTGTTGGATATATAGTGTTGGACGCTAACAGTCCATCCCGTACCCCATCACTCAGTATTTATCACGTGACTGACAGCCGATCGGTCCTAAACGGTGTTGGGCTCGGTCTGTGCGGTTAAAAAATGAAATCTTTAAAATCTTTGAAATCTTTAAAATCTCTGGAGGCCACTAGTTGGTATATATTAGTATACCTCCATCTACGGACTAAAACTAAATATGTTCTCACCTAGGCTATTCAAGAAGTCGGTTGTGCTACGATTCGGTAACCCCGACGATTGATCTTTTTGTAATAGCTTATATAATACTCGGTAAGTAATGTTGTAGATGCCCAGGTTCATGGAACCGAGATAGTCACGTCAGATAATGGAAAGATATTCTGAGATCCACTCTATGTTCATTATTTTAGCACTGCAGAACAGGAAGAAAGGGTCCTAACCCCAGTGGTTCTAACCCCTTTGGTTCTTGAGCAGTACGGTAGAATAATGGAAATAGAAACCGCGATGCTCTAAAATTATGTGAGCAAGAGAGAGATAAGAATATTCTCTGAGTTGAAGTTTCATAAACATGCTACACAGAGCACCATAAACTTTGAAACAGAAGTATCTGGACCAATGCCATTTGGCCCCAAAACACTTGGCTCCTAAACATTCGGAGTTCATCAAAAATACGAATCTTCAATAGATCTGAGCTTTAACCATTCGGATCACAATGATTTAACGAACAAATATGGTCAAAGGGGCTCTAAATATCGTTTAGGATGCTCTAGAACAATGGTTATTAAGATAGACTTAGAAATAATATGTAAAAGTCGATAAAATCATGTAGAATGTTTGTGTCTATCAAGAAGTCAATTATTGTCGTGATCTGAGTCGAGTTATCTTAAGGTTAAAGAACTTCAATCACTTATCTAAAGAAACTATTAGACTTAGGCGGAATGGGAAAATCCAGCGCCTCCGGAGCCCAGAGACTCTCGAGAGCCCAGAGACTCTCGAGACCCCAGAACATCTATAATACCCAGAACATCTATAATTCCCAGAGACTCCATAATTCCTAGAGACTTCATAATTCCCAGAGATGCAGGGAGCCCAGAGCGATCAAGAGACACTAGAAAACCCACAGACTCAAGAAAGCCCAGAGAGCCCAGAGAACCCAGAGAGCCCAGAGAGCCTGGGGCCTGTGAGATATATATTTCTCTAACCTTTTCGGCCCTTCATTTCCAAGTCGAGCCGGATATTTCAACTTTCCACCAAACTTGTAATTCTTACTCACAGCATATAGCTGGTCCCTGAGACAAGCTAGTGTTCTAGATGGTAACAAATAGCTTCAATTTAATAGTATTCATGGAGAGAAAATATCAAGAGACGGAGAGGGATCTATTTAGCGAACTCTCTTATCTAGTCGTGATTTGATTGTGATCTGATGTGATCTAGCGATGATCCAACCCAAATTTAGGAATGGCCTGTCGAATTGAAACTATCAAGAAACTATTCAAGAAATTATTCAAGTAATAAGGAATCTAACTCATTAAGGATATTCCTGATATATATCGATCGAAACAAATTTGGAGGCATTTGACACCCTCAATTCGTACTTGAACCTACGGGCCATGTTCTAGACTAGTTTGCCAGGTGGAGAATCTGCAAGTTGCGAAACTCGAGATTGTTACTTAGATATGGAAGTTTTCAAACATACTTTTAGATACTTCTAGAACAACTAGATTTCCAACTAAACTCATTCTTAGAAACGGAATTATATGAGAACAGACTTTTCAGAACGAGAATTATTTAATCAGGATAATTGACGATACTTGATGATATTCAGGCACACCAAATGACGTAGATTCCACACCAGATCAAGCATCCAAGGAGCTTAGCAGCCAGCTGACGAATAATACGGTAATAGAAACGAATATTAGTCAGCTGAGTACTAGAGGATGGACTCCAGAGCTCAAATAATACTTAGTTCAAATATGCTTAGTTACGAGTCTTCTTTCTACGGGAACTTAAGTTCAAAGCTTAGCATTCCCGACCTTTATTTTATTGAGTGCCACTTCGTTGCTAGCGACCAGATCCCCGGCTCCTTACGTATACTTAAATGGCTTTTCAGGCTCTCAGTTACACGTATTTTCCACGCGCTAGTTATGAGTTTTTACTGATATAATAATACTAGCAGCCCGTGGCCAAGCACAGTGTCTCAAACTACCATAAGGTCGGAAATGACAGATAAGGTATACGGTACGCGGAAAAGAGCTACAGCATTATCCCAGTCCACATTGGCGACAAGACTTAGAGAATCTCGTAATCAATATCTATTGGGAAACTCAGTTTCCTACGCCAAGTTTTCTATAAATAGTTCTCTATACGTAATTTCCTATACTTATGGCGGAACGAGAGTCTAAAGTGCTTGGTAGGATGCTATACAGTTCTGGTACGAGAAATACGGGCATCCTTTAAGCCAGTCTCCGAGATAATCATTGTCTTCGTGCCAATAGAATACACATAGTGGGATCAAATCTATAATTAGTGGAGTTGAAAAATGTGTCCTATTGTTTATAGTTAAGAGATAATTTATGCTTCTCCCCGAATAGCACCAGAAGTATGGCGCTACCTCATACTACAGATTCTGTTATCAAATAACCCTATATTGGTAAGCGTAAATGTAACCAGTACAAGTACTTTGAGCCGCTAGGCGGAATTTCACTTATTATTTGCAGCCTATCATAGTTTCACAAGCGAGATGCTTGAACTAGACTGCCGGGGATTATCGGTAATATCCTCAATTACAACACATTTAGGGCTTTGCTTTAGTTGTGTGGGTAAAATGTGGTTGTATGGTTAGTGGTCGAGGTGCATATTCATGCACTCGTCAATGCATAGTGTGACCAGCAAAACGAACATCAAAGTAAAAATTTGATTACGTTTGCTGACGACTGGCAACCAGCAAGTTGAATATCACATCAGTTTAATTAAGTTGACGATGCGCTGATACAAAGTGGAAAATCCATATCGTCGTCGCTCGCATTGACCCAATCCAGAATATCTTCCAAAATGCGTTGGGAAATTAATCTGTCCATTTCAAATTCCTGCTGGCGCATCTTGAGAGTAAGGTCTTCACAAAGTTCCACCAATACTGGCATACCACTAAATTCCTGACGTCTTTTGAATGCAATTATGGGTTGCCATTGGGTAATTTGATAATTGAAACGTAATTCCAACACAGAAAGCTTTGTAAAATATCTTGCAAGTGTATCATTTTGAGCCAATATCATAGGAATCGATTGATTCAGTAGCATTGGACAATTATTCAATGATAGACGCTGCAAATTGGGACAGTTTGTGGCAAGATCCCAACATATCTGATCACTAACATTGCAACCGGCTAAGCCAACAGTTTCCAAGTTTGAGTTTTTAGAAATCAACCTTGAAACACTATGGTCAGTGACCAAATATCCGTTGCTTTTGCGGCCAAAATTGATATTAGTGAGCTTACGACATTCGTTACCGATCTGGTAGATTCCAGAATCACTCACAAGTTCACAAGCTCTGATGTCTAATATCTGTAAGTTTGGACAGCTCTTACTAACCATACTTAGAAAGTTATCGTCCACTACTTTTGAGCCCGTTAAAATCAACTTCTTTAACTTCCCCATAGACGATAGGAATTCTGAAGTTGGTAACAACTTTGGACACATGTAAAGTTCTAACCATTCCAACTCATCGAAGTTTATACGATTCTTTATAGTTTCGATGGCAGACTGTTTCAACTGAAAGAGTTTATGTAAAACAAACAGTTGTGGACGAAATTTCATCTTGCAGCTGTTGAGAAATTTTTGGAGTTTATGTTCATCACTGAAGAAAACTTTCTTGCCCAAGATTTCCAACGTGACTTGATGGAACAACTTATTAACAAGTAGGCAATTGAATAAAACTCCTCTAGACGTGCTCTGATTTGGTGATTGTTCGTTCAACGCAATTTCAGCCAGTTTCTTATCACCATGAATGAGTAACGCGTGGTTGAATGACAAAGGTTTTCTTCTGATAGGCGAAGACTCTTGAGGAATAACCGTATTTTGAATATCTGCAAACTCAACAATCATATGAACTATCTCCGGTATCTCAAAGATGGAGGGTGAATGTTGTTGAGGTGGTTGAGGAAGAAAATGTGAAATCTGCTCAGCAAACTTGGAAGGAATATTTGAAGCCGATTCTTGGAAATAGTAGCTTTTGACCGATTTTTTGAATGGCGAGGAGGTTGGTGTAGTGGCATCGTCAACTAGGTCAGGTAATGATTCTAGATCTGAAGCATCAGATGTGTATGTGAAAGTGGATGCAAAATTTGTCGTTTCTGACAATGAGAAACAAGGAGGTCTAGATGTCATATCTATTGAATGTGCTGGACTATGAAATGAGTTTTGAGATGATATGTTGGGACTAGGGAAACCCGAAACATCTGAGCTAGAATTAGACATACATGTCAGGCCTGAACTATAGTAGCGCGATATCGTAGGTCTCGAGCGTACTCTCTCTGAAGGTACTGTTCCAGAGTAAGCCTCCAAAGATTTCATAGATTTTGCACGTTTTATGAGTGCAGGAGGTGATGACGACCTTCCTTTCGATCTCTCGGATATGGAACGACAACGAGACTCCAACTCAGGACCAGTTGACTCCTTTCTCTTGAGAAAAGGATTGAACTCATAGATTCTGTTGTTGACGGTGGATGCATAAGGTAATGGGTCTGTAGGATTATACATATTAAATATTAAAAATTAGGGAGTATGAGAATGTGAATGACTGATGACGAAATGACAATATGCAAATAGAATGGTAGACTTTGGTGAAGAAGGATGAAAAGATTGAGAGATGTCAAGGACTTGAATATGTTGATGTATTGTGGTTGAATTGATACAGATAGTTAAGTATTTCTATGTGAATTGGGATACTGTATATCTGTCGAGGTAATTGATTGGTAAATATGTCCTTGTTAAGTTGGTTGGTAAGTATGTGTTGTGATACACTTCCGGTTATCTATGCTCACCTTGTCCCGTGGTCTGGATGCAAGGCTGGGGAGATTCTGTCGTTATCAGGGGAGTGAAACTCTATATATATTTTAATTAAGAAATGTCAAACTTCGATGGCGTTTAACGATAGGCATATAAGGGAATGCTGTTTCCTAGTAGAACACGAGTGCCAGCCATCTTATCAAAGCCAAAAGTCAAATTCTGTACATAATCATAATTACTGCCGAATGACACTTTCGGTTAGGAATTAGAGCCAGTAACGTATGTGAAATATGTGGTACACATCTTATTAACTTACCAGCGTTTGTTCCAGAATTAGAAAGTTCAGTTTAGTGTCTAATTTTGTGTGCAGTCTGTTTAGATAAAAAATAATGAATTGGAAATTATAACCTATGTGCAGGAAAACGCTGGCTCGCTTGCCCGAAATTACATTCGAGTACTGGTTGAGATTCTTTATTGGGTCGTGATGGTGTCGATGAGGTTCCTGAGTTTGATAGGGCTAACACCAGGTACGCATGGGCGCTGGTGCATATTCAAGGGGCTGGATTCAAGAATTGACGATGTGATGGAGACTAAAGTTTGGCTAGACTATACGATTTAAGAAAGTATCGATCAAGGTTCTGAAACCCTGAATCCGGTTAAATATTCGGAGTTATCGAATCACGGGTCGGATGAGCGTAAATGGGCACCATTTTGTTGTCAAGAACCAGTTGTCAAGGGGGATTATTTTTCAACCACCTATACACAAAATTTTTTTAGGAAGGATAGTGAGAGGAAAATTATTATTGCGGTGTAGAAATGGGCTCTTAGAACCCAGAAAAATATTTTCTATCACGATATTTTCGTAAATATACGAAGAACTTGCAGAACCATGCGGCAACATAAATAAAAATGAATTATAAATTATTGAATCGATGGGAAACTGCAGAAACGAACAGGTGCATGAGAGTATGTAGAATCCACTCGCGAATATGTTACTACAACTTGATTTGTTCAGTTCATAATGGATAGCGCTTGCGTAATTGTGCAGAAAATGACTGTTCAAAGCCCACAAAAATCTTCGAATAACTTTTATGAGGGCCCTGTGAGATGCCATTTTGAATTGTTAACATCAATTCCTTATTGAACTACCCCAGGACTATTCCTAATTTAATTAGAACAATCGTATTCAACCAGTGCTCCTAAGATCATAATTAGAGATCCACATTATTTAGCTTTAAAATATCTAATATTTTTTTCCGCTGCTTCTAGAATACCACAAAATCTCATTTTTGTTTTCGAATACCATCTTCCTAATTGGGAGCCTTGAAATTTTCTCCGCGGTTTGGTTATAAGACTTGCATGACTTTGCATGAACAAATCTACCTTGTGTTTAGTGTGAATACGAGAAATCGGATTTCTGTTAGTTCATAAGGATTATTTTCTACGGAGTTGTATTTTTGATGAGGCATACCTCATTCTGGAATAGCAGATGGTACCATTATTCAAAAAACTAGTGGGGTCTGCTCCTAAATATCTGAAACGACATTCCGTAGTTTATTATTTTGCTTCAAAGATAAACAATATGCGCAAGTCTAAGAATTCTAGAAAGTCTGGAATTCCTTTCGGAACCAGCACTAAGAAATTATTCGAATTAATGAACAATTCATTAGAATTCATTAAAATTCATATAACCTTCATGTCTTAAGTCGATTAATCATTATTATTAACTACAAGCATATCAAGTGTTGCAATATTCTTCAATCCTGACTTCTCGGTTTCATTCGAAAGACAAAACTCAAACATTCAACGAAATCAGACATTTCTGACCAGAAGAGTATTGAAAGGATTATGATACAGCTATACAACTAGTAAATCTGGCTACATTTCAAGAAAAAATCTAGTTTCGCTTCAGACTTCAAGATTTATATCACTTGTTAGTTAAGTTTCCTACTTGACGACTTCGTTTTCAAACTCTTCTTACATTCTAAACAAATCATCAGAACAAGCTTACGTAACCAAAGACATTTTTAAGTAACGTTGCATAAAACCTTCGATATTTAGCGAGCATCGCCTTAAATTGAACTTCACACTGCATATAATATATTCTACGTCCATGTTTAGAATCATTCAAACCGTTCTACGAGACCCTAAATGAGTAAATATTTTGGTTTATCGTTTAGAGGAAAAATACTCAGAAAGCAACTTAAAAACTCGCCAAAATTGACTCTAGTTCTCATTAATGTTTGGTTAAAGCGATTCCTTGATACAATAATCAGGGGTTCTAGTAACCCCCTTCCAAGTAGAACCTTTCAACAAAGTACTAATAGTTCGTAAGCACAAGTTTTGCATCGAGTCCGACAATATTGCTTTTTTATAACCTCCCAGATATAGCATAAATTTCGTGTTCTCCATCCAATCAGAAGTCACTCGCTCCGATTATGTTTTTCCGGTTTGTTCATGTTTTTCCGGATAACAGAAAAGAGTAGCCGCATTTATAACTATTGCGGTATGGCACCAGAGCTAAATTCAGAAGTTTCTTTTTCTTTTTTTGGGGGAGACTTGATGATATATCTTGGAAGGAATTTCAATACATTATTCTTTTAAACTCACAATACTTTAAATATAGGTTCAATATAGCGCCGTTACAAACGATATATTCCCGTCAGCAACTACCCACACCCAGAAACATACAAATTTTTGCTGAATTCGACAAAACCACCCTTGCAACAACCATCTAAAATCCTTAGATAACATAAAATCACAACAAATATGGTCAAGTCAAAGGGAACATCCTCCAAATCAGCATCGCTCTTTGATATTAGATTTACCAACTTGGATCATGACGTATTAGTACTTAAAGGGAATGAAAATGATGCGGCGTCGGTGTTTCTAGCAGGAAAGATCGCGTTATCAGTTAACGAACCCCTCACGATCAAGAAGCTCTCACTTCGACTTTACTGTACAATCAGACTCGATTGGATGGATAGCTTCACTACTTCGAAGGGAACTTTCCCTAAACCAGTCAAATTTGAGAAGAAAATATACGAGTATAATTGGGACAGCGCTGAAATGAATCAATATCTCAACAACTTGTACGAAAACGTTCATCATTCAGCTTCATCAATAGGTCTCAACAAAAGCAACTCGTCATCAGTGTCACTCAAGTCTCTTGGCCATTCCAAAAAGTCAAAATCATTCAGTAATCTTTCCAATCTCTACCTCTCGTCATCTAGCTCGCCTTCGTCAGTTAACTTGGCTAATGGAAACAAATCAGCTAACCCAACTAACAATCATGTGTTAGTACAGGGCAATTACGAACTCCCATTCCACGCAATTTTACCTGGTAGCATGCCTGAATCCGTGGAAGGTCTCCCAGGTGCGTCTGTTGTGTATCGTCTTGAGGCAACAATGGAAAGAGGAAAGTTCCACAACAATATGGTTTGCAAGAAGCATCTTCGTGTAGTGAGAACATTGACTACAGACGCAGTAGAACTCTCAGAAACAGTTGCTGTTGACAATACGTGGCCAAAGAAAGTCGAGTACTCCCTCAATATCCCCTCAAAGGCTATAGCCATTGGTTCTGGAAGTCCAATTAGTTTCATGTTGGTTCCATTGATGAAGGGGTTGCGCTTGGGAGATATTTCCATTGAACTTGTGGAGTATTACTCGTATATGGGATATGTTCCTCCGTCGCACTCTGGAGAACGGATCATCAACTCCAAGTTTATAAAGAAACCCAGCGAAAATGATCCAAATTTTCAAATGGACAAATGGGAGGTTGACACATTTCTCAGAGTGCCACCAACTCTCTCCAAAGTAACACAAGACTGTGATATTGAAAACCATATTAAAGTGAGACACAAGATCAAGTTCGTCATCGGATTAATCAACCCCGACGGCCATACTTCGGAATTAAGAGCCACCTTACCTATTCAGTTATTTATCTCGCCATTTGTGAGCATTAGTGCTAGACACGAAGATAACCTCGAACCTGAATTAATGTCGAAATCCCCAGTCCCTCAAGCTGAAAGTGATGATGTCGAAGAAGATTTATTGTTTTCAAACGATGCCCATAGCACTAGTAATACCAGTTTAAGTGAACTTGCAGAGAGAAATGCCAACTCCAACCAACCAAAATCAAACAGTTCTTCGTGTACGTCATTCAATGGATTCATGGCTCCTCCCATATATGAAAAGCATATTTATGATCGCCTTTGGTCTGACGTATCTCCAATTGAGTCTCCAATGACCTCAGGAAGTGTGACCCCAAGAAGTTTGTATAGAGAGCCAAACGATGTCCAAGCTCAGTTCTCAATGTCTCCTCTCGATAACAACTACTTGACAGAAAACTTGAAAAAGTTGAGTATCCAAAGACAAGCTCAAGAAGCAGATGAACAAGGAAGTGGAGCCAATACTCCAACTATCCCAACTGCTCCTGGCGGAATACATATAAGAGATAGACCTAGAGATAGGGCTGTGTTCAATCTTGATGATGAAAACCTGGCTGAACCGATGAGCTCGCCTCCTCTGCAGTCTTCGATTCAACAAGGTGATTACTTATCCAGGGGGAGACCTATTCAGTCCTCTTCCAACCCTCATAGTTTCATGTCTGTCCCTCCAAACAATCCATTAATGTCACCCGGAGCATTCTCTCCAGTCCATTTGTCACGAGCCAATTCGGAGCAGAAGTTAAATTCAACCACCATGAGCAAGGTACCATCGTATACTCAAGCCATGAGAGGCGAGGCACAGGAGTCGTTGTTGTCCCCCGCATACCAGCCACCTTTGCCAGGCTCTAATGTCAACCTTGCAGAAGTCAACAGGCGCTTTGAAGATATGAATGGTTCAGGACAAAACACAACTGCACCAAAACAGAGATCGATCTTGACGCGAGGATCTTCGTCTTTGAGTTTGAGATCCAAGAACTCATCAAACAGCTCGTCTCCTTCGAATTCACGTAATGTATCTTCGACGAATTTGACAGCGATGAATCTTTCAAGATCGTCCTCAGGGAAGAAAATCAATGGAAGTGGGAACAACAGTCACAATGCTAGCGGAGTTAACTTAACAATATCCCCCAGTAGTTCTGGTGCCACCAGTCCTAGTCCAGTGTTTTCCATGACACCTTTGTCAGTATCACCCAACGCAACCCAAGCCAAGTTATATTCAACAGCAGACCGCATAGTCACCCAGCCATCCAGTAGTGCCTCCAATAGAAGTGCAGCTATTGGAGTACCCAAGAATTCCACTTCAAGTTTGAGCCTTCAAAACTTACAGTTCCTCAATAAAAAGAAGGAAAAGAAATAATGAAGGACAAGAAATAATGAAAGAAACTAACTAAGAAGGAAAAGAAATAATGATACAGACTAACAAAAATATCTCCAATTACCGCAAGGACCACAAAACTTTACGAATACAATACAACAATGACTACGAAAACAAAATGTACAATTCCTACAGATTAACAATCTCATTCCTAAAATTACATTATATAGACTAGATTTGATTCAGTACACGATATGCATTATTCACAAAGTGTAGAGACTAAGCAAGAGCAGAGTGACATCCATTCTCTCTTCAGGTCATGATATAAAGAAATATTATGAGACTATGTAAATGATGATTATAACGACGCCGGTTAAGATATTCTATGTATTTATGAGTCTTCTTCATTTACACAGAATATAGTAAACAAAGGTGTATCAAAGGGATTTAGAATAGCTGATATAATCAAAAACAAGACAAAAATTAATATGAGTTTTATTATTTAAATTATTTTATATATTATATTAAAGAATTAATTTATTAAATAATAAAATTAATAAACTTTCACATAATGGAAAGATAAGTGATGACAAACTATCTGAATATCAAGAGATAATATCAATCAGAACTAACCTATAAAGTGCCTGTGAGACTTCATGATAACTATGTTTGGAAGATACAAGCGATAGTGAAACAACCTGTAGTATATATTTATAAACATTCTGTATCACCAAAAATTTTGAATTAATTAGTGATACTAAATTTAAACATTATAAATTTAGTTATGAATAATTAAAGATATAGAGATATAAAGATGTAGAGATATTTATTGCTTTAAAAGGTGTTTTGTTATCAAATTCATCAATACATTTCCTGTTGGTTCAATTCCTTCTCTAGGTTAACTTATACAATAAATACAAATAAGTTGTATACGTAGAGTAGGTTAGAAAGAAATTCAGATGACTGTAAATAAAGAAATACTATGTGGTTATAGCTCCTTAGATCAGTTATATATATATTTGTCTTCTCAAGATCGGATACAATATCTTCAGATCAGTTATGCGACTCTAGATTTACTAGATCAAGAAGCGCCAGTTTTTTCTAGAGCAAGTTTATTACATTATCATGACCAGAAAAGATCCGACTCTAGAAGATTATGATCTGTATGCACTAAATAGTTCCAGTTCTTCGTTTCTAAAAGCTACTTATGTAAATAATGGAATTTTGCACCCAGGTGGTCGTGCCTCTTCCAATCTACCTCTCCAAGTATCAAAAGAACAACCCTCCACCAATAAAGACATTCTCCCATCACAACCTCACCTCCACCACACAATGTTTAGAGACAGAACCAATTTATTCCTCTCGTACCGTCGTACAATACCACGAGATAAGACTAAATCCACAGAATCACGATTCGATAATTTGATTGAAGAAGAAGAACGGTTTATAGAGTCAAGACGACCCGCCAGATACCACGACACCGCTGACAACGCCAACTCAATCGAATTAAAACCGTTGGTTCCATCCATATTCAACATCTCTCATGAGCTAGACACAAACCTTACTATAATTAAACAACAGATCCACGAACTTAACTCAATCTATAAGAAGCTAATCATCATCAACAAATCAGACAAAAAGTCGCTAGAATCAAAAATAGAGGAGTACAACTATCAGATCCTTAAGAACTTTGAAAAGTGTTATATTCTTGTCAAGAAAATCGAATATTTGAACGTTAACCATGAAAAATTGAAGCTCAACTATACCGAGAACGACTTGGATATCTTGAACAACTACAAGAAAACGTACGCCATCAAGATCCAGGAGAACTCCATAGTATTCAGAAACCTACAAAACAACTATATAAAGTTCTTGAGGGACGACGATGACGAGATGGATGGGTTAATGAGTGACACATCGAGGAGTGTACGGAATTCCACAGAGTGGGGCCGTGATACATCACAAGCCACGTTACGGACTTCTCTCAACACGTCTCGAACGTCGCTAGACAACTCTCGTATATTCGACCAAAACCTTCTTCTTGAAGAAGAAGGCAGATCATCAAAAATCGAAGATTATTCCAAACAAGTTCTCCAACAACAACACAATTCGAACTCAAAGTATTTGCAACAAAGAGAAAAGGAAATATCCAACCTTGCCATGGGGATTTTGGAAATCCTGACGATTTTTAAGGAAATGGAGTCGTTGGTTGTAGACCAGGGCAGTTTGCTTGATAGAATCGATTACAACTTGCAAAACACAGCCAGGGACTTGAAAGAATCTGATAAAGAACTCAACCAAGCACGAGTATACCAAAAGAGAACCACCAAGTGTAAAATGATCTTTTTACTTTCGTTGATTGTTTTTGCGCTCTTCCTAATCGTATTGGTTAAACCACATGGATCAACAAAAGTGGTGGAGAAACCAAATAAACCTGAGAAACCAACTAATCCAGATACCAGACCAACTTTAGAAAAACCAGAAGCTGGAGAGGGTGGGAATACTGAGCGTAGCGAAGTATTTGTGAATTAGAAGAATTTTGACTAGAGAATACTGAGCGAAGCGAAGTACTTAATATATGAAAGAGAGTGAAAAATAGTAAATTATAATGAATTAAAGTGAATTAAGGTTAATTAAGGTGAACTATGGTGAACTATGGTGAACTCTATGGTGAACTGTAGTGACTTCTCATCAATAGAAGTGAGATTTAGTGGAGCATTTGTGAATTAGAAGAGTTTTGATTAGACAATACTGAGCGAAGAAAAGTATTTAATATATGTAAATGATAGTGAATAAAGTGAGTTGTGGTGACTTAACGTAGTACAGTTGAGATTTAGTGAATCATGGTGACTTTCATCGAAATATAGTGAATTATAGTGACTTCTCTCTAATGTAACTGAGATTTTGGAGTATTTCTGAATTCGTGAATACTTCGCTACGCTCAGTATTCCTTTTACTGAGAAGAATAACTAGAAATAGAAATCTAGTGGTCTATTAATTAAAATCTGAGTACAAGTATTATATCGAGGCTCATAGTTCTTTCAGTATTTATAGCTGCAATCATATGAACTTTAAAGGTTCTTAGTGGGCTCTCTATAAATATAATATATGCAGTACATTAACTTCACTAGATTCAGCAACAGGAATAATAACCAAAATAACCTCTACTAACAAATTCTAGGTCTAGAATAGTCTGATTTAGCTCCCACTACATCATATACTAATTCCCAGTAAGTTTAGTAAGAATTTACACATTATAATCAAAATGGAGAATAGAATACCTCCTCTTCTACAAAAAATTTATTGGATAGCATTGTAGTGAACAGATTAGTTACTGAGTGTCAGCAGTTTATCATCTCCCTAATAAGTAGATACCTGAGAGAACTATAAAGGAAGGGAGTATTACTGTCGGTATGGCTGCAAATTATGCCACGGATATCAAATCACTATATGCAGTACACTTACATCAATAGATTTAGCTTGTGCAACATTGACTAAAATTACCTTTACTAAGAAAATTAGGACCTGACCAGCCAGAAATTGCCTCCACTATATCGTAAGCGAATTCCCAGCTATTTTAATCAATTATTACTGACAATATTCAACAGTGTGTGGAATACATATTCTTAAAAGGTTTAGTGATTCGAAACAAATACTTACGAGATTTAGTGACTATTATTGAACACTAGAAAGATTTATAGTAGTGAGAGCATGAATACTTCGCCTCGCTCAGTATTCACTATCAGTACTGTTCTATTTAAACATCGGAAGAACTAAAAAAGTCAATATACAAATCTAGAGGGATATCACAACTGAAATTATCCCAATTAGCGGTTGCAAATGAATTGAAAGAGAGATTTTGTAACTAGATTGCTCCGTATGGTCCTCCTCTTCCACCGTTACCTCCTCTACCCATTAACGACGCAGAATTTGGTTTGTTATTCATTCTGTTGGCCACGGGAACGAATCCATTTTGAAGTTTTCGTTTGGATGGCCCAATTCCACCAACACCAAAGTCGGGATTATTATTCAAAACTGTGTCAGAGACTGTTGGGCCCCTGTGCTGAGCTGGAGGTTGTGAATGTTGCGACGATTGGTTGAATTGTTGAGGAACAGGTTGTTGTTGGAAGTTATTTTGTTGAAAGGAGTTTTGTTGAGAGCTGTTTTGTTGGAAGTGGTTGTTTTGTTGTGGAATCATTGGGGCTTGTTGTTGTTGGAAGGAGTTTTGGGGAATCAACGGCGATTGTTGTTGTTGAAAGTGTGGTACAAATTGTTGGACGTGAGGGTACTTTTGTTGTGGAACGGATTGGTAGCCATCATTATAACTTGGGTTGATTGCTCTCTGCGATACGCTGGTGAAGTCAGAATCAGCATCTGAGTTGTTTCCAACATCAATGGGTCCTGCTTGTTGAAGAGAGGTTTGCAAAACAACATCATCATCGTCAAAGTCGTTTAGTTCTGTGAACGGTTTGTGTCCTTCAACTTCTGGATGATGTTCAAACACACTTGCGTGGTTGAGAGGATAAGCAGGATCTACACTGTTTGCTGGGTATGGTAAGCCAGCCATTTTGTCACTAGGAACAGCATTTGGATTGTAGTTTCGAGGTGGATTCGCCATCTGAGGATGTTTAATCACACTTCCTCCAGAGCGCGAATCAAAGTTATCAAAGACCGATACTGAGGATCCTTGGTTATAATTCTGTTTCTGGGTGAAATCGTTGGCCAACTGTGGGTTGGAGTAGTAGGCGGAGGAGTTGCTCATAGTTCTGGTTTCATTAGCAGGTTGTTGGGGTCCCACCACACCATTAGATTGCGTCAGTTTAAATTGGTTATATGACTGTGGAGCCGATCCCTTCGATTCAAAGCCCTTCGAGAACGACGACGAAGAATCGTTGTAGTGGTTTGGAACAGGTCCGCCAAAAGACGTTGCGTTGTTGTCCATAGGACCAAAAGGAGTCTCAAAACCAGAAGCCGAATCCTTGTCAATAAACTCAGAAAGACTATTATCGTCTGAATGAGTCTCTTTGTTAAGAGTCAATTGAAGGATCAAACAGATCAACGAGATCAAACTTCCACCAGCAGCACCTATCAAAATCCAACCTGTCCAAGCGACATTTGGATAAAACACCAACACGACAATAACGGCAATCAACGTAGTAGTGATGAAACTAATCACATTTACGACAAGCGCCACCAAAACCACCGTGTTTGAGGTAAAAAGACTGGCAATCAAAAGAATGAAGGTAATAAACGAGAATCCAAGTGCAATAGGAGCCACAATAAAGATCTTAGCCAAGTTGTCTCTAGTGGTATTAGCTAAGAGCCATGTTGTAGCAGGCTCAATCTCACTCAATTTCACTGGATACGTTGCCTTTGAACATACCGTTCCTTGACAAGTCCCAAAGATCCCATAAGTACTTTCTGCGGTTTTACCTAGATTGAAAATGTCGATAACAGGTGTAGAAATAGTTGCAAGAAGCAAGAAGACGAATGTCACAAGGGTCAATATGACCGAGATGAGGTTGAATCCGACTTGAATAGTCATTTTTAGCGACTGTAGTGATAACGAGTGTAGAGCTAGAGATCAGCTAGTGAAGGATATTCAGATATTAACTGATTAAGCGAGTGATCAGGTAGTAGGACTGATAGTAGAACTGATAGTAGAACTGATAGTAGAACTGATAGTGATCAGGGAGTAGAACTGATAATTCTCAGATAGTAGAACTGATAATAATCAGATACTTATTTCAGATATTTCTCAGATTAGCTCAGATAATTCTCAGATAATGATCAGATAATTATATCAGGAGGTTCTTTCTAATATTCCCTTTGATTCGAGCTATGTCAAGAGTAATAACTTCAAATGTCAGAAGCAATTTATCAAGTGGCTGTCAAAAAATCTGAGGCGCAAGATAACGAATGTTGAGATCACGGGCTGGTTAAACAGATCACGACAAGTGTAAATAGATGATACGATAACTGCAAAAACACGGTCAAGGTTCTGTCAAGGGTTCTGTTGAGGTTCTGTCAAGAGTTCTGTGGGAAAGTTAACAATAAAATCACGACTCTAAATTTTTCAATCCTCTGGATAGCCGTGTTGTTTTGAATTTGTGAAATAATAGGGGATTTGGACACCGCGTATGAGCCCTTTTTCCACTTATTTGAGTGGCTCTATGTTAGTGCTGCAGATACCTGAGAGATAGATTATTTTCTTACAATTTATTTTCTTATAGAATATTTTCTAGGATTAGCGGTTGGTTCTTAAAAAAGCTTGTTACTATTGCACTGATTGGTTAGGAGCAGTATGAATCATGCGGGTCATAACCAAATAAAGATGTGTAGACTTCCTATATGGGAAGGAACTCGGGTACTGGTTGAGAGGATGGTGGTGATCCGATAATCAGAAAGATCATTATTGATTAAAGGAGTATCAACTTATCGTCCTCCCTCATACCAAATGCCTGGAAATTCTAACAAATAACTCCCCATTGTTCTCTAAACCTACAATAATCAAAAAGATCATTACTGAAAGAAATATCAACTTATCTTCCTCCCTCATACCAAATGTCTGGTACTTCTAACAAATACCTCTCCATTGCTTCTCTAAACCGAGTCCGGTATTGTTTAGGTGTAACAATAGTAGGGTCCTTTCCCTTCTTATTACCACCAATCAAATTGTTTCCCTTGACCCAGTTCTCAACCTTTTTGTCCCAAGTGAATGTACGAAGCCAGTCAATGATCCCAATATACAACTTCTTTGTCGAGTCGTCAATACCAATGACCAACGAATAATCCATAACATCCATAGCCAGAAGGAAACTCGTATCATTAAAGAGTGCGCCACGCAATAGCTTTTTCAGTTGTTCACGAACAAACACTGGAGACTCATAAATGTATTCGATCATGTTTTCATCTAACAACACTTCATTCTCCTTACCAGTTTGTTTGACATGGCGGTTTCTCATCGAACCCTTCAAATCAAAGATTCTCGTCGTCTTGTGGTTATAGAACAAATTCTCCATAATCAAGAAATCCATCTTGTATGTTTTTCCCGTCAACTGGTTTTTAGTCTGGACCTGGTAGAATCCGAATATCTTCGCTATGGCCGTGGTCAACGTATTGAACATAGACTGCGAAATGTACTTGAAATAGAAGGGTGCAATAGCCACAAACGATTCCAATTCAGACTTCGAAAGTTCCTTAACAATATAGCGATCGTCCAATGTCTTCAAGAAACTTGATCCACTCTTTCCTCCACTAGAATTCCATTTGACACATCTACTCAAACTTTGAATAAACGTCTCGTTGTTTCCACACGATTGTCTAAAAGCTTCAAACTGTTCACTATAGAAAATTTTACACGATAATGTCGTGTTTCCATCAACAAATTGATACTTCAAATGGTTGGACTTATTCTTGACCATGATATTCTCCAACCTAGACGACTCATGTGAACAGTTTTTCTTGAACTTCTTTTCGATCTTACTGAAATTGTTTATCTTCTTATTGTTGACTTCGTTGTTCTCAAGATCAAATCCTCCATCGTCAGGTTGCATTTCGGTTTCGTTCTCCATCCTAGAGATTTTTTGCTTATAATCCTCCGAAGATAAACAAAATGCAACCAAGGAACTGGGCTCGTCTTCACGTACAATAACATCTGAATCCGCAAATGTATGTTCATCGGAGTCCAATGGATATTCCAACGGATCCCACAAAGTGGCAGATCTATCGGCCCAGAAATTGGTCAACGATTTCAATAATGAAATCTTTTCTGGTTGTGGTATTTCTAGAGCTTTCTCTTCCTTTTTAGTAGCACCTGCTGCCTTTGGAGTTGTTTCGTCCTTGGCTGTCTTGATACCAGTTGGTTTCCGATTGTTCTTTTCATTTTCGTCATTCACATCGACTACATCCTCAATCTTGTCGTAGATCTCCACAATAGGTTTACTTTCAACAATGGGCATCGCCTTGAACTTATTTGACTTCTTTTGCATCTCTTGCTCTCTTTGCTTTTTGAACTCTAACGAGATTTTGTCAATATTCATTCTGTTGAAGAGATTCGCTAATTGGACAACCTTGTTTTCTCCCAGTTCACCATCACTTAATGAAGCTTCGGAATTTTTTCTCGTCAAGTGCTTGAGAGGTGGTGGAGGTGGAAGCTTTTTGTTGTCATTATTTACAAAACCACTATTTCTTTCACTTTCCAAAAGCTGTTCGATCTTGGTGATTCTGTCCATGATCTTGGACAGTTGATACAACGAGGATGGGATCATTTTGCCTATTTCTTTAGTCTTTTCTTGGTTCAATGAAGTTACTGGAAGATACGAGTGATTATCATTATCAGGAGAATCTTCTTTCCTTACGTCATAATCTGAATGTTCGTCAACTATATCTGAAGGAAGTTCTTCTCTGTTTTCAGAACCAACATCATCTTCTAAAGGAACCTTATCTTTTGGAATATCTTCCATCTCAACCTCTCGAGGCTCTCCATTATTGTATTTGTCAAGGAAACTACGCAAGTGGAACTGGGTGATCTTCGTAATTTCATGTTCACTTGGCAAGAAATTATCTTCAAACTCATTGAATTCGTTATCCCAAGCAACGCCCAATTCTTGTAGCTCACGAAGAATAGCATTCAAACCCAAATGGTTCGTGGGCAATGTTGAGTTATATATATTCAACGTCTTGCCCTCGATAGTTTGAGTTTGATCTTCAAGTCGAGTCTTTAATTCCTCGATTTTCTGTAAACCAACATCTACTTTATCAAAAGTATCAACTTTAACTCTAATCAACCGCTTGGAGATACTTTGGAAGAACTTTTCGGTTTTCGTTTTAATACTGTTGTAAGATTCTATCTTCAACTTGATATCTAACTCAGGCATGAATTCCAATTGTTTCTTGGGCACTACCACCTCGTAGTTATCAATAGTAGAGTACTCAATTCTGATTACGAGGTCATTGAAACCAAAACATCTAATATGATTTTTAAAGAAATCATGGTCACAAGAATGGTCTTGAACAACAACATTTTCACCATAGAAACTTAATTCTAAAAACTTTCCAATCGATAAGTAATATGTTTCATCATTCATAGCAAGGATAGGAGTAGAGTAGTTGCATTCCTTACAAGAACTCCACATAACTCGTTGATTTTTTCCTTGATAGTTTTGTTGTGATGAAATACTATCAAACCTCTCAAGAATTAAATCGATTTTGGCATTTCCATGAACATACGATTTATAATGGTTAAGCAACGATTCATCACATTCCTCACATATCCTGTCAGATTCATGAAATATTTGATCAAGAAATAAGCCCAAACATTTATCGTTATCTGTGTAATAATCAATAAGAAGAATATTAGGCCCAGCACATGGAGTGGCATGTTTTATAGATACAGCCGAATGCAACACATGGATGTTTTTATGGAAAATTGGATAAAGCTGGTATGATGAAATGCCCATACAATTCGACCAGAGTCTTGCTCGGAAATGATACTCGTTTACTAAACGTTTCAAATGTAATTCACTTGTAAATTTCAAGATTCTCAACATTTCTGGTTCCTTATTTGGGCACTGGGAAAAGTCTAGATTAATTTTCAACTCATTCAACCAATCTTCATCGATCAAATCGATATTCTCCAACGTTTGTATAACTCTATTTTTCTTGAAAAATTCATGGAACGAGTAGAATGAGTCAATAACGTTGATTAATCTCGTAGGAAGGGGGAAGTTTGCTGCTGGTGACATACTAATCTTCCTTTCATTAAATAGCCTGACATAGTTTGTTACTTCTGTGCTATCAAGATTAAACTCACAACTTTTTGCTTCTTCTTCAAAATCTGCCTTGGTTTCATCGTCTTTGATCTCTTGAAGTTTCATATTGTAGTCAATCACTTTATGGTTGGTATTATCCTTATGGAACGCAATCATATGGTTGTCAAAAAGACTCTTTTCAAATCTCGCATTCATATAACCAGAGACCAACGTTTCTGCTGCATACTTAACACTGTTTAATAGATCCTCATCTCCACCTCTTAAGGAAATAGTGAATCCGGACTCGAGATCGTTTCCAATAAAAAACGAAAACGTTTTGATCACATTCTTGTAAATGTACTTTTTCACTTCGAACTTCTCACACGTACCTAAAGAACCTTTCTTAAAAAACAAGTCATTGACAGATTGGAAAATGTCTGCCTTCGTGTATCTTGAGATTCTTTCAATCACTTGTGGTTTTGTGTTGGATATAACAGTAACACCTGCCTCTTCGAGTAATTGTACTGCTAACCCACAAACAGAATCACCAACAACAATAATATCTGGCTCCATTGATACAAGACGAGAAACCAAGTTAGTTATATATACAGATTGTTGAGAATGAATGATTCTCAAACTAATAAACTGTTCCTTTTGTCTTAAATATTCTATTGGAAACATCAACAATGCAATCTTTGGATTCGTTAAAGAGAACGACATCCTTTTTGAATCGATGTTTTTCGTCATAAAGAGCCCATCAATGACTCTGGTTTCTTCTATGGTTCCTCCAAGGATTTTTTTGATTTTGACGTATTGTCTCACATCCAACGTATCAGTCAACTTGATGTAGTTGATATAAGCAAGTGCCTTTTTAAGAGTCACCAACCAACGTTCCTGATCAACTTTGACGTCACAATCTTCTAAACTTTGCTTGAGAAGCAAATCTAAATGTTCCCGATATACGTCTTCTTGTGGACGGGTATTATCTTTACTGAGCTGGGATAATATGTCTTCATATTCAGAATTTGGCAATAATATCAGATCATTGTGGATGTGGGTAGTATCAAGGTTTTCATATTCAGTAAATTCGTGATCTAAGGTCGTGTCAACATTGATATTGCGAATTCTTTGAATAGTAGGAGAGTCTGCGTCAAGCGTTTCGGTTGAATCAGAATGGTTGGAACTGTCTAGAAGTGTGCGTGTCAAGTTTGAACGCGATGGCAATAATTGTTTTGAGCTCGGTGAAGTAGGTGTGCTTATAGGTGAGCTTTTGGAGTTACTCAACTTAACAGCCAGACTATCCAAACTTGGTAACCTATTTGAATTTTGAGTTAAATTCAGAATATTTCGGGTGGATTTACTTCTTCTCCGTGATTTCATTCTTGCTAATGAAGCTCGAGCTCTTTCTCGAGATCTTAAAGATTCAGATTTTGGTAGTTCCTCCAAGAAAGAAATATTGTGAGTCTTCATTGGGGAATTGTTATTGTTGGATATGCTATTGAACGGAAACAACTTAGAGTACGATGTGTTAACACTAAGAGATCCTGAGAACGATTTGTCGTTTGTCATCATTGCAGGAAATTCCCCTAACGTCGGTACCACAATTGATGACATCACGGGTGGTTTGGGTGATAATGTTGTTTGAGTGTTATTAACATGATTTAATAAGGTGTACAAAGACATGACCTGCTCATCTTCAATATCGCTTTCTGTTTGTCTATCATCGGCAATGATAGCAGAGTCTCCTCCATAATCGTCGACGGAGTCACTGGATGAACTGTTGCTACGGATTGAAGATTTTCTAAAGGCAATTAAATCCTTCTCAGATCCAGATCTTAATTGCAATTTGTTGTTTGAAGCTTTTCTTCCCATGAAGTTGTATACTTGCTCCAAATTGTCTGCACTACTTGCTCTTGGAATGTCATTGGTTGTCACAGACCGCATATGTGTATAATTTCTGTACCACGACTTATTCTGGTTTCCCAAAGAGAACGGTTCATTTACTGGAGAATTAGCGTTTCTGTAGTGTAAATGATGGTGGTTTGGATGATTGTTAACACTAGAACTTCCACGAATTGAATTCAAGGATCCAAACGCACCGTGACTAGTACCATATGTGATTTTCGGTGCTGGAATCTCCATGGCTTCACCTGTCCGTGTTGTAGGAATAGCCATCTGTGGTGCTTGCTTTGGATGGGACATTATTGATTCATTAGGATACCTAAAATTGGTAGTCGACGGAGGTGTGCTTATTATAGCATTTTCTATCTGGGGGGAGGTTTCATTCTTTAGGAAACTTTTGTTCGACAAGAATTGTGTATCATTGAGCATACTGTCTCGACGAGAATTAATCGAAAGTGATCTGATCCTGGATAGTGGATGATTCGGTACTAGAGTGTCTTCTGTAGATTTATCGAGATCAACTATCACGTCTTCTTCGTTTTCTGAGCCAGATGATGATGAATCGTCACTTAGGTAAACGATTACATCGCTGTAACATGGTTTACAAACACGTAGTTTGTCGCTGTAAAGCTTCTTTGTTCCAGTTTTGTAGTCTAGCTGGTGTTTCTGAGTCGTCTCGTTCTTTCCATCGTTATTATTTTTGCGCTCATCCTTGTGTTGGTTATATGAAATGAATAAAGTACAATCGGAACAAAATATTTGTCCACAGAACCGACAGTGATGTTTTCTTCTAAATGCCGAGAATGGTTTGAAACAATTAAGACAGTCAGATACAAAGGAGTCGTTCATCCAATACCTCTTTGGGATTCCTCCGTTCTTCAAAGGGTTGTCGGAAGATCTCTTGGGTTTCTTTCTCCTTTTCCGTTCTAATCCGTATACTGAAGATGGTGAAGACACTGCTCCTGGAAGATTGCTATTGATGATTGATTTCGCGTTATCAAGTAGTACAGTTGAAAGATTTGAAGATGTCTTTTTACGAACGTTTCCATGATCTTTGCTTCGTAATGCGTAAAATTTAGAAAGCGTAGGCGAGTCACCAACATTACCAGCAAAAGTTCCATTTCCAAGACGAAGTTCGGCCTTGACTGGTGAGTACGTCGCAGTTGAATCACTGTAGAGAGAAATGTCATAATAACTCGCATGATGGCTAGAAGGTCCTGATCTTTTGTTGGTGTGTACAATTTCATGTTGTGGTTGAAGTCCGGTATTTAGATGGCTCGGTGAAGAAGAAGCCGTACTATTATTTATCGTTTCTGAGTCTGAGGCTGAATCTTCCGAAAGTTCAATATCATTCGGAAGATTATTGAATATGGAGGAGATTTTGTTTTGTAATGATTTGTCTTTGGTTATAGAGGAAGTTGACTTTTTCTTCTTGACAGGCTTGGAAAACCGGTCAGAATCCTTCTCGGATTTGGATAATGCATTAACGTTAATAATTGAGCTCGCCGTGCTGCTGCTGACTGTTGCATGTAGTGATGGATATTGAATGGTGGAGAGCCGCAACGATTTGTTATCTGACGTAACTCGAGGAGCATTGTCATCTTGAATTTTCTTATTAGTACCTAATGATGCTTGGTCGTTTGCTGTTTCGTTGAGGTCTGTATTCAGAGCGTTTCCAGATACCCAGAGAGTGGATGGAGTAGCCTCGTTTTTTATTGTGTCGGAGGTGATTTTGGGATCATGATGGAGCTTATTGTCCAACACTGGAGAATTTGGCTTTGTAGATGATACAGACTGGTCATTAGCAGACTTGGTTTCATTATTAGGAGTATGTATTGCAGTGGTATTCTGAGTAGGATATCGTATTGGAGAGTCATCAATGCTGTCTAGGTACGCGTTAGTATTTCCATGGTCATATTTGGACAGGTTTCCGGGGGTACGGGGGGAAGTATATCCTTGAACCAAGTGGGAAGCATTCGTAGTGACCTTTCTTAAAGTACTGGTAAGGATTCTACTCAAAGTTTTTGAATTGTCTAGTTCTGGGTCGGGGATCGTAGGAAATGATATATAGTCATCATTGTTAGTGGTGGTGTTATCATCATCTTCGTCCTCACTATTGTTTGTATGACTAAGGTTACGTGTATTTCGTAATGTGACCATATTCAATGACAGTCATACAATTGGTCTATGTAGTTAGCTAGGCGTCAATTAGGTGTCAATTAGGCTCCAACAGGGGTTGTCTGGAGTTCTTTTCACCATCAAAAAGGTCGTGCGAAGACAAACTTGTCTAACTATTAAAAACATTGGTGGATCCAGCCTAAATATTTACGAACGATGTAGATTTATGATGATCTGAGATAGAATGGTGAGTCTAAGTAAGTCTAATAGAGCTAGAAAGTGATATAGAAAGAGCTTAGAACTTTTCTATAGAAATAGATGGAATGGTGATATTTAAACGGGTATTATGAAATAGTGAGGAACTATTTGTGACTACATAAGTAGAAGAAAGTCTGGTCTCTTTAAAGATATCTTGACTACGATCTAGTTAGTGAAATATTGACTTGACTCACTTCACGACTAAATATATACTAGCGAAGCTCTATATATCCGACCAAGTTGATATAGTTCTGTTGGGAGGTTGTAGAGCAAGACGCGTAGCGATATCTCTCCAAAGACTGCTGATCTGTATATATCATATGATTATTGATGATCTGGATCTTGATAGAGACCACAGTATTCTCGTACTCCCAGTACTCCCGAGACTATAACTGCTATAGTTCCATTTGTCGTAGGCTGGTGCCCAACCCCAAGTTGGTGAGAACTTTTATGTATAGAAGATCCACAATGTTTCGACAAAACATTATCTAAAAACCTTTTTTAGACAAAATTTGTTAGCCCAGGTAGCCCCCCTAGCTAAGATCTATTACCGATACCTCCACATAACTCAGCAACCCTCTCTCCCACCTTCTCTCCCTCTACTAACTCTACGTGGCTTATTGTAGTGTCTGATCAATTTACGCGACAACGAATTTTTCAAGGAATACTCAACACCTTATTCTTCTTTGCTAGGACACTGTAAGACATTGCTACTTATTCTCCGACTACAATTGTAGAATAATAGAAGGATCTTAATCAGCAGATCTAACAGATCAAAGTCCACCATTAACATGTCAACTTCCGGATTACAAAGACGTCGAGGTGGAGCTAAGAATGCGACACTGTCAACACCAACTCCAAAGACTAGAACCTCAGACGACGAAGATGATTTCACATCCAGTTCCAAAGACAATCACAAAATAGGATACGACTCCAGAGATATCGAAGATCGCAGTGTTTTAAAGCTTCCTTTATTGACCCTTATGGAAGAAGTACTCTTGATTGGCTTAAAGGACAAGGAAGGATACTTATCGTTTTGGAACGACAACATTTCGTACGCCTTACGTGGGTGTATATTATTGGAATTGGCTTTCCGCAATAGAATCTCTTTAGTTAACGATCCGGCTAGACGTCGTTTTGATTTGAGTGACAGATTAGTTGAAGTGATTGACTCAGAACCTACGGGCGAAGTGCTTTTAGATGAAGCCTTGAAAATAATGAAGAATGACGAGTCTCACTTATCAATTACAAACTGGATTGATTTATTAAGTGGTGAAACATGGAACTTGATGAAAATCAACTATCAATTGAAGCAGGTTAGAGAGAGATTGGCAAAGGGATTGGTGGACAAGGGGATCTTAAGAACTGAAAGAAAGAACTTCTTCCTTTTCGACATGGCTACCCACCCTGTAGCTGACAAGTTATCCAAGGAATATATCAAGAATCGTCTTCTCAATTTGTTGACCCAAAGAAACGTCGATTTGGAATCTCAAGCAAACGAACAATTCCCTGCAGATTCTTCTTTCAAATACTTGAGAACCATCTCATTAGTATGTGGAGCTTATGCTGCCAATGTATTGGAAAACGTTCTCTTATCTTTAAATTACGATAAGCGTGATCAAGCTTTTGCCAGAGCAGATGAAATTTTGAATGATTTTGGTGATTTCCCTTTCAGTTTGTCCCACCAAAGTCCATTAGGTTTAGGTTTGAACTTGGGTCAAATGGTTGGTCAAGAAATAGAATCCGACTCTACTAGTGAATTACAATTGGAATTGATTGCTGGTGTTTTGAGTGTTTTTGCAAGAATGGATTCTATCTTGTGATTAGGTACTCATTAGAAGATATGTTATAAATGACTGGAGGTGGATGACTAAGAAAGTCGTGATTATATTAAAGTGGAGGTTATGCTAAATTAGGATTATACTAAAGTACGATTATACTAAATTAGGAGTATACTAATGTAGGACTATACTACGGATTATACTAAAGTGGTTCTACTATAGTGAGTATGAGAGTACTACTTACTGAGAAGTCACTGACTAGCGTAGTGAGGAATCACTAATATCCGAGAGATCGTCACTAAGTCGCTACGCTCCTCAGTACGCTCCTTAGTACGCTCCTCAATACGCTCCTCAATACGCTCCTTAATACATTCCTTAGTAGCAATTTTACTTCTTTATTATTTACTGTTATAATCTATAACAATTTACGTAAATGTTTACTTTTCCCATATATATCCAAATGGTTTTCTGACTTTTCCAAGACCGGGGGACCTCCCAACTGGTCAATATAGTTGACAATTAACGATTTTTCGTCATTATCATAAACATCTCCACTGGAATCCCACCACATCCCTCCGCCCAACCCCATTTGTTGAGTGAAATCAGCCTTCATTTGAGCGGATTTTTCGTTATCATAAGTAACAAAGAGTTTTCTAGCTGTATCATAACTGGAAGCACTAACTTTTGTAGAATCAAACAGTTCTTGACCTTTTGGAAGTTGGTTATAGTTGAAGGTATTCTCAGCCTCGCTTCCATTGGTGAATGATTGTCCAATTTCTCCCTTTTGCACATTATGAAACTGTTTTCCATACAATGGCATACCCAAAATCAACTTATTGGCTGGGATTCCTAAACTGAGATACTTTTCAACCACGTCTGCGGTGTTAATACTGTTATCACCATTTTTGCCGAAAAGATTGCTATGGAATCCTGTCTTCGAAGAGTATCCTTGGCCAGCAAAGTCGTAACACATCAAGTTCCAAAATGAAAGATATTTGTCCAAATCCTTTAAGTTGAATCTGTTGATAGTTTCCTCCAGAGCTGAGCCACAATAACTCAACGACAATCTGTTTGAAATTCTATCCATTTTCAACCTCAATTCACGTAATAACTTCACTACCAATCCATGCTCATGAGCCAATGGGTACTCCCAGTCAATATCAACGCCATCAAATCCATATTCCTCAATAAAGAACAAACATGTGTTGACAAAGTTGTTAAATCTCGACTCATCAGCCGTCACAGCCTGGAACAAATGAGAAGTACCCCAGCCACCAATTGACATTATGACCTTCAAATTCCGATTCTTCTGCTTCATTTGAAACAATTGCTGTAAATTTCCTTCCACTTTCTTCGTTGGATCCCGTGGCGAAACCATGGGCAATTGTATATCACACCATTCATCGCTAAACTTCACCTTACCGGAAGCTTCATCGATGGACAAGAAGGCATAGAAGATATGAGTCAAATAATCTGTCTTCAAATCAATTGGAAAATGTTTCTTATCATAAACTGACCAGTTTGCAAAGAAAACGCCAGATTTGTAGCCCATTTCGTCCTGGATCACTGGCTCAACTTTCACACTACTGAGATGAAAGAATAGTTTATACAACAGGAGTAATCCCACGTAAACCACAAGTAAATTATAGAGCTTTTTAGAAACCAAACCGAAAGAATTAGATAATAAATCAAACTAGATTCCTAAAAGATTCTGGGGGTTGGTGGTTTATATTTCATATTTCAACTGACCTCAATTTGCAATCATATACGGACGTGCGCTCACCAAATATACCCAGAATAGAGAGACTCACTCTAAAAGAAGAAGCACCAGTATCAACCCAGGTAACTATAACTCTTCTCTAATAAAAGTCCTCCAACTACTCCAATATGACTCTTGACCTTCCGCTTGAAATCCCCTTACAAGTTAAGCCCAATTCCAAAATCTACAAGGATGAATGTATGTACACATTTGATACGCCAACCAACAATCCACTAGGCCTAGATGTGGATCTTATTTCATACCAGGCATTTTCAAGAACCCCAGACTACAATTATACCAAGGAGAACTATAAGAATACCGGAAACTACTTATATTTGAATATCAAGAAGGTTTTAAAACCAGAATCCAAACGGTTATACGATGAAAATGGCGAAACCACCCCGAAACTTCAAAAGTTAGAGGTGAAGGATATCAATGAAGAAGATTTGTATGACACTACGTTGACCATATACGATATACGAGAAGATCGTCAGTATTCTATGGATGAGTTAACTCCTCGGTTCAAACTGTATATTGATGAGATATTGAATGCAAATTCGTCAAATCGTGAAGATGAAATTAAACAATGGGAGCAAGAAATTTATCCTTGTGCACATTCAATTGATTTGGAACAGGTTAATTCAGGCACAATTGACTTGACCCAATGTTCACAATGTGATCTTAAAGAGAATTTATGGATCTGTTTGCATTGTGGAGCTTTAGGCTGTGGAAGACAACAGTTTGGATCGTCGATAAAAGGAAACTCCCATGCCCTCAGTCACTTTGAAATGACAAACCATCCTGTTGCTATAAAATTGGGATCTCTATCCAATGCTGAGGAAAGCTGTGATGCATACTGTTATAATTGTAACGACGAGGTCAAGGTTCCGAATTTGGCTGTAAAATTGTTAAAATTCGGTATTGACTTGAAAACTTCAGTCAAAACTGAAAAGAGTTTGATTGAATTGAATATTGACCAGAATATGAATTGGGATTTCCAATTGGATGGCGCAAATGGTGAGAAATTGACTCCTGTTTATGGCGAGGGCTTGACTGGGTTGCAAAACTTGGGCAACTCATGTTATTTAAATTCGGTTCTCCAAGCATTGTTCAGTTTACAAACTTACCAGGAGTGCTTTAAGAACTTGGAGTTTCCACCATATTCAAAAGATTCCAACCCGGCACAAAACTTAACTGTACAATTGTTAAAGATATACGATGGGTTGTTGAGCGGTAGATATTCGAAACCAGGTTCCTTGAAAGGTGATGATTATCAAGTTGGTATTAAACCCGGAACTTTTAAAGCATTAATTGGAGAAAGCCACCCTGAATTTAGTACCCAAAGACAACAAGATGCATCTGAGTTTTTGGCTTATTTGTTGGACAAAATCGACTCTGAATTTGGCTTACAAGTCAACGAGCCATTCAAATATCTCATGGAAGACAAAGTGACGTGTGCTACCTGTTTCCATGGTAGAATCAAGCATGAATTGGTCGACAATATTACTCTTAAAATTGCTGATGAGGTGGAGTCCATCGAGAATGGCAAGAAAATTTACAAAGAAGTGGATTTGATTGATTCGTTCAAGAATTATTCCTCTCCTGAAAGTATTGAAGGTTACAGCTGTATTCAATGTAAAACAAGCCCAGGTTTAGCTATTAAAAGCACCGGATTCAAAACTTTTCCACAATATTTGATTGTGAACGCTCAAAGAATAAAGTTGGAAAACTGGGTGCCAGTGAAGCTTGATGTTCCTATTAAGATTCCATATGACATTGATTTGGCTGCTTTCAAATCCAAAGGGATGGAAGAGGGTGAAATAGAATTACAAGAAAGTGACGACGGCGACAACGAAGACGATAAGTTTGCACCAAATGCTGACGCAATGGCGACTTTGTTAGGCATGGGATTTCCAGAACCACGTTGCAAAAGAGGTTTGTTTAATACCGGAAATAGCAATGCCGAGGATGCAATGAACTGGATCTTTGCACATATGGACGATGTTGATATCGACACACCATTTGAACCTTCTGCTACACCATCGGAGCCAACAATATCCGAAGAATCGATTCAAAACTTGAGTTCTATGGGATTCTCACAACAATTGGCGACAAAAGCATTAACATTGTGCAGTAACGATGTAAATGCAGCTGTCGAATGGCTCTTCAGTAATCCTGAAGATAATGGTCTTATGGATAAACCGGTGGTTAATTTGGCAAAGGACCAAAAGGAATTGACTAAAAAACTTTTAAACACTCCTCCTTCAAACACCAAATACCAACTACAATCGGTCATTTGCCACAAGGGAACATCTCCACACACCGGACATTATGTAGTATTCATCAGAAAGCAAATCCAAGGAGAATACAAATGGGTTCTTTTTAATGACGAGAAAGTGGTTGTTTGTGATGAAACAAACCTTGATGATATTAAGAATAATGGTTATGTGTATGTTTTTGAGCAAGTAAAGACTTAGAGGAAACTAGGTATTTAGAGAGACCTTCCAACAAACTTAGATGGTATACTGAATTTAGTGAGGGAAGAGAATGCTTATTTTCTTAAATTAGTGACAGGAGATGCTTATTTACTTGAAATAGTGACGGAAGAAGATCTTACTACACTAGAAGATCTCGCTACACTTCAGCTATCTAAGTTTTGCTCGGTTAGTGGCTGAATTAGTGGCTGAATTAGTGGCTCGATTGTCAGATAACCTTGATATCTTAGAGCAGATCAATAACCATGGTGAATTCTAAGTACAGATTAAACACTGCTTTACAGAGTTGTACCTAGCCAGGCCAAAATACATATATTTCGGCTGGTATTATCAAAAGTTCAAAGAACACTCTAATACCCGTAGAGCTTGGCTACTACGTTATATGATACTGATCAGGTCAGATTCTTGAAGGCTACTAGAGAATTTTTAACTATTTGTTCGTTCGATTTGGTAGATTCGAACAAAAAATAGAGTTTGGCTACGGGTTTTTGGTAGATGGTGTAGAGGACCAAGTAGCGTAGCCACATCCTGATCTCTACAACCTGTTGGACATGATCCGTACGCTTCTCGGTACTAGTTTTTCGATGACTAACCCCGGCTTTCTATTGGCCAGAACAATGATCCGAAGATACAACAATCTATTCCATAATCTACTAAAGGCTCCAACCTGTGATCCCTAACCCTCGCCAACAACTCTGTATCCAAAAACAATTTTTGGCACTCTCTTTGCCGTGCCAAAGCTAAGATAGCGAGAAACTTTTCGACCATGTGGCTCTTATCTACTGACACAATACGAGAAAATTCTAACACTTTCTAAATCAGGAAGTCTCGAGTCTGCCTTGAAAATATAGAGACTTATCAACGCTCGGCATAAATCGAAGTCCATCGAAGCTCGTGTCCATTGAAGCTCGTGTCCATCAAATTTCGACGTCCATCAAATCTCGTGTTCAAATCTCGTGTCCAGTTACGATTTTTCGCTATGAGTCAATCGCAAACTGAAAAAATATATTTAGACTTGGACGTCACTAAATAAAGAAAAAGTTCACTTCTTAAGTTCTTACTAAGTTCACTACTTACTACACATATATAAATAATCGTGAAATGTTCATTACAAACGAAAATGTTGGCGATAGAACGCGTTTGGAGGATTGGAGAAGTAAGTATTGAGTTATAGAGATGATTGAGAAAATATGATAAATCGTGGGAGAAAGAAAAGAGGATTTAGATATATGAAGAAGTGAAGATATGAAGATGTGACGGGGTATATTTTATTAGGGGCTACTTAGTGAGGAGGTGGCGAGTTAACGGCTCATTTCGCTGATCAGAGAGCCCTTTAATGACGATTGGTGTACTTTTCAGGAGCTCTGTAAAATTGGCTACAATACTGATACGTATATTAATGAGGAGGCTACCATTTATCTGAACGGGATAGTTTGTTAGTGCACCAACTCTATGCTAACTTTCACCCTAACTAGACCTCTTATTACCCTAAACCTCATCCAGCACTATCTAATTTGTCACTATCTAATTTGTCACACCATTTCATCTGAACATCACGATCACGCTAATTTTTTAAAAGAGCCTCTAAACATCAAAGTCGGTCCCTATCATTATACTAACATCTAGTCCGTGGTTACGATCCATTAACTCCACCAGATTTGCTTCAGCATGAATTTCCATTGACTCCTGCTTCTCAAAAGAATATCTTGAGAGGAAGAAATGAAACTTGTGACATTTTAAACGGTAAGGATGACAGATTGGTGCTTGTAATTGGTCCATGTTCGATCCATGACCCTGCTGCTGCCTTAGACTACGCTAACAAATTGGAAAAGTTGGCTGAACAGTACAAGGGCGAATTACTTCTTGTCATGAGAGCATACTTAGAAAAGCCTAGAACCACTGTTGGTTGGAAGGGTTTGATTAACGATCCAGAAATCGACGGATCTTTCCAAATCAACAAGGGTTTGAGATTAGCCAGAAAGTTGTTCGTTGATTTGACTGGAAAATTACCAATTGCTGGTGAAATGTTGGACACAATTTCTCCCCAATTCTTGTCAGATTTGTTCTCTGTCGGAGCCATCGGTGCCAGAACCACTGAATCTCAATTGCACAGAGAATTGGCCTCGGGATTATCGTTCCCTGTTGGTTTCAAGAACGGTACTGACGGTACTTTGGGTGTAGCTGTCGATGCCTTGAGGGCTGCTGCCCACCCACATCATTTCCTTTCTGTAACTAAGCCTGGTGTGGTTGCTATTGTCGGAACCGGTGGTAACGAAGATTGTTTCGTCATCTTGAGAGGTGGTAAAAAGGGTACCAATTACGATGAAAAATCCATCCAAGAAACAAAGGAAGAATTAACCAAGGCAAAGGTCACTTCAGCCGAGAAATCCGGCCCAAGAATAATGGTCGATTGTTCCCACGGTAATTCCAACAAGGACCACAACAACCAACCAAAGGTTGCCGCAGAAATCGCCAGACAAATCTCTAATGGTGAAACTGCCATTTGTGGTTTGATGATTGAATCTAATATTGTCGAAGGAAGACAAGACGTTCCACCTCTTGAAAAGGGTGGTAAGGATGCTTTGATCTATGGATGTTCTATCACCGATGCTTGTATTGGATGGGAAGCCACTGAATCTGTGTTGAAGGTTCTTTCCGATGCTATAAAGACAAGAAGAGAAAAGAGAGCTTAATTTGCTTAGTTAAAATGGGTTAGCTCTGGTAGGTTAGCTCTGGTAGTGCTTGGTATGATAGGGATAGCTCTGCTAAGATTCTCTGTTAGAATTTTTCAGAGTTGCACTACAAGTCTAGTGATACAGTCTATGAAACACTTCCTCACCACTTCCTCACAACATCCTCACCACAACCCAGCAGTCTAATACTCTCTTGGTGTCTGAAAATGTATATAAAAATCCTGAAATATTATTAAAATGATAAAAGGTGTTTGTAGAGTATGTAGAATGTTTGATCTGTGATATTTGAATCATAACTCTTTAAAATTCTAGTAATAATTCACTAATTTATGAGTAAAACACGATAATATCCACTAAATCGACGAATATTTATTAAATCCACTACTAACCACTGAATGTCTATGAATCTCCGGCCAGTTTCACTAAAGATCCACTAATAATCACTAAATCTCACTAGTCTCCATTGAATCTCGACTAGTTTTCACCAAATCTCCAATAATGTCTATTAATATTAACAGATATCCGCTAAATTTCACAAAATCTCAACTAGTATGCACAGATATCCACTAACATTCACTAAATCTCAACTAATATTCACTAAATCTCACGAATAATCGCTAAATGTCACAAAATCTCCACTAAATCTCACGAATATCCGCTAAATGTCACAAAATCTACACTAATATTCACAAAATCTCCACTAATATTCCTTAAATAAATCACTACATTCACTAGATCCAACTCTATTAATACTCCCCTTACCTCAGAATTCAATAATTCACCAATGTTCACTCACTAAACTATCGAATACCTTGCTACATTCAGTATTTTAACTCAGTATTCAATAAGTCATTAATAATCACTACCATTCACTCACTAAATTATCAAATACTTCGCTACGCTCGGTATTTGCCTATTTTTAATTCGCGAAATACCACTCCTAAACAACCAAACCTCCTCAACTCACTCTTCCACTACTATATATGAGATCTTTTATCAGGGCACATCGAAGAAATGAATCCAACAATTCAGAAACCTTCGACGTCGAACATTTACCTCCAGGGTCGCTTTCTTCAAGCAAAACTACACCCGCGCCATCACCAGTTCTCCTGCAAACACCCCAGTTCACTCCAGTCCAGAACTTTAACCTGCCTTCAGTAAGCTCTCCTAAGAAGCTATTGACTCCCATTAAGAACTTGTTTACATCTTCGGGCCATCATTCGAAATCTGTCGCTACAACACCCTCGTCCAATGAGAGTTTGAACGGTAGTGCCAGGCGCCGTGGTCACAGATATAAACATTCTAGAAGTCATAGTTCAGTATCGAACTTCTCGCTGCTGTCACATTCCGAGTCTATCCATAAAAAACTTTATGAGTGGTCCTCGCCGTCTGAGGTTCCTATCAGTAAACAGTCTCCACCAACCACCAATCAAAAATTAATAGCATCACCACATTTTAGAACGTCCAATTCGTCTCCATCGCTAGTTAATCCGTATAAACCATTTGCTACGAGCAAATCAAAGTCACATACTTCTCTAGCATCTTATCAATATCCACAACCAGCACCATCACAGTTATCAAATTCATCACGAAGATCAAAAACATCACCACAATTAAATAATCCACAACTAGCTCCATCACAACTAGCTCCATCACAATTAGCTCCATCTCACCTCCTAAATACTTCCCAGTCACAACCAAAGTTAATGCTTCCCATAAGCTTGATAGAATCCGTAGATGAAAACAGTATCAATGAATCAAATACTTCTCTCGTCGAAAGTGAAAATAACTTCGAAACCAAACAAGTTTCGTTCCAACAAGAACCTCAGAAAGCATTCACTTTTGAAGATAGCGATACAGAAAGTAACAGTGACGACGAAGACGACGAATCAGACTCTTCTTCTCAATTCTCGTTCGTGAAGGATCGAAGAGGAGGCCGAAATACTTCGATTAAATACTATAAAATGGCAAAATCTCCCCAAGAAGAGCAGAATGAATTGCTTCAACTGAACACTTTCAATGAAAACGATTTGGGGTATGAGGTTGACGAGTTTTCAGACTATGACTTTGAGAATAACGGCATGGACGACGATTATGATGAAGAGGGGGAGGGTGAAGTTCAATATAATAATCTTTTTGATGGTGATGGAGGGTCTGAGGAGAGAGATATTTATATTTCTAGAGAGGATGAAGATGAGAGCTCGACACCCGATGGAAATTCGTTGGAAGCTGAAAATTCGTTGGAAGCTTCTCTGGAAGTTTCAGATCAACAAGGTGATTTGGGTATCATTAAAGACCAAGCATTAGATGGCGTGCATGAGGATTCTATATATGACGAAGATGATACTTTTGAGGCTGAAGTGCCAGTTTCCAGTCCTGGTGATACAAAATCAAACTTAGGAAACGATATACCTGATACTGATTCCTACAATTTGCCATTAATTTCGAACGAAAACATACCTGAGTCACCTATAAATTTTAACTCCTCCCACATTAAAGCTCTAGAATCATCTCCCTTTCCTACAGGTTTAGAAAGGGACAATTCAGGAAAGTACCTTGAGTTTTTTAACGACTCTCTCAGCAAGGATTACCGAGTTTTCAATAACTCGTACCATCTTTCAATCCAGGGATCCGTTTCACAAGGAGAAAACGAAAGTCTAGAAACTGATACTTATGGAGATGATATTTTGGAAAATTACTTGGATATTAGCCAACTGCCATCTTTAAATAACGGGTCTGGGTCTAGTGCAAGTATCACCAGAAAGACTCCCGAACCACAAAGTGCCGAGGTTTTTGAGTTATATGACGTTAGTAGTCCTGTTATAAGCGGTTTAACTATCGGTCACAATCTCCAACATAGACTCCGACGAGAAAACAGCGATTCCCCTAACAGCAACAAGATGTTTATCCACAGATTAGTTTCTATCGATCAAGACGACGTTGTTGACGAACGGATGCTGAAAATAACTCCTTCTAATGAAGAAGTGTTGAAATTGCGGACTCTTAGAAGTTTCCATGGATCTCTAGGAGACGACACCAATAGAAAGATTCTAAAGAAAATAGATGATTTCGAGAAATTCATCGAATCAAGGAAACCTGAGTCCAATCTTGGGTTGGGGATAGAGAATGGCGCCGATGACGAGGATCGGGCAACTTTAAATGAAACCCAGTTGGTGAAAGATATGGATTTGGCGAGACTTTCTGTAGGCGAATTGATGGGAATAGTGGAGACTTTGGAAAAAGATGAGGTTAACGATGCCACCAAGGAGTTGGAGCTAAAGGAATTGGAGCTAAAGGAATTGGAGCTAAAGGCAACGCTACTGAACTTAGAAGGAACAAATGATAAAGCAAGAACTGAAGACAAATCAAATATCGACGACAAATCAGAAATCGACGACAAATCAAATATCGAAGATAAATCAAAAAACACTTCTAAAAACACTTCTAAAATCAAATCTTTAGATAAATCGGATTCTACTCTACCAGAACTTCCAATCAAGAGGCTGTCGATCCTTGGAATGATGAATCTACTTGCAAATTTAGAACAGAGTCAGGCCCAAATCTCTCAAGAAAATGGATCAGAAAAAGCTAAAGAAAATAGAAGGTCCATTATCGACATGATGACTACACTAGCCTCGTTAGAAACAAAAGAGACTATCGACGAGGAGGAAACTAAGAACAAGAGAGATTCCATCAATAATATGATGAACACTTTAGCTAAACTTGACCTCTCCAACCTTGAAAATGCGTCGCTGGCTCCCCAGGTCAAGCCGAGAAAACTTGTGAAGAATCCAATGAAACGATTGAATGAAGAAAATACCAAAAAACGGTACTCCTGGTTCAATAATGACGAGTCTCTCAGTATCAAGAATGTGAAAGCTCCTCCTAAAAGTAAACTCGACGAAACTTCACTAAATGATCCTCCTAAAAGTAACCTCAACAAATCTCCACTAAAAAACGACCCTAGCTCTGACGAGGACGAACTTAGTGATAACGAACAATACCACCAGCCCTTGGATCAAGAATTGCTTGACGAAATTAATCAATTTTCCGAAGATTTTGATATGGAGGACAATTCTATCAAGTATAAATCGCCCACGACTCCAAATTTCTTGAGATCTAATTCATACAACAAGAAACCCATCAAAGCTCTAATGGATAATAAGTACCAATCCAACAAAATTGAGACTTTAAACAAAACTGTCACTTTCTACAGAACAAATAGTACAGGTACACCCTCAGATTCTCGAAGCAGGTCAATCAGTAGGGCTCCGTCTACAAGATCCGTAACATCCTTTACATCTTTCAACGAGTGTGATGAGGAAGAGGAAGAAGTTAAAGAAATTACTATCGATCCTCGTTCTAGACTCAGCCCAAGAGATATAGAAGAGCCACCGTTTGTCTTCAAGATCACTTCAGATTTTAAAAGCACCGATTCGTTCAAGAATGTGAATTTAACCACCATCACTGAAGCCGACAGTCCATTGCGATGAATGATGAAATGATGAATGATGAAATGATGTATTTTGCAACCAATTGCGATGAAATTGTGTAACCGATCCCGCTATAAAGATCAGACATCTCTTCTAAAGTAACAGACCGATATGCTTAAAGAAATATTTACAATATGATTGCGATTCTACAACATTTATATCGAGAATGGCTGAGATTTTTACATATTCTATACCGAGATTGGCTCAGAATTTTACAGATCACAGCTATTTTTCATCATTTATGCCGAGAATGGCACAATATTTTACATTCCAGATTTTCATCATTTATTCCGAGAATGAATCAGAAATATACGATTTTTCATCATTTTATAGGTCAGAATTGAAGTATATATGCAAATTAAGTATCTAATAATCGATCGTTTCTGCCCGTTGTTGCATGAAACTCTTGAAATCATATTTATCACCAGAAGTGTAATCGAAATAGTTGGAGTCCATGAGTGGAATAGTGTGTCTTTTGTTTGAGGACGAGAAAGTTGGTCTTGATTCTGGTTTTTGGAATGGAGTTCTGTAGATTTCGTTGAATTCTGGTGATTTTGTGGTTGGAATCTCTGTAGTTTTCAAGTTATCTGGATGTTTTATGTTCTCTGTAGAGTGGGTGACTTTGTTGGAATTTTTCCAGAGATCTGAGTCGGATTTTTGCAGATTTCTCTGGCTCTGATTCTTCTCTGTACTATCTGGAGCTTTTTCCGGACTTTTCAGTAAATTGCTAGGAGGTTTGATTCTTCTTGATTGGTAAGTGGCACTGCAATTTGATTTGGTCGATCCGTTGAATCTTTTCAAGTTTAAATCTTCACCTGGAGAGAAGGTGTTTTGGGATCTAGATATCACACCTGGAGAAAATGTGCTTTGGGATCTAGATATCACTCCTGGAGAAAATGTGCTTTGGGATCTAGATATCACTCCTGGACTTGGTTTCAATCTTAATTGTGTTTGGGAAGCATTGGAAACAAACGACGCTGCACTACGATTAGATGAGCTCGAGGTAGTGGATTGGGTTCTGAGTAACCACGAGTTGTTTCTGTACTTGGAGTAAATACTAAGAAGATCATCGTCCTCTTCATCATCGTCTTCAACCTCGTCCACCAAAACTACTTCCACCTCTTTTCCTTCCTTCGTTTTCTCGGTGACAGATTTGTAAGAGAGTGTGGAATTGACTCTATTAACCATGCAAATGTCGTAGTTTTCCTTGGTCAAGTCGATCATGACACTTTCTGTGTCTGAAAGAGAAGTTGTCGATTCTGCAACAGACGATCTACTCGTTTGGTAGCTTGATTTGGAGCTGGCAGACGTTCCATCTGTGTGTAGATCTTTCTTGTTTACTGCTAGATTCAAATTCTTCATATTGTTTACGAGATTCAAATCATTCATATTGTTGGACATCTTTCTGAAATCTTTATTGGAAATCATCGAGGGACTTTGTTGATAATCATTGAAGATTGAGGTGTTGTCGAATTCATCTTCTGGTGTAGACAAAGCTTCTTTGAAATCAACTTCGTAGCTCACTTGAGTAGGAGGTTCGGCCACAGAGATCACCATCTGGTTGGGTAACGTTGTTTGTTTCGTTGGTGGTTGTTTCACTGGTGGTTGTTTCACTGATGGTTGAGGTTTCTCAGTAAGTTTCTTGAAGTCACTAGATAATGACTTCTGGTGTTTCACTGGTAGTGGAGGTTGTGCTTCGAAGTCGTTCACATTAAAATCTATGCTATACATTGATCTGTGACGAGCATGTCTAACAGGACTTTTATTTGTAGGTTTGAGGGCTTCTTTTACCGGTGGAAGAGCCTTGTTTATGTTCAAACAAGGTGTGGACTTTGATTTCGTCGATGATGCATAAAGAGAGAACTTTGAGGACTCGAAATCTGAGTCTGAATCTGCGTTATCATTGTGCATCATTCTATACTGTTCTCTAACCACATTCTGAGCAGCTTTCCCTGGAAATCCAATTGGTTCTAACTTCGAAGAGTCAGCATCTAAGGTGGATGCACTGCTTTGTGACTGGATATCATCAAACGTTGTTCCGTTGTATGAACTATACGATTTGCTTGAAGAATATGCTTCACTCATTGCCTTATCATTCAAGTCTGGAATCTCTATTTGACCATTTGAAATAGATCCATACCCAAATCTAGACCTGCTTGATTTCAATGAATTTCCCGACCTCAATTGTTGTCTTAAGACGTCATTATTTGTGACGTTTGCAATACTATTTGGAAAACTGAATCTTTTACCTTCTCCTTCATTCTCACTGTCGGAGACTTTACTAGTTTCAGAGTCGGATATTTTTCTGATTAGAGAGTTGTGGAACTGGCCCTCTTCATAGTTTTCGATCTGGCTATTTTCAGAGTTATCGATCTGGCTATTTTCAGAGTTATCGATCTCTCTTTTTTCAGAGTCTATGCTTCTTGTTTCTGCTACTCCCATCCTCATATCATCAATTGGCAGTTCATTTTGATTCATGTCTTTCTTCTCCTCTGTGCTTTCAACTCTCTCTTCAATAGCTTTCTTATATCTCTTTGGCAGAAATTTACTGACTTCAAATAATGTAGACCCTCTGCTCAAATTTAATGGAAGAGTTTCTTCGTCATCGGATGACATACATGAAGCACTAGGCTCACTTAAGTCACCAATATCTGTGCGTGGAGATTCTTCTTCGTCTTCCCATTCATTTTCTGAATTGGTGTCCGTTGCAGATTCTGTGTTGGACGTCTTTTGCTTCAAAGTCTTGTGGGAAGCAAAGGAGTAGTCAGATCTTTCATTGAAGCTTATATCAACAGACTTCTGTAAAGAGTTCCAAGACGATGTACTGGCGTCGGAGCCAGAAGATGATGCAGTGGATACAGTTCTGCTTGGAGGCTGTTCAGATGGAGTTCTTGCGACAGTTATAGCTTTCAAATTAAGCGTTTGTGGGTTTTGAAACTGGACAGGGACCTGGCTGTAGCTGAAGACATCTCCAAAAGAACTAAATGAACTTACTGACGATACATGAGACTCGTCACTAAAACTTCTTTTGCTAATTTTTAAGAGAGTATCTTTGTTGGTTATTGGTGCATTAGACACTTGTCTCGTAGCTTCTTGGGTAGGTTTAGGAATGGATCCGATGATAAAGTTCGAAGTATCATGGCTTGGAATGCGTCTCTCCTGGCTAATGTTTGGATTGCGAATATTGCTTTCTTTATTGAGGGTGTTGTGGGTTTTGGGATTTTCAGTCAATTTGATATTGGTAAAGACTGGTTTTGAGTTGGTAATAAGCTGTGTGTAAGCAGCTGGAAGTGGCTTGCATAACTCTGGGCTGACGTCACGTTGGGGGTTTACTTGATTAATTTGGGTAGAGATTTCCTTTGGAGGTGTTTGATGAGAGATTTCGTTTCCTCTAGAGATCGGAATTCCCACATCCTTGCTAGGAACTGGAGGTAAACCTTTTGATTTTATACTAGACAGTCTTGAGCCTCCAGAATGAGATGCCTCCTCTATAATACTCAATTCGTCATCAGCCAAGAATCTGTTTTGATATGCTTGTTTTGGATTCTTCTTTGCATTTGTTTTCACAAGAGGAGGGGCAGGCCGACGGGCCAATGCAATTCGTTGGTTCAATTCGTCCTGGATTTCGTAGTCCACTTCGTCATCTGACAGAGAGTCTATTTTCTCGTAGCCATTGCCAGTATAGATCAACCTTGTTTGTTTCTTATGGGGAGATCTTGACCTTGATCTTGATGATGATTTTTCTGGAGATTTTGATCTCACGGGAGAAGCCGATCTTGATCTTGCCTTCTCCAATTCCTTCATAATGTTCTTTTGACTCAACTTGGGAGGCAATTGTAAGGTGAAGGGGATTGGAATCACATATTTGTTTGCTTCGGAGATGTGTAGACGCTTGGAGAGAGGTGAATGGGATAGTTGGATCAAGTGGGCTTTATCCTGAGGAGATTTATCGAAACCCGCCGAATTGAGATATTCTTCATTGGTTGTGGGATGGTGTGGAAGCCTCATATCAAAAAAGTTGGGTGGTAATGATTGACGAGTCTTTACGGGGGAGCAGGACCTCGTTCTTCTATCGGATTGTTGTTTTCGTTGGTACAAACTTAAATCGTCTGACGACTTTGCAGGAAGTAAAGTATTTGACATCAAGAAAATTTAATAAGGATTATCAATGGTTCAAAAAGAATTCTTGAAAGTTCAATAACGTTTATCAATAATGATACAAAGGAAGTATTTTGGGAATTTAGTGGTCCAAAAACAATTTGTGCTGGTTGATAACAATATCTGCTGCTTAAAGAACAACACTATCGTATCCTTCCGACGATTGGTACGATGGTTTCAACTTTCACGAGTTACTGTTAGTGGTTTCTTGAGATTTGCGATTCGGAATTTCATTTTACATATATTGCAAATTTTCGTGGTGTTGACTATTCGACCCAAATAGGCAAAATGTTGCTGGCTGCAAAATAATCTGCGGAGGATCATTTTCAAAGTCCGGTGTTTAAGTTATTCTTCCCCAGTCTATTGATCGGGGTCAGTTTGTGACATGTTTGGGGGAGAAATGTGATTGTTGGAAGATATAGAATTAGCGGATACAGACGTTAGCGAATATTTTGAGGTTAGAAATGACATTTACGACAAAGCGATGGTCGTGATGTTCTTTTACGACTTAGCATTCTTGAACTATCACAATACTTTATGCATGGCATTACATGAAATTTTATGTCGATAATATAATTCTCGCTGGTGCATTTTCGGCATGATAATATTAATTAACTATGACTCTTGTAAAATATCATTAGAATATTGTTAGATGGAAAAGTTTTGTATTTTAGGGATCCATAATATTTCTATAGATCGCACGTGATACAGATTTATTTTGGCAAGCTATTGGTAGTCATGAAAATTAGGGAATTTTAACATGGAAATAGGCAGGCGAACCCATTGGAGACTGGAACAGCTGTTCTTTAGTATATTGTCTTGTGACTGGCTAATGTATATGTATGTGCAGGGATATGTATATCAAGTGGGTCAGTATGCTTAATATACGTCATGTGACTCTGAGAAGTATGTTGACGCAAGACATTATTGTATCATTAATGTCATGCGCCATAACGACATTAATATATTGCCGACATTGATTTACAGCCGACATTGTACTACACGACATTTATATCTCCCGACATTCTATCACACGCCAACTTTCATTTTACAACCTCCACAATGACCGAACTTGATTACACCATAGAGACAATATTAATTTCAAATATGACTCATGATAGTCAAAAAAGTATAAATGACGTGCTTGGCTCCCAATTCCCCAACCTCCATAAATTGTCGATAGATTTCGATGGTAGTATCCTACAATCAACAGTGGAGGTTGCAAATTCGCCAGAAAATAGAGAATTTAATAGTAAAGATCCTTCGGTTGGACTAAATTTCCTTCCAGGAAAGGCCGAAGAGTTCTATCGTAAGAATGGGGGCTCTTTTACTCTAATGGTTGCTGGAGAATCAGGGTTGGGCAAAACTACTTTCATCAATACCTTATTTAACAGCAAACTTATTCCCAAAGTCAAATCTACAGCCAGCATCTCAGTACAAAAGTTCAGCTTACAAGAGCAGGGCTTTCCATTGAAGCTAACTACTATTGACACTCCAGGATTTGGTGAGCGGATAAATAATCGTAAATCCTGGGAGCCGCTCAATGAGTTTATTGACGAACAGTTCAGATTATACTTATTCCAATCTGAACAGCCCGATAGAAATAAGCTAGTAGACACAAGAGTTCATTGCTGCTTATATTTCTTATCTCCTTCTGGAACAACTCTTGCTCCATTGGATATTTTGACGATGCAGGAATTGTCAAAAAGAGTCAATTTGATTCCTGTGATTGCAAAAAGTGATACTTTCAATAGAGCCGAATTGGAAGCTTTTAAAAAAGTAGTAAAGACTGCCTTAAAAACATATGACATTGGGATATGTAATTTGATCTTGGATGACGACGTAATCCTGAATATTCATTCGATGGTTCCATTTGCAGTAATTGGTTCAAATGAGTATCACGATACTATAATCAAACTGGTTAGAGGCAGAAAATACAAATGGGGACTTGCCGAGGTTGAAAACCCTCAACATTGTGACTTCATTAAATTAAGAGATTTGCTAATGGGAAATCATCTACTAGATTTTGTCATTTCCACAGAAACCCATTATGAAAATTATCGTCGCCAGTGTTTACAGGAAAAATTGAATGAATCTTTACATGTAAACGACATGACACTTGCTAATGAGCCCACAGGTATTGCTGAATATTTGATTTATAACAAATATTCCTTAGACGAGTTTGAAAAGAACCTTATTACTCGATATGATCAAGAATACGAAGAGAAAGAGAATGTTATCAGAGCAAATATGAATGAAGTAATTTCCATTCAAGAAAAGAGGTTTAAGGAATGGAAGAAAGCTCTCGTTGATAAACAAAATTCCTTCAATAAAGATATTGAACATCATCATAAACTGGTGTTAGAATTGCAGAAGGTGGTCAATACTTTGGAAGCAAAGTCTACGCTGCTGTCAGTCTATTCAGAAGAAATAAAGGATAAATCATTTGTTCCAATCAATACTGAGAATTTGAGTGATTCAGAATAGTACTAGTGTATTCACTAGTGAACTAAAATGATCTAATTCTACATCTTTGTGGCATATTCGCTAAATTTTGCTATATCGCTATAAGTAAGAAACCGAGATTGAAAAGAAAGTATCTACATAGCGATAGGTCCTAAACATCTCCGCTCTATTACATGAATATCAAAGTATTCATTGCTAACTAAAAAACCTATTCTTCTACCCAACTTCACTAATTTGATTAAAATGAATGAATATTTGATGAATTTTGATTAAAATTGATGAAAACTGCAACTTAATTGAAAAAGTAATCTCTCCTGCTGTAGAATACTTTCTGTTACTATAAATCAAAATTAGATTTAGGATCAGAGTATACCACTAACTAGAGCATATAACCATACTCTCTCTATACAGTAACAATCTACAATTATCTGTAGCTAATATTGACTTCCTCACATATTCAGTCATAATATATCCTAAAAATTCGAAGCCCTAACTCGTTTTGTGTTCCAAAACCAGAATTCTCACTATTTAAGAGCCGGAAAATTTTCATTTTATTTATCTACAACTATTCATCAACTATTCAACAACTCCAACAAGTATGTTTAGATTTTAATCTTATTGTTGAACTTTTAGGATGAATCCTTTTTTATCTATATGTTTTTTCTGGCATCTCTAATGTTAGGGCTTTTCAGCTCGATGAATTCAACAACTGACAATTATCTGATCTAAGTTCAATAATAAGAAACAATATGTGAGACTTTACTAACGCCTCTAGAGTGAATAATCAATAAATCAATAAACAATAATCCAAATCAAACTGTAGTAGCTGTAGAGTAGGAGAGAAGAAGAAGAAGAAGAATTAGAGGACCACGAAGAAGAAGAATTGGAGGACTAAGAAGAACTGGAGAACTAGATGATGAAATCGGAAGAGAAAATGAGCAGACTTACAAGTGGAGCAAATAAGGACTAAAGATGGAGTCTGGACTACCAGTAACTTCGAGTAGTGTCCTCTAGAGTCTATTTGGACCATCTATTTATATTTGACTCTCTAGTAAAATTCAGACCCATGGAGTTATTAGATCCATATATTAAGAGGATCTATGTAGATTGATGAAGGAGCTCGTAAATGATATATTCTAGGGAGTTATGATGTTACGATGACATGAAGCTCTTCCCCTGTGGTGGCTCTTTTCTCGTCCCTATATCCCGTCTCTACGTCTCTTCTCTCTTCTCTCTCTCTTTTTCATTGTCTCATTTATTCTTATTCTCAAATCGGTCTGATCGCGAAAATTTCTGGATAGAATCACCAACACTCTCCTTTCCTCTCAACTTACTAAGCGTTTATGATATAATGAATACTGTCAATCCAACCGATGAGTTGATGGAGTATCAGAAAGAACAGAATATCGAAGTTCCTGTTACCCGCTCGATCAACTTCATTCTTGACCATTCTGCATTTGTACGAGGTATTGGAAATATCAAGCGATGGTTCAATGATGAATATGTCAAGTCCAATTTGAACTCCAACGACTTGGCCAATGTCAAGTTATACATCCCGTCGTATACGCTTCATGAATTCGAGTTTCTGAAGAAAGGGACTTCCATGATGGCCACCAATTCTCGTGAAGCCATCAGATTTATCGATAAATGGTTTGAAAACGATATGAATGAGAATGTAAATGAAAATATGAATCTAGGAAATGAAAAGAATTTAGGGAATGAAGTGGAACCAGAAAATGAAAAGAATCTTGAAAATGAAGTGATTCTCGAAAATGAAAAGAGTCTTGAAAATGAATCGAAACCAGAAATTCTCGAAAATAAACTCCAAGATTCAAAAACTACCAATTCCAAAACCAAATCAAAGTCTAAGAAATCAAAAGCTAAAGCAAAGGCCAAATCCAAATCGACAGGATCGTTGAAATTATCACTTTTGATCGAATCTTCAAGAGAGGCCGGCCCACAATGGCATCATTGTCTAGAGTATCAAAAACATATCCCCAAAATAAAGGAATTTCCAAATTATAAAACCAAATTCGATTCGAATTTGATTGGCAAGTTTCCAAAACAAAAGTATAACGAAGATTTCAAATCAAATGATATTCAATATGAAAATTCGAAATCGTATCAACAAGCATTGGAAAACTCTGAAAACGACGCCGAAATGCCATCAAGACTCAAATTCTTGGTGAGAACTTGTATTTACAAGAGGTTTATTGAAAAGAATTCTTTCCAAAACTCAAATCAATATTGGAAAGTAGTCACCGAAGACCCAATCACCAAGATCTGGCTAAACAGTTTTGGGATTGATTGTTTGAATGTCAACGAAGCCGAATTGTTGATGTTTGAGAACCATGACGTTACCTTCTTCAAGGTCCTTGATCCCCACAACACCTATGATAATTCCAATGAATATGATGTGAAATCAAATATTTTACAAAATACTATTGACACAACTCTTTATACATACACCACAGGAAACATTAATAGTGGAAAAACAGAAGCTAGTGGCAAGAAGGGGGAAACCGGTGATAAGAAGGCGGGTAAAGATAAGAAACGAGCCAATAACAAGAAGGTCAAAGGCGTGGTTACCGGTACAAGTAGTATCAATGGGGAAGTTGTCAAGAAAGAGAGGTTCGACGCCATTAATTATGCTCCAAGAGGTCAGGGAGAATTATGGAAACCAAGTGTTAATAGATTGTGAACAGACTCAAAACAGAATGGAGACAGATCTCTACATATATCTATCCCAACTCTCTACATATATCTATCGCAACTCTCTGATAGATATCCCCCGACACATCATAAAAATTCTTCCAGATCTTCATCAAAATCAAAAATCTCTCTAGAGTACCTTGTTCTTGCCAGAGTTTCCCATATTAATGAACTACTTTATATTTGGTTTTTTAGGCTCTCGGAGTTTCGTTCGCTTCAAGTCTCTAATTAGCTGAGAATTGAAGCATCAAAAAAGATAAAATCTGCAACATATCTGCACTCCACTCTCCAAGATCCTCATACGTCTGGTATCGGTGACGTTATACCTCACTCTGGCTCCTCACCCTGGCTCGCAATTTTTGGTGCATTCTCTCTATTAAACTGGACGGAATCTCGCAAGTATTTGCCCAGATTACAGCTTTGGGTATGGCGATTTAGGACTTAAAGCGCATTCAAATCACTTTTCATACAAATAGCACTACCAGAAGAGCGTTGGAGGTCGATACTACAACTGGTAGTCAAAAATGCTGTTTTCAAATGGTCCCATGAGATTTTTGGAGTGGATGAAATAGATGCTAGCACGTACGGAATCAAATAGTTGTCCAAACCGACCCCGGATTCTTCTGGCGGAGGAACTCTAGCAGGGCAGACTGTTATTGTTGCTATAAAAGTAGCTCCAGGTTGTATTCCAAACCCGTTGCATTTGAGGTTAATACATCCTACAAGAGGCCAGGAGAAAGTACAGTAGAAATTTGAACCTACAAGGCAAGGCAGAATCTTTGTAGCCTTCAAATCAAGCTATAAATAACGAAAAGCCGACTTACATTGACAACATTTCATTAACTACAAGCCTATGCTTATTCATGATAGTCCAAAATGCAATTCTTTAGGTTGGCATTCCGACTCTCTTTTCTTGCTTATTCTTGCCAGAATCTTTCGTTTAATAAAAGAGTTTTACTGGAAGTTGAAATATATAGTGAAAGAGTATTCTTCTTTCGACGGTGGCTCACGAAGGCTTGATTCGAATTGATCCTCTAACGGAGAAATGAAGTTATTGAGCTACCACTAAGAAAACGACATTCAATCTCTCATTACACTGTTTATTTGAACACTTATCAGATCTATGAGTTTAGATCTCAAACTGTTCCAATTTCAGAGAGATCCATGCCCGGAAGTTATGATCATAATAAACTTATGTCTCCGTTATTGGCGTCATAACCCAATCACAACTTATAGTACCAATTCTGAGTAAGAAAATGTCGTGAAATGTCGTGAAATATTCGTAGTTATATACCAATTTTTATTACTCTAGTTATTTTCAGGGATCTCTAAATTCTCAGTATGTTGGGTAATCTCAGTATTATTTATTTTCTCAGTATTCTACTAACTGTTTCATTAACCAGAGTAATTCCCTAGCACCATTAACTAGAATAACCTTTGGTTCTATTCCTCCACACGACATTGTAACTTCGCTGCCCCACGCGAATGGCATATTTTTTCAGGCATTTCGCACGACCTCCTTTCTCAAGACAACTAAAATTCACGGTCCAAGAATGAAAACAAGGAACAAACTATACAGAACTTTGTGGATATCTCACAGAGTTTACAGTTTTTGTATAATCAATCACGATTTTAGATCTTGAAACGGTTGGCAATTATTAACTATGAATAGACAACCTACAAGGGAGGAGATATCCAAGTTGTTACAACGTTGGCAACAGTTGAAACAACAATATGGAGACCAAGCTATTAATGTGCCAGAATTTGCTCATTTAAGTAAAGTTATTAAGCTTCTTCAACAGAATCAACAAAATCTTCAAAGACAACAAGGTCAAGTTCCACATGGTGGAGCCAGTGGTCCTATTCAAGGATCGCAGGCGCCTGTTCAACAACTGAACACACCTCATTCTGCAAATGCACAAATCAACAGACAACCACCGAATAGTCAATACTCAGCACAATCACAGGTCCCATTGCAAGGGAATATGATGACGAATTCGAATAATGGAACTCCCAATATTGCCAATGCCAACTTGATGCAACCAAAGGTGAAGAGTATACCGAATAATGGTATGAATTCCAACGGACAAGCTCCTACACCATCTCAATATCAAGCACAATTACAACAAGGACAACAACAAATGGGATTTCAAAACCTGCCAGCTCTGAATACTACTCAGCCAGCCTCGAAACCGTCCGAGTCAGCATTCACCACTCAACAGTTCCAGCTTGTAAAGTCACAATTTCAAGCGTTGAAGTATCTTTTGAAGAGTCCAGGACAAGGAAATCCACCCATTCCTCAAAATCTTAATGAATTTGTCACAAATGACAGGTCCGCGTTTCCTAGCGGCTCATACCTTCCTGGTGTAAATTCTCAACAAGCTAACATCTCTCCACAACAAGTTCCTACTCCACAACAAATCCCTACCCCACAACAAATTCCATCGCAACAAGTTCCTAATCAACCGAGCCAGAACTTGATGGGAATGCAACCTCACTTGCAGAGCAAGAGCAACAGTATTCCGGGATCAGGTTCGGAATCTCCACAACTCCAACTGGGATTAGATATGAAGAATGCAAAAAGAGCTCCAAAACCGAAAACATCTCTAGTTTCTCAAGCTACTCTTCCAACCACTATAAATGGAAATGAGCCCGATGTGAAAAGCGAAGGACCCGAAATTGAAGTTAACACCGTTAAGCCAATTGTTAGTGAAGAAAAAGTACCAATAAAACTCGAAATGGTTGTACCTGACAGGACTAAAACAGAAAAAGTTATCATTCCAATAAGAAAACCTGATATCCAGGTAGATTGTTTTGAAATTCCAGATTTATTTGGCAGTGATGCCAAAGATATTGCTTTCAATGCTTTATATACACCCCAAAGTAGACTCCAATTTCCTGGGTTGCTTCCTAAAGGGATTAATATGGCTGAAATCTATAACAATAAGGAAGTCTTTATGATATTGCAAATAGAACAAGAGATAGACTCGCTAAAGAAACGATTAATTACTCTTGATCAAGAAGACGACGAACGCTTGGAAATTGAAGCGCAGTTGGCGAAATTGGAATTAATTACCTACCAAAAACAATTGAGAGGACATGTATTATCACAAACTTGGTTCAGCAAGTCATTATTACCGAATTCGCATCCAAATTTCTTAGCAAAGTTCAATACTCTTTCGCTAGAAAATGTTTCCACCACTCACGATTTATATAGAAGACAGTTGGAGACCTTATTACAAGCTCAAAACCAAAAGCATCAACAGACAATCAACGAGATCTTAACCTTCAAGGAGAGAAAGACTACTCAGAACTATAGAAAGAGAGAAAAAATTAATAAATTCACAGCCAAGATTAATAGTTTCCATAATCAAATTGCAAGGGAAGAACAAAAGAGAATTGAAAGAATGGCCAAGCAACGTTTGGCTGCTTTGAAATCGAACGACGAAGAAGCATACTTGAAATTGTTAGATCATACCAAGGATACTAGAATTACCCATTTGTTAAAGCAAACCAATCAATTTTTGGACACTTTAGCACAAGCGGTTCAATCTCAACAACAAGAAGCCCAAAATGGTCCCAAATCAAAAGAAGCTCCTGTTAATGAAGAGGAAAGAAGAGAAAAGGTCGACTACTACCATGTTGCCCATCGCATAAAGGAAGAAGTCACTCAACAGCCATCAATATTAGTGGGTGGAACTCTTAAGGAATATCAAATCAAAGGTTTGCAATGGATGGTTTCATTGTACAACAACCATTTGAATGGTATTTTGGCAGATGAAATGGGTTTGGGAAAAACTATTCAAACAATTTCTTTGATCACATACTTAATAGAGACGAAGCAGAAAAATGGACCGTTTATTGTCATTGTTCCCTTATCCACTTTAACTAATTGGAACTTGGAATTTGAAAAATGGGCTCCATCAGTCAAGAAGATTACTTACAAAGGTACACCTGTCCAACGTAAAGTTATGCAGCAAGATATTAGAGTAGGAAACTTTCAGGTTTTGTTGACCACGTTTGAATACGTCATAAAAGATAAGCAATTGTTATCTAGAATTAAATGGGCCCACATGATTATCGACGAAGGGCATAGAATGAAAAACGCTAATTCCAAGTTGTCCGAAACATTAACGCACAGTTATCATACTGAATACAGATTGATTTTAACTGGTACTCCATTGCAAAATAATTTGCCAGAGTTGTGGGCATTGTTGAATTTCGTTTTACCAAAGATTTTCAACTCTGTGAAGTCGTTTGACGAATGGTTCAATACTCCATTTTCCAATACCGGTAGTCAAGATAAGATTGGCTTGAGTGAAGAAGAAACCTTATTGATCATTAGGAGATTGCACAAAGTGTTAAGACCTTTCCTTTTAAGAAGATTGAAAAAGGATGTCGAAAAAGATTTGCCAAACAAGGTCGAGAAGGTTGTGAAATGTAAAATGTCCTCGTTGCAATCCAAGTTGTATCAACAAATGTTGAAATACAACGTTTTGTATGCAAGTGAGTCGTACACTTCAGAAGAACCTGTGATTATCAAAAATGCTAATAATCAAATCATGCAATTGAGAAAGATCTGTAATCACCCTTTTGTATATGAGGAAGTTGAGAATTTGATTAACCCAACAGTGGAAACGAACGACCAGATTTGGAGAGTCGCTGGTAAGTTTGAATTGTTGGAAAAGGTATTAATCAAATTCAAGAGAACTGGCCATCGTGTTTTGATATTTTTCCAAATGACCCAGATTATGGATATTATGGAAGATTTCTTGAGACTTCGAAACTTGAAGTACATGAGATTGGATGGTGGAACAAAGTCTGATGATAGAACGGGATTGTTGAAATTGTTTAATGCACCAAATTCAGATTATTTCTGTTTCTTGCTTTCTACCAGAGCAGGTGGTTTGGGTCTTAATTTGCAAACCGCAGACACAGTTATCATTTTTGATACCGATTGGAATCCACATCAAGATTTGCAAGCTCAAGATAGAGCACATCGTATTGGACAAAAGAACGAGGTAAGAATTTTGAGATTAATTACAGAAGACTCGGTTGAAGAAATGATTTTGGAGAGAGCTCATGCCAAGTTGGAAATTGACGGCAAAGTAATCCAAGCAGGTAAGTTTGATAACAAATCCACTGCTGAAGAACAAGAAGCGTTGTTGAGAGCTTTGATTGAAAAGGAAGAAGAAAGAAAACTTAAGGGAAATGTTAGTGACGATGAAGACTTAGATGATGACGAGCTCAACCAGGTAATCGCCAGAAACGACAATGAATTGGAACTTTTCAGAAAGATGGATGAAGAAAGAATGATTACCACCAGAGATGCACCATATCCAAGCAGATTATATACAGACCCAGAATTGCCAGCGATTTACAGAAGAGACCCCGAGGAATTATTGAAAAAGGATGAGTTCGTGTTGGAAGATTATGGAAGAGGAAACAGAGAACGTAAAACTGCTACTTATGATGACAACTTGACTGAAGAACAATGGTTGAAAAAGATTGAAGGTGTTGTATCTGATAGTGACGACGAAAAGCCAAAGAAGAGAGGCAGACCTAAGGCAAGAAGGACAAAGTTTGATGATAACGGACTAGACGACTTAACTGATGATTATGAGGCAATTGCAAATCTCAAGCGTCCATCCATGATTGATGACGAGGATGACGATCTTGAAAACCTGCCTGAACCAATATCTAAAAGACAAAGGTCGGCGACTCCAAAACTTGGAGCAAGAGGTGTTAAAGGAAGAGCGACGAGAGGGAAATCTCGTGGAAAGGGTTCATTGTTATACCGTGGCACTCCCACGTCCGATCCATTGACACCAGAAGCCAGAACAAAATTGCAGAACGTCATTGAAACCATTTATAAGTTGGTCATGAACTACGAAAACGAACACGGAAGGAGATTAAGCGACTTATTTTTAGTCAAACCTTCGAGAAAGTTGTATCCCGACTATTATGTCTTGATCCACCATCCAATCGCCTTGGATACTGTGAAGAAGAGAATATTTAGTATGGTGTATATAACACCTCGAGAACTATTGGAAGATCTCCATTTGATGTTCAGCAACGCCAGAATTTACAACGAAGAAGGTTCAATTGTATTTCAAGATGCTACTGCCTTGGAACAAATGGCTGTTGATAAGTTTCGTGAGCTATCTGTTGTTTTAAGTCAAGAAGAACTCAACAAAATTCTAGATTTTAAGGAATTCGATGAGACCTTGAACTTGAAACCATTAGCCATCAGTGCTATCAAACAACCTGTTGAAGCAAAGTTGAGGAAATTGGATAATGACGAACCAATTGATAGTCCACTTGTGGGAATCTCAACCAACGCAGATACTGAAAACTCCACCCCTGCTAACTTTGACTAGTCTATGTTATTTTAGAGCTCTCAATTTGCTCTACATTTTACTTCATTACATGTATAATTAATGTATATTTCAAATACTTTCTTGAACCAGTAAGCGTAAGTAATTATTAAAGATCGGAGTGGTCATAGTTGCCTTAGTATTTAAGTTGTCTCAGATTTATAGCTGCAATGATGAATTTTAATGGTTCTATATATGTAGTTATATGCAGTACACTTACATCAGTAGATTCAGCTAGTGAAATATTGACCAAAATTGCCGTTATTTACAAATTTAACAACTGAAATATGCTGAGATAGCCCCCAATATATCGTATACGAATTTCCAGTAATATTAACCAGTAATTACCCACAAGATTCAACATGGTATATTGATTATATAATTTAGAGAGTTTTAATTACAGAACGTAGATTTCGTGAATCGTAGTGAATTATTGGAGATTTAGTGATTTAGTGATTGAATGATCGGTAGAATTTTCAGTAGAGCCAATAATTGAAAAACCACAAAGAGCTTTCAGAGTCGTCTCCTCTGGATAGTTTGCAAGTGTAGCTAATGCACAAGAGAGCTCTCACACGTGAGATATATCACGTGAAATATATTATAATAGTTAGAAGTCATTTGGGTGCAAAACGAAGAACAGATTTTGAGGTAACCCCGCCCTACTACAGGTTAAGAGTATAATGGGAAGCACCAGTATAGTTTAGGACCATACACAGAGACCAAAGGTGACTAACTGTCATATATTGGGTATTCTTGTATTACTTGTTGAAAACTGACAATAAGTAGAAATAACCTTACATATAAAAGAACTAGAAATGAACAAATTAATAGATTGAGTGGTTAAGATCAAATAAGGGAGATTAGAGAAAATTTCTTTATAGGATAAAAGGACATTTCGACAGATCAAAAGTCTTTTCTAGGATCAAAGTCTTTTCTGGAACTTGCAGAATATCTAGATTCAGAGGAGTTTTAGAAGAATCAGAGGAGTTCTAGAAGAATTATCACCTGTTTCCAATTAATTTTCATATACCGCAGAATATTGCGGCAACTCCTCATCCACTTCTTTATTATTCACCACATCATTAAGTGCTCTATTCATACATTCAATGAACTCAAATATTCCTCCTTCATTAAACATCACTTGACCTTTAAAATATTCTTGCTTAGGGAAACCGTCACTAGCAATGCTAGGCTCGCTAGCACTGAAAAACATAAACTGCCAGTAATTTGCCCCGAACCAGGGTGATTTGAGTTCATGACTGAATTGGAGAACTGGTGCTAGGTTGAGATCTATCAGGAAAGTCTCTATATCACCTTGACTTGCTGTTATGTATATAAACCGCTTGGTTGTAAGATATATATGACCATCCTTTGCCAGTATGTGGAGCTTGTCAGAACTTATACTCAAGGATTGTCTAGAGGTGGCGGAAGAGAAGACTAGTCTTTCTAGACCATCAGAACTGATTTCAAATGGTAGTGTGTTTGACGATAAGTATTGTGTATAGTTTGGTTTAAGTATGATATTGTTGATCGACATATTGAATCGGGTTGGTGTTGTAAGTGGTATTAGAAATAGAATTTGAATTAAGCTGGAGTACCTCAGATAGAATATTTGTATATGCAGGAACGAGACGGATAAACCCGAGTGGAAGGTTTAGAGAGTTCAGTATATATATATAGTTATATATTTAGTGTATACTTAGCGTATGCATTGATTTAGTAAGAAGGTTTATATTTGTTAGTGGCAGTGAATTCGATATTGTTTCTGTAGCTTGAATGGACTTCTGTTTAGGTTGTTGTAGTTTACGAAGGTAATTTCAAATTTTGAAAGAGATCTAGAATATATAGAACTCTCTCTAGTACTAGTAGGGTCCTTTACTAGTAATACTTCTACGATTATACTCTCAATTGCTCGCCACTATTCAGTTTCAATATATCTCCAAAATCGATATTGGGTCGTGCGAGTACGAAAATGTATATCATCTAAAGACACAGACTCAGACATTTATTATAGAATTCAAACACTATACGACCATGAGACTCTAAAGCCGATGAATTTTCATAACTCATTGATGGCTCTATAATTGGTCTATATCAATGCTGTTATTAGAACATCATGAATCATTGGAACGGTAAGATTTCAACATCCACGTTATTGATACGGGTCACCAGAAATACTCCTTCAACTAAACCAAGAATCGGATATATAATTGTGGGATAGAAGAGTAAACACTTCAACAATTGTACTGCAACAATAATAGGGCATTTATACAGATCAAATCATTAGATCAGCTTAGAGGTCTTCAAACAATACTAGCGTAATTTATGATACAAAAAAAACCATTGTGAAGTTTAATAAGGTGAAGTTGACTACTGATAATTCACAATAATCGGGTCAAGAGCTGCGTTTATTTTGACACTTGTCAGTTCATGTTTACGTTGTTTAAGTTGACATTTTACTCTTTCCACAATTGAATTCTTGAGCAAAAAGGACCTATAATTGAAATGTTAGAAGTACATATATTCACATATCTAAGATATTCACAGGTCTAAGATATTCATATACTCTCGCTGCTCACTGTTATCTCTCTCTATTATCTCTCGATCTCAATTAGCTCTCTTCAGTGTCTAGCCTCTATCTACTCCACTCACGTGATCACCATCACATAAAAAATTCAAACCACAAATATCCTAAACACTATGGCGTTCCGATCTTTCAATCCAGCATTAGCTGAACTCTTTAAAGGTCCACTTCCGAGGTTTCAATACAACTTCAAACATATTGCTAGACCCGCACAATGTCAGGAAATCATCGATAAACTAGACTTGAAATCAAAATACCCTTCAAAAAATTTAGATATCATCGATATCTTTTCAGGCTATGGATTATTCTCAACCATGGTCAACTATGAGTTGAAACCGAGAAATCATGTTATAATAGAAGATACCAAGGTGAATATGGGCCATTGGACCGAACGGATTCAACATCTTCGAGACACCACCGGAAACTCAGAAAACTTCATACTATACCCCAAGAATGGCTACCAATGGGATACCTATGAATCTCTCATACATAAGGACAAGATTCTTGAACCTACGTTTCAGTCTCGAGACAAAATCCATGACGAACTTTTGATTATTGGAAATGTTACACCCACCAAATTCGGCGAACCTTTATTTGCACAATGGATAATGTGTTGTATTTTCAAGAACTGGTTGCAAAAGTACGGCAGGGTCAGAATGTTGTGTTTTGTGCCGGATAGTACGGCGATGAAATTCATGTCTGGAGCATCATTCTCTAAACGTAATAAATCTTCTGTCAAAAGAGAGATGTTTACCGAAGGAAAGTTGATTGGAATAACGTCAAATCCAGAATATACTGAACCAGATGGCTTGGGATATGATCCTAGACTCATAATCAGAGACCAGCCTGTAGAAATCCCCGTCAAAGATACCTTACCAGTACTGAGTTCTTTGGCACTTTTAGAAATCGTGCCTAGAAACTTGTCTGCGGAAAATGTAGAGATATGTGACCATATAACAAAGGCATTATTTTATAATTCCAGTCAAAAGGTTATTGATTCTTTATCACATTTGGGTCCTGGAGCCAAGGAAGATTTGAGTCTCGTTATTCCAAAAGATATTTTGCAAAAGTCTACAAAGAATATTGCTGAAAACGAATGGAAAATTATATTTGAAGCATACGAGAAATGGCCATTTAAGCCATCTTTCTCGGATACAGTTGAATTACTCCAGGAAGAATCGAGAAACTTTTAGAAATCGTGTTTCCAGAGGTTTGAACCACCCGCGAAGCATGAGAACTAAGAGTATTAATTATAGGAACAAAATATGATTCAAAGAGAATTTTATCTGGCCGACATACAATCTGAACTAATGGGCGATATTGAAAATATTGACTCATTTCTGGAGTCTAATAGCTCCAGAATTATATAATTTACGAAAACATGTAAATATTTACGTCATAAGATATAGTAATAAAAGTACATAAAATTTAGATACGTAATACGCAAGGTAGAGGAGAGAAAGAGCAACTGTAGAAGCCGTTTCATAGAATTTTTAAGAGATGTCTTAGACTTCTTAAAGACTCCTCTTAAACTTCTAATTAATAGAATTCCACTTCTAAAACATCTAAGTGAACTGAAACGAATCCATATCTCGATCTTGGGACTTTAATGGATCAGAAAACCATCTCTTGGTCTCAAATGGCGAGGTAGGGGATGTTCGTAGGCTATACGAACTTGACCTAACCATTACTTGAGAAGTTACAAACGGATCCAAAGTCTCTTTGGGAGAACTCACTTCAGATTCCAGTTTGATTAATGGTGCGTATTCTGGAGATGGCTCAAAAGTAGCTATCAAGGCACGCTCTTCGAAAATCGTCTTTAATTCATGGTAGTTCTTCTCCATGAACCATAGCAGACTCACATACATCATCGTTTGTATCATATAAATGATAATATTGAAGATAGTGAAGATATTAGGAAATTTCGCAGCCATTATTATGGACAAAATACAGCAAGACAACGAGAGACCAACAGCAACGCAACTGGACGTGAGAAAAATTCTAGAGGTTAAATAGAGAGTGAGCTCAGTATTCTTGATTACCAAGGAGCCTATATTTATACCACTAGAGAGTAATATAAAAATACTGAACAAGTTGTTCAAGTAAATAAATATTAATAAGTCTTCGAACGCATATTCGGAAGGTTCCAAGTCTGTATTTTGGTATAAAGGACTAATATAGTTCCTAAAAAAGGTACTGATCTCTTTGTATGGGGAAGATTTGTCGGGAGGAGAGAATTCAAAGAGAATTCCTCCATGAATCGATTCTAGTTTCGTTGATACTTGAACTTTTGGCCATCTCATTGTCCTATTATCAAAAAAGTATATTCCTTCAGCAAGTTCTAGAGAGAGGCGGTATGAACTAAGTATTAGTTTAGGAATCACAGCTATGGTAGTATCATTAAAATTGCGTAGTAGTTCTGCCTCTCCTCGAGCATATATATGGGTAAAGATTGGGTTTGGTTCTGATTCAGAAACAATTCTAACCACGTCCACAGGAGGGAACTTGTACTGTATTCTTGAGCAAAAAAGGAAGTTGGTCAGTATAAATATTGTATAGAGAATAAAGAGAGGTATCACTGAACAGATCTGTTTAGAGAAGTTCATAGAGAAGTTGACGCTGAAATTTGCAGCAAATACTGAGCGTACTGAGCGTAGCGAAGTATTTGTGAAATATTGAATCAATATTGAATCCCAAACCCAGTGATGTATGATACTAGTGGAGATTTGGTGAAGCTAAGTGATTCTTAGTTAAATTAGTGAGAATTAGTGACTTATTGAAAACGCCACTCATAGTTCTTTCAGTATAAGCTGCAAATAATCTACAGATACAAATTAATTGTATGCAGTACATAAACATCAATATATTTAGCTAGGGGAATATTGATCAAAATTGCCTCTACCAACTAGAATAACATTGGATTAGCCTGATATAACCCCCAATATATCATTTACGAATTCCCAGTACGATTAAATAGTTATTACCCACAATATTCAACAACTAGTACTGATTACATAATCATATACCAAAAGAATTATACTTAGCTGAGCTCAGTATTCTGAACTAGTCGAGATATAGTGAAATTTATTAATATAAATAAGATTTATTGAGTATTCGTATATTTAATAAGATAACCATCTACTAAAACAACAACCGGGAAGGCAATGGAGACTATTCAATAAATTAGTGACCTCCAGTAATGTATTACTTCCCCAGCAAACATATAATCGAGAGAACTATTAGCTTCGCTCGTAGTTCTCTAGCCCATAGTTCTCTACCTCATAGTTCTCTACCTCATAGTTCTCCTACTCAAGTGGAATGTTACTCAAATTACTGAAGAATTGAACCAACTTATCACTACTAAATACACTGTCTTGACCCTGGCCAAAGTATGAAGCATTAGGTAACACTCCCAAGAGTGTTCTTAATGATGGAGGAACAAAATTCTTCTGATCATTAGAGTTGGTCCCGTTTGAGTTTATTACTGGTTCATTGACTGGATTCATCTTTCTCTTTTTTACCTTTTTTACCTTTTCTTGAACTTCCTGGGCATCTTCATCATCCTCTTCATCTTCTTCATCATTCAACTCATATGATTTTATCAAATTCAAGTTTCCTATTCTATACCGATCAGTGAACAAATCAACCGGATCATCTTCAGGAAATAATTGTTCATACTTGTTGACGAAACTATTGGTGACATCAATGGTCAAGTAGTTGGATGTGTATGTTATGTATCTTTTGTATAGTTTTCTGAGTTGAAGTTTTTTGGTTTTGATTTGATTTTGATAAAACGTTTTCAAATGTTCAGGAAGGTTGGGTTGTTCGAGAGATTCTTGTATGGGTGCAATCTCTTTGGCAAACGATGTGTCTGAAGTCTGCAATACTTTCCTGATATTGTCGACATCATTAATATTTATCAAGTATGCTAAGTAGATCATCAAGAAGTCACCATCGTTAACAAATGTCTTAAAAGCAAGGTCAAAAATCTTGAGGGCCGTTTTCTTATTATCGGCGTAGTGTTCGAGAAGAGCGTTTTCAACATAGAATTGATACCCAATGGAAGGAAAGTTCTTTCTGAGCTTGAATATGAGTCTTGCTTCCTTGATACCTTTAGATCTTCTGGACGAGACCATGAATCTTGTATACACCAAAGTAATTGAGTTGATGAGTTTTTGTTGGCTCTTGGTAAGTTTGGTCAACCTTTCGAAATCTGGTTTGGAGAGATAAACAATTGGAGCCGGTTCCGAATCCGAGTCCGAATCTTCGGCCTTTTCGTCAGTCTCGGGTTTGTCCTCTTCCTCCACCTTCTTCTCTTTTTTTGCAGTTTTTTCCTCGATTTCATCTATTTCCTGCTTCACCACCTGATAATCCTTGTCCAAATTGTTTATAAGGTTTAAATATGTCTCCTTTGCCTTTTCAAAGGTATTATCTTTTTCAAACAACTCAGCAATCTGGAACGAAATCAAGAAACTTTTGGGGTTGAGTGTTAAACCTTGCGAGAGGATCTCAATACATTTGTTGAGGTTAGCTTCTTCGTTCGACAACAACCAGAACTTGCTGAATTTGAACCACAATTCGGGCACAAATGGTAACGACAACGTAGCTTGTTCAAATGTATACAGTATACGTTTTTCCAACAATGCAGCATCCTTGAGTTCCAAATTGTTCTTCTTTTCTAGCTCGATCCATTTGAGCCAGAGTTTAAGCTGTTTAGAAATTACATCTCCATACTCACTGGATGTCGAGTACGGTAACATTTCACGCTTAATTCCTTTTCCAGTGATATTGAACCACTCGATATTCCATGATCTTGCAAGCATAAATTCAGACGACTTCTCAGCTATAAACTTATTAGCGGTGGCTTGGTTAATCTCGTTTTCCCATTTGGAATACTGTTGCCACGAAGTCTCGATATTCTTAGTGGGGATAATTAAAAATTTCTTATATACTTTACGAATCAAATCCGTTTTCTGTTGTTGTTCCCAACTGGCCGTGGGGGTCCAAGATTTTAAGAATTCTAAATAGTCATTCCATAATTCGTCACTGTAAATATCAATGCCTACCTTAGTTATGGCAAACTCAAACGCCTGTATGATGATTCCTCGTGACTTCTCTCCTCCAGTGATCACATCGTTTACTCGACGAACATATGATACATATAATCGACACAATTCAACACTGTCTGTGATTGCAAAACATTTTTGAAATAATGCTTCTACGTTTTGAAATTCTCCACGATTCATTTCGTAGTTTATATAGTTACACCATTGATCGGACTGTAGGTTAGTATTAGTTGGATATTAAATTTGATAATAGTAAGATATCTTGAGATATCAATTATCACCACGAGTATCATCGACTTTTCACTAAGATGAATAGTTATCTGATAAGTAGTGAACTCACTAGGATAAATAGTGATCTTTAATAAATAGTGATCTCTAATAAATAGTAATTTCTAGTCAAATTTGATAAATAGTGATCTCTGGTGAAAGTTCTCATGATAAATATATCTAGTGACAATTATCTCTGGTGATAATTCTCATCCATAACACCTTATTAGAACCAATATACCAATAATTATATCCATATTCCAAATCATCTTGTTCCATTACTTGTTCGATAATTCCTGACAATTACATTTTTGCAGCTTCTGAATTATAATGATTCTACTTCTCGAGCTCATTCTTTAGATTATGGCAGAATTAATTCTATTGAGAGCTTCAGTTTCCATTCGATTTCACAAGTTAATATCTTGGATTACTTTCAACGCACTTCAGTGCCATTTGGGGGGTTACTAGTTTGATGTGAAGTGTATTTATTTTGAGAAAGCATAGAAGCTTAATTTCACCATTCTCTCTAGAGTCCCATGGGACGGAGAATAAGGGTATATAAAATGAATATCAAGGAATAATGGGTCTTTGCATATGTTGGGAATGAGGAGAATCAACTTTCCAGATAATGTGAGTTGATACATGAGTCAATCCATATGTCAATTTGGTCTAGTGAAGTAAATAGTCACTACCGCTGTGGAAATTTTTCCAAATCAGCTCCATACTCATGATTATTTCTCGATGTGAAACTCTATAAATAATCTGACTTCAACCTCCATTCCAGACATATCTTTAATGTGCTATTCACATCAAAATGATTATTGTATGCATATATTATGGGTATATTGGTCCTACCATTTGAAACGATGATCCAGTCACAGTTCAATGGTTAGGTCTGTGGTTAATAAATACTTACGTCAAATTTGAAGATTTCGAAATATTTCGTGTACACGGATCTCACTTGTTCTTCTTTATCCTTTGAAATCACTTGTTTGATCAATTTGGTCCATTTGCTGTAGTTCAATGGATCAGCTTCTAAGTCATCTTCCAACTGTCCAATAACATCTAGATTCAACCGTTTCTTCTTGTCCGGTTGTATAAATATATTACTAGCCATTTTTGTGTTGATTATTGGCTTTGAATGATTTGGTTCGAATAAAAAGGATGGATTTTCTTGATGTGTTTAGGGAGAAGAGTGTTGTCAAGTTTTGCTGGTTCAGTTTTTCGACAATGGATGGAGGATTTGTGGCGACATTTGGCTGTGAGAACGACATTTGGCTTGCAAACGCGACATTCGCGACATTAACCATCTTGAACCGATATTCTTACAGTTTACTCTCAACTCTACTCAAATCACCATTCCTATCTATTATTATGTTACAGTTGCATGTATGGGGCTCCGACTCAATAGTGTCAGTTATCTCTCCAGAATGTCTCGCTAGTAGTTGGCTCTTGAATATGAGTCTAACACCCGACCAATTCGAAATCATAACTTCTTCCAACACAAATATATCTGATATTCATAAGTTACCAGTTTTAATAGATGACGACATAAAGTATCAAGGATACGTTGCTATTTCAAGATATATCGAGGAGATATCTAAGGAACATAAACCACCAGTGAATCAAGTTTTCATGGATTCTACAAACCTCATCAATATGTCTCTCCTCAACCTCAACTTAACCAAAATAGAATACATCAACCAATACAATCTCTTCATGAACGTCAAGAATTATGAACAGTTTACTAGAAAGCTTTTCCAGAAATACTTTCCGTTTCCAATGATGTATAATCAACCTTTGAAATTTTACAACAATGCTCAAGCACAAATCAAACTACTCGGATTAGCAAGTAACAAGACGAGTTTTTTCAGTTTGGCTGGGGCCCAAACAGAAACTGTAAATGATGAATATTCTGAAGATGAAGAGAACGATATGGCCTTAAGTGCATTGCATGAACGGAAATTGCTAGCCAAATCAAAGGAGAAAGAGATGTTAAAAGAAACAAGAAACTCATTAAGATGTTTGCATTTAATAAATGAATACTTGGAATTCTATGTCAAAATCTTTGAAGATATGAATAAATCGGATGCTGATGTCACTGGATCTGAGTATGGCTACATTTTCGACAAAAATAAGATATCCACTTCGGAATTGTTATTATATTCATACATCTATTCACTCACATATGAAGAATTGCCAGACAAATTTGTTGCCAACTACTTGCAACTTAAATATCCAAAAATGTCTGAATTTATACGAGAGAAAACTCACTTCTTCAATGAAAACCTTGCCAACATCAATTTCCGATCTCCTTGTGGAATCGAAGCTCCAACCTTGGTTAATGAAATTAAATATTTGACAGGGTTCATTGAATATTAGTGTTACCCGGATAAATCGCACTATAAAGTATGAAAAATCATGAAATTCTTTACCTTTTACTAGTGAATAACATATCTCAACCAGTTGACTAGTAATCTAGCGATTAATATACATCTTCACCAAATTTCTTGTAGTTATATAAATTGGCAATCTCAGCATAGTTTCATTTTATACTATTAAATCAATGTATCTAATGATGGAATTTTCTTGCCAAAGAAGAAACTGAGTTTATACTTTCTAAGTATCTGGAATCTTATTGTTAGAAGAAGGAGTTTACTACTTAATAAGGAAACCTACATAATGAGAGATATCCCTGTGATGTGTTCTATTCGTAAAATATACTATTCCGTCATTTGTATTATGACGACGAGAAATGTTACCATGAATATGTAAAATCAGAGAAATTAGCGAAAATAGCGATGCCGATTATAAACGTATCAAGCCACTTCAAGCTACTAATGCTATTTGATGTTCCCCTACGAGGATAAATGGTAATAGCAGCATTTAGTGATCCTGACGTGTTCTTGAAGTCTATTAAAATTCTTCATTACTATCAATGATCTATATCCAGCTCGCTATCAATTCATTAATCTCATAAATATCATTAATCTCTCTTTGAGAAGAAATGGTCGAAGTTGATTTACTGGGGATGATTTTTCTTCCCAAAATTGAATGCAACCACCGTCGTAACTATCCAGTTAGTAATTATGACTTCACTCGTATCATCATATCTTCATAGTACTTTGTTCTCACTATCCAATACTGCTATAAATACTTAAATTATTAAATATTGGCGAGAATTGAGTAAATAAGGTTCCTCTAACTACACATCAGACGCTCTAATCTTAGTTGAAATTTGATCAAGAAATTGTAAATGTAAATGTAATTGTAATTGAATTCTATTTATTAGTTATCCTTGAATTATATCTATATTTGCTTAAACTTCGAGTACTAGTCTTCTTCATAAATACTATTTACTTTCTTCCATTCGCACAATTACCACTAATTTTTCCGTACTCTCCCCCAAATCTTTCAATATTGTCACTAATTTTCCCCTTGTCTCACTATCTACTCCCAACGCATTCTCAATTTCTCGCTATATCGATCTGACCCTGGATCGGGACAATCGGCCAAATCAACGCGTACCTAAAACCTAAAAATTTATTCATGGTTCATTCTTCACAACAGATCCATAATGAAACTACTACCATTCGTCACCTTATTAGCGATCGTTATACAAGAAGTGTCTTCGCTTGCACTTGAAGCTCCTTCTGCTACTCCAGCACCAATCGCCAAAAGAGCTAAGGAAGTTATCTTCAACAAAGACTATCTAAAGGCGCACGCTTCAACCGCCGAAGTTGAACCCATCAAACCATGGATTAGAACCCTTACAATTGCATCATCTACTAAGGTGGAGATAGTCACGCCAACAGTAATCGCAGGCGTAACATTTGGAGCCAAACCACCAAAAACAACAAATGGACTTGAGAAATGGGTCTCCCTCAACAAGGATGGTTCGCCTAAAACAATCAAACCCCAGAACAAAAACGGTAACATTAAAAATGGATACCCAACTTATGGAACATGGTTCGGAACGCTCACTACCGTCACCTGGAGTAAAGAACAATTGAAGGCTGACAACATGGCGGACGATGCAGTTCATGAGGAGGAAATTCATATTGAAGAAGACAAGTCACAACATGATTTAAGTCCTTTGCTTAGATGTACTCCTGATGACTATAAAAATAAAGGGATCGCCAGAGATCAGTCGTCTGAACCATTCTGTTATCCTAGAGACAATTCGATTTTGAAAATGGATAAAACATACTTTTTAACCTGGTACTCTGGATTCTTTGATAGTACTGTGGAAAAGGTTAAAATACATTTGTCGTATGTGAAGGAAAGTGCACGTCAAAAAGGTTTGCGTAAGAGATCTGAAGAAGAGATAGTTGGTGAAGAGACATTTGGTGAAGAACAAATTCTTGAAAATGATTTTGCTAAGAAATCTGAAATAATGGACAAAAATGAGTCAAAACTCATCAAAAAGTCGGTTGTTATGGATAAGGGTGGTAAACTTGGAGAAACATCCTTCTTCTCTACAGAATGGTTATCTAATACTATAGGGTTTGAACCTCTTTATATTGATGAAGAATGGTTGGGTGAGGATTACTACAAGAAGGTTATGATCTCCATACAACCAGACAATGTTGATATTGAAGACTTTGATTTCCAGAAAAACTCCATAGTTGTACAAATTGCAAAGGGTGCAAAGGTCGGAAAGGGATCTATGTTGGACTTGAAGAAATTGGAAGAAAAGTATGATAAACAGAACATGGAATTAGAAGTTATTGAAGGTATTGACTTTGAGAAGTACGCAATTATGTTAACCATGCCTTTAATGGTTGCTGTCGCTGCATTGTTGATGTATTTCTTTGTGATGGTGAACAAGAGAGCTCTTGATTTTAGTCATTTAAGAAGAAAAAAGTATGCAAGAAATAAGACTACTCACAAGATGATCTCTCAAAGGGGGAATACCTTGCCACAGTTTAATGAAGATATAGAATTAGCCAAAAATGATTAGATCTAGATAATGATTAGATCAAGATAATTATTAGATCAAGATAATTATTAGATCAAGATAATTATTAGATCAAGATAATGATTAGATCTAAATAATGATTAGATCTAGATACAATCAAGTTATAATCATCGGGTAATTTTGATCCAAGAGCACGTATTTTAATGTCTGATTTTAATTGGGATCTACAGATACGTAATTATATTACATTTGTGAAAAATGGATCTCTATTCGTTTGAAGTTACGAGAGTATAGTGAGCAGCGTTTTGATTTCTCAGATATCAACATAAAGACGGTTCATATTGTTAGTTGCATCATCTATTACAATCAGATGTTAAGAAGTTATTGGACAAAGCTGTCAAATCATACAAGATCTTGTTAGTTTTCTGTTGGATAGTTATTGGATAAAGCTGTTGTATCAAACAAGATCATTATTAATAGTAATACTGAAAATCGATCCATTAATCCTCAATACTTCCACAAAGATAACGCTCTTCTCAAATGACCTTTTAAGGAACTTATAAATCAAAGATTCTACGCAAAGTTTCTGATATTGTTAAAAAATCAGTATTACTACGAAACTCGGTCTCGATCAGTCTCGATCAACAATTCTCGATTTAACATGCTACATCCTGGTCTCTACTGCTATTGAGGTCTAATACTGATCTCAAGTTTTGTACTCCAATTAGTCATGTATATGATAACTTGTATATATTTCTCGAAGAAATGATCTCTCGGAGAAATGATCTCTCGGAGAATTTATCTCTCTGGTTAATGAATTCTTAGGAACTGTCACAGAACACCCACAGACAACTTCGCTTCTCTCAGTTAGTTGTGCTACTGTGTCTTTAGGGTTTAAATATCACTGTTATATAACTACTTATATACATTATTTATCAGATAAGCTCTAGGGACATTTCAATAGCCATCACCAGATTCACAAACTCCGACCAAATTCCTTAATTACCAAGTAATCGCATCACGTGATTGAAATTGTGAAATCGAAAGCCTTCAAACAACACCAAAATAAAGCCTAGCTGATTTAGAAAACTCTATCCAAGACTCTATAGACTACTACAGATGCACTTATTAGTTTATAATCCCTCTCACACTATAATCATTGATATTAAGTAGTACTAAGTTTTGTAGCATATTGCAGCTCATCAAAAACGTGCGCCTACCGTTTTATGATAACCTTCAAGGTATTTGGTCGGGTGATAAGGTAAACTATTTATCCGATCAAACTACTTAGGGACCTGAATTCATAACATCTAGTGAGTTCCGGATAATTAGACCCCTTAGCAGACTCTTCATATTTCCTATAAACTCTATGATGGATCAATGGGCTCAAGGGTGGGTCTTAACGACCCTCTCATCGGTGTTGTGCATATTTGGATGTCTTATTATCTACTTGGATGATATTTACTACTTTGTGTTCCCCAAATTCTTAACTTCTCGATATAAGTTTCAAATCAATGAAAACTACACTTTCTTGACCGGTTCGCTTGCGTTCAGTTCAGGGTGTTTGTTATTCACTTCGTTGTTTCGGTTGTTGCCGGAGGCGTTGAATTATCTACGTGATTCTACAGACGATGTTGATGTGGTAAGCGAAGAATGGTTGAACTTCTATTTGATCACGAGTTTCATTATTGGAATTGCCATCTGCTTGTCTTTTAATACACTCTTACATTTGCTTACTAGTGAATCGGTGGTACATTGCAATCACGGAGAAAATGGAGTTGAAGAGGAAATGAGTGAATTAAATGAAAACCATAATCATGAAAACCATAATCATGAAAACCATAATCATAATCATGATAATCATAATCATACTCAAGAAATTCAAACTCATGATAATCATGCTCACGCCTCAGAAGTTCACTCTCATGACCATAGTCATCAAGAAAATCAGTCTCCTAATCACTCTCATACTCATTCCGAACAGGAAGGCGAAGTAAGACCATTCCCAGATGAAAATTCGCCCTTAATCCCCCCAGTTATAAAGCATAAAAAATCGTTCATTCACTATATACTTCCTCATGGAGATGAAATCGATAATGTTGGTGAATGCAAAGGCTATTCCTCGGCAGAAATGTGCTTGTATAAAAGTAGAGAAGATGTTTCAAAGTTACACTTTTGCGAAATCCCAGAATTAACAGGACATCCAGAGACAGATCCTTGTAATGACAACATTTCAGTTCATTCTCGTGTTTACAGCACACATTCTTTGAAGCTGCATCATCATGGCACCCATGAAGACCATACTACTCACAAGCAAGATCACCATCACCACGTGAACTCGCCTCTATCGAGGTTGCTATTGATTGGGATCCAAACCACTCTTGCAATCACACTCCACAAATTTCCAGAGGGGTTCATTACTTTTATCACTAGTGAAACAAACCCACAGTTGGGAGTATCTATCTTTATAAGTTTGTTGTTTCACAACTTCACTGAAGGTTTCTCAATGTGCTTACCCTTATATTACTCATTTGCCTCGGGATCTTCCAAAAGATTTGCCAAATTGAAAGCTGTGGGAATAAGTGCTGTTCTAGGCGGCCTTTCGCAACCATTTGGTGCTTTCTTGGGCTATTTATTCTTAAAGTATAACAATTCTACCGGAAATGGTGGTCCTATTGATTTGAATCATCTTAACTTCGTGTTTGGAATCACCATGGCCATTACTTCTGGGTTTTTGTCGGTGATTGGTTTATCAATGTATGGCTCAGCCGTTTCATTTGGAGGCTCTCTTAATTTTGTATTACTTTGGTGTGTGGCTGGAATAGCAATTATTGGTTCGTCTTTTGTTATTTCCACCCATTAAAATACATGGCAGCAGAGTTGAAGAGATTTACCTAGAGGAGAATTTCTGAACTAGAGGAGACTTACTGAACATTCGACTGTGCTGAATACTTGAGTGAAGGATCTTCCAGTCGACTTCTTCTCCTAGTCCTTAATCTAAAATGAAGCTTAGCACTAATATGGTTCTGATCAAATACAGAGTAACGCCCCATAAATTATAATATATTGGACTATTCACAACACTAATCGTCACTTCACAATGTTACATACCATGCATAAGTATTCACCATCTCTATATATGAATTTTGCACCTATACCCATAATTACACGCATTCAACATATTCTACAGTAATTATCAAACCATGCTGGGTGGTATTTCTTTTTTATTGACCATTTTGCACGCATTATTTGCCACGCACACTCTTCGCTGCGCAGTTTAGTGATTCTGAGGGAAAAACATCGTTGAGTCAACATGTGCTTAAGATCTTTCTTTATCGAACCATTGATAACTAACTTAAATATACTCCAAACTTTTACATTTAAACACCTACAAGTTGCTTAGACGAACCACATTTATAAGACTGTAAAATTTCAACGAATTTTAAAGAATTTTGAAGAATTTTGATCCCACACTTTTGAGTCGTTACACTAGCAAGCGGAATAGACGTTGTATGATTATCCTGTTAATATAAGCAGAAAAAGAATTATAATATACTTAGGCTAATATGATGGCTCATGAACAACCTATCCGTATACCCAATCGAGATACGAAGGATAATACCTCAGAAGCAACTCGTGACTCTAAGACAAAAATGAAGAGCGGTAAAGACAAGGAAAGGAGATTACCCAATGGTATGAAAGTTGACTTTGGCGGCAAGAATTCCAAGAACAAGAAGGGCGAAGATAAGAAATCTGAAGGCAGGGCGACCTTACCAAATGGCGAGGAACCCAATTTTTTTAATGACAAGAAGAAGAAGGGGGAACAACAACTGCGTGGGCAGCTGCTTCCAAATGGAGAGAAACCTAGCTTTAGCAGCACTGATGAGAAACCTAACCCCTCCGGGTCGAAAAAGATGGGTCGTTCTGCTTCAAGCTCCACGGATAAGAAATCGGCGGTTGAGGATGTAACGTATGCTGGTTCTTCGTTCCACTCATCTCCCGCGGCGTTGGCCTTGCCCAAGCCATCTTTCAAGACATCTCCGAAGCAAGCCACAAACTCTGCTGTTGATGTTGACGCTGTCAGTTCGCCACAATCTTCGGTAGCTTCAACTACCTCCGGATCGTCATACTCTCCAACTACGGGTAATATTCAAAAGGCTCGTTCGCCCCAATTCTCTGTTACTGCATATCCACCCGGAAGCGTCCAAACCGGAGCACCTCCATTTCACCAGGCCCCTTACAACCAATACATCCAACCAGGATTCGCCTATAACTACTCCCCACAAGGATACATCCAATATCAAATTCCAGGAGCACATCCTCCACACCCTGGACATCCTGTGCATCCACAAGCACAAGCGCAATATCCATACCCCAACCAATACTTTAGTCATTACCAACAAGGGAATCCTATGCCTATGCCAGGCCACCCTGGTCCCGTGGCTCAACCTTCTGTCGGGGGACATAAGATCACATTTAATGACTTATTGGGATCGACCAAAAATTAACGATTGTAATGTACTCTAATTTTTTTATTACTTGTTTTGATTTTAAGTTCGTTTTGTCAGCAGCTGGTTGATGATACTATGAAGTGAGTTCATTCGATATGGTACATTATTTTGAGCTGAGTCCTTATTCTAAATCCAACTATGATCCTGTTAGTATTTTTACTGGATCTTTCAGTTACCTTGAATCATTTATCGGACTCAATTTGTCTGTCGATAGTTCTACAATAGTGACTCGTTATTTGTTGGATAACTCGGTATTTCTTGTCTTGAAACTCGGTACTCCCTGGGTTTCTTAACCCCACTCAACTTGGGTCTCACTCGGTATCGAATTTCTCCAGTTCTGCTTGACTTTTTGGTTTTTTTACAATCTTTTTACTGACCGATTACAGTGTAATGGTTAATTTTTTTTATTACGGGTTTATGTTTTATGAGTCTTTTTTGACTGCATTATGACCGAAGTTGATTCAACTCGTTGGTGGTGCCGTTGGCATTTTTAGACTTTTTTCATATTTTCCTTTTTTGTTCTCTTTAGTATCTGTATAGACTGGTTTGTTAATATGATAGAAGAAGAGAAGAAATAGAAGAAATATGTAGCAGAAATAGTGGAAAAGAAATAGTGAAAAAGAGGGCTTAGTGAAGAAGACGAGTTAGCAGGATATTTGGATTATGGAATAATCAAACAAAAAATGAGTAATAGTTAAGATTTGGAAAAGAGTATTCTACAGATATTAATGTACTCCTTCGGACTTATCAGAATTCACCTCTTACTTATCAGATTTCACCTCTTATCGAATAATGTGTAGAGTCCCTCGATAGAACCTGAATGGGCTTCGTATCTCACAAGAGATCTGGCGTTTTCCCTGCTTAAGCTAGTCTCAAACATGCATCTTCCATAACAATAGAGTTATGGAATTGTGATGTAATTGCGATGAAATTGTTTGAAAACGATAAATTTTCTAAGATGCAGTACAGGGAATATCGTAATATTACGATACTACAATATTTCTCTTCGAGGAATTAATATGAAGCAAATTGCAACGAGATTGTTGGTATATTTCAAATTCTTTGGGTGAAAAATCTTAATTTCCGATCGAAAAATTCAATTTATATTGCAATTTATTGGAGTCCTAATATTTCCGAAACTGTCTATAAATAGAAGTCATATTTATATAGACTCCATTTATATAGATTCCATATTTACAGAGAGATCTATATCATAATTTGGGTACCATTTGTGATCTTAAATTGATCAAATTCATCTTCATCATCCAAAATTTTGTTATTCACAAATTATTCACGATTTTGTGTCAATCAAAACTTGAGTCACATTTTCCTGCATATTTTTGACAGCTTTTCACATATTGATAAGACGGACAGACATAACGTTTCACTAAAGAGTGGATAAGATAGTTGTAGTAATCGGGAAAGGATTCGGAGTTTCATGGGATTGGTGTCTTGTAAGTAGACTCATATTTGAGCAATTTCGTCACGATTTCAACAACTCTGACCCAAACCCGTTCCAATTGTAGTACAGTTTGGCTATATAATGGTGATTTTCAAGTAGAAAGTTTAGGATTGGGAATAATACAATATACGAAACGTCAATGTCCAAAAACCGACAATCTCCATCAACCATCAATTTCCATCAAAGTCCTCAATGTCGTCAAAACGTCAAAACGACAATGTCCTCAATACCTCAATATCATCCATGTCCTCCATATCCTCCTGAATTTTCCAATATCGTTAATCTTCCCAATAACCCCAATACGTCAAGTCGTTGGCCCGTCTAATTATCTTGTCGCTTGTAGCCCTGATGTCAGTTTATTTCAACCTCATCGTGCCCTTCAAATTTTTAATTGCGCAAACAAATATCTCACAATCAAATATTTGTTCACTCTATATATTAATCAAGGTTTTCCGAGTAAACAATTAGAAAGAGACCTGATCATCATTGTATATTTGATTTGAATATCTTCTTGGACCATTTATCTATAATCCAGAAAATTGACCATGAATAACAAAGAAATAAGGATCGGGGCGTTACTTGCCCTTGATACGGTGTTCTTCTTGTTGGAAGCCATTGTTGGTTATAGTGTCCATTCGTTGGCGTTAATTGCCGACTCGTTCCATATGTTGAACGATATCATCTCGTTGATTATTGCGTTGTGGGCCGTCAGAGTCAAAAACACCAAACCAGCCGACGGCAAATACACCTACGGGTGGCAAAGAGCTGAAATCTTGGGTGCCTTGGTTAATGCTGTTTTTCTTCTTGCGCTTTGTTTCACTATAATCATTGAAGCTATCCAGAGGTTTTTCGAGCCCGCCGAAGTCTCCAACCCAAAGTTGATTTTGGTGGTTGGAATTGCTGGTTTGATTTCCAATGGTGTCGGTTTGGTGTTGTTCCATGAACATGGACACAGTCATGGTGGTGGAAGTGGACACGGACACTCTCACTCGCAAGATGAAGAAGCAGAAGTCGATTCTCCTCTCTACACCAATAACAATCACTCTGACTCAGACGTTTCCGACTATCTTCCAGACAACGTCGTTTCCAGATACAACGAATCTACTCCATTGGTTCAACATCCTCACAACCATGAACATGCTGCTCCTCAAAAGAAGAGAAAATCAATGAATATGGAAGGTGTTTTCTTGCATGTGATGGGTGATGCCTTGGGTAACGTTGGTGTCATCATCACTGCGCTTTTCATTTGGAAAACTGACTACACGTGGAGATTCCTCGCTGATCCAGTCACCTCGTTGGTTATCACAGTCATCATCTTTTCTTCTGCTTTGCCATTGTGTCGTAAATCGTCCAAGATCTTACTCCAAGCCACCCCACCTTCAATTAGTACCAGTGCCATCATCGAAAGGGTTCTTGAGTTACCTTTGGTCAAGTCTATTCACGATTTCCACGTCTGGAACTTGAATGAAGATATTTTGATTGCATCGTTACATTTAGAAATCGTCGACTCCGCAGAGAGTGACGACACTATCAACAAATCTGTCTTTTTGGAAGTGGTCAGTCAAGTTAGAGTAGTTTTGCATCAATTCGGTATTGATTCTGCCACCATCCAACCTGAATTCGCAAAGCTTCTGAATGATCCAACTACTCTCTACGGACAATGTAAGTGATCATTGAGTAGAATTTGAATAGAAAATTCTAGTCTATAAATTGGCGGTATTGGAATTCATGTTCTTTGCCATCTGATATCATTGTTGTATCAATTTCATTCTTTTCATCTTTTTAGACTACATCATGTTCTAATATCCATTTTTTCTATCATTTTGATTCTTGTTCTTATTAGATCAACTTCTCTATATATAGTTGTTGGTCTAAGTCATTGCCAAAGTCTAAAAGTACCATGATACTATTCTCCATTGGTGCTCGGCAAGTACAATTGCTTACTCTCTTCAATATTATAATACAATAGTCCACCCTTGTGATAGTGATATTGAGAATTATTGTTTACTCGAATTGAGGCGATAGATACTGTAGTCCCTGTATTTGAAGCTGTGATTGAACCGCTAACTCTGGATAGTCCATAAGAACTAGAGACGTCACAGGGATTAAAAGTCGAAAGAGTCTTTCCTAGAACCTCACTAGAACCTCACAAGAACCTCACTAGAACCTCACTAGGACCTCACTAGGACCTCGCTAAATGCGATGGAAGTCACCAAGTAGAAGTTACGAAGCAGCGCAGGCTCCCGTTTACTTGTCCTCGCCAATCTCGCACCGTCTCATCATCGCCAATATCTCACACAAGTAACTTTACTCACTCATTACGTGTAATATAATGCCCTTACATAATAGCACAATTATCGCGATTCCTGGGTATATCTGTAGACACTCTTCTTCGGTTTGAATCGGTAGGTCGTATTGAGTGGGACGATCTCTTGAACCGGCTGGACCGTTTACTCTTCTTTGTAGTTATTTCTTCATCACCAAACGAGTACAATAAGTCGTATGAATCGTCGTCGTCGTCGTCATCCTCAAATTTAGATAGTACCTTTCCAAAAACTGCGTTTCTCTTCGTTTTCATCTCCTCGTGATCAATCGGTACTGAGATTTCGTCATCCATACCAACATATAACGACAATCTTGACGATTTAGTGGAAGATTTTGTGGACGACTGACTTATACTTGGTCGACTAGATGGAACTGGAGGCACCGGGATATCTGGTCTGCTAGTTCTCACGTGAACTGGAATGTCCAATTTTGCTTCTTCTCCATAATATACCAAGAGGTTGAACAATTTGGAGATGAACGTGTTGAAGGCAATTTGATATTCAAACTGAAGTCCCTTGGTAAATAAGATATTGAACGAAGTTTTGTTCAAATAGTTTATGATAGTAACGACAAGGGCTTCCCCAAACACCAGAAGTTTGGTGGAGTCTAAGTTATATATCCGATGGTTGACCTTGGAGATTTGTTTAAGATAGTTGGTTGGTAGAGGCCTGTTGTACTCAACATAGTTGATCATGATAGTGATGAGCTGCAACAAATGAATAACTTGGTAGTTGGTGTTGATCAGCAGGTATTGGCTTTGGTTGATAAATGCGTGATTGGAGTAGTTGGATGTAGTGGAGTCTAGTTGAAGAAGCTTGCAACAAAGTTGATGTTTGAATTCTTCTAAGTTCGATAAGTTGTATTGTAAACTCGGGAGAGTAGAAGTGATATCCTCTGGTCTTGAAGATTCGGGTATTGATCTAGGTATGAATGAAAGGTTTGAACCTGGATTGGTTGTAGGTGCTGAAGTAAAGCCTAGTCTGGCTTGTCCTGGATCAGGTCTTGGTGCTGATGTTGACCTGGCTTGTCCTGGATCGGATATATATACTGAAGTAGATCTGGCTTGTCCTGGACCTAGCTTAGGACCTGAGTCTGCTATTTTTCCTGATATATAGTCCCTTCGTAAGGTAGTTCCTGTGTCTGATACTCTTTTTATGATAGTATCGGGTTCATTTATTCCTAATTCTGACCTCGACGACTTATCACCTCCCTTGTCTGGCTTTTCCCTACCTCTTAGTAAACTTCTCCTCTCCGAGACCCAAATAATATTTAGTTCAGTCCATATCTGTTTGACGCATCTGATTTCCACCTGTGAGAAAACAAACTCCGGCGGACAATCATAGTCGGTTTCGTTGATCGACATGTTTAGAGAAGAGATGTTACGATTAAAATTGCATTGCTAAAATTTCATCGTTACCCCTACAAACAATGCACCCACGGCCCTTTTTGCGAATTATGCCAAAGCTTCGATGTGGGCTACAAAACCCCAAAACGCTAATAGAAACCTAGTTTTGTGGTGAGACGATTGATGCAGCCAATTTTTACTGCACACAATTGGTTAGGAATTGAATCAACTGAGAATTCGTGTAGATTTGATGCATCTTCGATCAAGTTTCTCCTTTCTAGTTCTGACACAAATACAAAACTGCACTGGTATTTTTTGCGGAGGAACGTCATTGCTTAGAAAATAAACCGGTTGCATGGTGTAAAGTAACACAAACATGCGGGAATGTAAATTAGTGAAGCGGCGCATATCTTTCTCGCCGTTCGTTACTCAAACTACGATGTATGTGATATTGATCATTATCAGCAACTTCTGGTGCATAAACTCCTTCTCGACATTTTGCCCGCTTATATTGTACGTTTTTAATTGTTTCGATAGTTTTCCAAGTGCGACGGTATTGAAGGCACTTTCAATAACCCCGATATATTTTATTAGCATTGTTGAATTATTTTTATGTACCTCATAACTTCTCCTATTTAGGAATTTAAGTACTTTCGAGTACAAAATTCACCTAGTGTTGGGTACTCGATAAGGAAACAATTAATTAACTCGAAAGGTTAGGGCCAACTGATTAACAAAATAGATCTTTCATGATACTAAACAAATCTTCGCTGCTCAGTGAAGACCTCTGGAGTTCAATTGAGCCCCTGATGGGAATTTCTCGTTAACTGAACTTTTAACTCCCGTGTAGGCCCCATACTAATTTATGTTCTTTTAGCTGACATTAAGTATTTAACTGTTTATTCACATACTATACAGGGTATTGTTAACAAAAGAAAAGGTATTACGTAGAAATGCATAAAGTGTATGGGGTATCTTAAATGGAGGTGAGGTGAAGAAGGTTCAAATTCGTCAATGAAAGTTGGCAACATATTGTTCGATGTTGAGTACTCAACAATCATTGTTGCAAACCATATTGAGAAAGAACAATTAACTTTTTCTTAACCCATAGTCACCTCACATCATTTATATTTAAACCCAATGGGAAAGAAGTTAATGATCCACCAATGTAAAAAGTAGAGATGAAGAAATGAAATACCAGTATAATAAATAGTTGAAGTCTCATGCTTTAGAAAACACATCGTAAGGAACTGCGACTACTTGATACTTTCCACCTTTTTTAGTTGGACCTCTTCTTCCACTAACCGAGTTTCTCGTGGTTTGAGAGCGGTTCATGAATGAAAAGCCAGAACAGCTGGTGTTTTGCGATGAAACACTATTGATGGAAATCAAGTCTGAAACGGAAGCGTTTCCGTCACGCTGGAAGGAACTCATGGAGCTTTTTCTAGACATGATACCAGAAGATGCAGAAGAAGCCGATGAGCGTTTGGATGAAAACATTGAAGAAAGTCTTTGTCTGAGTCCTCTTTTGCTTGAAGTTTCAACCTCCTTTTCCCTATACTTCAACGAAGCATTGACATGGTTGGTGCTCATGTTGCTGGTAGAACGAATGTGACTTCCCAAAATCTTTCTCTTGGTTTGAGCTCTTACGAGCGCTTGGCTCAAGGTGTCTGAAGACGATGATTCTGGGACAAATGCATTAATCAAGTCAAAGCAATTGTTGTCGATAGATACAGAGTCAACTGCACTGTTTACCGAGAAACTAGAGGCGGTCTTTTGCTTGTGGTATGCACTTGAGGTCAAATCAATCGAACTTTTAGCTACAGGCAAGGTTGGAGGTTTTTCAAAGACATTTTCTGGAAGGTTGAAGCCCAAAACTTCCATTTCCTGCTTCAATACAAAGGAAGATCTCATGAAACCCATCGATGCCCTGAGTTGTGGGCCCTCGGAAACCTTGGGGCTCAACAATAATGAGCTTGCGGAATGGTTGTAGTTCTTGGAGATTGAACTGATTCTGTCCACAGATGCTCTTCTGTCCAATGGTTGCATGTAGCTGATATCACTAGATTGAGATGGCTGTCTCATAGTATGGCCGTTTATTAACTTACCAATGATTGGTGAGTTGCTTTCATTGCCAGAGCTGAAGGATCTGTCATCGCTGTGGTGTAAAGACAACGTAGATGCACTGGACGAGTTGTCGTCAGTACTGGATCTGTCAGTGACACTAGCATCAGCAGCATAATGAGACGAATTGGAGTCATCTTCGCTTTCATATTTGGAAGACGTGGTATCGTCAAAGTCTTGCTCGACAATTGGATCTAAACCCTTGAGACCAAAACTGTTGTAATCAAATCTTCCTGCGGGTACGACTGGGACTGCTGGTAAAGGCTTTACTTCTTCTTCTTCTTCAAACCCTTCCACGAATGTACTCGTCTTGCCTCTAGATAAATGATTACCATCTTCTTGTTCACCTATTTCAGAAAATTCCGGAGATATACAGACAGAGTTGGCTCTCTTGTGTGATCTTCTTCTAGGATCAAACTTCGACGTTTCCACCTGTGCTTCTTCCTCATCCTCCTCGTCAGAAGAGTCTTGTATCACCTGTGGTTGTCTGAGTTGTAATTTTTTGAGTAACGAAGGTTGTTCGATTATCGGCACTTCGATTTTTGGTTCTTCGATAACTTCGATAGAAGACGACATGGTGTATACAGAGTTTCTTCTGGAAGAGCGTGGGGTAATCTTTGGTTCTTCGAGCTCGCTCAAATCAATTGAAGGAGCTGCAGATCTTCTCAGAGATCTCACAGGAGAATCACCGTTAAATGAAGAAGAAGAAGACAAAGAAGAATTGCGACTGCCTCTTTTTGCTATCCTAGGATCAAATGGGGCAGCTGGTTGTGAGACGATTGGAGAATTAGCAGCTGCCAAAATAGATGCCAAAGTAGGAGAAATATTCGACGAAGTCAGTATTTTTTGGAAAGTATTTGTGGTAGGGATCTTTACGGAAATAGCCTCAGCAGCAGGAGTGCTCTGTACACTTCTTCTAAATCCTCTATATTTCTCGTTACTGTTCAAGTGGAATTGAATAGTGTTAGATCTGTCCAAAATACTCTGCTTAGGTTGGGCAACTTCAACTTGTTCCGCTACCGGTTCTGCAACAGGTTCAGGTTTGAAAATATTTAATGGAGCAACATCTTCTTCTTCGGAGTTGCTCAGTTCCTTGTTGCTAAAAGTGGAACTCACTTCCGAAGCCAGATCGTCGACAGATAAGATAGAGTTTGCAATGAAAACGTACACCTTAATCCATATAATTTCAATTTCGGAGTCGAATTTACCGTTTCCAAGCCATTGCTTGAAGGTCTGGATCAAAGCACCTCCCATTGGTTCCAAGTACTCGACGGCAACATTAGCAAACAGTTCGTTTTCTTGGATAAACTGGTACATAAACTCATTTAACATTTCGTTGTCATCAACATAACTAAGAACAAATCTCAAGATATCGTCGAAAAGCATCGAATGTTCTCTAATAGTATCTTCTTCGGCAAAAACCGTTTTCAAGTTGGGATTGGCTGCAATCAAGTTTGAATATACGCGAGACACAAACTCATCCTTTTGGTACTTGTTGTTGGCTTGCAACTGAGACCAGGACAATTTGAGTTGAGAAAGCTCGGAAGCTTCTAATTCCAAGGAATTCATAGTGTGACTTTTTAACTAGGATCAGGAATAGAAATATGGTGATCAATAATTAACGAGAAATTTGGTGCTCACGAATCCCTAGAACTGGCGACAGATTAGTTTGTTTATATATGCCTACCAGATTTCCCAACATGTCTGGAATTTCCTCCTACAGAAAATTCTGACTCAAATTACTGTTTAGAGTAGGTCGTCTTCTAGGGTTCCCTATACCTGCTAGGAGATTTGCACCCAACTTGAGAAATTTCAATTACATTTCCTAATTAGGATATTTGAAAAAATTCCCAATTGGGATGTAAGAATTGTGAGTAAATGATCAACACCGCAATGGTAAGTCTGTCACAAGAATCATGACTAGTGGAATAAAACTAGTCATATTGTTCGGATAGATACGCTAGTTACTGCCATAATTCCTCGCGCCCACTTAATTTCTCACTATCCATTCCTATTTCTATAATACAAATATTAGTTGTCAATAGTTTAGTTAGAAGAATTAGTTTTAGTCCGTAGTAGTTGTGAGAAACAGTTAATAAATAATGTTTGTTAGTTACTACTCCTTTTACTACTCCTTTTACTACTCCTTTTACTACTACTCCTACTACTAATTTGGACTTACACTACTTTCCCCTCTAGGCTTAATTAACATATGATAAGGGATACGAACACTACCTGTTTGAGAATTAGTGGTGCTCTGAAATGGTCCCGTGACCTCAATTTGACGTTGTTCTGCCTGTGATTTCGTGTGTGCGATTAGATATAGGCAGACTAACAGCCGTGAGGTAGTCTACTCTAGATTAACTATGACTGTTAGCTCGTGTATTGATATGAAAAGTGTCCATCTGTAACTAGGTTAAATCTGGCTACTTTCTGTAGTAATTTTGGTTGTTTCATTCTGTTCCCCATTAAATTACACAAACCGAGGTGACCCTGGGCTATCATTGTTTGGTTTAGTTAAATTGATTTAGGTGAAAGTTAGACCTGTTATTGGTAGAAGAGTAGGCGTTGTGATATATTAAAGCTGCTATAACCATACTCAAAATTAGTAGACAAATTAATTACTATGTTTCACTAAATAAATGAGTTTCGTGCTACACTAATTTGTAATTACTATGCGATGATCTCACCCTTCAACCCCATAGAAGAGTCATTATTACTATTCCAAGCAGCACGGGGTTTCTTGGACTACAGTTGCTCGGACTACATCGATCAAGTGTGCAACTTTTACGACGACTTAATACGAGACAAAGTGTAATGTTTTAATCAGAACTGGAACAAAACTCACGTGATGAGATTCCAACAAGTTGTAGAAACTTAACTGAAGACGGTCAGGGTTAATGATAATGATATCCACTTTCCCTGACTATCCTATGAAGCAGTGACGGTTGAATTCTTCTCTATCCTTTTCCTTCACTACGAGACTGAAAGTCAATACCTAGAACTGGCTAGCTTTCTGCATCTAATTGAGTATTTTAAGAGAAGGATTAGTTCTAAAGTTTCTGAAAACTTGCTGACTCTCATATTCTAGATCCAAGACTCTCAAGAATGTTTCCATTTCTCCTTTTAAATGGCCCTTTTACCATTTTCGTACTGATCTTAATAAATTGACTTCATGTTTTTCTCATAATAATCTCATTTTTTGCACCCATTTTATAACAATTTATATCATTTCGAAATTATATAACCAAAATTTACATAAATGACTCTAGAATTTTATGGTAATTATGTTGGTGGTGCTACGGTGTCCATATAATTCGATTGTCCGTATAATCATTCGTATAACCACATTTATTCAGATGTTCTATATATTATGTAGGACCGATCTTTAGCCTCTTAGTATCAGAGGGAGATACTTTCTTGTCATATACTTCTTCGGTGGTGCTGACAAAGGATTCGTTGGAATCGGAATGGGTGGGCACTGGTCTTTTTGACTCATCAGCTTCACTGGCTTCTTCTTCACCCATTTCATCATCTCCGTTTTCACCCCCAACCCATTCTTCTGCCATTATTAATTGATTATTAAATACATTTGTGAGCTTCGAAATCATTTCCAATGATTCTTTCGCAAACACAAATATCTTATCATTTGCTTGCAGAGCAGAGGTAGTACTGGTGATAGCACTCTGTTGTATGGTGGATGGAAGGGTCAATATTATATCACGAATGGTGGATTTTAATTCGTTGTTGTTTGCACGAGCAGCTAAATCCTCATTAGTTGACATTTTGGAAATAGGACAGTTGTTGGTGGAAAGAGATGATGGTTTAAAGTTGGAAATGAGATGTATGATTTTCTTGACAGTACTCACGATTTCTATTTTTGTCTCTTGGGCTTCTGGAGGAATTTGTGACTTGAGATCATTGGTATCATTAATATCCTTTTCTTTAGTGTCCTTTTCTTTAAGGTCTCGTTCTTCTTGAAGATCTTTTTCTTTTAAATCTCTCTCTTCTTTAATGGTACGTTCTCGGACAGCCACTTTTTGTTGAAGGTAGCTGACTCTGTTATTGATATGGTCATTGGCTAGACGAAGAACATGGAGACAAAACTGGAGCCTCTTTTTCGTTTCAATCGAAACATGATCATCATCATGAAGCTTTCTCTTCTTCTTACGAGAAGGATCAGTATCAGTCCCTGCTTTGGTAGCAGCAGCGGCCGCCGCTTCCTTCTTCAAATTTCTAGCTTGATGTCGGCTGTTCAAATTGACTTCGATCTTATTAACTACTGGAATCGCTGCTTTTTCAACAATCTCAGCAGCATAGTTGAAAGGAGCATAATTACGTTTCGAGCTTTCATAGTACTTAACCGCGTTGGTAACTATAGGATGTTTCGAAACTTGTGATACGCGATGGACAAGTGGATGTTTATGGTTCTTGCGTGGGGCGACCTCAACTTGTTTATGGTCAGAAAGAGGCGACGAAGACGATGACATAACTGGAGGAGGAGTGACACTATGATTCAATTGGGTTAGAGCTTCAGCTGCTGAAAAAAGGTCGTCATGAGCAGTAGGAACATGTTCAGCGCCTGCGCTGGTTAAATTGATAGGTTCGCTAACAATTCCATTTTTGATACCGCCGAAATTACCCTCCCCTTCTCTCATATAAGGAGGAGGACTCCCTAAGGAGCTCGATCTAGAACGTTTTGTTTCATGATAATCCATCGTGAACAAGAATGGGACGAGGAAGAAAGTTGTATCAACAAATTTTGGCTGTGGTCAAAAATTTATTCCTTTTCTCTTCTCAAACGCATGTGAAGATTTTTAGTGGATTAAAACCACATGAAAACTGTAAAATATAAAATGCATTAATCTAATGTGCAGAATTCAAAGTGCAAACAAGTGGAAATGGTTGGGGCTGGCCAAGATAGGGTCAGATGGCCCCACGTCCTCCACAAACACTGTTCACAGTTTCTGGACAAAATAGAGTATAGATACCAAAACCACCGTTTTGTAGTAGATTAATATTCCCAATCAGCTGCGTTTCGAACCCCCCTGACCCCTCGCTTTTGGAGGGGAGGTGTCAGACAGTTATGAGATATAGTATTGCGGTATGGATGTAATTTCGTGGGGTGAAAATCCGATTGTGATCTCTCCTTAGGAAATGGGAAATTCTGCAAGGAACTGGTTATGATCATTAGCAGGTTTTAGTTAGCGAGAATTTTTAGTTAGCGAACTGAAGGTGACGTAAATTCAGCAATCTATGAATTTTGATATATTAATGAAGTGACGGTATTATATAAGAGAGGAGAAGGGAAGTGAGTAATTAGTTAGTTGTCTGTATAATAATATCAGAAGATTTGATATTATCTATGTAAATTCAGTTCATCAAGTTAAGTGAAATTAGGGACATTCTAGTGAGAATGTTTTCGAATTGTCAGTAATGGTCGCAGCAATAATCTGTATTTTCTCGTTAACCCTTAGTAAATTGTTTTACTTCTCACTAATTTCACTAAATTCTTTTCTTTAAATGCTCTATAATCTCGTTTTCGTTGGCTAAATTCTGTAATTTCCCACTAATTTCACTTCTTTTAATGAGTAGCTGTGAATTCTTAAAGACTCCGCTAAGCTTTGCGTACTAAGAGTGGTAATAGTGGTAATTCATACCATTGATTAGAATACTGAGTGCCAGTGGAGAGAACTATGAGAGAAGTGAATAGTTAACGTAGGTGAGTCTAACTAATCCAAAACGTATCTTAGCTGAAAACAGAATATTTAAAGCAGTAAATGATCGCTATTAGATAGCCTATATAAACCATTATGAAAGTTAGCTAAAGACCATACATAGAGTTTTAGGCTGCAAATATTAATAGTTAAGGTTCTTGAGTTTTATATTTTATATGCAGTACATTAACATCAATAGATTCAGCTACTGAAATATTGAGCAAAATTGCCTCTATTAGCTAAGCTGATGACTACACTAACCTGATATAGTCCTCAATAGAACGTACACCAATTCCTAGCCATTTTAACCACAAGTTACCTACAATATTCAACATGTTATATTGATTATGTAATCTTCTCAAAAACCTTCAATTGAATCTTAATCTGCTAGAAATTCTTTGACTTGAGATGTCAGAATGTTAACCCAACCTTTCTCTCTCATTAATTTCACTAGCGAGTTACTATGGGGCGTAGAGACTTAGTGATGACCTTATTTTGGTGACTTCTACGCTCCTTAGTGAAGATACCTCTACTTCTGGCGAAGAAGTCTCAACTTTTGGTGAAGATCTCTCTGGTGAAGATCTATGAATCGTCACTACGTCACTACGCTCCTTACTAACTATCACTACGCTCTTAGCTTCTTTCTTAAAATGTAATAATATATACAATTAATTACCTAATCTAATAATTAAACTGACTAAAGTCCCTGGACATATTCCGCAGCTTTAGCCTTGACACGAGCAGCCATTTGTTCGTCACCCTTCTCCTCTTCATACGCTAACCACTTACTAAAGAAGAATTTCGCTTGTTTACGAGATAACTTCTTAGCCAAAGCACGGCCAAATAAGTCTTCCACCTTTGTTTTGTTGTCGAGCTTGATTTCTTGATCGATATAAACGTTCCACAAATCAATACGTTTAGGAGCATCAGCAATTAACCCTTCAAACAACGAACGGGCTTGTTCTGGATCTCCATTGTTGAATTCCAATTGTGCATACTTTCTCACCACTTCAACATGGTCTCTCTTTGGCAAGATTTGTAAGGCCTTAGCCAACACTTGGTGCATACCGTCATGTTGTTTACGGCCAAGTAAGTAGGCACCGTATTGGACCCACACACTGACGTGTTGTCCGAACTTCTTGGTCATCAGTTGGTACAAAGATTCGGCACGTCCGTGTTTCTCGGACATGGTATATATTCCAACCAACTTTTGATGCATAACCATGGAGTCCATGTATTGACAAGCACGCTTGAATACCTCGTCCAACGATTCCTCGCTACCAAAAGTGTTTTCCAAGTTAAGCATGGCAATCCAAATGTTCATCTTTTCTTGTTCTTCACGGTAAGCAATGGTCTTGAGGGCACGTTCTCCGATCTCACGGGCTCTTTCAACTTCACTCAATTGCAATTGGAAAGACATGTAGTTCATCCATATGATCGACAGGTTGGGGTTACCAATCAAGAGTCTTTCGAAATCAGAAACAGATTGTGGTGCTCTGGTGTTCATATCTCCAGTCTTGTCTTCAACCTTTTGGACACGCTTCTTCTTTTTACGGGTAAAATCTTCGTCTTCTGATGACGATTCGTCATCTTCGGCTTGGTCCAAGATAGAAGCAGTCCAGTCGAATCTCGTGGATAATCCAGAACTCTTTTCACTGACTTCTCCTTCACTTACACTTTCATTTTCTTCTTCGTCGTCACTTTCGTCACCAGCCATATCGACATCAGAATCAGATTCTTCGGAGTCGGCTTCAGAACCAGCATTGGCTTCATCGACTTCCATTTCTTCTTCTTCGGATACGACTCCAGATTCAAAGTATGAAGCCTTCATTCCTAATGATAATTGCTGCTTGGTAGTATCGATGGATAAAATCTTGACCTTGACTCTGTCTCCTTCACCAAATAATGAAGTGACATTTTGTACTGCATTGTCAGAAATTTGGGAATGATGACATAAACCACTGACATTGAGGGTACCATCCAACTTAATAAACACACCAAAGTCAGTAACACGCTTAACAGAACCTTCAAAGATTTCGCCCACAACCAACTCATCAAGCTTCTTCATGACATTCAAATCTCCATTGACTTCACTTTCCTTCAAAGTCATCAAGATTCTTCCTTCTTCCTTACATGCAGAGATCTTTCCGACCACAAGTTGGTGGACTTTAAAGTATTTCTTCCAGTCTTGTAAGTATGCATCTGACAAGTCAGTAACACGTACTAAAGCATAGGTAGATCTTCCTAATGCCACGTATAACCCGTTGTTTGCGATACTCTTGACGAAACCCTTGACAACATCTCCACGTTCCAAGTCTGAAACGGAATTGATAGCCTTGTCTTTGGCATCAGCTGAACGTAATGAAACAGCAATCTTGTCACCAGAAATATCAAGAACCGTAGCAACAGCGTAGTCGTTTTGATGGTAGACACTTTCTAATTGTTCAGAATAGTCGTTTAAAGCATCAGTAACGTATGCAGATCCAACCACTTCTTTTCCGAATTCACACAACACAAAAGTGTCTCTGACCTTCAAGATTCTGACTGGGTAGGTTTGTCCAATCTCCACGTCCTTGATTGAAGAAATTATTTGTTTTCTAGCACCAAGAACAACAGCATGAAGCTGGGTGTCGATATCCTTAACAGTTGCTTTAAGAGCCATTCCAACAGGAATGTTGTTTTCAAGATCAACATAAGATTCGACATCGTCAGTCAACTCCAAAGAAGAAATACGTCCACGGACGTTTGGAGCAATAGAGACCCAAACAAAGCCCTTGGAGTAACTGTTGATATAAACGGTCAACTCTGAGTCCTTGGAGATATCATGCAATTGTGTGGCTTTAAATGGCACATTGGCAGCGGCCAATTCTTTTTTAAGAATAGTCAACTCCAACATGGTGGATTTGTTGGACTTACGGTGGGAAATGGTGGAGAATTTGTGAGTTTTGGCATCGTAGAATCCAATAACCTTAACATCAATGGAACTTCCAATGGTGAACTTGGATAATGGATTCTTTTTGTCCTTGATTTCGTCCCATGAGTTGAAACATTGGGAAACATCAACTCTACCTTGTAAGTTATCAGCCAACTGTAAAGTCAATTGAGCTCCTTGTGTAGAGGTGATAGTACCCTTGGTGATAACACCAGGAATATAGTTTCCAAAAGTCTTCTTGGAGGCATCCACGGGATTAATGACTTCTTCGGTGTTTAAAGAATCATCAGCTTGACTCAAGTCTAACAAGAATCTCTTGTTGTCTTCATCAATGCTAATGACTCTACATGCAACAGATTGGTATTTGTAATACTTTTTGGACAAGTCTTCACCGGTTTCAGAGGCATATTTGGCCAATACTAAACCGGTCAATCTTCCACCAAAACAGACAAACAATCCCATGTTGGTGACACTCTTGATGTAACCATAAAGCATCTTGTCGTCCACTGCAATATCCTTGAACGAGGAAGGTACCAAGTCTTGCTTAGAGGCATCAATCAACGATTGCTTAGCAGTTACAATAACAGTTCTAGAACGGTTGTCTTTTTCCAAAACGAGAACGTCTATCTTTTCGCCAATAGGTAACTTCTTCGCAAGAACACGATTTTGTTCATAGTTTCCGTCGCCTAATTGACCACTGTAAATCACACCACGTAAACCAGATCCAACTAATTCAATAACTACTGAATCCTTGACTTTTTCAACAATGCTGGCTTGAACGACCGACTTACCTGGTATCAATTCAGTGATAGTTTCTTGTTGGGCTACAGATAATTCTGCAGACTGTCTTAAAGTCACCATTAATCTCTTTTGTTCTGGCTTAACTTCCAAGATCTTTACATTCACGGTTTGTCCCAACTTCAAGTAGTCACTAGCTTCGGCCACGAATGTTTCCGAAATCTCGTTCTTAGGTAAAAATGCTCTCAAAGGTCCAAAGAAAGATACAATGGCACCGTTGTGAACAAATCTCTCAACAGTGGCAGGAGTCTTAAGACCGACAACCGCATTTTCAAACGATGCCAATACTTGTTCATCCTCAATGTTGACCAATGATTTCTTCAACGTTATGTAAAGTTTGTTTCCATAGTTATTCAAGACTCTAGCCTTGACCTTGGTTCCGAGCTTGAATTTTCTTTCTGGATATACTAACTTGATATCAGACATGTGGTTGCCTGGGACCAAGGCATCGAATTGGTTGAGAACCTTAACTATTATACCACCGTTATCAGGCAAAACTTTAATGATTTCAGCACCGCCAACAGAACTACCGCTCGGAACTTCTGAAATTCCCAAATACTGGGATTCAATGACTGATGGCTCGAAAGTCAAAATTAACAAGTTATCCATTTGGTTATAGCCAATAACTCTTGCTTTGTGCTTGGAACCGACTTGGTAGTGGACCTGTAAGTCCAAGTTTGGATCTATTCTAGAGTTGTGGACTTGTCCGTAAATATTAGTACCAAACTTGGTATACAAGTAGTTGTTGTCAGCACCAACGATTTCAGCATCTTCGAAAATGTGACCGTTTGGAAAAGCTTCCAATGCATTGGTGTCGTTTGGTACAGCATCGAAGCCAAGAATATGAGATGCTGCAGATAATACGATCTTTTTTGTACCAGACTGTAAAAGAACACCAGTAACTCTTGCTTTGAAAGAGTTACCAACGGTATACTTATGTTCCAAAGTTTTCAAGTCAAAACCTTGGACGTGTGCCAAGTTGATGGAACCATCAACCAAACCAAACACTCTTATGGTCAACCCATACTTGGTGATACTGGCGACTAAAGCGTCTACCAAAATACCAGGTTGGATACTGTCAATAGAAGAAATTTGAGTGATGGCGACCTTCGTGGAGTTTGCACTTGATTGGGCTGGTCTCAATGTTATGGTTCTAGATCCTTGTTTAGCAATCACAGTAGCCAACAAAACAGAGCCTGGCTTCAAGTCGTCAATTTCAACATCTTTGGAGTTCGTGATCTCCTTTTTGGAGATGAAACCGGAGAAACCTTTCAAACCGGTGTTTAAAATAAGCCCATGATCTTCAAGAGATTTGATAGAACATTGAACGATATTACCCATAATCAAATCGTCTTCTTCCATTCCTTCGTTGACAGACGATGGCTCGATGGTCAACTGAATTCTTCTCTTCTTTTCATCTTCAGGCTTGACGATTTTTGCTCTTAACCACTGGCCAATTTTGAACAACTCATTCAACTTTGGCAACACTTTAGGTTTAGTTTCTTCGTCTTCCATGTCTGAATCTTCGTCTTCCAACTCTTCAAGTTGGCTGGTGATTTCTTCACTGATAGATGTAATAGGCACGTACCCTACCAAGTTATCACCAATAGATATGGTCAAGTCCATCTTTCCGATGCTTGTGATTTGACCCAAAATGCTGGATCCTGGAGTCAAGTTTTTGAAGTTAAAGTTTTCAATCTGAACCGTCTTTTCTTCTGGATCTTCTTCAGTCTTCTTCTTGCTCTTCTTTTGTTTCTTTGCAGGCTGTTCGCCCTTGGATGAAATTGTTCTTTTGTTGGAGTTGGCAACTTCGAACAAGACATCACTTGTGGCCTCATTGGAAATCTCCTTGACTTCCAATGGGGTCAAAATAGTAGATCCACCTCTGGGGAAAGCAGTTTCACTACTACTTATTATCGAATGTGAATCACCCATCGTTTCTAGATCTATTTGTATGATAGTGAACCAAGTTGAAGAAGTGTTTGGTGAGATATGCTAGAATTTTTTTCATTTTTTCGTTATACTCATCGAGTCCTGATATTAGGGGCGAAGAGAGGTTTTTGAAAATTGGTAGTGTGGGTACCGATGGATTCGCACATACCCCTCAAATAACAGGATCTTTTGCAACTATATGATGCTACAACTTCCTATCCAAGACATCGCCAGACTCCTGTTTATCCTTCATTTCAGTATAAGCCTTATTTCTTCCATATTTCTTCACCAATTTTGAATAGTAAATTCCACATGCGTTACAGAGTGTACGACTTCCATTTGGTCCTCGTCTCCATTCTGGAGTCATAGAAGACAGACAATGTTGGCACTCCATATTGGGGTTTGAGACTGAAAATTCATGGTTTAGGCCTCCAAAGGACATTTCTAGATCATGCCCGATATTCTCAAGGCTGGAATTCTTAATTTCAAGGTTTAGAATCTCTTCTACTCCATGTATAAGATCATATTTTTTCTTCATCGTCGTCTTAACTCTCTTGGGGCTCTGTTTTATGGGCGAATTCTGTAGTTTATGGTTCACGAGACGTTCAGCTACGCTAGTAAAGCTTTTCAACAGCGATATAGTTGCCTTTAAATCGTCAATTGAGAAAGCTTTTGAAATGGGTTCAAGGATCCCATTAGAGGTTGTGGCCCTACTAAGAATTGTATTGATATCAGATCTGTCACACTGGGTATGAAACTCTTGAATTTGATTCCATGAGTTGTCTAAGCATTCAAACTGTTGGAAAAGTTCTCCAAAATCGGTATCTTTCTTATCGCTTGGTGGAAAATTGTACAGAAAATCAATCCCTCCATAATCACTGATTTCATCAAGCAGTCTATTTTTGGTGGAAGTAACTTCGTCTGAAGTAGTTGTAGCCTCCAATAGTGAAGTAACAAACGATGTCAAAGAAGTCTGAGATCCTGTGGAATTAGAACGGTTCGCTGAAGGAGAAAATGACAGTATGAGCTCAGAAAACGATGGAAGCTGATTACCACTGGACAATCCCAGTGAAACCAGTGATTTTCTTCTTTTCATTGTCGACATAATGTTCAAATACTTTATAATTAACCGTTCTATAGATTAAATACAGATCTTCCAGAGATCATTAATTTCCTTCAAATTGGGTGTAGCATTGTATTTTAAATGAGGAAATTGCTGCAAATTGCATCAATTTACGTATGACCTCAGGAATCTCACTTCTTTCTACGTCTTTGCTTGGATGATGAAGAGATCACCACTGTACCGTCGCGAACATCCTGTGGTTCGTCCTTAAACTTTTCTTGACTATCCAAAAAAAACATCAAGTCTGAAACTTGCTCTTCCAAACCTGTTTTCTCTTGATTTAATGTGTTAATTTTTTCTTTGAGGTCGTTGTTAGAAGTAGTCAAGTAATCCACCTTTTTCGAAATTGCTTCGTTCAAGGAGTTGGAAATATCAAGTTCCTTGCTTATTTTTTGCAATTTTGCGTCTTTTGACGCTATTTTATCTTTTAAGGACGGTATTATATTATGAGACATGTCGTTAAATTTGGTTGACAAATCTTCCAACTTTATTTCCAAGTCAGTCAAGACGTTTTGATTGATAGTTGGTAGCGAGGACCCTCTTCGAAACTTTGGTGCTTCTTTTTCTTGCAACAACAGTTCATAATATTCTCTCTGTGAGTCTAATTGACTAATAAGTAATTCGGAATAGTCAAATCCCACCTCATCCAACAGTCCCAAAGTCGACTTCTTTTCTGAAGATTTATCCGAATCGTTTTTATCTGGAAGTTCCACCAACTTCCCATCAGATTCGTTTGTCACTAATCTATGGACATAATTATCACCAGCATAATCCCAGACTCTAGAAGTATCCAATTCCATCGCAAAACAATGTCCAGTATTTATAAAATGTTTCAATGAATGTTGTTCTGGAGCATACCTACTACAACCTATGTTTCCACATACTAGGCATATCCATAATTCTTTGTCTGAAGAACATTCCATACAACGATCGGATTCTTCTTGTAATCGTATAGGAGGAGTGATTGATACGCTTCCCACTGATCTCCTTGGTAAACTAAACTGCAGCAATCTTCTTACAGATCTTCTTACCTGCTGGTTAGAGAAATTGTTGGAATACCTACAGATTGGACATGTATCGTCCTTCCACTTGGAGAGACATTGACAATGAAACGTGTGTTGGCATGGAATAGTCAACAAACCCGTGACGACCGCATCCATTCTTTCAAGACACACGGGACAACTCGGCAATTCCATCAATACTTCCGATTTTTCGGACTTTCGTATATCCGATTTCAATGGATCTTGGTCCGTATTATTCTCTGTAAATGGATCACTTAATAAAAATGGGATCAAAGAGTCTGGTCCCTCTGGTAAATGTCGTTCGGGATACTCAATTCTAACAGATTTGACGTGGATTACGTGGCATTTTTCCGGTTCCATTGAATTGAAGGATTTGCCATTGAATTTGAATTGAAACTCGGCTGCTTTGACAATATCCCGGAACTTGATCATCACCAAGAATCGGTTTGGTTTCTCGCTCTTAAGGATTCGAATATGTGAGATATGTTTCATGTAGTATTCCCCAATAAATCCTAATAAATCTGTAGCTGTAAAGTATGTTGGGAGAGCTATGATGGCAACCATTGTAGCGTCGCCATCCTTTGAAGTTTCGCTACTAATCGTATCGCTACTTATCGTATCGCCAGTCGAACCAGGGTGTGTGTTCTTACTTTCTACGTCATTTTCATCCGCATCTTCGTACTCTCTGTAAAGACGAATGATCCCTTGTCCCAACAGTTGAGCTTTCAAAGGCTCGATTACTCCAGTTGTCATTTTCGAGTCTGGATCAATGGATGTAATTTCAAGTTTGGAATATCTGTAGTCTTGCTCAGCAGTTTTATCGTTGATGGTAGGAAATTCTATTTTAATATGGTATGAATCTGTACCGATCATGTCTTGATCTTGAAGAGTGGCTGCTAGGATTTAAAATGTCGCGACTCTAGATATCGTGATAGTGAAATTAAATACTGAGCGCAGCGAAGTATTAAATATTGGATTTAGTGAATCAAAGAGATAGATTAGTGAATGCTGAGTGGATACTGAGTGAATACTGAGTGAATACTTTGAATACTGAGTGAATACTGTGAATACCGAGTGAATACTTTGAATTTTGAGTGAATACTTTGTGAATAATGAGCAAATACTGAGCAAATACTAAGCGAATACCGAGTAAATACTGACTGAATACTAAGTTAATACTGAGCAAATAATGAGTGACTACCCGAGCAGATATTGACTGAATACTGACCAAATACTGGGCAAATACTTCGCTACTCTCAATATTAGAAAGTAGGTTCCAGCTCTGGTTGTTTAGCTTTAGCTGGGTGCATATCCAATATGATAGTGAACTTTTCCCAGATTTAAAACAACCAAGGACTAACGAAATTACTCTAGTGGCCACTTCGACTTGGTTCCTATATTTCGATAGGCTGCTACAAACTACAATGTACAATCTCGAATATACTCAGTACTGACTCTTCCATCATAAAGTTCATATAGTAACTATAGAGTTACGAAATGATAAACTCTGAAATTATCGACAAACAGAGATAGTGAAATCAGGTCTATTTCGTTCTAGTAAAAACAGGTCTCTTTGATTTTAGTGGAAACATATCTATTTCATTCTAGAGAAAACAGATCTATTTCATTCTATTTCATTCTAGTGAAACTGTTCTAATTCTAATTCTAATGTGGAGTTCGATCCTTGAAACATTCACCCAAGTACTCTAGTGTTTTCTTCGTTTAAAGACTATTCTGTCTAAAGATTATACTTTTCCTTGTCAAAATGAATCAAACTCTCTAAAATCTCACCATTGGATCCAATGATTTCATGTTCTTTACCATTCAAAACTTCTAATGCATTAACATCAGGAATCCAGATAACATGTGAGTTTGCAGCGATACCTGATACCACACCAGGGATCCCATCCTCAAAAATCAAGCATTCTTCCAATAATACCTCTTCAAGTCCTTGAAGTTTTCTAGTCTTATTGAGAGTGGCCAAACACACGATCCAGATATCAGGATGAGGTTTTCCTCTTCCTTTTGGAATTCTTGGATCATCTCCAGTAACGATATGTTCGCCAAAGTACTTGAATCCATGTTGCAAATGTTTAGTTTTCTTTTCAAAATTGATGGAATTAGAACTCGTACCTAAAGCGATAGGTATCTCCTTGGTATTCAAATATTCAATAAGTTCTAATGCTCCAGGTAAGAATTTTGACTTCTGCCATTTATCTGCTTGGATTTCCGTGGTTAATTGTGTAAATTCTTCGGTAGTGAGTGGAAGCTGGTAGTGGTCAATCATAATTTGAGTGGCCTCGGGACCTGGACGTCCCTGTAAATTGATCTTGACGTCCCAAGTCATAGGTCCTTTACCGAACTTCGCCAACAACTCAGAAGAAACCTCGGTATATATGTCCTCGGTATTGAGAAGTGTCCCATCCATGTCTTGAAGTTAGTGAGATCTAAAATTGTATAAAACACGAGGAATTAGAAACATTATCATCACAATCGCGTTTAATATAGAGGCAATATCATCACCAATTGGTATTTCCATATCTCTAGGAGAATTGATGGTTTCAGATACTAATGGTAATAATCTAGGGCCATAAAGATATATCGTGATATCATACTAAAAAAACATACCAAAAAGACAAGCCTTGATATTTCTAGAACTAGAACTGTTAGTATTCATTGATATTGGGATAGCGATGGTTTACTACCCCACTTACTTTGAAATCATGTTGGTGGTTGTTATCAAATTTGGGGTCACCTAACTCATATTTTGCATTGATTTGTATGTTTTCTGTCGGTACACGACTTATGGGTGCAAAGTGATTTTATTGTGTTTAGATTTGCTAGTACCCAGATGATTACATGATGGGGGAGAAGAGAGCAAATACTGAGCGCAGTGAAGTATTTATCTAAAGTGAGACTTATTGATATTAGTGAATACATAGATTTAATAATATTAGTGACTATTAATGGAGAGTAGTGATACAAGTGAAATTTGGGAGATTTAGGGGGATTTAGTGATATTTGTGAATATTGTTGGTTCAGTGGCCCATTGGATACTTCGCTGCTCTAAGTATTTGTGAATTGGACGAGCTTTGAATAGTGAATAGTCAAGCTGTGATTATTAGGACTAGATTTGATAATTATTGGGTCGTTTAGTTATACGTCTAGGACTAGATCATGAATTTTTAGATAGCTTTTGACTTATGGCTAGAAAATTGGGCAACAAGAATTCATAGAGGATCAGCTTTATATACTAAAATGCATCTATGACTGGTGTGAATATTTGCAAGGCTTTCAACTAAAAGCAGAATTTATCAAAAAGATCATTTCATTTCTTCGTTGAAATCTATACATAATAGGGTTATCCACGGTAAATCGTATTATTCCAAGTTACTACACTTTATTAAGAGGTATCAATTGAAGGGCAACAATTGTGATTCTTGGTGGGTCTACGGCTACATTGTCATGAAATACGTGAACAATGCTTATCTATAATCCAGTAGATATGGTATTTTCTTGTAATTTCCACTAAATCTCCATTGTTATTCACTAATATTCACTATTATTCACTAATATTCACTATCAAACAACTCACAAATACTTCGCTACGCTCAGTATTTCCTCGTTTATAATGGAGCATTCTTGAACAAATAAGAAATACTCTCACCATTATGTAATCTTCTTACAGCTTCGGCTAAAACTGCAGAAATATCAATAGTATCCAATTTTGGACACAACTTCAACTTCTCTTCAAATGGAACAGTGTTTGTGCAAACCACCTTGGTCAATTTTGAGTTGTTGATGTTTTTGATGGCATTTCCAGATAAGATTCCGTGGGTTACAATGGCAATAACTCCCAGGGCGCCGTTATCCAACAAAACCTCGGCAGCTTTTGCTAATGTTCCACAAGTATCGGCCATATCGTCAACAATCACACAGATTTTGTCGGAAACATCACCGACCAAAACCATTCTAGAAACTTCGTTTGCTTTTGCTCTTTCCTTGTGGATTAAGGCGAAGTTCAAATCAAGTCTATCTGCCAATCCAGCGGCTCTTTTGGCTCCACCAGCATCGGGAGAAATGATAATGGCGTCTTGATAGTTAATCTTCTCTTTAATGTATCTCACAACACTAGGCTCAGCATATAAGTTATCCACAGGAACATCAAAGAACCCTTGGATCTGCGACGCATGTAAATCCATAGTTATAACGTGGTTACACCCAGCAGTTGTAAGCATATCGGCCATCAACTTAGCGGTGATTGGAGCTCTCGACTTGTCCTTTCTATCCTGTCTAGCATATGGAAAGTTAGGCAAGATCACTGTGATTCTTCTGGCACTGGCCGTCTTACAAGCATTGATCATAATTAACAATTCCAACACACGGTCGTTAACCACGCCGGAACCAATCTGACAGATAATAAATATATCTTCGTCTCTTACAGATTCACCAATAGAAAACTGTACTTCACCGGTGGAGTCTCTTTTCAATTCTGTGGGAGTTAATCTCAAGCCCAACCTTCTGGCGACTAATTCTGCTAGCCCACGATGGACGTCACTGGCCAATAATTTGATGGAGTTTGTGGACATTTTGCTGGAGGTATTGGTGGATGTGATATATAACAAGTCGACTTTGTGGATATACTAACAAATCAACTTTTGTGGTTGTTGTTTGGGTTATATACTCATAGACTTAATATGTACTTCATCACTTCATCTCTACTTTTTCATGGAGTCAGAAACTTTTTACAGGTTGGGGAAATTGTGAGATTTACAGGTTGGGGATGAAAGTCGCAGATTCCCGATTCCGTCGGAACATGTAACTCTCCCCAAAGACCGAACAAGACCACTCGCTCTAGTCCTGGATAGAGATAACGTTACAGTGACAAGTCGCTAGATAGGCGTAGTTAAGTCAGAAATATATACGACATTTATGTAGAACAATAGTTGTACATTATACATCATCATTAGAACGTAAACATGATTAAGATAGATAATGAAATCAACATCTATAGAGAATGAATCAACACCTGTAGAGAATGGTCTTGTAAATATGGGGCCTATTTAGCTTGAGATTAAAGATGTGAGCTAATTAACATCTGGCAACTATTGGAAACTGTCTGCTGCATTTTCAAGCTTAATTGAAGACATATTCTTTACCTGGAAGATCTCCTGAGAGGTCATCATTAAAATAGATCATCAAGATTGTCGAGATTCTCATCGTTTTCATCTTCCCCTTCTTCCCCTTCTTCCCCTTCTTCCCTTTCATCTCCTACTTCTCCCTCTTCTCCCTCTTCTCCTTCTTCTCCTTCTTCATCTACACCATTATGTTCATCCTCTTCTATTATCTTGCCTTCATCTTCCTCATCATCCTCTTCATCATCGTCAGAATCCCTTTGCATGTTCATTTGTGGTTGTCTCTTGGTAGGGTCAAGCTTATTTTGCAACTGTTGTTGTTCGTCCATATGTTTGGCCAAGTTACGCTTCTTCTGTTCAAGAGACGCTTTCAAGGATGTATAAGTGTTTTGGAATTTCATTCTCATCATTTTACTGGTAGCCGTGGCCAAGTTCTTTCTGTGGTACTCGACCACCTTTTCAAGATCGGCGATTTCCTCCTCAAGTAATTTTACATGTTGTTTGTCAGCCTTCGAATCGTCGTCGTCCTCGTCGTCTTCATCGTCATCGTCGTCTTCCTCATCATCATCATCCTCTTCTTCCTCCTCGTCCATTATTTCTCCTTCGAGCAATTCTCCTCCTTCTATATCTGCAACGTCCAAATCCATGGCGTCATCTGGTTCCAATGCTTTGTTCAATTCTTCCTCCAAGTGTAGTTCAATATCTTCAGGCTCGATATCGTCGTATTGTTCTTGTTCTTCGAATAAGTCTTCTTGAAGTATGGTTGAATCACTTCTTCCAACTCCCGGTGTAGGTGTGTTGACTGCAGAAGGAGTTCCTCCATAAGTATTTTGTTTGTTGCTCTTCAAGTCTACTAACTCAAAGTGGCTTTCCTCCGCCTCGTCGTCAAGTTTAATCAACTCGTTCACCCTGAGATCGATATCATCCATCACTCGATGTGTGACTTTGCGAGGACGGAACCTTCGATGAACTTCTTCGTATGGGCTAGTCAACCCATCCTTCACCACGAATCGCTTTTCTTTAAGCTCTGAATTTGGCGAAAACTTGTAAAGAGGATGTGTGTATAGATATTCCTTGGGCACCTCGAAATCCTTTTCACTATTCAATTCTACAGGATTTATGGCATGCAACACCAAAAGCATTTGGCAAATATCAAGAGTTTTGAAGATATTTTTCTTGTCGATAGTTTTGTAGATCTCGGTGATGGTTGGGAGGTCAAAAAGACGTGCTGAATAGAACGTACCGTTGATATTCAATACCGCTTTCTCTCGTGTGATCCATTTGATATTAATTCCATTCAAGTCTCCTGAATCTACTGCATTATGTACAAAGTCGAGATTGGGATCGGTAAGGAATCGGATTATTATACCCTGTTCTAGTAGGGGGTCGTCTTCTACCTCTGGCGCTTCGGAATCGTATCCTTCACCAGGAATTCTCGTGGGCTTTATCCTTACACGAGGAACTGCTCGAGGTACAACTTGCGGCACTGATTCTGGAACTGGTTTCTTGCTAGTCAAACTGATTTTAAGGGGCTTGTGTTTGTTCTTCTTTGTTACAGGACTCAAGGACCCGGGGGAGTGTAACTCGTTGGTCATTTTGGGCGGCTTAATCCGCAACTTTGGTAGTCCAGATCCACCAGTATCATTTGAGGGTGGCAGGCCAGAAGTAGCGTTGCTGGAAGGGACCTTCAACTTCAACTTTAACGCCATTGAATAGTATTATTTAGTAAAATGTTGTGAAAACATATATCGATTTGTACTTGAAAATAACAAAATTTAGAGGTCACGTGATGTGAAGATTCACAATCACTTCAAATATGTTCGTATAAATATATGAGGAGATAATTAATAATTCCACTTTTAGAGAAGAGCTCATTTCGAGCAATGCTTTAGCCATGGGTACTGAAATAGACTTGTTCAACAAAATAGGCGTGTTCAATAAAATAGACTCATTGAGAGTCTTGTAGAAGGTACTGTGGCCTTACTAGCCTGTAGTGTTTGAAAATGTCTTTAAAATGACATGTTATTCCCACCATGTAATTGACTAGTCTTATAATAGTATACCTACCTATATAACTTCGTTGACATTTATATATTCTACAATTCGATATCACCAATATATATGTCAAGTTATTATGTAAGTAAATGACACAGGAAAACGCGACATCTTTCAAGATCTCTAATACTAAACCTACCACTTAAAACACACTGATTACATCAAAATCAGGTAGCGAATTAATCTAGAAATCTCAAAAGACATCCTTTCAATAATTTCATACTTAAATCCAACACTAATCTCAAATTTGACTCTAATCTCTATTTTCAAAGAGGTATTTTAGTATCTGTTGCTTTTCATATCCAGCTTCCAACCGAATTCCGACCTTTTAATTAACAAAGGTTCTATTATATTAAATGAATCTGCTCTACTTATTCCTTCTATACTTTATCTCACAATTTGTATATTATCCGCAACCCTTTTTTATCCCTATCAACCTACCTAATCTGCTTAACAATTAGCTAATATGACAGATTAAATTTCCTGCATATAGAGTTAATTCTATCAAAAATTTTATTGCTCTGATTGCCAAAAGTAAAGAATGTCAAGCTAACCATGGGGTACAACAGAAGAAGTTCAAGCCATGCTTCAAGGAATAGAAGATCTTCTTCTATTGATAGGCGAGCAGTGAGATCGCGGCAAAATTCTGTCACGTCGTTTGAGTCTACTGCAAGTAATTTGTTGGAAGATAATAATCATGAAATGTACTCTGGGGCAGCATCTGTAGTGATCCCTTCTTCGATCTCGTCGTTGCATTATGCGCATCACTTTGGAAGTTTTAGAAGTCGTCTCGAATCAGTTTCTCGAGAAACTTCGCCGTTATTAGTTGCAGACGACCAAGACTTGGATTTGACCTCTGTTAAATCATATACATCCACCAATTCTTATGATACACAGACCAATTTCCGGTTCTTCTCTCCTGATGAGATCGAGGCTGCTCCTGGTGGCTCGACCTTGGAGAATCCTGAGGACCCTGTTGATTATAATACCAATTGGGATTACTCTATAGACAAGTACGAGGATCAAGAAGCAGCAGTTGAAGACGAGGACTTTTTCGAGCAGCCAGGGTCGAATTCTGTGTTTCAAAACGGCTCTGCAAGTGCTAGCGAGTACGGATCTTTGAACTCCCACTTTGAACGTCGTAATAGACGTGATTCTGACGCAAGTGATAAGTCTAACTTAATGGACGACGAAAGTCAAGAAACAAATAAAATAGATGATGAGTATCCTGCAAAGTTGGATTCTCAAAGATTCTACTTGGCCGAAGAAGATTTGGTTATTGGGATCGCTGGTTATACCAATAGTATGTGGAAGACTGTATTCTACTACTTTATCTGTGTATTCACGTTGGGAATAGGATATTTGATATTACGTTGGACTCCAAAGTATAGAGTGAATCTCATGGGAAACAAATCTCCTTTGGGATTGGCGGATTGGTGTGTGATTGAAAACGAATTTGGGGAACTTGCAATTGTTCGTATCACCAAGCGTAGATTGAACGAGAGACTTTCGTCATTTCTCACATTGGCAGATCTCAAATCTGATCTCGATGAAATCCAACTACAATCAAAGGAGAGAGATCCTGTCATCAGCTCGATGCATTCATTCACCTACAGATATATAAAATTCTTCTACAGCCCGGTTGAAGACCTCTTCAAGACCAATTCTAACTGGTACGATGTTCATTGGTTGAACGTTAAGAATACAAACGAAGGTGTATTACAATCTGCCCAAGAACAAAGACTTCTCATATTTGACGAAAACAAGATTGACATTGAAGAGAAGACGGTTATCCAATTGTTGACAGACGAAGTTTTGCATCCATTCTATGTGTTCCAAGTATTTTCGATTTTCCTTTGGTTGGCTGACGATTATTACTACTATGCGTCGTGTATCTTTTTGATTTCCATGATTTCCATCATAAACTCGTTGGTCGAGACCAAATCGACCATCAAGAGGTTGCAAGAGATTTCTCGGTTTTCTTGTGAGATTAGAGTGTGGAGAAATGGTTTCTGGAAACAGATTGATTCCATCGATTTGGTACCTGGAGACGTTTTTGAGGTTGATCCATCGTTACTGGTTGTTCCCTGTGATGCGCTTTTGATTAATGGAGAATGTGTAGTTAACGAATCGATGTTGACTGGTGAAAGTGTTCCAGTCACCAAAGTAATTGCTACGCAAGAAACGGTGCAACTTTTACCTGAAAACTTTACTGCTCCAATGTTGGCCAAGTCATTTTTGTATAGTGGAACCAAGATCCTTAAGTTGAAATCGTCAAACGACGAGCCTGTCAAGGCCATGGCCGTTAAAACCGGTTTCAGCACCACCAAGGGTTCATTAGTGAGATCTATGTTATTCCCAAAACCAACAGGGTTCAAGTTTTATGAGGATTCGTTCAGGTACATTGGATTCATGACCATTATTGCTTTTGTGGGTTTCATCTACTCAACTTATAACTTCATTCAGCTTGGTGTAGATAAGAAAGTCATGATTTTGCGTGCTTTGGATATCATCACCATTGTCGTGCCTCCTGCATTGCCAGCCACATTAACTATTGGTACTACGTTTGCAATCAATAGATTGAAAAAGCTAGAAATCTTTTGTATCGCTCCAACAAGAGTTAACATTGGTGGTAAGATTGACGTTATGTGTTTTGATAAAACAGGTACTTTAACTGAAGATGGTTTGGATGTTTTGGGAGTTCATGTGGCTGACAATGCTCCAGGAAGAAAAGAAATCGTATTTGGAGAATTGTCAAGTGATGTGAAAGAGATGAAATCCAACGCAATTACAAGCCAATCGGGATATGATTCCAACAATACCAAATTCCTTCTTGCCGGTATGACTACGTGTCATTCTTTAAGATTAATTGAGAATGAACTTTTAGGAGACCCGTTGGACAACAAGATGTTCGAATTCACAAGATGGAACTTTTCAGAGGACCAATCAGGTAAATCCACTGTATACAGCGATGAAGGATCATTTACCATAGTTAAAGAATACGAATTCGTTTCTACGTTGAGAAGAATGACGGTTTTGGCCACGTCTTCAGAACACAACCTCGTCTTCACCAAAGGAGCTCCAGAAATTATGTCTGACATTTGTATTCCTGGATCCCTTCCCTCAAATTACGAAGATATGCTCTACAACTATACTCATAGAGGGTACAGAGTGATTGCATGTGCTTACAAGAAAGTTAAAAAGGTTTCTCTCACTGCATCTAGAGAGTCGATTGAATCGGATTTAACCTTTACCGGATTCATTGTTTTCGAAAACAAGTTGAAGGAACTGACAACTGCCACCCTCCAAGAATTGAACAAGGCTGAAATTAGAACGGTGATGTGTACTGGTGATAACATCTTGACTGCTATTAGTGTAGGACGTGAATGTGAGTTGATCGGTCCTATGATCGAGCATATCTACTTACCGTCTTATAACGCAGATGTTGAAACTCAGTTGGTTTGGGAAGATATGAACGACTCTAAAAATAAGTTAGATTCTGTGACTCTCAGACCGTTGGATATCAGACAAGGCGAACTCGATTATAAGCTCGCCATTACCGGTGACGTATTCCGTTACTTGTTGACTGAAGTGAAGAACACACAATTGATCCAGGCCGTGTTGATGAAGTGTGATATTTTTGCCCGTATGTCCCCCGACGAAAAGCATGAGTTGGTGGAACAACTTCAAAAAATCGACTATACTGTTGGGTTTTGTGGGGACGGTGCTAATGATTGTGGGGCATTGAAAGCTGCAGATGTGGGTATATCATTGAGTGAAGCCGAGGCATCGGTTGCGGCTCCATTTACTTCAAGAGTCTTTGAGATCTCGTGTGTTTTGGACGTCATTAAAGAAGGAAGATCGTCCTTGGTCACGAGTTTCTCGTGCTTCAAGTATATGTCTCTCTACTCAGCGATCCAATTCATTACCATCACTATTCTTTACAAAAGAGGAACCAACTTGGGAGACTTCCAGTTCTTGTATATTGATTTGTTTTTGATTTTGCCCTTAGCCATCTTCATGTCGTGGTCCAAACCATTTGAAATGTTATGCATTAAGAGACCTACTGCGAACTTGGTCTCGCCAAAGATCTTGATCCCCATGATTTGTCATATTTTGGTGATTTTAGTGTTCCAGATTGTTCTTTGGTTGTTAGTACAGACTGAACCATGGTATATCAGACCTATACCAGCAGGAGATGATGCCGTTAAGTCGTCGGACAATACTGTTTTGTTCTTATTCTCAAACTTCCAGTATATCTTGATTGCAGTAGTGTTGAGTAGTGGTCCTCCATACAGAGAAAGTATGCATGAGAACACTCCATTTCTCGTCAACCTTGTTTTCGCGGTATTTCTTTCCATGTCGCTATTCTTGATCGACTCAGACTCGACATTTGGAAACCTCATGCAACTCACCAACTTGTCTACACCATTCTATGTGTTGATTGTTGTATTTTCGTTCTTTAACTTGGCTGTCATGGTTTATGGAGAAGAGGTGATCTTTGGAAGAATCGCAAGGGTTTACAAACGGGTATCACATCGCTCCTCGATGGGTAAGAGTAAGAAACTATTCAAGAACTTGAGAAAAGAATTCTTCTCCAAGTCACAAGTGTAAGATGTATTTTATAGAATGTCTTATAAATATTAGACATATATCGTTGAAATAGTATAAACCGAGCTTTAAACAGTTATGGGAGTACATGGGAGTGTATAGTTACCATTATCTGTATATAAATCAAAGCTTAGACTCTTGAAGTGGTTGTGTATGGGAATCGTAACTCTAAATCTGAATTTATGATCTTTGATTGATATTTGATCTAAAACTCTGTAAAACTCTGTAAAAACTCTCAGATAGTAAATACCGATCGCAGGAAATTATTCAATAGGTCATTAAAACTCAGTAAATCTCATTTGACGATATTTATTCGCTTATATTCAATTCTTTATGAGATCAGTATTAACCATTCCTATATGGTCGTGCGAAAGATTAAAATTTAGTTTGAGATTATGTAAGCGACTGTCTAGATTTGAGAATGTGGGTAACTACTGCTTAATATTGCTGGTATTTTGGTATATAATATATTGGGGATTATATCAGCCTATTCTAGTTGTTAACTTAGTTATTAGAGGGATTTTTGGTCAATATTCCACTAGTTAATTCTACTAATGTAAGTGTACTGCATATAGTGCTGCTATTAATAACCTTAGAAACTAGAATTTGCAGTTTTTTTAAAACTGAGAGACCTATGAGGAAAGCATAGAGTTCTATCAGGTATCTGTTTGATAAATAGGAGCTTAATACTGGAGTTCAGAATTGAATAGACCACTCAATTGGTATTCCTTGATATTCTCAGTAGTTTTTTAATTGAATGAGCCACCGAAGTATTCAAGAATTCATAAAAACTCGACTAAATATTGCTAATAATTCACAAAACTCCTCTAGTATTCACCAATCACCACCAATCTTCCCTATTCACTTATTGTAATGAACGACATTAGAAGTCTAACTACTATCTATTTCGGCGTTGTTTTCTTGAAATTCTAACTTTTTGTTGCTACTATTTCTACCCCAAATTGGCTGCTAAAATCTGTTGAGGTTCGAGGTAAAGAGAAAGTTGGCCAGGTATAGATTTATAAGGTCTATGACACAATGGGATATGCAAAGAAAGGAACTGAGGGCTAGTGATTTCGTACAGAAGATTTCTGTCGTTTCTGTGAAGTTATGGTTTACATTCTTGAGCACTAATTATGTCTCCGTAACTATTCATGATGACTTAGTTAAAAACAAAACGATGTGTTGTCGCTTCACTAGTGAACTAGTGAAGCATGAATCAACCTCGAGAAGAAATTCTCGCTATACTAGACAGAACTTCCCCATGTTTAACTCAAACTTGAACAAACCCCTGAGAATTCTGACTCAATGCTAAAGCTCTTGAAACCTCAACTGTTTGGATGATCTTTTTTCATACTAGTTGGAACTTATAAAAGATCTTCTGAAGGTCTAGTGACTGGTTTAATAACTGTCTTCTCTGCTGCTAATAACCACAGGAGTCCTCTCCCTACATTTCCATGACGAATCTATGTGATGTACAAGTTAATATATTTTAGATATATCCTAGTTCCTATATAAGACAAAAAATTCTGACCTCTAGATCAGAATAAGGTTGTCATGGTTCCAGATTCTCTGTGATGTGTTTTTTTGGACATAATTCGAATATCACGAAATCATCAGTTGATTAAATTATGATTAAGTTCCAAATTCTCTATTGCTCCACTTTAATCTTCTTCTTCTATCTCTTTTCTTTCCTAATAATGATATTCATCGCTTTTTTGGCCGGAGGTGTTTGGAAATCCTACAGATTTGAAAATTTCAGCTGGTCCATCGGTCTTTACTAGGTTGAACAATTCCTCGTTCTTGCAGAGCAACAATCCCAAAATCCCACAAGAATTCACTCCTAAGTCTTTATAACAGCCGTTTGCTCTTGGGACAATCATCATATATTTTGTGGTCAAAATCACATTGTACGAGATAGAGTTTGAATCATTTTCTCTCAAAACAGTTAATGCTCTTTGGAGTAAAGAAACGAAATACATTGTCAAGTCATCCTCGTTCAAGTCGGAAGCGTTATCTGGGAGTCTTGCGACAAAGTGTGCAAATGGCAAATCACCATTTTGTAAAGGTTCGTCCCTAACACTTGGAATAAATGGTGTCGATGTGTTGGCCAATTTTTCAGCATATGTTTCGAAATTCTTTGGTAAAGTCATGAATTGAATGTGCTTATGAGGTTGGGAGGCTCCACTTGCTTCACCACAGTTGTAGAAAGCAAACCAGTTTTCGTCAAGATTTAAGTTCTTTAAGTGGTTCAAAATTGTGTATGATCCAATCAATTCATTGGTGGAAAGTGGAGTCGTTTGAGGCTTGTATTCCTTGGTGATGATCATGAAATGTTTGGCGACAACAGGGTACTTATTAAAGACAATTCTAAATTCGTCTTCTGGACCATACGAATCAAGAATTGTTAATTCTGGTTCTGGTTCGGCAAACACATTTTTGGTTTGGTCACCTTTATCTGGTCTATGGATCAACGATGGCAAGTGAGTAAGCTGAACATCGATTGTAGAGTTGTCAAATTTCTCATGAATTACTTCGTGGGTTGCACTTTCTCCATTAAATTTCATGTGGCCATTTTCAATGGCCTCCTCGTATTTGGAGGTTAATTGTTGATAGAAGTCTTTTGGAAGGTTATAAAGCATTTTGGCTATTGAAAGTGGTAGAGGTGAGAGTTGAGAAATTTGTGTTGGATTTCGGAGTTCGAAAATGTCGCAGAATCGAGAACGTCTGGGTATGATGTCAGGCAACCATCAATTATGCTATAATATTCCATCATGATGCACAATTAGAGATACCCATGATTCGAATTCATCCAGCGTAGCAGGGGATTTTTGGTTTCAAAGATATTGTTCTGACCGTCGTGTTCGATTCTACTTGGTAGTTACGAGGTTTAAAAAGAAGGTTTTTGATGTATGAATTTGGTTTCACACTAAGAAATATACTACAATTGCGAATCTTTCTTAGTTGTTTGGTCAGTGACAATTGCTGATGTGAAATATTGTATATTTGTTGTGTTGGGCTAATTTGATTTCAGGTTTGTGTCTGGAAACCTAAAGTTTTGTGGAAGTTTGTATACTGACGGTCGCACCATGGAGTTCAATCCCTTAAGCTATTCTTTGATGCACGCTAAGAAGTTTTATTAGAATTTGTTTTTCCTGCCAAAGATAAAATGTTAGAAGAGTTTGTTGAAGAAGTTGACTAAAATATATAATATGAAGAATTAAGAATTTTAGAATTCCACTCATATTTGTTTTGGAGCCAGATTTGGTTTAATGGATGTTCTGTTCCATTTCGGTTCTAATTAGGAGTTAGCTAACCTGTGAGAGAATCACCTAACCATTTACAAGCCACTTGAAACGCGACAAATTTAATGAGCATCAGGATCACTTTGGAGCAACAATTCCGAGAGCCCAGCTTTCCAGAGTTGTGTTAAAACTTGGCTAATTCTGGGGTTTTGCAATGGGAGACGTGTTCTACCACATATCATTGACGGAAACTTCCAAGACTTATCTAGCCAATAGCATGTTGATGAATTACTCCAAAAGTGTCCCTCACAAGAACTCCGAAAATTTCAGAAAAAAACTCCGGGCAAATATGAGACCAGCTCTTAAAAGTTAAAAAGGACCACCATACAATTGGAAAATCGGTTTGTGCCGAATTGCCAAAGGTCGAGAAGTCTATCCATGTGTCACTGGATGTCTGATTACAATTGGAATATCTTCAAATCGATTTAAAACGATGTTTGAACAATTTCTTGTCTATGGAACTAGCTTCTTTAAAGAGTGCATTCAGTAACACTACGCCGTTTACCCCACAGACCCGAGTCCTTGGAGCCACTAAATTCACTATGGGACCACACATAACCACATCGGAGAGTTTAAGAGAAGTCCGTCGGGCTAGTATGTGGCAACCCCACTCTTGCGAACCTTTTATGGACTCCGAACTTTCCGATTGTGTTCTATACGAGATCTCGGGTATGAAACCGGCTTATATGCATCACTCATCTTATGTTTTGCATTTGGAAATGCGCATTTCACCCGCGCCGTGGTTTCGGAGTTAACATTTGCTATATTGGTAGCAAGAGCTCATCGAAGCCCTGGTTAATATTTGTTGAGAAATTGTCGCACGATTTTCTGAATTCAGTGACAACTGTGGGGGCCCAACGGACAGGAACACCTGACGAGCGAATAGTTACAAAAATTTGAATAAGAGATGGTAGCCGTTCACCAGTTTCAAGAGTTGACATCCTCAAGCGTCACCAGCATCATCGAAGGCTGTCTAAATATCCCGTCCTGGCCAAGAAGCTGTCTTTAGACGCACTTCAGGAAAAGTGCAAGGGTAGCCGAGCCTAAAAAATGTCGAATGCTCCACTGCAAAAATGCGACACCAGTTCCTCAAAATCTGCAACTTGTGGGGTTGGGTTGGTCAGACATTCGTAAGTTGTCTGATATATAAAGGTGACGATTCCAGACAAAGAATGGATTTTAGGTATCTTATCAAACATGTCTACACACGACTCTCACTCTAAGGAAGAACATCTTTCTACCTCGTCTTCGGAAGGGCCCGACGTGGCCAGAATCCATACAACTGGTGACCACGATGAATATGTCATGATTGGAAATCAGAAATTCTTCCGTCATGAGTTGATGTCTGCCTTCGGTGGTACTTTGAATCCCGGTCTAGCTCCAGTACCTGTGCATAAGTTCGGTAATCCAGCACCATTAGGTCTTAGTGCCTTCTCGCTTACCACATTTGTATTGTCTTGTTATAATGCTCAAGCTATGGGTATATCTTCACCAAATGTTGTAGTTGGACTTGCAGCTTTCTATGGCGGTGCTATTCAGATGTTGGCTGGAATTTGGGAAATTGTAGTGGGTAACACCTTTGGTGGAACCGCTTTGACATCCTATGGTGCGTTTTGGTTGAGTTATGCAGCTATTAACATCAGTTCTTTTGGAATTGTCACTGCATACGCAGAAGCTGATGAAACCTCTCAAGTTCCAAATGCTATTGGGTTTTTCTTGCTTGGGTGGGCCATCTTCACCTTTATGCTCGCTTCTATTACCATGAAATCTACTGTCGCGTTTTGTGCCCTTTTCTACATGTTAGCTGTCACATTTGTTTTGCTCGCCGCAGGTGAGTTTTCGGGCAAGGTTGGAGTTACCCGAGCCGGAGGTGTGTTTGGGATAATCACGGCATTCATTGGTTTCTACAATGCATTCGCTGGTACTGCCACTCCTACAAACTCGTACATTACTGCTAGGGCAATCCCATTGACAAGAGCTTAGATGAAGAGTTAGAGTGACACCGAGTGCTACTCACCACGTGATATCATATCACGTTCCAAAATAGTACTAATTCATCACGTGGCTAGACGTCACGTGTCTCGACTATTTTATATTCCACGACACTTGGACTACCAAGATCCACTTATTATTTATTTCCCTCTGGGACAGAGTCCAATGGCCATGGGGGTGGTCGGATTCTAAACAAAAATGTACTGGTGGGTCGCTGGATATTTATTTATAACGATTGATGTCAATCATATTTATTTGTTTCTACTATAATATACAGGTAACTTAAGAAACAGTAGAGAGTTAAGTGAAGTAAAATGCTGAGCGAAGCAAAGTGTATGTGAATTCGATATCATTGATAAAGCAGGCTGTATTAATATTAGAGAATAATCTAAGAATATTTAAGATTTAAAATAGTGAATATTGTGAATATTGTGAATATTAGTGGGCTATTGGATTCTAGACCTTGTTTGACACTGAGTAGCCAGTAGATTAGCCACCAGATTAGCCAACAGACTCTTGTAGTGACTAAAAAAGACTCTTCTAGTGACTAAAACATTCTACCAGCTAGACCCAACTAATCTGCTCATCTTTTATTTCATCAGACGTGGATGTGTCGAGTCTTAATTGTCGAGAACTAACTTAAAAGTTCAGAAGACGAGGAGAATCATGTTTTGGATAAGTCTGCGTAGATTCACTCTGTTGAGATTCACAAAAACTCGCTGCGTTCAATTTTGATCAGTTTTGGTCAGTATCTAAGGAATTTTAAGGCTCAATTTCTCTAATGAGATTCCAGTTTGATGAGATTCACAAATACTTCGCTACGCTCAGTTTTATAAGTATTTGTGTTCATATTTTTTTGCATACAATCCAAGAGCTTTGATGGTAAACAAGAATTTGTACGAAGGATACTCGATTGCACAACTATGATTGAACACTCCCGAAATGCTCTCGAATTTCCATTCTCCGGTTGGTAATTGTCTGTCCATGATCAACTTGATTCCGCGTCTGATTGGCTCGTGGTGGGGATAATCTGCGAGAATAAGTCCGATTACAGCCCAGGCAGTTTGTACCACCAAGGACTTCTCGGAGACGACATATGTCAGTGTTTCACAGGATTTCATAGATTCTGACCATCCCCCATCACTTAGCTGTTTTGAAATGAGAAAGTCACATCCTCGTTTGACAGTTACTGAGTTCATGTAACTAAGACCAGTTGTACTTAAGGCCTCAAGGGCAAACATCGAGGCATATGTGAAGCAAACACCCCAAGAGCCATACCAGGAGCCATCGTGAGGATCCTGTGCCCGCACAATGTACTGAATTGCATTTTCAATGGTGGTTTCGATGGTTTCCGACTTGTAATCCGGAAAGTATTGATGGAAATACGTGAGTCCCAACACTGAACTATCGGTACACTCAACATATGGATACTCCACCATAATCTTGTTGAATACTTCGGCAGGGTTCAATTTCTCAAGGAGTGGGGTGGCTTTAATTCTCTCATAACTAGCAAAAGAGCCGAATTCAAAGCTACCAACGTTTTGCAAACCAAGCAATACTTCAACAGCATCGTACAAGTTTTGTTCGTCCACCTTGGTTACGTCTGGAAACGCAGGATGGTTTCTCACCATTATGATGGCTTTGAGGGCTTCTGCAGTACAGTCACTGACAACAAACCCCTGGTCCTTAGTACTAAATGGCCAGCCACCCTTGCGTCGATCCCGGAAACTGCCAGGTACACATTCATCAGTGAATTGTGACCTAACCAAGAATTCATAGGCCTTACGGATCATTGGTTGGTACTTGGGTATGTCTGCAAGTCCGGCCATCATAAAGTACTGCACCATAAACGAAGCATCCCAAGTCTGCGATCCATTTGTACCCATTACAGTCATACCCTGTGGCCCATGGAACACGGGATCGTTTACTCTGTCAAGAACGTTTTTAAAAGCGACAGAATCTGCTCCTTCTTCAATATATGTCACGAGAAAACTGAACGCATAACTGATTGGTGCAATACTTAAATTACTCGTGTTAGCGAGATCTTTTTTGACCAAATCGTACACACGTTTGTTGGTCATTTTCAATACCCAGCCAGGTCTGATTTTCTCCCATTTGGATAACACATAATTGGCAGCATCAAGGGTCTTTGTGTGGGGGTAGTATAAATCCACACCGCAAACGTTATTTCTCTGGTCGTTGAAGTTGACTTTGTCATATGGTGCATTGGGTAAGTAAATCTCCAGTCTCAAGGCTTCAAGTAATGGATCCAACTCACACTTAACTTTGTTTGATTGAATATATCCGACCGGTAAGTAGATGGCCCTGGTATGCACCCACCATCTACCAGGATGGATAGGTAATGCATATGGTAATGACCATAATTCGGGAGGAGCAGGATTGACACCGTCCCAGTCGTAGAGGTTGAGCACCGCGAGCCAAATCTTTCCCCAATGAGGAGCACGTACTGCACCGCCCAAGGTATGAAGGGTCTTTCTTGCCTTGATACAAACAGGATGCAGAGCCTCCATACCCAACAACCGAAGACACACATAACTAATAGTGGTACCAAAACATGTTGACTTATCCGCTGTGTGCAAACCCCAACCACCATCTACAGGATGGGAGTTGTTGACGATGTATCGAATCAATTCTTGCTTGAATGCTTCAGGAATTGCAATTTTTGTATAGTAGTGAGCGACAACATAGCCAATGGTGATGAAGGTCGGTCCCTCGTATAGACATGGGAAACTTCCACACGGATCCTGTAACAACTCAAGGAAGTCTGCACCCTTTTCTACAGCTTCAAAAGGTGTTTTAATATCGGATTCCTGTGGAGCCTCAAAGTCTTCCAACCCCAATAAGTACTTGACAAACGAGTGCTGTGGAATCAGCTTAGCGTCTTCTTCGCTAACATATCTCCACGTAGTTCTGCCCACCTCATCTGTGTCCAATCTCCACCGTTTCGGATCTGATCTTGGGATCCCTAGCTCTTCTGAATATAACATTATACTGAGAGTAACGAAGTATTTGTGAATTGATGAGTTTTAAATAGGGAATATTGGGAATTACTTCTTCTGACTAGTTCTAGTTAGTTTGACTAGTTTAGGTTGTCGTATAGACATACTGGTAAATGCACGACCGAATATGAGACGGGTACGGAGACCCTCAGTATAGATTATATGAAGATCAAAGGATATGAAGCAGCTAGATTAATTTAAAAGATAATATAATCATACGAGTGTACGGTATGGAACATTACCAAATATGAATGGATTTACGAGTATAAGATTAGCATTTATTCCGTCCTTCAAGTAACATCAAAAAGTGTAATATCAGCATTTATTTCGTCCCAAACCTGCTAGCAATGGACCAACCAAATCCTTCTCCTCTAAATCTCTTATTCTATACTTATACTAACGACTCTTTAACAAAGGAACTCGGATGGATTGTTCTTCTAAACGATTTCTGATTACATACACTACCGAATTTCTATTTCGCACGCACACGACAAAACAATATACAGGAATGCGAGAAGAGGCAAGATGAAGAGTGAAAAAAACGAAATAAAAATTACTATGGTAAACACTCCGACGGAACTTTTTAGTATACCATCTTTAATATCTCTAACATAAGAGGTATCTAGTTATAATGGCTAAAAGAAAGTTGGATCAGTCGACTGAACCTGCCGTGAAAGATGTGGTTGAAGAACAGGTAGAAGAGAGCGTTGAAGCGAAGGTTGAAGAAGTAGAAGAAGATGATGACGAAGAGGAAGAAGAAGAAGAAGAAGAAAAAGAGAAACCAAAGCACAACGGTCCTCCTACTAAGAAACAGAAAAAACAACTCCAAGCACAAGATATTCAAGTGGCAAGAGAAGCCGCCGAACTATTCAAGTCCAACATCTTCAAATTACAAATAGACGAACTTATGAAAGAAGTAAAGTTGAAGGAATCGCATGTATCTAAGATTGAAAACGTGTTGCATAGAGTTCACGAATTAATCTCTAAGATTCCTGCTCTTACAGACTTGACGTTACAAAAAGCTGAAGCTCACTTTAACTCTAAGAAAGTGGTCATCCCATTCCCAGACCCAAAACCTTCTAAAGTTAACTATACATTTTCATATTTGCCTCCTACTGAAGTTTCTCTTGTGGGATCGTTTGGTTTGAAGACTGGGATCAATCAGACTAAGGGTTCATCTATTGATGTTGCGTTAACCATGCCTCAAGAACTTTTCCAACCCAAGGACTACTTAAACTATAGAGCTTTGTATAAAAGAGCCTTCTACATTGCGTATTTGGCCGACAACTTGATCCCTCTCACCAAGAAATTCAACTTACCCGTGAGAATCTCTTATCACTTCCTTAATGGTGACATTTTATGTCCTACCTTACGTTTGGAGTCCATCAAAACTGACAACCCAGAAGATTTATCCTTCCACAAAACAAAATTCACAATCAATCTTATCGTCGCCTTCCCATTCGGTGCATTTGATTCTAAGAAGTTGTTACCAGACAAGAACTGTATAAGAGTTCAACATACACAAGACTCTAGCGAGTTACCTCCAACTCCAATCTATAACGCATCCATTTTATCTTCAACGGCTTATGATTACTATTTGAAATACTTGTACACTGCCAAAAAGACCACAGAAGCTTTTAAAGATGCTTCAATCTTGGGTAGATTGTGGTTACAACAAAGAGGAATGGACTCTTCTTTTAATATGGGTGGCTTTGGATATTTCGAATTCGCCATCTTGATGAGTGCTCTCTTGAACGGTGGTGGTCTTAACGGAAATAAAATCTTGTTGCATGGATTTTCATCCTATCAATTATTCAAAGGTACCATCAAATACTTGGCCACTCTGGATTTGAATTCCGGATACCTTTCGTTCTCCTCGTTAATCGGTGAAAGTACCACCTCTAAATATAACTCAGATGGATTCAATGTCCCTACCATATTCGATAAGAATGTCAAGTTGAACATACTATGGAAAATGACGAAATCCTCGTACCAAATATTACAAAAGCAAGCCAGTGAGACGTTGGCTCTTTTGAATGACGTTGTTAAGGACAGGTTTGATCCTATTTTGTTGCAGAAATCCATTTTTGACCAAATGAAGTATGACGTTGTGTTGAATTTGACTGTACCACAAGTTCTCTTTGACTCGTTTGGACCATTGGAGAAAATTTCTTTCATAACGTTTGAAAATTACCTCAAGCATAAGTTATACATAATTTTGAAGAATGCCTTGGGAAACAGGATCCATTTGATTCACATAAGACAGGAAAAGACCACCAGTTTCTTCCCTATCAACAAGAGAAAACCAAGTTCCATCAACAACACATTTATCATAGGGTTATCATTGAACCCCGATGAATGTGAGAAATTGGTTAGTAAGGGACCAAGTAATGAAGACGAAGAGTTGGGTAACAAGTTTAGAGCTTTCTGGGGCGCCAGAGCATCTTTAAGAAGATTCAAGGATGGAGCCATTCAACATTGTGTTGTCTGGTCAGTTGAAAAGAACGAGCCAATTGTTTTACCAATCATAAGATATGCTCTTGATTCTCATTTACATCCAGACACTTCCCACCACTTGGTATCCGAATGCACGGCTTTCAACAATAGACTACCAACGCCTTTGATACCATCAGCCTCAACCCAAGTTATGACCTCGTTAACCAGTTTCACCAACTTGAAGAGTTCGTTTGATGCGTTGGGCAAGATTTTGACCAACATGGATATGCCATTGAAAGTAAAGTCGTTGTTGCCAGCATCGTCAGGATTGAGATATTCGTCGTTATTGCAACCGGTTCCATTTGCTGTATCCAATCCAGATTTCTGGAACGAATGTATTGTGCAGTTTGAAACATCTACCAGATGGCCCGATGAAATCAGTGCTTTGGAAAAGACCAAAACCGCATTTCTCCTCAAGGTGAATGAGATCTTGAACCAGGAAACCACTTACACTGGCTACATCACCAAGGATGAATCAATTCCTTTCAACGAAGATATATGTTTGCTCAACATCTTGACCCCAGAAGGGTATGGATTCAAGTTGAGAGTTTTGACTGAGAGAGACGAAGTCTTGTATCTCAGAGCTGTGAACAATGCCGACAAACAAAAGGCTTTGTTGCAAGATGTATATGTAAAATTTAACCAGAAATACTTGGGAGTTGTCAAGCATACTAGAACCTTCAGTACTTTGGCGACCCACTTCCCATTCTATTCAGCTACAGTTCGGTTATTCAAGCAATGGTTGGACTCTCAATTGCTCTTGCATCATTTCAGCGACGAATTGGTGGAATTAATTGCCATGAAACCGTTTGTTGACCCAGCACCATATTCTATTCCACATTCTGTTGAAAATGGATTCCTCCAAATCCTCAACTTCATAGCATCCTGGAACTGGAAAGAAGATTCGTTGATTTTGGACTTGGCCAAGAACGAATCCACCGTCGATGACGAATACTCGACTCAGAAATTGAACGACAAACTTTCCCTCCAAGTTCACCGAGTCATCGAACTGAACTTTGAGAAAATTAGAAAGAACGATCCGTCCGGTATCAAGACCCAATTCTTTGTAGGATCCAAAGACGATCCTTCTGGTATTTTATGGTCGAACGAGTTGACGTTACCGATTGCTTCAAGGTTGACTGCATTGTCGCGTATTGCCATGCAATTGATAAGAGACGAGGGCTTTGCTGACCTCGACATGATCTTCACTCCGGCATTAAAGGACTATGACTTTGTCATCAAGGTCAAGACCAACTCCTTGACGAGCTCTTCTGGTATTTTACCTTCAAACACATTCAAAAACTTGATTCTGTCGCTCTCTTCCTTCCCTGAAGATATCACAACCAAGTACGATTTGATACAGGCATATGTGGATGATTTGAACAAGAAGTTTGGAAACGTGATTCTCTTTTCGACCAGAAAGTGTACTGGATTAAATGAAGACGGCTCCAATGTTATCGGGGGGATATTTGTTCCTACCAATTTGGCAAAGAAGAAGTTTAGAGTCAATTTGGGGATCAACGTCAAGCCAGTGGAAGATTCTGATGAAGTTGTTATTAATAGAGAGGCTATTATGAACCAAATAACGGCTTTAGGAGGTGATTTGATCCAATCAATTAAGTTAAGAAAGTGAGCAAATACTGAGCGTAGCGAAATATTTGCGAGTCCATAAGTGAATATTGGTGGAGACTACTAAATACTTTTCATCAGATAATATCACCAATGAAACTGATGAGAGATGAGAGGACTAGTACATCCAGGACTAATCCATCCAGATCTAGATCATCACCCAGATCTTTCAGATTCAAACCCGACCTCGGACTCCAGAATGCAAGTAACACTCGATAGATTAATCAACTTGTATATATATTTGACAATGTACATCTCTGACGTTTCAGTAAGAAGATAGAGAATCTGAGCCACTAATTCTGGCTTTATGCCTTAAACAGATTAGATTTAGTTATAGAATATAGAAATATATGAGACATTAGAAAGACATTAGAAAGAGATTAGAAAGACATTAGAGAGACATTAGACAGACATTAGAGAGACATTGGATAGACATTTTGCCGAAATTGTATAGACAACTCCCCGATTATATAGAACACATGTGAAGGACTATTTGGTTATCTTTCAATTGACCAATACTCCTCAGATTTCTTCACTAACACTCTCGCTTCGCTCGAGTATTAGCACTCATTTGACCGTTTTACACGACCACATATAAATACGTCACAACCATCAACACCAACTTTGACACTCCATAGATGACGTTGAACGATTTAGAATCACAACTACGAGATTTCCAGACGCAGGCATGCCCCACTGTGGAACAGACTGTCCAGAACAATGCGTCGGTGTTGTATAAACGGAAGAAATTCTTCTTGGGAGAGTTGCGCCAAACCATATATATGTCAGGGTACATTATCCTACTAATAATATACCTACGAGACATCTCGATGTTGCGGCTAGTGCTCAGGGCAGGATTGCACCAGGTGATTTCTGATCCTTACGGACCCTATCGCTATAGTAATACTGTCGTTCCCGATAAACAGAAACGGGCCACAACGCGGTTCTTGTTGATGAACGTCCTTGGAATAAACTTGTTCTGTTTCATCATCCACTTGTTCTTTGGCGTGTACTCCAAGTCGCTCTCTAAGGACAATTATCTTCACGGAGGACTTTCTGTCCAGTTTATTGGCGAGAGGTTGCCCAGCACGCGTCTTGAACTCATGGCGTTGGATTTGTTGGTATTTGCCATCCAGTTGGTCCATCACAATCTCGTATGTGTGGTTGATGACTCAAAGGTGCTAGCAACCAAGACTCCTAGTGCTGAAGATGTTGCTCCTGTATTACGTCCATCTGCTAGTGGAGGTTTGGGTTCTTTTCAGATGGCTCATGCGGATGAAGATGGATATAATGGAAACGTCCATCTCTTAACTATAGATCTATTTCATAGCATCAAGGAGGTGATAGCTTACGAAGAGAGATATCAATACGACTACTCTGCGTTTGAAAGAAATAATACGTTAGGACACCAAAGTGCCCAAGTATAATGATGGTGAGGAATAGATACAGTTATCGTAGAGATGAGAGATAAGCCATAAAAGCCACGAAAGAGATTTATAATCCTTAATCCTGGTGACTCTGTTACAGAAATGGATCCAAAACTACTGTCTAGAGATTATGATGCAAATTATTTAGCCAAGTTATCTGTCATTAGCCAAGTTAATTGTCATTAGCCAAATTGTCATTAGCTAAATTGTCACAATCAGATAACTAATGCGACTACGAGATTACTTATCATAATTAGCAAATTGTCACTATTACAAAGATAACTTATCACTATTAGCGAAATTCTCGTCACTATTAGCGAAGTTCTGGTCTCTATTAGCCAAATTATCACTGTTACAGAGATCACTACTACCCAAACTACTTATCACTAGCACCCAGTTTACTTACAACTCTTGAGCAAATCTTGCTATACGATGTCAATCAAAATTCCAGACATTTGTGAATCTCCAAAATCAACCACTAATAATCAAATTGTTTTACTAATATCAATCGTCACAGTGAGTCTTGAATACTTGTTGGTTTTGTGGCCAGTCCAAGATTCTGAGTACTCCTAAACTCTGGGTACTCTTATGACTATCCTGCTTGTGCTCTGGTGATCATTCACTATAACTAAGCAATTCCTGCAGTTTGGATGTTTCATGAAATCCACGTGATTCTGATTGAGATAAATTTTCAATTTTCATTTTTCTCGATGCCCTTAACTCCAACGACAACTGTTCAACAACACCAATCATGGCAGACAATATCGTAGGGATAGAGTACAACAGAGTCACAAATACTACCTCCACCGATTTCCCCGGTCACAGTAGTAGCGGAGATTTTTCATGGGATATTGAAAAGTTTAAAGATTCATTTGAAATCAACATTGCTCAGAACAGTGAGAGAACCGCCAATTTCGACTTGATTCACATAGATACATCGATTGCCAATGCGTTACGTCGTATTATGATTGCCGAAGTTCCATCGGTTGCAGCCGAAACTGTTTTCGTCAAGCAAAACACCTCGGTGATACAGGACGAAGTATTGGCCCACAGAATCGGATTGATTCCTTTGAAAGTGAACCCCGACTTTTTTGATGAAATCGACAAGAGTGTGCCTGTCGAAGAAGGCAGCAATGAATCCAACACGGTGATTTTGACTTTGAAGATCGAATGTTCCAGAAACCCAAATGCTCCAAAGAACACCAACGACTCCAAGCAATTGTACAGAAACTCCAGCGTCTACGCCAGAGATTTGCAATTCGAACCCGTTGGAAACCAATACGAAAAGTTTAGACACGAACCTGTGGTTGCCTCCGACCCTGACATCTTATTGGCTAAGTTGAGACCTGGCCAGGAAATCGATTTGGTGGCCTACTGTGTTTTGGGTGTAGGCAGTGATCATGCCAAATTCTCACCTGTATCCACTGCATCCTACAGATTAATGCCTGTAATTGATATTCTCGAGCCTATCAGAGGTGATTTGGCCACCAAGTTCCAGAAGTGCTTCCCTTCCGGAGTAGTTGATATCAATAACAACGGAGAGGCTTACATCAAGGACGCAAGAAAGGATACCGTATCACGTGAAGTCTTGAGACACGAAGAATTCGACGGTAAGGTCAAATTGGGCAGAAAGAGAGACCATTTCATCTTCAACATCGAATCCACAGGTGCCATGACTCCTGACGTCATTTTCTTAAAGTCCATCCGGATCTTAAAATCAAAGGTTGAATACTTGAGAAACTGTCCTATCACACAATAACTGTACATTATAATAGAAGAAATTGCATCCAAAAATAGTAGAATAGATTTAATGTAGAAATGAGAGCGAGATAATTGGTGGGCTAGAGCGTAAATATTCTTGAATTCTAGGGAGTGAATATTCCAAAGGAATGGAGTTTTCTAGAGTACTACTGCTCCATTAGTATATATTTGGGGTCTGGTAAACCATTCTATCTCAACTATGAAGGTTTATCACTGATTGAAGAGATTACTGAGATGTCTCACAAAAATGTCGCAGTGCCCTAGGATAATAGATGGCCAAAGGATCTTCTCCCAATCTACTCGTCTCCGCTCAGTCTACTTGTCTCACAGCTCTAGGCGTAAATTTGAGTACTCGAGGTCTAATTGGTCCTTTCTAATTGGTCCCTTCTAATTACTTCCATCTAATTCCTTCCATCTATCTAATCTCAGTTCAGTGCCTAGCGACACTGAAATGTCTCAGATGTCTCAGATGTCTCAGATGTTTCAGATCTAACGTTTTATCGCACTCTTTTAGCCTCATCGCAGGTCGAAAAATACATCATAAAATTTACCCACATCTAAGGAGTCACTCTACTTGCAACATATACACTGTGGCGAAGATCACTTACTTGCTACTACTAAGACTATCCTAGTGACAGCCTAGGTCGAACTCAGCAAAATGGCACTGTCGCCGTCTTCAACGGGGTATTTCCAGGAGATCGCTGCGAACTCGACCGAGCTTTCAGGGTCTACAAGCCCCCGGGTTATCAAGCCCATCAACTCAACAAAGCAACGTTCATCGTCCATGAACTCGGTGTCGTCCAACCATTCCATAACCACGGCGATCAATCATACTTTGGCCAACAATCTCACCTTCAACAATCCGGTGATAGCCCCTGTCAGCGGGGTCCCCACCCCCAATAATGCCCGGAGCTTGTCGATCATTAGCTTCGAGAGTCCTCGAAACTCCATCGTGTCTATAGATGAGAATATGATCCGACCTACTCGGAATAATAGCTATTCCTCCCTAGCCTCGCTAAATAGTCACGCCTCGGTCCCGTTACACTCACACCTGCTTCATCACCCAGCACCACCGGTACTTCCTGGCGACTATATCAGCAAACTTAACCACAAGAACTCGAACGTCATGTTGTCAGACGAAGATTCCGAGATTGAAACTTCCTTACCTCCTCCGTCCCGTACCATCCTTAAACCGGTATTTCGAGTCAAGAAAGATCAGTACCCCTACCCGAGTCTTAAAATCGACTTTAAATTTAAGTATAAGGATCAAACCCCGCCCAATCCGTCGTCAACGTCGTTGCCTGTGTTAGCGGTGATGTCGTCTCCTTACTCCGGCTCGGTTGTTACGTCTCCAGTTGTTACTTCTCCCGTTGTTACGTCTCCCGTTGTTGCTTCTCAGCCGCATGCGACGACGACTTCTCAAACTCCGATAGCTGCAAATATCGACTCTATTCCATCACCATTATCTCTAAATAACACCAACAAACCACACGATTTGGGCGACAACGGCGAACACTCGAAAATAGTCCTAAAAAAAAATAAACTGGTGCCGTCGTCGATCCAGAAACTGTACCTCAAGAAAATCTACTCCAAAGACTTGCAGATCGAGATGGCTGGTAATATTATTACGTCCCCAGTAGCGAGTCCGTCTTCATACCCGTTCCCAGAAACCCCTGCAAGCAGCAAAAAACCATCACTCGGTCCACTCTCTCCTCCAGCACCGCATTCATCTACCATAATTGACCAGAACAAGCTCATCAACGACTTGAACAGAAAATGGAACAAGTCAATAGTGAACTCAGAACTTCCTGACAGGCTCAAGAAGTCGACGTTGCCTGTTCTCTTACCCAATACTGTTCCTTCACGAAAACGTTCGCGAGGATTCTCTTTTAGCGAGGAGGACGGTGACGTTTATGACGATGAAGACTTCACAGTTTACGACAGCTACGACTTTTACAATAAAGCTTTCACCACTTCGTACGATTTAAACAATAAGAATAATAACGAAGAAGAAAGTGGGTATATCCCCGACCATCGGTACTGTAGAAACATTCAGAATCGCCATAATGATAGTCCAGGGAGCTATGGTATTAATACAGGAAGCACTATTATCAATCCAAGTATCAATCCAAGTATCAACACCTCAAACAACCATAATAATATCAACACTACAAACATCAGCAACCCTCTGAATTGTACTAACCACAATGACAACGAAATCACTCAGAACAAGTACACGACCAGACATACACAGAATCCCCATCATCAAAAGAAATGAAATGTATTATTCTTAAACCCAATTCATCCAGAGCGATCTAGTAACCCTAGTCCCGTTCCTTATTTATTTCAAGTAGTACCTAGAACCACTATCCGGGTCTATATCTCATCATCTTGTAATATCCTCTGTATACTAGCTCAATGTATCTTATTAATAATTCCTTTGTATTTAGAGTAGCACGTCGTCATCTTGCTTATGCATCAATTCGTTAAAAAATGGAAGTTTCAACACTTCTTTGGCAGACAACCGCTTAGTGGGATCGATGAGGAAACATCCATCCAACAACTCTATCAATGCCTCGTGATCCTTGAAATCTTCCATGTCTTGCTTGAATGTTTCATACACCACATCTCCTTCGTCGTCCGAGTATGGATCTTTGAGTTGGTCTTCATCTTTGGTGGTTTCTTCCAGCTTCTTGGAGACTTCGTCTAAGTTTGGCTTGATAAACTCGTCGCCTCGTTCATTGAATAGTTTGAGAGTACCATAAACGGTGCTTCCTGATGGAAAACATCCGCTCTTCTCTTCGTATCTTAAAAAGTCACTTAGTACTTTGATGAGATTCCCATTGCCGTTATGGTTACTCATATTAGTGAGGTTGATTTCTAGGCCGCATCCATGTAGTTCAGCACATTTCTGTAGGCGGTCTATGCCGAATATTAATGCAATTTCCAACAACGCATCAGTGTCATCGGGCGAGTTGAATAGTGGGAATTTTCTTGCTATCAATGAGAGCCCAATTACTCCTGCCGACCAGATATCGATCTTGGTAGCTTGGTTAGTACATTTGAATAGTACCTCTGGTGCTCTAAAGCCTCTAGTGCCTGCTCTATTTGCTCGTCTTGGAGGTCTTTGGTCCTGTTTTGGGTATGCAGCCTTGATGTTCAATCTCTTGCTATGCGTTCTATTTACAGTGAACTTATCTTTTGATAGACAGGGACATACGTTTGAGTTTTTGGTTATGTTTGCAAACGAGGGACTCATCTTTTCGGCCAATCCAAAGTCTACCAAAACACCTTTCCCTCTGAAAGGATCGTAGAGAAAGTTTGTTGGCTTCAAGTCACGATGCATCACTCCCTTGTCGTGTACGAAGTCTAACGCTTGAAACATTTCAAACAAGTACTTTTTGATACCCTTGATTGGTAAGTCTCGATAAAAGTCTCTGAAATCTGCATGCTGGTAGTAGGGTAATATGGCCAATACTTGGTCTTGATAGCGAAGCACGTCTAGTAACGGAGCAACGTGTGAATTCCCTGTGAGTGTGTATAATAAGTTTAATTCGTTATGAATTCTATTTGGTGAAGACGTCACGTAGATCTGTTTCAACGCTACTATTGGATTCTTCCGTTTGGGTACTATTCTCTTCGATTTTGACTTCTTCAATGGAGGACTTCTCCAGATCTCAGAGCCTAGGCGCACGCTTCCATTGAGGGCTTCTGCTTTATAGACGGTTGAGAATGTTCCCTCGCCGATTTTATCTATCAAACGATAATTAGTAGACAATATCGGGAAACACTCTTCGAGTTTGCTCATATCTTCTAGAACCTCTAAAGAAACCTCGTCGTCTTCTTCATGTATTTCCGGTAAGAATTTTTCCACTTTTTCTTTGGTTGGTTTCGATTCATTTTGTTTTAATTCGTTTAGCACTTGTTCTGCTTCTTCCAAGACCACTTCTGCCGACGTATCTTGAGAGAATACGGTCGTTTTATCAGCAGCAAGATTTATCGCTGCTCCTGTTTCACTGGAAGTAAAGTTTATTGGAGCACTCTTCGTCAACGTCCTGGATAAGTTTTGATTTCTGATGAATTGTGATTGGGGATCAAAAGCCGTCGATATATGAGAAATGGACGGAGTCTCGGACTTCAGGAGCTTGAAATGTTTGTTCTCCTTGTTTCGATCCTTGAATGGATCGTCCTCGCTTGAAGTTGATTGTTTACGCTTCTGTTGTAAATCAGACGCGTTCCCAGGGGAACAACTTCCGTCTTTTTTGGTGGGAGAAATCCGTTCCTTCAACGTCTTGAATAACTCCATCTTAGTAGATTGTAATTATACGAGTTATCAGTCTAAAGGTTGCTGAATTATTGATTTGAACTGTTTCGTTTCAGATCATAGGAGATGTTTAAGTGTTTTGGTTTGCTGCTAGAGAAAATGCATTATATGCAGGATATCATCAAGGACTTATATATGCTAAATGTGGGTGATGGACGTGTCAATGTAATATTTTAGGGACTAGATATATATTCAGAAGATGGGGGAAATCTAATGGTACATTTTATGACAATATTGGTACATAATACAATTAGTTAGTCTTAATGTGGTCAAATGACTATATTTCAAACCCCAATTCTCTCTAAGTACTCATTATCTGTGGCCAAACAATTTTAATGAACTAAATCATTCCAAACAACCTTTGTTTCTACTATTTGCAAGTGGTTATAACGATCTTGAAAGACCTAATGACCGGGTAACTCTGTAATTTTTCGATTTGTGCGCACACGACATTTTTGTACCAAATTTTCCAATGCCGAAGAAAAATTTCAACACTACTCTCCCAACTCTAACCACAAATAATGATCAGAACTCGTTCTACCATTCCATGTATAGGAATATGTCGTCAATCAGTTCGTGGTAAAAGAACTATTGCATATCCAATATACGAAAAACAACACTACCCAGCATTGAAACATGCATCTAAAGATCACTCTGGTATAAATAAGAGAGCATTGGAAGGATGGTTGGGTCCTAGAAACATCAGGGGTGAATATTATAGAAATAGATACTACTACCCATCCCAAAACCACACTCCCAACTATATTGTACCTAATGGACAAACAGTTGTGGATGGGACCTACAAACCACAAGAATATGTCAAGCCTATGTTGAACGCCCAAGGAAGAAACCCAGCATTACATCCATTCCCTCAAAATACTTACACCAAAACTGCATCCGTCATCTCTGACGATTTAAAAACCAAAATCTGTGACGATGTCAATGAGAATGGATTGCATTCGCAAGAAGCTGCCCACAAATACGGGTTGAAGATTGCCCGTGTCGAAGCCATAGTGCGCTTGAACAAGATTGAAAAGCAAATGAAACAAGAAGTATGTATAACAGAACAGACGGGATTAACATGATGATACTAATTTTTAAAATATTCGATTAGTCTTTAAGACACCCACAAGGTTAAAAATTTACAACTGAAATCCCAGATATTATTATGACCAACTTACTAACATTCACAGGGCTCTATAAGCAAAGACGTGCAGAAGTTTGCTGAAGTTATGTACAAAATGTTTCCATTATACCAACCACCTCGTGATTCCGATAACTTGACGGAAATTCCAACTCCTCACAAGACTTTACATCAACGTTTCTTGACCATTGCAGAATCAGAACCTTTTGGTCCGGTTGATGCTGCAAAGGTTTTGGATTTGCCTGTTGCCTCTGACACACTTTCCAAGTTGTCCGAGTTTGACGAGAACTCCGAGTCCCAAGTCAAACTCAACAAGGTCGTTGTAGGAACACAAAACCAAGGTGATAGAGTCGCCTTTAAATTCACTTCTTCGACTTCTGGTCAAGTTGGTCATCGTTATGGTGCTTCTAGAAGAGATCGTAGAAAGGATAGAGCCGTTGCTTTTGATGCCGAAGGTAAAATGGTGTATATATAGTCTCCACGGAGAAAGCTTTACCAAGGTGTCTGCAAAGTCTCCGACACGATGAAAGTTGTCCCCACTAATGAATTTGGGAACTATCATATAATAAATAGCCGAGGCAAGATATAAAGCTCTTGTCTTTAATTGTACATAATACACATAAGCAGCTTAATGTTTAAGAGTTAAAACTTAATGAGGTGACAGACAAGTTCTGATTGGTGATGAAACCGTAGGAAATGAGAGAAGGCTCGGGGAGGATTGTTTCGGCGAGTCAAAGGTAGATATCAATTCGTGGAGATCAATCCATAGAGTAAATCTGTAGAGTAAATCTGTAGAGTAAATCTGTAGAGTAAATCTGTAGAGTAAATTGGTAGAGATCAATTCTAGTCAAGACGATTCTACTGTTGAACGATATATTTGAGGAATCACACCAAACAACTATCCAATTGCAACTTCAATAACTCTAGATATCCATGTGGAAATGAATTCACCAATAGCTATTTAACAGTAACAATTTCAGAAAGTCGCTAATAACTTCACTAATAACTTCACTAATTCCCAGTAACTTCACTAGTGGCTTCACAATTCCTTCACAATGACTTCACTACTTCCAAGTATTTCTTACATACAGTAGACGCCTTTGTCCTCTATAACTCCCTCTACCACTCTAATGTGGACGTGTAGTAAATGTCGTGTACCCTTCAACAATTTTTTCCGACACGTCCCTCCATAACATTGAAAATTCAACCCTTACTGGATCAGATCCACCACCACAACACCATACAGAGAACATGCAATTTTCATACATAATTCCGTTCTTCATGTTGGCGCAGCTCATTGCTGGGTCTGCGTTGACCTTTATCCTCGGGGCCCAGGAAACTGCCTGTTATTATGTATTCACCAAAAAACCAAACACACAAATCCTGTACTACTTTGCAGTCCAAAGTGGAGGATCTTTCGACGTTGACTACAAAATCAAAAACCCTAGAGGCGAAATCATTGTCCTGGAAGATAAACAAAGACAAGGTGACTTTTTATTCACCGCTGACGTAGTTGGTGAGTACGAGTTCTGTTTCTCCAACGGTATGTCCACCTACGCCGAGAAGGTAGTTGACTTTGAAATCAAGTTCGAAGACGACGACGAATCCTTCAGAGCCAACATGCCTTCGCAACCTAACCAACAACCAATTGCCCACGTTGAAAGCATGCAGGATACCGTCAAAAAGATCGACGACCAATTGGATGGTTTGTTGAGAACCTTACATTATTACAAGACCAGAAACAACAGAAACCAAGCCACTGTTAAGTCCACCGAGTCCAGAATCTATTACTTCTCCATTTTCGAAGTTTTGTTGATGGTTGGAATGGCCGGTTTACAGATTGTAATTGTTCAATTGTTCTTCAAGGGAAGTAGAAAGCAATTGGTATAAACGACCATTGAGTGCCTGGTGTGCTGCTGTAGCTAAAGAAACAAGGCTAAAAGTGGCTAAAAGTGGCCAAAAGTGGCCAAAAGTGGCCAAAAGTACTGCTAAAAGTAGGGCTAAAACTAAGGCTAAACTAAGGCTAAATGTAAGGCTAACTGGTCCTTATGTAAGCTGCTAATGTTGATATTTCTCACGTGGTAACTTCCAGACTAAAGTCATAGTGGCTACATTTCTACCTAAATAGCTTGATTTAACCACCGATCTACAATACTAGCAGCCACTAGGTTGGATTTTATACTGGAAATATTCCGTCATGTCATAAAACTGTATTTTGTGAGATTCAATATATAAGTATATATGAGAGCCATTGGTTATTCATTGTTCCAGAATAAAACTTTATGATACATGGAGTGTAGAATTAGGTATACCAAAGAAATGAAGGATATACAACATTGATATAATGGTGGGCTAAATTGTGGGTATTTCCTGATATATCTGATAATTAGTGAGTATTTCTAGATTTATTAGAAAATTAGTGAGCCAATTCTCACTAATTCTCATTAATGCTTGATTTTTCTCACTAATTCCTACTAATTCTCATTTGTTTCTCACTAATTCTCATCTGTTTCTCAGTAATTTTCACTAACTCTCACTAATTCTCACTGATTCTCACTAATTCTCACTGAATCTCATCACTAGATCTCACAATAACACATCTCATTATTCACTTCAGTCTCCTCTAATATCAATACTTCGCTACGCTCAGTATTTACATGTCTGAACGACAGCCTAGCGAGGATAAACTCGCCAGAGAATCGGATGTCACCGTCTCCACCAACGTCACTCTGTACGCAGAGTATAAAGGTTTCTTCACCCATATAATTAGTGGAATCACCATTACATTCTGGATAGGCTGGGCCATATTACCAGAGACGTTTCTCAACAATTACCTTTCCATATATTACTTTCCTGATAGATACTGGTCGTTGGCCATACCGATGTACTTTCTCGTGGTGATGTTGTCGATGTATACATTCATCTCTATCTACAATACCGAGGTATTAACGTTACCTTTGGATGATATTCGGAACTTTGTTGACGAGCATGCAGTTTTTGTGTCTACGGCAGTTGGAGCCGAAACTCATGACGAGGTAATGGATTGTTCTATCGAGTATATTCATAAGGCTCCGAGTGGAGTCTGGGACTTGCCGGTGACGTTAGCCAACGAAGTTTTGTATTGTGATAGAGGTGACTTAGATGTCCTGGGATAAAGTGATGTATTACAAGACATCTAAACTTCTCCTGAGTCTATGGATGCTCCATATATCCTCTGAGAAGGTGCTACCAACTCTGTCACATTCCTGGTTACTCATACTCATTCTCATAATCATACTTATACTTATACTCATAATCTACTTGCATATACTAATACGGTAATCACTAATTAATTCTAATTGATTCTTGTAGCGGTTTTAATTTGTCATAAGAATATCCTGATCAATAAGTCACTATGATGAACTAATCACTATAGATCGGTATAGTCTATGTCACGAGGTTTTTGTGCACGTGCTGAGGCTTATGAATTGACTGTAATATTCTCTAGTCAATACACTAATAAATGCCAGAGCTAGCTAGGGCTCTTATGCATTTATGTTTCAACCCTTCTAGAGTACCTCTTAGATTTAGAAAATATCTATATATTTCAGAGACATTAACTATTAAATCTAGTGGATGATAAATTTGAAATATATTTATGATATAATTGAAAATAGATATTTTTATTCTTTTTAATAATAAAAGCCAAATTAGACCAAAATAATAGCTGGAATTCTAGGATAGACATAGACTTAGCGACAATAGACCAATAATTCTAGGCTACCCTAAGAACAACCATTTATAAGAACTTAAGATAACGAGAGTACTTTATTGCATAGTTTTCAAAACATAGCAAACTATACTAAGAAAATAGATAGATCCAGATCTACAGTGATAACTAGACTCGAAGACTGTTGACATTAACAATAACAAGAATGTTTTCTCTAGATGATATTTAATTAGAATATCAAATATGCTAAATGTAAATTAAATAAGTTAGAAAATTTAGAGAAGAGCTCACTATTACCAACCAGAGGGCTGACGTATCTTGAATCTGAGCAAAGTTTCATAGTCCAGCTGAAACTGTATCTATTACGACAAGAATGTTTTTTGCAACTATATGTAAGTTATTTGTGTAACTATTCATGGAAATGTCTGTTTCTATGGGATCTGGCCCTGCGTTATGGTTGCAAAATATGAGAATGGCTGCAAAATGTGCGAGGTTACAGAGCGATGCTACAGCACGATCATCAATTATATATGTCAGTACTCGACATGAAAAGCATTGAGTAGTTTCTGATATACGTCTGGTCCATCGCTAAATCAGCAGTTGTGTATTCTGATTTGTTTTATATATTGGTATGTTGTGTATTCTGGTTTGCTGTGTATTCTGGTTCACGGATGCTCTCTCGTCTCTTCTAGCGTTTACTCGTTCAAACACGCTTCGCTCAGTTACTTGATTGTGATGTGTTTCAGATCTATGAGTGAACTTTGAGTGAGCTATATGTGGACTATAAGTGAACTATCAGACAATACTAGGACCTCGTGTTGATTACGCAACTCGTCGTTCGGCGATAGTTCTCGTTTCTCTAAAATACTGAACTACTAAGACTACTCAGACAAGCGGGACACTGAGTGAACTTAATATTTACGGAAGAGTTGCTGCATAGCTGCTGCTGATAACGCAACTCTACTGATATGGAGAGGGTAAATTTCAGAAGTTAAAGTTCACAAATATTCAAAACTCTTTTATATTCACTAATATTAAACACTGAGGGTTTCAAAGTATTCATGAAGTCATTAAATGTCACTTGATGTCACTAAATATCACTAATGTCCCTAATAATCCACTAATGCCATTTGGTTTGCTATATATTCTGCTCCCCGTATAATCTGATTCGCTTTATATTCTAGTTCCCTGTAGCTTACTCTTCTCTTCTTAGCTTTTTCTCTCTCATCCTCGCTGCTTCTAATAGCCTCGCCTACTTCTAAAGTCTACTGATTATTGATGAATTAACTAAGATGATATTCCATCTACTCTATATATACTAACTAATACTTATATACTATGGTGAATCTGATGTCGAAATCGATTCTAACGGGATCTGAATTTAGATCGCCAACAGAAGACCCTCATTATCCATAACATATTCATTAGACCTGTCTCTAATACACATTAAAGCTACTTTCTCTAATTCCAGATCTAATCATATTCCATAAACTTTTCTAATATGTTGTCTTGTCTCCAAATCCACATGGTTCATGATTTGATTCTCCCATCCATCTTCACCTAAAACTGATTTATAACTAGTCATCAACTGATGAAACAATACCTGTAACTGTTCTGAAGGTTCGAGATAGTTTCCAATACACACAATGAAAATCGAAAGGTTTTTCTTACCTTGCAAAGTGGACAAGCCGCCAAATCCTTGATCAGGGTTGAGTTTGATGGTGTTTATCATTCCCTTGAATCCAGATTCTTTTTCTTCGTTTTCAATCAAATATAACATTTGTGAACACCATTGAAGAATGATTTCTGATAACCTTGGAGCCACCACTTCTTCACCCCCATTCAATCCAAATCTACCTAAACAAATTGCTGCATTCTCCAATACAGTTTGTTGAGTGTCGACACTGTTCAAAACTGGGATAAGTAAGTTTATCAAGTTTGTTATGTAGGGTTTAAACTCTTCGTAGGATAATCTCATGGCTATTTCCCCCAACGACCAGATGGCGTTGTTGTAAACTGGGAATGTCGAGAACGACCTGTTATTGATCTCGTTACCAATGCAAATAAATATTGATTGGAGGTATGGTTTGATCAAGTCAAGCGTAAAGATAGCCAAATCTCCCAAGAGTGCATATGCAGACTGTCTAACATCGGGGTTGTGGTCTTCAAAGCATACCAAGATCAATTCGACCAAGTTGGTGTTGTTTTGCAAGATCAACTCGTGAGAATGGTGGCTGAACCCTTGAATCAACCCGTCGATAAGGTCCAATGACGTAACTATGAAATCCTTCTCTGGCAATTCGAGCAAGGGGTTGGTTTGACATTCTTGGTCCAATTGGATGTTGGTGGCCAAGATTCTGATGGCTCTTTCATACACTGGAACTGCATACGGAGAGAAAAGTTCTCCAAGAGTAGCGGCGATAGAAGCCATGCACTCTAGCAACGGCCACAAGTCTATGTCGTCATCTTCGAGTTCTTGCCATTTGCTCAATAATGGAGGTAACAACGTTGAAATGTATTCAGATTTGGCAGCAAAGTTGTCGTAACCCATTTTTTCAACAAACGTTTGTATACAATCGTATAAGATGATCAAATTCTTACGTTGATAGGTTTGGAAACACTTTGAAAAGTGGACCAAGAGTGGCTGGAGGTAATATTCAGTGAGCGAAGCGTCGGCCTCCTCGATAAATGAAGATAATGCCGAACATGCCGATTCTTGAACGACTTTTTTGGGATCCAAAGCACACGATATGATCGATTCAAATGTTGGTTGGAAGTAGTTGGAATATTCTCCTCCCTCGTGTGCTTCTTCTGCTACCCATGTCGCAAATCTGGACAATGTCCAACATGTGATTTGACGAACTCTAGGTTCATTGTCTTGCAATCTATCCACCAAGTATGGTACCAAGGTGGGCAATTTGTCTCTGGATAATTCCATACAACTCTTGCTGATAGCTCCAAATGCAAGAATGGATGCTTCACGGACTGGCCATTCGTTCGAGACGATTTTTTCCTGAAGAATTGGGAGAGTAACTTCCAACACTTCTTGAGGCAAGTTGAGCGACAATATATCCAAGGTTGCAGCCGAACATTTTCTCAAACTCCATTGTTCGAGTTCTGAGTCGGAATCGGAGTCTTCTTCGTATTCGGAATCGGAATCTTCATACACCTTGGTGGGTTTTTTATTTCCATTGACGTTGTGTGAGTCTTTGGATTTAGCATTTTGCGGCTTGATATCTTCATCTTTGTCCACAACAGTAGTATCATCCTTAGCGTCGGCTATAGACATCAAAAAGATTTCTTCTTCTCCATAGACCATTTTGCTCAATAAAATCGGTAAAATCACCTTCAACTTTGGCTTGAATATGTTCTTGTCGGTTTCGGCAGTAGACAAAGCTAACAAAAACTCACAAGCTTCTAATGAAACCTCTTCGTCGGAGTCTTGCATCAAATGCAAACAATAATCAATGACACCATCGAAATGAGGCATCAATTTGTCGGGACGTGTTTCCAAAATCAACGAAAATGATGAACATATATTCTTTCTGACATTGTTGGAAGGATCGTGGGCGAGCTCAAAGAGTTTCATCAAAAACTCATCCAAATACACCAAAAACGATTGAGTTTTCAACGGAATAAACTGACTGATACAATTGATGGCCTCGGCTCGGATATATCCACTAGTAGGATGGTTCATTAATTTTAAAAAGTTGGAGATCATAAAGTTCAACGGCCTCTCACCATTAAATTCCACGTCAAGAGCAAAGAAACTATCTTCACAGATCTTACTCAACGCACTCATGCTTGCCTCTTGGGCAGTTATACTATCATGAGTTGTATGGTTGGCTATTTCGATCAATTGTGGTAAAGCTTGTGGCCAGCCTTCGATACCATAGATGGAGAATAATGTGGTGATGACATTTCCGGTGATATTCCTCACCATTTTGTCTGGAACAACCAATCCCTTTAAGATGTTATCCAATAAATACTGTCTGTTCTTGACTGGCTGTCCTGTGATGGATCTATTCTTCAATATACTGTTCTTCAAGTTAAGACCAGCGGCTGCTCTGACATCCGACTTGGATGTTTCGTCCAATACTAATAAATAGAATAAGTAGTTTTCGATCTCGGGCTCTTCTTTGGCTTGTGATAACGCATCGTTGGCTTGTTTGATATGTGTAGTATTGCCAGATAATGTTCCTTTGAAGATTTGTTTCAAATGCTCCAACGCATTAGCATCAGGAGTCCACGACATTTTGTAAGGCAGAGGATGCAATTTTATAGTAGTTATTTTGATAGTTTCTGCAGCGGGTCTCCTCTTCAGTATGTGTCTACGTACACCCTGGTAGAATTATACGTTTGTTTTGATATTGAGTGGTGGTGGTGATGATTTGATTTTTTCAGTTCAGTTAGTGAAGAGCAAATTGAAAATTTTAAGCGCGGTGAGATGAGAGGTAGAGTCGATGAGAAGATGGAGAGACTCGAGCGAGACGGTGGCCGAATGGAGAGACTCCTTGGAGCAAAGAGTTAATAGGTGATTATTACTGGAGATTACTGAATTAGCAAATGTACCAGAAGAATGGCTCTTTGCTCTGAGAAGACTGTGGTTGAGCAATAATGACATTTCGCTCTGAAAAGACAAGAGTAGGCTATATATGGGTGCGTTGTATGATATGCTATTGCTATTGATATTGCTATTGCTATTGCTATTACTATTACTATTACTATTAACTATTCATTAGAGCATTCCTTCGAGTTCTGCCAATTTTTCAGCGAGTTCATCAAACTTACCCAATATTGGTATAAACATGTCATGGACGGGCTTGGATTTTCTTCTATCCATTGTACTGGTCTTAGAATATCCAGTTGGTGTAGAGAGGGAGAAGTTACCGTTGTTCAACGAGTTCATACTTGTTAATGGAGTGATTTCTCCCTCGGTGTTGGAAAACTCGCCTATTTGGCAGTCGTCGTCGTCCTGGTCATCATCTTCTTGGTCATCGTCGTCCTGGTCATCATCTTCTTGGTCATCGTCGTCATCGTTGCCGTCTTCTTCATCTGCAAAGTCATAGGCGTCGTCTTCTCGATCGATATAATTGTAGTGGCCCTCATGGTCAGAATTCTGTTCAATTTTAATACTCTCGACGTAAGGTTCATCAAGCACAAAAGGGTCCTCTAGTTCGTGAACTATGTAAGGGTTCTGTTCAGTATTGAGATTGCGTTGTTTCTCACCGACAAGAAGTGGCTTTATCATAGAATCTTCCTTTTCTGAATGAAGAAGGGAATTCTCTGCTGTTGTGGTACCATGGTCGCAATGGGTGAATGAATTGTTTGCTAGTTCAACAACATGCGAATCTGACTGAATGAGCGAATCTGTCTGAATATGCGAATCTTTATGAGTCTCTGAATGAATAGAAATATCCTTATGAGTGTCAGAATGAATGGAATCTTTATGAGTATCAGAGTCGAACGAATTATCCCTATGAGTACTAGAGTGGAAAGAATCATCCGTATGACTATTCGAGCCAAATGAGTTATCCTTAAGACTATTCGAGCCAAACGAGTTGTCTTTAGAAGTAGTAGAGTCGAACGAGTTATCCTTATGAGTAGCAGAGTCGAAAGATTTATCATTAGGAGTATTAGAGTGGAACGAATTATCTTTAGGATTAATAGACTCGAGCGAATCCTCCTTAGAAGTACCAAATTTAACTGAATCATCCCTATGATTGTACTCTTCTCCGGATGTAGCTTCCTTCGAAAGTTCTTTCACGTTGTCATCTTCAACTTGAGATGAAGGTACTATGATTGGAACACTTGTAATGGTATCGTTGGTAGTAACTCCCTCGGACATGCTTTCAACATCTTCATTGCCATTTTCGGACTCTTCCTCTTCCTCTTCAGAGTCTTCTTGTCCACTAATCTCCTTGCTGGATCCGTAGTGGTCAAGTCTGAGCTGTTCTTGAATGTCAGAAGTCATCTGGTTTAATCTATCAAGTATCACAGACCTCCTTAAGTGCGTTAGGTTGTTAGATATGCCCAAATTCTCATCATCTTCATCGTCCCCTGTAGGTGTGAGCAGTTGGAACGTGTGTGGCTTTCTTGTGGGCGGTGTGTCCGGCGAAAAAGAGCCAATAGATTCGCTATCGAACTGGTTCGATTGTGCTTGTGGCTTGGTGAACAAGTCGGAATCCAATTGTGGGGAATATGACTTTGCTTTGGCAAAAGCGCTTGATTGTAAAGAAGGTGATTTTAATGAAGGTGATTTTAATGAAGGTGAATTTAATGAAGGCGATTGCGGTTGAAGTGGTTCTATTCTAGCAAGTGGTGAATTAGGCGCATCCTGTGATGGTGCTGGGGGAGGTGGCTGCGATGGTATGGGAGAACGGGGAGATGTTAATGAGGACGTGAGTGACTTTGTTTTGCTCTTACTCTTTGAATTCTTATTGATAACTAATGGTGTTTCATTTGGATAGATATCACTCAACACTTCGGAAATTCTTTCTTCAGGGACATTCTTTTCTTTAGATATTTCGTCGTGGGCAACATCATAGAATGTATGGCTGAATCCTTTCTTTTGTTGATCACGAATATATTCAATGTCGTCTTGATGATCTGGGTTTTCTTCTTCGTTCAAACCTAATTCAGCCAAACTTTCAAAAGTCACCGACTTGTTATTCTTTTTCGAACCAATACGGCGAAGAAGACTATTGCTCTTATTCATACTATTTCCACGCGACACAATCAGGTCCTGAGAGTTAAAGATTTGTGATACACTATGGTAATTGATCGGATGGGCCAAGTCTATCAGTCCTATGTCAAATGTATCTGTTGAAATGTCGTCATGAGATGAGGTTTCAATTATGTTATCCCTTGAAGTGCGCTCCAATTCTTCATTTTTGAAACAGTTTAATCTGGCCAAGCGTTCTCCATATGTTTCAAGACATTCGGCAGGAACAAACCCAATTTTCCCGTCTTCGTCGTCAGATATATCATGATTTTCGTGGTCTTGGCCGTCGTCATCGTCATGATAAACTCTGGTCTTTTTCGAATGCAATATCCTTTCAAGTTTGGTCATTTTACGGATAAGCCACCAGTAGTTATCCAGATCATTGATGAGAAATACAGGTTCTTCTCTAGAAAGAGTACAATGAGATGGGTCCGGCCCTGAAAAGTCATAGAGACCATAGAGCTTACCGGGATCGATTTCACGTGGAGGAGAACGGGGAGGTGACGGAGGAAGAAGTATATCTTCATCGTAGAAATCATCCTCATTGACTTTATCATCGCCTTCTTTGTTTTCATTCGTATCAAACATTTCGTCCTTATCAAACATTTCGTTCTCTTTTCCAAACATTTCGTGCTTTTCTTCATCAGCATTACTCTCATCGCCATTGACTTCATCTTTCCTATTTTCATAGGTGAATGTCTCCATATCTTCATCAGAGATGCCTACTGGATCGTCAACATCTATTATATCTATTTTTCCATGAATCCAATTGTTTGGAGATGTTTCAGACGGTAAAAGCATTCTCGAGTTGTCATCATTGTAATGTTTTCCAAACTTGGTTAAAAACTTTTGTTGGCGTTCTTGAAATAAATCATTTGGATTGAAATGGTCATCATCATTTTTCATATATTGAAGGACTGAACTTTGGACGTTTTGCTTACCACTTTTGTTAATAATTACAGACGAACCTTGTGATTGCTGAGTTTGGTTAGATGATGCAGTTGATACAAACGAAAGTTTTCTTTCCAAATCTGAGAGAAGTCGATTTGTATTCTCCAAGGTTGATGAATCCTCGTGAGGAATTATAGGATCCATCGATTGAAATATTGATTATCTTTGGATTGAGATATTAGTAGATCAAGCTTTGGTTAGTTAACGAGTAGATTCCTTAGTGGAGTAGATTAATTAACGAGTAGATTTGTCCTAAAATAGGAGATCTTGTACTGATCAGCGGCGGTTGAGATTTGGTATTGAACAACCACAATTTAACGTAGATTGAAAAACTATAATAAAAGTCCAATTACTAGTGGTGCAAATACACTATGGTTATAATTAGAACTCCTTATTGCTTCAGCCACTTGACCAGCTTGTTGAAAGTTATTCTTGGTGGTGTAAATTAGATTTCGATTTTTTGTGATGTTTTGATGAGAAATTAGTAGAAATTATTTACAGCCGCAAGGTTCGTGACAATTGCACCACTAAGTCGCGAAGACAAATTCTGTATGGTTTGCAGATAGATGCAAGGCCGGTGGTGGATGTTTCAAATTGCTGATCGGAATTCATTAATATCCCGGCGATGAGCGATATTATTTAGTAGATCTATTATAGATGAACTCGCGTCTAGTTGTCGATAATTCGGTAGATCATCAATAATATTTACCAGCTGAGTTGAATACTCGCCAATGATACATATATGTATTCATACAATCCTACTGATACAAATGGCTTTGGATTCTATCAAATCTATTGATATCTCGGAATATCTTCGAAGATTTCAGAATAAATCCTACACCGATACGTCATTATCTCTATTTTATCTCTTTAAGCCTCTATCTTTTCAGCCTCTATCTACAATCTCTTCTTTAATATCTTCCTTGGTCTCTTCGGCCCCTTCGGTCTCTTCTTTCCCTTCTTTTTCTGTTCTTTTATGTTTCTTCTTTAGTCTCTGTACTCCTCGATCTTCTAACATTCTGTCTTGCCAAGGACCGAGGAATTAAGTTTTGAACTAAAATGTATGAGCCCTACGTTTTAAGAGCCTATAGTTCGCTAATCGAGAATCATAACGGCAAATCCGGTCATGATACCCATAAGTTACTCTTCAGATACCTCCAGGGAGTACTGGATACTGCTGGACACGATCGTGTCAAATATGCATCTCATACGGCAAAACATTGCACAATATCCATCACATCTACGCGTCTCAATAATATCTCTTAAAATATCAACAAATATCACCTGTATATCAACACGTTGACTGTTTCATCTACATACACACATCGTATATCTGTTACGCGGTCGTCTAAGCAAGGGCATCGCTTCAACACCAGTTACGTCACCATCCATTAAAAAATACTTCGTATAAATTTAATCGTGATTAGGTGGTTTAATTGATGATCTACACGTTCTGACGAGGTTTTAATACGTTTGAATACTTAGTACTTTAATATAATACTCCTGGTAGCTTGGTATCGACTCTACTATTTGAGATCTTATATCACCAAACAAATAGAATTGTTTGTCATATTACTAACCATTTCAATAAGAACTAATAGCGAGATTATTTGCAGCTTCGCTCATAGCTTTTCAATATCAGATACTTAACTGGTGATAATTGAAATGGCTCTTAGTACAAAGTTAGCTGTCCCAGCTAACGAAACAATCATTAGTAACATTGCTAATGAGAGTTATCTGAGTGGAAGAACCTCACCAATAGAAGAGCTTTAATATAGAAAGAAACCATCTACTTATTAGTGAAGATCTTATACCACTGGAAGATTCACAAACTTATCAGTTGAACCTCTTCTGAAAGAATTACTAACATCAATTGAGAAAGATTTAGTTAACAAGATTCAAGATTTCTGTATCAAATTGTTGAAGCTCTCGATCTACATAGAGATATGTGACAAATGGCATTTAGAGATGCTAAGACAGTTAAGTTTAGAGATGTCAAGAGAGTTGCTAATACAACTAGTCAACATTACTCCAGACTACTATAATTAGCCATCCCGGTGTAATTGATTAACATCGGCTGAATAACGTCTGTTGATTAGCATCAATTGAATAACGTCACTAATTCGAGTACTCGTTTTCTTACATCTCTTCCTCTTCCTCTTCCTCTACAAGTTTCCTACATCAACTTTCATTAATCATGATTTATACCTAGGACATATAAAGATACTTTAATCTCCCGAGACTGACATAGATACATTTTTCTCAGAGACTGGACTTATAAGACTTTCTGATACCTTTCACGTCCTGGCTTAATCTACCATATGATTTTACAACTTCCCGGCGTCGACCTCTATTTCTTGGTGACTTGGTTCATAGCATCAGCCAAGTAATCGACGTTTCCATCATTAATACCAGAGATAGAAAATCTTCCATCTTCAGTGGCATAAACCGAATATTCGTTTCTCAATCTGATAACTTGCTCGGAAGACAAACCAGTGTAAACAAACATACCTCTTTGTTTCAACAAGTGATCCCAGTTGTAGTTGGATTTGTCCAACTTTTCGTACAATTTGGAACGAACGGTGTTCAATCTAGAAACAACCGAGTCCAAATCCTTCAACCAGTCTTGTAACAAGTCGTATTGTTCGTCAAAGATAACTTCGACAATCTTGGAACCATGGATAGGAGGAGAAGAATAGATTGGTCTGATCAATTTCTTTAATTGAGATTCAATGGCTAAAGAAGATTCTGCTGATTCAGTGACGATGGAAATGGATCCAGTTCTTTCACCGTACAAACCCATGTTCTTAGCAAAAGATTGACAAAGAGCATATGATTTAAGGTTACCCTTGACTACCAATTCGTTCATTCTTCTGATCAAACTGATATCTTTGAATGGATCACCAGAAGCGAAACCTTGGTACGCCATGTCGACCAAAGGGAAGAATTTCTTGTCTTCAATGATTTGTAAGACTTCGTCCCATTGAGATTCAGTCAAATCCATACCGGTTGGATTGTGACAACAAGCGTGCAATAAAACTACAGAACCTTCGTCTTGGGAAACTAAAGATTTCTTCAAGTTTTCAAAGTCCAAGTTGTTCATGGAAGTTTCGTAATAGTTGTAAAACTCTGGTTGTAAACCAGCATCCTTGAAAACAGCTACGTGGTTAGCCCATGTTGGTTTTGGAACCAAAATCTTTTTGTTGGTGTAGAAACGGTTGAGGAAGTCTCCAATAACACGAAGAGATCCGGTACCGGAAATGGTTTGCGAGGTCACGATTCTACCGGCGTCAATAAGCTGCTTCCCGTTGGCATCCTTGCCAGAATTGTTGAAGATAAAGTTCTTGACGATGTTTTGGAACTTCTTGGATCCACTGATTCCAGTGTATTCCTTTTCCTTTTCCAAAGTCAACAAGATTTCTTCGGCTTTCTTGACACTTGGGAAAATGATTGGCCTACCGGTGTTATCACGGTAAGCTCCAACACCCAAGTTGATTTTTTTGGAGTTGACATCCTTGACGTAAGCTTCACTAATTCCCAAGATCTTGTCTGGAGGAGCCAAAGGAATGTCGGCCCAGCTTGAGAGAGTCTGGATAGTGGAGAATTGTCTCACGACATTGGATGGAATATACGAAACTCGGGCTGAGTTTCTAACTAAGTTTGTTCTATACATAGTTAAGGTTTTGGAAATTGATTTTTCAAAGGTGGCACCAGAGTCACTATTTATATTGAGTGAAAATTTAGCGGTAATTTTTCGTGGAATTTCCCCCGCCGTGAGTCAGGTTGAGTCGCGTCAGAATCATCAGAGGGGGAGGAAAATGACTAGAATTGGTGCCAAATGGGTATCTCGAAGCTTAGGCTGTACTATCCATATGGATTTGTATATTGGTGACAAATTCCGCTGGTGGCTGACCTTCTTAGGTCTCTTAACTCTTACTATAGACCTCTGAGCCGTTGACTCAAATCTGCGGTCTCGGATCAAGGGAATGCATATGAACTTTTCTGGGGTCTGGCCGAGCCGTATTTTTCCGATACTACTAAAACATGAGGAACAAGGGACAACAGCTTCTTACGGACACCCATTTTGCTCTCGTCACACTACGCCCAAACTAATCCTTTGTTTTTTCCGACACTCGGAGACCTCCACAGTCACCTTCAAAACATCTACGCAGCAATAGTTAACTTCGGTTTGGATGTCGAATCTCATCGGGATGTCGGATCCCACCGAGCGTGCGAGGCATGTTCATCAGGTGGGCTCGGTGAGTTTCATTTAATGATAGATTTAATCAGCTAATGATATTAGCGAAGTATAATGAGGTCGGAAATATTCATGCGCTTGTAATTGGAATCGTCTAGCGGGAGTTTGGCGGCTTGCTTGATTAGTAATTTAGTACCAACTTTATCGCCGATGCTTCTGGAGGGGACTACTATGAAATCAGTCTAGATGTATTGTATTATGTATTGAGAAAAGGGGGAGGGGTATATATATTATTCTCGAGGATCTCCCCTGTTAGCGTAAAACTTTGGTATATGGAATCTTGAGTAGGTCCTAATGCCGTTGGTTATTAATGTATCCTAATGGCTATATCTATATATAAATAATTATATATATATATGGATATGGATAATACTTCGCTGCGGATTATACCAGATGAGTATTGACGTAGTATTTGGTAAATATTACAAAGTTTACAGAGATGGACAGTCAGGATAGTAGTAGTTGATGTAACGTATAATGCTCGTATATGGTATATATATTCTCTTTTTATAACAGTCAAAATCAGGTTGTATAGTGTAGTGGTTATCACAGTTGGTTTTGATCCAGTTAACCCCAGTTCGAATCCGGGTACGACCTATTTTTTGCCATCTTCTCTACTTTTTGTTCCGGCACACGCAAATTTTTTCTTGCAAGATGAGCTATCAAATATTTAATTTTCAATACTCCAATATAAATCTTTCTTTAGTTAACGATGATTAGAACAGTGTATGTATTATAGAGAAATGAAACTGCATGAGTACGCATACTAACTCCTCTAGTAAACCAAAGAACGCCCGTTCTAAAAGAGCATTGGCCAAGAAGGAAGCCAAGCTCGTTGAAAATGTCAAGTCCGCTCTCTTCGTTCCTGGATCCACCACCAATAAGATGTTGCATGACACCATGTGTGACTTGATGGCTCTTAAGAAACCACAGGCCAAGAAGTTCACCAAGAAGAACGAAGTCAGACCTTTTGAAGATGCAAGTGAACTCGAGTTTTTTGCTGAAAAGAACGACACTTCTCTCATGGTCTTGTCTACCCACAACAAAAAGAGACCAAACACCCTTATATTCACCAGATTCTTCAACCATAAAGTATACGACATGATCGAATTATCTATACAAGATAACTACAAGCTTTTGAGCGATTTCAAGAAGATGACTTTCACCTTGGGTTTGAAACCAATGTTCACTTTCAATGGACCTGCATTCGATTCTCATCCTGTGTTCCAACATTTAAAGTCATTGTTTTTAGATTTCTACAGAGGTGAAGAAACTGACTTGCAAGATGTTGCTGGTTTGCAACATATTATTGCTCTTTCAGTTGGTGAGATCACCGACTCTAACGAAGAATCAGCCAAGAACTTGCCTCTTGTTCACTTTAGAGTCTACAAATTGAAATCGTATAGATCTGGTCAAAAGGTGCCTCGTATCGAAATTGATGAAATAGGTCCTCGTTTCGATTTCAAGATCGGTAGAAGAACTGGTCCAGCTCCAGAAGTCGAAAAGGATGCTAATCAAAAACCAAAACAACTTGAAGCCAGAGTTAAGAAGAATGTTTCTACTGATTTCATGGGTGACAAGGTTGCTAGAATTCACGTTGGTAACCAAGATTTGGGTAAATTACAAACCAGAAAGATGAAGGGTTTGAAACCAAAGTACGATCAAGATAGTGACTTTGATGAAGCAGAAGATGCTGAATATGATGAGATTGAAGAATCTGAATCAAAGAGACAAAAGGCCTAAGAAATTAGACATACAAGAGGTTAAGTCTAATCAATAGAACACTGGAGCCGCACTTAAAAGATATCTTCATCGGGGTAGTTAAAAAACCACCCAATTTGTACATTATATAGTATAACAGTCTCGAGACTGTTAGAATAGTAGTTCTGGAAGTCTTCAAATAGTACTAGTATATAACTCTAGCTTCGTAATGCATTTTCCATCCATTGTAATTGTCGCTTTTTGCATCCATTGTCGCGGATTTTCCCACTATTCACGTGACTTGCATTTTTCTTTTCATCGATGCAAAACAAAACAAAACTCTAGAGGAATACTCGTATTTGTCAAGCACAGCATGTCGAATCAAGGATCCATATTCAAGGCTAGACTGTCCCGTCAGTCTGTATCGGCGGCTACTGATGCTCATGACTCGTTTACAGAATCAAGTTTGCACGATGACTCGTTCGTGTCGACAAATCAGCACCCAAAATCAACAACCGTGGAACTCACAAAGAATCAACATTATTGCTTCTCGAAATTGCCGGCATTGCCTCTGGCATTTGAAAGCGAGACTCTTCTTAATGCTTATTCAGATTATAACTCCAAGTATTCCCTAGTTATCAACCAAGACTCTATCCATGTCTGGAGTTATAAGTCTACCGACCCATCGCCATTATCTATTCAGTTTCCACTTGATGACTCGTCTATTATTCCATTGGCTATATTGACAAGGCCCTCCAGTGGTTCCAGTCAAGATCCGGGGTTGGTGATTATTAATTCTTCTTCCGGTCTTGTTAAATTTTATGAAAGTGTGCAACATGCTCCTGCACTTGGACTCATCAACAATAAACTATTAGAGTTGACTATTCCTATCAATACAGCCAAGGGCGAATATATCACATTGGCTGAAAATGTCGAGCCTGCTGGAATTGTCGTTGCAACCTCGTGGAAACGTTGTGTTTTGATTTCGCTTCGTGATTTCAAGAGTAAACCCCAATTGTATTGTTACGAGCTCATGAGTGGGTCCAATTCTTCTGGATTTTTATCGTCGATCTTTGGTGCTAGAAACAATTACAATGAAGAGGTCACTGATGAAATTGTTAGTATAAAATCAGGAAAAATAACCAACCATGGTTTAACTCAAGAGATTATAGTCCAGGATTCTGCTGGAGGGTTCAACTTTTTCACATATCAACTTTTATCGGCCAACGGCAACCCATACATTGACAGAAAACATTCTTACAAACACAATCTCTCCTCGTATTTGGAAAACAACCTCGATGGCTTTCTTCCTGGCTCCAGTTTGTCAATTAAATTTTTGGATATATGGCCACTTTTGGAATTCGAAAACGTATACTTAGGACTTTGTCACATTGACGAGAATTTTAAGGCTGGCGACGGAAAGAATCTCTTATTGCTTACCATCAAAATAGATTCTACTGGAGTTTTACTCTACGGCTCCCACAAACTCCTCAGGTATAACCCAGACTCCATTATCTCGCTGGCCAACAAACCAAAGTTGTTTCTTCCTTCCCCAGGAAGGACTGCATTTGTCACTATTGACAACTCTATCATCATCACCGATATAAACACTTCATACATCCATTCTCAAAGCACTGTTTCATACTACAAACCTCGTTGGGAAGATATTGTGAAGTTGAAATCTTCCGTGGATGTTATTGGGTATGGATACGAAAATAAGTCCAAATCCTGTAACCCTGCCCTTATCCTCATCACTAAGAATTCCGGGGTCTTGAGGTTAGAACGTTTCCCAGCAGAATCCGATAATATGGAGGTCGATGAATTCTCTACAAACCCTTTCCACGTTATCAAATCTCATATAGAACAAGGGATTTTTTATTCCAAATCCTCAGAAATTGAATTTGACGTGACAGAAGAGTTTGACAACGGTACAATAATCGATGCCGTGGATAAAATTATTATGGAAATCACCGACTCTTCGTCTCCATACTTGCCTTATAGTCTTCCCTCGATTAGTGACTCTTTAACGCTTAAAGTGGATTTATACCAAAAGTTTATTGAGTATTGTTACCGCAACTTTCATAGCCTTAATCATGTCCTTATTCCAAAGATAGTTGAACACTTGGAGAAGACCAATGTTGCTTTGAAATTGTGGACTAATATAGATGAGGATTCTACCAAATTGAAAGAAGTGTTGGGAAATATAATCATCCAAACACTTGGTTTCAAATCTGACGAAGATGTGCTTCGGAAATTCTTCAATCATGGAGTAGACGATATCAATGAAGTTCTCACCAAATTTATCGAGCAATTACTCGAAGACGGCTTCTCTTCACCAACTTTGATGACCCTCTTGGTGGACACAATGTATGATGGAATTTACCTCAACGAGGTACAATACATAGTCGGACACGAAGCCATTCCAATCAGGAAATTATGGATATTCAATACTGCATTGTTAATTCGAATTGAAGAAGCATTTGCAAAGGAATACTGTGAAAACAACAATCCAAGCTTCAGCACACAACGTCAAGAAAACCTTGTGAAATTGTGTGAAGTGTTGTACTACTTTGTCACCAGTGCAATTAGGTTTATGCAACAACATGACCTGGCAAACGATCAGTTGAAGGAATACTTGAAATGGTACAAGTCACGTAAATACTTTTGGATCAATGCATTGATTCAACAGAACATGATCACGGAAGCCATCAGTATTGCTGAAAAGTATCATGATTTTTCGTCGTTGTGTCAAATCTTGGAGTCTGAAAAGATCAAAATCGTAGAGAAATATGGAGAACAAAGCAACGAATATGACGACTTGTATGAAAAGTATTCACAATATTTTGAAACATTTCAATACGATTTTGCTTCCAGTTTGTATAACTACCATTTGAAGAACGATCAAATCCAATCATTGTTGTTGGAGTTCACCAATTATAAACACTTTCTTCAACGTTTCTTCCAGGAGAACCCCAAGAAAACAGCCAATATTTCGTGGATTCGTTATTTGTTGGATAGTGACTTCGAAGCATCTTCAAAAGCACTTATTACATCATCTACAGGTGATGATAAGTTGGACAATAAAGAATTGAAATATTCGCTTGCAAAATTATCTGTTTTGGCAGCAAATTCACAATCCAGTTTGGTACAGGAATCTTTATCAGAAGCTGAGTATAACTTAGTCAGTATTAGAAGTCAAAAGAAGCTTCTTGAAGGTTTGGTGGCTCAGTATAATGGTGAAAAATCGTTTTTAAAATTCCAAGGAGTGTTGAAAAGTTTCATAAGTAGTGGAATTGACTCCAATACTGTGGGAACTATCTTAGAACCTTCTTTCCAGAGCTTTGTAAACGAGCAACAATTGTCTACAGTCAATCTCATGAATTATTTGACGTTGATAAAGCCATCTGTGGTTGAAAACAAGGGTTTTGCCTATGCTTTGAGAGTAGCTGGTGTTGTTCAAAACGATAACATGTTCAGTTACTATTCTCAAGTTGTATGGTTAAGGTTGTTGGTATTGGGAGACGACTGGTCCTTTATAGAAAAGGCAAAGTTGAAAGTAGCCACTGATGAACATATCAAACAAAAAGTTCACAGTACTGTATTATACAAGACATTTGTCGAGATCAATGCCGATGAAAAACTCGTTGAACAGTTGGATATTCTTTTGGAGAGTGGCAGTTTACTTGATGAACGTGAGGACGATTTGGTGGTTAGAGAACTTGACCAAAGTCTTCTTGTAAAATTATCAGACTTGATGAAGAAATATGATTTCAAATCTTGGATCAAATCTATTGAGCAAGAAGCAAAAATTGTGAATTTATAGATACACTAACTATGTTACATAATATACAGTGGGAGTAGAGGCTACTCAAGCGATTATAGAAAGAAAACGATGGATATCTTGAATATATCACGAGGCATTTTTAAAACTAAATCTTTCGAGATATCTCAGTTTCAAGGTATCTCAGTTTCAAGATATCTCAATTTCAAGATTTTTCAGGTTCGTCCTCATCCTTATCTAACTTTATACGGACCAAAGCTTCAGGCAACGGAGTTTTTATTTCATAGTCTTGATCTGAATATTTCATTAATCCCAACGATGCCAACGATATGGATTTCACGACATTCTGCCAATTGGCTAAGATCAATGAAACACTTTCAGTCCCATCCTTCATGATATCCAATTTTTCGCCGACTTGTTCAAGACTAGTCGCTAATTCGTTTGTTAGTTGGCGGAACTCTTGAAGTTTCTGTAAGTCTGCTCGTTTCTCGGCGATTTTTTGTGTATATATATTCTTCAGCATATTGACTGAAGTGTTAGCTTGAACTAATTGAGTATAGGCAATGATGGAAGATATTGTGAGACCTTTGTGGAGCTTGTTTGAAAATTATATAAGTTGATTAGAGCCAAATAACTGTTGGGTTGGCTGCTGTGTATATGTGAGTCTGTTGAATATTGAGGAGAAGCGTAAGTTTCGGAATCGTTCTGTGGTAGACGTGGATGAGGTTTTGTTTTGGTTCCAGAAATATGAAATTTATATGCAGGATATGTTTGGCTGCAAATCTTAGATTATATAAAGAAGAGATGAGATGGAAGAAAGGGAGTAGATTTGGAGCTTTGGGTAGTAGTAAATTATTAGGAATTTGATAAAAGGAGTAGAAGTTACATTTTTTTACCACTTGGTACTAGTAAGCCTCTAACAATGAGTTACATATTGCGCAGTTGTAGTAATCTTGACAATATTTCTTCCTTGTATTGGAATCTTGAAATTATCATTACTTTGTATGGCAATCTTGTTGCGTTTTAGTACAAGATGTTCAAACTTATATGGCTGTTATTGTGGATGTTACTATTCTGAATATCCAGAATCTTCATGTACTATTGAGAAGAACCAAAAATTGTATGAAACTGTTCACTAATCTGGTGAATTAGCCAGGAAGTATTAAGATATTTCCCCTTAAATATACGATCCAACTACAGCTCAATGTTAACAGTCGATATTTATTAACCACCAATTAACCACTACTATTGCAATGCTTTTACTTCAATACTTTCATTTACAATTATAGCACTAACTATATAGCGACGTGCGCTTACCGTTTTCTTTTGTTTACATTTCAAATCCTCATATAAACAATCATTCTCTAAATCATCCTGGACAACAACAAAGAAACATGGCTCGAAAATCGATCGACTTTTCTCAGTCGTTGCTACAGTTCCAATCTCAGGCGAGGAGTCGGAACGAGAGACAAAATAGAGCGAGCTTGCCTAATATTAATTACGGCGGCAATACAAATCGATCCCACAACAATACTGCAAACCGCCCCATCAATACCACTCGGATAGAGCAAAGCACAGAATCCTGCTCCAATAACAAGGTGTCCCCCTATGCCTCAAATAACCACAACTCTTATAATGAAAGTGAAGTTGAATTAATCAGAACAAAGTACATTCTACAAAATAAGTCTCTAGCCAGAAGCAATTCGGTAATGTTGGCCAAAATCAACGAAATGGAAACCACCGTCGGTGATTTGATCAACGAAAACATGAGGTTAAGAAAATCTTCAAACAATAACGGTTTAAAGGGTCATCTTGAAGAGAAAATGGACCTAATTGAATCAAACATTGTAGAAAAGGTGAATGAGATATTCCAGTATCTAAAAGGTATACGAGAAAAAGAAGGACTAATGATGAATCCTCAGCTAGACATCTTGAACACTATCAACCGTCCAATCACATCAACTCCCATTGATAATGAGCGATACTTTCCTTCATTCAACTTCAGTTTTGGCAGAGAGAGAGAAGTGGATGGGGAAGTTCGAGAAGTTAGTCCCCGAGTTAATTGTACAAATGAAGATAGAGAGTTGGAAACTTCAACGTCATTCAATATGGGGCAGGCCAAATCAAACTCTCCTGAAATCAGCATTGATCAAACATTCATAGAAGAATCTTCAGTCAACAATAGAAGGGCTGATAAATTCTCTACAATCATAGAAGAGAAGGAACCATCCGATTCATCAAAAGAAATGGAAAGCATTCAGGAAATGTTGCCCAAGAATACGGAGAAGCAACATACAGTGCTGCAGAAGAAGGATCTGCTTGAGAACAATATAGAACCGAATATTTTACCTTTGGAAACTGGAAAAGGGGTAGTCGAAAAACACTCTGTTCCAAAAATAATTGATATATCTGACAACGACACAGACAAAAAGTTGGAATCAAAAAGGATACGATCTAAAAATACTGGAAACGAATGTTTGGGGAGCGAACCGAGTAATCCTAGTCAATTCCAAAAGGTTTCTAAAGAAAGCCGGGCTATTGGTACCGAACTTACTCCAGAATTACAAAATGCTCCTAAAACACACCAATCAACCGATTTGACATCTATTCCAAAAATATCGGAATCTACACTGGGTGAAAAGAAAATACAAACATCTTCGAAAGCAAATTCTGAGGAGCCAGAGGAAATATCAAGACCACGTCGTACTAGAAATGTCGTTGATTACAAAGGCATTTCTTTACGTGCGAAGATGAGAAGAGAATCTGCAGGTTTTGTGGATGCAGTGGGAGAAAATGCCATGGTTAACTACGGAGTAGTTAGTCGCAAAACAGAAACCCCTGACAACAAACGAAACAGTTCAAGGGAAATTGAACCACTGAAGATAACTCAGCGTAAACCTTTAGGGAACGTGACTAATACTTCACAACCCAAAAGATTGAAATTGGACAAGAAAGAACCTATTGAGGTTTTCAAAGACGCTACAGACCAAGAGAATGAGGCATTGTCGGTATTTGACTTTGAGGATGAAACCAAAACCAGACGAGAATCGGTATATATAGGAAAACGGACTGCTAAGAGGAACAGAAGGCATACATTAATGATGTAAGGACAGGAAATATATGTATATAATCATGACATGTATGTTTGGCCAGTGACAAACCAGTTTTGGACTCTACTAACATCCTCTTTTTGAGTTTTGGTTGCAATTTTCTTCCTTCTCGATTATTGTGATCTATATTAGAACCGGAAAGAATACTTTACACTGATAACTGGACATTATACAGCTGATGCTAGAACTATTATATGCTGATGACTGTGGGAAAGGAATCGTCAATTTTGCAAGGTTTCTAATAACCCATGATGAGCTGACGCTCATTTTCTCTCGAACACTCATTTTCTCGAACACTCATTTCTCAAACACTCATTTTCATCTTGATGGCTCCGTGAGGATTATAATCAGATATTTCAAAATCTTCAAACTTAAAGTCGTCAATGTTCTTAATCTCCTTGAGTCTTTCAGCGTTTATGTTAAGTTTTGGGAAGTCACGTGGAGTTCTTGTAAGTTGTTCTTGCAAGGCATCTATATGATCCAAGTACACATGAGCATCACCCAACGTGTGAATGAATTCTCCACAGTCCATATCCACAACATGGGCGATCATTCTGGTCAAAAGAGCATACGAAGCGATGTTGAACGGAACTCCCAACCCCATGTCACAAGATCTTTGGTATAAAAGACACGATAATTTCGGTTTGGAGCCTTCGGGAAAGTTGACGTAGAACTGACAGAACACATGACACGGAGGTAAGGCCATCTTTTCGAAGTCTGGAGGATTCCATGCAGACATTATGATTCTTCTGTCGTATGGATTAGTTTTCAATTTGTTGATGACTTCTTGAAGTTGATCATACCCCTGGCCAGTGTAATCGGCGTCGCAATCTTTATATTCTGCACCGAAATGTCTCCATTGGAATCCATAAACTGGACCCAAATCACCTTCACGACGGTGTACTAAACCTAACGAATCCAAATACTCTCTGGAACCGTTCCCTTCCCAAATCTTGACACCTTTACTACTCAATTTCGAGGCATCGGTGCATCCTTCGACAAACCAAAGTAGTTCATGAATGATGGCCTTGGAAAACACCTTTTTGGTAGTTAATAATGGAAAATTGTTGTTGGATAAGTCGAATCTTAATTGGGGAGGTGCAAATAATGACTTGGTACCTGTACCAGTTCTATCCGGTCTATGTTCACCTTCGTTGATGATTTTTTGGCAGAGATCCAAGTATGACTGTTCAGCGGAGGTCATGATGTGAATTTAGTTAATGAATTAAAGAATGTAATAAAAGGACGTTAAGAGGATATTGTCTGATGACTTCTGTAAAGAGAGACTTGCGGTAAACTATCCAACTATGAATAATATTAGTAAATAGACAGCGTTTGTAACTTCAGTTACGCGTCGCGTCACTATGTCGTGCGCGGTGCTAGGTTATTACATAAGTGAATCGCAACTGTAACTAGATTGATATAGATACTGGTTCGAATATGTGCTTAGATATTACGAGGTTGTGAAGCCAGAATCATGCACAATAAAGCTGTCTAGATAATTAACAAGAAATTGAGTAACTTCTTTCGATCTTGTCCTTGAAAGTTTCAATGGGTTGTTCTATGGCTAAGACTCCGTTGTCTTTAACAGTACAGAAACATCCCTTCCCTAAATCCAACCATTCTTGAATCGATTCGTTTTTCTCGTTATCTTTAATCGTGGTAGATTTTCAATTACTGACGAGTCGCCAAACTCGTTAAGAATTATATCTAGCTTCTTGTTGGAGATTTTTCCTATATTCTCGAGTAATAAAGACAAAGTTCCTGAACCCAAATATCCTGCAATGATTGTGATTGGGATCTTTTATTAATCTGTTTATCATTAGGGTCTTTGTAATTAGAGTCTTTATGTTTGGAGTCTTGGAATGAAAGGATCTTATCATTGGTGATCTCATTGGTCTCTTTTTTGATATCGTTGTCATTTTTTGATGCTTTTACGGTTCCATTGGAATCGGTCCGTTCTCAATAGTGTCAGTAGGAAGTTCTACTAAATCAGGTATTTCGTCCCTATCATCTCTAATGAGTTGTCTTAATCGCATTTGAAATATTTTTTTGTCCGCCCATAGCCGTCACTTACGAAGATCCATAGTAATTCTACTAACGATAGTCATTCATAGTATTCTACTAAGATCTGCTAAGTATTATAGGATCAAAATTGCTTACAACTGCCAATTTCGTTTATTTTCACTAGCGAATATCAATTTGTACCTTCCCTAAAGACTTCAATAATTTTATCTCTCAACCATTCCTGTCTCATCAATACTCGCTAAAGCTTGCGAACATCAAGAACTTGCGAAACGTAATTCGTCAGTAAACTAACAACAATTGTATCAGCTAGCAGCTAGTTCCAATTGACTAACTTGATTATCTCCTCATAGCTAACCAAATTGTCATATCTAACTACTACTTTCTACTGCTAATTCTCTTTTTACGTTCTTTCTCGTGATAAAGTACGATAAGTTTCTAGATGCTACGTTGGTAGGTGTGATTGCATACCATCTAATGATTGCACCATATACAAAAGTCGAGGAATCGTTTAATATGCAAGCGATCCATGATATAATTAATTATGGAATCTTCCCACGATCTACGATAGTTGAAAATTACGACCATGTCCAGTTTCCTGGAGTAGTACCACAGCTTTTATAGGAAGTTTGGTGTTGGCGGGCATTTTTAAAGGGCTCAACTTTATTATGGCCCTGGTGGGCTATGATTTGATGAGTCTGACTGAATCTACTCAAGAAAACGTGCTGTTGGTTGTAAGAGCTATCTTGGGTCTTTTGAACGCTATACTGTTGATGAAACTTAGAGACAGTGTGAACAAGGTGACGTTGAATAAGAGGTTGAGAGGATCCATTGGATTTTGGTTTATGTTCTTGTTGTTTACCCAATTTCACCTCCTCAACTATTGTTCACGTACTTTACCGAACTTTATTGCCTTGCCTGTTGTTTTGATGGGTCTTAGTAAAATCGTGGAAGGTGATGTATCAGGCCTTGTTTGGTTATCTTTTGCAGGAATAGTGTTTAGACTTGAGGTTGGATTGTTTGGTGGTCTCATTGCATTGGTATCTTCGTTACGATTTAATCAATCCAAGATCCATATCAGTATTATCATGTTGGTAGGTGGAACTATTCTTGGATTGTTGGCAACGGTTGTGGTAGACTCATATTTCTGGGGCCGTTTAGTAGTACCAGAGGTAGAATCGTTTGTCTTTAATATAGCGGACGCAAAATCTGCAGAATGGGGTGTTGAGCTGTGGTCTGCATACTTCCAACTGTATCTCTTCAAATTGTTCAGACTTCCAATTATTTTGTTGTCGTCATTTCGTAGATTTTATAACACTGATCCTACTTATGATGGACTTACAAACCTGAAAAGAGCCGTTTCTCATCCAGCTAGACATTCGTTGAGGATCTTGAATGACTCTTCCATGTTGTATCTCGCTGTAATGTCTTTCCAACCTCACAAAGAATGGCGATTTATCATTTATGTTGTTCCAGTTTTCACACTTCAAGCGGCAACCGTACTTACTCAGATTTCTTCTGATACAAGGTTAATACCTAATGCAAAGTTAACGAACAAATGGATAATGCTTTTTTTCATTGCCATTTCTTTATTGGCAGCCGCTTCTTCATTATTTGTGGGCTATATTTCGAGCTTTACCTATCCAGGAGGAGTGGCTTTGAATCAAGTAAATTTTGACTTCCTACCCATTCTTAAGAAGCGACCTATCATGGTTCACATGGATGTGGCTTCCTGTATGTCAGGAATCAATAGATTCGGTGAATTACACAATGGACTTGTTCATTACGACAAAACCGAATCCAAGGTAGAACTTTTGAAGATATGGAATGATGTTAGTATCTTGATCACCGAGACCAATATGGCAGAAATTGATGCAGAACTTGAAACTGAACACATTTACAATCCAAGCAAGTGGCTAGAAATGGGAGTTGTCCGTACATTTGGTGGATTTGACTTCGTACCACTTCTATCTATAGTTTATGTACTGACTAGTGATGTACGGTTCTTTAAATTCTTTTTAAAATATATTATTTGGGATGAAGCCAATAAAGGAAAGTTCACTACTATTTTAGGTATGTTAAGGTCACTTCTACGGCCGGGGGATTGCATTTATATGTATGGGAGAATTGGACCAGACGAAGGATTAGAAAAAAAATTAGACAATGAATTAAAAAGGCTCGAGAGCGACGAAAATGTCGAAGAGAATCTCGGTTTGCGGGAAGAAGAGGAAATCTTACTTGGATTGAAGGACCACAGATTGACTGAAAGTAATCCAGATGATATTAGGGAAGAGATTTATCAAGAGATAGATGAGATGGAGTCTCATTATATAGAATCTTAGTATTATTACTGTGAAGAGAAGGTGTTTTATGAAAGAGTTCCACGAAAGAGAGTTTTATGAGAGCGAACCGCTTATTTCTTTGACTCTACCTGCAAATAGTCAGACTCTATTACATGTTTGACTTATTGTCTCCCTCCTCCATTGACATTTTTAATAGTATTATTTATTTGTCAAGCTTTAGAATATAAATTTTCATGTGGTGCTTAGTGCTTTTTGCAGCCATATTACGTGTTGTTGAGATTTTGCGGTCAGAGCTGATTTTTCAGCTGACTTTCTTGCGTGCTTCTGACCTTCTTTGACTTGGATCTTACCCCAATTATAGTCTTATCATAGAGAAGCTAGAGCTGTGGAAGCTCTAGTCAATTGAATAGTGTTTCCGTATTTGGTATTCGGACCGACTACCTATTTGGGGAGAATAGATTTTACACATGGCTCATAATTATGCTTATATAATCAATAAACATCAGTACCGCTGTTTATGTAATCAACAATATTGGAACGACATTTTTATGTAATGTCGTTTATATGCACGACATTTATACCATTCTTGCAACTACATCCCCAAAAGCAGATATTTCAACAGTTATATGTAGTCTAGTCACTTCAAATTGTTAGGAGAAGACTCATTCTATATTAACAAATGCAATAGGGACCTTATAGACTACCAATTAGACGATTAGAGGAACTCTCTTTACCAATCAAGACGGCTCTGGGATTTTTAACCTTTCACAACAGTCACACCTTTATGATGCAATTCAAATCACCTCTAAGCGTTTACGAAGGTTTGGGCCGAACTCTACCGTATTATTTCCTATAAAATAAAAATATTGGTATCCCTAGAAGTTTATCATAAACTCTTCATAGTTTTCCTTCTCCACTTCATCATTAATCAATCGACTCAACATGACTCCATCGCCAACACTCGTGATATAAAGTGTATCGTTGGATCTGACTATGAACTTGAAGGGTCAGCTCTCAATTCCCATGTAGTAATCGGTGTAGTCCGTGTTATATTCTGGCAATTATACCTCAATAACACCCAACCGTTTACGTTGAGAAGAATCTGAATAGCAGGGAAGCGACATTTTGATAAACGATCTCTGGGGCAAAATCTACACTAGTTGGACTCGGGTTTTCACCAACTTGGGGCCCTCCTCGCTAAATTTCCCTATTCTTAATACACTAAACGTTGCGTCGTTTTCAATGATATTTACGTTGACCTTATCGTTTCGTCGATAGAATGCAGCTAGGAGACCATTACCCAGAACAAATGGAGGTTTTAGGTCTCTCTATATGAATATACCGCCATTTTGTGACTAATTTATCTTTCATAATAAATCTCGTTATTTTTTCAAATAATATTAGGACCCTGGGGCCAATTCTCATGGTTGCAAATTATGTTTTAGCTGAGTATTCAAGTATTAGCCACAATAGTGAGATAGAATTCCAGGCAGTCATAAAACTGCTACAAACACCTACAAAGGCCTACAAAGTTCTACAAAGACCATTGGTCAAATATCACTTGGAAATGTTTATTTCTTTATACTAAGCTATGAGCGTACTTCTTAAACTAGAAGCTTACTTCTTTTCACCAAAGATAGCGTCGGAAGCTTGTTGAACAAAAGACTTATCGTTCTTGGAGGTGGCATCACCAGCAGCATTGTCAAGACCATCGGTAACCTTGTCCTTGAATTGTTCAGGAGTTGACTTCTGGGAGTCAGGCTTTAATGAGGAGGAAACTTTGTCGGAAATATCTTTTCTACCAAAATCGGACATATTGAATTATTTGATTGATAATGTTTAAAAGAATTAGAGAGAAAGTGGAAACCACGAGCTTTTATAGTTTGGCCCAGGAACCAATTCCCCAACTGTGCTCCATGCAACCAGGTGTGGACCCAGGTGTGGACCCCTCTATTGCTTGCTACTCGTGGGTTGCTCACTGTGAAATGGTGCCCCAGTCATTGCTTTAGCAAGTAAAACGGAATTCCACCGGAATTTCGGCACATGTGACCTGTTCGTGGTGCCATTTACGTCATATTGCTATGTAATGTTGCTGTGATTGAGGAGCTGTGATTATATCCTATTATAGAGCAATCAGATTATGTAATATATTTTGTATTGCTTGCTCTGGCTTATGTAAGAATGGTTTCAGAATGGATTGTGATATTCTGTATCTGAGGTTCTATACAGATCTACAAGGTGTTGTATGTCTATATACAGTACAGTACAGTACAGTATACTACACCAATAGATCTACAGTTTTAGGAGTAGAGTTATACAGCTTTTCGGCGGTGGTGATCCAGCGGTGATGGTCCTTTGCTAGCTCTAGCAATCTAGATGAAGAGTTCTATGGGGTTTCAACCTGTAGTTCAATAGAGTCTTAAGCTGTAATTCTATAGGTTTTAAGAAACTGTTGTTCTATACGTTTTTAAACTGTAGTTCTATAGAGTAGTAAACTGTAGTTCTTCAGGGTCGCAAACTGTAGTTTTACATGTATCAAACTACAGCCTCTACGGGTGTTAAACAACAGCTTCTACAGGTAATAAACTACAGATTGTACTGGTCTTAATCTGTAGTTCCACGAAGTCTAAAGCTACAGACTCTATGGCAATCTAGATATACAGTTTTATACTACTATGGGACTACACAACTGACGTTGCAAAACTCAGTCTTCTCACATCTCTGCATTTTCACAACTCTGTAATTTCACTTAACTCTGTAATTTCACTTAACTCTGTTATTTCACTAGACTCTATTGTATTCTTACATATACCCACATAAATCACTAATACTCTCACCAATCTTTATAATCCACAATTAAGTCAACACTGTCCCTCGAGGTTTCAACTGGTCTGTAATATTGTCAGACCGTTCACTAATAGATCTGAATCCTTCGCCCATTCGCTCATTCTTGATGACTTCTAATCTTCACGAGAGATCGCCACTAAATCGCTACGCTCCTTAGTGTCATTCACTCACTCTGTTACATAATCCATGCAAAATATTTGAACCATTTGGGTTCAACAAGTATACACTTTGATTGGGCAATGACTATCGGCAGTTCGCCTGGATTCATGGGCAATGTCTGTAGATCGCCTTCGATAACTGCCTTACGTCCTTTGACTTCTATAACATTAGCTCTCAACACAACCGTACTGCCTGGAGGTGCCTGGTTCTTGAAGTCTATAGATAATTTAGCAGTGACACCTTTTTTGGAAGGAACCAATGGGAAGCCACAAGTACACAAACCCTCGTCTAATATCGTGGATACAATTCCATTGTGGATTTGGCCGTCTTGACTTATCAACTGATCGCCCAAATGATAGAAACTGGTCAACAAGCCTTTTTCCTCGTTGAGGAACACGATGGGATCGATTTCAAACAAATCAGGACCAAACAAAAGTCCCGTTCCAATATAGTTGTTGTGATGTTGGTCGGGAAACATCTCGCTCTTTTTGTGTAGTGTGTACGAAGGGTCGTTGCTCAACGTTTTGTATTCTGTGGTGTTTTGGATCTGTTGGAGAACACTCTCGTTGATGTTGAGTAATTTCTGTTCTCCAAACTTGTTTTTTTTCCAGTCTTGGGGGAATACAACTATTCCCACGCCAAACGCCATTAATGGCACGGTCTTTCTGACTATTCCTTTAAACATACTGTTGAGATGGCAGGGGTTTAGAGGTTGGAGGTATCCCCAGATCTTGATTTGATGATCGGATGTTTATATGCAGGATGAACTGGAAGAAGAGATATAGAACAAGATATAGCAGAGGGTTTCAAGTGGAAGTAGAAGGGTACAATTCTACTTAGACGGTACATGCCTATACAAAATGAGTATATTGGCATATTATTAGCCATATATTTTCTTAAATATTTCTCTAACTAGACGTTATCAGATTATTACCGACTACCTACCAGTGATATCTACACCACTATGTTCAGTAATGAGTTTGACCAACTTTGGAGGGTTGGCTCCAACAATGGTATCCAATTTCTCTCCGTCCTTGAATAAAATACATGTAGGCATAGCGGAGACTGCGTATTCCATGGCTACATCTTGAGCCTGGTCGACGTCGACTCTTCCGAATTGGACCTCGGGGATTCTTTCGGATAACATGGCGAAAATCGGCTCGAGCGCCTTACATGGACCACACCATGTAGCGTAGTAATCGATAACTGTGACTTTGTCTGGATTGTCAACCAACTTTTTGAACTCGGCCATGGTCGTGATTTCTTGGACTTTTCCATGAGGAGTGGACATGGACCGGAATTGGAAGCGTGGGGCCATGACCGGCTTGATACTTCTGATAGCACTGCGTGAATATAATGTACGTAACATGTTGATAAAGGTGAGTTGTAATGAGTAAAAGTGATTAGTGAGACAGAAGCAGTGTAGAAATTGACTCTGAGAGTGTCGCAAAAATGTAGAATTGTCGTGAAAATTAGTATAGATCGAATTGTCGCAAATTTTGGTTTGCGACATCTTCAATTTTAGTGGAGCTAGAGAACACTTACGAACTTAGATTAAATGCAAAAATACAATTACAGAGCCGTATTTGGTTTAGATTGCAGATTCTGTCTATTTGAGTATTTCTGCTCTTTTAGTCATGGTTTTCTCTATTCTGGGTTACCACCTCCTAGTCCATAGTTCTCATCACCTATATATAAACTTGCAAGATCTATTGAGCTTAATATTCTTTGAAATATTAACTAAAGGATATTTGGCTGATATTCTGCTAAGATTACTATGCTATTTCATTCCTCTAGGATCATTTTTCCATTATTATACTCTACATTTTCTCTATCGATTGTACTTCTCTGCTAGAGATTTTTGAATTCTGCACAAAAATGTATAAAAAAGTTTAAATTTGTTTTAAAATCTATATGTATTGTACGAATGTAAGGGCCAGTACCCAACTTCTATCTTCCGTGTAACCTTGTTAGTTCAATACGGTCTGGGTTGGTTTTGATAAGTCTGCAAAATCACGTGCGCCTACCAATATCTTACATAATACGCGATGGAATTTTTTTCAGCTCATCTAAGAACTTTTCAGCTCTGGAGAAGAGACTAGTTAATCTTATTAAGAATGGGTCTCGCTAACAAAGGTACTAAGCGTGCAGCTAGCAAGGATTTAAAGAAGGTTACAAAGAAGAGTAAGGTTGTTGAAAAGCTTCCTTCCCCTGAACCATCGAGTGAGTCCGAGTCCGAGTCTGAATCTGAAGACGAATCCAGTGGAGAAGACATCTCTGCCTCTGAAGATGAGTTGGATACTAAAGAATCTGAAGACGAATTAGATGAATTAGACGACTTGGATAACAAGAACGGTAAAGTAGCTGAAGAGTCTAAAGAAGTCAATGACGACGATTCTGACGAAGAAGGTTCTGAAGACGAAGCCAAACCAGTTGATCCAAACAAGAAGACATCCAAAGAACAACATGCTGAACAACGTAAATTATTGTCCGAACGTAAGTTGCAAAGAAAGTCCGGTAACGAAGTCCAGCAAATCAAAAGTTTGTGGGAAAGATTGAGAGTCACCAAGCCAACTCCTCCTAAGGAAGTTAGAGATAAGTTATGTAACGAAGTATGGGCATTGGCCAAGGATGTTATTCTTGATTTGGTCATGAAGCACGATGCTTCGAGAGTTGTCCAGACCTTAGTCAAGTACTCCTCCAAAGAAAGAAGAGAATTGATTGTTCTTTCAATGAAAGGAAACTACTATCAATTGGCCACTTCTTCGTATGGTAAATACTTATTGATCAAGCTTTTGCATTATGGATCGAAGGAATCTAGAACCCTCATTGTCAACGAACTCCACGGGAAATTGCGTAAGTTGATGAGACACAAAGAAGGTGCTTATGTCGTTGAAGATTTGTTTGTATTGTACTCCTCTGCTGAACAGAAACAACAAATGATCAGAGAGTTCTGGGGTGCTGAATACGCTGTTTTCAGAGACTCTGGTAAGGGTAAGACTGTGTTGGATATCATTCATGAATCCTCCGAAAAGAAACAATTGATTTCCACCAACTTATACGGAACCATCAGTGCTTCTGTTGAAAAGGGTTCAACAGGTTTCCAAATCTTGCATGCTGCCATGAAAGAATACACCACTGTCTTGGTAGACGATATTGAGGCCAACGATAAGCAAATTAGAGAGTTTATTGAGTTATTGGCAGAACAATTTGCTGAGTTGGTCCATACCCAAGAAGGTTCCGAGGTTGCTTGTACTTTACTTGCACTTGCCAATGCCAAAGAACGTAAGACTATTATCAAATCATTGAAATCCCATCAAAATGAATTGATCAAGAATGAGTTCGGTAACTTGGTCTTGATCACTGTTTTCATGACTGTTGATGATACTAAGTTGGTTGACAAATCTTTCTCTGTTGAAATGTTTACCGAAGACTTGATTCCACAATTGGCCAAGGACAAATTCTCCAGAAGACCATTGCTTTACTTATTGAAGGGTTTGGATGGTAAATACTTCAACCCCCTTGTCAAGAATGCATTAGCCAAATACGAAGAATTAGCATACAAAAAGACAACCAAGAAACCTCAAGAACAAAGAAGACAAGAAATCGTTTCCAAGGCCTTGCCATTGATTTATAACGGTATTTTCGCTTCCACCAAGACTGAAGATCCTGATAAGTCCTTTGACGGACTCTTGTCAGTAAACATTGCTGCTCAATTAATCACAGAATTGATAATGACTGTCACCGATGTTGAAGAAGTCAACACAACTTTGAGACCTTTGTTGATAGACGCTATTTTCGCAAAGACTGTCAAGGGTGATGTTTTGGAAGACCATCATTTGATCAATAAAGTTCCTTTCGTCTCTAGATCTTTGAAAGCTTTGATTCAAGGTAACGACTACAAATGGAATAACGAAACCAAGAAATTGGCTGCCACTGGCTCCAAGGATTCCATACCAGGAACTGGTGCTGAATTTGCCGTAAGAGTTGTTGATGAAATCTTGGGTAACAATAATCTTTTGAACTGGACCACTGGTCAAGGTGCTTTCGTTGTTGTTGCTGTCTATGAAGTCTTGCAATTGCTGGATGAAACTTCAAAGTTTAAGGAATTAAAGACTGCCATCAAGGGTATAAAGAAAGAATTGTCCAAAGATAAGGACAACAAGGGTGCACAATTATTGCTTGCATTAACGAAGTAGATAGTTCAGATGTGACAGATGTTATATCCAATGACGTCCATCATCTTCCTAGACACCCTATCCATTATGCATTTAACCAATCATTATAATTATCATAGGTTTTGTTTTCTCATTGTATATTAAAAAATACCGTCTTTAGACGATACTAGATGTCATAGATACAGTCGTAGCATCGATTGTCGTTAGATTTGTAATCTAATTAGTACACTGGTGCCATTTCATTAGCTCGGCTGTTGCAAGATCTTAATCTTGTTAAACTCTTATAAATCATAAGCTTCATCTTCCTCATATTCCTCCTCTTCACTGAAATCACTGTCTTCCTCCTCTTCCCCTGAACTCGGTGGTATCTGTGGTAAATCGTGGTTATGGTTAATTTCAATTTTCTCGTCAAACTCCTCTTCTTCTTCCTCCTCTTCTCCAATAAATAATATTGCATCTTGATCAACCTCATCATCCTCTGTGCCGAATTCTCTGAACCATTGTAGTTTCTGAGCACATCGGAGACACGTAAGTTCTTCACCAAGTGCTTTAATTGAATTGAATCTCGTCGCAATGCATACATAACAATAAATATGTCCACAATTCGTAACATATGGATTTGTGACTGTTCCTGAGGACGGTGGGGTTTTCAGTCCCATAATTACACTTTTGAAGTTGTTATCGTGACAAATTGCACATTGAGAAACAGGTAAATTGGTGAATTGTGTAAGGTTGCGGCCTGCCACTGTCTTCTCTTTCTTTGGAGAGAATACGCGTTTGAACGATTTTTGAAGCTTGTTCAATTGAAGCAACGGTAAAGTAAATACCAAAAATTCAGTCATTACATTCCATACCAATTGACGGTTTTGAAACTCGAAATTCACGTTATTCCCATTAAACTTTAACAAATCGGTGACTATGGGAGTCAAAGAAATTCCCAAAATTCTATGGGTAAGCGACGGATACTTTCCGTTAACAAGGAACAAGGTGAAATTCACCAAATTCAATACCTTGAATGTATGGTCAAGCTTTGAGAGGATGAAGGTTCTATTATCAACTATTTTAGATTTCAATTTTCTGAAAAGTTCGATTCCACGAGGAGCAGTACCCTGATCCAAAGACCCCTCTTCAATAGAGTATAAATATGATTCGATTCTATCGAAAAAGTAAGTTCCTAGCAAAACTGTCAACACTAGAAGCTTCTTTGACTTACCGATGATTTTACCCGTCTTGAAGTCTGTAAGTTTCAAGTTTTGCAATGAGAGACCATAAGAGGCTCCGCTTTTCCAAACGGTTAGTTTGAATATTACTACATTAAGTATTAACGACCACAATTCTGGGTGTTGGCTGAACGACCAGCGGCTGTTGGTATGTAGTCGAAAAATTGACGATAATTGATCTTTTAAAAGCGTAGTGAGTTCAGAATCTAGAATATGTGCATCTAGTTGTGATACCCTAGGCGATGGATATGAGAAAGGTATCATGTTATGGTATTGTGTGGAGCTGAAGTGGTTAAAATGATTCTAGTTTCTCCACATTATTTCCAGACCGAGGAACATTTGACGTGCGCACGACTTTCGTGATTTTGCAATCAATAATTTAGTCCCAGAAAGCTAATCACTCTTCAAAAGAGACACTATAGACACTAATCACTTCTCAATAGAGACACTATATCAAAATCCTCCCCATTGTAAATTCATTATTCGTTATAAAAAGCTAAAAATCTCAGAAATCAATTCTTCCACCAAAAGAGACGAACTTTTGGACCTGAGAGTATCTAAAGCACCCGCAATTCCTCTCGATATATTCAACGGTTCAAGTAGATCAGCATCATATGCATAGGAAATGAATAGCTTCAAGATTCGTAATAAGGTTAATTGGACAACGGGATTCTTGTTGTGGATCTTAAGTTTGAGCATAATATGATTAATCACAGAACTCTTGAGCATTCTATCCACAATTTTCTTGTTGGTTGACATCAACTTCAAATAACTATCCAATGTGGATTCAAGATTGGATACCTTAGGAAGCATGAAGCCACCTACAAGGCAATCCAATGCCAAAGTACCATCTAGTTCAACATACTGTGGATCGTACGTGGTCCAACTTAAAATCGAATCCAAAGCATTGGATTGCCAATACGGATCCAATAATAAATTATAGTAAACTGATAAGATATCATGTTTCTTCAAAGTATCCTTAACATAGTCATCGCAGTATACCAATTCACAAAGTATAGGAAGAACGAATTGGCGAAATGGTAAGTTTATCATTGATAACGATTTCAAATATGGAACTGCTCCCAATCTCACGATTTCAATCTCCCTAGTGTGGTTCAAATAGCAACAATTGTATAACGTTGGACAGACGATGTTTATCACCTCTTTGTAATGTTCACTGGAAGGGACATAGCGCATCAATAAGCCCAATAAAAAGTCGGATATTTCTGCTTGATGTAAACTCTTTAATGTGTCTGAGATACAAGACATCGACTTGAAGAATTTTAAGATTATTAGCTGGTTGTGAAATTCCAAATTGTTAAAAACCTTGATTAACAATTTGAATAAGTCGGCATTGGAAATATTCATTCTTACTCTGGCTTCGGATTGTCCAAAGTATTTGATGATTTCCATTATTCTATCAATTGTAATTTTGACCTGTTCCTTTGATATAGTTTTAGTTGCAGTTTTGGATTTGAATTTGGTTAATCGATTAAGTAGCACAACGAACCAAAATATGACCCCGTACTTTGATAGAATACGGCACAAATCCGATTTCGATCTGGTCAAATCCTTGGATAAAATGTTGTATATACATTCGATTGAAACCAATGGGAAAGTTGGAGTTGTATCGAAATCCTCTTCAACAAACTTTGAAACAACTCTTAAACCTCCACTAGAGACGAACATTGATAAGGCTTTGTCAGAAGTGTTAAATAACTGGATGAACTTCACCACTTGCAACCTGACTGGGGGATCAAACGACACATTTCTAAATTGAGTTATTCCAGGAATGCCTCCTAGTAAGCAGAAATTTTCAAGCTGTGACACGTTACTTTCAAACAATATATTCAACACCGAAAGTGTATGATACCATAGCTTTTGATTCTTTGGTAGTTCAGATGCCATGTCAAATAATTCCAAAAATGATAGAATTCCATGATCTCGTATTAAAGTATCATGCAGAACTGGATATTTCTTAACCAAATGTAACATTCTCCCGGTGATTTTTATAAGTGAAGCAATGACATCCTCGTTTCCTGAATGGCAAATATCGACTCTACTCGAAAATTTTGAAACCAAGTATTCCATTTTACTTTGGATTTCAAGCTCATTTGTGTCAAAATTTTCAATATCAAGGTTCAAGAAGGGGTCAGACTCTTCTTCTAATTTTTCGTTGTCTATGCTTACCACTAGCTTCTTGTCGTTACTCTTCAAACTTGAAAAATCTCCCATTGAATCCTCACCGAAGGCATCATTATTCTCAACAAACTTTTCCAATAATTCTGCTTTAGTGTACTTCGAAGGTGCCTCAAAAATCATAGTCTTGAACTCCTTATCGACGTCATCTATTTCAATTATAGCAGGTAATAAGGTTTGGAGTTTCGAAATCTTGACGTCGGCTGCGAAATCGTCCTCCCAGTTTTCTTCGTTCGATTCTGAGTAGCTTTTAATAGATCTGTATTCTGTATTTGAATGATCTCCACTCTTATGCATATCGGACATTGATTGTTTCATCAAATTTCCAGATTGTGTAAGCCACCTATGTTTTAGCAATAGCTTTGCATTTATTCTGAGACTAGGTTGTTTTTGAAAGCACTCCAATAAAAAATCTTTTGCTAATGATGATATGCTCTTTGGTAATGGTGGGTGGTCGTCTGTTCCTATGGCATGTAATGTTGCCATTGGATTTAGATCGTGATATGGAGGATTCGTAGTAAATAATTCAATGATGGTGGCACCAAGAGACCAAATATCGGACGCAGTACATAGACCTTCGCCTCCAAGAACCGTTTCCGGTGCCATCCAATTAGGAGTTCCAACTACAGATTCATGTTGTGAAGTGACCTTGGTCGCTACGCCAAAATCTGCTAGCTTTATATCCCCTTCGTCTGTGATTAAAACGTTTGCAGCCTTAACATCTCTGTGTACCACACCCTGTTCGTGTAAGTAGTTCAATCCCAACAATATCAGCCTAGAAAACTCTATAATCTGTTTCTCATGTAGTCCGTGACCAATTCGCTTATACAATTGACGAAGCGATCCCCCTGAACAGAATTCAAGAAAAACGTTCAAAGAATTTGAGGTCTTGACGAATCCATGATATTTGACGATATTAGGGTGTTTCAATATCTTTAACAAGTCGATTTCCCCCATCAATTCACCCACATCGCGTCCTTTCTCCAAGAGGATTTGTTTTATGGCTACTACTTGTTTTGTCTTCAAGTTGATACCCTTGTAAACACAAGCAAAGGCACCTTTGCCCACCATTGTGGAGAATTTGAAGTTTTCCAATGCATTGGCCAGTCGAGTGCCGGGTTTTTTTTCAAATCTTTGGGCTGGTGTTAAAGAAACTTTTACAGAAGGATTCCTTTGGTGTCTAATAGTTCTCTCGGGTGTGGAATCTGCCGCAATAGCAGACGGAGGTCTGAGTGGGTCTTCCAGTATTATACGTGGCCCACCTTGTTTCATTATACTTGGAATTTCGAATGGATTATGAATATGTTCTGATTGTGCTTGTATATCTTTGGTACTTCGTAGTTTTCGTAACCTGATAGGATTTGTGTTGGCATGGCTCAAAATTGGATTTGTGGATGTCCTCTCGAGAAATGGCGAATTGTTTTCTTCGTTATAACTGACTTGGCTCTCGGTTATCAGATATATTTCCCTCTCTTTCTTGTTGGATCTAGCTATATCCTCATCTTGTGAGAATTTATGTATATCTCGTGATCGATGTGATTTTGAAGGTTTCAGCTCATCCGATGACCTAGAACTAGAACTGGTGACTTCGATTTTGTCCAATTTGTTCTGTATTCTCTTCAAGAATGGAGAATCTGAAATAGAGCCAGATTTTGTGGAATTACGAACAATAAACGAAGATCCGGAGAGTTGAGAAAACTTGGAGTATGAAAGGTCCAAATTCTCCCCTTCCTCCAATTCGAAATTGTTGGTATAAATCATATCATCTCTAGTCTCTCTGAACTGGCTGAGGGTCTGAGTTTTATTGTTTAGGCCCTTCGCTTCCAAGGGAAGCGTCGATGCTCGAACTTCGTGAGTGGCTTTAGAATTCATATTCACTCATATCAATTTGTGCTATTTTGTCTTTGATACCTCTAGTCTAAACCAAAGAAATCCCACTCGATCGTATTATTATAGATATGTTATATTTAGGTATTAGGGTTCCTCTAATACTAATAACTGTCCAGGTCAAAAGGTCAATATTTGTTTTGGTTATTTTACGCGCCAGTTATCAAATTAATACGCGATGAGAATTCATTTGCAGCCTTAGTTTGAGGGTTCAATATATACAGTTTGCCTATATGTATTCTTATAGAATAGTTAACTATCGTGATATTAGCAAGTAACTGAGCGAAGCGAAGTTGCTTGTGAGAGATGTTGATGTTGATGAGTCAGTGCGTTCCTACGCTCCTTAGTGACTAAAGAGGTATTGCGTGTTCGAAAGTTACAAAATTTTGGTGGTTAGAACTGTTCATTATTGATGTGGTTCTGTGCTGTCAATAGATAAAGTTTGGAAGATATAAAGATAACATTTATGAAAAAGGTCGAATATCTGAATATCTGAGCATCTCCACTACTTCGTAGAATCTGAACGTATTGAATACAGTTTGTGATTATTTGCATACCATGTATCTGAAGAGTAATTTCTGAAGTCTACACATCGACAGTTCAACGATCAATTAAGCGACCAGTGTTGAAGGTGATTCACAAATGTTCACTCGTTTTCGGTATAATTGTACATCGGTCGATTCATTCAAATCGCAGTATTGTAAGTGTAATGATCAGAATTTTGGCTACCAAAGTCCTATAATGACTGGAATGAATTATAAAACTACTACTTGAAACTTAGAAACAAATTAGTTCAAAAGGCGTGAGAATTATCGAGAAGTATCGAGAAGTATCGAGAAGTATCGAGAAGTATCGAGAATTAACACTAGAGAATTGAATTACAAATATTAATTGAAGTTAGACAAATCATTTCAGGAGGCGTGAGAATTGTCGAAAATTACCGCTTGATATTGGTTGTCTCTAAATAACGGTCTCTTAGGAACTCTATCTGTTGATATGGCAGGATCAAACACTTACTGAGTTCTACCTCTTCTAATTCATATACGTTCAGGTTCTGGATATCTTGACAACTGCTATTCTAAAATAGATACGCAAAGAATACTAATAAATATAGCCACTATTTAAAGTTTTGGATCTGAAATCTTGGTAAGTAATTTACCCGGTCCCTTACTATCAGAGAAGAGAAGACCCCAAGTTTCAGGAATCTTGACGAATTTCTCTGGAGCACTCAAATCAATCAATGTGAAGGAGGATTTAGAAACAGCGATCTTTCCTTCCTTGATCCACGACAAAATTTCTCCAATAGCCTTCTTATATTGCTTTGCGAAGTCCAAGACGATAAATCCCTTAACAGTTATTCTGTTGGTGACAATTTGGCCCCAACTATAGATTCCCGACTTCTTGGCATCATTGTAACCTGCAATAGTACCACAAGCAACAACAGTACCGAAAGGTTTGGTCAAGTTCAACATGGTATCCAAAACCTTACCACCAACACCATCAAAGAAAACGTCACAGTATTTATCGTCCCCTAACGCCTTCTTCATGTTATTATAGAGATCTGGATCTCTGTAATCAACACAGATATCAGCACCAATGGATTCAACGTATTTACATTTCTCTGGACCCCCAGAGATACCAATAACTTTTTTGCACCCAACGATATTTTTGGCAATCTGGATACACATGGAACCAGTGGCACCGGAAGCAGCAGAAATCACGATAGTGTCTGATTTCTTCAAGTTGGCTACTTGCAAGAGTCCGAAGTAGGCAGTTAACCCGGTGAATCCCAAAACATCTAAATACCACGTTAACGGGATGTCGGCATCTGGGATCTTATTAAACACATCACGCTTATTAATCACCACATAGTCGGCCCACTTTAAGTCACAATTAAGAACTTCACCTTGCTTAAAATTAGGATCCTTAGAGTCAATAACCATTCCCAATCCAGTGGACCTCATGGGTTCACCTTCATTGACAGGCGCAGTGTACATTCTGTCAGCAACGAGACCCTTTTGAATCCAAGCTCTCTGAGATGGGTCATTGGACAAGTATAATGATTTGATTAAGATCTGGCCTTCTTGAAGTTCGCCTAATGGCTTCTTAATTAATTTGAAGGTGGAATGTTCGTCTTCAAGGTTGTAGTTGACTTCTCTCCTTGGTTTTTCGTTTAAAATGAAGCAGTTGCTTTCTTTAGGGATGGACATTTTGCTGTTTCTGATATGGTTAAGTGATAATGGAGACATTTCGATTTAGGTTTGGGAGAACTAGTGTTCTATGGTAATTTTGTGGGGAAGTACCTGAAATTTCGGTGTAATAGCCTCGGAGATTTGTTTGTTAACAATCTGGTTATATGTAGGAACCTTTTGCAACCAGTTTTAATCCGCGTGTGGTTGGTACACGACTTTTGCTGAAATGGCCGACTCCAGCCGACCTTGGGCTGATCCCAATACCCGGCAACGATGATTTAACGCACACTTAGCGATGATTTAATGCACTTTAATCTCAAGATTTCATACTTAGGTATATTGATTACAAACTAGTAATTATTATGTGAGTTTGACTTAGTGGCCTCATCCTGTCTGAATTATATAGCAAACTCTTCATGGACCGTTCAAAAGGACCCGACTTATGGTTGCATAAATTATTCTATCATATTCTATTAGTGTTTTATTATATTCTACAATATGTAGCAATGTGTTGGTATTCACAATTTGCATTATAATCTACTATTATCTCAGTATTCTTTCATATTTTAACACTAAGTCATTTCTGTCATTTTTGATGAATTTAATCTATCTATATTAATTTTTTTAGGCAATCTTGGTAATTAACTTACCGTTGGCCTTGTTAGTGAACAATGTGCTCCAAATAGCAGGAACTCTGTCCAATGGGTTTTCGTCTTGAGAGACATCTTGGATATTGGCACCTTCGTTAGCTTTGATTTTTCCGGTCTTGATCCCAGTAACAATGTCCTTAATGGCATCGGGGAATTGAGCAGCGAAGTCACCAACGATAAAACCTCTGACGTTCAATCTGTTTGTGATGATTTCACCCCAGTTGTTAATAACGTTTTGAGAACGGTCGTTGTAACTGGAAATAGCACCACAGGCAGCAACGTGGCCAAAACGCTTAATGGATGGCAAGACGGAGTTCAAGATTTCACCTCCAACATTGTCAAAGTATGCATCGAAGTAGTCTTCACCAGCAATCTTTTCCAATTGTTCTTTGAAATCAGCATCCTTGTAGTTGACATAATGGTCTGCACCAATAGACTTGATCCATTCACCCTTTTCAGTGGAAGAGGTAATACCAACAACCTTGGATGCACCAAAGATGTGTTTGGCGATTTGGACTACCATAGAACCGGTAGCACCAGAAGCAGCGGAAACAACCACACTTTGACCTTCTTTGAATTGACAAACTTCCTTCAAACCAAAGTAGGCGGTCAATGCAGTCATACCAACGGCAGACAAGTAGAATGGCAATGGTAAGCCTTGAGATTCATCGATCTTGTTGAAGATACGGGCCTCGGAAATGATGGAATAAGTCTTCCATTCCAAAAGTCCATTGACCTTGTCACCAACTGAGAACTTTTCAGACTTGGAAGCGACAACTTCTCCAAGACCTAACGATCTCATAGTCTCGCCCTTATATACTGGTGGAGTGTACATTCTCTTTGGGTTAATACCGTCTTGAACCCATACTCTTTGAGTAGGGTCATTGGAAAGATATAACAACTTAACCAAGATCTGGCCATCGACAAGAGAGTCGGCACTGACTTCGGACTTCTTTTGTTCAAAAGAAGAGTCTTCTTGGTTCCACTCGTAGTTACCGACAGTTTTGATTGGGGTTTTTAAGAAAATTTCGGTTGCTTGGTATGACATGTTGTTATTTGGGATTATGGTTGCAATAGATAATTTGAGAGTTTGTCGGATAACTTCACCTTTTATATTCGATTGCGGAGAGGAAAAACTTAATTCCGGTTTGTGCATATGATTACTAACGAGAACAGATTCCGGAGAGTACGCGATGGATGCAAAGACGGCAATGGATTTGTTTAGAGGCTGGGGTTGGTGTTATTTTTAAGCATGGCCTTGTCATAAACGGTTTTTTTACTGGTATATCCCAAAGTGACATTCTGTTGACGTACTAATAATATTGTTGAGTTCTGCCACAAATCGAAGCGGATGTTGGTGTTGTTGTCGAGATCGGTTCTTGGTACTTGCTTTCCTGTAGTCATATGATTCATATGATTCATATGATTCCTTCCATATATACTCTGTAATTGAACGTCCGGAAACGCTCAACTTTACAGATTTCCGATTGGTAATGGAAAGATCCATTGCTCCCCGAACATTCCTCTTCCGGGATATTTCTGCACCCATCGGACTTAATATTTTCCTGTATAAAGTCCGAGATGACACTCGTGCCTTACTACTAAATGTAACTGAATGTCGGCAACTTTTGCACCGGATAATTGAAATATACAATAGAGGGTAAGAAATGAAGATAATTGCCAATCGCCAGCCGACACAATAGTAAATAAAGCTAATAGTTGTACACTGACAACCGTACAAAAATTGGTGATCTTGAATTTGACTACGATTGTTCCTTTTCTATTGGAACGGAACCTGGAGAGTTTGCATCGCTGGCTAAAGGAGACTCCTGCTCGTCGTGGGTAAATGATTCCTTGTTCCAACTCAACAAGTTCACATCACCTGTCTTTCTAGGGTGGAAGAAGTTGATAATCAACAAAGACAATCCCAAAATAAAACAGATTCCACCACCTACCATCCAACTAATACCCAAAAAGTCATTTTTACCACCAATAACAGATCTTTGACTAATGTAAATGAACTTTTTACCGTTGTAAGGCAAGACTGGGAAATGTAAGCCCACTGATATTTCGTAAATACCAGCTTTTAACTCATCGTCGTCGTTACGAAGGGCCAATTTGTTGAATGTAGGTAAACCAGAAGCGTGCATCCAGTTTTGAAACTGGTACCAAGTAGAAATATCAGGAATATTGGTTTCATTGTAACCATTTGGGAACATCTTATACCAGTTTGGAGGAGGCACAATCTCGGTATGGTTGTATTTTGTTTTCTTGAATCTATTTTTGTCAGTAGACCATGCAATACCTTGTTCAGTCATAGAGTAGTCATCAGAAGTTCCATTAACACCCTCCAACGTGGTGGAAAAGGTATCATTGAATAAACTATTAGCAATTAAACCACATGGATAGATTCTGACTCCATCACTATTTACAGCTAAAGGTTGACAGTTCTGACCCACGGTATTCTTGAGAGTGTTAACAGAAGCAAGTTTACCATTCAACTGGTCTTCACTATATGATTTGACATAACGACGGTGGTTGGCGTGGAAGTTATGTAACCTGTAGAAAAGGTACAACGGAGCCTTGATAGTATGAGGAACCTCAAACTGGATTTTACACACGTTTCTTTCATCTTCAAACTGCTGAGAGTTGTCCTTTTCCAATCTCCATTGAGGCTTGTGGTCTATAGTTGGATTATCACGGAAGTTGAAAGTTGTGAAATTGTCAGAAATTTCTGACCAGTGGTCAAACGATGCCAACTTCTCACAAAGACTATAATCGATAGATATGTCTTGAACCGTATGTGATGCATACCACATACCAGCACCCAACGGAACAAAAATAATCGCTATGATAATCAATAACGGAATGACGGTCTTTGCCGTCATCACGGGGTTGTATGCCTTTAATCTCTGTTGTCTGAATGCATTATTCCCTGGTTTTCTAGACCTTGGAGGAGGGGCCTCTATTTCATCGACCGAGTCCGAGTCCGAATCATAATCTTGGCCTTCTCTGAAGTTGACATAAGCTTCTCCTTGTTCAGCCTGTGCAAGATTCTCTTGTTGTCCTTTGACGGCAGTGGAACTTCCATCCCTTACGTCAGACATTTTGGTTACTCTTGGATTTAAACTACTTACAAATCACTTCCGTTACATCCCTGTAAACGCACTTTTGTCCGGTGAACGCACGACTCGCCACTTGGTGTTATGAATGTTGGTATTCTCACTACTGCACAAGTCGCACAAACGTTTGTGCAGTCCTGTACCAGAGGTTTCTCAAAATTTTTCAGTACTTGCTGAGAAGACTTGTCTAATCATCCAACGCAAACAATGTCTAACGCCCAAGAAACAGATGCAGAAAAGAATATCGAGATCTGGAAGGTCAAGAAATTGATCAAGTCTTTAGAAGCCGCCAGAGGAAATGGGACCTCCATGATTTCATTGGTTATTCCTCCAAAAGGACAAATTGCATTGCAACAAAAAATGTTGACTGAAGAATACGGTACTGCTTCAAATATCAAGTCTCGTGTCAACAGATTGTCTGTGTTATCTGCCATTACATCCACGCAACAAAAATTGAAGTTATACAACACCGTACCAACAAATGGTTTGGTTATCTATTGTGGTGAAGTCTTGACCGACGAAGGGAAAGAAAAGAAGTTGAATATCGATTTCGAACCATTCAAACCTATCAACACATCTTTATACTTATGTGACAACAAATTCCACGTCGAGGCCTTGTCTGAATTATTGGAAAACGATGACCGATTCGGGTTTATCATCATGGACGGTAACGGAGCATTGTTTGGTGCAGTATCCGGTAACACCAGAGAAATCATGCACAAGTTTACTGTAGACTTACCTAAGAAGCATGGAAGAGGTGGTCAATCTGCTTTGCGTTTCTCTCGTTTAAGAGAAGAAAAGAGACATAATTATATTAGAAAGGTTGCCGAAGTCGCAGTACAAAACTTCATCACCAACGATAAGGTCAACTGTAAGGGTTTGATCTTGGCTGGTTCTGCTGATTTCAAGACTGAATTATCTAAATCCGATTTGTTCGATAACAGATTACAAGCAAAGGTTATTAAGATTGTTGATATTTCCTACGGTGGAGAAAATGGTTTCAACCAAGCCATCGAATTGTCGGCCGAAACATTGGCCAATGTTAAATTCGTGCAAGAAAAGAAATTATTAAACACATACTTCGACGAAATCTCCCAAGACACCGGAAAATTCTGTTACGGTATTGAAGATACCTTGAAAGCTTTGGATTTGGGAGCTTGTGAAATCCTTATTGTACATGAAAACTTGAACATCGTTCGTTATACCATGAAGGATATTGAAGGGGATCAAGTTGTTGCGCATGCAAACCCAGAATTGCCAGATAAATCGTGGCAATTGGACAAAAAGACTGGTACTGAGATGGAAATCGTTAAGGAAGAAACTTTCTTGGAATGGTTGGCTGAAAATTACAAGAATTTCGGTGCTAACTTGGAATTCGTCACCGACAGATCTTCCGAAGGTGCTCAATTCGTCCAGGGTTTCGGTGGTGTTGGTGCTATTTTAAGATACAAGGTTAATTTCGAACAATTGGCTGATGAATCTGATGATGATGAATATTATGATGATGATGAAGATGCTTTCATTTAAGTAAGCGGACAAGTTCTTCTTCGAGTTGGTAATATTGCTAGCAATTCAGCATCTGAACTACTAGGTTCATCTGGTGAGCATGATAACTCTCCACCTACTCCAAGAGTCTTCAAGCAAGAATCTGAGCGAGAAGAGAAGGTTACTTCTTCAGGTACTTCTTTAGAAATTATAGAGAAATTAGAATCGAAGATCTACACGCAGCAGTGTTCTCTCTATGCTCTACACAACATTAAATCTTTCTGGGTATCTATATTATTAGGCTTTTCTAAATAAACTTTGAGTAATCATGATCATGAGATGTAGAATATAGAGGTGACTACGCTCATAAGATGTTCCTTAATTATGAGAGATGTTCCTTAACTATGAGAGATGTTCCTTAACTATGAGAGATGTTCCTTAACTATGAGAGATGTCCCGTAAATTATGATTTTTTTATTTACTATTAAGATATTCTATAAACTACAACTTTGTTAGGCTAGCTTGATGAGAAGTGTAAGCTATTGTATTTACTGGTTCTTTGGTTTGTTAACTTTCTGGACTTTACCTTTAGTTACTTTATTATTGTTCTGTTTCTTAACATTGTTATCTTTCTTAGAATTGTTTTCTTTGTTAGAAGTATTGTCTTTCTTAGAATTGTTCTCCTTCTTAGAATTGTTGTCCTTCTTAGAATTGCTGTCCTTCTTAGAACTGTTTTCCTTCTTTAAATTGTCTTTCTTGTTGTTTTCCTTCTTATTGTTTCCCTTCTTGCCATCATTTTTAACTTTGATATCATTTTGGTTGGCCATGATATCATTCTTCACCTTGGTATCCTTCTTGATATCTCTCTTGTTGTCCTTCTTATCGTCCTTCTTTGGTTTCATGACCTTGTTTGCTTTCTTCAACTTCTTGTTCTGAACATTTTTGCTCCTCAAATCATCCAAAGCATTGACTTTTTCATGTCCCAAGACGTCCTTGTGTGAATTTCCACTAACCATTTGATGGGCTAAGTTTTGTAATCCACTAGTCAAGTAAGATCTCCTGTTATTGGTTCTAATCTGATCCGATAACATGTGGTTTAATTCGTACCTCATATCTCTGGCTTCCACTTTGGTCAACTGCTTACCTTCCTTTCTCTTACGGGTTCTTTTAATAAAATCGTCTTCGAAATCGTTAATATCCTCCAAGTCTTCGACTCCCAACTCTTCAGCAGCAACCTTGACCCAGTTGTCTTCCTTCATAGTTGAAGTGGATGAGATTGTAGCATCGGCCAATTTGGAAGCAAGGCTAACTCTTGGTTTTAATTGGGTGATAAGATCCATTTCAATAGGTAACAATTTGACATTGTTGTGCATGTTCATTTTGGATCCACTCTTATCATTTTCAGCTACCAACTTTCTCAACTTTCTTAATGGTCCTGAAGATTCTTGTGGAGAGCAAAACATAACAGAGACACCTTCTTTTCCTGCTCTTGCGGTTCTTCCTGATCTATGAATGTATACATCGGCAGTTCTTGGTAAATGATAATGGGCAACGTGATCGATATCAGGAATATCCAACCCTCTGGCAGCGACATCGGATGCAAGCAACACAGCAATCTCATTCTTCTCACTGGCAGCCTTGAATCTTTCCAAAGCTCTCAATCTTTGTTTCTGTATCATGGACGAGTGGATGGAAAATGCAGGTATTCCCAAATTACTCAAAAATGGAACCAATCTCTTGACAGAGTCAATAGCATTTGCAAAAATAAGAGTGGTCCCTGGGTACATCAACAAAAAGTAGTAGAGATAAAGATCTCTTTCAGTAGATCCACATTCCACCAAAGCTTCGGTCACCATACCAGAGACGATTTCTTTAGGGTTAGCATCAATCAACGCAGGCTTGGAGTCCTTGAATTTCAACTTCGAGTTCAATAATTCCAAGATCTCGTCGTTTTCAATCAATGTAGCTCCATCGGTTGGTTTTTTCTTTTGGAACTTATCCAACTTTCCAAATAATTCTCTGGAAAACGTTGCACTAAATACAAGTGTTTGCCATTTCCATTCTTTCAATTCGTTCGTAGGTCTGCACTTGCCGAAAAGCTGCAAGATCTTTTCGAATTCTTCGAAGTGTCCATCTTGTAATAATCTATCAGCTTCATCCAAGACGATGATATCAGTACTGGCCAACCTAATGGCCAATTCTGGATCCTTTTCCAATAATTCTAAACAACGACCAGGTGTGGCAACGATAATTCCAGGTCCATGTGACAATAATCTCTCTTGTTTTTGAATAGATAACCCACCGGTAATACTCACAATCCCATGTTGTGATAATGGAGTATATTTAGCAAGCTGGTTCAAGTGGCTGACAACTTGGTGTGCTAATTCTCTCGTTGGAGCAAAGATTATTCCGGTTGGAGGGGTGATAGTCTTATCCTGCTTATTCTGTTTAATGATGTTTAAGTTTGCGATATAACGTTCCAAAATTGGAATTCCATATGCCAAAGTTTTACCAGAACCAGTAGTGGCTTTTCCGATAACGTCTTTTCCTTGGACGGCCAATGGGATGGTTTTCTTTTGAATTGGAGTTGGGCTTGCAAATTCTAACGCAGATAATCCACTCAAAATATATGGACTTAATGACAATCCCTGTTCTTCATCGTTCCAATCAGGTAAGTTAATTTCTGCTTCGTCTGGCAAAGGCAAATCAAGGTATTGGAAAGCATTTGTTAATTTCTCGTCGTTGTCGTTGTCACTGATTTCAGTGTCTGAGTCTTCAGTTATTTCTTGCTTCTTTTTCTTTTCCTGCTTCTTCTTCTTTTGGGGTTTCTCTTTGGTTTCTTTAGATTCTGAGACTTCTTCGGTTTTTTCGGTTTTTTCAGTTTTGTTGGTTTCGGAATCGTCATCGAACCCAGCGAATTCTTCTTCTATATCTGAACCTTCAGCTTCTTCTTTGTCTGATACCTCATCTTCTTCTATGTCTGAACCTTCTTCATCTGAACCTTCTTCATCTGAACCTTCATCATCTGAAACATCTTCGTCATCATCCTTCGCCAATTTTCTATCTTCTTTTACAACAAATTCAGTTCTACCGTTTACAATCTTGACTTCGACACCATCGATTTCTTCCAAACCAAAACAGCCCAGGAAATCATCAATGTTATCCGGAATTTCGACTGTCTTCCAGTTCAAACTGTCTGCCTTCACTACTTTCGATGCCTTTTGAATTTGCCTTTTCAAAGTAGGAGTCTTTCTAACTTGTTTCTTTGTTACCTTCTTTCCCTTGGTATTATCGGACTTCTTTCCTTTGGTCTTTTCGACCTTTTTGGAATTGTTAGGCGCCATTGATTCTTTCTAGTCTAACCTTGTGCTAACAATAATTTTGAAAAATTACAACCTCATCATCACCAATATTTTCCTGCATATCAGCCTCAGCTCATCAAGTCAAGTCTATCACTTGATTGTTAATCAACCGCCATCAAGATGGCTAATAAGAAGAAGAAGGGTGGATTATTGAAAAGACCAAACACTATAACCGGATCCAGTATCGTGCCGAAAAGTTTGAAGCCTCAACAAGCTAGACAAATTATTCGTAGATTTCATGTTTTACAGAAGAATAAGACCTCTGTTATCAACAAATTGAGCAAATCAACGCAACTATCCATCGAAAACTATAAGGAAGTAATTGGGGAACGCAGTACATTCAACATAGCATATCAGCGAAGTTACTCGGAGTTCATATTGCCAATTAAGTATGGCGATAACAAATTAATCAACGTCGAACATATACTGAATGATATTGAGTTGGTGAAGGAGCTAGCAATAATAGACTCGGAAATTGACCAAAGAGGAGGTATCAATTCATACCAGTCAGCATCTGTACAAGGCCAGAACAATAAAAGAGGTGGAGACTCTTCCAAAAAGTTGGTTGAATGGTTGAAAGAGCTGGATTACAAAGATAGGCTAAACGACGCCACTGCCTTGGAAATTGGATGCTTAAGTCCAACCAACGTCATTTCAACATGTGGTATATTCAAAGATATAGTTCGGATAGATTTGAACTCACAGAACCACTTGATTTTGGAACAGGACTTTATGGCACGGCCGTTACCTTCGAAGAAATCAGATCGATTCAACCTCATTTCATGTTCGTTGGTGATAAATTTTGTGCCGTCACCAAAGGAAAGGGGACAAATGTTACAGAGAATAACACAGTTCTTGAAGAAACCAACAAAGGACTCTGTGAGTACTTTATTTCTTGTGCTTCCGTTACCTTGTGTAAGTAACTCGCGATATTTCGATAACAAGACACTCTTGAATATCATGACACATCTTGGATTCACTCAAACGAAATATTATGAAGCTAAGAAGGTAGTGTATTGGCTTTTTGATTGGAATGGTGAACCTTCCAAGATATTCAAGTCGTTCCCCAAGAAGGGACTGAATCCAGGATCTTCCAGAAACAACTTTTGCATTACACTTTAGAGATATGATCTAAGAGGTATCTCACGTCTTTTTTATGTTTAATACTGTGAATTGGATTTCAACCGGCACAACTCAATAATCTCCATGGTTTGAACTGTGATTTGGTTAATATACCATTTTTATTTCTAATATTGATGTCCAACTAAGTGTTATTGAGAAAATGGGCATATGACCCTTTAAAATGACCAAACTAAACCAGTTGCAATATTTCCTTCCACTACATATATATAATCCCTATCGCCAGACTTACTTCTCCTATTGCTTCTATGTTTTCAATTCAAAAACGGCTCCATTTTCTCTTCATTGGAGGCTTTCAGGATTCAAACATTATGTCGTTTCTAAATTGTTTTGAAATATAAAAGAATAAATCAGTCTTCTCAATATGAATTTATAAACCGTTTCACAGGGAATACATATAATACCAAATATCTAAGGCACTCCTTCAATACTGGACTTATTCAGCCACAAGTCTCTCAAAAAGAATTGGAAAATTTATTGATATTAAAGAATTGAATGATTAAAGAAGTAACTTCTTCAGGAATTTCAAACCAAATTAGCCTTGAATTATTAAATAATGTTCTCCAAAATATTCGCTTGTGCTCTTAATTACAGTATGGCCACAAACCTACCAGAACTGTTGGAATAGACATGCATGAGCCGCTCTCTCTCGTTCTGGGATTTAAAGGCACATTGACTTGATAATAGAATGACATCATTAGCGTTTTGCATGTATTAATACTGCAGACCCCATTAACGTCAACATCTAGTGAAGAACTTCAACATCTAAAGCATGGAACAATTATCGGACTTTCTAATTTATTTATCGAATCAGTTACTAAAGTCAGTTTCTACGTATTAATTTTTAAAATTATAGTTATATGCATTTATCTAGAAAGATTAAACGTAACATCGTTATGAGAAATGAGAGTGTGAACAGGTTGAAAATATATCTGTTCTTGGTGGATGGAGTGTAATTAAACTTGTTCATCTTCAGGCTTAGCATCACTAGCGAAACCAGTGGAGTGAGCCATGTGATCAAGAGATGGTGGAACCCAGTTGGAAGATTTCCATGGTAAAATCTTTTGAGCGTATAATTCATCAACTTCTTCCAAAGTCAAACCCTTAGTTTCATTAACGAAGAAGTAAACGTAGAAGAACGAGAAGAACAAACAACCGGCAAAAACGAAACCGTAGTAGAAGTGGATAGCACTAGTGATGAATGGAGTGAAGAAAGAAATCAAGAAACCCCACAACCAGTTAGCAGCAGTAGCAATAGACATGGCCTTAGATCTGATTCTCAATGGGTAGGATTCGGAAATAATAGTGTAGACACCACCAGCCCAAGTAGAAGCAAAGAAGAAGATGTACAAACAAGTGATGAAAATCATAGCATTACCAGAAGGCTTGTAAGTGTTATTGTTGTCAAATTCACCATCCTTGTATAAATGAACACTACCGATAACGGAGTAAATGATGAAACAGACAAACATAGCAGCGGAACCACCTAATAAACATAGTCTTCTACCTAATCTTTCAATCAAGTAAATACCAAGGAAAGTGGAAGCGAAGTTGACAATACCTAAAATGATGGAGGTTTGGAAAGAATCCTTTAAACCAACAGCTTGGAAAATAGTAGTACCATAGTAGAAGAAATAGTTGTCACCAGTCAATTGTTGTAAAGATTGCAACATAATACCCATAACGACTCTTCTGAGAATAGCTGGCTTACCCGTGATCAATTCTTTCCAAGATGCAGAACCGGCTAAAGCTTCTCTGTCAATACCGGCTTGAATTAATAAGACTTCAGTGTAAACAGAAGGATCTTCAACGGAAATCTTGTTGGATCTGGCAATGGACTTCTTAGCATCTTCAATTCTGTGCTTTTCAATCAAGTATCTTGGAGATTCTGGCATAGCAAGCATACCAACAACTAAAAAGATGGCCCAAAGGAAACATAAACCTAATGGAACTCTCCATTGGGCGGAACCGGTTAAAGACTTAGTACCGTAAGTAACACAGTAACCAAGGAAAATACCGAAGGTGATATTCAATTGGAAACAACAGACTAAAGTACCTCTCAACATCTTTGGAGCAGATTCAGAGATAAATAATGGAGCAATGACGGTAACGGTACCAACAGCCAAACCAGTGATAGCACGACCAATACAGATTTGATACCATTTGTCGGAAGCGGAGATTTGAACGATAATACCAATGACGTAGATAACCATAGAGAACATTAAACCAATTCTTCTACCGTAAACGTCACCGACCTTGGATAAAAGAATACCACCAACGGCACAACCAATGTTGAAAATAGAAATCATGACACCAACTCTAACATTGGATAAATAATGGGAACCATCAGCGTGGACTTGACCGAATCTTTCCAAGAAATCAGTCATGTTAACGAAACCGGAAATAGTACCAGTATCGAATCCGAAAACGAAACCACCAAAGGCAACTAATAAACAGAAAATACAGATAGCAATATATTCTTTGGCAGATTTTTCGGGAATAGTAGGGAGATGATCAGTAATATCCTTTTCAAGAGGCATTTGATCTAATTTTTCTTCTTTCTCTAAGATAGAGGCAGAATCGACAGGAGTTTGAGAGCCCGAGGGCACTTGTTGTTCAGTAGACATTGTAGTTAATACTGTAGAATAAAATGATAACCTAATTGTTGAGGGCTTGCCCCGTATTTATACTTTTCACAGAAAATGGCATGGTGTGTACTTGGCCTGCTAATGCCGGAGAAATTTCTTTTTAGTAATTAATGCGGCAGGAAAAACTCCCGCAAAAAAATTCCGAAAATCGTCACCCCCATAGTAAAACCTCCAGTTTTTCCGCACATTTCCCCCACCTACTTAAAAAATTGAGCCCCACAACTGTTTTGTGAAACATACCACCTCTTTCTATAGGCTAGAAAAATTTGTATAGTGGTGCTATTAAAACAAGAGAAAAATGGTCCAAGTTGTTCCGAAAGACGGCTGACCGGCGATTAAAATGAAAGCATGATACATGTATCACCATATGTAATCACACTTAATTGATAGCTTTATTGTCACACCATTTACGGAGAGTAGTTGTACTATTCCTTACTGTTCGGAAGGTTTGTACCATGCTAGCTAGTGTAGTGATTTTACTGTAGCTAACTGATTATTCTGTATACTAGTTATTTAGGGTACTACGCTTTTGGCAGAATATACATTTACTTTTAACAGAGTAATATCTCGAAGCTCTACAGTTATTAGCCATAAATTAATCTCTAGAAAAATATCTGCCTCCTTTGACTAGGCTATTCATCATTCAGATGGGTTGAGGTAAACCCCACTGAGCTCGTGAAAGATCTCAACCAATCCTACACGTCTCCTTTGTGTAATTATTTGTTTGTCGGAAAAATTTTCTGATCAGCAAGATGTTGTTCATAATGGTGCTATATCAGATAAGCGACATACAAAGGATAAACCATTTTTGTTATGAAACCAGGAACTGTTCTTTCCGTTAGCTGACTTCTACGCTAAAAACCGGGTCAATTCTCCTCATACAAAAGCAATTGATTTTTCCGTTGAAATTACTCCATTGGGCTATATTCTTGGTTAGGGTTTTGTGCCCGAATCTAATTTGTGTGAAAACTTTGATTTTTGTGGGAAATTCATTTTTTCTGTTGACGTTTTTGACCAGCAAAATCAGGTCACCAAGAGTCAGGTGGTTCGATATATTTTCGGTTTCTGGGGAAATTCGGATGTTTGGGGTAAATTACTTCCCGCAATGCACTCATCAGATGTTTCACTCATCAGCCTTCACTGAGTGCTTTTTGATTTTGCCGTTCACGTTTGGGGAATAATTGGGGAATATGGGGGCAATCGGGGGATATATGGGGTCGTACGTGACACATTAAAATTACTTGTAAAGTTCCGGATATGTGTACAATTGATGTGTCACTGTATTAACTAATAAATGGTCCTTAATCTTAGTACCATTCGTTGTATTTTGTTCAGCCAGCCTAACCATAAGTATTGGTAATTCGGTTTGTGCACGCCTTGATATAGAATTGCAACCAGTTTCAAATTCTTGCAGCCTTTGAGTATAGAATTGACGGAACAGGTAGGGGTAATAAGACAGCAAAATGACTGAACGATATGTTTCGAATTCACAAACTCCAGTGGATCACTTCAATTTTAGATAAAAAGAGAGTTTCCTAGAATTTCTCGAAAATCCATTAAGAATATTAATGCTTAGCTGCGATCACAAACAGGAGGTATGATACCATCCAAAGTACATAATTGTCCCTGTAATTTTCTATTAATTTCCAATGTAAACCAGGAGAAGCTACTCCTACTAATAAATAAAAAATACTATGCCCATACTTGTAACTGTTCAAAGTAATCAACCCGCTTACCATACTCATTATCGATGTTCTTGACCACTGCTGCCCTTAACTCGTCCACCATTACGGGGTGGCCACAAGTAATAAAGCATGAGGACCCGGAAGAATTCTTAATAGTACTTCTGACAATATTTTCAATTGAAGGTCTACCTTCCTCGAAATCTATATGTGACAATTGGTGTTTTATATGAGATATAATGTCACTCCCCGTCAACAGCAGTAATTCAGTAGATTCAATCGAATTCACTTCAACATCAGTACCATAATGAAGAGGTCTTCGATTGCCTACTAATAAAGAAGTCTTGTCCAAAGAGCTCTCCAAAATGGGAAGTGTTGATGATCCAAAACGCAAGTCAAACCCTTCAAAACCCTCATATGAATGTGGTTTGGTAACAAAAACTGTGGTAGAAATCCCTGTTGAATTCAAAGAAACCAACTCATCATAGAACCATAAGATCGACTTATACTCACGAACTACCCAAATTAGTTTTAATTTTTGGCTAGTATGACGAAAAGGTTTAACTAGATCCATCACGCCGGCATAGATCCCGGGAATACCATTACCCCCAGCCACAAATACGGAAGTGTCGTATCTTCTGGCTGGTGTATCTTCGCCATATGAACCTTCTATGGCAACTCTGATAAAAGCTTTTTTCTGAGGGCTTGCAAGTAAGGATTTGTATAATGACAAAGTCACTCCCTTCTTAACTTTCATAAACAAAATAATCAGTTGATTATCAGTTGTTGAAATGGTATAGGTAAATGGATGTGATTGCCAAAAACAACTCGGACGAAGGAAGTGGATAAACGCATGTCCTCCGGGGACGGTCTCCCAGTGTTTTGGTCTCGGTACAGTTAATTTAAGAGTCTCGTCGGCCAATAAATGTACTTCTGCTTGAGGAAATCCAAACGAATATATCCTACCAACTCTGACTACTCTATCAAAAAACCAAATTGCACCTGCAACGTAGTAGAACCATTCACAATAAAGATCATGAACATGAATCCAAGCACCTCCAATAAATATAAATGCTAAAACAATGTGTGAAGCAAGAAATAACTCGTAATATTTTCTGCGAAGGACCAATAAACCTTGAATTATGATCAAGATTCCGGAAAAGAATGCAGCAACACCCCACAATACATATTTCTTTCTCAACTCTGGAGACTCGCGGCCAAAGTAGAAGGTATAGAAGAATGTGTGAATTGCAACCAAGATAAATATGATTCTTGATAACCATCTGTGTAGAGTGATAAAGGTTGAATAATCCCATTTTGTAAGCCATTGTAAAAAATTGTTTCTTCCTCCGAAGAGTATAAGCAAAGGCATCATAGCTGAAGTAAGAATACTGCATCTTACAGCAAAATATCGGAGCAACGCCTGTTGTTTATGATGAAAAATTGGATCTCCCTCAAAATATTGAATCTTGTAAAACGCAAGGAAAGACGTTAAACCTAAGAATGTGGATAATATTATTGTTTCTGCTCTTGTTGGAACAAGCATATCTAAAAAGAAGAAGAATTTCTTCTCGTTAGTTTTTCTGGACCCATAAGTAGCAGGCAAACTGATCGATTTTCTATACCAGTTTGTGAAGGGGTCAGTTAAATGTTTATGAGATGTTGCAAATATGAATTTTGACCAGTTGCCAATTGCAGCAATAGAGAACACAACTGCCCAATACAAAACCAAGTATCCGCCGTAATCAATAGACCGATCATAATTACCCAAAAATTGATCGTAAGCATTTCTAAACAAGAGAATTGAGGAATCATCTAGTTTGACAGGAAAATTCACTGCACCTGTATTTTCAACATCTCTAGCTTGTGACAAGTACACTTTATGGGCATTTTCGATATCTTCATGATCAAGTGATATATTACCTTCTTGTTTACATATCTGAATCAACGAATCAAGAAGTTTGGGGTATGCAAATTTGTAGCAATGAGAGATTGTTGCTAGAGCATTTGGGTTTCCGCAGAAACAACTAGCATCATTACCACTAAATGTATCTGGCGTATTACAGAATGATGCAACTCTGCTGATTTGATACTTACAACCAGTAAATGCAATTTTTTCCTCTCCATATTTATGAAATGGGGCACCTTCTACTGCTTTCTGAGGAGTTATGGCAATTAATGTTGATGCTAAAAGTGCAATACTGAGATACACATTAAATCTGGAATAAGCTCCTTTTCTCAGTACTAAACCCACCCCAAGTGCTACTAATAGTACTATCGAAATCAATGAAGCATAATAGTACATACTTCAACTGCGAGTATTAGTAACTAGTAGGTTTTCAAGTATATTTCAACTATTTCTTAAGTTTGTAGTTCGAGAAGTAGACTTATCTATGGCGACTCTACTAATGGTTATATTTGGTTACTAGCGACCAGGGGTCGTATTTATTGTACTCCAATAATATCAGCAGCTGATGGAATAGATAACTTTAGATATTTCAATCGAGAGTTGATCCCAATCGGAAAAGTAGTGCGAAAGCTTAATCCGATGTCGGTTAACGACTGGCCCTAATACATTGCAGACATCATCAACTAGTTACTCTCTTAAGGTGTACGTAGTCAAGTGAAATTCAATTATGAAATCTCCCCAGATAACAGGTCGGATATGACTTTAAAGCAACTTCAGGGATAGGATATTACTAAGATAAATTAATAGTAGATAATATGACCTTATGGTATGATATTTACGCTGCTATTTATTGACGACATTGAAGAAACGTCAAAGTTTGACAGGGCTCATCAAAAAAGTGGCTTATATCTTATACTGGTCCGTTAAACGTCTAGGGTATCTGTTTTTTGAATGCAGCTCACTTTCTTTATCAGTAAGATCTCACTAGCATTCGCGATAGAACAAAAAAAAGACACTAAAGTTATAAATTCGTTGAGAAATCCTCACTAGGAATTAGTGATTTCGAAGGAAATATCTTGCAAATTCGCAGAACGTCGCTATCTTTTTCTCGCTTATCAATTGGTTTGTCTAGAATTAGTCCGTTTGTAAGCGAGCAATGAGAGAAGAGGAAGGATATAAAAAGTCCTAGCCTTGCCACATTCTACAAGAGACAACATATTATAACTACAAAAATAATATCATGTCATTACAATCATCACAATTGAAAATTGAATATGTAGCTTTAGATTCTATCCGTAGACCAATTCCTCCGGTGTTGGACTACAATAAAATAGATGCCATGGTGTCGACTTTAAATGGTACTCCGATGGCCTCAGCTACTTGTGGGTTGGATGAAATCACTTCAGGAGAACTACCTCCTATCGATGTCTTTTTGGTACGAGAGGCAGGTAAGAGCTATTACTTTGCTTTTGGTGGGTGCCATAGATTTCAAGCTTATGATAGATTGAATAAGGAAGGGAAGAAAGAGACGTTGGTAAAGTGTAAGATTCTTCCTGCTACGAGAAAGACCTTGAGAGTTTATTTGGGATCTTCCGTGGATGAGATGTTTGACTCTGAGGTTCTGAGTGGAAACTAAGCTGAAAAAGGCCTTTGATAACAGGATCAGTATAAGTGAGAATATAAATAGGGTGAGCTAGGGTGAAAATCTCATACAAAGACATTTGGATAATAGAGAATACGTACACGTTTATAGACTGGTTGTATAATTAATGATTTCCACGAATGGTCCTTGATTCTAGACGTTACTTTAGATAATTATTACTTTACACCAAAGAAATGGTTCAATTAACAGAATCTCGTTTAATTAAATTCAACGCGAAAAATATCTAGAAATATACGGAGTTTAATTATGTCATTTTGTGTAGTTTGCTTGATTGGTATGTATCGTTGCGGAAGTTACCTAATTAAGCCCAAACTTGTAATTGCTCAAAAAATTCAATACGTTTCCCGTCAGCCTTATCTAAATTCTTGACTACTTCGTAACGTAAATCGTCAACCATTCTTGGGTGACCACAGGTAACGAAAGAAACAGATCCATTGGATTCTTTGGTTTCTTGTACAACGAGATCTTCCATGCAGGGTCTACCAACTTTAAATTCGACGTGGGCTAACTCTGAATGAATAGTTTCGATAATCTTCTTCTTTGCTTGATAATCTTCTTCAGGACTTAAACTGGGTAAGGCTTCATCAGAACTTTCTTGTATTTTGTTGTAAGATTTTTCTTCCAGAGAAGTTTCCTTTTCTTCTTTGTTTGAATTTGAATCTGACTCACTTTCTTCAACCAATGGGAATCTCTTGTTGAATTCATCCAAATGTGCATGGGAGTCTGGGTTGGTTATGTAGATAGTAGTTTGAATTCTTGTATTCTTCAAAGCACATAGTTCCTCATAAAACCAGTACAAGGATTTATACTCTCTAACAATCCAAACCAACTTCAAAGCTTGTTTGGTATTGTCTGGAGATCTTACTGCCAAATCAAATACTTCAGAATAAATACCAGGGATACCATTACCACCCGCAACAAATACAGCGGTGTCGTATTTGCTTGATGGTGTTGGACCACCATATGGACCTTCCAAAGAGACTCTTATTTGAGTAGTTTGACCTGGGTGCTTGGACAAGTATTGGTACAAGCCATGAGTAATACCACCTTTGACTTTACAATACAAAACAATCGAGTCAGAGCTTTCGGAAGATTCAGTAAATGTAAATGGATGAGATTGCCAGAAACAAGATGGACGAAGGAAATGGATAAATGCGTGGCCACCAGGAACAGCATTCCAATACTTTGGTTTAGGGACGATAACCTTGAGAGTTTCATCGGCCAATAAAATGACTTGAGACGAAGGACATCCAAATGCAATCAATCTTACAATTCTAACAACTCTGTCGAAAATCCAAACTGCAGAAGCAGCGTAGTAAAACCAAACGTATCCCAATTCATCGACATGAATCCAAGAGCCCCCGATAAAAAAAGCAGCAAGAATTATATGAATAATTAAAAACACTTCATACCATTTTCTTCTCAACACTAATAGACCTTGGAACATGATGAGGCCCCCTGCAACTGTAGCAATTGCTCCCCAGATAATATAATTCTGGTGATAGTAGTAAGAAAAGTACTCTTCAAATGTAAGGGAGAAACATACAGCATGAATAAAAACCAAAATGAAAGCAACTCTAGCAACCCATCTGTGATAAGTTATGAAAGTTGCAAAACTCCAGTGAGTCAAATACTGAAGGAAATTGTTCCTTCCTGCGAAAAGAATAACAATTGGCATGTAAACGGATACAACAATTCCAGTTCTATCGGCAACATAACGACACATGGCTGCGTATCTTTTTGTGAATACTGGATCTTCTTCAAACCATTGGATTCCAGCAGAACATCCGGCAACAGTAACACCAACGAAACCTAACAAAACCAAAGTTTCGAATCTCGAAGGAACAATAAAGTCAAGGAACCATAAAAACTTTTGTTCATTGGTCTTGTTTCTTCTTGCTAACGCTGGAAGAGTAATGTACTTTCTCCAATAAGTTGAGAATGGACCAGTACATTTTTGAACAAGGCTTGGACAAATAATCATCGACCAGTTGGCAATTGATGCGACTAACATAACAAATGCCCAGTATGCAAGAATACCAACTCCATAATAGAGAGAGTCATCATAGTTCCCTAAGAAGTTATCATAAGCACGAGTATATGTAAGGGCAACTGTTTCGTTAATCTTAAGAGGAACATCAACTGGAATAGTAATATTGAACCCTTCAATCTCTGAAGGAGATTTTGCAGCATCAAGATAGCGGTCATAAGCCTTCAGAAAGTTTTCACGGGAAATAGTAACATTAAAATCATGGTGACAGAGCTCAATTAGCTTATCTAATGTAGCATCATTATCCCTATTGCCAATATGAAGACAACCGACGAACGTAGCCAAATAGTCGATGTTAATACAACCGCAACCATAAGAATAGTAGACTTCCGATTGTTCAGGAGTACAGAAAGATCCAAGATTTCGCATTTGATAGTTACAAGCATAGATCCCACGCAAGATACCATAACTTTCATAAGGAGCACCTTTACCATGTGCCAAGGCATATGCCAATAAAAAAGGTAAAAAGAGAAAAGGAAGCATACAAAATTCTTTAATTCTCCTGGTACTTGATATATTTTCAGGGTATGTATCGGTATATATACCATTTAATAAAATAGGCTGATTCAAACGGTGTAATTGTTTCATGGTCAAATGAAGATTCCAGCCAGTCAAGGCCGTTTAAGTTTACAATATCCACGGTTACGGATATTGCAAAACAATAGAGAAAATATGAACGCAAAAAAATGTACACCATAATTAATTAAATAAAAAAAGTCAAGGCGGTGGACAGTGCAGGAAACCAATAATTATGGGCCTTAATTACCCCAAGGGCCCATAATAGATATCAGCCTTACCATTGGCTACGGGGGACGAAAAATAGTCGATGACGTCCCCACTTTGATTGATTTGTCGCATGTGGAATTGGTCTTTCGGCTCTTTAGTTGCTATTCCCCAACCTGAAATCCACAAGCAAGTCTCCTTGGAATACATGGCAAATGCAAATGATTTGGAGATTGAAAAGATAACTTTTCTATCATTTTTGTGTAACTAAATGTATACTTACCTGTGATACCTGTAATAAATTTTTTTTTATTGTCTGATATTATGCAGTATATCACAGAACTACCTTTTCGTATCTTGTGCTAATATTCATAACTCTACTTCGGCCGTCTGCCGTTACACCCAACTAGCCTTTGCATCCGGTGCTGATCGATCAGATAATTTTTTTGTGCCGCTTTTAATTATTTTTTCACAAATTGTGCAATATGCGCACCTGCATCAACATTATTTATATGGCAATTAAAACTATACCTGTTTAGAGTTCAATATCAACGAAGAAATGTATTCACTTCATTTATAAATTGAAGAGCACCTAGACATTGTGAACGTATTCATAGAGATTCTACAGCGTTAAAAGAGAATGTCAATGATTTGGAAATATCTGAATAAATTACACTGTTTGGAACCGCCTTATGTTTGGCCAAGTAAATTTCTACGTTTTCGACACTATGGGAGTCTATTCGCAGGGGAAGTCAGTGACAGGTTCTAAATTTCTTGTCGATAGAATAGTTAGTTTGCCAATTGGTGAACTGGAGTCGAATATTTCACGTAGCCATGAGAGTTCGGTTAATACTACAGCATCACTAATGTTATAACTACCATAATTAATTTGTAAAAAATAACTTCCATATAATTATTGAAACATCAATTATAACTCGGCAATTAATTAGCGGCTATTAAAATAAATAGTACTACCAGTAATAAAAGGAGGTGGTGTAGTTGTAAAGTAGTAGTAGAAGTAATTGTTTGAAACTAAATGGTTAGACTTATTTGTTATTGAGCCCATAGAAATAATATCGGAGTTGTGGTTAATTATTGACGGTGATTGGATACTTTTGTATTCCAATAGCTACAATTGGCTTCATGATGTCAGATCTCAACTCTCTTTAGGAGATTTAATTTCCTTTGCTCCGTACACAAGTCAAAATTTCTGGGCGCTGCATGTCCATAGAAAATATTTGATCAGATAATTCAGCAATTCCGAAAATGTAGAATTTGCAAATACTTGAAACATATATTTTAATCTGAGCCCAAAACAATCCTCGTACCTAAGATCCAACTGGCAACATAAGCAGGTTTAAGGAAAATGGTCTCTTGACGAAAGATTCTGATCTACCAGGTGCGTGAACTCTATTGGTTGTTCTGCACATTCCATAATATGTATGAAGTTGGCGACCCTACATGATTGGTTGCGCATGTTTGGAAGCATTGGGTATTGCGCTGCTGTATACAGGTAATTGATCATGATTCCATAGGATGGAAAAAATGGAGCACTAGATCCAAAGTGGGCCGGAAATTATAAAATATACGAACATTTGTATAGCATATGCTAAGTATTGAAAGTTCGAAAATGTTTCAAGGTTTCAGTTCATTTCTCTTAAAACAAGATTTTGTGAAATGTCTATAATAAATGAATAAAGTTATGGATAAAATCATGTTCAAAATAAAATATTAAGGTTAGAGGGAATGTCTGTAATTAACTTGCAGTTATAATATCCTTGCTACATTCTCGGGGGTTTTCTGGGTATGTTTGTCAATTTGTTAGTCCTAGTAAGAGAGTCATAGAGAGTTTTGTAATTTAATCGATGGAGCAATGGTTAATTAAGTCCAAGGGGACCACCACTTGGTAAATCTCAATCATCTGACGATTTCCTTCGATATAATCAAAGTCATTAGTGTTTTTCCATATTACCAACGGTTGCTACTTGCTAAAGACTGTTCTACAATCTTCATTAACAAATGTTCTAATTTAATAACAATTGTTCGACTTCATTAACAATCATTTATTGTTTTTCATTAACAATCATCCATTGTTACTTCTATTATTTTCATCAACGTATGTGACTTTCTAACAATATAGTCTATCTTTTATCTCGGTTATTCCTTCCAGTCTCCAAAGTTTCTTTTCCTTGCCCCTTCAAAAGGGGTCATATTAAATGATACAAGAATAACAACTTGAATCTCAGATCCTTTAAAGTTAACCGTATAATATGATTTAAAATTTCGGTAGTAATCCAATAATATTGGAGCCTTCATATATTTAAATCAAGAACCTCTTGCCATGGATATGGCTGAAAATCAACTTATCCCATTTTACCTTTTCATTATCGTACTATTGGAGTTAACGAATCAACACTACCCCTTTCAGTGAACCTCAACCTCTTTTTGATCCTACGTTGTTGCCATTTTATTGGAATGAAAGGTAATCTCCCATTTTTCTCTTCATAGCTCAAAGAAGTAAAAGCGATTATAATAACCAACCAATAGATATTGTAACTCAAAACACTTAGATAAGTTGCAGTATTTGTCCAGCCAAAAATTGCAGTAAACATCATCCAAAAAGCACCATCATCTTGCAATTCGCCATTACAGCAGTTCACGTGCCAAACACTTGTCGAAATATCATAGGACCCCGGACCATGTCCTGTCTCACTTACATCAAAACCATCACAAAGATCAATAAACCGTTGGAGTTCGAAATTCCAAACTCCCTTGGAAAATAATCCTGCAGCAACAATATACAAGAAACAAGTTGAAATGATCAAAAACCACTGAAGGGAAAGACTGTTTCCTGATCTATATAATATTACTCCAATCAAGCCTCCAATTATCATTGCTGACACCAAAGAATTTACAATTGCCCATATGGAAGTATTTTCATTGATCCCTATTCCTCCGATAAATACAATGGCTTCCATGCCTTCTCTCAAAGTTGTTACAAAGGGTAAAATAAACATTGCATATTTCTCTGACCAAAGAACAAATCTTGACTCATGATGGCCCTGTATGGCATTGCTCATATAGTCTGAGTTGTTGATTATGGCTGCAAATTTAACCTTCCACTTCTCCTGCATCTTACTCACGCGTAAAATTTTGATCCCCATAACTGAAATTATAACACTGGCCAAAATAGAGAAGGTTCCTTCCCAATAATGTTCGGTGATGGCCCATAAGTCATTGCCTAGGATATAAAAAATCGTTAATATAATGGTTCCAAATAGCAAACATGCCACCAATCCAAGTAATCCTCCAAGCCAGATTTGGACTATGAGATAGTTCCGTAATTTCTCAGTCTCGGCGATGTTTTTAGGTGACGTTTGAGCATTATTCCCTATCAATTCAACGTCACTTTCGGTACCTTCAATTGCATGGTAATCTCCAGTTGTCTCTGTCTTTGCATTTCTTCCCGTAAAACTCTGATGTACAAACGCAAGTAAAACGGATATAATAATTGCCAGCTCAAGCGTCTCTCTCAAGACAATTAAGAACACCTGAACTGAAAAATAGTCTTCCAACGTCGCCATTATGTCTATTACTATTTATATGATTGTATAATCGTCCGTTATTCTTGAAGGAATCTATTGTTTTCTTATATGGTGTCCTTTGATTCGTAAGAATTTGTTCGACAAATCTTATCAGATTAATCTGATCATTCATACCCGGAAATGGTGATATCCGGGTGATCTCCTTGAAGTATTTACTTCCGAGGACGTAAAAAGCTTGACAATTGAATGTATATAATGCTATAAGTGCCGTATATATCAGGGCTAATAATTGGGCTCCGAGATCGGTACCAATTACTACCGTGGCATGGACGGCATACAAGTTCCAAAATCACTAGGGGCCTCAGTTCTGTAAGGCACATGGAGACGCAGGTTACTTAAACTAATTATTACAAACCTATATAGATTCTTTATCTTGTAGGAACTTCGAAAGGGACTGTTCGTCTTCTTTCACTAAATCTCCTTCTACCTCACTAAGCTCGCTTTCAATTTCATCGGGTCTCATTAACTTTTGCTTTTTTGAAGCTAAGGGCATTGTGGCCATAGCCCTCTTTTGTCCCACGAATATCCCTGCAGTTGATGCAAGCGTCGAGTACCGGGAACGCGATGCGGTCCCCGATCCGATATTTGCCCCACTTGGTTCAACTGTCGAGGCTCTATTAGGTTTTGGAATTACCAGCACCGGCTCTTTGTATGAAATTGCAGTCCTTTCCAGGTACATATTTGGTTTACGAGGAAGTGAATGTGAATTCGCAGCCCCAGATGAGAGCCGACTAGAAGCCAGTCTTTCTCGTATACTTTCCACAGTACTGAGTCCTTCTTTATAGTCTTCAGGTTGTCTTCGAGAATCAGAATAGTTGTTGCTATTGCTATTTGGAGGTGTACTCGAAAAACTACTGGTATACGGTCTTTGGTTCGGAGTGTAGTGGTTTTCGTTTCTGGGAGCAGGTGGTAGATGATTAGGTCGGGAATTTTGTGAAGCTTGACCTGTGCCTTGCCTTATTGACTGGACACTAGTTGGTGGTTGACTCGAAGGAACACCCGGTCTTGAATGGACACTGGAAGGTGGGTTTCTTGGAGGTTGTCTTTTTGGAGGAGGCTGCCTCACGGGAGGTTGTCTAGATTGATAGCCTCTTAATTGATCTCCGTTGGACATGTCTTTTAATTTCTTAAATCTTTCTTTATCGATTTCATGACTTTCTTCGAACTTTGGCAATTTCTCGGGCAAAGTTGGCAAAGGGTCGTTTTTGAAAAATTCATAATTGAGAGCATCTAATGCATTTAATCTTTTGTAGGGATCAAGAGTGAGCAAGCCACTGAGTAACTCGATTCCATCTGGAGGAATTGTATCCTGGAATCTAGACTCCAAGGTTCGTTTGCAAGTCAATCCTATGTTGAAGTCTGTTTTATTTGGTAATAATGAAGCTTGCATCCAACCCGTTGGTGGTCCTACCAATCCAAAGACAAGTTGGGCCTGGTGCGCGTCTGATTTCCCCACGAGAATAGGTTTAGACGTGAATAGTTCAGCAAATACACATCCAATTCCCCAGAGGTCCACGGCAGTTGTGTACTTGCGTTCTCCCAATAATAATTCGGGTGGTCTGTACCACCTTGTAACTACTAATCCGGTATATGAACGTTCACCACCACCTGGACCTTCACCGAATTTAGGGATTTGACCATGATAAGATCTTGCTAATCCAAAATCGGCAATTTTTAGTACTCCATTACTGTCAATCAAGATGTTTGCAGCCTTGATATCTCTGTGTAAGAATTTCTGTTCGTGAATGTACTGAATTCCATGCAATAATTGTTTCATGAAACATTTAATATGCGGTAATTCCAACTTTATACTGGGATTTTCCAACAACCCAACCAAGTCTGAAGACATATATGGCGATACAGTGTAGAAACATCCCCGATGGGTTACTAGGTCAGCTGAGTTTGAAACCTTAGGATCTTCGTGGATCATTTCTGTGATTTTCAAGATATTCTTATGATGCAATTGTTTTAATATGGTGATCTCTCTCATAGCTGTGATTGGAAATCCTTCCTTAGCAGAATGGTTTATGAGTTGTTTGAGCGCAACCTTGTCACCTGTAGTTCTATTAATTGCCTTTTGTACTACACCAAACGTTCCTTGTCCCAACTTTTCAATTATATTATAGTGCTTAAGCTTGCTCATATCTAGAAATGCCTGCAGATCTATAGATTGAAGTTTACGTTTCCGTAAAGGTGGTAACTGGTCCTGCTTCACTAGACATTCATCTGAGTCAACAAGATCTGTCATCTCAGTTTTGATTGTAAACTTTTCACCAAAGAGAGTTCTGTGTTGCCACTTATTTTAAGCGCAGATTATAACTATTGGACTAGTGACTAGTAAAAACTTCAGCCTGATACTCGAGATGTAGTGCTAAGTTTTGCCATATGTAAGATGGCTTGATTGGAAAATATCAACATTGTTGGTAAAGACACGCCTTTTCTTTCAAAAAAGATCCACACCGCAATTGTACCTAGAGAATGATACCCAGTCTGCTACCCTATGTCTTGAGTCTACCAGAAAACCTATTAATTTGTAACCTGGCATAAAATATTGATATTTAGCAACTTTACTGATGAGCCAAGTCCTAGAACTTTTGAAACAATTGATAATTGTACATTATTTTTGCAGCTTTTTCATGATTTCGTATAAAAAGTGACTGCAAAATATCTTAATGAAAGAGAGTTGAATATTTTACAGTTTTTGTATTATACAACAACTTAACTGAACATTTTCTTACAGTTTGCTGATACTTGATGAAAAGTAGCTATGAATTGAATACTAACGAATGAATCTTGAACGCACTGATCTATCAGTACTTGGGCCTCGATAATACCTACTCAGACAGCGAAATTTATCAGTAAGATCACGAGATTTATCAAGTAAAATTCTCGAAAACCACTTTTCAGTTGTTTCTAGATGTGTTGTTTTAACATCCCGTTGATGTACAGTAGACAGCTTGATGTGTGCCTAGCTTGAAGAGTTGAATCCTGAGATACTAGATCCAGTTTTTTAAACCTGTAAAATATACATATTTACAGGTTTGGTTGAAGATACTTAATTTATTAGAAAGACCAACTAGATGAATATTAATGTGTTCTAAATGTAGAAGAATTGTATGCAGATAAATAATTTTTGTTTAAACGTTTGTGTTTTGTTTGATGAACTTTGAAGTTCTTTTTCTTTCTTTCGACAATTGGGATGCTGCCTTTACGTTAAATCCATCGGTTAAGAATTGTGTAGTTTCTTCCAATTCCAAACCGGCCACTTCTGGAAGCAAGAAGTAGACGAATACGAAGGAAATCATACACAATCCTGCAAAGAATGAGAAAGTACCTGTTGGAGTGATCTTTTCCAACATGGTTAAGAAAGTGGATGCAATTACCAATGAACCTGCCCAATTAGTGGCTGCAGCATACATACCACCCATGGACCTAACATTGACATCTGAAAACAACTCAACACCGGTCCAAGCAGAGTTACCAATTCCAATAGCATAACCAGCCACAAACAAAACCATAGAGAGAATGACGACAATACCCCAACCACTAATACCACGAGTAGCAACTTGAACATCGCTTCCACTGGTGAATTTAACACCCAAAAAGTGGAAGGAAATGGCACACAACACCATTGCAACCACCATAACTGGGATGGCAAATAACAAAATTCTTCTTCTACCAACTTTATCGATAATGCAAAGAGCTACACCTGTAAAGAAAAAGTTGGTGGCAGCAATAATGATGGAGACGGCCGTGGCATTGTCGAAACCAATGGTTTCAAAAATAGTGGCACTGAAATACATCAATGAATTGAAACCGGTAAATTGTTGAATACCCTGCAAACCACAAGCCAAGATCAAAGCTCTAAAGTTTGCTGGTTTGGTGTGAATAAGCTTGATGGAAGACCAGGCCTTTTGGAGTGGGCCATTTCCTGGAACAGTTGAGTCAGATGCAATCATGTCATCGACAATAGCATTGATATAAGAGTCAGAAGGATTATTGTGAGTTTTACGTAACACTTCTTTCGCTTTCTCGTATTGGCCGTTGATGACATAGAAACGAGGCGTATCTGGTAAAAACCAGAACAATGCAAATTGGACAACAGGAGGAACCATACATAATCCAACACTGATTCTCCATCCATGGCTAACATTAGTTAAGCCCCAGTTAATGAAGTAAGCAACTAATTGACCACCAGTGATAAACATACAATTAGTAACAATCAATCTACCTCTGTATTTCGAAGGAGCCAACTCACTCAACATCAATGGAGAGATAAGGGACGCAGTACCCACACCCAAACCAAGGACAAATCTACCAGCGATCATAGTCCATACGGTTTTGGCTGCAAGCTGAACAATCGTTCCAATAACAAAGATAACGTTAGATCCGAGTAAAACGGATTTACGGCCCACAAGGTTCACCAATAAACCAGCGATCAAGGCACCAATCAAGGCACCTAAAGAGGTTGCAGAAGTAATCAATTCCTTGTCACCAGTGGTAAGGACGCCACCCAAATCTGAACCAATCTGTACAAGAGCAGATGAGATATATCCAGTATCATACCCAAACATAAACCCTGATATCGATGATACCAATGTAAGGATAATAACCAACCTTGAAGGCTTGGATTGTGACTCTGAAAACGGAACAGACTCCACGTCGTTATCATGATTCTTCAACACTGAAGACGAAGAAGCTATTAACGCGTCACTTGAACTATTAGCTGAGTACGAAGACGGAGTGTCCGTAACCACATTGGAGACATCTTTACCGTTCTTTAAATGCTTAGCACTCATTTTTGTTTGAATAGAGGGTCACAGAAAATATGGGATTTGTTGACTATTTATATTCCCCGTGTGCCGCTTATTTTCGGCGAAAATTTTCTTTGGCCAATCAGCGTAACGCATTTCAGCGACACATCGCCTGAGAAGCAATCGATAACAAGAAGCTTCAATTTCAAGGGCCACCGGCTCTATCGCGTTAAACGACGAGCTGGGATATATTACGCGAGTGTATAAATGAATTGGATATAGATTAATATATGTAATTTCTCTTAAAGTACTAAGTTTCCAATGAATATTTTTTTAACGATTTTAGATTTGAAGATCAAGGAGGTTATGAACAGTTCAGTTACTTCTTTGGAGGGTCGAATCTGATCTTTCTGTTCTTGATAGGACTCCACTTGAACTTCTTGACCCAGACAGAGAGAAGATACAACGATGAGACGACAATTAAGGCCTTAATACCCCATTTCTTTCTGTCATCGTGTTCTGGTTCTGAGGCCCAGTTTAAGAATGTGGTGACATCCTTAGCCATTTGTGAGGTGGTGGCTGGGGTACCATCTTCGTATTCAACAAGATCGTCGAACAATACTCTACCCATGGCAATTGCTCCACCAGGGAAGTAAGGGTTGTAGTTAGATCCTGGAGGTAAAGAGACACCGGCTGGTGGTTCGTCTGGGTATCCTGTCAACAAAGAAAAGATGTAATCACAACCACCGTGTCTGGCCTTGACGATAAGGGATAAATCAGGTGGATAAGCACCTTGGTTGGCAGCTCTAGCGGCTTGCTCATTTTCATATGGACTTTGAATGTAATCGGCCAACTTACCAGGTCTCTTTCTTGGCTTACCTTCATCATCAGGTTCATCATCGTACTCCAAGGCTTCAGCGAATCCCTTGGCTTCGGTGGTGGTGTGAGAAACAGCAACAAGGTTTCTCCAGGCAATTCTATCCAACGAATGACAAGCAGCACATACTTCTTGATAAACTTGGAAACCTCTTCTAATCGATGCATGGTCAAATGAATTGAACATACCGTTGTGAGACCAACCAAAAGCTGGTGGATGCAAACCATGTTCAGCAGCAGTCATAGCCTGTGCTGACATAGAGTCCTGATACAACATGTAAGAGGCAGTCAAACCGGTAATACCAACAGAACCGGTGAATATCTTTTGCACCACAGGGTTGGAGGCAAACTTAGCTGTGGATCTAAACATTGCTTATGAGATGATATTGGTGACCAAAGAATTAAATGACAAAAAGAAAAATACAAATGTAGGATTGACCTGAATGGTTCAAATGTTAAGGGACCAACGAGGAATGCTTGCTAAGGTACAATTATCAACAATACTCTAAGTGCTGAGAAGTTTATTGCAATATCAAATTTTTTTCTTTTTGTATTTTTCACTCTGACCTTATAAAAATGTCGTCGTTTATTGGCCAGAATTTTGTGGCACACACGACCCAAAATAATCAGGTAGTTAATGGATACTTCTCAACGCGTATCAACAACTGCTTGATAATCACAGTAGATAGAATGATCTATTAGCAGTATTCTCAGGTGGATTGACTAACTTGAATGAAACTGAAAGAAAAATAAAAAAGAAAGCCCGACGCGGGGGTCGAACCCGCAGCCTTTTGATACCTTCAAAGTGCGCTTTGAGTGACGATAAAAGTCAAACGCTCTAGCCATTGAGCTAGCCAGGCTAATCTCGCATGCCGTTACTTCCAGAGCAGATAAACGTGAACGAATAGAAGATAATATATTCACTCAAGTAAGATTGTATTTGTTTCATTGCAATTCAATTAAGTGATCTATACGTCGAATACGTCCTAACTAGAGGAGAGTAGTGTTTATACTAGAAGCTATTTCCAGTAGTTAGAAGGGCTTCATAATAAGGTCAGTTGGCCGCTTTTCAGTAGGCTCTACACATTAGTTGTGTCTACTCAGGTGCCAATTGGGGTAGTATTCTAGCAGTTGACTTGGAGGTATATATTAATTTTTTTCACCCAGTGCCTATATATCTTTGATTATTTAATACCGAGTAGCTACTGTTCTTGATACCCAGTACCTCCAACTGGATTAGTTTACCATTTTTCTTCAGGGTTCGCCTTATAAGCGACGTAATCCTTCCAGTTGAACATACTCAACTCCGTCTCGTTCTCAATACCCAATTCATACAAGGACTGGTCAGTTCCAGCCACTTCATCGCTGCACAAAACCCAATCTTCGTCACGTTCAAAATTGATAACAAGATTCATCGATTTGGATCCATGAGCTTTGGTATAGATCTTAATACTATCATATACACCTGAACGGTACGGTCTCAAGCCTCCAGTAGTATTAATAATTTGCTGAACTTTCTCCAACAACTGTCTTGGAGTGGTTTCTTTAAGATTGATTCCATTCACTACGTGATTCTTCACATTACGATAAGGAAATGATTTTATAATTCTCACTGTGATCAATGAATCAGTAGCAGGGCGGACATTTGAAGTCAAGGCTTCGTCGTTATCCATCGTTTGATACTAAGTCACCCCATCTGTGTGAGAAGATTTTGAAATCTAAGGTCGTGTCTGAGAATATATACAGGACATTTAGAATTCATCCAAGTCACGAGAATTACCAGAGAACTATTACACTTTAACGGAGGTTAGGGATTTACAATAAAAAAGCTCTGGTGATCAAAGATGCTTGAATAAAATGTGTTAATACCGAGCCAGGGTAACTCATTATACTTAAATTCAAAGTTGCTATAGAGTCTTTTAGGAGTTTATAGTTTTTCTTTAAATCTTTTCTATTATTCACATACCAAATAATCATTATATAATCACTTTATGGTAATGCCAGCGAAGCCAGTAGATGGGCTACCACATTATATACAAAATGTTAGTCACAAAACAAAATTCTATATATAAAGTGTTCATAAAAATGCTAGTCATAAAAGAAATATTCAATCGTAAACGAAAAGTTATTCATATATGTTAATAACCGCATCAACCATATAGGACCCTGGATGTGCCAATAATTCCCTTAATTCTCTTAGTTTTCTTAATTATCTTAATTCCTCCGACATAGATCAAACACGTCCATAGAGACACGTCTAGATATATATCACGTCCACAAGAACACGTCTATATACAATAACACATCTGGACTACAGGGCACAATTACATGTCTAAAGTCAATCCCACAAACACCAGTCGTAACATGTAGAAGTAACCGATTACACCATGCAAAATAACAATAAACTGTAAAACGTATGTGTTGACATGTATTGAAGTGCATGTTGGATCTTATTGTCACACTACACGATACACGAAGCAGTGAATCGCCCAAAGGTAAATATGTCGCCTTCCCCAGCCAAACCAACATACGCGTATCGTCGTGCGTTTTGGGCAATATTTTTCGTAAGTTGTTAGTGCGGCACTGATGTTTTCCTGTATTTCGGAAATGTATACCCAGATTCGTCTAAATCCAGCATTATTCAACTTATTTAAGATGAATTACGGCCGAAAAAGCTTAGTAAATAAATTTTGATAGTTCATGCATTTCGGGGTCACTATCTCAACAACATCAGATGTCCTCTATATAAGCACAATATAGTTGCTTTGTGCATAGCGTGTTTCTTTATTTTGCACCTCACCCGGGTTTCATTATAGTTACAGAGGGGAGCGGTAATTTTAGAGATTTTAAACACATCTCGTAGAATCACAATTCATCACAACAACTGTATCAGTATTCTTAAGCACCCAGCATAGCACGGCTACTACCAGCATCAGACACCATCACGACACCATCATCAGTATAGCGAGTCTAGAAGAATTGAGTATTCTTCACCATTATTTACAACATGGCCCCCAAAGAACCCGACTGGGTCCAACTCCAACAAAAAACAATGATTCGATGGATCAACCAAAAGATTCAGAATGACACGGCGACTCCTACATCATCACTCAATATCCCCAACCAAATTAACAACCTCCATTCAGATCTTCAAGATGGATTGGTTCTTGTTAGACTTGTTAACCAAATAATCCATGAGGTATCAAATACACCAAACCACCATCTAATCACGTCACAGCTCTTTTATCTTACACCGCTCTATCCGAAACCAAACTTCAAGTTACAAAAGATCGAAAACTTGAACGACTTTCTAAAGTTCATCAAGCTTATTTTCAACATCAACGTTTCAACCGTTTCTTCCGATAACATATTTGATGGAGATTTGAAATTGACTCTAGGGTTAGTATGGTCACTTTTCCTCTTCAGCACGAGTACGTCTTTCCTCACGTTTTCCAACTCGTCACCGTCGTTTGTTGAAATCAAAACCATCATTATCAATTGGATAAACAAAATCATCTCCAAACGCAACATTCAAATCACAAACCTCAACAAGGATTGGTCGGTTGAAATCCATCGGCCAGACCACATATTGTCAATAATCCTTCAGCATTATAATATCACTCTTTCTGAAGAAAAGAATCGTATTCAGAACCTATTGGGTATTCTTAAATACGGTGAACAAACGTTAAAGATTCCTCATCTCATTGATATCGACGACTTCAGGCTATTGGTACCCGATGAAAAATGTATTGTTACCTACCTTATCGAATGGTTCAAGATCTTTGAGATCGAGAAGTCGTACCAAACGAAACCTAGACAACTCTACGAATATAACAAGTTTAATGATTTGATTGAATTGATAAACATCACCGTGAAATTTAAAAACAAGTATGAGACTAAAGCTCTTCGGTTTTTAAACAGATTGAACAGTTTTACTTCTCAATTGGATCAAGATTATATGTACCTTGAAAACTCATTTATGAATGAAGAAAAGTCGGCTTTCATAGAAGAAAACGAGGCTTCTGGTCGTTTAGCCAAGTCTTCATTCACCTCATCTTCACTGACAATTGCAGAGAGAGATACTTCGTCTCCACATACTTCGTCTCCACCTTCAGCACATAACGCATCTAACTTTTCAACTACTCTTGAAATGTTCCACACATATAAAACATCTATAAAACCGGAACTACTCTATCAAGACTATCCAGAGTTGCAAAACTATCTCAACATAATTGATAGTAATCTCTGTGAACTCAACTTGATATATTCTCCACTGATTAAGCATTTGAATATGGAGAATCTCTCTAGAAAAGTGAGCCTATTGAATGAATCGGAGACCAAGATCTGCAAAATGATTCAAGCTGTGCTTGTCGCCTATCCTTCGTTAGCAACTACTTGGGATTCCAAAACAACCACCAACAATACGGACAAAACGAATAAAACACCAGAAAACATCACTCAAACTTTCAACCTCAACTCAAACTTCTATAACGACTTTAGGACCAAATTTATCAACCATGAAAATGAATTGACTCATTTTGAACTTATAAAGTTCTTGCGGACTTCCATCGTCACCCTGGAACTTGAATCACAATCTCTTGAGACATTTATTAAATTGCTTCCATTGAAAACAAGACAAATGACGAACTCTGGTAGTTCGTACTCCATAAGCGACAGCGACTTTTCCCTCATATCCTCGTCGTCGTTACAATCCATAACTTCTACATCATCAGAGGACGATTTCATATTTGACGAAATCCAACAAAAGTTGGACTCTCAGCTTTCTGGAACTCTGGACAAGGTCTACGATATAGTTGAATTTATCCACAAGTTGGAAAATGGATTCAACGTCTAGACCTTTAGTGGAATAATGTTTACTGGAGTAGTGTTACTGGAGTACATTAAGTTCCAACTATCTTTTTGGTGACTTTCCTCATCACTATTCTCATTGACATTCTCAGACTAATATTCTTCAACTCTCATCTATTCAACTTCCGACCACTCTCTTCTCCTCTCATCTCTACGTTGATATGTATAACTTCACTTCAGTATGTATTAATTACAACATTTAAATTAATATTAATTACGTAGCCCTCCAGCTAGCTTCACAGAAATTGGGATCTACTTGGAAAATGCATATATACGGACGATTCGAGATCAATAAGTTCGAGAATCAGTGAGTTCCGAGGGACAGTTCCGACTTCCAAATTACCATTCTCTCTGGAGAATGACTAATTATATTGAAACTATTGACAAGTGAATGGATGTCACTGCTCATTAGCGAGGGTCTCCCAGGATAGGAGGCAACATATGACAATTGTGCTAAGAAAAAGACAGCAAAATGCCAATATACGAAAAGTAGCAGGAGATCATGACCTAGAGTAAGGACTGGTTGTAGGGTGATAAAGAATTAAGGTTGATTCATTTCTGTTAGATTCATTTGTGTTAGATTCGTTTCTGCTAGATTCATTTCTGTTTTGATTCATTTGACTTCCAATACTAATATCCCAAACTTTGGGCAGGACCAGTTCTCACATTCAATTCCATTATATTCGTTATTAATCGTATGAATCTATTGTGATTCATCGGTTGGTTTGAAAATGCACAGAGTAGTCAGAGAGTAGTCAAGAGACAAGAGAGTCGTCAAGTTGTGACATTCAGTAAGTTTCGACTGCTCATATCTTGAAAAAAGCATGCTCCATGGCTTCCTTGGCAGTAGGTCTGAGCTGGTGATCATACGTCAACAAACATTCAATCAAATCAATGACCTCATCGTTGACCAACGATCTGTTGTCGTTGTTAACAAAACTTCTTAACGGTTTCTTGGAATAGTTGCCCAAAATGTCGTTGTAGTCGGAATTCAATTTGATTTCATACTTCTTTACATATTTCATCAAGTCCTCAGTACCCATAATCTTAGCAATCTGGACCAACTGATCGTTGTTGGAATCTCCTCTAAAGAATGGCTCTTTCTTGAAAATTATAGCGGCCAACATACATCCAACCGACCAAAGATCAAGCGAATAATCATATTGCTGTAGGTTGATCAATAATTCAGGTCCTTTGTGATATCTAGAAGCAACTCTTACGTTGTAATCCATACCCATATGGTAAAACTCAGCCAAACCCCAATCGATCAACCTCAATTTCTTATTCAAAGGATCAATCATAATATTCTGAGGCTTTACGTCACGATGGATTATTCCCATGGAATGAGAATAATCTAAAGCAATCAACAACTGGGTGAAGTAGTACTGAATGTCGCTTGTGGTGAACTTTGGATACAACACTCTAAAGTCGACGTTGCTGACCTTTTCGAAGATCAACGCTGGAATCTTTGATTGTTCGTCTCTAACGATATCCAATAAGCCAATGATGTTGGGGCCACCAGTCAAATTCTGCAAAATTTTGACTTCTCTATAAATTTTCTTCAACTTCACGGGCTTCAAGACTTTAATAACACACTTTTCGTCGTTTAGAATATTTATACCTTGAAACACTTCGGAATATTTGCCTCGTCCGATTTTGCTGATGATTTCGTAGTTCTTGATGTCTCCCCATGTTATCTTGTGGTTTTCGTAGTCCCAGTATTCGGTTGGTTTATTGGTGTTGATATCGGGATAGACACGAGCAACCGAGTAGACTCGTGTTGAAATGCTCATGGTAGTTCGATGTGTCTTGATGGAGTTGCTATGTGTTAGGCTCCTGATAACTGTAGTTACCTCGGTGTTTCAGTTGGTTTGGTTCTAGTGATCTGATAGTAATAATATACTAATATGATATTGGTCACTAGCTATGCTCCGTTAATTGCTACTAAACTGAGTCTCCACTCTGATCGATTCTAAACAATGGATCCTTAAATTTTGTTTTTCATCATCACTTGAAAAATTTCGCTATCACTGAGCGAAGCAGGAAAAGTGATGACTGAGCACGGTCCCAGGGACTATGTCTTGACAACTGGCGTAGATTTATTGTAGACTCTAGAGAGACCTTGTGTATGTAGTAATTAAACTTTACGCCAAGTGAGATGGTCATAGTTGTGGAATGTCGAGGTCTAGTGGTGAAAGATGCCGAAGTTTAGTTATGAGAGGCTAGATCTAATCAATATTTATAGAGATGGTTATGTAAACTCAGTTGTTCTTAGTGAACTCAACGTCTAGTTGAACGGTGTACATTTCGTCGATTTAAAGTGGATAATTTCCTCCATGAGTCAAATTTTAAGTGGATAAATTCCTCCAAATCTGATTTAAAGTGGTTAGATTTCCTTACTAACAAAGGTCTAGAGGATTCCACAAATAAAACAGTTGATGTGAATTAGATATCGTAATTAATATGACTTAGGTATTAGAACTAGCTTAGAGGTAGTGTACATGCTTGTATAAGATCGAACTACTTAGATGGTGAGTATAGATTCGGTGGAACCCTCTAGAGAGAGATATCATTATATGAGTTCTACTACCCCAAAGTCAATTATAATGACCTAAATATGCTCTGAAGGACGAGGATTCATATTGGAGTGATTTAGAATCCTTGGGATGTTCAATAAGCGTCATATCTTCGTTAATAGGGATAATTTTGCACGTTATTCAAGAGTAATATGGTCGCATTTTGCAGCTAGTGATCTTAATCTAGCAAATATTAGTCAAGTCCAGTAAATATCAAAAGTATGGAATCAGTGACTCTCAATCGTTACTAAGCACTTTCCCCCTATATTCCCCCATTCGTTACTACGCATTCCCCTACCTTTCCCTGTTCAGCAATTAGTCAATCCGAGAGTAAAATACCTCGGTAATATTCCTTCTCGCTATGTATTGATAGAAGAACCTCATAATCGTAACACAAATACATTGAAATCACCGCTAGGTATATTTCTGGAAATGACAGTTTACAGTTAAAATCCATCTAACCCATATATAATACTTCAAAGAAGGTAGCCCTATATGAAGCACTATGCCTAAGATAGCAAAGATGTTTTGAATAATTAAAGTATTCAAATTTCAAACAGGACAACTAAACCTACTACAACAATAAAATCTACCAGGTCTAATTCTTCTAGGCTTAATTCTACTATAACTCCATTTTTCTCTAATTTTCATTATTGTCTCTAATCATCTCTAATGTTGTCGTTGATAACATTGTGAGACGCGTGAAAAATTCACTACTCTCCAGGACTATGGGTCTCGTCACCAAGATAACCCTCAAGGATCAAGATCGACAAGCCACGGATGTTCAGCTCTGGAGCTCTGCTAATTACCTATCAACACCTGACACAGTCTCAGCACTCTCTTCGTTACAATTCTCACGTATAGGCAAAAATGTTGATTATCGTGGGGTTCCAATCTACCTTCTACAGGGCCCACCGTTGGATGTATATTCCAATTCCACAGAAACATCCAACTTCTTCAAGAAACAGTTAATAATACCGTCCCTCCAAGTTAACGAAAATGTCGGGTTATTATTTGGCGATGACCTGGCCAAGTTATATCTCGTCTTCTACTTTGACTTGACTATCAAAGCGCTTGTTCTAGATTTCAGCACCATCACCACGGTAGTGGCCTATATTGAGAACGACTCTGACAATGCTCCTTTCAACTACTTTTTAAACTTCAATGAACCCGTACGACGGGACTCTACAAATATGACGGTTTTTGATAAAGTCTTGAACAAGAAAAAGAGACCAAGTCCTTTTGGCGAGAAATCGAACCTGTTTACCGATAGAACAAGTCTGTTTGATACTGATAGAAATACCAATACTGATCAAAATGGTTTTGCAACTGATAAATCCAGCCCGTTTACTGATCCTCTATCACTTCCTGTTCGTTCAACCTCATTCTCAAATGCAATATCACGCTCTTCCACCAATTCGAACTCCTTTGCGCTTCCAAATTCATCACGTTCTAATTCAAATTTATTTGCCCTTCCAATTTCTTCATTCAATCCCTCGCATTCACGTACATCCAACATTGTATCGCTGACTTTAACGTCCCAGGAACAGATTAACCTGGCGATCAACAAACTCATCCTCTCCGGTCTCAGAATCAGAGGTCTCTCTACCAATCTAAACCATTCTATTAATGACAAACTCACGATCAAAGAGATATACAATATGACCCACAAATCGGCGTTGTTCTCTCTTCGAAAGTTTAACTATAACTTTACTGGGAAGGGCGATAATAAAGGTAGGGCCATTGGGTTTAGTGATCTCCAGGATATAGTTGAGAAGCTACTTGACCTTTACGTGGACACAGAACCCCAATAGACTGTTAGTGAAATAGGGAGAAATTAGAAAGAGTTGGGAAGCAATTTTCCACTTCAATATCTACTTGTCGTTCCTAGTGTATGTACATTATGTATTATTTACATGTCTAGCTGTAATTATATTTACTTGCTTAATTGGTCAAGAGATACAACCTTGTTTTCGTTGTAGTCGTTGTATTTCTGGGATTTGGCAGTTTCAAGTTGTCTTTCCAATGCACTTTTACGGGTGACTGATTTGAATACTTTAGTGGTTTCCTTGTTTTTCAAGTGGTCCAACAAGAGCGAAGTGTCGTTCAACAAGTATCCTCTTTTCTCTTCGTTTGAGTAGAATTCGATATCTCTTCTGTGGGTTGGTCTTGCAGGAAGTGGTACGTAACCCTTCTTTAATAAGAAGTGGTCAGGGTTGATGTGGGCTTGTAAGGATAATTCGGTGTAGTATACAGCGGTGAAAGTCTTGCCCAATTTTTCGATAGCTTCAATAGCATTTGCAGAAGCTCTGGATGCTTCTACGTTCAAAGGAACGGTATAGTTCTCCTTTCCGTTGGCCAAGATCTTAACACCATCTTTCATGGTTCCGGTAAGCATTCCTGACTCTCTCATCATTTTTATAGTTAAAGTCTCACCTTCTTTCAATGGAATACGTCCTGCATTCCATAAATCTTGGATTCTCTCCAAGTTGATGTCATGGTATACTTTTCTGTGAGGTCTCTTGAACCCAATGATAGGGAAACGTTTATAATATGGTGTTTGACCACCCTCCATCCATCTAGGTACTTTTCCTCTCGCCTTTTGACCCTTTTGACCTCTTCCTGAAGTTTTACCTTTACCAGACGCTGGCCCTCTACCCAAACGTTTGTATCCAACCACTGATCCTTCAAATGGTTTTAATGCTCCCATGTATGACATTGGACGCATGATATTGATGGCGCTACATCCAAGGACGTTTAGAGCTCCAGAAACCCTGGATCCTATCCCTTGTCCTATATTCAACATCCTGTATCGACAACTGTAACTCTGATACTTGAGAAATTGTTAAATCTCAAAATTTTTCATATAGTAGTGTGGGTGGTGAATAAAAGTCACGTGCTTTGAAGGTCGTGTGAGTTTGCACATTATTATTTGCAACCAAAAAAATAGACATAAAAGTATAATTTAAAAGGAAGTAATAATTTAAGACAAATAATCTACGATCTACTCATAGTTTTAAGAATGAAACCTTGTTCCCATTGGTGAATAAAAGCATCCAAGAAATGCTACACAAACGTTCTCTTTCTCATCAAAGTTGGAGTGATAATGTGTGTCTCAATGTCAAAGGCTCAAACTAAACTTGATGTTATGAAGTCCTTCAAATCCATTCAATTTGTGCTCAGCAGGAGTTTTCATTGATTCCAACAATATTTCTTTGTTGTTAGGATCTTTCAAGACCGATTCGGTTTTTGGCTGCACCCAAGGAAATATTTATTTGGATCATATTTCACTATAAACTATCTCGACCAGAATATGTTCCGTGCAATGTTTCAATGATAATCTCTTTAAAATAATAAGTATTACTTACTACAAGGATGTTTGTTTAATCTTTTAAGCTCAGCAAGCCGGAATAATGGTATACCAGGGACGGGGTTATTGGTAGCCAAAATCACCAGGTTCAAATCCAGAATTTGGTACTAACGAAATAAGGGATAATAAATTGGAAATAGACAATTGAACTAGAGAAATTAATGTCAAGCGATGTTTGGTTAGAATTATTATTGCATCTAATGACGTTGCTCTACTGGTAGCACTAAATAAGATCATCACTTCAAGTTGTGCAAGTGGTAAATTTCACTAAATTAATGAATACTTTTAACATACAGGAACTGTCCGTTTAACTTCAACTTCACTAAGAACTGTTATTAAGGTGTTTGAATTCTGATCAATTACTTTTTGAGAATTATCAATTTTGCCGAAATATTGTAATAATATTGGAATAATCATTGTTGAGACAGAGTTGACATAAACTTCTATTATCTACATCCATACCGCAATACTTATGTATATCTGAGTTTTAGAGATAATCGATCGTCGTAAAAAAAAGAAAGATCCAAATGGTTAGATGTCTTGTAAAATATATAGTCTTTTCAGAAATTAGAATTTAACATCCGTATTACTCGTATACAAAAATATATTTGTCTATATCATGTATAAACTATCTATCTTTAAAAATACTTAGTTAGATATATAGACGATTTACACCACCAACAAATAAGCCTTTATGGCCAAGTTGGTAAGGCACCTCACTAGTAATGAGGAGATCGTCAGTTCGACTCTGGCTGAAGGCATTTGTTATTTTTTTAATATTTCTTTTGTGCGTTGCGGCATTGATATTTTTATTTATATTTATATGAAAACCACTTTTGCCAATACGTTTGACAGCACATTTTATCACTAAAACCACACGAAATGTCTAAAGATGATACAGAGTTGAAGCAAATCTGGAAACTCTTCCAGGACTCTCCACAGGAGATCCAAGAAAGAAGACAACAAATTACACAAGCCATACATCTAGACCAAACGTCCGAGTTCCCTACACTGATCTCAATAATCACAGCGTTGGACGAGTTGCTTGGATGTTTTGCCCTTGGAGGACAAGTCAAAAACTACTACAGATATGGATCGTACGATTCGTGTGCTAGACAGAGAGAAAAATTCTGGTTTGCCGTGAGGAACGGTGAGTTGTATGAGAAGGAACCCAGACCTCTCGAAGAGATGTCCACCAAGGAGATCTCACAGAAAAACACAATCCACGACTTTTATAAGAAGAGATTGCTAGAGGATAAAGCAAGAGGCTCTTCGGAAGATATTTGGGACGTCAGGGGCAAGAAGTTGGACAATCCGTTCAAGTATAAGTCGTTTGACGAGTCAAGTCGATGATGATTAGATATTTATTTGAGGGATTTGAGGGTGATATGAGGGTAATTTGACGGCTAGCAATACTCTGCGAGGTTAACTGATTATTTAAAGGTCCAAAGGTTATTATATCATAGAGTATCATCAGATATCTGTTAAAATGTACGTATTTACTCGCAGATTATATTTTTGATGTATTTTGGCAAAAACGGTTTATAAATGGACAAAAGGTCAGAAATAGACCAACAATTAGAGTTAGATGACTGAGATGGTGACGAGCAGAAGCTGCTATAAAAATTGATTTCCTACATCAATATATTAATCAAAATGTATTAGAATGGATTATTTAGCTTGATATTAGTTGAGGTATGCATTAAAGTGGTGGAATTTTGCGGTAGTTATATTAAAACTTGATTACATGACGACACACGTTTTTCCTATGCTTGTATTGGTATCGTTCACACCCTTTGGCTTTGCGTTAAGGGCACATCTTGCAGCTTCAGAGAACGCTTCGTTCACACCTCTATTTTTCTTTGCGGAACATTCCAAGTATCTCAAGGCTCCGATCTTCTTGGCCACGGCCAACCCTTCGTCGTAGCTAATCAAACGTTTTTGATGGTGGGAGTTACCATTTTGAGAATATGGGTTGAAAGATTCGTCCTCAGGATGTCCAGGAGCGGCTTGTTCGATGTCAGTGTCTTCTCCAGTACGCAAATCACATTTGAGTGCTACCAACACCAATTTTACCCCTTCACAAAGATCGGCCACTTCAGCCACCCATTTGGACTGAACATTCTCCAAAGAATCCACAGAATCTATGGAGAAACATAACATAATACAATGGGTTTCGGCGTACGAAAGAGATCTAAGACGATCAAATTCTTCTTGTCCTGCTGTATCCCACAACGATAATTGTAACGACTGTCCGTCGATGAATATATCGTGTATATAATTCTCAAACACCGTAGGCTCGTATACTTGAGGAAAGTATCCTCTAGTGAATACGTTCAAGAGCGAGGTCTTACCACAAGCACCATCTCCTAATATGACAATCTTACGTTGAGCTGGATGTTAGTAATGTTATCAGAAAGTTTTGGGTACATATTTTAGTGATTTCAAAAGATCTGAATGGAGTTGAATTTTCGAAGTAAGTAGTGTTGCAGTATATTCTAGAATACTTCAGTAATTGATCAGTTAGCGAGACCCATATTAAAGCCATAATATCCTCTATTGAGTCACTATTAAATTTCTTAGTTCTCATTTCTATTAGTTCTTCAGTCCTCTCAATATTAATTATCAGGTATATTATACGGAAATTGGTAGAGAGAGAGGTCATCGCTGCTTGATAGTAAAAGAAGTATCTCGTCACCACTGGAGGTTTTATATCAGACATTTTATCAGTCATTCAACAAACGACTATAAAAATTTAACTTTCGTAATGCCATGGATCAGTTGCTTCACTAATCTCTTAGCCGCGCCTTCTTCAATGTTTCTACCACAGCAACACCACCAAATGATTCAGAGATCAAAATAGTTCAGAGATCTCCTGTACAATCTGATCCAAATCTCGCCCTGATATCATCTGTTCAGGTCTCCTCCTGGAAAACTGCTTATATACCGCTGTTTATCCATAACATGAATCAGTTGACTCGCCATCATTTCCCAAATCGCTTGATTCTAACTGTCCAACAAACACTACTTTTAAACTTCTAGTGAATATCCACAACCACAAGAATCTCGCTACTTACTTGTCTTAGTACTACCACCACACAAAGGCATCTTTAAAATTAACTATGTGAGTTGTAAAGATAAATATTGAGATTTTGATTTTAAATTGTTTTGTCAGATCGTTTTGTCGATTACCTATTTCGGACAAAAATCAATAATTGTTTTTTGACACTAAGCGAGCAGAGACCAATTAGAGAATGCAGAGACATCAGTGGTTGAAGCCTGAGAAGGGCTGGCCTGAGACGGACTGGTGAGAAGGGTTGGATCTTACTAGAAGAAGCGTGCCGAGGATATATGATTAATCACCTCTAGATAACTGGGTTCCAGGAGTCCTCATCAGCTTATCGGAACGAATATGCACAAATTCTTGAACTAGTTAGGACAGTACAACAGAATTGCGAATAACTACGAATTCGTATTTGACATATAGACAAAACATTACACAAACATATAACATAAAACGAAAGTCTTTGATTTATGAGCGAAACGTATGAATTTAAATTACTCACTCATGGGTGCAAAAACGCACTGGATAAGGAGCCACGACGACAAGAGGATCAAACTCTTTAGTGATGAGATTAGAATTTGCTGTGAGGTGATGACGAGAAGAACCCGATTAGTGGAGAGAAAACCTTTTGTGGGAGAGAATTTTCTCTTGGAAGGAGTTCTTTCTAGCGTAGATTGGACTCGAAGAGACGAAACATGCTGATACGTAGCACAAGATTTCAACTTAAATGATTTGTATTCGATTACTAAGTCCCTTCCTTCGAGCTCTAAGCGTTATAAACTAATTTTGGGGCCCTAACGCTTTTCATTCACGTCGTGCCAGACTTTATTTGGAGGAATTTTTGGTTTTGGGTGCAAATTTCACCTCGTGGCGATAATCAATGATCATTTCCGAGAGTATGGGATGGGTAGATGCAAAAGGATTGGGATTACACATATCTGCACCTGTCCCTGCACAATATTAAATCACCTTTAACTTAAATATAAAGATTATTTACTGAGAACTCGAAATGAACACTAGAGCGTAGCCACTAGTTATATATGATTGGTGCTTGAAGAGCGACGAAATGGTTATATGAATTTTGAGAGTGATAAAGTCACTTGTTGGACTTGCCGTATGCATGTGACGTATAGCGTACAATTACTTATCGATCAAATCTTCCAAATACATAGATGGTATGGTCTTTCTCGATTTATTTCCTGGAACATTTAATGCATTTTGGGTTTGAGAAACGCTAATGGAACTTTCACTGTTGTTGCCCTCACTATTCATGTACATGCTGGGGACCTTCGATGCACGGTGTGGTGAAGCAACATTAGTTGATGATCCTACAACTCCTCCAAACAATGACAAGTTCAGAGATGATCCACCGTAATTAGATCTTACTCTCTTGTGCTGCATAACCTCTGCTGTAGGCGAAATAAACATTTTAGTTAAATCGTGCTTGGATGTTGCCGTGCCTGATTCTGATGCATAAATAGTCGAATTGTCTCCAACTTGGGAACCACCGAAACCCAAGTTCGTTCTACTTGGGGTCAAGAATGAAAATTTAGACAGGTATTCTCCATTGAAGTTCAAAGACGTCTGTGGAGTCATATTACTGCCACCAATGCTGGCATAGGCTGTGTTGTTATTATTGTGGTACTTTTCATACATTTGTTTATCTGAAGCCAAGGACTTCTTAGCCAACCGTGATGCAGTAACTGACACGATAAAATGGTACAATACAAATCCCAATAATATCGCTCCAACAATAGCTCCGACTGCAATAAAAACAGTTCCTGAAGGATTGTGTTGACGTATTATATATGGGTTGTTATGGGATGGTGGGACTCCAATCGGAGGGGTAGAAAATGATTCGCCAGTAGATGTGGTTGATAATTTTGGCAATTGCTTTTCAGTGGTAGTAGTCAGCAAGGTTGGCAAGTCCCTCTTCATCATGATACCAGTTGCCGTGGTAAGAAAAATTGTAGTTGTGGACATTTTAGATCACTTTATTGATTTGATAAGCTGGTTGCTAGACTCCAAATTGATCCAATAAAGGAGATGGATCACTTCCGGATTTTCTGTTAAGTACAACTATTTAAGCAAAAGGTGTAGAACCGACAATAATAGAGTGAACAATTAGGGCGTGTCAAAATGAGGCTGTATATTTATATTTTGTAAACAAAATTTTCTAAACATGATCTGAGAGGTGGTTACCCGGATTATTTGAAGAGGGTGAATTACAAAGAAGAATACTCCAATCAACACCAATATGTGTCTATTCAGTATAGAAATGATACGTTAACTATAGTGAATATGATGATCTATTAGATTACATGTAATTTTTCTAATTAACCCACCAGGAACCTTTATTAGGACCCTTTAAGAGGAGTTAGAAGCAATCTTTAAGACCTTTAGGACCTCTGGACTTCTGGACTCGCTTGGACTGAATAGTTTAATATATTGATACATTGATGATCGCTCTTCTATCTATAAGCGTTATTGAGCGTTTCTTCGTTAATTCTGGAATTCTGTCCGTATTACCTCTTTACTAGGAATTTAAAAGTCCAAGACCCAATACTTTTCTTTTAATAAACGGAACTGATCACGATAGTAATCCCAAAGACGGACACTATCACAATCATGAATAATTCTTGGTTTATGTTCTGTCGGATAAGTTTTTAAATACAATTCAGTATCATCTTTGGAACACCAAATCCTCTGACGATTGTAATATTCCAATTTACTATCGAACTCCCAAGGTTTTGGAATTGGAGAGTCAGAGAAGTGAACAAGTTTGATATGCTTACTTGCCTCACGGGAATTCCAGTCCTTGTTGGAGTGTTTATCAATGAAAGGCAAAAACTCCGGTTCTGCAACAAATCTGCGGTGCCATTTCTCCTTGAACTCGCCAGTCAATACTCCGTACGTTCTATGCGGTAAAATTCCGACCTTTATACCTGATTTTGACTTGAGTTCGTCGTCCAAATACTTGTTTAAAATCTCCATGTCGTAGTCTGTTTGTTTTCTTAATCTCGACCGTTTGAAAAGTCTCCAATGAAACGGGTTGTGAATATATCTCAAGAGTTCGGTAAATACTTCACGCGAGGGAGTAAGGACCATAACATGATTGGCAAAGAAGTCATCTCGGTTATCATGCTTGTGACGTTCGTAAATAAGGGCCGGTAACTTTGTAAATGCATCAGCAAAGTCGAGATCTTTGATATCATTCACAAGCTTTTGCATACGAAGGCCATACTGCTTTTGCGTAGGAATTGTGACCTTGCGGTTGTACTTATTTTGAAAAGATCCTTTTTCCTCCACAATGTTGTTCAACCAATATGCTTGAGGTAACACGTACGTTATTTCCTTGGGGATCTTGAAGAGCTCATCAAGATTAGATGGCTTTTCAGTGTGTACTCCATCCTCATCAAACAGAGTGTTTACGAGCATAGAATCCGAATCAAAATAAACCACCCGATCATACTCTACCAAGTTGAATATATGAAACTTGGTGAACGACGAAGCCCACGATGTACTTGCAGAGTCACGTAGCTGAAGCAATTTAACTGGTTTTAATGTAATGTGATGTTTGAGCGACAATCCAGATATCCTTGTCCATGGAGTTTCCCCATTGTTGGAGTACTGTTGTAATTTCGAGTCGTACAAAATCACCAAGTTCTTGATTTTGGAACCAGATTCCCTTAAGACAATGAAATTGATCACCGCCAAATTCAAATATTCATAGCTGGTGGCATACTGGACATATGCATACTTTTTGGCATTTGTTATATCTGCTGTTTGATCATAGTGTTTTATGACTTCGTCAGGAACCACCCGTAGGTTGTTAGACAAACCGCGTATTTGATGGGAATGCGCCGATTCAAGTACAATGTTCGTCAAGAAGTAGTACGCGACGATGAAGAAGGCAATTTTAAATTCCCAATTCTTCTTGAAGTAGGAGATCACGCCTCTGTTCGACAGTCCGCTCATTCTATACTGATTCTTTTATGAAATTCTACGCACATAATTTTCTTAAATCGGGTTGTGGATTCTGGTGGCGATCTTCGCCTGGTGAAATAAATTAGATAAACGAAATAAGTTTAATGAAATTTGTATCTGTCATTTGTTATAGGTTGCGGATACACAAGAAATATATGAAGCAAAAAGAAAGAACATTAAAACTGTTCGTTGTAGTTCAAAAAATATGCGCAAACCCGGAATCGAACCGGGGGCCCAACGATGGCAACGTTGGATTTTACCACTAAACCATTTGCGCTTATTAGGAAAAGCTCCGCGACGGGGAATTGAACCCCGGTCTACCACGCGACAAGCGGTAATTCTAGCCACTAAACTATCACGGATGTTTTCTGATTGGTTAAAATCCTATGTACATATATCACCTAAGGTTAATATTCAAATTATTCTGCGATTGATTTGTATATAGTTGAGCTAGAAAATTGTGTGAAACATTAGCATATCCTGGTACTATAAATGGCAAGCGGTATGAATAGAATGTCTTTTTGATACTATTGAGTTCATCAGTTTTCTGTTGCAGACCACACTCATTGATCTTGAATTAAGCGATGCACCTTTCTTTTCTATTTTATATCTAGAAACAATTATTGCAATTCCTCCTAATACGCAAGTTTTTTAGACTTGTATCCTCCTAAAAGGAACGGGATGAAAGTTATATATCTATCTCTTCAACTATTTCCATTCTTCCAAACATCACGTGACTAGGCACTCAAAAAAATACCAACCATATATCTCAACGAATAGTTGGATCAACCTAGTAACTGTTGTGGCCGCCTAAAATACGAAGCAACTACTATGGCCGCTGTTCCATATTCCTATCTTAATGAGGAGGTTGTAAGCAATTTCGGAGGGTCTGGTTCTGAAACCTTGATTGAAATCCTTGAGAATCTTGAGGAGGCAGATGAAGAATCTGTGGTTTCCCAATTGTTCACTGAGTTATTGTTAGTTTATGAGGATGAAAACTTGGATTTAGATTCTCTAGTTCAGTTCCTTTTTGCTGCTGTAAAGAACGATTTGGTGGCTCGGATATTTTGTCAGGTACTTAATGTGTTTCCGCCTAATGATAATATTCAAAAATTACTCCTTATACTCAGTCGTAAAGACAATGTAATCAGATCAGATACCATGGCACTCTATATTAGTCCAGATTTGCTAAAAGAGCTGGGAGTTGTACCTAAAGACGTATTGACTAAAAGTCTAAACGGCAGGATCAGAGATGAATTTTATACACAAAAAAAATATAACTTACTTCATGAAGAGACTGAAGGGTACTCGAAATTGATCATAGAATTGTATACCATCTTCAAGTATGACGAGACAAGTTTCCAACTTGGATATGCTTCTCAAATAATTGAAAAATTGATTGGCCATTACAGTTTAGATCCTAACCGTTGTCTTGACGTGGTGTTGGAAGTCCTAGGAAGTTCGTTTGTTTCGAAACCCGAATTGGCTATTAAATTATTAAAGAGTTCTCGCTGGTGGCCCCTGATAGACAGTGACTGTTCTTGTATAAATTCCCTATCAATTGGAGGTAGTGAAACTGCATCCAAAATCTTGGGCCTAAAACTCTTGAAATATCCTGCTGAAAAAGATTTACCAGAAACACTTAAAATATTCATCACATGCTTGATAAAAGAAGGCTTTCTTAGTTTTGGATCTATGTGGTTATATTTATCACCCACAGACCAAGAAATGGAAGATTTAGAAGTGGAATATAAAAAGAAATTACAAGAAGAAGTTTCTAAAGCCGGAGCAAGCGCTTTAGCACTTGCTGCACCATTGGCAGAAGAAGAGGAAGACTCAAAAACAACATCCTCTGGTCAAACTCCAAATCCAAAAACAACTGTACCCTTGTCTAAAAAAGTGCAATCCAATATGAAGTACCAATTTTTGAAAGCATTTTTGGGAAATGGACTTTATTGGCCATCAATTTTCATTTTAGCCAAGCATCCTTTCCTCGCATACATTGATGAAGAGGTCGCACCGTTAATCAACCGATTATTTGACGCCATGATAAATCCATTGTACAGTTCCATTCGGCCATTCACTGATGGAGAATTAGCAGAACTCCAAACATCCAAACAAGTTGCATTCCCAAGACCACATAACCATGTTGTTTACGAGGATTATCCTTGCACAGAACTATTGAGTTTCAAGCCGACTATCAAAAGTTACAGTCAAAAGAAATTCATTTACTTCTATACATCTTGGAATACCAAAATTCCACAAATCACAGATGTAGAGACTTTATTCCGAATTTCTAAAGAGTTTTTGAAATACAACGGAGTAAAACTCGCCTCTGACATAGAGCTTTTCCTGAAAATCTGCAAAATCGGTGTATGGGATTTGACCAACAACCGCGACGAAACTCGTAAATCAGAATGGTTTCATTATTTCCGGAATTTTATTTTCCCTGCAATTTCCTATATCGAGGAGAATTCAATTGTGATCGACGAGGCATTCTCGATTTTATCATTCTACTCAATAGAAGATCGATTCAGCGTGTATGGAGAGTTATACCAAGTGTTGGCCAAGAATAATCCCTTCATCAAAATAGCTTATGGAAAAGCTGAAAAATCAACAAAAGATATTCTCAAGAGGTTATCAAAAGAGAATGTCCGTCCAATGATGAGAAGACTTGCCAAAATCAGTTTCTCAAATCCATTACCATGTTTATTAACTATCTTGCAACAAATTGAAAGTTATGATAATTTAAATACATTAGTTGTTGAAACAGCAAGATATTTCAATAAGTATGGATGGGACATTTTAACTGCAGCAATTTTAATGAGACTTACGAATTCTGGAAGATCAAATATGCAAGAAAATGGTATTAATGAACGACAATGGATCCAATCGCTCGCTTCATTCATTGGGAAGATCTGTCAACGGTATCCTAATGCTATAGATCTTTCAACAATTATTTCGTTCCTTTTAAAACTATTCCATAATGGTGAGCATTATGGCTTAATTGTATTAAAGGAGATTTTCATATCCATGGGTGGTATCCAAACTATAACAAATCTTACAGTACAGCAAATCAATATGATAAATTGTGGTTCTTCGTTAGAAATGGTTGTGTATAGGACAATTGATGATTTGAGATTTGACAGATTTAATTCTGGCACTGTTCTTGTCAAGACCTTTTTAAAGCTAGATGCTGTCAATGAATTGTTAGTTTTACTTCGCCAGACAAGCGAGGAAATCTTATACAACTCTAAATTGTCCCATTTAAAGATCTTAGCCAGTAAAAGTGACGACCTTGATACTGTTATCCATTTATTCACTACATTAATTAATTTCTTTGGTTCACCAGAAGATTTTGAAGGCATTTTGTTATCAGTGTCGGACCTTGCTTCTAAGTTTCATATTCCACCACAATGGTCATTTGAATTGTGGAGACCAATTTTAGGAAAGAAATTGAAGGATATCTCTTATGATGGAATTTGGGTTCCTGCCTTAGAAGTGATTATGAACGATTTTTCAAAGGTTATTGGTGATTCTCTAGACTTTTTAACCCCTGGACTTTTTGTAACTTTTTGGCAATTGAGTCTTTATGATGTGAACTATTCTGACGAGCTCTATGACGATGAAAAGCTGAAGTTGGAATCGGGATTGAAAAGTCTTCGTGAGTCCATTGCAATAAATTCAAGGGATAAGGATATTTCCAAGCTTGTTCTCGATAAATCAAGAAAGACTTTAAGTCAAAATGAAGAGTTTATAAAAAAAATTCCGCAAGATAAAGAAGCACACTCAAAACATCATGAATTTGTATCTACAAGACTTCAAAAAGAGGCTCCTCATTGGTTCACAGCAGACACCTTGCACTCTCAAGCGAAACAACTTTTACAATTCTGTATCCTTCCTCGTGCTATTCATTCTTCGTTTGATGCTGTATACACCGCACGTTTCTTATTCAAATTACATGAACTACAAACACCAAACTTCTCCCTCATAATATTATTGGATGAGCTCATTAACAGTAAGCTCTTGTTTGGTACGTTATTCACGTCGACACCAACGGAATCTGAAAATTTGGGTTTATTCTTTGCCGATGTTTTGAAACGTTTGCACAATTGGACAAACAAGGGAGTCTTTGAGGAACAGAAGCGGGTCTTGTACGATTCGCAACTCCAAGAAATCGATTTCGATGGGTTTAGAAAGATTTTGTTTGACTACCACTCAATTATTCTACAAGATGTTGGGGTTGCTTTGGGTGTTCATGAATACATGGCACGTAGAAATGGTATAACATTCTTGAAAAACTTATTAGGAGTATATCCAAACGTCGAAGACCACTGTGAACAGATTGTGAAGTGTATCGAGCACATCTCTTCAACTGAACAGAGAGAAGATTTGAAGTTGTCTTCAAGTGCCTTGATTGGTCATGTTAAATCTAGGTCCAAGACTTGGGTTCATATGTGGGATTTTATTTCTATGAGTGAAGAAGAAAAATCCACTCTTCAGGCAAAACGAAAGGAACAGAAACAGAAAGAAGAGGCAATTATTAGAGCAGAAAAGGAATTAATAACGAAGAAACAAAAAGAAAGAGAAGACTTGGTTAGAAAAGAACGCGAGACTGAAGAACAATTGAAGAGACAGAAGGTTATAAATTACGACTCTCAGGCTGCAGTTAGTTCTCGGGGTGAATCTAGAGGAACTATTTCATCTAGAGGACGTTACGATAACTACTCCAAATACAACAAAATGGAAAAGGATTCTCCCAAACCAGAAGAGAAGCCTGCTAGAGAGGTTTCAATAAAGCCATTAGATCAAAAACAAAGTGATACGAAGGCGGAAAAACCTGAAAGATCATCCACTCCTCAAGTTCAAAGTAAGTCGAAGGATGAAATAGAAGCCATTAAGCGTGAAATTGCAGAAAAGAAACGTTTGCGGGAAGAAAGGAATAAATTGGACCAGGAAAGAAAGGAAAAGTCAGCGAGAGAAAAGGATTCTGGAAGAGAAAAGGATACTGAAAAAGAAACACAGCCTGCAAAGGAATCAAAAGAATCAAAAGAACCCAAGGACGAAGCTAAAAAGCCTGATCTCAAGTCTAAAATAATGAAAGCAAAGCGTGATTTTCAAGAGAAGAATGCTCTGGAGACTCGTGCGAGAACACCTGTGAATTTAGACTCTAGAGATAAGAAACATCCTCTGGAACCTGTTAGAATGGCGTCTCAGAGAGACGTCACACCTGTGGAACGTGCACAAGCTCCAGTTCCTCCTCCAGAAAAGAAGGTTGCAGAATCCATTCGTTCTAAACAACCATTGCCAAGTCAAGATAGATACAGTAAGCATTCAGATTCCAGATACAATAGATCCAATGATGGATATTATCAGAACAGACTGAATCAACGGCCACTTGCTCCACCTCCTAGAGCACCAGTTGATTCTAGAGGACATAACAGAACCGATGATTCTAGAGGATCAAGACCAAGTGATTCTAGAGCTAGACCAGCCGATTCTAGACCAGCACCGAATAGATCAGATGATGGTAGAAGTTCTGATTCTAGATCTGCACCCAACAGAACGGACGATTCAAAATCTTCGGAAACAACACCACGTCCAGAAGCCAGGGACTCCACCAACTCCAAATCTAAACTACCACCCCCTCCACCTCCACCAATAAGTCTTAAATCGAGAAACAACTATAATCGACAAGGAAGTAACTACGGTTCAAATGGTTACCGGGATGGCTATAATGAAAGCAGAGACGACAGGGAGTACAAGGGTAAGAGACACTATGATTATAACTCGAGTGGTCGCTACGATAAAAAACCTAGGTATTAAATAGTTACAAATGTATTAATTATAAGCTCACGCTAGTTGCGCAGCTAGTGGTATGTACTGTTAACTTTGACCTGCTGTTAGCAGTCTAAGTTCCACATCAATCAAAGCGTCTAGCTCATCGTCGTTGTCTTCATCGTTGTATTGTGTTGTTTTTTGTCTTTTAGGATCTGATTCAGGAGATGTAAAGGATCCATGCTGGACAGATTGTTGTTGTTGAGAGATAGCTGTCTCGATAGAACCCTTTCCCGGCATATTAGATCCTTCTAAAGAATTCAAAAACTCGTCAACCTTCTTCAAATGAAGTTCGTGCCATTTCAAATGGCGGTTAAGATCATATTCTCTTGAAAAACTTCGGGTACAGTTCCGTTTGATGCAATAAAATTTCTTCGAAGCATAGTTATCTTGAATCAAACCGATTATGGACGATTTCCCGGTCATCAAGGTTGAATTTAACGTGTCCACGGACCTTTGAGAACGAGATAAGTCTGCATAATCCGCTTCTTCATCATCATCGTCCTCTTCGGATGAAACAGATAAAAACGTAGATAGTCTAACCTTATCATCAGTTTCCAGGAGAAGATCTTCCAACTGTTTTCGTTCCGAAGGTTTCAACAAATCCTCGGGGATATTGTCGTCGTGGTAGGTGGTGTAATGTTGAATAAGGTCGATTTTCTTTGCAAATTTACTCATGCAATAGTTACAGTTCCACAACTTAAGCATTTTGTCGTCGTCGTGACTGAGTAGATGTGAACTCAACCCTTTTTTACCCACACAACCCTTTCCACAAACATGACATTTCAACTTGGGATGTTCGGTTTTTACATGGAGCTGCAAGGCAGACCAAGTCTTGAAGTTGGAGAAACATCCTGGATTCTCACACTGATACACTGGCGAGTCTCCGTGGTATTTCAAGTTATGTTGGGCCAATCTATAGGGTCGTTTGAAGGTTTTATTACATATTGTGCAGATTAAAGAGTTCTCGTGGGCAGATAAGATGTGATGACGCATGGTTTGATGTTTGTAGAAGGCTTCGGGACAATGAGGACACTGAAAAGATTTCGTATGGGTGACTTCGTGTCTTTTGAGATGTTGCTGGGAGTTAACGCCCTTGCCACAGAGCGAACAAGAAAACGGCTTAGACGATGTATGGGAGATCAAATGTGCATCCAAGTGTGACTTTCTTAAGAAGGATTTGCCACAATCTGGATACGTGCACGCAAAAGGTCTTTCATTGGTATGGGAACGTTTGTGTTGTTCTAGAAGGGATGGTTTGGCATAGGATTTCGTGCAGTCTGAAAAGTCACATTTGTAAAGTTTGGGTCGTAGCGACGTTCCTGAGGAGACAGATGTATCCGATGCCATGTCTAGAGGTGTATAGGCAAATTAAGGAAGACGATTAGAGAAGTTTATGATTTATCAGGATGATGAGATGGGCTTTGACAGTGCTGAATAACCAGCTTTGGTTAGTTGATTCCGAAATAGTAGCTAGTTAAATTTGCAAAGATAGCCCGATAGTTGGCCACAGTGATGTGCTCTTTTAGTGGGTACCTTTAGGGAAATTTGTAGTGGAGCTCTTATGGAGTTCTTAGGGGAGTTCTTTCAAATGAGTTTTTAGTTTTAGAGATTTGACTTTGAGAAAAGCGCGCCGTTAGTTTAATAGCGATAAAAAATTAGTATTAGGTTATTAATATCTAATATTGAAGAAGGAAGCACTAATGCTCAAGGTATTCAAGAGATACTATCTTAAGCACAACTTTATAAGGAATAAATATCAATATATATATTAAGTGAGAGACACAACTATCACAAGCTTCGTTCCTCATGGCCCAATGGTCAAGGCGTCTGGCTACGATTTAGTAACCACTTCTGGAACCAGAAGATTCCAGGTTCGACTCCTGGTGGGGAAGCATTTTTTTTTTTGCAATTCTTTACAATATCTATATTTCAAACTGAGTACCGACAAAAAGAGATCTAAGGTAGCAAGAAACACTTATCAGATTACTTTCTAATATAAATGTTTTCAGTAGTAACAGTGTGACTCTTTTAAGAGTTCATACGATGTATAATTTCTTATCTAAGAAGAGATTGTTACTGGGTTGTTACTGGGTTGCTAGTGGAGTCCCTTATTCCAACTCTTTAATTACCGGAATGATCCTTCCTCAACTCTTCTCTGTGTGACTCTATCATCAGCAATCTCGATGTCGGCCAACTCCGCCTTTTCCGGCCACCGTTGACAGGGAAATTTTAGGAGAAGACACTTTAGCTGCTTGTCTACTACCCGAAACCCGTAGAAGCTATCTCCGTCCCGACTACTTACGGCTTTCTAACCCAAGCCAATATTTGCCGTTGCTGCGCGTTCTTGGCTCGCTAAGATCGGCTCTCACGCGTTCGCAATACCGATTCTCTGTTCATTCTCGCTCACTAATTTGAGTTTTTTCCGTGCACTCCACGATTCTCCGTTGGCAATTTAATTTGAAATCAATCTACCTCCAACTCACCGGCGACCAACTAACCATGGGTATCAATAATCCAATTCCTAGAAGTTTAAAGAGCGAATCAAAGTATGTATCAGAGCTGATAGTACTCTGGAACTATGTATAATTCCAATCCTCTCACCTCCTAATGGAAGAGAATAGTGACCCCAGATTTCAGAAGGATCCAATTCGTCATGGTGGACAGAATCCGTTACCAAAGATCAACTGAGGACTAGCCGATATATTTTACATCATGTTTATGAGTTTCTTATTTAACTAAATTTAACTAAATCATAGTGTTCATAGATAATCGGTGATTATATCACTAAATATTCACGGAAAGTGGTGACGTGCATGACTTATACTAACTATTCAGAAAAGCCGCTAAGATCCTTTCTTCCTTCATCAAACCGAACCAAGTTGCTGGACCTGGACAAATCATCCCACCCAATGTGTTGAAAAATGCCAAAGGTTTGGCCGTAATCACAGTGTTGAAGGCTGGATTCCTTTTTTCAGGCAGAGCAGGTTCTGGTGTTATTGTAGCTAGGTTGCCCGACGGGTCGTGGTCTCCACCTTCTGCTATTATAACCACTGGTGCCGGTGTCGGGGGTCAAATTGGTGCTGAGCTCACAGATTTTGTCTTTATATTGAATTCGAAGTCAGCAGTGGACTCATTTGCTCAGTTAGGTTCTGTCACGTTGGGTACGAATGTTTCTATTGCTGCTGGTCCATTAGGAAGAAATGCCGAAGCAGCAGGAACTGCTTCGCTCCATAGTGCTTCTGCAATTTTCTCATACTCCAAAACTAAAGGTTTATTTGCCGGGATTTCCCTTGAAGGTTCTGCTATTATTGAACGTAGAGATGCTAACAGAAAACTTTACGGAAATAACGTCAAGGCAAGAAACATTCTTGCAGGACAAGTAGAGGCACCACCAGCTTGTGATTCTTTGATGAGAGTATTGGAATCCAGAGTCTTCAACCACAGATTACCTTATGACGATGAGAATGACTCCGATTACTATAACGATATACCAGACGAGTTTTCGGAAACAACCTCTGATTCTCCAAGAAGAAGAAGCCGCAGACAATCACTGTACTCTGACGAGGACTATTCCGATGAAGACGATTCATACAATCGTAGAGCCACCAACACCAGGAAAACAGAAACCAGAAAACCTAACTGGGAAGACGACATTTACGATAATTCTTCCAAGCGTTCTGACGTCGATAGTGTTTCCCAGAGATTCTCCAATACTCGTGTCAGTTCATCATCTGGTCCTTCGAGACCCCCTACGTCTTCCAAACCTAACTTTGGCTCGCAGACTAAAAATACCAACCAAGCAATTGCTCTTTTTTCGTTTAAGGGAGAACAGCCTGGTGATTTACCGTTTAAGAAGGGTGATGTGATCGATATTATAAAGAAATCGAACACTGCAGACGATTGGTGGACTGGGAGTAATAATGGGTCTTCGGGTATATTCCCTGCAAATTACGTAGAGTTGATTTAGACTCTGGTACTTCACTTTCCTGAGACTATACGTGAGGATTAGTTGACACATTGTGACTTAAATATCCATAACTACCTATTTTTCAAACTCATTAGAAATAGCTTCTACCGAGCCCTGATGCTCTTAATTTTTGTAACAATATCTACCAGTCCATATTCTGGATCTTCGAGCATTATGTACTGACATCAATTGACTTTGGAATCTGACAGAATGGTCAAGACTGAATTGAAATCTCTTTTTGTATTAATAGATGTTTATTTTCAATTATAGAGCTGACTATAGAAATGAATCAACCAGCGTGAAATGTATCAACTTCGAGAAATCAATGACTAGCGAGATCAATGGCTAGAGAAATCAAAGACTACAAGAATCAAAGACCAACTAACAACTACTACTAGCTCACCACATGGTCTACATATAACTAAATCAATCTTATATGTTCAGCAACTCATAGAATCTACTCTTGCTTAAATACTTCGTTAACAAAGTGTCTCACCACCACCTTACCTTCATCGAAGGTGGGCAAGCTGTATCGCACAATGGCTGCAGCATGAGTCAACTTTGAATTATGGATCAAGATGGCATATTTCTTCAACGGAAGAAGGTTCAAGTTCTTAATAATGTACTGCTGGTCAGGACTCAAGTTAAGTACTGGTTTCTCCGGGACCAGCACCAGGACAGAGTCCGGCTCGCCGTCCTCAGGATACTGATCATATACGGTATTGATGGCAGTATTCACCGATTCGATAAACGAGTCATGTCTGTCGTTGACCTTGTTCGAAAGAGTTCTTGAGATATTATTAAGGAATGTGTCGTCGTCGTCATACTCGTACAAATGACCGAGACTGTTTTTGCTGTCTCTGAAATAGGCATGGACCCGCTTGGATACTTTAATCCTCTGGATTATTGAGCTGATGATGAAGTAGACCGACCATAATGGCGTGTACAAGACGATGTTCCCAAGAGCTTTGATCCATTTCATGGATTTGGAGAACAACGAAGGTGCGTGGACTTTCTTGGTCTTAACAAATTTCACTTGTATTTCCTGGTCAATAATTACCAGTTCATATCCTTTTAAATACAGTACTTGTAAATTAGAGGGAGACGTGTTGGTCATGGAGTGGTAAGGATCATTGTCCGAGACTGCAGCTGTAAACCAGCCGCACCGTCTATCGTTGACGACGTTCGAATAGAGCGAAACATGCTTGAAACTTTGTAGGCCCTTGAAAAACACCGACTTTGGATCTGCCATCCACACTAGAATTGGTTTGGGAAATATCTGTCCATCCAGATTGCCGATTTTATCATTAAGAAAGAGTTGTTGGCCAGTATGGCCCAAGAAGTGAGGCGAAACGAGATTATATGCCTTGATGAACAAGCGATCGTTGACTGGATTCAATACTCCAACATGGGGAGAACAAAACGCAACAAAGTTGATGGGCTCAATTTCTTCAAAGTACTCCTGAGACTGTAAGATTCCAATAGCGTACCTTGCAATCAACCCACCTAGCGAGTAGCCCACGACCGATAATTTTGTGACTTTGTCGCCATGTTCTTCTAGAGCCCGAGTCCGTTCCCATATTTCGTCAGACGTTCTTTTACCGTTGACATCAATTCCGTCGTAAGTTAAATATCCAGAGTGTGATCCTGTCTTGTGGATATGAATCTTTTCTGAAGAAGTTACCTGTACTTCTTTGAGTTGCGATTCTATGTATTGGAGGTGAGAGGGATTTCCCCAGATACTAAAAGTTAGTAGAGCCCAGATTAAGAGGTCAATGTGATGATTTAGAAATGAAGGGTTGCTCAGGACCAGCAATTGAGCCTGAGATATCTTTATACAACGATGTAAAAGGCCTTTATCATGAGTGTTGGATATAGACGCCTCTAATGGTTGAATTCAGGTGGCCCTTATCTTTGTATCTATATGTCGCGTCCTTAAGAATTGTCATCACTAAATTATAGGGGTTGAGGAGCAACTCAGTCTGTGACATGCCCACGATATATTTGATGTCTTAACATTCCATTATCACAACTACCGTATACATACCCATGTACCAATATCACTAAATGATAAGTTTGCATTTCCAGAGATTTCTAATAAAGAGTTGAGAAAAATTATTTGAGATCCTTTTTTGATTTGTTCCTTATCGGGACTGGTTCGGACCATGTGAGCATAATTTGGTGGTATGTTATATGTCGAGGGGGTGAGAAAAATGTCGGAGTTGAATGTGACATTTCATGATATTCATGTGATAACTGTTAAGAAAATTATATGATCCCAGTCTAGAACACTGAAATGGTAAAGCACCAGCAATAAGGTTTTTTCAGATTTACGGATTTTGCTAGGTTTATCTTGATCAAAATTGATAGAGTAATTTATCACTAATTGTAAATTATTAACTATTATATATACAAGGACAAGAATAACTATTTACTTCACTCAGCAATAGCTTTTCTATCAGATCTCTATCTCTACATCTTCTGATCTTCGTCGGCATCTCTATTCTATATTAATGCTCATCTTCACGGGTCGTTGCACCTATGTTAAGCACTTTGCAAGTAAAATTCCCACGGCCACCGATACATTAAGAGAATCAACATAAGGATTTGGGGTTCCATCGATTCCTACCAAATAATCGGAACGCAACTTTATGTGAGTCCTCACACCATCTCCTTCACTGCCCATAACCAAGAGAACAGGTCCACGGCTAAGAATATTGCTGAGTTCACCAATCTCGACGTATCTTTGCTTGAGTTGTGCTTCAACCTTGTCGTGCTTTTGTCTCAAATCTTCAACTTCCACAGCTGATGGTCTGGATGCGGTGGAAACCACATTCCATCCGTTCTTGCGGATTGCATCGATGAACTTGAGACCATGCTCAGTTTTGTAGATGCTCATCATATCAAGGGACCCCACAGATGCTTTACTAGCCACTGGTCCGAGACGGGCAGAATTAATATCAGGAACCACAATAAAGTCCACACCGAAATAGTAGGCCGTACGTATAATTCCTCCCATGTTTTGAGGATCGGTAATTCCATCGAGAAAAAGGCCCAAAGGAAACCTGGTTTCTGTTGCCGCAGGAACTTTAGCTTCAGCTCTAGCTATCGGCATCTTAACTGTTTCCACTGCGTCGTACATTTCGTTGTAGAGGGAGATTTCATACCCGTTCTCACTACACTCTCCCAATCCTTGTATAGTAGGCAATTCCAAAGCCTTTGTTTCCAACACAACCCCATTGTGTACTCCGTTGTTACAGAGGATATTCAAATCGTTCTTATTTTCTTTCTCCACCACTCTGATCCCGTATTTGTTTGCCATGGTAATTAACTCGTTATCCTGACAATTGTGGACATATAGTTTATTGTATGAATCTCGCTTGTTAGCACTCAAGGCTGACCTCACAGAGTGTGTACCGTAGACATACTCAAATAACGGATTCCTGCGGTTATATGAAGCAAACGACGAGTGTGACGTCCGTGTATCTCTTCGGTTGACCCGCTCCTCTCTCATCCTAGCTCTCTCGGCACGTTCATTTTCCTTTCTAGAGTCACGAGCTCTTCTTTGACGTTCTACCTTTTCCAGCAACTTCTTCCTGCCTTCCTCACTAACATTTCCATACTTACGCATGAAGAACTCATCCTTGGTCAAGTTCTTTTCCTCCCATGGTCTTCCAACCTTTTCAGTATAGGGAAAATTTTTCTCGAACGACTTGATAGGGTTTGTACCTGGATGATGAGGTTTGAATACCGGTTTGACTCCTGATGTCTTGTAGAGTATAGAAGCTTTTGAAAAGCTCCGTGTTGTAGATTTAAACATAGCTGGAGTTGAATACACTTTTGATAATCGCATCGCAAAATAAATATTCAATACTGGTGGAGACTGATTCCAGGCGACTTAGAAGACTTCTGAGAATACAGAGAAGAGTATATTATGTTGATGAGATTTACTGAGTAATCTAACACCACTATTAAACTATGTATTTACCATCCGTCTAGTGTATCAATATCTCACTCTATTTGGTGTAGATCAAGTAAAGTACCACAATATTTCATGTATATCACGATTGTTCATGTATATCACTACATTTGTGGATACCAGTACTTTTTATGGCTCTCTCTACATTAGAATATCTTACACTAATATCTCTCACCAACAATTCTAACATCTCCGACCTGATTAAAGGTTACTTGATTTCGATGAAGTCGATCTAGTCTGGAATTTAATACGAAGTGACCGGACATTTATTTGTATAAGAAGCTGCAAAAAGTCGCAAGTATTACCCTCACTATAGCAAGATAATCGTAACACAGTGTTATCCTGGTTGGGTTCTTTGAATTCCAGAATAATCTCTGGAGAATTCTTAATATCAACGCATTATGGCCGAGTTTTTGGTTCAGATTCTTCTTAGACCGAGATATTGATTAAAAGGATCTAATTTTTGAAGAGTTTTTGAGCTAATAATATCAAGGAGTTTTGTTCTTTGTTTTTGAGCTTAAAATAATACCCCTTTTGTGCTTGGTACCTCATTGGTTCCATTAGAAGAGATGGCTTCCTTGATTGCAATAGCGAGAGCCTTGAACGCACTTTCTGCTCTATGGTGATCGTTGAATCCTCTCAAACAATCCACATGCAAAGTAATCGCAGCTCCTTGTGCAAAACTTTCCAAAACATGGGGAATCATTTCACAACTCAAATCACCAATTTTTTCTCTCTTTAATCCAAGATCAATAACGGCGTAAGGACGGTTGGAAATGTCCACCACAGCTCTACTCAAAGCTTCGTCCAAAGGAGCAAAAGCGCTTCCGAAACGACGGATACCTCTTACTTGGCCCAAAGCCTTGTGGAACGCCATACCCAAAGTAATGGACACATCTTCGGCGGTATGATGGTCGTCAATATGCAAATCACCCACACATTCAATAATCAACGACCAACCAGAATGTTTGGCGAGCGCATGCAACATATGGTCCAAGAACCCAATTCCAGTTTGAACCAAGATGACTTGCGAGCTTGTAGATTGCGCTGCATGTTCGTCTTGTATGGTCCTGCCAGTAAGTATTGACTGCTCAAGAGCAATAGGACCACCGTCCAAGGCCAAAGCGACTTGGATTTTGGTTTCGTTGGTTTCTCTCTTTAAAGTAGCTTCACGTGCCATCTTGATAATGAATTAGGTAGTTGAGTACTTATGAGATTTGATAAGCCAAGGTGCTTGAATATTTCTGAATATCTGTTAGATTGGCTGGTGGGATATGTGTGTTAGATCTGCTTATGATAAATCTTGGATCTGTTTACTATAGAACTATCCCTCAACTGTAACTTGTAGATAAATAGGCAGTAGATCTCACCATTTTTCATTTTTCGTTTTGAGTCTTGAGTCACATCTCGGAGTTTTGCTCACATAAAATCAAAGTGACCCACTAAAACAACACCGCGATCAAATTACTCAATACATCTGTTCTAGAGCCTACCAGAGTCCTGTACCATAAAGAACTATTTTCTCATTTGATTGGTGAAATTTTAGATAAATTCTGACCACTTTTGATATATTTGGAAGGAATATAATTATCGACAATCTGTAAACAGTGAACTTTGGAGATCACTGAATTACCTCGAGCAGTGGAACTAGAAAACCATCGAAATAACTGACACTTATCGTGGATAAAGTCTTTGTATTTTGACGCTTAGCCTGAATCAGTTTAAATTGACGTATTTGTTGGCGCTAACTATTGTTCTGAGAAGAATTCTGCCATTAACTTCTGATATCAATTGGGATTCTGACGCTGGCCATAATACACCATTAGATTGCCACCACTAATTACTAACATCTCTGCTGAGATTGTCTCTTATTTTACATAGTAATCTCCGGGGTTTGGAACTCAAATATGTACTCATACATGGAGTACCTTCAAAAATGCTTCTACAAATCCACTGGTTGGAATGAAGACAACATATTTTCAAATATCACAGCTACGTCGCAGGCTTTGCTTGAGTTTCCTATTCCAAACGGGTTGAAATTGGATACGTCAAATAAGACTACCGATCATACGGCTTCCAGTTTCTCCCTAAGTAATTATCATTCCATCAATGGGTCCGTGGCATATTTATACTCGGGAGTTCCGTTAATAAACACTATGGGGACAAAAGAAGTTTCATTACAAGATGCAATCGCTGGATTTCGAATCATCGAGCCAGTGAGAAATGGCAAGAACCCTACTACAACCAATGGGACCTTGGGGTCTCTTCTCTATGGACGAATGTATTTTCCTGGCTCTTCTCTAGAAGCCATGGTTATCAAAAACTTGACACGCCATACTCAGCTCCTTATAAAATGTATCAACAATCCTCATCTCGAGAAAAATGGGACAATGATTGTATACCTCCAGACCAATACTCCAAAGTTCCTGCGGGAAGTCATCTACTCAACCAACGAGGCTCTCTTTGGATTCCGCTGTCTCTATAACTTCGGGAATACCAATAATATCAACAACTTGATCCCCAAGTTTGACAATTCAGTAGTTTCGGTCGGGACTGAGTTGTGGTATGCTGCACGGACCATGAGTCCCGGGCTTTCGGCAGCGTTCCGTTATTCTACTCGTTCTACCTCGACAGGAAAGCCGTTGACCATGACATTGGCTGTGAATCCCATTCTTGGGCATTTATCATCAACCTATACCGTCAAGACATCTGTAGCATCGACATTTTGTTCACGTTATGACTTCAACTTCTTTTCTTATGCTAGTAATCTTTCGCTCGGTTTTGAGCTTTTCAACTACTCCAAAAACAACCATCTCCATCCCTTCACCAGTCTTGAAGATGGCTCATCCAAGCAAACCATCCCCATAGGATCTCACACATCGCATAAAAACCACAACCTCATCATCAATCCTATACAAAATAGAGACAATTATTACCACATCAACCCGACGCTTCTCCCAGAACCCAACTCTACGGCTCCTATGGTGAATTTCAATGGAATCACGCCTGATTCGTCCAATATCACTTCCCGTGAGAATGCCTTCACCGACCCCAACGCTCCTCGTGAAAGTGTAACCACAGCATTCCAACATCTAGTTAACGAAAGTGATTTTTCTAGTGTCATCAAGATTTCATCTAGTCTTAACGACGGAATGCTCAAACTTCTATGGGAGGGAAGATTTAAGGACTTCTTGGTTAGCACGGGAGTAAAACTCAGTTTGAATCCTACAAAATTCTCCCCCGAGTTTTCAAAGTTTGGAATTTCTCTTTCGTATGCCTGCTGAAGACATTAGTAGTTCTACTGATGCAGATTAATGATGTTCTTGTACTCTACAGACAAATTTGACAAACCAAGAGAAACTTGCACCCATTTAATTGCACCACTTAAACAACTAATGTTAACTAATCTAACTAATGTATGTATGATCTAAGTCGTAATCTCGTAGTTATCAGAGAAGTCCTATTCGCTCAACCTTGAGACGAATATTTATATTTACTCTGAGTGTAAGCACCTTCATTTCTTCCATGGCTAGCTAAAAAAAGAGTCCTGCGAGCCTTTGGTGAACCGTCACTGTTCCTTATTAGCTCAAAAGTCAAAGCAAATTACATTATTAGGCCGAAATTAGCGAATCCATTATAGCTTCAATTCTTCTCTTACCAGTCCTTTCCTATATTCCAGTGAATGGTAGCTCCAAGAGTTACCAGTGTTGGCTATACTAACAAAAACCTGCATATATGCATATTCTGTAAATCTGAAAAATTTTAACAATCCACGAGTTTTAAGTCTCGCCAATACACTCGAGATACGTCAACACTATACGCCAGTATGAACCAACAGGAGCTCTACCATTTGATCAAGAACTCCAAGCTCTCGCAAGTGGCGTCACCGCTTGGAAAAACCATTCGTGGCAAATCCGCCGTACCTACTCACCAAATCATCTTCACACCAAAGTCCAGTGCAATCAGATCAAACTACGGGATGAAATCCATGTTACCAAAGCAAATTGGATACTCACATATTGTCTACAATGACCTTGATAACTACAAGAATATGCCAGATGTTGAAAAATCCTCGGGTAAATTATACAACAGACTCAAGTTCCAGGAAACCGGCTTGGTGTTGAAGAATCACTTTACCGAAGGAAACCCATTATTTGCGAGTCGTGAAGGGTCTAGCGGACGTTTTGCGCCCCAGTATCGTTCAAACTTCATAAAATCCGACGATAGTATCACCAACACCCTCAACTTGCATGGCAAAGTGTCACCCTCTGAAGTCAAGGCCGTGTTGAAACAAAACCCAAAATTAGCAAAGCTTTTTAAGAGATGGTTGGTGGAGAACCATCCACAGACTCTCGTGAACCCTGTTTCCAACGGAGCTATGGTTGACTTGGTGAAATCGTTTTTGGAGACCAGTCCTGATGTCACCAAAAGAGCCGTCAAATTACAAAACTTGATCAGAAACGAACCTTCTCACGCCCTCTCAACCATCCAAGGAACTGGTGGCTTTTCATATAACCAAAAGGGACGTTTGGCCAATACTCCCAACGGTGTTAAGTACGGAGTCATAGCCCAGGGTAGAATCGTGGGATCCAAGGAAGCTGCTATCGGTGGGTTTGTCGCCGGCGTTAACGAACGTACTACTTTATTACAACACAACTACTCCAAGAACTATCCTGGAAAGCACTCCAGACAGTTCAACATGCCATTCAAGGTGACTGAAGCAGAATTGACCGAGTCTGGAAGTATCAAGTTATACGCTGACGGTGTTAGAGCTGGTGAATGGATGCAAAGATCAGTGGGTAGAGAAGCTCCCGACAGATCAAAGTACGAGGCAAGCAATCCAAGCTTTGGAAGTGCTGCCGAAAGAAATAAGTCCGAGGGTGAGAACTTGCAAAGGTTATTGAATTTGATTATCCAATAAGCAGTAGAAAAGAGGCTCAACAATGCTACTTAAGGATAGCAAATATTTGCAGGATGCTACTTCCGTGACTATTCGGTTATAGCTCCCCTAGAACTTCTTATGAGATACTATTTCGAAACTCGTGGAGCCTATACTGCTAAAAGGTGGTGACGGTTATTCAGACAGTGCTCTACAGGGTCTAAATAGTGGCTACAACATGACTTACCTCGTCATTATTTGTCAGAACTGTGTTATATATCTCCATTCATGTATATAGTGATAAATTACAATTAATATAGTACAAATTACGTTTCATTCATAAAATGGCCAGGAATTAAGGTGCTTTGGTAGCGGTGGGTGTCGCTCCAATACTAGCTCCAGTACCAGACAATTGCGGTATGGTTATACTGGCGTTCAAGGGTGCTCTCTCTATCTGCGGATCGATATTCTGCGTCCGTTCAGCGTCTTGTGGCTTGAATTCATCCTCAACCTTTACTTTTTTGGTCTTGGGCTCACCCTTCTCCTTGAGTTTTCTCTTCTTTGCAAGTTCCTTTTCTTTGTTGGACTTCTCGCTAGAGGTGGCTTGGATTCCTGTCATTTTCTTCTCTTCTTGGTTCAATTGAACTCTAATATCTTCAGCAAGACTTTCGTCTAATTTACCATCTACTTGATACCACAAGTAGAAGTTAGGCACCCTACTTCCATTCTTGAGAATGTTAGTCATCCGTTCTTGAACCTTTTCTAATGGTTTAACACTGTTCACTAGGATAGGCACAAATCTAGAAGGAATACCATGAATTGTATATGAAACAGCAGTGAATTTGATTTCAGGTTCAACTGGAGCCTCGAGCTTTTTGGGGGCAGCAGCCTTTCTTGGTGGTGGGCGTCTTTTCTTGTTTCTAAGTTTTCTCGATGGTGGTAATCTCTTCGTTATGGATTGCTCGGGAGTAATACCCTCTTCTTTGACTTCATTAGAAAGCTCTTCAGTTGCTACTTCTTCCGTAACTTCTGTTTCTCCTGATTCTATATTATCCTCTTGTATATGTTCGTTGGAATTATTTTCTTTAGGGCCCTCTGTTACAGCTTCCTCAACTTTCTCTGTTTCTTCGTTAGTATCCTCTTTGGATTCTTCCTTAGATATGTTCTCGGTCTCGTTCTTAGTTTCCTCGTTAGCTTCTTCCTTAGTCTCGTCCTTAGTTTCGTCCTTAGTCTCGTCCTTAGTCTCGTCCTTAGTCTCGTCTTTGTTTTGCTCAGCAATAACTGACGTTTCCTCACACTTCTCTTTGTTCTCTTCGTTTATACCTTCGCTCTGGCCCTTTTCTTCTTCTAATTTCTTGGACTCTTGCTTTTCCTCTTCCAATTTTTTTTCTTCGTTTTCTTTCTCTTGCATCTTTCTTTTATATTCTGCCAACTCTTTGTCGTACTTATCAATCTCAGATTGGTTATGGATCCATAAGAAACTCACCAATATATCCTTGTCGTCATTTTCCTCGTCGTCGTTCTCTTCGGGAAATTCTGGGTCTAGGACCTCGCAAATCGCGTCTTGAGGTAAAATGAATCTAACATTTGGATTTTCAACGTACTCAAACAGAAGCATAGCATCATTCAAGTATCTCTCCTGAAATGCTGTCAACTTCTGATCTCTGGGAACCTTGTCTTTTTTCTCCTTCTTCGATTTGATTTTGTCCTTTGGAAGCTTCTTCTTGGGTATTCCTCCTGGTATATTATTGTACAAGTAAGCATGATGAGGTTGCGGGCCCATTTCGCGAGCACGTTTGATGTATCCTTGGAATGTTATAATCTGTTGAGGAGTAGCACTTCCCAGAGCGACAATTTTCATTAATTTATTCAATGAATCGTCGGATCTGGCAATGGCGTTTAAATTAGAGATCATAATTGTGTTGTCAATGGACTGCATGTTGTTGGGATCATGTTTTGGAGGTGTAGGTTCAGAAGGAGATTCAGATGGACGCTTAGAATCAGGAGCTGGCTTTGCAGCAGATTCTACTGGTTCTTTTGTAGGTTTGTTTTCGTCAATTTTTGATGTGTCAACGTCTTTAGCTGAAGCAGTCTTGGGAATATCTTTAGGCACTTCTTGAGGTGCTTCAGGTTTAATAGATTGTTGAGTAGTGGGGAGGTTATCTTTACCTTGTGAGTTCGAATTTTGGTTGCCAATCTGGTTAGAATTATGCGTACTTGGTTTATGATTACTCTCGATATTGGGTTGGTTAGTCTGCATATCATGATTATCCTTCGTTTCTTTCTTTGGCCTCTCGGATCTTCCATCTTTTGCAATAAACAATCTGATTTCAAACAGGTGAGGCCCAAGAGTCATCTTTGCATCACACAATTTCACCATTACGTCTCTTGCACTAACATCGTATCCTAGTACTGGTTTTCTATCAGCAAAATGGTCTTCTTTGGATGATTTTGGCAATGGCTTATCCTGTTCAGCCAATTTTTTCGCATAAGAGCTTTGTTTTACCCAGTACAATTTAAATAGTGGACAGATGTGGACATATGTGAATCTCGATTTCATGAGTGACCGGTACAATACTCCCGTATCTTTGATAGTAAGTGGATTTTTTAAAACATCTTCGTAGTTTCCGCTTGGTGGTTGGTTAAAGGAGACAGGCAATCCAGATAGTATTTCGAATGGTCTAACGATGGCGTTGGATAATTGTTCTTGTTCTTTCTCGATTTGTTCACGTTTGGCCGATGTAATACGGCGGCGAATACGAGGTGGCATGGTAGAGCAAAAATATCAATTAGTGATGGTAGAATGTGGCTCGGTTAGTTTATAAGTTCTATTAGTACAAAACTTGTTCTCAGCAGATATTGGTTCTATCGGCGTAATGGATTATTTTGATGGGAATGTCGTCAAAATGCTCAAAAACAGCGGAAAGTTGGTGATTGACTATCTATATCGTTTTGAAATGTCTATTGATGAAGACGTTGTCACTAGTAATAATATGGACACTAAGGCACAAGTATAAGGATGCACTCGAGAAAAAGAGTAGTGCGTAAAATATTGAAATCACTATGGAAGTTGGTGATGTTTTTCTAGTAAATATATCAGACGCGAACTTGTGAAGACTACAGAGATTGTGAAATTATACTTTACGGGAGGCAATTGAATTGTATTGATCAAGTCTATGGTATTGGCTAGGCTAGTCATTGATTGTAGGTTCGTTTTTCATGACACGAAGCTCCTAAGCCTGGCCTCACGACAATCCAACCTAGCCAATTTAGAATCAAGAATAGAACAGAGCACCCACTGGATGCATACAGATTATTGTCTTCCTATGTATCCATTATCAGCGAACTGTTTGTTCCGCTATTTACCTAAACTATATATAAGTTAACTCTAAAAACATTCGGATCCTTATTATTTTGAAGATTCAGTGTGTAATTGGCTTCCACTAGTACTTCTTTATAAAGTTACCGTCAGGTAAGCCCTTGACTTTGTTTTATTTGATTTGAGGTCGTGCTAGACCTTTGTAGAGAGTTCTAATAGAAATATCCACGTTCTCACCGTACCACAGTCTAACCAAATACAAACATCATAGCAATAGTATAGGAGTCTCCGAACCATTCTTAAATCTCATTCTCTTGCCCTTATTTATTAGACTTGGTATGTGATATTTATAACCATGAATCCTAAAAATCCTTTACTGATCAAACGGATAATTGTATAGTGAGAATGAATCCAGACCATTTATTCGAAATTATAAGTTCTCTTCCAATGCATCCAACCCTTGATTGAAAAGCTTGATCATAGCATCCAATTCATTAACCAACTTCTGTTTTGGAGTTGAATCTATGAAAAATTCACCATTTATTTGAGGGATAGCTGGAAATCTCGTGGCATTGACCGTGTTCGAAGATGCAGAAGAAATACTTCCATTGCCTCTCGATAAAAGTATGTTGGCGCTGGCAGGGTTCCCTTCTTTTACAAGATTGGTGCTTGAGCCTGCTGAAGCTATCGGATTCCCTGATGGGTTTGAGATACTGCTTTTCTTTATTCTCAAGCTTACATTTGACTCGCTTCTATCTCTAGCTTGTAAAGTTGACAGATGATTCGATTCATGATCATTATCGTTGTCATTCGCAAATAGATGCTCTTTTTCAGTAACTGGTGTCATTGTTAATGGCTGGTTCACAAGTTGTGAAGGGTTTATACCAAATTGGTTCACATTTTCGTTATCTTGATTATTTGCTGGAGTGAAGCTTTCGTTAGTCAAGGCCGACAAATTATTGAAAGCTGTGGATGGCGTTGGCATTTGTATATGAAATCCATGTCCCGATCTTGATTTTGCAGATGGATTTGCCAGTACCCCATTCGAAGCCATGCTTGAAACAGGGGGCGCCACTGCCGAAGGTACGCTATTAGCAAATGATGCCGTAGAACCTTGTGAAGCCTGTAAAAACGCTGGACTGTTGTTAGTACTGGAATTGGAATCTCCAGTCAATTTAAAGTTTATTGGTTGCAACAAGGGGTTGGAATTTGATTGCAAGGCTTTCATAGACTTAGATGGGGAACTTGTATTTGTGCTGTTTATGATAACAGATGTGGAAGGTGGCTTTGGTGAAGGAGTCTTCATGGAGTTGTGCATCGAGGAATATGGAGGGGTATGTGGTGTAGCCTGGGCTTGCAGTTGGCTCAGCTGAAGTTGCGAGACGCCCATTTGTGAATTCATCGTATTGTTCCCTAATGAGTTGGAAATAGTCTTTTTTCTAGGTTTGTTGTTTAATGCAGACGAGGAGTTGAGGGAGGTATACCTAGATTCTAAGTTTCCTGATGCTGATTGAGAGTGGTTTAAAGAAGGTGGCTTATTTAATGCTGGATGTGAAGTGTTTGTAGTTGTGTTAAAGTTGGCTAAGTTATCCATGTCTGGGATTTCAATAGTAGGGGAGTCCATCCTTTCGTTTTGGAACGATGTTCTTGCGGTTGGCATTTCGTACCCCAAATTCGAAGGAATAGAGTTCTGAACTGGTATTTCTGCATCTTCCTCAAAAAGCATTTGAAGAGACTTGGGAATTTCATTAGCAGAAGACTTCGTTGTTGCGTGGAACGTTGACGAATTGTAGCCGTTGGATATGTATTTTCCAGCAGTGCTGTTGTTATAGCCTTCCTGTATAGTACCAGTTTGCAAAGTGGGAAGTGTTTGGTAAGTATCTTGGGCTGAGTCATCCGCATCTTGGTAGCTTTCATCGACCCTATCAAGATCGATATCATTTTCAACAATATACTCTTTACTACTCAATGAATCGAAGTCCCATTTTACCTGTATCTGGTTGTAGTTACTTACATCTTTGGATTCTGCTGCTGCTTCGTTTTCGTTATTTTGAGGTCTTCCATTCTGTTCACTATCATCGTTTTGTTGAATTTCGTCATCCAAATTAACAAAAATCGAGTCACGAGATGAATTATGGTCTCTCCATAAAAGATATCGAGACACCACTTCCTTAAGTATAGAACGCGAATGGTTTTTATAAGTCTTAACCAACCTACACGTAACAAGCAAGTCGTCTGCAGAAGGTCTTTCCTCTGGATTTTCATCCAAACATAATGCAATACATTCTTTCAATGCAGTTGAATATTCGCGTCCTTCCAATCTAGGAGGTGTCAGTTTCGAAATAAGTTGCATGGCCCACATTGCATCCTTATCACAATATGGAGGATTTCCAGTTGCAATTTCATAAATAGTAATTCCAAGAGACCAAATATCTGCCTTACTATTATACACATCACCTTCACGGATAACCTCTGGTGCCATCCAATACGGAGTTCCTGCCATTGTTGTTCTTTTTAATGCATTTGCCGTTATTTTTGCTGCAACTCCAAAATCACATAATTGTACGTAACCCTCTTTGGTTATCAATACATTTGCAGCTTTAATATCACGATGTATAACTCCTAACTTGTGAACAGCACTCAAGGCATATAATAATTCACGTACAATAACCCCTATGTATCTATCTTCGAATGCTCCAGCCTTCAAAAGCGTTCGTAGAGATCCACCAGCACAATAGTCCATAATAATCCAAAGTTTGGTGTCATTTAAAAAGGATCCATAGTAATGGGTCACATTGGGAACATTTTTAAGTTCCGTTAAAAATTGGATCTCTTGTTGCACATCCGTAACCTCGTCTTCTTGAGTATCTAAGTTCAATACTTTTATCGCCACCAATTTGTTCGTTTGTTTATTGTAGCCTTTGTAAACGACCCCAAACTTCCCTCGTCCGACTATCTCCGTCCTATTGTATAGTGAAGTGCTCATCGTGCAATGGTTCTACTCGTTACTAAATGCGATCTGTATCAGATCTGAAATTCGATATGTAGTGATCAGATTATGCACCAATCTTGTATTAAATACAAAATTCAAAAATCACACGTAGTAACTAGTCCCACTGTAAGTAGTAACTATAATGACGGAATTACCTAAGTAAAAATGGTAACTTAGTCTTCTTGCCTGGATCAACAAAGCCATATAAAGTTTATGATTTGTTTGGAGTTTTGGTACGCGCACTATTTTATGGGTTTCACTAATTGGGTTTAGTTCTTGAACGTCTACAGTCTGTACAACTGCAACTTTAACAGTTCTTAGATAATGAAAAGTAGTTGGCATGGATTTATATATATGTGACGTAAAGTATAAACTTTTGCAGTTTTTGCTACTTCAATTCGCAAGCTAGTAGAACAGGTCAAGCAAGCACACCAATCGAGTAACTGTATACACGGTCAGCTACTAGATACTTCTTAAATCCTGATAGCTTATCTCTTTGTATTATTGGCGACTTTCACTCTGTTAATGTACAATCTTTTAATGTACTGGATCTCTTGATCTCTCCAGTAGCTCTTTTCATAGATCATGCAAAGTCAAAGTGTCTTTGTGCATGTCTCCACCATCTAATAGTATAAACCTATTGCAAATCCTTCAATTCGCTCAAATTCTCAACAAGAGAATCAATCTCTGGAAAATCGTCTCTAAAAAGAGCAGATTTTTCAGCAATAGACTTGGTAACTTCATTTGGGATCTTGTCTTCCTCGATCATATAGAATATAAGAAACTCTATGATTTTAAAATTGAGATTCTGTTGAGTAAGTGTTCCTTCGGCAGATGACGAATTAAGTGAGGTCTTTGGATCAAACGAAGACAAGTTGAACTTTCGTATCAAGAGTGAACATCCATTATTTGCTTCAAAGACTCTAAAGTTTCGAAGATCTTTTAATAAAATGTGTATAATAGTAGAAATGAAAGAAATCGTAACCCGGATAAAGAGCCTGTCGTCATCTAAGAATCCTATCATAAGTTTCATGTTCAGATCTCTGTTGAATAATTTACGAGATGCTGGATGTATCAATAGTAATCCTTGTAATAGTCGATTGCAGGTTAAAATGTCGTCATCTATTTCCTGGACATGTTTGTAGTAATTTAACAAGTGACTTGCTATGTTGAATTGGAAGTTGTCTTGTAATTTGAGGAAGAGTTTCAATTCTTCGGAACCATTGGTTTTGGTAGAAGGCCGGATCTTCGGGTCTTCTGATGGTTTCGGCGACCTCGTTCCATCTTCTAAGTTCCCACCTTTGGAACTTAATCTGAATGGCGATTTAGTCTCATCAAACGACCTGGAGACTTTTGGAGTCCACGATCCTTCGATCTGTGGCAACAACCTCAATAATAATGCATCTAACTTATTCAAACCTTTACAGATCTCTTCAATATTCTGAGAATCGAGAAGATTCACAATCGCTAGTATATTATCTTCCATGTTCATCTCGAGATTGTTACAATTCTCCGGGTGAAATTACATACTGTGCTCGTTTAACTTTCCTATTCCAACCTAAATATGAACACCGCGATTAAATAAAGAAACATCCGAACCGCAATATATGTATGTGGGTTTTGCCAACATGAAATTTAAGCTCAGCCGTCCCAGGTGCGAAGTAGAATCCAAAACTCATCAGACAACGTTATTCGAGAAAATTGAACATTATATAGTGAATCTTCCGGCATTAATTCATACAAGAGTATCCATTTATCAGAACCCAGTTATCGTCTTGAAGTTCACACTCTTTTGGCCGATACTTCAGCGCTATGGTTCTGATTAGTCCAAGTCCCACATCCTCCATCGTCCTTGGATGTTCGGTGGCTGTCGTATCCTCGGCTATTCAGTCGCTAGGGATAACCCTTCAAAGGAAATCACATCTACTTCCTCACATACATTTACCGGATACAATTACAGATACCCTAAATACAACAAATACTTCCCGTCATACGCAACGAAAGAAACGTAATATGTGGATGCTTGGGTTTATGCTTTTCATCGTGGCTAATATTTTGGGGTCACTCATACAAATCTCAACACTTCCGTTGATTGTACTTTCGCCATTGCAGAGCATTGGTCTCATTTTCAATTCTATTCTCAGTTGTTTACTTCTTCCAGGTGAGAAGTTCACGTCAAAATTAGCCTACGGCACCATCATTATATCCTTTGGTGCTTTTATTATTGCATATAATGGGAATATTCCTCCTGTTGAGGATCTGGATCCATTGGATGGACGTTTTCAACTCGTTATGGAGAAGTTCTTGAAGCCTTCCTTTTTGAGTTGGTTTGTAATTACATTTGTCACTAGCGCCATTTTATTTTGCATAAATGTCTTCTTACTCAGGAAAAATCCACATAAGAAGGGACACTTTATCAAAGGTATCAATTATGGAATTATAAGTGGAACTTTAACCGCCCACACGTTTCTCTTTGCAAAATCAATTATCGACGTTATTATTGAACAAATCCTAAATAATGGAGGGTCTTTGGATGCGTTAAAGGACCCAGCGCCTTATATTTTGCTTCTAACTATGCTTGCCATTATCGGATTACAATTGACAGCATTCAACCTTGGCTTGAAACAGATATCAACCTCAATTTTGTACCCATTATGTTTTCTTATCTACAACATGATGAACTTGATTAACGACTTGATATTCAATTCTCTTTTGTCTAGTCATCGCATTTCATACTTGCAGTTTACATGGATCGTTTTGGGCTTGTTTAGCGTGCTTTGTGGGGTTGTCATAATCAGTTGGGACAGTGCATTCAACGATGAGGACGATGCTTTAAAGAACACGGCAATGTCTGAAGATGAGTACTTGATGTACCTGGATTTCCCTTACAACCAACAATCACAAGAGTATTGTAAGTTACAGGACTCTTCAAACAATTCTGTGGAACATACTATTACAATCAGTTCACTTCCCATGGATACGGATATTAGCGAATCCAATGAAACGACATTGAGGTCTCCTAATCGCACGTTGACATTTGAACAGACGCAATTACTCAGTCTGTTGGACATTTAACATACACAGTTTATGGGATAGATTTGGTTTGATACTTCATTGGATACTTTGATATATAGGCGGGACTAGCTTCGGGATTTTATAAACTTTAGTAACGTAAAACGGAAATAACATGGGGAATTTATATACATCTTTCGTATTGTAAGCGATATTACAAAACTTGTCGTTCGCCAAAGATCTCTTGTTTGAGTAAACAAGGCTGCAACGAACGCTCAAATCTGGCCGTAGTGGAAACTGGTTATTGGCTCTTCCTTGAAATTCTCTGATCTCTTTTTTGTACCACCCATCTGTCTTTATGGCACCTACTATAAATATATTACACAAACATCTATGCCGCAGTAATTAACAAAAATATATCTCATCTTCAATTTTCAATTCTAAACCACATACCTAAGGATGTCAATTTCTAATGTACAACCCCAGGAGTCTCAGAAGTATAAGAATCCTACAGTTGTGGCTTACAAGTCCATAGACGAACTCAGAATACTCAAAGAATGGTTTTACAACTTTCAAGTCAAGGATAATAGAGTTCGAGCTATCCAACGAGTCAGGGCACTCAGTTCGCGAGCCAGATTACCACATGGAATCGAGGCTACCTCATATCTCACTTCTATTCGTCTTGACGATTTGAGTAGCAAGCAGGATATAAATGTTCTCCAGTTATCATATACGATGGCCTTGATTCGATTTGTCAACGGACTCTTGGATCCGTTTCAGCAGTCCAGTTATGCTATACCACTACACCAGCTAGCAAAGAACTTGAACTTGCCTAGTTTTTTTGTCGAATTGAGACATATGGGGACTCATGAATCATTACCAAGCATGCCTATGTTGAGAATAGCCGCCACACGAGCTCTAAACTGGCTCTATGATAATTATTGGTCTCATATAGAAGAGGACGAAGTCAGCGACGACGATGGCATCGAAGACTTGAATGTTGGCTTCTCCCTTGAACAACAATTTATCCAATCTGTTGTGTCGCAAATCACGTACAAATTCAGTAACACCCAACTTGCTAACAATATGAAGACCTATAAAAAGATACGAAAGGCTAGCCTTGATGTGGTTTTCAAGCCAGGGGATAATTCTAACGAAACTGCGATCAAATACTGGAAAGCAATGAATGGAATTTCAAAGTTGTTGGATTCGTCGACACCGCTAGTAGAAGGTGGGCATGGATTCTCACCAATGACTGGTTCTCAGCTCTTGATTAACATGTTGGTATACAAAAACTGTCTCATCTATAATGCTGACAAAATTTCTAACAAGCTAAAATTCAATCCCTTGCTTATCAAGCTTTACAGACCATTACTTGACCATTTGGGCTTGGATTTTCAAATCAACTTGTTCCTCGGTATTGTGGAAGCTGCTCGCAAGTTTCAATCTCCTCCGCCACCAAGTATACCTTCAGAAATCGAAGCTAAAGCAGGATTTGCCGTGACGCATCCTTTTGAAGAAAATCAATTGTTAGAATGGTTGAGTTTTTTGCTTTCTAACGTCATCTCAAATGAAGGGAAGAATACCACTTTTAAATTCAAAGGCAATATGGTAGCCCACGACAGAGTAATATCTGAACTACTCGATGTATTTGACCAAGTGCGCAAGTCTAATAATGACCAAGACCCTGCATTATTCATTAAAATTTTCAATAACTGGAACAAGAGCATAGAAAATAGCGATTTACCTGAAGAAATCATACAGAAATCTCAACTCTTAAACAAAACTGCATCCACATCTATACAGATGGAGAAGTTTGAACTTCCACCATCTCTTGATGATTTATTGACCAAAGCTTCAACAAAGAGAGAGCCTACGCTGGAATATCCCGGTCAAAAACGAACCAAAATTGGAACATTCTTATTTGAAGCCCATCCAATTTGGAAACCAACACCTTTTGGAACACCGATATAGTTCCATCAATAGTTGACATTTAACTACAAAATTTAGAAGCCATCTCCTCACACCCATATAATATCAATGATGACGTTAGATACATATAACTTCCATTCGCCACGTGGATATCTTCCCCTGGAAACTAGGTAGATGTACTAGACATTTTTCTTCAGCAGGTTTATCTACAGATCTATGGCAAGAAGTGCATCCAACCAATCAAAAACCTCTGTTATCAATTCTGAACACTCAAGTCCGGGTTCAGATTTGACATATTAATATAACGGACTTGTCACTCCCATCTTGTACCACTATAGGGGTATTTAATCTATCAATATTTCTTCGTTGATTGGTTACGTCTGCCCCATTTTAGACTTATATAATCTCCTATATACAGGAATTTCGATACTGTGCGATTGATTGTTATCTCGAGAACCATAGTTAGCAACCAGCCATTGTAGTTGAAGAGTGCTACTAACTCTTTAAAACTCTGTTTAATATATCTAGTACATTATAGGAATCTGATTTGACAGTGATTTCCTATTGATTGGTTCACCAACTCAAAATCCTCGTTTTTAAAGGGTCAGTGATCGAGTTTCTCAAGTCAACCACAAGACGACAGTGGCGCTTACCCACCAAACTGGTGACTTTCAAAATCATAACTCAGTTGTTTGTTAGACAATATATTCACATCTAAAATGGGCCCTCCATGGATTCCTCAGAACATTCAGAAACGACTTCTACTATATGTTTTACAGCAGATATCATTATTCTCGGAGATCAAGTTACCTGATCTTGAAGAGGTGTCTTTCAATAACTTGGTTCTTCGTAACTTGGCTATTGACCCAGAGAAAGTTGGTAAACTTCCAGGGTACAACTTGAGATATGGTCAAGTGGGCTTATTGGAGTTGAGCACTATGGCCGGAGGGGTCATCACTGCAGGCGGTGGGGTCCAAATCGATGCTAAAGATGTCGAAATAGTTATATCTCCTGATTTTGGCATCAATGACGAAGTTTCTTCAAGTGTGCAATTTCTGTTGGCTCAAAGTACAGCCGAATTGGCCAATACAGTGATGCTTAATGATCATGAAAGTGGTGAGGATCAAGACACAGATGAAGAGGATAAAATACAGTCTAATTCTGGCAATTCAAGGTCAAATTCTACATCCTCAAGTTGCTCAAGCAAACCATCAGCATTAAGTGGAGTCATGCAGAGGGCTGTTGAAATCGCTCTTGGAAGATTACATATCAGGATTACCAACCTCAAAATAAAATTTCTTTCAGAACTTACTGATTTGGTTCTTGAAATTGATGAGCTTCTGGTAAATACTGTAAATGGCACTCGCCAAGTTAAAGTATCTGGGATACGAATAATCACCTTAAAACCCGAAGTCAATACAGGTGAATATGAAGATTTTGAGTCAAACGATGCAGAATCAAGTTTTGATGATGATTCAGAAGATACTGACGAGAATGATTATTGCGATGAATCGTTGATGGATAGCATGGTCTTTACACACAATGAAGCCAGCTCCATATACATGAGTGCAACATCGCAATCTTTTCAAAAAGATAGTATTCCCATAGATCCTCCTACAGCAAACAAACCTATAGATAACAAAAAAAATGCAAAGAAGGAACCTCCAATAATTGCACACATTGATTACATAAATTTTGACTTCGAAGGTTTATCGAATATTTCCAATTTGAAATTCGACATTGGTATTATTAAGGTTTCATTTGCACCTCTTGTCCCCACTGTGATTTCTTCACTTTGTGGAATTGCAAGAAGTCTCAAGATTAAGAATTACCAAAGAAAAAAGGAGGCAACTTTCAATCAGCAGAATAAGAATCCAAGATTCCCACAATATTCCAATGATGATGAAGTTAACTACGAAGTTGAGGATGATGAAAATAATGAGGAAAATAATATAGACAGTTCATCGAGTCCTCTTTTGAGCAAACTTCATATCGCCGAAGTGATCATCAATACGACATCAGCATTATTACCAGATGGAAGGTTTGCTTCTGCCAATGGGATTCAAATCATATTACAAAATCTTAATATCAAACAAAAGAGTGACGTATTAATATATGGTGGGGTGGAAACCTTCAAGATTACTCGAGCAGTTAATGGTGAATTCGTGGATGTTTTCAAGTTTGAAAATCAATCTCCTAGCAATTTGAGTAGCTCTGAGCTTATTTCACTGACACGCTCTGTTAATTCTCCTGCTCCTAGTTCGTCAAGCTCTTCGGGCAAGCCACAACCAGCCAAAGCTGACATACGTTTCGAAGTCTTCAATAAAGTTGAAGACACCTCCATCACCACTGAAATAACTACTTTGCTTTCCAAACCAGCCCTTTGTTTCTTGGAGTATTCAAGTTTGCTAATGTTATTGGAATTTGCCATTTCACTCACTGCCATAAATACCGCCTATTCCAAAATGAAGTCGACTATAGATTCGATAAAGGCCTCGAATAATGCTCAAATATCCTCGCTTAACCGTGGGAGAATTGTAGAAAAGAGTGAAGTTGAGAGCAATTTGCCCTCCACTACCCAGTTTGTCATTCAAACTGCATCAATAGTACTTGATCTCAAATTGAGTGAGAAAGCGGGTTTAAAAGCAATAATCTTCCCAATATCATTCAACCTATTGCAAAATCAGTTAAAAATTGCCAAAGTTGTGATCAACAAAACAGATGTCAATGGCCTAGAAACTTCTCTTGCTAAGATCTCTTCCATCTTATTGGTGACAAAGGATGAAGTATTCAAAACCTTCATCAAAAGAACTGGTATGTCAAATGCAGCAGGAGGTAATTCGCTTCCACGTGAAGTGAGCATGGCCTCGTCTCTCTCTTTGCATATTAATGAAATATCTATATCTAATTCGTTAGATGATATTAAAATACTATCAAATGAATTTGAAAAGTTTCTCAAGTCTTATGGAGAATTATCAGAAAAGCATTCTTTTGAGGATACGTCTCCGCATTTGGCAACTTCAAACATCGAAAGTTCTGGACTCTTACAATCCAGCATGTTTGCTTCAGGCTCTAGAAGGTCGCGAAGAGGGCCAGGTTATCATAACTCAATTGGAGGAAATTCATTTGTTAATAATTCAAGCCGAATGAATATTGCATCCTTCAGGATATGTATCAAAGATATTGTGTTTGAATTGATTGAAGTTTTACCGAAATTGGGTAATTTGAAAATGAACTTTAAAGAGATACTTCTATATCAACAGCAGAATGACTTTCAAGGTTCTATTTTGACATGCAGTGTTATAAGAGAGTATAAAGATATACAAGAAAATCTAGTTTGCGAATATCGCGAATCGCCTGCTGATTCTTTAAAGTATCCATTAATTTTGATCTACTGCAAGAAAAATGACAAAGCAACTAGTATTGAATTCACACTTCGAGATATCTTGGTGGAATATTACACGCAGTGGTTAAATTTATTAGGAAAAGATGATGAACCATTGCAAGAAGAGCTTGCTACTGAAAAGGTTATTGAAACTGTTAAACGGGCTGCTCCATCATCTGCCCAAAAAAGGTTTGATGTTAGATTTACACTTCAAGATTGTGTTATTGGCTTAACTCCTGGACGGCTTGGAAGCAAAGGATATTTGGTTATCGAAAAAGGTAATTCTGATATAACCTTTGGAGTGAATCAATTTTATGTCAAGAGTTCATTAAGAAACATCTCGCTACTTTTGATTGATGATGTTCAAAATGTGGATAAGTCTGTGTTAAATAATCGTGGAAAAATTGACCCAAGAATACCCTTGTCTTCTTATGAATCACCTTTGTCGTATTACCAGTCTATCGGCTATATTACGATTGGAAATTTCACTAGTACTCATATTGGGATCACTTTCAATACTGAAATAGAAGAAATGATCAAACGCAATGCAAAACTACACATGAATGACAGTTTGTCTCTACTTGACATTAAGGTCAATTCCGATGAACACCAAATCGATTTGTGTTCTGACTCTGCATATGTATTGATCCAATTGATAAGTGACTTGAAGCTTCCTTTGAACTTTAGCGATGAAGACAAAATGAAAGTAACGGTAGATCATGAAATTAATCTACTAGACGAAGAGAACCTTAATCTGTTTAAGGCAAATACAAAAGACGGAATACCATTAAGCCGTCCTCCTTCAACTACGAAAAAGGATGCCGTGAATGACCTCTATGAGAGACCACAACAACACCTTGAAACAATCGAGGCGGCATTTCAAAAAATTGACATTTCCAATTCTGCTTCAACTGATACAAGCGAAGAATTCTCGTCACCTTCTTTCGAAGAAGAGCATTTTAATACGAACATCGACTCTGAAAACACCAAGGTAGATCCCATAAAATTGAATATAAACTTATCGAAAACTAGGATATATTTATACGATGGGTACGATTGGAAGGAAACCAGAAAGTCGATCAAGGGGGCGGTGAAAAGAGTTGAAGCACAAGTGGCGAAGGAAAAGATCAAATTGAATAATAAAAATGTCGAAAAGCGCAATGAATCTGTGTCCAAGAAGCAAAATAAAGTGAAGTTCAAGGATATACCCGACTCAACATACGATTCAACCGGACTGGAAACAGTTTGGAAGCAATTAAGTCAGTCTTCGGAAGAGGAGGAAGAGGAGTCGATAATCGAAGAAACCTTATTTGAATCAATACATTTGTCTGCACCCAAAGGTATCACATCATCAGAGCTCACCGACAAGATTAACAAAAGTGTTCAAAACAATGATGGGAGTACTGACAAGGCAGAAGATTCAATAAAAAAGACCCAGGCACAGATAAATGTTGAACTTGGAAAAAGTTACAAGAACTTAAAGTTGAGAAGATCCAACATGCACAAAGTCTTGGTAGATCTCAAGAATATTGAAGTGAATATAGTTGTGTTTTCGACGAGAGACCCAAGAAAGGATAAAACCGATGCGTTAATGGAGTTTGAATTACTTAACTCAGTTGAAGTACGTCTTGACACTATAACGATTTACGACAATGTTCCTAGCTCTACTTGGAACAAGTTTTTGAGCTATATGAATAGTTTGGGTGAGCGTGAAATAGGAACAAGTATGTTGAAATTGTCGCTATTGAACGTTCGTCCGTATCCAAATATAGTTTCTGGTGAGGCGATAATGAAAGTCTCCGTTCTTCCCTTGAGGTTGCATGTTGACCAGGATACACTCAATTTCTTGACTCGATTCTTAGGTTTCAAGGATAAGAGATTTGAATTGCCCGTTGATGAAATCATGTATCTTCAGAAATTTCAAATGAGCCCCCTCAAGTTGAAATTGGATTACAAGCCTAAGAAGGTTGATTTCGTGGGTATGCGATCCGGGAACTCGGCAGAGTTTGTCAATTTCTTTGTTTTGGACGGGTCTGAACTTACACTTGGAGAAGTTGGAGTTCATGGAATTCTCGGTTTCGGTAGACTCGGAGATGCTTTGCGCGATGCATGGGCACCAAGTATTCAGCAGACTCAGATTACTGGTTTACTAGCAGGTTTGGGTCCTCTTCGATCCATTGTAAACATTGGAGGAGGTGTTAAGGATTTGATTGCAATTCCAATCAAGGAGTACAAGAAAGATGGTCGTTTAATGAGAAGTATTCAAAAGGGTACTGCTTCGTTTGCGAAGACAACAGGATACGAAGTGTTGAATTTAGGAGCCAAGATTGCGAGTGGAACACAGGTTTTATTAGAGCAAGGCGAGGAAATGTTAGGAGGTGAAGGTTCTGCTGCACGGTTGCCACCGTCGTGGCAGAAGAAAGGTAGCAGACGTAAAAGCAATGATAATGTCGATATGGAGGTTAAGCACCTGGATGATAAGGATCAAAAGAAACAATTGAATAAATTATTAGCTTCTTCACAACTCTTACATCGGAGTGTACATATTGACAAGGATCAGTACGGAAGTCGAAAATTGTATTCATACGTGGAAATCGACGACGATGATGACGATTCAAGTGGCATTGATCGAGATCTTTTGAACAAGTCGATATTTTTGTTGGATGAGGCTGTTCCCAAAGCAAAAGAGAGAAGAGATAATGAAGTTGATAATGCCAGTGACGATGAGATGTTTGAGGATCTTGAGGGAGAGGAGAAGTTGGTCAGTTTGTACTCTAACCAGCCAGAGAACCTACAGGAGGGAATGAAGTTGGCGTATCGGTCATTCGGAAAGAATATGAAGTCAACCAAAAAGGTGTTACTCAGGCTCAAGAATGAATTGGACGAGTCCGAGACTTTCCAGGACTCGTTGGTTTCAGTTCTCAAGTCGTCGCCTATAATCTTGATTAGACCTATTATAGGGACCACAGAGGCTTTATCAAAGGCTTTGATGGGGTTGGGAAATGAGATTGACTCAAGACACATGGTTGACTCTCGAGACAAATACAAATACGATGAGAAGGAAGAAAAGTCATAGAATTCCATAATTCTTGAAAATTACTCCCCCATAAAGAGAGGACAAGACCTATCAGAAACGTTCAAGTTTCAAATGTTCAAGAAGGGATGCAACATTCTGGAATGAAATATATGATGTGAAAGCAATATATAGTGTATTTTGTATATTACTTCCTTCTTATACACCCAATATTACAATCCTTCAGTTATCATCGAACAATTTTGAGGAGGTAGCCAAAGTTGCGCTGAACATCTTATATCTCGCCCAGAAATGGACAGCAATGTAATTTTCCACGGTGGTGATTTCCGTTCTGTCTTCGTTCTGTCTTCGTCAGGGTTCCATCCGTAAATACTTGAAAAACTCTTGCAATCTTACCCCCACATTTCGTAGCGGCAATTCCAATGGATGAAATAACATCAGTACCGCATATTGTTTACGGAAATTCCAGTAGATGAAAATAACATCAGTACCGCATGTCGTGAACGGAAAGTCCAGTAAATGAAAATAACATCAGTACCGCAATTCCGCCAGTCCTGTTGATGTTACCAATTTTTTGGCGTTTTTGCGGGGTGGTGTTTGGATTTATTATCGGCGTATTGATTCATAATGTTTATTGCGTGTGTGGGTTTTATATTGTAGATCTAGGTCACAGAAAATGCCTAATTATTTAGAGTTCAGCTCGTGAAAAAATACTTCTAAATTACACCGTGTCTCTAAATTTTATCTCAAAAAATATATAACTAAGTAAACTAGGTTTGACTAGGCTCATAAAGTCCGTAGCTCTGTAACCATCTGGGAACCATACGTCAATCGATTTTTAGTAGTTTAAAGTTTTGACTCGGCCGACTAACCCACATGGAACAATTATACGAGTATTGTCAAATATAGGAAAAGAAACACAAAACTTCTGCGACAGTGTCAGCCGACTCAACAACAGAAAATATGTTTGTGCCGCTCGCAGAATTCTAAATGCCGTTTTTTTGCGTTTTGTATTGCGGTGTGGGTGTAAAAGTCCTTGCCACACCAATACAAGTCGTAGTGAATTACCCCATGATTCCAGAGGGCATTTAAACTTCAGCAAACATCAACACTACAAACAATGCATACCAGATATACCCCGTTTACCGAGATTTCGGTATATCTTCTTTGTTGCGGCGCTGATGTTTGCAACGCAACCTTTGATTCAAAAAATACATATTTGAATACGCCACACGAGACGTAGATAGTCTGGAATGATGGAGAAAGTTTGGGTCGTAGGTTTGGCTGGGTCTATCAGGCCACGGCACAGGTCCTATTAAACTAATTACTACTGATAACGGGATAAACAAACTTCTGGGCTATGGCAAGAATAAAAAAAATGAAGGGCACGGCATGATAAGAATAATACTGGGCACTCATATCGCCTATGAATTCTTAGAAGTGAACAGTGATTATTATAATGATAGTTTTGGCTTGTATGTATGCGCATATGCATGTACGCCTCCTGCTATCTATTGCGGTCCTGTTATTGGGCACTTTTGCTAGGTAGCCGTAGCACTCTTGGATCCTCACCCGCATAAAACCTCCTTTTAATATTTCTCATTTTGGAAACTCATCGAGCGAGAAAATGTCAAGCGTTGAGGCACGGACATATCTTGAATTTTGCATCCGCCGTATATAAGGTCCGAGCCTTGACCACTAATCAGCATCTCATTAAATAATCCAGTTTTCTAGCCGATCTTTCATAATAGTGGCCTATGTCATATTACTTGTTAAAGCATCATTACAAAACATACCTTCAATCAGTTCATTAAAATGAATGCCACAAAGTCTATTGAAGAAATTACAGGAGATGAAGCTCACTCCTTGAACGAGAAGGTAGTTCAGGAAAGCAAGGAGGAATCTGTCGACACTAGGGAATTATCTGACTCCGCTTCTTCCAGCTCAACTGGCCGTTGGTCAAATATTAAACGTCGTTTCCCTTACTACCGTCTCGTTATCCATGGTTTCGTTGGTTTGTTCTTCACCGCATGGTGGGTATCTATTATTGCCCAAGAAAAACAAAGACCTAAATGGTTGATTCCAACCATCTTCTGGTTGATGATTACAATCCGTCTTATCACTTGGCACTGCAGAGTTTTGCCATGGGCACTTGGAAAAGTTAGAATTGTTTGGGATTACTGTACTGAAATCATCTACACCAAAATTTTCGTTAAAAGATGGCAAAGATTAGTGGCTGGTGCTGTGATCGTCGTTTCTGCTATTTTATTGGGAACTTTCATCCCAACCAACACTGTCTACTCTGAAAGATCTGACCGTGCCATCTCGTTCTTCGGTATTGTAGTCGCCGTCTTGGGTTTGTTCGCCACTTCAAGAAACCATAAAAAGGTTCAATGGAATACTGTCATTGGTGGTATTCTCATGCAATTCATTGTTGCTTTGTTTGTCCTTAGAACCAAGGCCGGTTACGATATCTTCAACTTCATCTCTACCTTGGCAAGAGAATTATTAGGTTTTGCAAAGAATGGTGTAGCCTTCTTAACCAATACCGAAATTGCCAACATTGGTATGTTCTTCTTCGCCGTCCTTCCTGCAGTAATCTTCTTCGTGGCCTTTGTCCACATATGGTACTACTTTGGTGTTATTCAATGGGCTATTGAAAAATTCGCTTACTTCTTTTTCTGGTCATTAAGAGTATCTGGTGCTGAAGCTATCACTGCTGCTGCTTCTCCATTTATCGGAATCGGGGAATCTGCCATTCTTATCAAGGACTTATTGCCATTCTTAACTAAAGCTGAATTGCATCAAGTTATGACTTCTGGTTTCTCGACCATTTCTGGTGCTGTTCTTGTTGGTTATATTGGTTTAGGTCTTAATCCACAAGCTTTGGTTTCTTCGTGTGTCATGTCAATTCCTGCTTCTTTGGCTGTCTCCAAATTGAGATACCCTGAAACAGAAGTTCCAGTTTCCTGTGGTACTGTCTCTATTCCAAAGCATGCTGAAGATGATGTTGACAGTCCAAAAAATGTTTTACAAGCCTTCTCCAACGGTGCCACTCTTGGTCTTAAAATTGCGGGTACTATGTTGACTCAATGTTTGTGTATCATTGCCCTTGTTGCATTCATTAACGGTGTCTTGGGTTGGTTCGGACGTTTCTGGAACATCGACCACTTGTCAATGGAATTGATGTTGAGTTACATTCTTTATCCAGTCTCGTTCTTGTTGGGAACTCCTCGTTCCGAAATCTTGCACGTTTCCAAATTGATTGGTACCAAGTTCATCCAAAACGAATTCGTTGCTTACTCCATGTTAATTCACGATGCTCCTTTCAACACCATGTCCAGAAGAGGTACTTTGATTGCCACTTACTCTTTATGTGGTTTCTCTAACTTGGGTTCTATGGGTATTACTTTGGGGGTTTTAAACACTTTAACCAACTCGTCTAGAGCCAAGGACATTTCCCAAACTATTGTGTCTGCTTTGATTACCGGTGGTATCGCTACTTTAACTTCCGCCGCTATGGCTGGTATGGTTATTCATGATTTGGATAACTTCAATCTCTCTTAAATCTTATAGATTAGATATTACGCCGAATAGTAATAATGAAAACATGTTATGAGTAACGTACTGAATCTGTATGAACCTATTTATCGTCTGGACTTGTTTCGTTCCTGGTAGTCTCTTTACAAGCTATTTTTCATTACGTCGATAGTATAATGGAGAACGTTTATAATGTCTTCTGGACGAATTACATGGGTTAATAATAAAATCTACCTGAAAATATGAGTAATTGGTAGTAGAATTTGTTGTGGGACAAAACCGTGCTGCAACATGCTCACAAAACTAAGGCTCTCGCTAATTACTGACAGTATTTTAAATTAGTGCGACTTTAGTGAGATTATTGGTTTCGGTGGCAGCTTTACCTAGTTTTTCTCTCCGGAACGTTAAACTCATCTCACACTGTCTCTTATATTTGTCTCTTATATTTGTCTCTTCCCTTCTATAGTTTGGTTTAATTAATCACTAAAGAATCAGCGATGATTCTCCCCCTCATATCACCTCAATCTCCTGAGGTCTTGATCTTCAACATAACAGACGTCAAGGTGCTACGAGAACAACACGAAATATTAGGAGTGCTTATCGGTACTTTAGCACAATATCCTCAACAAAACTTCTTTCTATCGGTGCCATTGAAGCTCTTTATATATGAAGTATTATGGTTGGTCGAAAATGGCCATGGAAAATTGGTGGATTATTTGAAATGGAGAGAATTTGAGCTTTTAAACCTGGCCAAAGGTGACGAGCCAGTGCTGTCCAAAGCAATAAGGCCGATTGCTGGCGAACTGGATGACCTGACGACTAAATTGTCATCATCAGAACTGAAAGATTCAATACATGACACGCCTTCAAATCAGATAACTACTTTAGATGTCAATTCGGATCTCCCGCCAAGCACAATAGAGCCCCATAAACTAACTACGTCTCAACTGTCTTCAAAATCCTTACCAGCTCTTAGTTCAACATACCAAACACAATCTCCTCCCAATTTCATTATCACGCCCAATTCTAAAGACCCTGTATCGCTTGCAGATTCGTACGATTTGAAAGACTATATCGCTAACCATTTATCGAAGACGTCTACTTCCTTGCATCAATTCAGATTGTATTATCATAACTTCAAATACTTGAAGAGCTTAGGTTACTTTGTCAACCCAGGATTGAAGTTCGGGGGTGATTTAGTCCTCTATCCAGGTGACCCCCTAAAGTTCCACTCCTATTCCATCGTGAAGTTCCATTTTGTCAATCTACAGGAATTGGTGGTAGGTGGAAGATTGGCAACCGGTGTGAAAAAGAACTTGATCATCATAGATGATGCGGATATTGTGAACGATACAGACTCTTCAAGTGTTGATGAGAAGTACGTCGAATCCTTATTAGCACCAACAAATAAACTTGCATTTTCAATTCAATGGGCAGGATTTGGTTGATTCGCTAGTTACCATTACGAGAAGTTGGAATGGTGAAAGCTACTCAACTACTTTGTAAATACCGTGGCAACTTTCTATTGTCAGCAGAGGCAAGTTGAGTAAGAAAGCTCAATGCAGGTTCAGATGGCTGCGATTTCAAATGTGTTTAAACTTATAGAATCGTCAACTGTTCACTAACCATACGAGAACTCAGAGACATGCGACTTGAACAGTGTGCCATTGTCTATACGGCTTATTTCACTTGATTTTGCTCAATCTTTCGGTTGAAGCTTGTTCTCTGCCCCAGCGGGGTCTCTTATTCAAACGTGTTCTTCCATTTAATTTACATTTTTGTAATACAAGTAAAGCTTGTAGCAAGCGACCTTCTACGTTCCCTCCAAAAAAGATGATATCCACATTGAGTATCTGGAGGAGGTATAAAACTGCTAAATTTCCGAGTTCAAAAAAGAATGCGCAAACCCGGAATCGAACCGGGGGCCCAACGATGGCAACGTTGGATTTTACCACTAAACCATTTGCGCTTTTATGAATGATTGGAACAGATATCCTAACATGTTGTAACTCTTTGACAAAGGATAATTCTAGCTGTTGAGGGCCACAACGAACGGGCTTCTACGCTTTTCTAGTTCTCAACACCTGCAATACAAACACCGATTACTCTCTTGAACGACAACAGCCGTATTCTAATGACTGTCCTTTATGTTAACGCTTCAACGTCGTATCCCATTAATTCATTAGCGACATATCAGTAACTGTGTCGACCCGTCTCTAAAACTGTAGGTTCATCACTGGAGCGCATCCTCCTTTAAAAGACAATTGCAAGGAATGGCCACGATTCTGCAAGACCTATCGTCTCCAGATTGAAAGGTGTCGGAAGCTTCCTGCTAAGAAATTGACCGCGATCTCCGTAATCTGAATACGTATGTATCCTTACTTTACCTACCAGTCAATCTCGACCCTAAGAAAGCAAATGATTCCAATTGTCGTTCTGATTATACTAATTCTACATCCGGTTCTTTCGGTAACAACTCTGGCAGTTGCCGTTTTAATCCTAGACGTCCAAGGATGATTTCTATCATAGTCCGAATCAACTCCACAATTTCGCGGACAGGGCGTGAGGCTCCGTAACAATGTGGCAACTATTACAAGTAATATTCATTAATATTTCGACTCAACTCACATTTTCAGTAGATACCCCAACAATCCGTCTCTACCTAATATTACTTGTACAAATCTAGAAGGACAATATGTACTGGTAGGCATTTGGTGGAGAAAAAAACTGAAAAATTTTCATACAATTTCTAGAGGCTCTTGATCAAGATGACAGCCGATCTCCAACAGAAGATAGAGGTGATCTCGATCAATGACAGCACGCCCGATGATCAGAACCTTGGTCCTATAGTACCCCATGAAAGACAGATTATGAATTCTGTGATCGCCATTTGGAAGGAAGATCCACTAAACGAAACACTTGGAATAGGAAAGCTCCATGCAAAAGTAAGAGCCAACCATGAGAACTGGACAGTATCTGAGAAGCGAGTCAAGACTGTACTCAAGAAGTTTGGAATGTTAACTACCAATGGAGATCAGTTTACATACGCAAATGAAATCAAGTCAGAAGTGACCCCAGATATCGACTTACCCGAAAATGTGCAAATTATCATGACAACCAAGAGAGGTAAGGGTCTTTACGCCAAGCGCAACATCGCCAAAGGTGATTTGATTTGGGAAGAGTCCCAGTTATTCTTTGTGCCGCCCTTGGCCAATATCAATTTGATTAAATCTGGTAAGGCTTGTTCCTACTGTGGCAACTTATTACATGGGTCTGCAGCGGGTTCAGTACTCAAAGGGTTGGATTGCAGAGTTTGTCCCGAAGTATGGTGTTCTCAAGAATGTAAGCGTAGTGATGGTCAACTCCATGGATTATTGAAACATAATGTCTACAATCCACACCGCATGTCCTCTGGGAAGCTCATCAATGCTGAAGCATTTTTGGAATTACAAGATTATTGTCTTAGTGAGCAATGGAATGCACTCTTTGCCATTGCTGTTATTCAAGCAAATATAGTCATGGATCGAACCAAGTCCAAAGGGAAACAGTTCCAAGCCATGGCCCGTGTGTCCCAAGATATTCGGTACAAGGCACTTAATTCGTCGGCAGGAGCTTTCGACAACTTCCAAGGAGGTGCTCTTTTTGTTGAAGAGCAACAAGAAACATTATGGAAAGAAGGATACGCCAAGTTCAGCGCAGTGTTTCCGAGATCTAATGTCAGCTACAAGGAATTCTTGTTCATGATGGGAACTTACAACATTAATAATTTAGACTCATGCATTTACTTAACACAATCGCACTTGAACCATACGTGTGATCCAAACACCAGCGTCGAAACTGATGTTGTCACCAGGACAAATGGTCTCAAAGTGTACGCAGCAAGGGATATACGTGCTGGAGAAGAACTCTCTACCACTTATGTTAATCCAGCACACACTGTGCAACAAAGACAACGAGAACTCCGAGTCAACTGGGGGTTTCTCTGTGGATGTGCGAAGTGTAAAAACGACATTAAAGAACAACATAGACGAAAGTCATCTGCATGCAAAGAAAACGAAACTGATATTCGCTCGATGTTAGCAGGAGCCAAAGTGGATGGAGACTTTGAGTTGGAAGTACCAACACACATTGCTGGGGAAAGAAGAAAGTCTGTAAGGTTCGATGAAAAGGTTATTGCAGTAGCAGAGTAGGTTTACCTCCTCTTCATACCTTCTACGTTGTCATTATTATCAGAACTCAATGTGTATTCTCGTGCACAAATTTACCAACTCGAAGATCTCTCGTTAAATTCTATTTTATCTTGCATGAAAGTTTTCTTAATTTGGTACCGAGTCACCAAGAAGTTAAGTGCCTTAAAATTACTAGGTCCTTTAGTGCAGATCTAATCTCATCAAAATATATAATTAGCTTCGCGGTATTTAACGTACTACTAGTTAGTGGTGAACTTTGGACACACACTTTAGAGACGTTGGCTCGTATTTCAAGTACTTACAATTCCTTGTTCCTTCAATTTGCAATTACTTTCCGCGCTCGGAGAAAAACTGAAAATTTTCCACCACCCTACAAACCCACTAAATATTCTTTGCATTTAGACAACACCAATTTAAATACTTCCAAACTAATACTAGTTGGTCGAGATAACAAAACATTTGACTAAGTGGTACCTTGATATTGCGATACCTTAAGATTTCCGTTTAGTGCTAAGACTTTTTTGAGTAGTAATTGCAGAGAGTGAACGATAACGAAAAATGGAGAGGTATGAAAATAACTATCTAGATGAGGAGGAGTTCCAGGCTGGCGGTGCTGGGGTCCAACAGCAGCAACATCAACATCAGCCACAGCCACAGCCTCATCACCAACCCTCTCAAAATATTGTCGACGAAGCAGAGTTATTGGCAGCGCAGGCAGCTGCCGAAGCTGCTGCTGCACAACAGCAACAACAACCCGGTGGAGCCTTCAACAACGTCGGACAAGGGTTGACTGGAAAATGTCGAGATATGATGATGCAGTATTGGCAAGAAACCATCAACTCCATCGAGCATGATGATCATGACTTTAAGAACCATCAACTCCCTCTTGCAAGGATAAAAAAGGTAATGAAGACAGATGAAGATGTTCGAATGATAAGTGCAGAAGCCCCAATTTTGTTTGCAAAGGGTTGTGATGTGTTTATTACCGAGTTAACTATGAGAGCTTGGATTCATGCTGAAGAAAATAAAAGAAGGACGTTACAGAAATCGGATATTGCTGCAGCCTTGACGAAGAGTGATATGTTTGACTTCTTGATCGATGTTGTTCCGAGGGAGGAAGAGAGAAAGCAGAAGCATCAACAACTGCTGCGCCAGCTGTTGCAACAGCTGATGCAGCTGCAAATGATGGAGGGCCTGTCGAATTCTCAACCAAAGTCTCAATTGGGTTCACATGTTCAATCACACCAACCTCAAGTACAGACCCACCAAACACATCCTCACCAGCAACAACAACAGCAGCAACAGCAGCAGCAGCAACAACAGCAGCAACAACAGCAGCAACAACAACAGCAACAACAACAGCAACAACAACAGCAGCAACAACAACAACAACAACAACAACAACAGCAACAACAACAACAACAACAACAGCAACGACAACTGCAGCAACAACAACAAACGCAGGAGTTACTGCCACTGTTGAAAGCAGAAAGTGACGATCTTCTCCAACAACAACTTATTCAACAACAACTACTCCAAGGACAAATTATGCAAAAGGAAAACAACCTTGAAGAACCTGCAGAAATTCACAATGAAACTTCAAGCACTAATGAATCTAACGAAACAAACTTTCAGAACTTTCAAACATTTAGTAATCCTGGATATCAGGGAAGCTTCTAGATTTTAATGAGTTAAATATGTATTATATGGATGGTAAGGCCATGGGCTATTGATACCTGACTTGTAGTATTGGGCACAAGTTTTATTTACAACGTAGGCCCGATATCGTGTATCCAACCCCAGTATATTATCGGGCACTAGATTTCTAATTTCAGTATCAAACGATTTTCAAGTTCGATCTACGACTACTAAATACAACTCTTGTAACTTATCGAGGTGAACATACCAGTATGATGGATTGCAATTTGAAGGATATTCTGAGCATCGAGTCCAGATTAGATTTCTATCAAACGTGGTTGCAATCATACTTTTTGGTGAAACTACTAAACTATGGTAGTCCGAATTCTTGTGTTTGCAAATATGATTATCCACCACCATGTAAGGAAATTTATTCTAAGGGTTGTCAATTTGATCTAAAGAGCTGAAAACTCAGTACAAAATCCTCAGATGGCCGAGTTGACCGAACGCGGCCAACTGATATTTTAGAGGTACCCCTTGACTCTCAACGACGAGCTAGGAAGGGAAATTACTAGGTACATATATTGTGATTGCTTCGTATATTAGTACGCCGTCTGCCATTGGAAGCAATCGCTCTCGTGTTGGGTTCTCGTTGCACCATGGGTTCACGTTCGGTTAAATAAGCGTGCAATTCATCAGTATCCCAGAAGTCAATACTCTTCCGAGAGGATAACTAGTAGGGTATTGTATGAAGTTTCCAAACGGTATCCGCTGATTCTAGTATTGTGAAGTTGTGTGCTGCCTTGTCAAAACAGTACGTTCAGGAGCATTTGCCAGTCGTGCACACCACCATTGCTCATTACTAATTGACCGCAATCATCTTCACCCCATTTCATTCTCTCCTCATCTCCACAAATCCTTCTGGCCATATATAACCAGCAATTCCTTCGTTATAGCGACCTCCTTATGTTTTGTAGGAATATTCTCATAAGACGTAATTTAGCAATTAGTCGTTCTATAAGTTGTTTTAATCGTTCTATACCAAATTTTACCAGGACATCTATTAGCGGTTCTACTCATTCATCGCTATCAAGCATTCGCACACTTCTTACAAGTACTCGGACTCCCAGCAGGGCTCGGATTACACGCTCTCCTTCTACTTACATTTCTTCAATGCCTTTGGTTACCATATCACAATCTCTTGATGAGTCCTACACTAAACATAAAATCGTTCCTGACGTAATTGATAAGTTTGATACGGAGGGTTTATTAACAATTGAATACAATGACGAACAGGTTGCTCTTGGAAACACCTTGAAGGTTAGCAAAACACAGAATAAACCAGAAATCCAATTCACCCTCAACTCTTCAAACATTGAGGGCGAAACAATTACAATTGGTTCAGAAGATAAATTTATACTTGTCCTTACTGATCCGGATGCTCCTTCTAACTCTGATCACAAATGGTCTGAATATGCCCACTGGATTATTTCCGACTTAACCTTTGATGGTCCTGAGTTCGAATCACTCACTCATAAAATCAACTATTCAAAGGGCAATGAAATTTTATCTTACCAAGGGCCAGCTCCACCTCCTAATACCGGAAAGCACAGATATGTCTTCTTATTGTACAAACAAGATCCGAAAGGTAAGGTCAAGACACCAAGTGACAGGCCAAATTGGGGGACTGGTATTGCGGGTAGTGGTGTCAGGGACTGGATAAAGCAGAATCTTCCTGGTCTGAAACTATTGGGGGTTAACTTTTTCTATGCCCAGAATGAGGAGAACTAAACGTTTACTAGGCAGATGTCCTATTTGTAGATCATTTAAATACACTAAAATGATACCTCAGTTAAATAAATATGAATTTGATCTCCTATTAATAGTATAGGATTACGCTCTTATCATAATAGTGAGCCCATTATAACTTTTAATGCGAAAATGAACTTTGATATATATCAGCATTAGTTTCATAGCCACATTAGTCAATAAAACTATATTTTCTATGTTGTTTTATAGATCAATGAAAAGGTCTGTTATCAAGAAAGTTCGTAGGAGCGTAATTGATTTTCAGTGGCCTCCGTAACTAGTAATGGTGTATATGAGATGATTACACTTGAATTGATATAAGAATTCGCCGTCGTTTTTCATGTTCTCTTTTAAAGTTTCGTTTTCTTTCGTTTTCTTTCGTTATCAGAAGAGTAGATACTCAATGTTTGTCTAAAACGATTGTTGTCATCTTGCTATGTCATCTGTTGATCGAAATGGTTTATGTTCTCGAGGAAAATCTCAAGATCTCAGAATCTTTACTCTACTGTAATCCTTTGGACTGACCACCAACCCCTTACCCTTCTTGGCACCTCTATATATAGTTTCAATCACATCAATAAGTTCCTGCTTTTCTTTGACCATAAAGTTTAACTTGTTGTTATTCCCTGTGCCAAAGTCACACATCATATGTTTGTTTCTGTAGAAAAACATCATCGTGAACTGTTCGTTCGGATCACCGTCGAGCTCATACATTTGATTGAAGTCAGGTACTCTATCAGTGTTACATAGGTATATGACAGCAAAATTCTTGATCTTTTCTGAAATCTGAAACAATATTTCGTCGATTATCATGCAATCAGGTTCTTCCTCCCTTCCAAATCGTATCACTACTATCCTATCATCTTCAGAAAGTATGGCCTGGTCGACATGCCATCCTGAGTTTAAATGTGGTAGAAATACGGAACCCATTTTGAACCAACCACAGAGCTATTAAAAGTTGATGTACTCAAAGGCTGTAAAAAGTTGAAGATGGATGCAATTTGTCGCGGTCATAGTTAGATGTCGCGACATGTACACCTGAGTATCTAAATACAAAACAACTCATAGAAATCGACAAGAATCTATGTAAGCTGATCACAGGAAATTTTTGGGATAATCTGTAGATTTGTCAGTCCATAATCTAATCTTGAATTTTCTCCCTTTCGTGGTTCTTAAAGTTCTCAAAATTAATTTTTGAATGGTTTTGCAACCATTTTACACCAATAATGAGAGAATTGATTAGAAGAAAAAGTCAAGAATTTAGGAATAGGTTAAGGAGAAGAAGTCTGGAAAAGTGGAACAGTCAGGAGATTGTTGTAGACTCTAGCAGTATTGAAATTCTTTCAAACCTATCATTAGCGCCCATATCTCAAGAATGTGACATTTCTGAAGACTTAGAACACTTGCATATCAATGAACTCCAGGAGTTGCTACTACCTTCCCCCTTATCTCAAACAGAAACAAGACCTACTGTAGACATTCATATACATTATACTGGAATTCCCGCCAGTAGACTTCATCTACATCCATATCAACGAATTTTGTTGAAGGCACAATTGGATCAGCACAGACACAAGGATGCATTCGAGGAATCTTTCTATCACCAATGGAATGTTTTTGGCGTCAACTTTAATCAAGAGCTTCGATTGGAAATGGTTATAGAAACCAAATATGAATTACGGCTATTTCATCAAAATCTAACCACTAAGAAGGTCCACATGTTCCGTGATGGTGTATTTCCCAAAAAGCAAGGTCTCGATACTGGTTTCACCATTGTGATTAAGGTTGAAGGCGAGTCTGATGCACTTCAGCTTTTTTCGTCAATTACTTATCCTATACTTGCTAACATGGTTTACGATTGTGCAAATAATCTACAAGGTATGTGAGGCCCAATATTTCGCATATAAACTGGATTCAGTTTAAAGCGCTGCTATGAGTGAAAAAAGCACTCCAATTGGAGAGCTTTAAAGATTTTCTGTACTTTCTACATAAGAAAGGAATGAAGCATTTAACTGATGTTTGAACTAGGTTTTCAATCTGTGACAAAAGAAAAAGCCACTCACTAATCGACAATAAAATTTTACTAACAATAGTCTCTATATGTGGGATCTCTTACGAGAGACTTCCTCAGTACTCTATTATCACCATTTGGATTTACCCGCATCCAATAGAAAGCGAAAGACTCAAATTCATTGAGAGTCAGGCGATATGTCTTCTACAAAAGTTACAGGATTTGACTCGTAGTAGTGAATTTCTTCTCTCCTTCTTGTTAATAGAGAACAGTTGTAATTCAGTACATATGGTCAATATAAAGAGGTAGATTGAAAAAAAATGCGCAAACCCGGAATCGAACCGGGGGCCCAACGATGGCAACGTTGGATTTTACCACTAAACCATTTGCGCTCCTTATATGTCAACCTTTGTAGCGTCTCCAATAGTATGATGCTTTTGTTTACGAGAGCATATTGGCTATCGATTCAAAAAAGATTAATACTTTAGAGAACTAGTAACAATCCTACTTGCTGTGCTAATTGTTGCGTAGTAGTCTGAACTTACATTTCAAGTTGATATTTGAACTTGCTTCAAATCCTCACAAAAAAAATGAAAAATTAAATCGAACTCAACGACTAACACATACAACACACCAACATGACAGAAATTGACTTGGGAATTACGGCAGATATGCACGTTCATTTGAGGGACGGTAAGATGATGGAATTAATCACACCTACTGTCGAACAAGGAGGAATTAGTATTGCATATGTGATGCCCAACTTGGTTCCTCCCATCACTACAATCGAGCAGGTCAGAAAGTACAGAAATGAATTGCAATCCTTACTGCCTGAAACCGTGTTCTTGATGAGTTTCTATTTGTGCAAGGATTTAACACCTGAAATTCTTGAGCAAGCTGCTGACGAAGGTCTTGTTCATGGTGTGAAATGTTATCCAGCTGGTGTTACTACCAACTCCAAGTATGGCGTTGATCCAAATGATTTCAGCGGGTTCTATAAGTTATTTGAGGTTATGCAGCGTCGTGGTTTAATTTTGAACCTTCACGGCGAGAAGCCTGCTGTGAAGACCGGTGTTGAAAGTGATGAAACGGACATTCATGTCATGAATGCTGAACCAAAATTTCTCCCAGCATTGGTGAAGTTACATAATGATTTTCCAAAATTGAAAATTGTATTGGAGCACTGTACTACAAAAGCAGCAGTCGATATGGTTCGAGAATTGAATCAGGGTGTGGCCCAAGAAGACGTTGTCGTTGCTGCTACTATTACTGCGCATCACTTGTCATTATCAATTGATGAGTGGGCAGGAAACCCTATCAACTATTGTAAGCCGGTCGCCAAGTTACCTAGTGATCGTCGTGCTCTCGTTGATGCTGCAACAAGCGGTGAACCATGGTTTTTCTATGGTAGTGACTCTGCACCACATCCCATCGAGGCCAAAAGCGTTCACACAGGTGTATGCGCAGGTGTATATACCCAGAGCCACGGACTCAGCTATCTTGCACAAATTTTTGATGCTAATGACCGCTTTTTCCACTTGGCGCAATTTGCAGGAGCCCACGGCATCGCCTTTTATAAACTCGACTCTCAAGCCCTTGCCAAGAACAAGAAAAGAGTATTCATGGTTAAAAGAGACATACACGTGCCTACCGTTATTTCAAAAGGAGATATACTGGTTGTACCTTTTAAGGCTGGGGAACTTCTTCAATGGGCAGTGGAATGGAGGTAGATTGGTAACTCTAAGCTCGGGTTGTAACCTAATATATGACTTCTGGAACTCAACAAAATTGCTGATATGACGGCCCTTGTCATTGTAGTTCTAAAGGTACTTACCATTAGGAACATAATATCTAAAATATTATCAAGGCAGTATAGGCTTCATGATAGAGTCTTCTATATAAATACAAGATAACACTTTAACCTTGAATATATTTTAGTAAGTATCCCTAGTGGCACTATATAGTACGGTTAGTTGTGACTTCCCATTCCATTGGTACTGATGTATTCAGTATACCTCAAGCGCTCAATGTGGCTGACATAACCAGTTTTTTTACCATGAGACACGATGCACGTCTTCTAGAGCAATATTAAAAGAAATTTGAACAAAGCGACACGATTTAATTCTTCTATCACGTTGCTTACCCGTCGCTTCGATCGGCACTTACCCAGGGCCCTGTCATGTTCGTGCGATGACCGAAACTTAGTTCCCACTATCATCAAAACCTGCCAGTACAAATCTGCGGAATCAAAGCAATTTCCCCACCGATATCAATGTGCCCTTGTCAATTTCGTAATTTGCTAGAATTACTTTCTAGCTTTGACACGTACAGATTTGACAGGCACAGAAGGTCAAATAGACACTTCAAGGACCGTGAAGACTTGCCCTTGGCATGAACTGCATACTTGAAGGCCCTCTGATACACGTGGTCGTGCGATGTATTTTTCGCCGTCTTAATAAGGTAGCACATTGTCACGGCCAGGTGAAAAAGTGCCCGAAGTTAACTCCCTTTTTGCAGATGGTGTAATCTTAGTGAAATTTGGTCTTAAACTCTAGCTGCTAGCTTGATAGTAACTCATATCTAGATATCAACACGAAACGGTAAGTGTACCTTATATAGGTGCCACTTTGCTGCTAATGGTCTTATCATCCCAATGCAGCTAAAATCTATTCCACAAAAAAAGTATTTTTCTATCAGTTATAAAATAATTCTGGCTGCGCAAATGAGAAATCATAGAGGAAATGGGAAAGATTGAATAGGGAGGTATAAATACTGAAGCTGACCCTTATATTTAATTTTAATATGCGTCATCAAGCTAATACCAATTAAAATTTTGTATCTTTTCCAAATCGGATTTCTGATCTCGTTCTGACCATATCATAGTCCTTTTTTATCTCAATTATATCTAATCTTCATATTTGAAGATTTTCACAAAAAGGCATTAAATTTTTTAGTGGAAAATCTTTTAGACTCGTGATCTTATCATACTATCATTTGATTAGTTTTCTACTTTTCTTTATACTAATTTGCTCTTAAACGCAACACATTCGTCATGTCTTCTAGAGATTTACCTCATTCGGTTAACGATTTGCTCTTTGGGTGGACCCGTCATTTAGAGAATGAAATCACTTTCAACAAAAAATCTGAAGTGCTTCAAGAGCACGACCTTCAACCTGATGAACATGAAAAGGTTAACAAGGTGAAGATGAATAACTTATGGCCAGCTTTTGCTTCTGGGGCTGGTTTATTTTCTGATGGTTATGTTAATAATTCTATTGGTACGGTCTTATTTGCTTTGAAGACGTTGTATCCTAAAGAATTTAAAACCTCAAACGCTATGTCTAATATTGCTTCTATTGCTTTTGTTGGTACTGTCTTGGGTCAATTATCATTTGGATATATTTCCGATAGAGTTGCCCGTAAAGGTGGTATGATGATCGCCAACGTTATGTTAATTCTTTTTACTTTATTAACTGCCGTTGCTACTTGGGGTCGTACTCCGTCTGGTCTTTTTGCTGCTTTGACTGTATTTAGATTCTTTTTGGGTATTGCTATTGGTGCTGAATATCCAACCTCTTCTGTCATTGCTTCCGAATTTGCTAATATGTTACCTTCTGGTAAAAGAAACAGATATTTTTGTTGGTTCACCAATGGTATGATTGATTTAGGGTTTGTTATCAGTGCTTTTGTTCCTTTGATATTACTTTGGATCTTTTCAGAAAGACATTTATCAGTCATTTGGCGTTTGACCCTTGGTCTCGGTACAATTCCTCCTCTTTCTCTCTTTTTCTTTAGATTGAAAATGAAGGATTCTGAAGCTTTCGACAAACTTAATATGAAGAAGGTTAAGAAATATCCTATTTTCCTCATTGTCAAATTCTACTGGTTTAGATTAGCTGTGGTTTCATTGTTATGGTTCATCTATGACTTTTCTGCTTATTCGTTTGGTATCTACTCAACCACCATTATCAACAATGTCATCCCAGGTGGGGATATCTACAAAACTTTTGGTTGGAACGTCTTATTTAATGTGTTTTACTTACCTGGTGCTTTCCTCGGTGCTCTAGCTGCAGATTACTTTGGTCCTCGTTTGACTTTGGGAGTTGGTGTGTTATTGCAAGGAATAGTTGGTTTTATCATGAGTGCCTGTTACTCTCAATTGAAACATCATATTGCTGCCTTTGTTGTCGTCTATGGTATCTTTACCTCCTTAGGTGAGTTTGGCCCTGGTGACAATATTGGTTTGTTAGCTTCCAAAACTTCTGCCACACCGATTAGAGGTCAATACTACGGTATTGCTGCTGCCATTGGTAAGCTTGGTGCATTTGTTGGTACTTATGTATTTCCAATCATCATCAAAAATAATGGTGGAGATGGTTCGGATAGAGGTAACACTGTTCCATTCTACGTTTCTTCCGGTTTATGTATTTTTTCTGCAATTCTTGCAATCTTCTTCTGTCCTTCTGTTGGCCAAGACGCCATTAACAAGGAAGATATCGATTTCGTTGAATACTTGAGAGAAAATGGATATGATGTTGAACAATTGGGTAATGGAACCGTCAATGAAGTCGACATCGGAGTTTCTTCTTCAGTAGAAATCACCAAAAAGGATGACGCTATTGAAGTTACTACTAAACCCAAATCATTTGAATAGCTGTGCTAATATTTTACTTCTCTACTTTACAATTTAGTCTAAATATATGTTAATATCTTATGGAAGGAACGAGATTTTCAAATTGGAAATTCTTCGCAAAATAGATACCAACGGAGATGACGTAGAGCAGATCACATTATTAATGATTTTAATCCATTACATCACTTTAGCTGCCTTAAATTAATTTCGGACAATTTTAATATTATATTATAAATTTAAAGATGCCTACCTATTATTTTTACGAGGATAACAAAATAATTATATAGCCTACTCAAAATACGGTCTTTACGACTCGTCTCTCTTCCAATTATAAGTAGTGCCTTGTCAAAAAAATACTTGGTGCCGACCTAGTTTCATTTGAGTTCTCATCGATACTCATTTGTTATTGCCAATCTGACTTCTGCTTGGGCCAGATTGATCGTTGAAGCAAGATAAATATAAGTAATATTTGGTAGCTTAATGAAGGATGGCAATATAGATTCCAATTCTCAACGTAACGGAGACTAAGGGATACCGGTGACCAAATCTTTGATGAGAACTCCCACCTTGATATGCAAAGTGGTATATAAACCACATTACACATAGATCTCAGCTACAATCATCTCCTCCCAATTTTAACCATATTTATTTCAACCAGTTGCAAATTGTGGTCGCAATAGCAGCATGCCAAATATATGAATTTTGCAACCATTTTCTGCCAGAGCTTGAAGAATATCAGAAAGTAGTAGAATGTAGAGGCTCCAATATATCTAGAGAAGATAGTCCGCCTTGGTATTCTTCTCTGTATATTGTTATTTCTCTTACTAGATACATACCGAGCGCAGCAAAGTATTCAAGAATTGACAAATACTCCTCTAAATCTACTAATATACAAGTATGTCACTAACTGTGCCAGTATTCAATTGGTCACTATTCAAACTCTTCTATTCACAATTAATTCGGTACATTCAGATTTGCTCTGTAACCATGTCTAGTCTTATCAAGTTTTTACCTTATAATTGGCAATAACCGGTCTGTGGTCCAGGAAATGGAATCCCTTATAGAAATTCTCCAAGATCCCAAAATGTTGCAACTCTACAAGGTACTTTCCACTCTTTTCGCCAGAATCACTAAGCCCACCAATTCCTTTGGTGAACGAAGGAGACCAAATATAATCAATGATGGTATTAACCTCCTCATTCCGGTTGAACCCGCTAAAGGTACTTGTGAATCCATAAGAATACTTCTTTGGAATAGTAACCCGAGCATCTTTATAACCTGCGTCAGTAAGGATCTGATATGGTTCATCGGCTGGTTCAGTATTGAAGTCACCACAAAGGAAAGAAGGATAGCTATTATAATTTTTCATCTTATCCGCAATCAACTGGGCAGACTTCTTCCTGGCAACAACTCCCTTATGGTCAAAATGGGTGTTGAAGAAGTTGATACGGATCGAACTCGAGGCCCTCGACTGTAAAGTAACCATTGTAACAATTCTCTCGAGAGCTGCGTCCCAGCCTATGCTAGGATGGTCGGGAGTCTCGCTCAACCAAAATGTTTTATTCTCAAGCATTTTCCAGCCCCTTTGTCTGTATAGAATTGGTGCATATTCGCCTTCAGTAAGTCCGTCCGATCTGCCGACTCCGTAGTATGTCCATTCGCCGCCTTTTTCCACATTTTCATTGAGTCCGTATAAGATATCGTGGAGCTGGTCGTGGAGCACTTCCTGCAAACAGACGACGTTGGCGTTTCCTGTGGCGGTGTTGAAATCGATTGAGTTTATAAGTTCCGTCTTACGGACATTCCACAGCTCTTCAAATGGGTCCTGGTTGTTGCGATTATCGTACCGGATATTGTTGGTGTATACTCGGAGGTACACATTGCTCCAAGGGCTGCCACAAGACTCGTCTCGTAAAAATTCACGGATGGTTTGCAAAACAAAAAAAAATAAAAAAATACCGGTAAGCAAAGGTTTGTTCCAATAAGTAGGTTTATTCGTATGGAAAAGTGGTATCGTTTCTTTAGTATCTTTAGTCATTAGTGGAGGAGGAGAAGAAAAGGTTAAAAAAAGTGATGTGCTTCAAAACGTGGAGAAATACTGATATATGGGAGTGCACCGGTCAATAAGGAGAATTATATCACTAAGGAACACCACTAAGTAGCCTAGCGACTTAGTGTCTAGCAGATACTCGAGGCGAGAGATTGCGCGGGAGATTGCCCTAAACGGTACTCTTTATAGTAATTTTCCTTTGTTACTCTCTATGTGACTCTCTTGTGACTCTCTTTGTGACCTTCGACGGACTGTATATAAACACAGATAAGGAAGCTATGGATAAGCACTTCTTCAAGTCGAGATTCTAAATAGTTGATATAAAATAGTGGCTTTAAGTGATTTGGTTAATAAGAAGATCTAGAAGATATGAAACAAAACCTAAAGCACAGCTAAATAATGAATGTGCCCCTTCGATAAAAATCCCACTGCTCGGAAGATTACTACGAATTTATAGTTGAATTCCAATTTAATTTAAAATTCATTTGATATTTTCTACCCAATGGAGACGTACAAAGTTCTTTTAACGTGTGGAAGGGATGGAACGCAAACTTTCCGGTAGAAATATAATGAATCAATAAGTGATGGTAATATCAGGCTACGAGTAATTTATCTTGTTTTACGGAGCTATAGTAAGTGTTATGAACACTTTAAAATATGGCTGCGAAAAGATCACCAATAAAAGAAATAAAATTGAAAGTGAAAACTTGCCGAACAAAGAGCCTCGACTAGCAATGTACTTATTAGACATAGGTGTTGAAAATAGTTTGATCTGTAATACAGAAAGGGTGCTTGGATTAATTTGAAATATTTTTTTGCAATATTATTCTAAAATTTGAAAAATATCTATCTATAATACTATTGGATTCAATAAATGCAAGTTCTTCTCTAAACGATGCTGGGAGTGCCTTCATCAAGAGGATCAGATCTTATAGTATCCTTTTGTACCTCATGGATAACGCTCCACCCCATCCTCTTGTTTAAGCGTTCGTACTTCGAGCGGTCACGATCAGTTACGCTAGGATGAATGCACGAAAGTGCCAAGTTGAAGTCATCGTTGGTGACCAAAATATTGTCATCGACAGAATCTTCTTCATAGTACCCGGATTCATCTAGTTGCTTGATCTCTTGACCCTTGAAAAACTTCTTCTTCAATGCTAAAACACCAGACTCTCTTACCAAAGATGACAAGTCAGCTCCGGAGAAGTTTCTGCAACGCTCGTCATTTGCCACGTAACGTAAATCCACATCTTCAGCCAAAGGAGTCTTGTTTTCCCTAACTAATGTCTTCAATATCTCAAATCTCTCTTCCGCAGTAGGTAATTCAATATACAAGGTCTTATCCAACCTACCTGGTCTCAACATTGCAGGATCAATCATGTCAGGTCTGTTGGTCGCTCCTATTACGAAAACTCCTTTACGATCATTCAAACCATCCAATTCTGTCAACAATGTATTCACGACACGCGAACTCGACTCTGATAAAGATGTATCTCTTCTTGGGACCAAGGCATCCAATTCGTCAAAGAAAATAATGCAAGGAACTGAGGCTCTAGCACGTTGAAATACTTGTCTGACAGCTCTTTCAGATTCACCGACGTATTTATTTAATAACTCGGGACCCTTTATAGAGATGAAGTTGGCCCTTGACTCATTTGCCACTGCTTTTGCCAATAATGTCTTCCCACAACCAGGAGGACCCCATAACAAGACACCTGAAGGTGCAGAGATACCCACTTTCAAATATAGTTCTGGCTTTTTGATGGGTTGCACTATACACATGTGTAATTCCATCCTGATATGAGCCAATGCTCCAACACTTTTCCAAGTAACATCAGGAACCGTAGCAAAACCTTCTCTCTTGGCCGTAGGTTGAATAGTCGGTAATGCATTTATAAAATCAGCATACGTAATTGCCAAAGGAGCTAACTGGTCTTGGTTTAAGGGGTTAGGATGTTTGATCAAGAACTTTTGAATGGTAGACAATTTGTCAGTATCAGATTTACTGATAAAATTATTGACTGAAGCACTGTTTGGAACTAGAGGGATAGAGGAGCTGTCAATATCCATAAAGTCATTATTTTTTGAGATTTCATGTCTCATTAATTCTTCTTCTTGCTCACTTAAACTTTCAAAAATCCTCTTTATAGCCGCAATTCCAGCTGCTGTAACCAAACTTTTCAAATCAGCACCAACATAACCTGGAGTCATTTTTGCAAGTTCACGGAAATTGAATTTTTCTCCATGTTGTACCTTTAATGATCTAGACATTGTTGACAAAATTGAGCACCTTTGATCTTCATTTGGAACATTAAGACATATCTCACGATCGAAACGACCTGCTCTTCTTAAAGCCGCATCTAAGGAGTCTGGCCTGTTTGTAGCGCCTATCACAATGACTGGTTTTCCGTCAGTTTTTTCGAGTGTCAATTCGTCCATCAAGGTCAATAGTTGGGCGACTATTCTCCTTTCCATTTCTCTTTGGGCACCACCATCTCTTTTAGGGGTTATGGCATCAATTTCATCCATAAAAATGATACAGGGAGCCAATGATTTAGCTTCCTCAAAAATTTCTCTTAATTTCTTTTCTGATTCTCCGGACATTCCAGAAACAACTGAAGGGGCTGAAATATTTATGAAAGGTACTTGAAGCTCACCAGCTAATGCATTTGCTATTGTGGTTTTACCACAGCCAGGTGGCCCATATAAAAGAACACCCCGGGGAGGTTCTACACCTGTGGACAAGTATATTTCAGGATGCAAAATAGGCAACCCTATTAATTCCATCAACTGAGTAGTTATACTTTCGAGACCACCAAGCGAAGATAAAGTGGTTGTGGGGGCAGAATGCTCAATCTTTGATTTTTGTTTCTTAGAAGACTTCGTAGACGAATCCTTCGTTCTTTTCTTGGATTTCGTCTCTTCAATTGGAGGTTCCGCAGATTCCTTGGGAGTACCCTGTTCTGACTTATTATCTTCAGACATGTTCCATAATGAGACGACTGACTTATTTAATGCATTAGAATCGGTTACTTCCATTAAGTCCTTTTCATCGACACCATCAAAGTCACTATCAATAGGTGCTTGCCTTGAGTGTATGATTTCTGCCATATCCTCAAGCTCTTCGTCTCTCACTACTTTTAAGACTGCCGTGATCGCTTTTTCTAATGAGTTTTTCTTCATCCTCCTCATTTGAAAATCCTTTAATTGAATATACTCTATCAAATGGGACACTGTCAAGTCCTTAGCTAACGCGATATACGCATAAGGATCATCACTTTCTTCAGTGGAAAGTAATTTTTTATTGTCAGAACTTTTCTCCTCAAGTAAGGTGTGTATAAAATCATAAATTTTCTGATCTATACTCTGAGTTATCGTTCTTTTCTTCACCATATTTACAATTGTTCTCAAGGTCTGGTGCTTGCATCTCATCTAGTGAATTTTCTTAATTCGTAAAATTTTAATGTTTTCGCGTGATCAACATCACGTGCCTTTGATTAATTACCTTTCTTGAGATGTTAGCTTTTAAACAAGGCAGATATTTGATCAAATAAACTTGGTTGATCCCCATTGGTAAATGCATCGCTTCGTATTCACATTTCAGGAGAATATTTTTATAAAGACAAAAATTATCGGACCCAATCGAAAGTATGTTCTACATGATTTGAAACATTAAGTACCTCTTGGGATAAAGCAACACACGTGACTAATAAACGTGTATATAATCACGTATTCGTTTGATATTAAGCAGGATATGGTTGAATCAAATACAGAGAACATCGAACATGACGTATTTGATAGCGAGAAATCAGGCTTTGGAAATGCTCGTGGGCACGACCTTTTGAAATTCAAATCCTGACGCATACTCCGAAATAGGAAATGAGTAGCAATCGAGATTGCAAAAACTCTGCCAACTTTGCTCTCCAATGATCAAAAACTTGGTTAGTTGCTAAATATGTAACATAAAAGTGCTACACAAATATTCGAAGACATTCCATTGGGTAATAGTTGATTCAAATTCCTGCATAAATATGGAGAAACTTGGTTGCAAACGTAATTGGCAACAAAACTTGTGCCGAAACTGAAAGCAACAATCAATTTCACATGGAAATAACTTGGTTGAAGAATGGTATAAATACAGCTAGATATCTTTTTATTTTTCTTCATTTATTCTCTATTCAAATATACAAATATGTCAGATTTAGGTAGAAAAGATTTTTCCGATAAAGTTAGTGAAGCTGTTAAGCCAGAAAGTGAAAAGTCCACCTTGGAACAAACCAAGAACACTGTGACAGATAAGCTCGACGAATATGCTGGTAAGGGTACTCCAGACAACCAAAAGTCATTCACTCAAAGTGCTGCAGACCACGCTAAGCAAGGTCACGATGATGCTAAAGATGCTGTCAACAAAGACCAACAAACTTTAGCAGACACTGCTGCTCAATACGTTGATGCCGCTAAAGAGCAAGTTGGCAACGCTGCTGAATACGTTTCCTCGATTGTCACTGGTGCCACTGAGGGTGCCAAGACCGGTGCTGAAACCAAAAAGTAAATTATCTTTATATAATTGTTACTAGCCCACACATAGAAGCTATAATTTAATGAAAATTATCTATTTTTCAAGTATGCAATAAGTAAGTGGCTTCAGGATCCACGAAGTAGCCGGAAATCGTAAATTTGTTGTAGACACATCCTAGTCGGATCTTTCGCGGAGCAAGAAAAAAAGCGACCGGAAATAATTATATTTAAATATTCTATTTGATCAAGTCATCGCGATTAATCAAGTACGTAAATCAAAATGGGCAAGCGATCAGACTTTGAAAGCAATAGAGAGTCAAAAGTAGAAAAGAGAAATATTCGTCTGAAGGTAGAAGATGAAGAAGATTTTGATTCAGACTCAGATGACAACTTGCAAGGTCAGGTCTTTGTTCAGAAGAAGACAGAAGCAATCGATAGATTTCAGGATGATGAAGAAGAAGATGAATACCGTGATGTGGATGTTGAGGATGAGGACTCACAGGAGGTGAAAGAAGTTGAAGAAGAAAACGAGGTAGATGGGAATGAATTTAATGTGAAGTCTATTAAAGGTGTTGGAAAGCTTTCTCCAGAGAAACTTGAAAAGGAACAAAAGAGAATAAAAAAGACCGGTGTTTGTTATTTATCAAAGATTCCTCCATATATGAAACCAGCAAAATTGAGATCAGTATTGTCAAGGTTTGGTAAAATTGACCGTTTGTTTTTAAAACCAGAGGACTCTGCAATTTACCATAAGCGAGTAAAGTACGGTGGGAATAAGAAAAAGAGCTTCACTGAAGGTTGGATCGAATTTGTTAATAAGAAAGATGCAAAGCTTTGTGCATCCACTTTGAATGCCAATATACTTGGTGGTAAAAAAACTTCTTTCTACTACGACGACGTGATAAATATGAAGTATTTGTCGGGTTTTAAATGGTTCGATTTGACTCAACAGATTGCCAAAGAAAATGAAATTAGACAAGCAAAATTAACTTTGGAATTATCGCAACAATCGAAGCTAAACAAGGCATTCGTAAGCAATGTCGCCAAATCAAAGATGATTTCGAATATTCAAAAAAAGAGAAAGGAGCGGGACCCAGATGCGGCTAAATCAGACAAGGACATAGAAATGAGAAGAAACTTTAAGCAGCGTAAGGTAACAAGCACAAGGGCAGATGCCCATGATGATTTAAAACACAGGGCGAAACCTAATGAAAAATTAAATAGCGTCTTGAATAAGGTATTCTAAATACCCACTCTTGCATTTCACATAAATTAATGACTTACAAAGTCGTACAAATTCATTCATAACAATACACCTATTTACAACAAGAGTTAATATTACATTTCACCTATTTTACATTTAAGAATCTAAAGAAGCTTACGCTTCTGTTTTGAGATACGATTCTTTGGATTGTGTTTCCGCTTTTGGGATCTTCGAATTCTTTTAGCAGATTCGTTGATTTTGAGCTTTCTCACATTGTTGAGAGCTTGTAAAAAATCAATTCTTTTGATCAAATCAACCTTACTTCTGCACCCAAGCTCTTCTACAACAACATCACTACTAATCAAATCGTACCTCGTGAGAGTTTTCAGACGAAGTAAACGGTTCAATTTAGACCATTTATCAGCCGACCATTCATCATATTCAATCCCTTGCATACTAGCCTCAGCATATTTTACTTCGCTAGAAGCTTTCATTTGATTGGGATTTCCTTCCATAACATGATCTTTTATTTGTTGGTTTTCAGCCAAATTGAGTCTACCAGGAGGCATTGGCTCATTTAAATTGTAGTCACCAATAATACTGGACTTAGAAGTATTTCCAGCTCCTCCGTTGAGTGGAGTAGATATATCCAAAATCCGTTCCGGTCTACTGTGATAAAAATCCAATTTGTTGATAATTTCTTCAGAGTCACTACCGGAAGCTTCTGACATATCCTCCACATTGAAAGCTGTAAGGGATTTACGTGGCGATCGATTTGTCAATACAATTGGGGAAAAAGTCCGTTTTGATTCATAGTTGATGGAATCCAAGGTTTGATTAACTTTTTCTAGCAAGTTGGCTCTGGATATGTCTTCATTTTCACGCGCTGTCCCGTCAAAAGAATCGATATCTCTTTGGGGATTGTATGCCTTTGAGTTTTTGGGCGTAGCTTGTATCGTTACATCTTGCGCTATGTTCTTTTCTACTTTATCTTCGGTCAAACTTTCTTTTCTAGTACCAAATTTTGATTCTTCAGATAAAATTTTGATTAATTCATCGTTTACTTCTTTCTCTGTTGAATTAATCATAACTTCTTCGCTCTCATTGTTTTCTGATATTTTATTTTCATCTTCTTTAAAAGGTGACGGAGCGAATGATAGTGGCTTTATTTTCAAACTAGCTGGGGGAGAAGAAAATGTTGATTTTCTTGTAAGGCTGCCTTTTCTAGTAGGGCTAGAGTATCGAATATCTTGCATAAATGCCACATTAACTGATTGATATTGAGCCGGATTCAATTTATTATTTGGCGAGATTAATTCAGCATCAGACCTAGTAGTATTTGAAGTAAAATGTTCATCTTCAATATTGTTGAATATTATAGGAGGATTTCTTAAGGGGGTTCCATTTCTTGATCTATACTTGAGATTTTCATTACTAGCTGCCACTGTTTGTTTCATATTGTTACCGTGATCTTTCAAAGGAATTAATGTTGTTGTATTCCGCAACACATACGGTCTATCTGATACACTAGTAATATTATCTGAATTGAGTATAGAGTACGAGTTGTTCAGCAATTGGCTCCGAACAATCTTTGGTGTTTCAATTCTTGTGTCGTCAAATTCTTCATCACTAGGAAACAGTTCTCCGTGTATACCGTTTTTTTGAAAAGACGTACCGACATTTAAAGTTCCAACCTCCGATAATGATTTAACAGAGCTCATTTACTTCAAATACTGCTCACTCACACATACGTGATTGGGTTATGGATTATTGTTGTGTTTTGAGTTTTTTTGATTGTGATATATGTAAACTGCAAATTGTAAACTGTAAAACTCAAATATATAATATGTTGATAGTATCTAGATACATTTCTGAACTAAATCAAATCGTTTAGAATATCATATTCACACGCGTTTAGGTCAACTTCGAACAACCCAAAAGTTCTTTCGTAGTTAATCAAGCTTAGATAATCGAAGAATAGTCTCAATTGAGTGATGCTATTGATATCTTTAACACCATGAAGTAACGGAATCAAATTACGATGCGGTTGTTCAATTTTGATTGGAGAGTCTTTGAGAACTGTAAAGTCATTTTCGTTTGATATTCTGTCGATTATTGCAATGATAGAATCCACCGAGTTACCGTTAATAGTCTCGGGGCTACTGGAAACGAAGAGCCATTCATTCAAATTGAAATCATCATAGCTGAGCAATAACAATTGATCCAATAATTTGCATGCATTTAAGAGCAACTTTAATTCATCAGGAGGTACAGAATCTTTAATTCTTCTTGAAGTTGTGAGATCGAAAATCGAGAATAGTTCATGGCTTATCATCGTCCAGCGAGGTAATAAATGAAGCTCACTGAATTTCAAAGTCAACGCTCTAAGCAAGGTGGCCAATTCACTCCTATACGACGCTGGACAAGAAATATTGAGGGAGTATTCAATCCTGTTAAATATGTCATCCAAGTTACTCAAAAAATAGTCTTTGGGTTGAATTAATATCATATATGTAATCCGTTTAATTGTTTGAATTTTGATTTCAATTTCGGAGCCTTCATTCCAAGCAAATATATTACTAGGTGCTGACAGTACCGACGGCGTAATACGAACAATCATTTCCCCAATCTTTTCCCTATCAATTGAAATCCATGTTGTAATTATTGAATTCCAAAGTCGTAATTTTGCCATATTAACTTCAAAAAAACTGTTGTCCATAAATGAGTCGTAAACTAACGATTTCCACGTTTTGTTTGGATGGTGCTTCCCTATTAAGTCTATAATTGTAACAGTCTTCAACGGAAGATCATAGATTTTCTTCGATTTGATTTGAGGAGTAACCAAGTTAGAAATTATAATATTCAAACAAGTTGAGACTCTATCAGAGTCTTGAATAATTGAATCCCAGTCCACAAGAACTGATGCTAGAGCATCCAAAACTTCATCTTGGGTCACAGGGGAAAGCTCAACGGATGGAGAATCAGTTGAAGTAATTTCAATTTCTTGTTCCGAATCGAGACTCTCTAAATTATCATTTTTGTTGCTCACTGTAAGTGTCAATACCTTCACAAATACATCTGACAATTCTTTTTTGCTCTTCTTGAGATCTCTAATCTTGCTTTGGTTGAGTTTTAAGGAGAGAATCTTAATTACCTTAAGACAATCCGGTAATATATCTTTGAAACTGCTCGGATGAGATATCACTTCCTTCAAGAACTGGATCGTAACAATCCAAATATCTGAAACTGTATCAGTATCAATAGATTCGAAATACGGAATTAGGAACAGGGATAGTGACTTTGATGAAATGGGAATATTCAAAGATGACTTTCTCGAATCATCTAAAGCCAGGGGATAACAACGCGTAACGATTGAGTCGAGTAGATGAGGAACTGTAACTTGAGACCTACCACCGTCCAATATATTCAAAAGTTTTATACTAGTCGAGGAAGTGCTATCGATGTCGACTAATGTTTCGATTACTTCTTGTTTTTCCAACTCCATCAACGATTCTATCATCTTTCGTGCCCGAAACTTCAATTTATGTGCAAGAAATATCAAAGACTGCTCGCCTGTTATTTTCGAGCCATTCACACCTGATGGTTTTAAGTCTGCCCAAACCCATATTTTAAACGATATGTTTACTGCATCTTGGAATGATAGCAAAATAGAATAAAGCTTATTTTGTTCAGATGTCCTAATAGCTGGAGACTCTATCAGAAACACACCCTGAATAACACTGCCAAAGAAACCAGAATCATCTTTTAAGTTACCTTTGTCTGCATTGTATTTCATATTAGAATTGAGCAAGAAGCTATGACTTATAGACAACAAATCTTCCAACCCTGATATTAAAGTGTTTATTGAAGACTCCACGTCAACCAATTCACTGAACTTGTCTCTCTTTGTAATTCGTTCAAAATAAATCTCAATCTTCTTAATTATGCAATCATTAAGAGACAAAAGAACGCTGAAAATGGACTCGTTAAACAAATATAAAGATCTTGTTAAGAGAGATAGCCAACTTTCGAGTAAAAGTGAGGTTTGTGACTTTTCAATACCTTGAATTAGGAAGCTTACTAAAATTGGGTCTTTGCTCTCATCTTCAACATGAAGCAAATTTAAATTAATTTTCAATTCTTCTGATATTTCAAGAAATTGAAAAATGCATTTTAAAAACTTTGTTATGATTAGTTCAAGTGTAGGCAGGTCTTGGATGGGTAGTGTTACATAATACAAACACGTATTAAGAAGTGAATGAAACTTTTCCACAAAATTGGTCTCGCTCCCTGTAAATAATAAAGTCAACAATTTTAAACTACTATCGACACAGTCGTAGTAATCATCCATATCGCTACCACTTTCCAACAAATTTGTGCTCAATCTTAATTGAAAAAATTTATCAATTACTGAAAACATCAAAGACTTGTACGTCGAGATATTCCAATTGTTGGATTTGATCAAGTTTAACTTAATGCTACTATCCATAACTGCAAGCTCATTATTAAAGTTCTCTTTCAAAGGTTTTTCGTTCGTTTTTAGCACATTCAAGATTGACCCTAGAAAATAAGAAAATTGTCCTAGGTCATCATCGACAAACAACTCAGTTCTGTGTTGCTGCATGAATTCGAAGTCGAGTAATGGGCTAGTGATAAGTTTCAAGAGACGATTTGAGTATCCACTTTTGAGAACATTCCCAATGAACTCAGCAACGCACAAATAATCTTGGCTATCTTTGACGTGAAGATCATCCAATAGTACTTGCAAAGGCCTCACTAGAATAGAATCACCATCATTAACAGATGTGGAGTGAGTCCATAAGGTTTCAAAAGCTCGAACTTTCTTTCCTCTGGGGAGTTCTAAGAGTAAATCTAAGACACCAGCTTCAATAAAGAAATTCAGACAAGAAATCTCCAATTCATAGATGGCCCTAACCGATTCTGCTTGAAAGTAGGCTGGATAAGAAGTTGAGATAGATTGCCATAAATTGGTAAGTATCAATTTGAGAAGTCGCTCATTCTGCAGCTTAGTTGTGGATTTTGCAATAAAGATGAATAACCTTGTGATGCCTAAGGCAATCAACGAGTTTTCCTGAATCTCCTTAGGGCTTGTGAAGTTCCCAGATACCGGAAGGGACTTGATTGACTCGACTAGAGCCATATCTTCCCATACATAATTTTCTTTATTTGGAATTGTTTCCAACAATTCACACAAAATCGAAGACAACCTATAGGATTTATCGACAATTCTGATGTGTTTCGTGTAAGATTCACTCAATAATGAAATGATTAAGTAGGACATCTGCTCAGTTGAAAAGGGCGCAGAAACATTTTCGTTGTTTAGCTTCTTTTCATAGAAAGATTTTACTGAATTTCCAACTCCTTCGCTGACGTATTCATGATCACAACTGGTGAGTGGACTATAAGCCCTTTGCGGAACCAAATTTACCAACAATTCAAGAATCTCAAGCCTATTGGAATCAAACAAACCCTTAGAGAGTAGACATATAATTGTCAAAGGTGCATGAACAGTCTTCGTCTCTTCTTCATTGAAATTAAAACTCTTTAACAAAAACTCTAAAAGCTCAATATCATCATCCTCATCTCGCAATATGATGTTGACTATTTCGTTCCAAATATATGAGGTTTCAATTCCTTCGAAAAACAATTGCGTTGCAATTATGAGGTCTTTGCTTCCTTTTGTTTTGAAACATATTCTTAAGAAAGGCGAAAATAACTTAGGAGTAACTAGGGAACTAATTTCCCACTTATCCATGATAATGGATAAGGAAATCTTTAACGATTCAATCTTTATTGCTATACTTTCATCACAAGCCATTTTCAATAACCCTCCCGACACAGTATCCAATGCATATTTATCAAAATAGTTTAACCGCGAGGTATGACTAGAGTTTTCTGGGTCGGAATCTGGGCCCAAAAATAGGTTCCAAAGTCTTCGATTCAAGCTCATATCTTTTTTCAAAGTAACTTTGCAACATGACATAATTAAAAGTTCCTTATCTTTTGAAGATATATTCTCTTCAAAAACCTCACTGTTGAGAGGTAAATGCGACAAAAGAAGATCAAAAAACCCACGAACTACCATTATATCATTAGCAGAGTTTAGAGTAGCTGAAGAGTTAATTGAAGTAGCGAAAGCTCTCACCAAGAGCCCAGCCTCGGGTTTCAAGCACGATTGGGCCTCTTCCGATATGACACTCCTGCCTTCATGCTTAATACTGGTAAATACGGGAAGTCGCTTATTGCACCAGTAAAATGCCCCAAGCCTTTTTTCTGGATTTCTTATAATGCAGAGAAACATGCACTGCCAGAAGTGGGAGTCATCACCTAGCTTAGTTTTAAACGAGTCCATTAGTTCGAAAACATCACCAAACACTTCCGCGTTTTCGTCATCTAAACCTGGCAAGAAAGTCAAGATCAATGGTTTTGAAATAACTTTTAAATTGTTGGGATAAATGTTTGCCAATACAAGGTCTTTAAATATTTTGATGAGCTGAGGTTTTACTTGTATTGAACAATAAGCCAACATCGGAAATAACCCTGGAAGCCAGACGGATAAATCTCTATTAAATGCTTCCTGTGTTAGGGCATTGAATATTGATTCATATAAACTCAACGTTTTTTGATGAACACCATTTGGAAGCCTTGAGGATAAACAAAGTGACAACTTTTGAGCGACAAGAGAGGATCTCGGAATCCAAGAAATTTTATGCCTGCCTTTGGGCTCATCACTCAATTGTAAAGATTTGTGCAATCTAGATAAGAAAGCAATATAATCTGCCCATTCTTCTAAAGTATCGAAAGAACTTAATGCCTTTTCAACCAGTTGGAGGTAGCGTTTATCTTTTGAAGATAACGAAACGTCGTCGGACCTTTTTAAGTTTATACTGGGAATTGATTTCAATATATTACCCAGCCGCTTTGAAGTCTCCATTACCAATTGATTTATGCGTCTAGTAGGTAAATCACCAATTTGATTTCTAAAATAACACTTAGTTGTTATATCTATATACAGGAAAAAGCTACAGTCACTTAGATTAAATGTATCAAATAAGAATCTTTCACCTATCAAACTTGTACGCAAACTATACATTATGCTTCTCACCCATACATGTCTTTATCAATCAATACTATCCAGCATAATAGATGCCGTTCTTTTATTTAAGATTCGAAAAAAATGGAGATTTAATCCAGGAGACCAATCATACGAGAAAACTTCAACACTACTTCACGAACTAACTAAGAATAGAGTTAATATACTGCATTGCATCTCGCAATTCTTGGTCATCGGCAGTGTGGCCAACGCCAGCATATGACTTAAAAGTATAATTGTCGAATCCTAAACTCTGATAAAATTCACTTGTTTGTTTTCCAAGTTCAAAGTTAATGACAGGATCAGCAGTTCCATGGCCTTGGAAAAAAGGAGTCTTGAAATTAACGCCTGTTTTATTATGTTGTTTTGAAATCGTATCCTTGACTGGACAAAACCCTGATAATGCAACAACACCTCCAATTTTGTGATCCAACAAAGAAGCAGTTGCCAAAGCCATAGCAGCACCCTGGGAAAATCCACCTATTATAATTCGTTCAGGGGGAATATTGTTAATTTCCAACTGTTCTTTTATCAACTCCTTAAGAACCTCACTACTTTTAAGGAACCCAGAAACATCTTGTTTCGCGTTCGGATTGTTGAATTCGTAAATATCAAACCACCCTGGCATTAAGTACCCACCATTTGCTGTGATAGGCATATTGGGGGCATTAGGGAAAACATAGTTGATTTCTTCGTGATTCTTGATAATATTAGACTGTTTGACGAGTTGAGGAAACCAAGACCATCCTTCTCCACTATCGCCTAAGCCATGCACAAATATTATGGCGGCTTTAGCCGGCTTTGTAGCCGCTGGAATACGTATAGCTGAGATGACTTGAGACATAATCTTTACCCTTCAATCCTTTCAAGTTAACACGGAAGTTACATTTCTGCACGTCGACAAATCGTTTTGCAATCCATTTCTCTACAAAGTACACGACTTTATACCAACTCCTCTAAAAATACCTAGAAACCTCCGCTGTAAAAATACAATAAAATAAAACCTACCGACCTCAAAAAAAATCCAACAATACTAAGCTACCTCCATCTTAAATAAAGCAAATCCATATATACACTAAATTCACATAAACTTTCTCTAGTACCACACACTCGTAACTACTGAGAAGCTGTAAAATTCAAGCAATGAATTCTTGAGGAACTTCAAAAGGTATTACCTCGAAAGCGTTATAGTCTGCGTGATAATTGAACGAATTCTCCTACTCTTTCCCTGATCACAACGACTCTTAAACAACTCTGTATTCAAAACTCACGTCGAAATACAATACACTATATAACTTATGTAAAGGCTTCTCGAAATCCGAATCACTCGAAGACCAAAACAATTTAAAATAAGATACTAGTGGAAACTTGCAAAGAAGCAGTATTGACCCCAATTCAAACTTTATGGTTTTTATAGTTGAATTTTCTATGAATTTCTTCAATCGCAACTTTTACAATCTAATGAACAAAAACTGACCAAACTAAATTTTTATAGCCCCCAAATACTTCTTGCCTAACTTTAACAACTTCTCATCGTGTGAATTGAGTTCACTGATTAAAAGCGCTTCGTTTATATGTTTATATCACCAAACACCGTCAACCAATCACAGATATATAAATTCGTCTTTTCAAACTCCTATTTGTAATTAACTACAATGTAGCGGTCGTAGATGATCAAGTTCCACACATATCAAAAATCTTACTCTCTGACCTTCCAAATGTATTTCTCAATTATAATTTTGAGTCATCAGATAATCTATCACTACGATATTGCCTGACTAATACTTCACGTTCTTCTGTAAAAGCTAATTTCGTTTTTTATAAACCATCTCTGTTTGGTTTAAATTACAATCGTGTTTCAGGTGAAATACACTTCTGCTTACTATTTATATCAGAAAATATTAATTCCTTACCTATGCATTTTTGATTTCAAAGGTATTATTGCCTATAATTCAATCTCATTGAAAATCTCATGATAAAACTAATAAACTAGTAGTTTGATAATCTGTACTATCTCATAATACTTCATAATAAAAGCTCATCTTATGAATAATATTAATATTGAGGAAGGTACACACTATACGTAGATAAACTAAATCAATTATTAAAACAGTTAGACCTAGTAGTGTGAGTCCTACACTACACAATGGATCTCTTTTCATTACCTTGAATTGTTTCAGCTTTCTACAATATTTGTTGGTACGGTTAGAGTTGTTGAAGTAAAAAAGATCAAAATTCTGACAAAACGAAATATACAACTCACATCCTCTCCCAATATACCAAAAATAAACCAAATACTTACACTTCCACAAATGTGGTAGAAACAAAAATATAGGAAAATAACCTCAATGTACACAAACATCAAAAAAGACTAAATGTTCGAGAAATGTAGGTAAGAAACCAAACTCAATTCACCATACGTCCAAAAGAAGAAAGACTCCTCAGTACAAAACAGTACATATCCCAAAACTCTTTGCGCTCGAAACAACACGCCCACTTTTCCACTAGCAACAATGTGAGCTTAGTCCGTTCTTCTTCACCAACAACAAACTAACTAACGCGATATATAGATAAAAATTCAAAATCAAGTCGCAAAAAGCTCGGAACCTCACAATTAACCCAAACTTTGACATCACTTCTTTTCCAAATTCCTCATAAACAAGTACACACATCTCAGAAAATGCAGATCCCATACAGAACATAACTTAGATATCCGATATATTTTAAAAACATCCACCCTAATCACAAAATCTCATCAATTCTTGATATCAACATATACTAGAATATCCAAAATTAATACACAACTTAGATTTGTACCCGAAAAATTCTGGTCAAATACCAGGACTTCCTTGGGCTGGGACAGAGACCATTCGAATCTGCTACTGTCGCTGATAGACAAAAGGATAAGTTGGATACGGACTCAACTCCCTATTCGAATCAAGAAGCTCCTTAAAAGTTCGCAGTACTTGTAATTGTGAGAAAGGCTATTATCGATAAGCTCAACTCCTGAATATACTATTTGTAACGCGGAAAGCTTAAAATTAGATGATACTAATTAGGTGTAGACATATTCCAATAAATACTTAATCTGATTCAATGGGACAATCTACGCAATTTCTATTCAAAAAACAGTCATAATTTCTTTTCTGTATTTTTTAAAAGTGGAATCGAACTATTCATATGCATGGTATTTCAGCACTACGCTTGTTGCCTCTAACCAGTTCCTTCGATGTCTTGAATCATTGAATACTAGGTAATATCAATGTATTTTAAATAGGAGACCGTATTATATAAAGATTCTCGTACATACTTTGCAGATGGCATATGGTAGCTGTGGAATTGAAAATCTTTTGTTGAAAATGTAAGATTCAGATTAATTGGAATTCAAATGAAGTGTTGGTCAAGTGTTACAGCATCATCTTGAAGGGTGTGTGTGTGAAGGTAATGGTAAATGGAATCATTCAAATTGCCTATAATTTGTAGAACTTACAATATTCTTTTAACGGCTCTTGAAATAGAACCTTCTGTCACTTACTGATGAGAGCTGTGTATCAATATAGCTTGCTGAAAATTTTGAGTTCTTTGATTCTCAAACAATTAATTTGGAATTAATCGGATAGTAGTCGTATGCAAAACGAAGGATCTACCATTAATCGGTAATCCCTTCATTATAATAGGTGCACATTCATTACCTAGTGTTGATTTAGCAATATTTGCATTACATTTAACTACAATATCAAGCTCAAACAATAGATATGAGTATGAAACAAAGATTTTCTGGCTTTAGAGTAAAAGAGTACGCAACAGAAATTGAATATATATCTGTGTTATTTGAGATGCGCTTAAGGTATATAGAAAACGTATAGGTGCAAATATCTAAAAATCCTGCCATATTATGGTATCGATCGGCTTGTGTGAGAATTGCAATTGACAGGAAATATGGCAAATTTGAAGCTTCCTGTTCATCTAATTGCTTGGAAGGGTTTCCAACACTTATTTATTCCGGGGACAATGCGTTTTCTATACTTGGGTGCGATAGCGTGTTGAACTAGATAGCTTTCTTCTCGGGGTTTACTTATGTGATTATTGTGTTGAATTAGTAGTTCTAAGTCTACAAAGGGTTTCCTTCATTCAGTTTGTATGCCTGTCTTTGCGAAATGTCGACATATCTGAAATATCATGAGCTGGAGGTGATAGCTGACAATTTCGAGAAAGATACGACTTGAATAGGCATATTTTTTTGCCCTCTGGTTTATGGAATTTGGTTTTATTTATTTGTGAAATTAGATTTGTAAATACGCTCGTTGAAGTGGAGGTGGTGGATATTTGATTTATGATATTCGATTGGATTGGTCTGGATTAGACCGATACACTGTACTATTCAACAAATATTTCGAGAATTAATATCTTATCTTCTACAATGGATCACTGAGATAATTCAAGTTTAAAAAAAATGCTACACGAAAATTGAAATGATAGAAAGCTCGAAACTAATCGGACAATGTCTATTAAAAAACTCTATATAGAGAAAAAAATGTGGTCGACGAAACCATATAGTTAACTATAGTCACTACAAACCTAATAAAGTTTGATAGTAACTTGTCAGACAGCCACTTATACCCACCCAAGTCTATTTCTTCCGAAGAAGCATACAGAAAAGGGTCAAGATCATCGCTCCTTTTAAACAGAATCGGCTATGAATACAAGATTCAAATCCTAATCATAACAAAAGGCAAACAAAAAGTAGATGACCAGATTGCAAAGAATCACGGACAAGCTAAATTAAATTCTCACTTTGAGGGTATAAGGGTATCTCACTCATCAACCAAGTTGGATTCAGTGGCTCTTTTGAAG